>Ga0115566_10000013_pt1 | contig 156317 bp, 127 predicted proteins | sample COGITO_mtgs_1204_3_FD_87173 | JGI IMG/M metagenome (GOLD analysis project Ga0115566, IMG submission 87173) | Pelagic marine microbial communities from North Sea - COGITO_mtgs_120405 | ecosystem: Environmental > Aquatic > Marine > Epipelagic | place: Germany:Helgoland, sampling site...
AGCCAAAGCTGAAGAAGCACCTGCTGCCGAAGCCAAAGCTGAAGAAGCACCTGCTGCCGAAGCCAAAGCTGAAGAAGCACCTGCTGCCGAAGCCAAAGCTGAAGAAGCACCTGCTGCCGAAGCTAAAGCTGAAGAAGCACCTGCTGCCGAAGCCAAAGCTGAAGAAGCACCTGCTGAAGAAGCTAAAGCTGAAGAAGCACCTGCTGCCAAAGCCAAAGCTGAAGAAGCACCTGCTGCCGAAGCTAAGAAAGATTCCTGATCTCAGTGTCTGTAAGCAATGAGTGATTCCCAAACTGTCCGTGAGATGGGTCGTATCGTTCGACCGCACGGAGTGCTAGGTGAATTGAAAATTGCTCCAGAAACTGATGATCCGACTCGTTTTCAATCGTTGAAAACGATTCTTGTTGGTCCGAATTCGGATTCAACAACGTCCTTTGACATTTTGTCAGTCAGATTGCAACCGTCCAAATACGGTATCACTGTGATTATGCACTTGTCCGGTATCGAAAGCCGTGAAGAAGCCGAAAGGCTTAATAAACTTCTGGTGTTTTCGAAATTGGAGGATTTACCTGATTTAGAGGAAGGGGAGTATTTTCTTTCCGATCTCATTGATCTCAAGGTATACGCAGAGTCAGATACGCTAGTTGGACAGGTAGCCGATGTAATCGAAGGCCGTGGACACAATCTGTTGTTGGTTCGTCGGGAGTCAAAACCCGATGTAATGATTCCAATAGTGGATGCGTTTATCGAAGAGATTGATTTTGATTCAAATAGAATCACCATCATGACCATCGAAGGTCTTCTGGATTAAAGGATTTCCGAATGCATGTCGATATTATCACAGCTCTTCCCGAGATAATTGGGGATACACTGGATGCCAGCATACCTGGACGCGCTCAGCGTAAAGGGTTGCTTAGTGTTCAGGTCCACGATTTGCGAGAATGGGCTTTCGATAAGCACAGACAGGTAGACGACTATCCTTATGGCGGGGGAGCCGGAATGGTGTTAAAACCAGAACCGATTTTCGCCTGTTATGATCACCTGACTTCGTCTGGAGAGGAGATTGATGAATTCATCTTTCTCACGCCTGATGGAGAAGTATTGACCCAGTCTATAGCCAATGAGCTCTCACTTAGAAAGCGAGTTGTCATGTTGGCAGGTCATTATAAAGGGGTTGATCAACGAGTCCGTGATACATTGGTTACTCGGGAGATTTCGGTTGGTGACTACGTGCTTAGTGGGGGGGAACTCCCCGCAATGATGCTTGTAGATGCGATCGCTCGCCTAATACCTGGTGTATTAGGAGATGCCTCTTCCGCGTTGACGGATTCTTTTCAGGATGGTTTTCTGGATGCGCCGGTCTATACCCGACCAGCGACATTTAGGAGTCAACCCGTTCCTGATGTGCTTTTATCTGGTGATCATAGCTTGATCAATGCATGGAGAGATGATCAACGTGCAAAGAAGACTAAGCTTAGACGCCCCGACCTGTTGGACGGGAGCCCGATAGCAGATTCTGATTCTGACTGACCTGACATTTTGAACCACTTATTTCCTTAAGAGGTATGCCATGGCTACCGATTTGATGAATTTGATAGAAGCATCGCAAATTGGCGATGATGTGCCGGACTTTGGTCCTGGCGACACCGTCAACGTGCACGTGCGTGTTGTGGAAGGTGAAAAAGAGCGTATTCAGCAGTACCAAGGCGTAGTTATCGCCTTTAAAGGTTCTGGTGCACGACGCACGTTCACCGTTCGCAAAGTGTCCAATAGTGTAGGCGTAGAGCGGATTTTCCCGCTTTACTCTCCAAAATTGGCAATGATTGAGATAATCCGCGAAGGATCGGTCCGCCGCTCCAAGCTGTATTATCTCCGCGATCGCCGCGGTAAATCTGCACGTATTAAAGAACGCCGTCGCTAGTCCGACAGCTTCGATTCTAAAGTGCTTTACGGGCTATTGGTGATATCCAGCCCGTACAAGGTTTGTGATCCCTTTTAGGGTTTGCGGGCCGTCGGCGACTTTGTCGCCGACGGCCCGCGTCTTGTTTTCTGCAATTCCTTACACTACCACCATGAAGATTGCAATTTGGAATAATCCGGTCACCTATCCCGTGCTCGAAGGCTTTAAAACGGCTTTCGGAGAGGGAGTGTATCCAATGGCTCGGACTGAGATACTGAAGGAGTTGCGCGACGGAATCGCAGATGTTGCTCTTATTCCATCTGATTTAGCCCTTGCGCACCCAGAGGATTTTGATATTCTGCCGGCTGTCGCCGTTTCAACATGGAATAACCCCTATGCCATTCTGACCGTGAGCCAAACGCTCGGATCAAAAACACTGGGGATCATACATGGGAACGAAGGTAGTCTGTCCGCCCTCGTGGCAGCCGTAGTGCTCAAAGAACATTACGGAACAGTTGTAGCCCTTAATGAAAGAGACGACCTACCCGCAGAGTTATCTCCTCATGCGCTAATTAGCGTTCCCCTGGAAGGCGATGCGTCTGCCTCAGACGCAGATCCAATAACGATTGATCTCGCCCAAGAATGGTACGAGCTAACCAGTTATCCTTTCGTTTGGGCTGTATTTGCGACACGAAAAGGAGCGGCAGGTCCAGATGTAATTCGTGCGGTTAGAGATGCGATGATTGCCATTGATGATAACCGAGTAGCATTTTCGAAAAAATGGAACGATAATCCTGAAATGGAATCCTTCTTTTTAAACGATCTGCGTATGCGATTGGATGACTTAGCAGTCGCTAGTTTAACTGAAATGTGCGACCACTTATACTTTTATGGACTGACAGAAGAAATCAATCCAGTCATGTTCGCAAGTCTTCCCCCCGATGAAGATGAAGATGCCCAAGCATGAGTGATTCTATCAAAATCATTACGAAAAACAGAAAAGCGACCTACGAATATCACATCGAGGAGCGTTTTGAAGCGGGCATGGTCCTTACCGGGACAGAAGTGAAGTCTTTAAGAGAGGGAAAAGCCAATTTACAGGAAGCATACTGTAGCGTCGAGTCAGGAGAATTGGCACTGCGTGGATGTCACATTGCGCCCTATGCTCATGGAAATAGAGCTAATCACGAGCCCTTGCGTCCTCGGAAGCTACTCATGCACCGTAGGGAAATAGAAAAACTAGACAAGGCCGCTCGTCAAAAAGGGTATACAATTATTCCTTTGAAGCTCTATTTCAAGAATGGAAAAGCAAAATTGGAATTGGGAATTGGCAAAGGTAAAAAGCTATATGACAAGCGTGCTGATATTGCTGATCGAGATTCTAAACGTCGTTTAGATCGACTGAAAAGCAATCGGTACGATGACTGAGGGCAAATGTGGGAGAACGGCAGTTGGCAATTTAGGAAATTACCCTACATGACTTGAGGGACAGATGAGGCTGGACAAAGGCTATAATGCGCCCCTACCCTGACTCGGTACTGCAAGATTTCTACATTAGGTCTCCTCTAGCTCCTGCACCAGCTCATGCGCCGACTCAAAATCATTCTACTTCTGACTGTCTTTGGTCATACTGTTCTGTTTGCTCAGAGCATGACTCGGAGTGAAAGGGTTAGTATTGTAACGGAGGCAATTAAGGTTGCGGATTGGGACCTAGCCGCTTTTCAGACGGACGAAATTCTTTCAAGATGGCCAAAGGATCCGGATGGACTGCTGTTCTTGGCCGAGATATCCTTGTTTGGTCCGGTGGTCGATCCCCCAGTCGCGAAGCGGGCGCTTCGGAGGTTGCCAAAATCCGAAAGGTCCAGGTTGAGAGCAGTGGAATTAGATCTTTGGAGAGATTATCGGTACGGTTCCGGTTTATTCCCGACCGCAAAACTATTTGCCCTTGAGAAAAGAGCACTCAATCTCTTGGAGGCCCATCCTGAAAGCGTTCTTGGAAATCTAACCGTAGGAATGATTAAGCTCGAGGATTATCGAAGGGAGCACAATAGATTCATTGGACGGTCTTCCCTGCAGAAAGTAATTCACCAAGTCACAGTCTCGTTAGCTGGAACTTCCTCGCTTGTTGGCTATCAGCCTGAGGAGGCAGCAACAGGCAATACGCATGGTCCCCAAATGCGGCCAGAGATAGAATCTGCTGCGAGGGAGGATGCGCTTCACTATCTTTTTACGGCTTCGATGTCGGGCAATATGAGGGAGTTCACTCTCAGAATGCTGGCTGAAGCCTCTCTTCGGGCCAAGTCATTTGAATACAGCAGGTCTTCAGGTGAGGAGTTCATTAAGGACTATCCCGACAAGGTATTGGGATATCAGATTGTGGGAATGTCACACTATTTTCAGGGAGACCATAAATCGGCGACCAAATCCCTAAACCACAGTCTTACTCTGATGGATGACGAGACTAGGTGGGTGTTTACCAACCCGCAAATGGTGACGAGTACATCTAGAAAGGGTGAGTTTGAAGAAGCGGATGCCGCCCAAACCGAAGATTTTTGGGCGGGGATGGATTACCTCTGGAGTACACCAGATAATGAACGCCTCGTTGAGCATCAGGTCCGAACGGTTGCTGCAGATCTAATGTGGGGACGCCCGAGCCACGGATATCGGGGATGGGAAACACGACCGGGCGAAGTATATATCCGTTACGGTCTGCCTTTGATTCAAGTTCAAATTGGATCATCGTACGTCCTGCATTACGGGTTCAGGTACTGGGTATTTACAGACATAATGAAATACGGCACTCCAATATTCCATTCCAACCCCAATATGGTGCCTTGCCACCTTCGGGGGAGAGGAGTCCCCGATTTTTCTAAGTGTTCGAAGGAGTGGTTTAGGGATGATCCAGAACGATCTCAGCATGCTGATCGATTGCGTTTCGAATTGAATGCGATGATTTCGACCTTTAAGACAACCACCGGAAAGGAGGTAGTCGTGGCTTATTGTTTCCCGGAAACGGATCAGCCACCTGGACATAATGTGGCCTTTTTTGTTCGAAAACAGGGTGGACCGGTGCCCGAGAACTATCGGTTATTGGATATTTTACGTCGTAAAAAACACTGGAGTGAAATGCCCTGCGATGTGCCCCACGTCATCGTTCATCCAACGGAAGATGGAAACCAGCAGATTTCGTTGGAGATTGAAGATATTCGTGGGTTTGCGGCATTCCGAGACAAGGTGTCAGATCCTATTGGACCGATTGCCGTCAGTAGTCTTGTATTGGCCACCTTAGTGGAAGAATCCGATGAAATAGGGGAGTTTGATGCGAATACGAATGCTGCTACGACTGGAACCTCATTTTCGCGTAACGGGCACACTATTTATCCCGTTGCGGTGCCATCCTTTGACCGTGGTTCACCTATATACTTGTATTTTGAGTCCTATCCCGAGCAACAATATTTCGGTTCAGATATCATGATCCAAGCGGCTCTTGTATCCGGCACACTTGAGGATGATTTAATGCCTACACTGGGTCGGATTTTTGGTAGACGAGAATCTGCGGCTGTTTCTGTTGAATTTGATGACCAATTTCATTCTAATCCAGATTCGCGGTATCTGATCTTGGAAACGGAAGAAGTTCGCTCCGGTACATACGTCCTAGCCGTCCGTATTACCCATAAAGAGACAGGAGCTCAAACATTAGTTAGAAGACAGATTGAAGTGAATTAGCACATGAAAGAAAAGGGTTTATCTATCAGTAGTTCGTGTAGTTCACAGATTGCGATGCATAGGATTGCGATGCATAGGATTGCGATGCAGAGGATTGCGATGAAGACGCCTGGCATAAAATGGCTCATCGCAGGATTTTTAGCACTGTCTCTGTCTATAACGGGAGAGGTAGCCCTTGCTCAGCAGTCCATTATCCGTGGAACTGTAGTAGCTGCTATTGATGGCGAGAGTCTGCAGGGCGTTAATATCGCTCTTTATGAAGCGGACAGCCTCAGGTTAGGCACAGTTTCTGGAAATGATGGGGTATACGCTTTAGCCAAGATTCAAGCCGGTACCTACGAGTTAAGAGCTTCATTTATCGGATTCGAATCCTTCGTTGATACGCTCGTGATTGGTCGCGCAGATCGAATCATCATCAACCTTACATTAGAAATTGAACAAACCACGTTAGATGAACTAGTGGTCGAAGGCGATCGTGAAGCGGGAACGGCGCGCGTACTTGCTGGGCAGACGACCATCCGTCCTGCTGATATCGAAATGATTCCCGGACCCGATATATCTGGAGATTTGGTCAACTATCTGACGACGTTGCCCGGTATCGTTTCGGTGGGCGACCGAGGCGGGCAACTGTTCATTAGAGGGGGTGAGCCGTGGCAAAACCTGGTCTTGCTTGATGGTATGTGGGTTTATCAGCCGTTTCATATTTTGGGATTCTTTTCTTCGTTTCCATCTGAAATCTTACAAACAGTAGATGTGTACGCCGGCGGGTATACGAGTCAGTATGGTGGACGTATTTCGTCTGTTATCGACGTAAAGAGCAGAAATGGGAATAAAAAGCACTACGCAGGAACGGCTTCAGCCACGCCTTTTGTGTCTGGATTCACCTTCGAGGGACCTATTGTCGATGACATCTTGTCTTTCCTTGTTTCTTACAGGCGTTCGAATATGGAAGATGGTGCTTCTCGTCTTGTAGACGACGAATTACCCTTTGAGTTTGGGGACTTCTTCGCAAAGACACACGCATTCATTAACTCAAACACTCAGCTTTCCTTGTCTATGCTGAGGACAAATGACAAGGGATCAGTCTTCGAAGGAAATGACCTAGAAGAACCGGAATATGTTGATTGGAAAAACCGATCTGTAAGTACTAGATATCTTGTTTTTCCAAGAGCATTTCCGATCATGGCTGAGTTCATCATTGCAGCCTCAAGGCTCAAATCCACGCAAGAGTCGGGTCTGGGTGGAGATGGGGCCAAGAGTTCGAGTTTGGCAAGCGTAAACACCAACGTCAACATCACCCATTTTAAAGCCAATGGCGAGGTTAAATGGGGACTATTTGCTCGTACGCTGGAGCTACAATCTGCACTAGATGGATTGTATCAGGGCATTTCCATTCGCAAAGAGTATTTGACCGAAGTAGGTATTTATCTTGAGCCCGAAATCGCTAACTTTTTTGGGTGGACTATACGTGGTGGATTGCGAATCCATTCCTTTCCGAGCAAAAATAGTGGGTTTCTCGAGCCCCGTTTTAGAGCAGTCCGCCCTCGCGATAGGGATGAGTTTACGCTGGCTCTTGGATCTTTCCATCAGGAGGTGGTCGGTTTAGCCGATCGAAGGGATGCTGCTGGCGTGTTTACGGCTTGGGCATCAAGTCCAGACAACACGAAGGTACCTGAAGCATTGCATGCAATTGCAGGATATCGCAGGTCGGTCACGCCCAATCTGGATCTCAGTATTGAAGGGTATGCAAAGAAGCTGCGCAACTTATTTATCCCAGAATGGACTTCGTATCCACGTTTTTCAACCACGCTACAACCTGCTGAGGGCCGGGTTTTTGGGGGAGATTTCCGAGCTGAATACCGAAAGGGTCCATTTACAGGCTTATTGACCTACGGTATTTCGTCCGTTCGGTACACGGCAAAGCAGGACGCCATCAAACTGTGGTTTGGAGAAGACAACTTGGACTTCCGGCCCGCTCACGACCGAAGGCATCAGATTAATGCAGTTACTTCTTTCGACTTTCGAGCGTTCGAGTTGAATATGCGCTGGCAGTTTGGATCTGGACTCCCATATAGTCGAGCACTCGGGTTTGACGGTTTTATGGTGGTCGATGGAAATTTGGATGTATTTCAGGATTCCGGGAGCAGGCGGGTGATTTACGAGCGGCCTTATAACGGTGTTTTGCCTACCTATCATCGGTTGGATGTGACCATCGAGAAAGAAGTAGACTTGAGCAATGGCGTTCATCTTTCTGCCCTAGCTGGAGTTATAAACGGCTATGATCGACAGAATTTGTTTTATCTGGATGTCTTTACGCTCAGGCGTGTCGATCAATTACCGGTCATTCCAACGTTCGGTCTTAAATTAGAGTTTGAATGAAAAAGCACATTTACGCCCTCACTACCGCTTTTTGGTTTGTACTGCTGGTAGCCGTCGCTTCTGGCTGTGATGAGCAAGTAGATCCTGTTCTTGGGACGGATCAAGCCTTTACTTTTTACGGCTTCTTTAATCCGCAGGGAGATACGCAATCTGTTCGCATCTATCCGATTGAGGGTACTCTTGAGCGCACCGTCGCTGAGCCGTTGGATGCCACGGTGACTTCAACCAACAAAGAAACGGGTGAGGTTATTGAGTGGCGAGATTCGATTATTACGTTTCGAGATGGGAATGTGGGTCATGTTTTCTACTCTAAATTCAGGGCGGATCATGATACCCGGTACACGTTGGAAGCTGTAACGCGAAATGGGCGGAATTCTTATGTCGATATTCGGACTCCTCCGGACGGGGAGGTGGAGATTACTAACCTGTTTTCGGCTCGGAGCAGTGTGATTGTTGAAATGACCTATACCCGCACTCCAAAAATACTCCAGACCGCTTCTATCTATACCGTCAGAGTGCTATTTCCGGATGGGACAGGCTCAACAACCGTTCGGGTTACAATTCGTAGTAGTCAGATAGAACAAATTAGTGATGATGTATGGAAGGTCACTATCATGCCGTCGTTCGATATAGGATCCATCTTCACTGCGCTTGCTTTACGGCCTGGAAGGGATGAGGTCTTCCTCGATGAAATTGAGGTTAGAGCATTCATCGTTTCCAAAGAATGGGAGTCTCCGATCGGAGTATTTGATCCGGAGCTCTTGGTCCAACCTGGAACGTTTTCTAATGTAGAAAATGGCTTTGGGTTCGTAAGCGGCGGCTATTATGACTCTTTTTCCTTTCAGATTGACGATGAGTCAGCGAGAAATGCTGGTTTCAGTGTCGAGTAGGAAAGGGTTAATAATGTATTGAAGTTGAGAATGAATCCTGAATCTATCGGGTGCGTTCACACTCTCATTCTTTTTCATGCCTGTACATCCTTTTGTCAATCCTCTTTTGATGCGAGGTGCACGTACAGGTAGCGTTCGAAATAACCTTCGACAACTACATGCCCAGCTACTGCAAGTCGATTTTCATTCTCCTCTTCAGCCTAGTCATTTCCGCGCAGGCAATGGCGCAGGATCTGGATTCCATGACTCAGGGAATTCTAGCCTTTCGTAATGGTGAGCACTCCGCTGCGGTTGGTCACTTTGAAAAGGCTCTTCTAGAAGATCCCTCCAATGCCGAAGCCCATTTCCTTCTCGCTCGGCTCTATTGGGAAACCGATCTGAGAAATACGAAGAAGGCGGGCAAAGAATTGGAAGAAGCGTTGCTTATTGAGCCCGATAACGTCCAATACATGGTCGCATTACTACAACAGTTGAGAGCGGATTCATGGCTCTTTTTGGTAGATAAAAGCCGTGAGGCCAAACGACGGCAGTTAGCCAAAGCCATTCTGAAGTTGGACGAGAGCAACTCTTTTGCTCACGAAGAACTCGGTGAATCCTATATCCGTGACTTTTGGCGGTATCGGAATGCTCTTATGTACCCAGCTCTAACGTTTAATGAGTACAAATATCGCGGATCCAGCGAGTACGATCCTATGGCGACTCGTCTATTGGATGATCTTCGGGAGATGGAGCAGGAACAGGGCTTACCAGAGTCCACGGTGGCCACGGAGCAATTGGGAGCAATTGAGTTTGATTGGAATCCTAATTCAGTTTTTATGGCGGACGAATTTGATGTAGATGCGTTGAGAGATCAGGGGATTCCTGTAGTTGATTTATCCGGAAGAGCTCAAGTTGCATATGACAACGCTATTGGACATTTGAATTCGGCCCTTGAGTCAGATCCAAGGCAGCGATCGGTTTATGATCACCTCATGGAGGTTTATTCACTCAAAGGAGAGTACGACCAAGCGCTTCAGATGCTTTCCCAGATGTATGTCTTTTTCCCAGAGGATGCCAAACTCTGGACCTATTTGGGATATGCTCACTATAACACCGGAAATATGGAAGCGGCGTCGAAGTCGTTTGAAACCTCTTTTCGGTATATGGACGAAAATGAATCTTATGCCTACACGCATCTAGAGGATATTCTTCCTGAAGACGAAAAACGGTTATATGACAGAGATCCCGCGGCATACGCAGCCCGATTTTGGATTTCTAAAGATCCTCGTTATCTGACTCCATATAACGAGCGCAAAATGGAGCATTATGCGCGCCTGACGTATGCGGATTTATTGTACGGATCTCCTCAAATGGATTTGAGAGGCTGGAATACGGAGCGGGGGCAAATACTCGTTAGATATGGTGTCCCACAGGGAGATGTGGTCATCATTCCACGATCTACCACCGGCGTTCGAGACAGTACTCCAGCTGCAGATGGGAATTCGGCAAGTCTGGCCGTTCAGGTGGCACGTAGGGGTACGGATACAGATCTGCTTGAAGAGGCCAATACCTTCAATATTTGGGATTACGGGGAGTTCAAATTCGTGTTTGAAGATCCTTTTAGGAACGGAGAGTATCGCTTGTTCAGTCCATCTGCTGCTGATCTAACTGCAGGATCCCTTCCGTGGGTTAATGACTACACTATTAAAGCGAAAGAGATTATTAATCAGACTCCTGAGCGGTATGAGTATGAAGCGCCAGGCCGTCAAATCGAACTACCGTACGTAGTTGCCTCTTTCAAGGGTGAAAACGGCAATACCGACGTGTATGTTAATTATGCGATTCCGATCACTGATGCATTTGATCCAAACGAGGAGTTTATCAATGTTACGGCCAATGCGGGTACGTTCGTAGTTGCCGAAAACAGGGATATGCTCGTCGAGCGTCGGCGAACGATTTATGGTCTCCCAACGTCCCAGATCGAACGGTTCAAAGAGTCGAACTTATGGGTTGATACCCAGCAGATGACGACCCCTCCGGGCAATCACGAGGTATCGGTAGAATTTGAAACATCAGGTGGGAGTACCGTAGCCGTGCAGAGGCGCCAGGTAGAAGTCCATGACTTCACGAGCGATCGCCTTGCTGTTTCCGATATTCTTTTAGCGTACAGAATTGAAGAAACAGACGATGGCAGAGCTGTGGTACCAACTGATATTGTTCGTAAAAACGTAAGTATCCGGCCAGCGCCCTGGACTGTGTTTGCTAGTACCCAGCCGATTTACATCTACTTCGAGGTCTACAATCTGACCTTAGGTGATGATGGAGCCTCACGCTACGAGGTTGAGGCTACGCTAACACCTAAGGAAACGGGTAGTGGTGTGGGTCGCGCGATTAGAGGACTGTTTGGCGGTGGTAGAGGAGGGGTTTCTACTGGTGTCCCAATCACGGTAGAGGCTACGGAAGATGGTCAATATCTAATCCTAGATGCAGATAATCAGGAGCCGGGGCTGTACACGCTCAACTTAAAGATCAAAGATCAGTCCACGGGTCGGGAAGTGGAACGCAAAAAAGACCTTTTTCTTGAGTAAAGTAGCCTAAAGGTCTTTAGCCGCTTTGCTGACGGCCTGATCCATATCTCGTACGAGGCTTTTCAGGGAGCCTTTGTAGGTTTCTATGCTTTCTCTCAATTCTGTGTCTGCAGTGCCCAAGATCTGAACAGCTAATAGGCCTGCATTCTTGGCTGCTCCGATGGCTACAGTCGCTACTGGAACGCCTCCGGGCATTTGGACGATAGATAAAAGGGAGTCTATTCCTTTTAAGTGCTTGGTTGGAACAGGTACGCCAACGACGGGAAGAGGTGTGCTAGCTGCAATCATTCCGGGAAGGTGAGCGGCGCCTCCGGCTCCTGCGATAATTACCTTTATTCCGCGTTCGGCTGCGGTTTCCGCATACGCTGTCATCGCCTCGGGCGTCCGATGCGCGGACAAAACGCGCGCTTCAAACTCGACTCCAAACTCGGATAGAATCTCAGCGGCTGCTTCCATTACCGGCCAATCTGATTGACTACCCATTGCGATTCCGACAAGGACTGGACTATTGCTGGACATGACAGTATGTGGTTCGGTTAAAGTTGGATGGCAAGTGCAGCTTGCTCGGCTTTCAATCGAGCATCAGTAGTATTTTCAGCCGTTACAGTCACGTGACCCATCTTTCGCTTTGGCTTTGCTTCCTTCTTGCCATAGATGTGAACACTGGCTCCGGCAATGCTTAGCGCCTCTTGAAGACCTTGCGTACAGACTGGACCTTCGCGGTGTCCAAGGACATTAATCATAACGGCGGCTGGTACTCGCAAGGAGGGATCACCCAGTGGCCAATCTAAAATGGCGCGTACATGATTTTCAAATTGTGAAGTGTGACAGGCTTCAATGGTATAGTGGCCGGTATTATGCGGCCGCGGTGCCAGTTCATTGAGAAGCAGGGAGCCGTCCGGTAATTCAAAAAATTCCACGCCAAGAATGCCAACGGATTTCACGGCATCCGCGGCCGCCAACGCTAGTTCTTGCGCCTTGGCATCTGTTTCAGCCGAAATCCCGGCAGGGACGGTGACGGCATGACATCGGTGGTCCTTTTGCTCGGTATTAACTACGGGATAGACGACGGATTCACCCGAGGGTGATCGAGCTACTAAAACGGCTAGCTCACGTACGAAGGGCACAAAAGATTCGATAAGCAAACCATCTTCAGCCGCGAGCGCTTTCCAGGCTTGCTCCAACTCGGCCTCTGAGGTTACAGTTGCGTTGCCATAGCCGTCGTAGGAGCCCTCAAAGCGTTTAGCTACCACTTTATTGTCAAAGAGCCGAAAGGCAGTGCTGGCCTCATCAAATGAAGCACAAATGGCATGGCGCGGAAGGGGAATACCGGCTTCTTCTAAGACTTTCTTTTGGCGGCCTTTGTGGCGAATAGCCTGTAGCGTCTGAGAGGATGGCCAAACGGGGATATCGTTGTCTAGGTTTTCGGCAACTTCCGCAGGGCCCCATTCACTTTCTACGGTCACTACATCACACCCTTTCACAAAGTCGGCCATCACGTCTGGGTCGTTCCAATCGGCGACGAGGGCCTCGCCTAGAGGCGCGACTGGGCCAGCAGGAGATGGGGAGAGGGTTTTCACATGCACACCCATCCGAATAGCCACTAAGGCCGACATGCGTCCAAGCTGTCCTCCACCGAGGATTCCGATGGTCGGAAAAGTGTCCTTGTGTTTCACAATAAGGCGGGATTAAATGGCACTAGGCTTATTGAGATAAAAGTTGATCCAACATTACTTCATCTTCGACATACACTTGGCGTGCTTTAGATCCTTCAAACGGCCCAACAATTCCCGCATCCTCGAGTTGATCCACGATACGTGCTGCACGAGAGTATCCGACCGAAAGCTTCCTTTGAAGAAGAGATACAGAGCCTTGCTGAGCCCGGACGATGATTCGTGCTGCGTCCACAAAGAGTTCGTCCTTGGGACCTCCTCTTCCCGCCATCGAAGCAGGTTGAGCGTCTTCTTCTATTGAAGGAAGCAAATAGGGTCCAGGCCCTTCCTGATCACCAATAAACCCGGTAAGTCGATCAATTTCTGAATTAGAAATAAATGGTCCTTGAAGTCGGGTTATTCGGCTTCCAAGCATATAGAGTAGATCTCCATTACCAACGAGACCTTGTGCTCCGTTATGATCCAAAATGGTTCTGGAGTCGATTTTGGAGGCAACCTGGTAGGCAATTCGCGAAGGAAAGTTGGCTTTGATTAGGCCCGTAATGACGTCCACCGAAGGACGCTGAGTAGCTAGAATGAGGTGAATACCCACAGCACGTGCCATTTGAGCGAGACGGGCAATAGGACCTTCGATGTCTTTACCAGCGGTCATCATCAGATCTGCGAGTTCGTCTACCACAACGACGATGTAGGGCAGCAGGCGATGACCTTCTTCTGGGTCAAGACCGCCGGCCTTAAAGCGCTCGTTGTAATCCTTTACGGAGCGAACTTGAGCAGCAGAGAGCAAATCATAGCGACCTTCCATCTCTTTTTCACAGCTTTTGAGCGTGCCCAGAGCTTGCGAGAAATCAGTAATAATGGCGTCATCTGCTTCGGGCGGCATAGCCACATAGTGTGACGTTATCCGAGCGTAAGAAGAGAGTTCAATCTTCTTCGGATCGATCATCACGAACTTCAGAAGAGAAGGAGGAACGGAGTATAACAAGCCGGCAATAAACGTATTTACCCCGACGGATTTTCCTGAACCCGTCGCACCCGCGATAAGGACATGGGGCATTTTGGTCAGATCCTGAAGAATGATTTCTCCCTCAATAGACTTGCCCAAAATGAGAGGCAGCTGCATGTCATTCTGCTGAAACGTTTTCGTTTCGATGATATCCCTAATGCGTACCAGTTCTCTATGTCGGTTGGGAATCTCAACCCCGATTGCCGATTTACCAGGAATAGGCGCAATCATGCGAATGCCTTTAGCGGCTAGAGCCATGGCCAGATCATTTTCAAGAGAAGTGATCCGACTAATTTTAACTCCCGGTGCAGGAGTTAACTCGTATAACGTGACTGTAGGGCCAATTATCGCCTCAATGCCGATGATCTCGATATTATAGGTGGCCAATTTGTCGAAGAGAATCTGCTTGTTTTCCTCGAGCTCATTATAATCTATTTGATGGGTTCTTGCGTCCGTTTCGTCGAGTAAATCTAACCCGGGCTGACGGAATCCATAGTCCGTACTAGACCGCACGTTACGTGAGGAGCGGCTTGCTTTTTCTTCAACTTTCTGCTCATGTACGATAATTTCTACATCATCTCCCGACTCTGGATCGGTTGCGGCAGGTGGGCTCTGAGGCACGGGAGTGGGTGGTGCGGGCGAAACGGGGGGCGTACTCACGACTTTGCGGCGCTGCTCTTCCCGTTGTTGGGCAGCTCGAACCAATCGTTCTTCCTCACGCTGATGGGCTTCTTGCTTGCGACTAGAATCCCGTTGGGTGCGCTTTTCGGCAACTAATCGGTCCTTATTTGCAATACGCTCTTCCTTCCGAACTTCACGTCCTGCACGCCATTCCCAGAAGGACTGGCGAATCTTTGCGAATCGGTTTTCGACTCGATCCATGGTGCGCTGAATATCTCTGTCCACCATTAAGAGAACGAAGATTCCCAGTATGGCGACTAGCAGAATTACAGACCCTGTGGTACCAACAATTCGCTGCATCCATCCAGCGGTTCCTGCGCCCCACGTTCCACTCATTGACATGAGGTCGACTTCTAAGGTCAATCCAAACCAGCCGAATAACGTGGCTAAGAGATACGCTCCAAAGAAGGCAAGCGTGGTAAAGACGGTGAGGTGAGAGGTATCTCTGTTTCTGAATAAGGCATATCCCCACAACATTCCAGTGAGAGGAAGTAGGATTACGCAATACCCCAGAAAACGCGGGACGAGAACTCTAGCAATCGTCGCTCCGGTTAACCCCAGGGCATTTACTGCGCTCTTGGATCCCGGAGAGAGCAGGGAATTCCAAGAAAAGCGCTGAGCCAACAGGTTATCGGCCTGATCGTAGGTGATGATTGCGAGGCTAACTAGCACGCAAACAACAATTAGAATAATACCGAGGACTTCCTTCTTTCTTTCAGGAGAAATGAAAGGAGTCGACTCTTTTGGTTTTGGTTTTGAAGGCTTTCGCTTCTGTACGTTGGTGGGCATGAGTGAATCTACGTAGTTCTGACAGGACGCGCCATCGAATCCGGTTAAAGAAATCTACTTATGAAACGGTGGCTTCGTAACTATTGCCGTGAAGACACGGTTTCGGACGGCAACTTGAATGGTTGCCCCTTCGGCAGTATACGCAGGATCATTGATGACATACCCCATCCCAATACCTTTACTTAAGATCGGAGACTGCGTACCGCTCGTAACGACCCCAATAGGTTCGCCCGATTCATTTTGTATCTCATAACCCTGTCTTGGGATCCCTCGCTCTTGAATAACAAAGCCAACCAAGCGTCGTTTTGCACCCGTTTCCTTGATAGATGCAAGTACTTGGCTTCCGTTGAACGCTCCCTTGTCTAATTTCGTTATCCAGCCAAGACCGGCTTCGAGAGGGTGAGTATCTTGAGAAATATCATTGCCATGTAAACAAAACCCACTTTCCAACCGAAGCGTGTCCCTGGCACCCAAGCCTGCTGGTTTGAGTCCAAATTCGTCTGCAACCTTCATTAAGGCATCCCAGACCACACCGGTATCTTCGGAAGAACAATAGATCTCAACGCCAGATTCTCCGGTATACCCCGTTCTCGAAACAATCAGATCTGACAGACCCAGGAAAGAGGTGGGCTCTGCAAAATGGTAGTATTTGATAGCCGAAGCATCAAAACCGGTTGCAGCCTTTAAAATTTCGAAGGCCTTGGGACCCTGCAGCGCCAACAATCCCACTAAATCCGAGGCATTATCGATCTCGACACCCATTGAGTTATTCTTGTGCATCCAGGCCACATCTTCCTCGATGTTAGATGCATTGATCACCAGCATGTATTTGGACTCGTTAAAACGGTAGACCAAGAGATCGTCTATGATGCCACCTTCCTCATTGCACATAGCTGAGTAGAGTGCTTTGCCGTCGTATAACTTGGAAGCATCATTCGTGATGAGCTGCTGAATGAACTCCAATGATCTCGGACCCGTAATCCAAACTTCTCCCATATGACTCACATCGAATAAGCCTGCATGTCGCCGAACGGCATGATGCTCGTCGATGATTCCCGAGTATTGTACTGGCATCGAGTACCCTGCAAAAGGGACCATCTTGGCTCCTAGATCAATATGCCGGTCGTTGATAGGAGTGTATTTGAGCGCTGAGTCCGTCACGATAGTATTGCCAGGTTTAGCTGAGGGTATGAATAGGCGAAGATGCATGAACCATATCCAGCAAGATACTGCACCTGTTTATTGAGTTCAGAAATTAAAGTCGGTATGCCACAAAGCCCTCTGCCGCAAGGACATTCACTGCTTTATCTGCGTCACTCGTTTCATTAAAACCAAGACGGAACGTACCACCTGTGTTCTCGCGAATGCGAAGTAGTTCTATGTCCTTAATACTCAGATTCGCTCGGAAAAGGGATCCCGTTATGTCGACGAGGGCACCAGGACGATCCGAAGTAAAGACGTACACGTCGGATAGCGGCTTCAAGAAGCCCTTTCGATCGGTGGGGATAAAGTCTCGGGTCTGCTCGGCATCCTGAAAACGGGCCTTAATATCATTTGAGTCACCATCAGAAATCGCTTTGCGAAGGGATGCGAGGTGCTGCTCGAAATGGTCCAACGCGTCCATAATCTCGCTTTGATTGGAATGCAGTATGTCCTTCCACATGTGAAACGGAGACGTTGCAATGCGAGTCATATCACGAAAGCCACCTGCGGCTAGTAGGAGAAGCTCGGGATCGACAGACCGGGATGCACTGGCAATATTAACGAGGAGTACGGAGAGCAACTGAGGTAAGTGGCTCACGCGCGACGCAATGCGATCGTGGCTACTGGCATCGAGCTCTAAGACTCGAGCTCCTGTGGTGTTCAATAGGTCAATGAGGACTTGGTAAGAATCAGAACCGTCAACGTTCGATTCAGGAGGGCAGACGACGTAGGTTGCGTTTTCAAACAACATGGCGTCAGCATGTCGGATACCGGAGCGTTCTGATCCAGTCATGGGGTGGCCACCTACGAAAAGTACATCTCTAGGTAATGCCTCGGCAGCAGCTGCAACAAGCGCACCTTTTACAGAACACAGATCGCTTACAATCGTGCCCGCCGATAAATAAGGGGCCATTTCCTTCATCAGAGCAATAGAAGCCGCTACAGGGGCGGCTAGAAAGACAATATTTGCCTGAGTTACGGCGGATTTTAGATCGGAAAATCCGGTATCAATCGCCCCAAGGGCCAGTGCTTCGCGTAGCACGTCTTCCGAATCTACACCAATAATGGATAGATCGGGGTTTCCGGACTTGAGAGCAAGCCCTAGAGAACCGCCCATCAATCCGATTCCGACGATGACAATCTGAGGAGGCATGATTCCGTTAGTGGTCTTGGAGAGATATGAATCTACGTCTGCTTCGTGGAAAACACGTCAAGTTCATCATGTATTCAGAGTGGAGAATATTTGTCTGCCTATCTTATGACCTTATTGAAAAGCTGTCCTTGAAAATAGGCCATTTGAGCCAAATAGGGGTGAATCCATGTCCAAGCCGATCTTCAATCCTGATGATGTATTTCAATTCGAGTCAACTCTTGGTGAGGAAGAGCGACTCATTATGGAATCTGCTAGGGAATATGCACAAACTCACTTGGAGCCGCGTGCCTTAGAAGGGAATCAGGAAGGCGTCTTCCACGAAGAGATTCCAAAGGAATTAGGAGAACTGGGGTTGCTTGGCGCCACCTTGCCGGAGGAATACGGCGGAGTAGGTGCAAGCCACACAGCGTATGGCCTGATTGCGCGCGAGTTAGAACGCGTGGATTCCGGATATCGGTCGTTCGCATCTGTGCAATCCTCTTTGGTCATGCACCCTATCAATATCTTTGGTACCGAGGAGTTAAAGCAAAAGTACTTGCCCCGTTTAGCAACTGCAGAGCTGATTGGTTGTTTTGGGCTTACTGAACCAGATCATGGTTCAGATCCCGGTTCGATGACGACAACGGCAGTTCGTGGAGATGGCGGCTGGATTCTGAATGGTGCCAAAATGTGGATTACCAATTCACCGATTGCCGATGTTTTTGTAGTGTGGGCCAAAGCGAAAGAAAATGCCGCCGACAAGGGTGTGATAAGAGGATTTGTACTAGACAAAGGGATGCCCGGCCTAAGCGCTCCAACAACTCACAATAAAATGTCGCTTCGTGCTTCGCACACCGGCGAGATCGTTATGGATGATGTGTTTGTCCCAGATGGCAACATGTTTCCAGATGTGACGGGCCTAAGAGGTCCTTTTTCCTGCTTGAATAGCGCCCGATATGGTATCGTTTGGGGCGCCCTTGGAGCTGCTGAGAATTGCTTTAGTCGCGCTCGTCAGTACGTCATGGAGCGTAAACAATTTGGCTATCCTCTGGGATCGATGCAGTTGGTTCAAACCAAATTAGCTAACATGGTAACCGATATTACCCAAATGCAGTTGCTGGCTTGGAGACTTGGACAGTTGAAAGATGCAGGTCAGGCTGCACCGGCTCTCATTTCGCTCGCAAAACGTAATAACTGTGGGCGCGCGTTGGATATCGCTCGCGTTGCTCGTGATATGCTTGGAGGAAATGGCATCACAGGCGAGTTTAGAGTCATTCACCACATGGTCAACCTCGAAAGCGTGAATACCTACGAAGGGACCTATGACATCCACGGATTAATTCTTGGACGTGAATTAACCGGTATTCAGTCGTTCACTCCACGCGGAAACGATATGTAGATCAGGCCAGATGTAACCTGAAATCTAATACTGCGTAAAGCCCGGTGAAATCCTTTTATTGAAGAATCCCACCTTTACTGGAGTAATCCCATGCCTGTAATCATCGTCCTGATTGTCTTTGGATCTATTCTTACTCTGATTAAGATGCTTCTTACTCATAATCGCGACAAGATGTTGGCACAGACGTCTATGGAAGGGTCCAGTATGCGTCTCTCCGAGCTTGAGAATATGGTTACCGATCGGATTCGTGAAGCCATTGAACCCCTGGCTTCGAGAGTAGATGAGTTGGAATCAGCTCATTTGCTAGAGACGAGTAAGCAGATGTTGCTCGATCCGGGTGAAACAGTGAGTGTCGATGCTAAGAATTCTGCTCAGGAATAAGCCTGATTCAAATAGTCTATATTTCCGAAAGATCATGCCCGAAGAAATTGCGATATTGCTAGTATTGATTTTGACGGGGACATTTTTTCTGACCTTTACCAAAATGATCCTGAGCCACAGGCGCAAAGTTCACGAAGTAAAGGCACGTGCAAAGTCATCAGAAGGTGCATTAACCACCAGCGAATTAGAGGCGATGATGGTTCGCTCTATTGAGAACTCTATGATGGGTCTGCACGGGAAAGTGGAGGACTTAGAACTGGAGATTGCCCAACTGAATACATCGGCACGGCAACTTTCAGAGGTCGACAAAGCTTCTCGGCTCAACTTGGAGGATGAAGTGGTTGAAGTAGAACGCGGACGATCCGCCTCTAGACGTAAGGTGTGAATTGAAAGGAATCGTTTTACGATCCACGGGTAGCAGACACTCAGTTTGGACTGAGGAAGGTCTGGTGTCCTGTACTATTAGAGGGAAATTTCGCCTCACCGAGGAAGATGCGACTAATCCTGTAGTGATTGGTGATCGGGTAGAGATTTCCAAAAATGAAGACGAGAGCGGAGTTATAACCGAACGGTTTGATCGCGCCACAAAGTTGAGTCGCAGAGCTGCAGGCAGGCGAGTAGGGAAGGAGCACGTTATCATTGCGAATGTGGATACAGCTTGGGTCGTCCAAAGTATTCGCGATCCCAGAATAAATCCTGGTTTCATCGATCGATTTCTGGTTATGTCAGAAGCAAGCGGAATTGGTGCCGGTATTGTCTTTAACAAGGCGGATTTACTGGATGATGCCGCTGAAGAAGTGGTCGGGTATTTTGCTCGTCTGTACGCTTCGCTAGGCTACGAGGTTGTCTTTACTAGTACGATGGTGAAAGATGGACTTTCCGAGTTACGTGAATGCCTTCGAGAAGGTATTCACGTATTTGTTGGTCCTTCGGGAGTGGGGAAATCCTCGCTACTCAATGGGCTGCTTCCAGATGCAGACCTGAAAACGGGTGCCATTAGTGAGGCGACCAATAAGGGGAAACACACTACCACGTATGCCGAACTCATTCCTATTCCTGAAGGGGGATATGTTGGAGACACCCCTGGGCTCAGAGAATTTGGGCTTTATGAGGTCGAGGCAGCAGAACTGTCGCACTATTTCGTGGAATATCGGCCGCACATGCATGACTGCAAGTTTCCCAACTGCACGCATGATCACGAGCCTGCTTGTGAAATAAAGCGGTTAGTCGACGAAGGAGACTTATCTATTGAGCGCTACGAAAGCTATATCAATATGTTAAATGCGGCCCGGCTGGGAGATCAGGACGTAGGGCGTTAGCCTTATTATTTCTTCTTGGGTTTGGCTTTTGCTTTAGGTTTGGCCTTCGCTTTGGGCTTGGTTTTCGCTTTAGGTTTGGCTCTGCCGCCTTTCTTCTTGCTAGCCTTCTCATTCAGTAATTCGACGGCTTCTTCCAACGTGATGGATTCGATTGGTCGATTTTTAGGCAAAGACGCATTTATCCGCTGATGCTTGGCGTAGGGACCATAACGACCTTCAAAAACCTGTATCGTTTCTCCCGTTTCAGGGTGATCTCCAACCGTTCGCAGGGGTTTGTTCTTGGCCTCTTTCTTTAAAATCAGCTCAATGGCTCGATCATATCCTACAGTGAGCACGTCATCGTCTTTAGTAAGCGATGCGAAGATGGATCCATGCTGAACATATGGGCCGAAGCGACCAATATTCGTTCGTATGACCTTACCCGTTTCGGGGTGATTACCCAATTCTCTTGGCAACTCTAAGAGTTTGCAGGCAACTGTAAAGTCAACGGTAGATGGGTCAACTGTTTTGGGAATGGATATCCGCTTTGGCTTGCCTTCCTGCTCGTCATCACCAAGCTGCACGTAATGACCATAAGGACCCTTTTTAACAAAAACGGGAAGCTCCATTTCAGGATGAATCCCCAAAATGTCATCGCCTCGTTCTTTTTCGTCTAAAAACTCCTGCAAATCAGCAGCTTCAAGATCTCCAGGTGCCGCTGAGTCAGGTACGGACGCAACCTTACGTTCTTCGTCGGCACCAATTTCAACGTAGGGCCCATATTTCCCAACGCGAACGATGTACGGATTCCATTTCTCAAAGGAGATACCGGAGACTTCTCTCGCATCAATTGAATCCAGACCGCCGTCAACGAGTGACTTGAGCCCTTTTTCTCCATGGTAGAAGTCTTTCAAATACGGAGCGGCCTCCATCTTGCCATCGGCAATATCATCTAAGATCTGCTCCATCCCGGCTGTAAATCCAAGATCAACCAGCGTGCCAAACTGCTGCTCGAGCAGGTTGTTGGTCGCAAATGCCGTAAAGGTTGGAATCAGTTGGTTACGCTCACGTCGTACATATCCTCGACGCACCACGGTATCAATAATAGATGCGTATGTACTCGGACGACCGATACCCTCTTGCTCGAGGATTTTGATCAGCGTGGCTTCCGTAAATCGAGATGGCGGTTTGGTAGCATGGCCCTGCGCCTCAAGAGAGGACAGGTTCAAGACGTCACCAATCTTTAGATCTGGAAGTGGATTTTCCCGGTCCTCCAGTGCTGATTCCGGATCATCAGAACCTTCAACGTACGCTCGGAAGAACCCAGGAAACAGAACACGTTGTCCACCGGCCCGGAATAGAGATTCGTCTTCTCCAGCTCCGGTCACAATCTTTACACTGGTCCGTTCAATTTTGGCCTCGGCCATCTGCGAGGCAACCGTCCTCTTCCAGATCATATCGTAGAGAGCCGATTCTTCACCCGAAAGACCCAGTTCGGATGCGGTCGGCATCTTGGTCCCGGCTGGTCGAATAGCCTCATGCGCCTCTTGCGCATTACGGACTTTATTCGAGAACTGACGTGGTCCTGCACTCAAGTATTCCTTTCCATAGCGGGACTCTACAGCATTTCTGGCTGCGGTGAGCGCTTCGTTTGAAAGGTTGGTAGAATCCGTACGCATGTACGTGATGAATCCCTGCTCGTACAGCTTCTGAGCAACACGCATCGTCTCACGTGCAGAAAGGCGCAGTTTTCGACTCGCATCCTGTTGTAGGGAGGAGGTAATGAACGGTGCACTCGGGTTTCGAGTTATGGTTTTAGACTGAACGTCACTAACGGTCCAAGCCGTTTTCGGTAAACCGGTTTCAAGTCCGTTAGCCCGCGTCTGACTTAAAATTGTGCAGTCTTTACCATCGACTAACGTGGATTTTAGACGTCCCGTGTTGTCATCAAAATCTTTACCTGTGGCAAGTCTTAGGCCGCCAAGTTGGATCATGGTCGCCTGAAAACTGGTGCCAGCAGACGCAAGGTCTGCGCTTAAGCCCCAGTATTCGGCGGGAATAAATAAAACGCGTTCCGTCTCGCGTTGGACCATTAGTCGGACAGCAACACTTTGAACCCGGCCAGCAGATAGCTTGGGAGCGATTTTTTTCCAGAGTAGCGGCGAAATAGAGTAGCCGACTAAGCGATCAAGCACTCGGCGCGTCTCTTGAGCGTCAACGAGGTGAACATCCATCTCACGCGTATTTTCCAACGCATCGAGGATAGCAGACTCTGTGATTTCATGAAACACCATTCGGCGAACGGGAATCTTCGGCTTCAACACCTCTAGAAGATGCCAGCCAATCGATTCTCCTTCGCGGTCTTCATCCGTTGCGATATAGAGCTCATCCGCATCTTTAAGTGCATCCTTTAAAAGTTTGACTACTTTTTTCTTGTCGGATGGCACGATGTAAAGAGGAGAGAAGTCCTCATCCACATTGACGCCCAGGCGGGACCAGCTGGTCTTTTTAAATTTTTCCGGTATCTGGGAGGCCGAAGGCGGAAGATCCCTGACATGTCCCATACTTGCCTCTACCTGATAGGAATCAGGCAAGTATTTTCGGATTGTGCGGGCTTTGGTCGGAGATTCTACAACGACAAGTCGCTTCATGTCTGCTATTGGATGGCTCGATTGCTCGACGTGTGTAAGAAATTATGACCCCTCACACGCTCGTTTTGAGTTTGCGTTCCGAGCGGAGGTCCAAACTCGGAGTACTGTTTAATGATTTCTTTGCTCATCTGGCCATAAAGAGCAACCAATAGAGATGTATCTTTATCAGGATTCGCTCTCAGCGAAACGCACCTCTGGTGAGGATCGTGTTTCACTTTCGAGCGTGACCTGCTTCGAGCAGAATATCAGCCCAACACTTCTATATATACAGTAGACGATCACCATGAGTAAAATGGTTTTCAAATTCGGCGACGGCATTGCTGACGGCGATAAATCAATGAAAGCCCATCTGGGCGGAAAAGGAGCCAATCTGGCAGAAATGTGCTCCATCGGATTACCCGTCCCTCCGGGAATCACGATTAACACAGACAGCTGTAAGTACTACAGCGATAACGATGGGAAATGGCCGGAAGGTCTCGAAGCCCAGATCCGAGATGGGATTGATCATATCGCATCTCAGATGAACGCTGGATTTGGTGATGCGGACAATCCGCTTCTCGTTTCCGTTCGAAGCGGAGCTGCCGTATCCATGCCAGGAATGATGGACACCGTCCTTAACCTTGGCTTAAACGATGCGGCCGTAGAGGGTCTAGCAAAAAAAACAGGCAATGTTCGATTTGCCTATGATGCTTATCGACGATTCATCGACATGTTCGGTGATGTGGTAATGGGTGTCCATCACGCCTACTTCGAGGAAGCCCTCGAGGCCCTGAAGAAGGACCGTGGTGTTGAAAATGATGTAGACTTGAGCGGCGAAGACCTCAGGGTTCTCGTTGATCAGTACAAAGCCATTTATCGGAAGCACACGGGCTACATGTTCCCTGAAGACCCGTTCGAGCAGCTTTCGCTCTCGATTAACGCTGTTTTCGGCTCTTGGGATGGAGATCGCGCTCTTAAGTATCGCTCGATCAATAAGATCTCTGGACTGATCGGTACCGCGGTAAACGTTCAGGCCATGGTTTACGGAAACATGGGACCAGGAAGTGGAACCGGTGTTCTGTTTACAAGGAATCCTTCCACAGGAGAAAACAAGCTCTATGGTGAGTTTCTTGTAAACGCTCAGGGTGAAGATGTTGTCGCCGGGATTCGTACTCCGGAAGACATCTCACAGATGGCTGATGAGTTTCCTGCTGCCTACGAACGCCTCGTAGAGGTAACGCAGACGTTGGAGAAACACTATTCTAATATCCAGGACATTGAGTTCACGGTGCAGGAAGGTAATCTGTACATCCTGCAGACTAGAAATGGTAAGCGTACCGGTGCTGCAGCTGTTCGTATAGCCGTAGAGATGGCTAATGAGGGTATGGTTTCTAAGAAAGAAGCTGTTCGTGATTTGGTTGAGCCTGGTCATTTGGATCAGCTTCTGCACCCTCGGTTTGCCGATGTAACGGCCTATGTTGCAGACGTAATTGCCAAAGGTCTTCCTGCGTCTCCGGGTGCAGCAGTCGGAAAGGTTGTGTTTTCCGCTGAGCATGCCGAGAAATCGAAGGAAGCTGGAGAGAAAGTACTGCTTGTCCGCATTGAGACGAGTCCAGAAGATGTTGGCGGAATGGATGCCGCAGAAGGTATCCTGACTTCTCGTGGAGGCATGACTTCTCACGCTGCTGTTGTGGCTCGTGGCTGGGGGAAACCTTGTGTAGCGGGATGTGGCGAAATCGTCATTAACTACTCCAACAAGACCTTTACCAATGGTAAAGTCACGGTAAGAGAAGGTGACTGGATTTCCATTAATGGATCCACTGGTGAAGTTATTCTCGGATCCCAGAAATTGGTCGATCCTGAATTGACCGGTTACTTTGCTGAGTTCATGTCTTGGGTAGATGAGTTCCGTACGATGAAAGTCCGCACGAACGCAGATGCTCCTGCAGATGCTCTTCAAGCGATTGAGTTTGGTGCTGAAGGCATCGGGCTATGCCGTACTGAGCATATGTTCTTCGAAGGAGACCGAATTGACAGTGTTCGTGAGATGATTCTCGCAGATGGTTTGGAAGCACGTAAGTCGGCGCTTGCCAAATTGCTCCCTTATCAGAAGGAAGACTTTTTGGGCATTTTCAAGGCCATGGAAGACAAGCCAGTAACGGTTCGTCTACTGGATCCACCACTCCACGAGTTTCTTCCTCATTCGGAAGCTGACAAACGGGATATGGCGAAGAAAATGGGCGTTTCTTACGAGACCGTTCAGGCCAAAGTGGATTCTCTTGCTGAATTCAATCCGATGTTGGGTCATCGTGGTTGCCGCTTAGGTGTTACCTACCCGGAAATCACCGAAATGCAGACTCGCGCGATCATCGAAGCTGCGGTAGAATTGACACAACAAGGCGTCAAGGTATATCCAGAGATCATGGTCCCGCTAATCGGTACGGTCGAAGAGTTTGTCAATCAAAAAGCAGTCATCAAAGCAACAGCGGACGCCGTTTTTGCCGAAATGGACGCCAAGGTTGATTACTTGATTGGAACGATGATCGAGATTCCAAGAGCTGCGCTTACAGCGGATGCTATCGCTAAAGAAGCTGAGTTCTTCTCGTTCGGAACGAATGACCTCACGCAGATGACCTTCGGGTACAGCCGCGATGATGCAGGTACATTCCTTCCGGAATATGTTGATCAGAAGATTCTTGTTGAAGATCCATTCCAGTCGCTAGACATTTCTGGAGTTGGTCAGTTGGTTCGCATGGGTACAGATCTAGGTCGTAGTTCACGCGATGGCCTGAAAGTCGGTATCTGTGGAGAGCATGGTGGTGATCCGAAATCGGTTCATTTCTGCTTTGAAGTGGGAATGGATTACGTTTCTTGTTCACCGTTTCGTGTTCCGATCGCTCGTCTTGCTGCAGCGCAGGCAAGTATGACCGACTAAATGAACGACGGAGACGGAATCGACATTCCGTTATCGAGCAGTTGTAGTGGGGGCGGGCCGAATGGCCCGCCCCCACTTTTATTTTACGCAACCTCCACGTGTGCGCCCCGTCTAAGAAAGCATCTTTGTTAAACCGATCCCGACGAACGTCATGTGCGAAAAAAAATCCCGAAGCGAGGAGTACTCATCAACTCGAGAGGCCTTTGATTCCCTGAATGCGGAAGAAAAGCTGACATTCCTCGCGGAGTCCGCGGCGAAAGCATTCGTTGACGGCGTCCAAGAAGTCGTTTCTTCATTTTCCGAGGCTATGGAGAATGGGTGGCCAGCTGAGGATGATTCCGAGCAAGAAACAGACGATGCGACAAAAGAGGCTGCCGAAAAGAAGAAAACAGCTTCTAAAAAGCCAGCTGCAAAGCGGAAAACAACGAAAAAGGCATCTCCCAAGAAGACCCCTAAAAAGGCGTCAGATTCCACGGAGTAAACGAGTATGCCCGACTCTCATCACGGTTCAAAAAAGCAGAGGACTGATCAAATAATTGAATTTGATCAGTTGAATCTGGTTGGGAAGGCGATCTTCGTCACCGGGACGCTATTTAAAACGGCCGAAACGGTCGTGAGCTATACCGTGACTACCCTGTCTGATATTTGGGATCAGGCAGAACAGGCATTTTTAGATGAGCATGATCCGAGAGAGCGCGTCTCTGATGCGGTGATCGTCGAGGAGTCGCACTCAAAAAAGAAGGGAGAATCCTCTTCTCATTCAGACCATTAGGCATGAACGGTCTTCTCTTCTCCGTTTGTTGAGACAGGGCGCTCTTTGTCCGGAACGGCGAAAAACGTCGCGGGATTGTTAATCGGACGTTTTAAAAGTGCCAGATCAATCACTTCTGACATCCTTTTTACGTAGGAGATAGATAGACCGCGTAGGGAGGATGCAGCAATTTCTTCTACATCTTTGCGGTTCTTGTCCGGTAGGATCACCGATTTAATGCCTGCTCGTTTTGCGGCCAGTACTTTTTCCTTAATTCCGCCAACAGGAAGCACTAGTCCTCGGAGCGTGATTTCTCCCGTCATAGCCACGTTGTGCCGAACACGTCTTTGGGTGTAAATGGAAATCAGTGCCGAGAGCATGGATACTCCGGCCGAAGGTCCGTCTTTAGGTATTCCACCTGCTGGGACATGCACATGGAGGTCCCAATGCTTAAATGCATCCTGAGGAATGCCCCAATCCTGTGCTTGAGCTTTCACGTATGAAAGCGCTGCTTGAGCGGACTCTTTCATCACATCACCGAGTTGCCCTGTCAGAACCATTCTGCCCGATCCTCTTGAAACGGAAGCCTCGATGAAGAGAATATCACCGCCAACGGGTGTCCAGGCCAAACCGGTGGCGACGCCTGGGACCTCGGTCCTCTCAGCTACATCTGAGAAGTATTTTCGGGCTTTAAGATAATCTTCAATGTGATCCGCCTCTACTTTCTCGCCTTTAGACTCTTCCATGGCCACCTTTTTGGCCACCCCTCTGGCCACAGAGCCAATGGTTCGTTCCAGTTGGCGAACACCAGATTCTCTCGTGTATCCATCAATGATGAGTTTGAGAGCAGGAGATGTCAGTGAAATCTGCTTCTTCTTTAGCCCATTCCGTTCAACCTGGCGAGGAACGAGATACTGCCGAGCGATGGCTAGTTTCTCTTCTTGGGTATACCCATTGATCTCAATCATTTCCATGCGATCCCTGAGGGGCGCCGGAATCATTTCTAAATAGTTGGCCGTGGCGATAAAGAGCACATTGGAGAGGTCGTAGTCCACTTCGAGATAGTGGTCGTTAAACGCGATATTTTGTTCGGGGTCTAGCACCTCCAGCAAGGCAGAGGAGGGGTCTCCACGAAAGTCTGATCCCAATTTGTCTACTTCATCGAGCATGAAAACAGGATTGGCTGTGCCTGCCTTTTTCATGCCTTGAATGATGCGACCGGGCAACGCCCCTACATAGGTACGCCGATGGCCACGAATCTCAGCCTCATCGCGTACGCCTCCCAAAGACATACGAACAAATTCACGCCCCAGAGCGCGAGCAATACTCTTTCCTAGACTGGTTTTACCCACTCCTGGTGGTCCATGGAAGCACAGAATGGGTGCTTTCATGTCGCCTTTTAGTTTGAGAACGGCCAAGTACTCTAGAATACGCTGTTTGACGGCCTCCAGACCATAATGATCTTCGTTCAGGATTTCGCCAGCACGCGGAATATTGAGTTGGTCTTCAGAGTAGTCCATCCAAGGAGTATCCAGAATCCAATCGACGTAATTTCTAGTTACTGCATAGTCTGGGGAGGCTGGATTGGACCGGGCTAGTTTGTCCAATTCTTTCTTCAATACCTCTCTCACTTCCTCTGGCAACCGCTTTTTATCTGCACGCTGACGCAGTTCAATGACGTCGTTGCCACCCCCCTCAGTTTCTCCAAGCTCGTCCTGAATCGCCTTCATCTGCTGTCGAAGGAGATATTCACGCTGCTGCTGATCTACATCCGTTTTAACACGGGAGCGGATTTCTTCGGACAATTGAAGCACCTGTAATTCCTGATTCAGGTGGTTCATGACTAGGTCAGCTCGTTCGACGAGCGGCAGCGTTTCGAGCAGAGTCTGCTTATCGCCTACTTCAATCTGAAGATTAGAGGCGATGAAGTGGATTAAAAAAGTCGGGGAGTCAATATTTTGAATCGCATAAGCAGCTTCGCTTGGAAGGTTAGGCGATAGATTGACGATCTGGATAGCCAGCTCCTTGATCGACCTGATTCTAGCCTGAATTTCGATGTCCTCACCTACTAAATCTTCCACTACCGGCTCGACTTTGGCCGTGAAGTAAGGTTCAGTCTGAACAAACTCAGAAATTCGGAATCGACGTTTTCCCTGAATGACGATGGATTTGGACCCGTCAGGCATCTTGATCAACTTCAAGATACTTGCGACCGTACCGTACTCGTAGAGGTCCGAGGGAGAGGGATTCTCGGTTTCAGAGCGCTTTTGAGCTACAACACCGATTAATCGGTCATCTCCGAAAGCATCCTTCACCAGTTTGAGGGAGGTATCTCTCCCAACCGTGATAGGCAGAACTACACCCGGAAAAAGTACTGTGTTACGAAGCGTGAGAATGGGCAGAACGGCCGGCACATCTGCCAGGCTCATTTCCTTTTCTTCATCGGCCGTTGGTAGAGGAATGCTCTGTTCAGGATCATCATCCAGAAGGTAAACCAGGTCCGAAAGCATAAAATTCTGTTGTTTCTCGTGGGCGATTGTAGATCAAAAGTCAATGGCCCGAAGAAGCTCCAAAAACCGGGCCAATCTAGCATTGCTGACAACTTGTCTGAGATCGGGATGATCCGTCAGGTGAGTGCGACAATTGCTGCCTCAACAGCATCAATCCTAAACGGTTTTGTCATGACTTGATTGATGATCTGTGAGTCCACGCTTAAATCAGTGTCACCCGTGAGCAAAATGATAGGTAGGTCCGGTTGCTCCTTACGAATCTGGAAGGCTAGTTCGCGGCCGCTCATTTCCGGCATGCCCTGATCGGTGATAACAATATCGAACGACAATTTATCGAAATAGGTTAAGGCCTCTTGTCCAGAACTGGCTTTGGTCACGTTATGCCCTCGAATAGACAGAAGGCGCGAGATCACATTGAGCACCATTTCCTCATCATCTACCACTAGGACACTTCTGGATTCCGCTGTTTTTGATGTTGGTACCGGGTCTGGTTTCGTCTCCTCAATGTTAGCCTGAATCGGAAAAGTGAGTGTGAATGTGGTTCCTTTTCCCAATGCTGATGACACGGATATCGCACCACCATGCTCTCTCATTATTCCCGCCGCGACTGCTAATCCCATTCCGGTTCCACGTTCTCCCTTCGTCGAATACAGGGGTTCGAACACGTGTTTTTGAACCTCGCTCGACATACCGGTACCTGTATCTGTCACAAGAATATACTCGGATCCGGCTTCAGAATGACCTGAGAAGGAAATACTTCCGCCAGCGTTTAATGCATAAACGGCGTTCAGGATTAGATTGACAAAAACATCGCGAAGTTCAGGCGCAGATCCTTCGATGGAAGGTAATTCGCCAAGAGTAGATTGGACATCAATATCGATACCTTGGCGTCTCGGTTCGTTAAACCAATACGGTTTGGTAAAAGAAATACACTCACTAACGAGGGCGGTCAGATCGATATGTTCGAAGGTGGACCGGGCTTCTTGACGGATGTAGCGCTGAATCTTGCTAATTAATTCCGCTCCATCTCGTGCAGCCTGCTCAATCGTATCCAGATGTTCTTCGCTTGATTGATGGCCTTCATGACGCCGCAATTCGACATGCCCTAGAATGCCACCCAACAGGTTGTTGAAATCATGAGCCATGCCCATAGTCATTCGACCCAACGTTTCCATTCGGTGCCGCTGGGTTTGGCTTTCTGTCCATGAAGAGGGTTCCGCCAAAATCTCGCCAGAAATAGCAACTGATACGAGTGCCGATCCCTGGGTGCCGCCAACTGGCACGAAATGCAAAAGCACCGGAGTGGGAAGGTCGCGGTCTTGTCGAGAGACCAAAAACAACGCATGCGTGACGAGTGACCCACGGGAAGCCTCACCAAAGTTTTGGCGTGCAGTTTCTGCATCTTCCGGAAGCAGTCGGGACCACAGGTCTTCCTCGTTTCCAAAAACGGAAATCCACGCGGCATTTCGGGAGTAAATATTCCCTTCAGGACCGGACGTAGCTACCAGTAAATCTGGCTCGATCATTCCGAAAGGAGAATTAATCTCTGACATGGATACTCCAAAGGGGACAGACGGTGTTCATACGCTTCTCAAACGGAACTTGCGCGTTAACCGCGCGGGTTCCGTACCTTAGGTGGTTCAAATATAGTACAATCGATCTACTCAGAAGGCAGTCTTTTTATGTGGCATGATTCTATTCTAGAAACCGTGGGTAATACGCCGCTGGTTAGACTGAACTCCCTTTTCAAGGATTTCCCCTGTACGGTACTCGCAAAAGTGGAGTATTTCAACCCAGGAGGATCGGTAAAAGACCGCATCGGGGTTGCTATGGTAGAAGCCGCAGAGCGTGACGGAAGTCTGAAGCCTGGAGGAACGATTGTAGAAGGAACGTCGGGTAATACGGGTGCAGGAATCGCGCTAGCGGCTATCACAAAGGGATACAAGTGTATTTTTACCACCACAGACAAGCAAAGTCCTGAAAAAGCCGATATGCTTCGGGCGCTCGGTGCTCAAGTGCTGATTTGCCCGACAAATGTTGCTCCGGAAGATCCACGCTCATACTACTCTGTTTCTCGAAGACTCGCAGAGGAGACGCCTAATTCAGTCTATCTCAACCAGTACGACAATCCCTCTAACGCATCAGCCCATTACGCTTCGTCCGGTCCGGAAGTCTGGGACCAGACCGAAGGCAAGATCACCCATTACGTGGCGTCTTCAGGCACGGGGGGCACCATATCTGGAACCGCCCAGTATCTGAAAGAGCAGAATGAAGATGTACAAATTATCGGAGTAGACACGTACGGATCGGTCTATTTCAAGTATTTCCACACGGGTGAATTCGATCATGCGGAAATCTATCCGTATTTGACCGAGGGGGCAGGAGAAGATATTCTTGCCAAAAACATGAACTTTAGTCTGTTGGACCACTACGTCCGTTCAAGTGATCGGGACAATATGTTAGTGACCAGACGTCTTGCCGAAGAAGAAGGGCTGTTTGTAGGCCAATCAAGCGGGCTTGCTGTAAATGGCGCCTTAAAATGGATGAATGAACACAAATCGGAGCTCACCGCAGACGATGTGATCGTGATTCTCTTGCCTGACACCGGTTTCAGATACCTCTCCAAAACCTATAATGATACCTGGATGAGGAGTCATGGTTTTCTAAGTGAGGAGACATCGCTAAAGGCTGGTGATATCATTCCCAATGCCTCTGGAAGTGCCCAGCTGGTCTCGGTTAGTCCGGCCGATACGCTTCAGGAAGCCATTGATCGTATGGTAGATCTCGGTATTTCTCAGCTTCCCGTGCTGGATAATGGATCCGTAGTTGGCAGCTTAACAGAATCTGTCGTGCTGAATAGGTTGATTGAAGAACCTGATGCACGTGAACATCCTGTCTCGGACAACATGGGCGCTCCATTTCCTGTTGTAGATCGTGACACCCCTTTGGACGGTCTGATTTCGTTGCTGAAAGAGGCCCCCGGAGCCATCCTTATTTCAGAAGTGGATGGCACCTTTTCAATTATTACCAAAAGTGACCTGATCGGAGCTCTTGCAGCACAATCAAACTCAGGATCCTAAACCTCATTATGAAAGACAACAAAGAAGACAAGAAGGGCAACGGCCCGCAAATAAATATCGAGCTATCTGAAGAGATAGCGGAAGGCACGTATTCAAATCTGGTCATGCTCGCGCACTCCTCAGAGGAGTTTATTCTGGATTTTATTCGGGTTATGCCGGGCGTTCCTAAAGCCAGAGTTAAAAGCCGCATAATCGTGACTCCACAGCATGCGAAACGGCTACTCAGAGCGTTAGCAGAGAATATAGAGCGGTTTGAGAGGGCACACGGAGAGATTGACGATAGCGCTCAGCAGGGACCAGCTGTTCATTTTGGAATGCCCGGCGGAGAAGCCTAAACACGCTCTTATTTGGGGACACGCCAGAGCACCAGGCCCGCAAAAATCAAAAACAGAATATGTGGCAGCCACGCGGCAGTGATGGGTGTAATGGTGTTCGCGTACCCGAAAGGTTCAATCAGTTTCATCAGAGCCAAATAGACAAAGGCGATGAAGAGGCCAATTCCCAGTTGTACGGCTTGCCCACCCTTTCTGCGGACGGACGCAAGAGGAACGGCTAGTAGAATGAGAATGAAATTGGCGAATGGGTAGGAATATTTACCGTAGTACGTGACGAGAGACTGCCCGATTCGATTTGCTCCCGTGCGCTTAAGGGTGTCCAAATAATCTCTGGCTTCCCCGATCGTCATGGCCTCCACATCTCCACTAGTCCTGGCTAAATCACGAGGCCGGATGGATAGGGTGGTGTCTAAACGGACTACTTCCCAGCGCTCAAACTGCCCGTCTTCTTGAAAAGAGACGATTACAGGGTTTAGCAAGCGCCAGACGGAAAGCGAGTCTATCCAAGTCATTCTATCCGCATCGATACGTTCCACCATAACACCGTCCTTGGTGTACGATTGAAAGGTGACCGCCGTGGCTGTTTTTGAGTTCCGCTCGTAGAAGTTCACGGAAATGATACTTCCCGGGGAGTTTTGCCGATGAATATTGGCGTATTCGGCACCTGAGGCTGCGTCCTTTGTGTAGTCCTGCTCAAAAGCGATTCGCGTCCTGTTGGTTTGGGGCACAATCCAACCGTTAAACCAAAACATGAAGCCAGTTACAAAAACGCCGACAAGGACAAAGGGGAGTAAGAGTCGGTATAAAGAAACACCGGCGGTTTGAAGAGAAGCTATCTCTAGTTTTTGGGAAAGTCTCCCCGTAAGAAATACGGCAGATATAAAAAGAGCCAGAGGAGAAGTGAGGCGAACAATCTCTGGAATGTAGTTTGGGTAGTACACAAAAAAGACTTCTTTCATGGTTGCCCCTCGATCCATGAAGTCATCGATGTACTCTACGTAGTGTAGAACGACGAAAAAAATGATTAATCCCCCTGTTAAAAGGAGATATCCCATCAAAAAACGTTTGATAATGTGGAGATCGTAGGTCATTCTGGGGCTCCGCTTAAAAGAAACGGAGAATTAAGACGTCATTCGTTCAGAAAGAGAGTATATGCTTTCCGGTCATCGTAGTTTTCATTTCGTCAAGTATACGTATTTCCAGAACCGATGAAAGTCCACGAATACCAGGCCAAAGAAATTCTTGCTCGCTACGGCGTACCAGTACAGAGAGGCGTTTTCGCCACGACGACTGAAGAGGCTGTTGCTGCTGCAACTCAATTGCATACAGAAACGGGCACCGACCTGTTTGTTGTAAAAGCGCAAATCCACGCTGGTGGTCGAGGAAAAGGGGGCGGAGTTAAACTCGCCCGCTCAATCGATGAAGTGCGTGAAAAAGCGGATGCCATTCTTGGCATGATGCTAAAGACGCCTCAAACAGGTCCCGCTGGACAAAAGGTACGCTCTGTACTGATTGCCGACGCGGTCGATATCGACAAAGAATTCTATTTGGGGATTACCCTTGATCGAGGCAATAACCAGCCTGTGATCATGGCCTCAACGGAAGGAGGGGTAGAAATTGAGACAGTCGCCGAAGAAACGCCTGACTTGATTCTGAAAGAATGGGTTGATCCTGTGATCGGTCTGCAAGGCTTTCAGGCTCGTCGTCTGGCGTTCGGACTCGGTTTTGAGGGCGATTCCTTCAAGAAAGCCGTTAAGTTCATCATGGCACTCTACCGGGCCTACGACGAAACGGATTGTTCAATTGCCGAAATCAATCCGCTGACGTTGACCACGGATGGGGATGTACTGGCCATTGACGCGAAGCTCAATATTGATGACAACGCTCTGTTCAGACACAAGGACATTGCTGAGCTCAGAGACGTCCACGAAGAAGATCCTTTGGAAGTCCAAGCGTCCGAGCATCACCTTAATTACGTCAAGTTGGACGGAAATGTAGGATGCATGGTAAATGGTGCGGGTCTGGCCATGGCCACTATGGACATTATTAAACTTGCAGGCGGTGAGCCAGCTAACTTCTTGGACGTTGGCGGTTCAGCCAATCCCACCACAGTCGAAGCTGGCTTTCGGATCATTATGAAAGACCCTGAAGTGAAGGCCATTCTGGTCAACATCTTTGGTGGAATTGTTCGATGTGATCGCGTCGCCAAGGGTGTAGCTGAAGCTGCCCGCAAAGTTGACATGTCGATCCCTCTCATTGTGCGCCTCCAAGGGACCAATGCTGAAGAAGGAAAGCAGATACTGGATGAAAGCGGGTTGGCGCTTGAAACGGCCACCTTGTTCCAAGAAGCTGCCGACAAAGTAACAACTGCACTGGGTGGATAGCCCTCTGTGCAGGATCCATCAGTACATGATCGTAGAGGAGCCTCTGTTCGGCTCGTAGACGTTTCACGTCACTTTGGTGATGTGAAGGCCGTCGATAACATATCTCTTGAGATTCCAGCAGGCTCCTTTTTTTCGCTGTTGGGCCCAAGTGGATGTGGTAAGACTACAACGCTACGAATTGTCTCAGGCTTTGAGTCTCCGGATAGTGGCTCTGTTCTCATCGGAGATGAAGATGTAACGTCCTTGGATGCCCGTAAGCGCCCAACGGCGATGGTCTTTCAGAATTATGCTCTATTCCCTCATATGACGGTGGGCGAGAATGTGGAGTATGGCCTCAAAGTGAGGAAGATGCGCACGCAAGAGAGACGCTCAGCCGTCCTCGAGGCCCTTCGCCGTGTGGACTTGGAGGCATTCGTAGACACTCCGGTAACTTCGCTGTCTGGCGGACAACAGCAACGCACCGCGTTGGCGCGGGCTGTAGCCATTGAACCGGAAGTGATTCTATTTGATGAGCCTCTTTCCAATCTAGACGTTGCCTTGCGCATGCAGACGAGATTGGAGTTAAAAAGCCTTCAGCATCGATTGGGATTAACGAGTATCTATGTGACCCACGATCAAGAAGAGGCACTAGCCCTTTCGGATCAGATTGCAGTAATGCGATTGGGGAAAGTCGTTCAGGTTGGTAGCCCACAAGGTTTGTACAACGAACCTTCCACCTCCTTTGTCGCCTCATTTCTGGGCGGAAGCAATATCGTAACGGACCCATCCTTGGTGCACAGCCTGACTGGCAGAGACTTAGAAAAGGGAAAGGCCCTAGCCGTCCGGGCTGAACATCTACGAATAGACGCGCGTTCCGATTTGAAAGCGAGAGTGGTAAACAGGCAGTTTTTAGGGATGATTACCGAGCTTGAAGTTGAGCTTCAAGGAACTCGCTTTAAAATGCGCTCGACGGACGACGTGGGTGACGAATCAACCATAGCTGTGTCCATCTCCGATCACCGATTTGTGATCCATGACCAGTAGATCTATAAGAACGATCCGAATCGGTCTCTTACGTCTGACTTAGGTTGGCGTATTCTTAGCAAGTCTCGGAGGTGTCCGCTTTTTACGTGGAGGTCAAATCCCCAAGACTGATACGATCCGAAAGGAATCCAATTGAACGCCATCTGCCAGCAATCGAAATCTCGGGCGAGAGCGATGTTGGTTGTAGCCATTCGCTTACTTTCTAGGTCATAGCCCGTGCGACTCGCTACTTTCCAGTTTGGTGTGAGGCTGAAGTCTATCGTGGCGTTAAGAATGGCCCGTTTGATACTGGATGCTCCAGTATGGGTGGACCCCATCGTGAAGTCTAAAATGAGAGACCACGGAATGGAAAAATCGGTGGACGGGGATCGGAAGGTATTCTGGAGCATCGACGCGCTAGCGCCAGACCCGAATCCCGGCTGTGATCCGACCATGCCCGCTCTTGGTGTTGTAAGGGGTCGATCTCCAGCACCTCTCTTAGATCGTAAAGAGGTTCGGATTGTGAGGTTCGTTGAGGTTAAACGTCCAAGTGGAGAGGTTGGCGAAAAAGCGGACTTCGAGATGGTCCTTCCTATTTCTGAGACTTGATAGGGCGAATAGCTTCGGCGAATATCTACATCCACCTTACCCAATATTCTCGTTCGCCCGGAAAGACTAATGGCGCCCATTTTGAGTGAGTCGGCAGCGAAGTTGTAGGAAGACGATAGGTTGAAGTCAAACAGCTTCAGAGTAGAGGGACGAGAACGTGAATTCGTATCGGTGCTGTCTGATTCAACCGGCTTGGTTTCGAAGGTGTTGTTCATTGAGAAGGTCAACGCTTGTTGGCGTCCTCTACCTACACCAGAAACCACGGGGTAGATGACTTCCTCACCCTGGGAATTGACATAGGATTTGGTGTTACCCCAGCGATCGGCATAAAAATCAGGCCGATAGGAAAAGCCAATATTAGGGCGAATCGTATGCCGGATGTTTTTGTAACCAAATCCTCCGATAGGAAACATCCCGTAGAATGTTGTACTCATGGAAAGAGAGGTACTGAATTGTCGAAGGGCAAAGAACCCGGGGTCATGCGTCACGCCAACGGCGGCTGTTTCTTCGTCTAATTCCTTTACTTCTGTATCCAGGTACCAGTCTTCGGTGTAACTGATGCTTGGATTAAAGTTTAGGTTCACGTTTCCAAGTGCTGGCAACTTTCGAATGGAAAAGGGAGCTGAAATCGGAATCCGATGCGTGGCCCTGAAGTCAAATTGCCGACTACTTCCCGTTGCCCGTTCGTAGTCCTCACTCGAGGTAAGCGCATCTAGCCATGTTAATTCGGCAGCTAACGTATCGCCTCTGGCTAGCAATTCAGCTTCATCTAGCGGGGAATAGCTGAAGCGATTGTTAACCGTCATATTGTAACTCACCGTCAGTCTTTCCCTGATTCCTTCCTTTTGTCCAGGAGCGAGAGATTCTCGCGCTAAAGGTTTAAAACTACGCTGAGAAAAGCTGAGGCTAGGTAACGTCATCGTAACGTTACCATTAGAGAGCACCTGTCGCTGATTAGCTTGAATGGATAGGCTCCTGCCGGACCATCGGGTGCTGTACTTTATGGATGACTGAAGGTCCTGTCGGACGCGGTCATCATAATTCTGCGAGACCGCTTGGAGATATGATGATGAGGACATGTTGACATTGGCATTAAATGAGGTGTTTTGCCCAATCGTCTGGTTGTGAGTCCACCTAAAAGAACCCGTTTGTCGAATCGAATAATTGGGATCTCCCGGCTCTCCGTTTCGGAAACGGGCGTAATCGACACGTAATTGCCCATCGAACGAATACATCTTTCTGTACCGATACAGTGTTCTGGATTCCCAGGAGCCTTTCGTCCAAAAACCTCCTTGCAACTGTAGATCCATAAAATCATTCAGCGCGAAATACCAACCCCAATCGCGCAGGTAGAAGCCAAATTCGTCTTCTCCGTAGGTAGGGGGGAGTGGGCCACTTCTCCTAGAGTCTTGCGCTGGTAAGAATCCAAAGGGAAGCCATAATGGGGTAGGAATATCGAACAGGAAAAGCTGGATAGGACCGGTGTAGATCCACTTTTTGCCGACCATCTTCATTTTGTCGGATCTCAGGGAGTAAGATGGATCCTCTATGCACGCGCACGTCGTGTACAGACCATTCCGAATAAAAAGGGTACTGTCTTCGACAGACTTGACCACATCAGCCCTGATAAATCCTTCCTCGTATTGGGTTTGAGCGCTTACAAATCGTCCACGTTGGGTTTGAAGGCTAAAGGAGAGCTCAGAGGCAAGGAAGGTCTCGTCTCCTTGTACGATAGTCGGTTGTCCAACCCATCCACTATCTGACTGAAGACCGCGCGCATGCAATTTTTCTTCCGCAAGCAAGATGTCTATTTCGTGTGCACTCAAAAAAGACGTGTCGTACTTGACAGAGGCCGCACCGTGGAGCGTTCCTTTTCGATCGCCCGAACCAAGACGAAAGATGAGCGAATCACCAGCCACAAATTCAACGGGCTCCGTAATACCGGCATCCTGCGCAGTGCTAGTCTTTGGGGCAGCAGAAACGAGAAAAAGGAAAAAGACAACCAGCAGGCGTACCCGTCCGTCCGAAGGTGGGCTCACCTGGAACGGCTCATTGGCGGGACGTTGATTTCTCTCAGTCAGATGGAAGATCGTTTTCGTCTAGGTATTGAAAGACAAGATGTCCGGCTCCCAGCATACCGACTTCATTTCCGCGGGTTTCCTGAACGATTTGAAGTCCGTCCTGCAAAGCGGGTGTAACATACTGACGAATGGTCGACCGGGCAGACGACAAAATGTAATCTCCGGCAGCAGAAAGTCCTCCTCCGATCACAAATTTTCGAATATCAAGCAGGTTTACGGCTGATCCCAGCACGCATCCCAGTTTATGACCGGCCCAGGCTAACACTTCGATGGCCCCTTCGTCTCCCTTTTCTGCCGCATCATAAAGCATCTTTGGGGTGATTCCGTGTAGGTCATCGTCTGCCATATTATGCATGATACTATCTCGCTTGTTCATGAGACTGTATCGGGCATGTCTGGACAAGAAATGTTGCCCTAGATAGGCTTCTATGGCCCCAGCAACTCCGCTTCGCGCAAAGGGGCCGTTATAATCGATGGACATATGCCCAATTTCACCGGCAGCTCCGGTTGCGCCACGAAAAATCTTGTTTTGGTAAATGATCGCTCCACCAACACCCGTTCCAAGGGTGATCATGATGAAGGAGTTAAAAGACTTTCCAATTCCATAATGAGCCGATCCGAGACCAGCTACATTCGCATCGTTCTCTAAAATGGTGAAAGGCGCCGAGGGGAGACGTTTTCGTAGCGCTTCGCCAACATTAATTACATCCCATCCCGGAAGATTGGGGGGATGAGATACCGTGGTTCGTTCCCAATTGATGGCACCGGGCGTACCTATACCCACTCCAGCTAGCGTACCGGTCGAAGGAGTTAGCTTCTGAATCAACATGGCAATACGATCCAAAACACGCTCAGGGCCCTCGTGTGCATCCGTGGCCAGCGATGTTTCTGCTTGAAGCCCGTTTACCTCGGAGATGAGGCCTGCTTTTATGGCCGTGCCACCCAGGTCGATTCCAACTGCTAGTCTGTCCATGCCCATTTTATCCTCAGAATTACTCCCCAACAACCGGATAGACGGTTTCGTCTACCCGACTCATTCCATACTCTTCTCTGGAAATACGCTCTACATCCTCGTCCGAAAGACCTCGTTTAAGACGCTCTTCCAAACGTGTTATCTCTGCTCGTATATGCTCGTTCTGACTCGTTAAAACACGCTTTTCGGAATGAAGCTCAATACGAGCGAGTAGATTGTAGCTATCGAAAAAGACAAACCAGATCAAGACTGCAATTCCGCCTGCGATGATAACCGCACGGCTGAACCGCTTATAAATATCTTTCAGTCTGTCGGCAAGTGCCATGAGGCCGGAAGCAAATGGTCCTTTCTGTTAGCAAATCAATGTACTAAAAACGAAACGCATTCATGCCTGGATATTCAGCAGCCGTTCCTAACAATTCTTCAAGGCGAAGGAGTTGGTTGTATTTAGCCATCCGATCACTACGACTTGCTGAGCCTGTTTTGATCTGACCAGCGTTAACCGCCACAGCTAGATCCGCAATCGTTGTATCTTCGGTTTCGCCTGAACGATGTGAAATGACCGACGTGTAACCATGCTTGTGCGCCATTTCAATGGCTTCTAGCGTTTCAGTGAGCGTACCAATTTGATTCAATTTAATCAGAATGGAGTTTGCACATCCGATATCAATGCCTTTTTTGAGTTCGCTTGCGTTCGTTACGAACAGATCGTCTCCAACGATTTGAACTTTGTCGCCCAGCTCATCGGTCATGGCTTTCCAGCCATTCCAATCGTTTTCAGTCATGCCGTCTTCAATAGAGATGATCGGGTAGCGATCGACCCAGTCGGCCCAGAATGCGACCATTTCTTCGGAAGAGCGAATGCGATCTGGATCACTTTTCCAGAAGTTGTATCCACCGTCTTTGGCCATTTCCGATGCGGCTGGATCGAGTGCGATATGAATGTCATCGCCGGGAACGTATCCAGCAGACTCAATTGCTCTCAAAATGACTTCAATTGCTTCTTCATTGGAAGACAGGTTGGGAGCAAACCCACCTTCATCGCCAATAGCCGTGTTCATTCCTCGATCATGAAGGACACTTTTCAGGTGATGGAAAACTTCGGATCCCATGCGCAAGGCTTCACTGAAAGAAGGAGCGCCCGTAGGCATGATCATAAACTCCTGCATGTCGACACTGTTATCGGCATGGCGCCCGCCATTGATGATATTCATCATGGGGACAGGCAATTGTCGAGCACCCGCGCCACCAATGTAGCGGTAGAGAGGCAGCCCTGTAACGCTAGCGGCTGCGTTGGCGACAGCTAGAGATACGCCTAGGATTGCGTTGGCGCCCAACTCACTTTTGTTGGCTGTGCCATCCATGTCAATAAGATGCTGATCCACCTCGACTTGGTCGAGTACATACCATCCTTCCAGTTCTGGACCAATCTTCTCGTTAACGTTCTCTACAGCGCGCGTAACGCCTTTACCCATGTAGCGGGAATCATCTCCATCACGCAACTCAACGGCTTCTCTCTCGCCTGTTGAAGCGCCACTGGGCACTGCAGCACGACCGAAGTGGCCATCTTCTGTAATAACTTCTACTTCAACGGTAGGATTGCCGCGACTGTCAAAAATTTGGCGAGCATGGACATCGGAAATAAGAGACATGAAGCAATTGGGATGATTTGAGTACCGAATGAAGCCTAAATTTCGGAAGGGTAGGGGCCAATGCCAATAGGTGCTGCTTCTATTCGCATGGTATTCGACGTTCTGGAAGCGGTTTCAGTATGATTGATACAAAAAAGGAGGGCTGCGCAACGCGCAGCCCTCCTTAAAATCTGTTTACACTTGATTCGCTTAGCGAACGGTAGTGGTTTCACCAACCCAAGTGTAGCATCCGTAATCGATTGTGTATCGATCACCAGGATTCCAGTTTTTGAAGAACTTGTCTTCTGCAGTTGGGAAGTAGCGACGAATACTTGCCGTGCGCTGACGAGCCTGATTTTTAATGGCAGGAATCTCAGCGCGTGCAGCTGCACGATCGAAGTAATCTGCAGCTAGCCAGTAAACGGCCCGATCTTCGCGCTCAAATGATCCACATCCCTGGACGGACGTGACATACAAATCACCAATAGCGATAAGAGCCTGAACGTAGGTGGGATCAGCCTGATAAGAGCGATTAAACTGCGAACGTGCACTCGCTAGTCGGCCGTCTTGCTGGTGCGCAATTCCAATGTTGAAGTACACCTCACGAGCCGCTTCAGGGCCTCCGTCCATTTCTAGCGACTCATTGTACAAGCGGATAGCCTCATCTGTATCACCATCATCGAGGCGCATCTTTCCAACCATACGGTACAAGCGGGAGGTAGGTTGTGTAGCCATGACGGTCTCTGCCATTTCATAGGCCATGTCACGGTACCCTTCGTCCATGTAAAGCTGCAAAAGTTCAGCTTTCATGTCGTTATCTTCTGGCTTTTTCTCTACCTGACTCTCAAGGAATGCAATACGCTCGTCTGGGGAGGTGAAAAGCTGTCCGCGCCATCCTTCTAATGTCGCCATGATTTCCTGATCGCTTCCAAAGTCAGACTCAACCTGATCCATAAAATCAACTGCATCGGCCTTATTGTCTTTATTGACCAAGTCCAAAATGATGTAATTGATGTAATAGTTCTGGACTTTGGCATGATCTAGCTCATAGGCTTCACGGTAGATTCCACCCACTTGTGTTTGCAAGTCAGGCAGTTCTGCGTTGTGAGACTGGATAAAGCGACCTTTATTGAAAACCCACTGGAAGGCATCTACTTCAAGTCCGGCTGCCTCTAAGAGTGCGGGCGAATTGTCGTGTGCCACGACTGCGCTATCCAAATAGGCACGACGAATGTCAGGATCATCTGAGTTCATACCCAGACCTTCGTACGCCAGAATGAGGCGACGGAAGTTGCGATCTGAATTGGTAGGAAAACCTGGTGCGCAGGTAAGAATCCACTGAAGGTCGTCCATAGCGGAATCAAAACTGTCGTTTTTGAAATCCTCGTAATAGAGACTGTAGTGCATGGCAACGTCGTCTTCGTTGCATTCAACCTGAGCGAAGGCCTCTTGTGATGGTGAAAGTGCACCAATAACAGCCGCAAGAAGGAGGGCCAAGCTGAAGGTAGGAGCCGTATTTGATAGCCGTAAAAGCATGTTAATCTTGGTTTTGCAGGTTTGTAACGGCATTTGGTTGCGTTCCGATGCCTTTAATTTCCTGATATGTTCTGGAAGATCCCTATGAATCTAGCCCAGAGGCAAGCGTTCGAACCAACGTTCACCAAAGTTTATGTTGAGTCCGAATCGGATGTAACGATCACGGACGAGGCCATTCGAGGTCGTTCCTCGTCTGCCTACGTCTATGTTCATATCAATTGTCGTGCCGGGTACGAGTGACGGCAGGCTAAGGCCCCCCGTTATACCAATAGAACCAATATTCTCATCCACATTGGGTGAGATATAGGACTGATCCGTATAGAATCCGATACGATATGCAATTTTTGAGGACCAGGGAGCGAAAGGACGCCGTGCTGCTGGCCAATATTCAGCACCAGCAGAGATTCGAGTTCCATTAGAGACATTCGAAGTTCCCGACGTTGAATAGCCCGGAAGATCAAAGTCGCTCTCAAATTCTGACCAGCCTTCAAAGCTTACGTCTGCAATGAGGGTCCATCTAGGATCAGGCTGAAATGCAACGCCAAAGCCCAACTCGAGAGGGAGTTTAATATCTCCTTTGATAACAGTACCCAGCGTATCTCGGTCTAATTTGTCAACTAACGCCTGACTTCTAGTGGCGGTCATCATTTTTGGAAGTCTGATGGTCCCTCCGATAACTAAGCCCTTTCCGTCCGGCATTCCTGGAACGACAAACTTGAAACCGGCTTTTGCGGTAAGTCCATGCATTCTGGTGGCCTTGCTGACTGAACGATCAACAAACGACAGATCATTAAACAAGGTCTGTTGGTTCTCTTCTAGAATCCCAAAAATAAGCTCACTACTGGCTCCGACCGTTAATGCATCGGTTAAGCGGTGGCCGATACCCGTCGAGAAGCGGTAAAGGCCGCCATTCCCTTTGAAACTCGTAATTAGAGGAATACTGACTCCTCCTTCAGGATCACTCACCACGGAGGATTCTGTGTCTACTCTGTAGCTGACACTCGTGTATGGGGTCAATGATAGACCCATTCCAGTCCTGTTGGCGCGCAGAGGAAAGCTGAGGCTTACTCCGCTCAGGGTGCCAGAAGCAAGCGTACCCTGAGGCTGACCATCTGCTTGAGCATTAATGCTCTGGTAGGTGAATCCGCCGGCAAAGCGAGTGAGGAACTGATCACTAAGAGAAGCAGGGTTCGCGAAGTTTGCGTATTGCGACGAGGATAAAGCATAACCGCCACCACCCATAGCCTGGCTTTTAGACGAGTAAAAGGAGACTCGCTCCCCAAGGCCAAATCGTGAATAAATGGATCCGTCATTCTGGCTTTGAGCACTAGTAGCTTTAGGTAGGCCTACTAATGTGACCAAGGCCAGTAAGCCCACGGTTATGATTCGCATACCTTTGTGAAAGTGCACGTTTAGAGTGGATGTGATCATCGGTTCAGAGGGGTAAATGTGATGATCGCGCGAGGGCCCATGTTCTGGGGCGTTCCTGATCTGATAGCAACGAAGTCCACGGTGCTAGACTCGTTGGGTATGTAAAGCTCAAACCGATCCAATCCAGAATTACCCAGATTGGCGCTTTGCAAAATATTGGCCAGAGCATCTGATTCGAACGACAGCGGGCCATCTTCCGTAACGGCTACTTCAAGCACATCCAAACGCGTTTCATTGTCTTCAGCGACTGCTCTAAGGCCGACCTCTGCCAGCCCCGGGCGATTAAATCCAACTGGATACAATCCGGTGAGGTCATCTACGTCCAAACGAAGAATAGATCTGTGTATAGCAGCTTGTCCAAACAAGTCTGGATCAATAGGGATGTTCAGGGAAGCAGCTTCTGCAGCTCCATCTCTTAACACAAACAAGTCGCTGTTCTGCGGACCATCTTGAAGGGAAGAGGTAGACAGGACCTTGGACAGAGGAAACCCAACGGTGTCTCCAGGTACGGATGAAGCTCTCAATTCAGAGGAGCTTAAGTGAATACCACCGATGGCATTTCCGTCCGATACTTGGAACGAAAAGCCATGGAATTCATCCGCGAACGAATCGCTTCTCAAATCTGCATCGTGATCATTTACCCATTCCGTTGGAAGTTCAATTCGAATCATTCCTGGCTCTGGGGTGAAAGTAACGGTCGTTACCAGCGATCGGGCCACAATAAAGGTATCTGCTCTGGCATTTCCCGCGTCCCACGCTTGGTCCACTTCATAGACATTCAATGTCAAATCGAGGGTGGTATCTCCATAGACGTAATCTAGATTCAAAAGGAGCTCGGCAAATTCAACAGATGTAACCTTGAAAGCGGTATCAACATCCGAACCTGGGACAAAATCCATTACACCCGTCATTGAAAATGGTCCAGCGACTGGGTCATCAACTTGCCCAAAAAGGGCTCTAAATGCTCCCGACTGTTGTGTGCCACCGGTCATATCAGCTAGACCATCGGAGTTGGATAACGTTGCGCTTAGCGTAGAAACTTCCGGGTCTCCCGCTTGGGATTCAACAAGTCCCATACCAACCGTTGATGGATCATCGCATCCTGCAAGCAGAAATACGATAGCGATAAGCCCTAGAAAAGAAGAGCGTAGAAGTGATTTGCCGGGCATTCCGTCTCGCGTTGTATGACTGGCCTGGTCGTGGACCGTAGGTTTAGATCTGATTGTATTTACCGTTTTCTTCTCTCAACGGGACCCGAGCCACATTTCGTATACCAACGCTTCGATTGAAGTGTACCAAAACGAAAATTGTAGTGTGTTCCGTGCAGAGTTGAACCAACGGAGCTTAGCTCCGATAGATATAGCGTAGGTGTATGCCTCCTTCAATCCAGTTGTTTCTTCCATGTAGGGTAGAAATCAACGTCTTCTTGAAAAGTCAATCAGGCAGGAATTCCAGCCTGAACCTTTTCGTACACCGCTACAGCCTCATCCATTTCAGTTTCAGCCACGCCAGAGAAAGAGGCCTGAGAGGAACTGGCCATCGAAGGAGGTAGGATGGTCGCATCAGCGAAGCATATTCCAGCCTCAACAGGTGAACCACCAATTAAGTCATCGTGAGGAGCCATCGTTAGATGATCAAACGAGGCCTGCTCAAAGCGGGTGTCGAAATCAACCTCTTCGGGTGTATAGACGATTTTAGCTTCCTTAAATAGGTCATCTTCGTTGAACTCGGTACGCAGAACGTATGGGACGAGTCCACTTAACCATCCGAATGAGTGCACTAAATCCGGCTTCCAACCTAGATTGCGAATAGTACGGATCACGCTGCGGGCGTAAAATGCCGAACGTTGAAGGTTGTCTTCGAACATGACGCCTTGGCGGTCAGCAAAGATGCCTTTCCGCTTGAAGTAGTAGTCATTGTCCATGAAATAGACCTGGAGACGAATACCAGGAATTGAAGCTACTTTGACACGCAGCATTTCCGTTCGATCTCCCAGCGTGATCTCACTGCCTGAAAGTCGAATGACTTCGTGAAGCCTGTTTTTGCGTTCACTCACTGTCCCGTAACGGGGCATCATGATTCGGGTCTCAAATCGACCGGATTCATGCAATGCCTCTGGGAGAGAACGAACAAGCCCAGCTGCTTCGCTAGTGTCGGAAAAAGGGGAGACTTCTCCGGAAATAAACAGAATCCTCATCGCGTCGGCCATTTCTGTGTCACTTTGTTGACGGGAGAAACATCTTTATGACACGGTGCGAGAGGGCGGATTGCCATTCTGAACTGGTCAAAATGCGCACGCCAATCACCTCTTTTCCCGGTCGGTGGGTACTGGCCATCCTCAAGGACGCGACTCGAATCGCAATCTTCAAAAATTGACAGAACCCTTAATTTACCAATATGTCATTGTTTTTTCAAGACTAGAAGCGTCAAGTTTCGGCAATATGTGTAGGTAGTGAGGATTTTGTGTAGCTTTTGAAGCCTTTGTAACGCCAATCCGTTTCGGGCAACTCAATGCCGAAACCTCATAAATCCTATTATTCCGGTGCATTCAGAGTCAGCAGTCATACTATTTGATGGAGTGTGCAATCTGTGCAACGCTAGCGTCAATTTTATTCTCGATCGGGATCTGAAACGCCATTTTAAGTTCGGTGCGCTTCAATCTGATGAGGGAATGGCTTTACTGAAGAACTACAACCTATCGGGAGACTACCTGGATTCTATTGTTTTGTTAGAAGGCGGCGTGGTCTACACGAATTCAACGGCTGCGTTACGTGTGGCACGTAGGCTAAGCGGAGCTTGGCCGTTGATGTATGGGTTTATCATTATCCCCGAAATCATAAGGAATCCAGTATATAACTGGATCGCCAGAAATAGGTACAAGTGGTTCGGGAAGCAGGATGTTTGCCGGATGCCAACACCGGAAACGCGCGCACGCTTCATTTGAGATCGTGTCTACTGATCCCGGCTCTCTGTTTGAAGCATTTCGAAGTACCGTCTAATCAAAGATTCGTAATCCGAAGAGTAGCCTGTTTCTAGAGCTCTAATAAGGTCTCGGCGCAACCGTTCCATTTGCTCAGAAGGCTGCAAATCTGCGGGGCTTTGCCTCAGAATTTCTTCAGCGGTTTTGCCTTTACGCTTCTTCTCTTCTCCGCGCTTCTCAAGGGACCTTGATGCTTCAAGTAATCGGGTGAGAATTTGATTCTGACGCTGCACGGTACGTCGGGAGACTCGGTTTTGCTGTAGCTCCTCGATACTCTCCATCATCTGGTCTGCAATACGATTCAAATCTCCCAGCACCTTATTACGAGCGCCTTTCTCCCTATTCATTTTTCGAAGATCCCCCCGCATTTTCTCCTGCTGGCTTCCCAGTTGGCGCAAACGCTCCATCATATCGGAAGTGAGTCGACTGCCTTGCATGTCATTCAGAAGCTGTTGAATCTGCTGATTGATTTGCTGCTGTTGCTGGCCCATTTGCTGCAACTGCTCCATCATCTCTTCCATAGACATATTGCTTTGCCCAGCTCCGGACCCGTTCATCTGCTGATTAAGTAATTCAGACAGCATGAGCGCGAGTTCATTGAGATTGGTCATAGCACCTTTCTGATGACCACCGGCTCGTCTGGCGGCTCGCTCGGTAAGAGCCAGCGTAGCATCTCCCATCTCTCGCATCGCATCACCAGCCCGCTGCTGAATATCGCGAGTCATTTGCGGCACTTCTTTGGCAATGCTCTGTAATGAATCCGAGACCATACTTAGACCCTCGGCCAGATTTACCTGTGCTTGTGCCGAGGTTCTTAAAAGAGGGGACTCTGCAGATAATTGAATTACATCAAGACGTAGACTTTCTTGTTGATCTGACAGCACAAGGATGTCCTCGACCGCAGCACGTATGGCGGCAATATTGAGTTGCATCTGAGCACCCTGCATGTTCATCTGCATCTGGTTCATATCCGATGAGAGCTGGCCCAACTGCTCGGACATTTCCTGCTGTTGCTGAGATGCCTCGCCAAGGTCGCCTTCTTTCACCTCTTCAGCATTTTCCTGCATTTTTTGAGAGAGTTGCTCGTCCTGCGTGTCTTCCATCAAGTCCTGCATCTGTTCGGATGGCATGTTTTTCAGCTCTTCCATGCGCTCCAGCACTTCTTCCATCTTATCTTCGAGGGCTTGCATTTCTTCGGCCGCCATTTCCTGTTGCTCAGCTAACTCCTCACGACGTTCATCTGCATCCTCATTGTCGCCCGCGGCCTCCTCAGGCTCTTGTTGTTCGTTTTCGAGTTTGGCGGTCTCCTCAGCTAATTTGTCTTCAGTTTCTGCGAGATCCTCTGCTCGTTGTTCGACTTCATCCATGTCCTGCTGGACTCTAAATTGTTTGAACAGGTCCAGCGTTCGCTCCAGTCTTTCGGAATACATGTCCTCGGAGAACTCAAATTTTTCGAGGGCATCCTGCATCTCATTCAAGTCCATGTTGTCGATTGCAGATTCCAATTGCTCAAGCGCGTCCATTAACTCGGGCGTCCGAACTTCGTCTACTACCTCTTGAAGTTCTTCGAACATGCTCATCGTCTCGTCCGATACCAGATCGTTGTTGTTCATCTGTTCGGCCAGATCCTCCATTTGCTGGCTGATCTCATCAACGGCATTTTCCATTTCCTCCTGACGTTCTTGCAGCTGGTCAAGTGCGCGTTCATCTTCCCATTCTGCTTCTGGTTTTTGAATGAGATCTTCCTTCAATTCCTCAAACTGCTCTCTGACCGCGTCGGCCTTTTCGAGCATCTTCTCAATGGAGTCCTCGGTGCGATCTTGGGAGTTATCTAGATCTTTGAATTGCTCTGCGAGGGAGGGGAAGCGGAGTTGGAAAACTCTGGTCTGGGCAGATTTGTACCCAGAGACGGCATCATTGTCCCAAACTTGAATGTAATATTCAAACATATCGCCAGGTACGGGGTCAAGACCTGTTTCCCGGTTGAGGTACCAATCGAAGGGGATTTCTTGATCTAACGCAAAAGGATCTGGAGCGGGGAGAGGGTACGTGGTAAACGTCTCAGAAACGTTGCCAAATCGACTATCGGAGAGTCGATAGTTAAGTGTCATGTTGCGAAACCCAAAATCATCTGTGATGTGGGTAAGCAGAAAAACATGCATCTCATCAGAGAGGTCGACCAAAGCGGCAGGCGATAATAACGTGGCCGTTGGCGACGAGTCAGAAAGCGTCTCGATTGAATAGGAGATCGGATCTAAGTTTTGGATGTCGCCTGCGGAATAAAGACGCACTTTGTAGCGATCATTCGATCTGACGGTGAATGAGGCTCGCGCGGAAAGGCCGTCGAGCTCCATTTCGGTATTGATTCCACTTTCAAATGCTAGGACAGCTCTTTCCGCGCGAGCCCCTGCAACAGAAACAGTGAGATCAACACGGCTTCCACCGAGTGCAACTACGTCGCCCACATTGGAAGCTAGCCGTTGGTCGGGAATTCGGGTGTAGGACGGGTAGGAAATACGCAGATTCAATTCCTGTACCAATGGACGCTCAACGACTTCGACCGTAAACCAAGGACTGGCTAAACCACCACCGGAAACGCGATATCTGAAGGGTTGCCGAATGCTTCTGTATAAATGACTCAGCGAACCCGTGGAGTCTTCCGTCAGATTGATGAACCTGGACCGCATTTCACCGTCCACCAACGATTCAAGTACAGGCTGGGTATCTGCATAGTCACCCGAGATAGAAATGGAAACTTTTAGGTCTTCACCGATCACGATTTCTGTGTCGCCAGGTAAAACAGCGAAAGAAAAAGGCGCAGGACGTTCAAATTCCGTAGTTGGGCTTGTAAGACGAGTAGTAGCGGAGAAAAAGGAACCGGGTGCGGCAAGCAGGAAAACCAGTAGAAGAAGTACTGGGCTGATAGCCCAAAGCCCAACCTTTCGCGTCTCTTTCCAGGAAACGATCTCTTCAAAAGGAACACTTTTGAGTGGCTCACCAAGTTTTTGGAGTGCAGAGTCCACAAAAGGCTCAGGAGAGGAGCTATGACTTCCCTCGGAGAGCTGTAGCAGATTCAGTAGTCGATCTTCTACCTCAGGAAACGAATGGCCGATTTTCTTGGCAAGCGTCTCATTTTCCCCTCCAGATAAGAGACCAGCGTTAATTAGAACGGGTAGAAGAACAAATCGGGAAAAGACAATGAGAAGGCCTAAACCGGCGAATATCAGTAGTCCCCAGCGCACGGTTGGAGCAAACCAGAAAAAGGACTCAAGCGATGCGGAAATGAACCACAAGGCCGAAAATGAACCAATGAGAAGTAACGCGCCACTGAACAGGCTTACTTGGAGCAACCGAAGACGTGTTGCTTTCAGTTTTCGGTGGATAAACTCCACCAGTTGGGTCGTGCTACTGGACATGCTTCAAATGAAATGAGTTGCACAGTCTACACGAGGAGTAGAGTCGAGTTTCACGGAGCACCAATTATTGACGATCCTCCGGCGCAGCACATTATAATTCGGTTAATAGAGGTGAGCGGCAAGGTCCGGCGTTGACCGTTCAGTTGTTCAGGCGTAGGTTTGACTCCGTAAACCTATTGGAGCTATCCATGATTTCTATCATTCTCGGAGGGGGAGCTGGTTCTCGCCTGTTTCCATTAACTCATCACCGGTCCAAACCAGCTGTGCCTCTGGCAGGGAAGTATCGATTAATTGATATTCCGGTCTCGAATTGTATCAATTCAGATATCAATCAGATATTTGTGGTGACCCAATACAATTCAGCGAGTTTGAATCGACACATTAGCCAAACCTATCGTTTCGACAAGTTTCGACATGGATTTGTGAACATTTTGGCGGCTGAGCAGACTCCGTTTTCAAAAGAGTGGTTTCAAGGCACGGCAGATGCGGTTCGACAAAGTATGCAGCACGTGCAGCATTACCGTCATGATGAGGTGCTCATCCTTTCTGGTGACCAACTCTATACGATGGACTATCAGAAGATGTTGGCTCATCATCGTGCTACCAACGCTGATGTTACGATTGCCTCTATCCCGGTTGATGCCTCGGATGCACCGGGTTTTGGAATTTTGAAGACCAACTCAGAGGGTTTGATCACCGAGTTTTATGAAAAACCTGATGTTGAAGATCTGGAAGGGAAAAGCAGTAGTGTTTCAGATGAAATGGAGCAGCAAGGTCGTATATATCTCGCTTCTATGGGGATCTATATTTTCTCTGCAAAAGTTCTGAAAGAGTTGTTTGAGCGTCATCAGGACGCCCACGACTTTGGAAAGGAGATTATCCCGTCCGCACTTTCCTCGCACAGAGTAGCGAGTTATGCTTTCGAGGGATATTGGAGTGATATCGGAACCATCAAGTCATTTTTTGACGCGAATCTGATGTTAACGAGGCCAAGACCTGATTTTGACCTGTACAATCCGGAAATGCCGATATACACGAATGCCCGCATGCTACAGCCCGCGAAATTTCAACATTCGAGAGTAAATCACTCGATCATTGCGGAAGCAAGTGTTATTGGGAAGTCGCGGATTACGAACTCGGTCATTGGTCTTCGCAGTTTCATTGGAGATGATGTCGAGTTGGATGAAACGGTAGTCATGGGAAATGATTACTTCCGTTGGCATGACCCTGCAGATCGAATATTAATGGATGGCCCGGATCAGCCAGGTATTGGAGACGGTACTAAAATTCGTCGCACTATCGTTGACCGAAATGCGAGTATTGGGAAGGACTGCAAGATTCTTAATGAAACAGGATATGATCATTTCGATGGTGATGGATACTTCATTCGAGACGGCATCGTAGTTATTCCGAAAAACGGTCAGATTCCGGACGGAACGATCATTTAATTCGATGATTGGAAAGGAAGAGCGTGGAAACGTAGCACTCCGCCATCAAAGCTCCCGAAAAGGTAGCTGTGGAGATGCTTCGTTCTGGATATTATCAATTATATTTGAATTCAAGGGTGCTATGTCATTGAGCCGCTTGTTGATATGGGTTCTTGTGTGGGTCATTTTTCTACCTGTTCATGCGGATGCACAAGTAGAAAAAGATTCCCTTGCGTCTTACGACCTGTCTGAAATTGTTATAGGTGGTCAGGCTCGCCAAGAGCAACAATTCAACCGAGTATACCGCGTTGGTTTAGCCAGATTGGCGTCTCAAGACCGTCCAGACGTGGCAGGCGTCTTAAGGCAGTTGCCTTCGGCTCATATCCAGACGAACTCCCGCGGTGAGACCCTCGTATACATTCGAGGAGTCGGAGAGCGCCAAGTAGCTGTTTTTCTGGATGGAGCACCGCTTAACATTCCGTGGGATAATCGTATTGATTTGAGTCTAGTACCCTCAACCGTGTTAGGAGATGTGTCCTCTGAGCAAGGTGCCGTCAGTGGAGCGTATGGGCCCAACGTTTCTGGAGGGGTTATCAATCTCCAGAGTAGGCGCCTCGGACAAGGATCTCGAATTGCAGAGGTCTCGTTTCAGGGTGGTTCGTTTGAATCTCGTCTGGGCAGAGGCATGTTTGCTCATCGAGGGGAGCGTTCATCGATATTGATTGGAGGATCGCATGAATCTAGGAGCGCGTATTCCGTACCCAATCAAGTGAATGTGCCTTTTGATGCGCGGGACGATGTAAGGGTAAATACGGATCGTCGCTCTTCTACTGGATACTTCAGGTTTGAGCGGGAGTACGAAAAAGGATCCATCGGTCTTACGCTTCTCCATGCAGATGCTGAAAAAGGGGTCGCGCCTGAAGGACACTTGGATCCACTAACGAGTCGAGTTAGGTACTGGCGATATCCAGTCTGGCAAAACAGCATGGCTATAGTCAGTGCCACGCGGGAGCTGGTCGGCTTTCAGGTATTTTCGACTGGATGGATGACTCGGTTTCGCCAACGTATTGATCAGTACACTTCGGCCACTTACGACGAATTGGAAAGTCAGCAACGAGATACCGATTTGGGAGCAGGCGCTCGCTTCGTAGCTGAGCGCCGAGTGGCATCTTTGGACCTGCGAAATTTCGCTATTGTTTCCACCGCATCTCATGACCAAATCGATACTGATTTTTCGACAACAGGAAAGTTGGTAAGGCCTGAGCAATCGTATCGTCAGCGAATGCTTTCGGTTGGAAGTGAACTAGCAAGTGGTGTTTCTTCACGCTCCACCTGGATTGTGGGCGCCTCTTTGGACATTATGCAGACACCGGAAACGGGTGATAAACCGGGGCGTGATGCTTTTGTTGAACCGGGATTCAATCTTGAAGGGACGTATCCGATCTCTGAATCCGTGAGTATTACGGCCAATGCAGGGAGTAAGACAAGATTTCCGACTATGCGGGAGCTATTTGGTACAGCGCTGAATCGATTTGAATTAAATGAGGCACTAAAGAGCGAGCGAACCTGGATGGCGGAATCCGGGATTCAAAAGCAGGGCGAGCGCCTATCCTTTGATATGGTAGCGTTTGTGCGAAGAACGACGGACACCATAGATCAAACGAATGTGGTAGTTGGAGAGCGGACAAAAAGAAAACGAATCAATCTGGATGGTTCGAGGACCGTCGGCATCGAGGCGTCAGGGATTGGCGTGATTGGAGAACACGTTTCTATCGATGGTCACGCCACGTGGCTAAGGCCGATTTCACTGAATGAGGATGGAAACCGTCATTTAACCGAGAAACCCGAAGTACTCATTACCCTAAATGCAGAAGTGTCTTTGATTCCCAATCTAAAGGTTCAAACAGGCCTGGTATACACGGGTGTTGCATATGGACTAGCGGAAGACAACAGTCAGGTTCGATTACCGACGAGTACAGTGATGGGGTCCCGTCTTTCAACTAACCGGTACTTTAGTTCTTCTGGCATGTTCTTAGAGCTTTATGCTGGTGTTGACAACATTACAAATGCTGTTCAATTGCCTCAGCTCGGTTTGCCTGCTCCCGGTAGAAGCGCCCGATTCGGAATAAATTTGTCTTATTGAGCGGGCCGTCGGAATTACCGCGTTTGGTGGGTTATGATGTTTCGCTGATTATGACGTGGCTCGAAGCCGTAGGCCGCGCAGCAAACAACCGCTTTGATGCCTTCCAAGACGAGCGAAACAACTCTGATTGTCTGTACGCCTCTAGAGCTGCTTCACTTTCCCATTTACTCAGGGTACTAACCACATTGGGGTAGCGTACATCACTAAGCAGTTCCAGGTCATGGCAACCTTCACTGGCTCGAATCTTGTGTTTAATGCTCTCAAAGAGGGCCTTAAATTCGTCTAACGCATCTGGGCGGATGGTTAGTTGGACCATTCGAATAATCATGCTCCCAGTTCCGTTCTGGTTTGAATGGCGGCGTTTCTCGCTACTTTGGCAAAGTCTTGATCATTCCCGGCGTAAATAATGCCTCGACTACTGTTCACTAGCACTGGACCGTTTCCTGAAGCCTGCATGACATCAGCTGCCGAACCGCCCTGCGAGCCTACGCCAGGAATCAGAAAAGGAGTCTCTGGCAACATGTGTCTCAGATCACTCATGGTTTCAACGTCCGTGGCCCCAACTACCAGTCCTGTGGTGCCCGGCGTGTCTGTAGACCAAGACACTGCGTCTCTTGCCACTTTTCGGTAAAGGGGTTCGCCACCCACGTCTAATAGTTGAAAGTCAGCTCCACCGGGATTCGATGTTCGAGCTAAGACGAAGGTACAGGTACCGGTTTGGGTCAAAAAAGGAGCCACGGAGTCCTCTCCCATGTATGGACTAACCGTTACACTATCAAAACCCAAGTCATCAAATACGGAGTGCGCATAAAACCCTGCTGAATTTCCAATGTCACCTCTTTTGGCATCTGCAATTGTTAGAACGTCGGAGGGGATACCATTCAGGACAGATCGCAAGACTTGAAGTCCCGAATCTCCCAAGGCCTCAAAAAAGGCAAAGTTCATTTTGAAGGCGACCGCTTGGTCCGACGTGCTTTCAACAATCTCACGGCAGAAAAACTCTACCGCGGCGGGTAGTGGATGTGCCGAAAGAAGGTGACTTGGCAAACGGGATGGGTCAGGATCTAATCCAACGCACAGCACGGACTGTTTGGAGGATCGGAGGGTAGATAGGCGCTCGGAAAACGTCACTGGCACACGGTTTAAATCTGTGGTCATGTGAAAATTTGGTTCTGGAATATACTACTCAGGAACGCTGGGGTACATAAGTAGGTTAACACTGTTCACCTAGCAGCGAAGAATCAATGCTTTACACGCCAGGTTATCGTCATTATCGTCATTATCGACGTATTGTGCGTGTATTAGCCGATTTTTCTCTTTACATCAACGGATATTCGTACGCACATGGCTCTCGATAACTTAAAGCTCAAAAACGTTTCTGACCAAGACCGCAAAATGATTGCGGATATCGAACGGATGATGGGTCCAGAACCAAAGCAAATGGGGTTCGCCAAGAATCTGTTTTGGGGAAATTTCAGAAGTGACTTAGTATTTCCATATCCGAATGTTTCATCTGAGGAGAAACAGCGCTGTGATGCGCTATTGCTTGAGTTAGAGACCTACCTCAAGAATGAGCACCCTTCCATAGAGATTGATCAGAAGGAGTACATCCCGGAATGGGTTATACAGCGTCTGTTTGACATGGGTGTCATGGGGATGACGGTACCTGTGGAGTACGAAGGGCTGGGGCTCGGCATCACGAGCTATAACAGAGTCTTGTCGATGATTGGGGCCTATTGTGGTTCAACTTCCGTTATGGTGTCTGCTCACCAATCCATTGGCTGTAAGGCTATCATGCTATTTGGTAGTGACAAGCAGAAGCAGACCTTCCTACCAGGCGTAGCACGGAAGTACTTGTCTGCATTTTGTCTCTCGGAGCCCAATGTCGGATCCGATGCAGCTGGGCAGGAGACCCGCTGTGAACTTAGTGAGGATGGATCGCACTATATATTGAATGGTGAGAAGAAGTGGAGTACATCGGGAGCGCTCAGTGGGATGTTCACTGTGATGGCGAATCAGATGGTGGGTGGTCGTAAAAAGGTGTCAGCGCTCATTTTGACGCCTGATATGGAAGGAGTAGATGTTTTTGAAAAAAACCGCTCTAAAGTGGGCATTAGAGGGACCTGGCAGGGGCGAATTCGCTTCAACAACGTCCGTGTGCCTCGCGAAAACTTGCTTCACGAAGAGGGTAGGGGACTTCACGTCGCTCTTACCTGTCTGAACTTTGGACGCTGCACGTTATCTGCAGGAATTGCAGGAGCCGCCAAAAGAGCTACAGATCAAGCTACGAAATGGGTTCAGACTCGATATCAGTTCGATCGTCCGCTAGCCGATTTTGAATTGGTACAACAGCGCGTCGCGCGTATGCACGCTTTTAGCTACGCCATGGATTCCATGCTCTACCTGATGACGGGCATGTTGGATCGGGGAGATTCCGATATTATGGTCGAGACTGCGATAACTAAAGTCTTTTGCTCTCAGCTTGGTTGGGAAATCATAGACGACGCGCTCGAAATCATGGGCGGTGAAGGATACGTTACTGAAAATGAGATCGATAGGATTTGGCGAGACAACCGGATTCATCGCATTGTCGAAGGCTCCAACGAAGTGATGCAGCCGTTCATATTTGGGTACGGTGGTAAGCAGCTAGCTGAGCAGATGTTGGGCATTCAGCAACGTCTTACCTGGGATTCGGATGAATCCTTAGGAGCTAACCTGAGTCGCATTCTTTCGGGGATGGTCAATCCCAAAGTAATGGCACGAGCCATTCCGCTGGCCACAGAGCTCTTTCTGGGTATTAAAAAGAAGGCGCCTAGCATTGAACCCAAAAGTTCAGAATTGGTAGGTCATGCCGATCGACTAGCTCGTCTGATTCAGCAGCATACCCATATGTTCAAAATGGCCTCAAAATGGCATGCTGAGCAGATTGTTGTACGGCAAGCACCGCAAGCGCGACTCGCAGATAGTGCCACGTACATTTTTGCCATGGTATCCATTCTTTCACGAGTAGATCTTCAAATTCAGAATAATGATCCGGCCTTGGCGCATGACCGTGCCTTTTTTGAGCATGCATTCGATCTACTCGAACTCAGAATCGAGCAAGAAATTGCTGGATTGAGGACGAATGCGGATTCAAGTATGGCTACTGCCGCTGCAGCAGCCAGAACCTACAATGATTCACTATCGAATGGTGATTTCTATATCCACGAAGCAGCTCCTCATGCGGCAGGTTCGGGTAAGAAGGTGCAGAAAGATCATATTCAGCAATTCCCCGGAGACTCTGTCTTAAAGGCCACCCCAGTGGAAGCCTAAGACATAGGACGACACACCGGTTTTGCCCCATTTGAGCTGAGTAACCGGCACGGAATCGGCTACTCAGCGAATTACGCTTAATTTGTGAGTTTGAGATCCAGACCGGCTTGTTAACCTAGCAAAGTAGCTGCCGGAAGGGAGATTTTCGGCAGCAAAAGAAATGCGGTGTGTGCCCGCTGAAACCATGCGGTTGGAAAGAGTGGTCAGGTTTCTGCCTTGGAGGTCGAAAATCTCCAGGCGAATATGCTGCGACCGATCAAGCTCAATTTCAATCGTGGTCCGGTTTCTGAAGGGATTGGGGTAGTTCCCAGTGAGGCGTGCAGAAACAGGCAGATGAACCGATTCGGATGATGTAATAAATGTAGAATCAATGATAGGAAGTGGAGTAAAACTCGCTCCCATTACATCCAGTACATCGTCTTCTGACAAACCAAACCAATCTCTTAGTATAGACGAGTAAAGTCCTCGGAAGTCTATGCCGTGCTTGAGGTTACCACCTGGGGCCAAATCGGTCAGACTCGGTTGTTCTCCGATTATTCCCCCCGTGACACCGCCGCCAAACATAAAGAGCGGTGCAGAGGTGCCGTGGTCTGTACCACCGGATCCATTCTGATATACGCGTCGACCAAATTCGGAGAAGGTCATGACTAGGACCTCCTGATCTAACCCATCAGTGGCCAGGTCTGTCATAAAGGCTGAGATGGCAGCGGACAATTGATCCATTAAGGATCGATGTCGGGAAATCTGGCTTGAATGCGTGTCAAAACCACCTAAATTGAGATGGTAAAGGTTGGCTCCTAAACCACCTCGAATGAGCCGGGCCGTAACGGCCATATTTCCCGAAAGTCCGTTGGTAGATGGGTATTCGGTAAGATTAGCTCCGGTTTCAGATGCCGTCTGAATAGATTCCGCAAAATGAAACGAGTCGTTTGCAATGGAACGTATGTAGGATAGTTCGTGACCAAACGGAGTGTCTGGAACGAATTCCTCGTCAAACAAAATTCCTTCCTCAACAAATCGTTCGAGCAGGCTCAAGTTGGGAAACTGAACACCCAGACTCGAGGTGTTTCCTTGAAAGAGTAATGGCGAACCGCTACCAAGCTGTAGCGCATAAGGATGGTCTGGGGGGGCAGCAAGTAGTTCCGGATTGGATGCTTCAAGATATCTCCCTAACCAACCACTAGAACCGACGTCGTTGGCGCTTCCAGCGGTCATCCATACATCGGTGGAGGTAAAGTGTGAAAGAGCAGGGTTGTCATATCCTACCCCGTGTAGCACTTGCATAACTCCATCCCCATACAGGGACTCAAACGGTGCCAAATTGGGATGAAGCCCAGTGTGATCGGTCAGTGGAATGACATCGGAGCCCGGGATAGCGATGGAAGGGCGGACTCTGTAGTACTCTGGATCGCTGTACGGTACGACCATGTTCAATCCATCGTTACCTCCTGAGAGTTGAACGAGAACCAGAACGCGGTTCGATTTCGCTCCTGCTAGTTTTTGAAGCAGTGGGGAGGTGTGGAAGGCTTTTACGGGGCGCCCGTTTAGCCCCATGGTCACTCCTGAAGCAGCGAGCCCTAAGCCCTTCAGAAACTGTCTTCTGGACCAACGAAAATGAGCCTTGTCGTGATGAATACCATCTTTGAGGCTCGTTCCAATCGTGGTAGGTTGATGTGAGTGATTGCACATAGTATTACATCAACTGATATTCTGGAAATTGAATCAGCCTTCTCATGTATTGGGAAACCCGATCTCGGCCACCATCCGTTTCCAGGTTCCACTCGTACCAAGGTAGGCCATTCAAAAACAGCTTGACTAGGTTGATTTTGTATTCCGGTCCGTCCAGTAGACTGCTCGGTAAGGGCAGTTCGTGCAGGTCTCCTTCGAAAGGTTCGTCGATGCTTGGAACCTCAATCCACTCCATTGGAATAGAAAAACAGTGCTCAGCTATTGAAAGAGCCACATCTACCGCTGGATGGGTAGACCCTGGTTGAATATGCCTTCGAGCAAACTCGACCATGTTTTCATCAGACATTTCCCTGCGAAGAATCGCATCTGAGTAGGCCCAGCGCAAGGTCAGCGTATTGGTGGAAATCCAATTTCGATGTCCCGGCCATCCCGCGACGTTAGGAGGGGCCAGAAGCTTTTGACCCATTACTGAGCAGGCGGTCAACAAGTAGGTAGATTGATCCCTGTTGGGCGGGACGCCCATTTCTACATAATGTCCCAGAAATATCTCAACAGGGGATTTGATTCTGGAGCCACTGATGGCCTGTTGGAAAAAGGTCTTACTGGAAAAAAGTGCCTTAAATGTGTGTAATAAACTGAAATTCGAGTCTAACAAGACCCTCGAAAGCTCGGTAACTGAGGCGGCGTCTGGATTTTGCCCGACAAACTCAACCAACATTTTTTTCGAAATGAAGTGAGCAATTTGTTCGGATCGTTCCTCAAACAAAATGTTGACCACATCGTCATAACCAAAGTTTCCGGTTTGTCCGAAAAACGTCTTGTCCTCTTTGTCGTGCCTAGGACCGTATAACCTGGCGTACCAGGACTGAGGAACCATGGTGATATATCCGGTTAGCGCTCTGGCGATTTCTCGGATATCTGTTTCAGAGTAATTGGGCGTTCCGTCCGGACCGATAGGACCCATGGTAAACAGCTCTAAGAGCTCACGCGCATAGTTCTCATTAGGTGCATACACGGTATTGGAACGGCCATCCAAGTACCTAAGCATGGCCGGATCTAATCCAATTGCTCGAACAAATCTTTTGAAACTGCCCATCGCGTTCTCGCGGAGCAATTTTTTGTACCGATATCCCCAAGCGGTGTAGTAGTACGCATCATAACTGGTCACGAAGTGATCGTGCCAGAATAGCGTAAGTCGTTGACTGACCCGGTCGGCATACATTTCCTTGAACCAGTCATAGGTGATGTCATCACGCCATTCCCGATTTTGCTGGTTAAAAACCCGTCTTGCATTGGAGGTAGACCCATTTGGCGGGGGTAAAACTTCCGTCCACCATGGATCTTCGGGAGTTAGGCTGTCAAATGCCGCTTCAAAGAATTCATCGACAACGTCTTTTGCTTGACGTCCAACCAACGCCTGCGCTTCATCTAACGTACAGCCGAAGCAAAGACGTCTGAGAAGATGCCTTGAGGTCTCGATTGTTAATGGGCTTGAGTGTATTTCCATGATGCTAAGTCCATCTAAGGGGCACACTAGTATACTGATTCGTGTTGCTTTTGTTGTGCAATTCTCAACGTATTAACCGATAAATTTGCCGCCGAAATAAGGCTGTAAGACGGTGGGAATTGAGATAGAGCCGTCTTCGTTCTGGTTGTTCTCCAGTAGAGCGGCCACGATGCGTGGAAGAGCTAATCCACTACCGTTGATGGTGTGCAGAATCTGTGGTTTTCCTCCATCGGCCGGTCTGTAACGAATGCGCATTCGACGCGCTTGGAAGGTTTCAAAGTTGGAAATAGAGGAAACCTCCAGCCAGCGTTCCTGTCCGCCACTCCAGACTTCTAAATCATATTTTTTAGCTTGAGTAAATCCCATGTCTCCAGTGCACATCAACAATCGGCGGTAGGGAAGTTCAAGCGCCTGAAGCAGACTTTCGGCGTGATTACGCAAGTCTTCAAGAGCGCTGTAGCTGTCTTCTGGAGCCACAAAGTGGACTAATTCGATTTTGTCAAATTGATGCAACCGATTCAAGCCTCGTACATCTTTCCCGTGAGAGCCTGCTTCACGGCGAAAACAAGGAGTGTATCCGCAATAGCGAATTGGAAGCTCCGACTCAGGTATGATTTCGTCCCTGTGTAGGTTCGTTACCGGCACTTCGGCCGTTGGAATGAGGTAGAGGCCGTCTCGTTTGGCTTCATACATCAAGTCCTCTTTGTCTGGAAGCTGTCCTGTCCCCCGAGCAGAGTCCTCGTTCACAACTAGAGGAGCCTGAATCTCAACATATCCTGCTTCAATTGCTTTATCCAGGAAAAAGTTGATCAACGCGCGCTGGATTTTGGCGCCTGCGCCTTTGTAAAACGGAAATCCGGCTCCCGAGACTTTCGATCCACGATCAAAGTCGGCCATCTCCCATTTATCGAGGAGGTCCCAGTGGGGCACTGCAGTAAAATCAAATTCGGACTTGCTACCCCATTCATAGGCGGTAACATTGTCATCCGGAGTAGCTCCGACTGGCACACTGGAATGGGGCACATTCGGAATCTCAAGAAGGAGAGCGCTGAGAGCGTCTTGTGCTTGACGTTGTGCGTCTTCTAGTTCTTTAGTGACACCTTTTAGGCGAGAGCTTTCGGCAATCGCGCTTTGGGCCTGATCTTTCTGACCCGACTTCATGAGCTCACCAATTTGGCGCGCAGCTGTATTGGCCAGCGTCTGTGTCTCTTGAAGATCGGTTGTGATGCGTCTCCAATCGGCATCAAGTTCGAGGAGCGCGTCGACGGAGGCCGGATCTCCTGCAGACTTGTTGGTGATTGCCGCTTTTACTGCGTCAGTATGGTCTCTGATGAATTGGAGATCAAGCATTCCTGTTCATTGGTTGGTGAGAGGACAAGTTAAGCACACCTCTTTCCAGAATGGAAGGTTGGTTTCGAATTACCTGTGATTCAGAGGATAAGCAGCAGTTCTGATCTAAACGTTTCCTAGTTGATGCATTAGATCCTCAACCGCTTTTGAAGAGGAATGGGGCGCATATCCAAGTTCCGTTTCTGCTTTCAGAATGATAAACCCAGTCTTTGCTGGACGTGCTGCCGTTTGTTTAAAGGTCTGACTATCAGTAGCCGAAATGAGGGAGCGGTCTAAATCCAGCGCTTCAGCGATTTGGCAGGCGAAATCATGCACGGTTAAGTATTCACGTCCAGACACATGGAAAACACCATGTCTTCCGTAGCGAATGATTTGCTCAATGCCGTTGGCCAGATCTAGCGCATAGGTAGGAGTACGCCATTGATCGTTCACTACGCGTATGGGTTTGCCGGCCATAAGTTGATCGCGCACCCAGAGGAAAAAATTGGATCGACTGAGGTTTTCAGCGGCGCCATACACCAGAACTGTCCGAACGATGGCCCATTTTTCAGTGCCAGCGCCCCGTGCATAGTTCTCACCAGCTAGCTTGGATCGTCCGTAATAATTGATGGGATTTGGGCGGGCAGACTCTTTGTAGGGGCCTGAGGCACCATCGAATACGAAATCTGTCGATACTTGAATCAGACGAATACCCTTGGCCAAACAACATTTTGCAAGATGTTCTACGGCAACTGCATTCACATTCCAGCATGCTTCCCGGTTTACTTCACACTGATCAACGTTGGTCAGTGCAGCACAATTAATAATTACATCCGGGGCAAAGTCGTCTATGAGTCGAGCAACGGAATCATTGTCCGTAATGTCGAGACGAGTGTATCCACAAGATCCGCCAGAAAACCGTGGAGACTCATCCTGACCGGTAGTCAGTAGGTCATATTCAGGCATAGACCCCATGACCCGAACCAGATGCTGGCCCAGCAAGCCATTGGCTCCCGTTATGAGTATTCTTCGGTACAATTCGGCCTTTGAAGTATTGAATGAGGAGGCGGAGTAACTCTGAGGCGGATTAACGGTTTCACATTTTCAAGCGAAGCCCGGCAGCAGATTCGATCCTTCCGTCCATTTTTGGCGTGATGGTGAGTCGCGGCATGAGTTGTAAAAATACCTCATAAGGGCCTTTCGAGAAGAAAAAGCCCAAGACGCCAGAAGGCCCCCAAAAAATCTCATTTTCATCTACCCCAAGCGTCATTCCAGGACCTAGGAACGTGGTAAGGGGAGAATTCAGTACGTGATGGTCAATTCGAATATGAGCCGACGATAGAACAAAATCAGCGAGGTCACTACTCAAGTTGATATCGATACTCCTAAACCCACTACCGAACGGGGCAGCAGCTTGATCTTCGAATGAACCTTTGAAAGAGACACCATTTACGGTTCCCACCATAATCCCCGCACTGTAGGTTACGGGGCCTCTACTCTGGGCGTCTACTTGGCTGGAACAGATTACGAAACATCCTAGAAGAAGGATGATACGGGGCAAACAATACGAGCCGCGTAAAGCTGAAGGACTAAAGAGAATGAGCATCTTTCACAGATTTCAAAAAGTCCTCGATATTCTCGACGCGTTCTGCATTGAGTCTTCCAGCCAGAAAGAGTCTGAAGTCTCGTCTCAATTGAGCACTATTGAATCGCTCAATTTCTTCCGCAGTTTCAGGTACTAATTCCGGTATCTGCTTGGGTTTTCCATCGGAATCAACTGCTACGAACGTGTAAAACGCCTGATTGCATCTTTTTTTGGTGCCTGTTCGCGGGTTTTCAGCATCCACCGTGATTTCAATCTCCATGGAGGAGTTGAAGGCCCGATTAACGCGGCTCTCTAGAATCACGATATCAGATTGGAGAATCGGATGATGAAACTCCACATTATCTACAGAAGCCGTAACACACACGCTACCAGCGTGCCGTTGAGAGGATATAGCAGCACAAATGTCCATCCAGTGCAACAGCCTGCCACCCATCAAATTACCAAGGCCGTTGGTGTCGTTGGGAAGCACCAGTTCGCTCATGATGCTGTAGGAGTGCGAAGCCGTCCGAGTTAGGCGGTCCATGGATCAGGTCTTTTGTTTCTTCTTCTTAGCAGCCGGAAAAAGAATGTTGTTTAAAATGAGGCGATAGCCTGGAGAATGTTTGTGCAGATTCAGATCAGTCGCCGGGTCGCCCACAAAGTGCTGATAATCCTCAGGGTCATGGCCGCCGTAAAAGGTAAAAGTACCCTCACCAAACGTTCCGTGTAAATATCGGACTTCACCTCGGCCTGGGGCTTCAGCAAGGATGACTACGCCTGGTTTGATGAGCGTCTTGATAAAATTTGTGGTTTGCCCAATGAAGCCTTTGACAGTGGGAACGTGGTTCTGAGTCAACATAGTGGGTACTTGGTCGTACTTAGCGCTGAATTCGAACAAGGTGAAATAGTCTACCGCTGGATTTCGGAGTTGGGGAGGAGGAGGCCCCGAGTCAATATTAGAATGCTCGTACTCTCTGGAATTAAAACTGGGTCTAAAATCAGTAAATGCGAACGTTTCAGAGAAGTCTAAAGAGGCAAGAGCGTCTGGATCGATAGGATCACCGTCGTATTCCATGGGGACGATGTCTGTGCCCTGAGCGGCCAATGCAATGTCAAACGTATCCGTGCCAGAGCACATTGCAAAAAGAAAACCTCCACCGCCAACATATTCTCGAATTACTTGAACCACCTCTCGCTTAAAGTCGCTCACCTTTCTATATCCGTGTTTTCGAGCTGATATTTCGGCCTGGCGCTGCTGCTCGATATACCACGGTGCAGAGCGATAGTTAAAAAACTTACCGTACTGACCTGTAAAGTCTTCATGATGGAGATGAAGCCAATCGTAATCTTCTAGATCACCGGCCAACACCTGATCATCATAGATCATGTCGTAAGGCACCTCAGCATACGTCAGAGCCAAAAGGACGGCATCATCCCAGGGAAGGGTCTGGTCTGGAGCATAAACCGCAATCTTTGGCGGCTTCTCTAAGCGCACTACACTCGTATTGGAGGCATCACTTTCTACTTCAGATATGACTGCCGCCGTTTGGGATCCGTTGAGCACCTCGTATCGGACGCCTCGCACTCTGAGCTCGTTCTCAACCTCAGGTGTCCGAGAGATCAGGAACGATCCACCACGGTAATTCAGTAGCCAATCTACATCGATGGACCTGTTTAAGGACCAGAATGTCACGCCGTACGCCTTTAGGTGATCGCTCTGGGAATCATCCATGGGAATAAGGAGATCTTGAGCCTGCACCGGACCTATCAAAAGAGCAATCAACACCGTCATGAACAATCGATTCTTCATTACACTTCGTCTCCTCTCAGGCGGCGGATTTCTGCACGGGTTTCCTTGACCATCAGCGAGCCAGGATATTCAGTCAGGATACGCTCAAACGTACGAATTGCAGTATCGGTATCTCCAAGATGGGTTTCTTGAAGCGAACCAGCTTCAAAAAGGCTTCGGGCCGATAGAAAGCTGCCCTCATGAACTAACGGCAGTTCCAAATAGGACTGAATCGCGGCATCTATTGCTCCAGTTCGAGCTTGTAATCCAGCTTTCGAAAAAAGCACATCGTCAGAAAGGGCATGAAGACCTATCTCTGCCTCAAGATCTTCGAGTTGATGTAACGCTGTTTCCCATTTGCGTTGCCGGATTAAAAGAGAGGTCCGCGCAAACTTCCGGAGCGGAACGTCCAAGGAGTCAGGTCCTCGATTCTCAATGAGCATCACCTTCATGGCAATAGCGTCATTAGCTACATCTGTGGACGTGTTTTCCTGCATGGCCCGAGTAAAGCCGTCCGTGGCTTCGAATTCTCCTTTATAAAAATGAAGCAACGCTAATTCGTAGCGGGCCAGATCGGCTAATTCTCCCGTTCGAAGGCGGGTTAGTAGGCGCGAAAACTGAATTCGGGCATCCCCAAGTCTATTCTCTGTAATTGCCATTCTCCCCAGATCATATGCAGCCTGATTGGCCGTCATGGTCTGAGGGTATCTCGTTATGACTTCTGTGAGAACAGTAGAAGCAGCGGTGTAATCAAAAAAGATATCCTGGTGAAGCACTCCGATCCTTCTGAGAACATCAGGAAAATGGGGATGCTGAGGGTGATCAATTAAAAATCGCTGGTAGGTGTCGAGCGCTTCATCATAGTGGTTTCGTTCTAGCCGATTACCTGCGATGTCAAAAACTTGTTCTCCAAGTGTTTCAGCCCACATTTCCTGCATGAGTCCAAGACCGCGCAAGGCATCTGGCGCAGAGGAGCCATCTGGATAACGGCGCAATACCTCATCAAAGGCTTCCAGGGCGACATCATACGCGGCCCCGTCGGCAGCTATTTGGGCAAATGTGAACAGTAATCGGCCCTCTTCACGCTCTAAACGATCAATAGCACGATATACATCCAAAGCACTTCTGAATTGCCCGTCTTCGACATATAGCCAGGCTAGCAGCTCTCTAAATGCCCGGTTGAGAGGCACAGTAGCTACGCCTTCCTCGGCTACCGAAATGCTTTTATCGAGGGCTTCATCCGAAGTCAGGAAAGGGCTCATCTGGCTGCGGACGTAATTAAGTTGGTTCTGATTGATTTTAAGCAGTTCGAGGTATTGAGAGACTGCTTTACCATGCTGAGACGTCAAATTGTAAAGTTGAGCGAGATCCGTTTGAAAAAGAGAAGCATTCCCCAAATTATCGCGACCTTGCTCAAGGACTTCGATCGCAAAATCAAACAGGCGGACCTGCATAAGCGATCGGTATACCATCAAGTACACAGAAGATGAAGTCACATTGGAATCAATGGCTAATTGCCATGTGGCCTTAGATCCTGCTTCATCGCCTTTAAGAAAGAGCAAACGGGCTTTGTCGGTGATATAGACAACAGGAGAGGCATCTTGCTGGATTTTCCGATCAATGAGTAGAATGGCATCATCATATCGCTTTACACTTTCGTACGCTTCTCGAAGTCGCTCATAAAAGACGTGGGTGTTTGGACTATCCTGATACAAGTCCTCAAGAAGAGAAATCGCCCTCTGGAATTGTCCTGAACGCATGAATGATTCAGCTAATTGAAATCGTCCAACCTGAGTGCTGTCTACTGATTGTGCTGATGATACAGTTGACAGGCTCACACTCAGTGAGAGGGCAATTAAAAAAGCAAATGGACGTATATAAAGCATGGACTTGGGTAGAGGGTTCTTTTGTACAGCTGCTTCGCAGCGGGACGGCTGTTTCCCTGAAAGTGCGCTTTAATATCGTGGGTGGGCCTCGTATGTTTCAACCTTTGGTGTTTTTACCCTAATCATTCGAAAGCGTCTAGGCGCGCATGTCACTTTGAGAGTCGAAAAACGCATCGATAAACCCACGCCGCCCATCCGGGTTGCGATTCTTGGTTCTACGGGGTCGATTGGAACGCAGACACTAGATATTGCCCGAATGCATCCTGAACGGATCGATATTGTGGCAATTACCGCGGGAGCAAACGTAGGACTTCTGGAGGAACAGGCTGCAGAGTTTTCTCCTGAATGTGTCTCGATTGGGGCGAAAGGGGGAGCGGCCAGCCTCTCAAATCATTTTTCTTGTCCGGTTTTTGACGGCTCAGACGGTCTGGTCCGGGCAGCGACGTGGCTCAATCTGGATGTAGTTGTGGTAGCTCTCGTCGGAGCCGTGGGCTTGAAGCCCACTATTGCAGCGGTCAAAACCGGGTCGCGCATCGCGCTGGCCAATAAAGAAACCCTTGTTGTAGCCGGTGATCTCATTCAGGAATTAGCCTCGCAACATGGCGCTGAAATTATTCCGGTGGATAGCGAGCATTCCGCTATCTATCAGTGTTTGTTAGGGGAGCGGGAGGAATTCGTATCTCGTCTCATCCTTACGGCTTCTGGTGGTCCTTTTCGGAAACGAAGTCTTGAAAGCTTTGGCTCCATAACCCGAGAGGAGGCCATGGCCCACCCAAATTGGGAAATGGGTTCTAAGATTACGATCGATTCTGCCACCATGATGAATAAAGGCTTGGAGGTCATCGAGGCGCGTTGGTTGTTCGACCTTCCACCTGAAAAAATCGATGTTGTGATCCACCCTCAGTCCATAGTGCACTCCATGGTCGAGTTTGTAGATGGGTCGTCAAAGGCGCAGTTGGGGCCTCCAGACATGAAAGTGCCTATACAATTTGCACTTTCTTATCCAGAAAGATGGAAGTCAGACCACGAGGTGCTCGATTGGTCTGAGACTCGCTCGCTTGATTTCGAGGCTCCAGACTTGAGGAAATACCCATCACTTGGACTGGCTTTTGAAGCGCTTCGTCAAGGAGGCGCTGTGCCTGCCATCTTGAATGCGGCCAACGAAATCGCTGTAGACCGTTTTTTGAAGGGAGATCTAGAATTTATTGCTATTACCCGGCTGGTGGAAGAGGTCCTATCCCAAGTCACTGATTCTTTCGAGGATTCGTTTGAAGATCGAGTCAGGGCTGACCAGGTAGCTCGGAAAATTGCTAAGGAACTCGGTGCGCCTACCAGCCATTAGAGGAGGCTGACGCAAATCCACAAACTCCAGTAATTGAAACACCCGAATTCGGGTAACCGATGGAAGCTATTCTGAATTTCTTGCCGTACGTAGGTTGGGTCCTGTTGGCCATTATGATCCTCGTGTTCATTCATGAATTGGGACATTTTCTATTTGCAAAGCTGTTCAAAATGCGAGTAGACAAGTTTTCTGTCGGTTTTCCTCCCAAAGTGGTAGGAGTCACAGTTGGTGAAACTGAGTATGTTTTGGGTCTCACGCCGCTTGGTGGATATGTTAAAATTGCCGGCATGGTCGATGAAAGCATGGATACCGAAGAACTCGCTGCTGAACCTCAGCCATGGGAGTACCGATCTAAGCCTGTGTGGCAGAGGATATTGGTGATAACGGGCGGCGTGCTCTTTAACTTGATTTTGGCGGCAGTGATTTTTAGTTCGTTGACGATCCTCTACGGAAAGTCGTACATCCCGGCTGTTGGAGCGTTGACGGTAACAACGGAGTCCGTGGCCTACGATATGGGCTTGAGGACGGGTGATCACATAACAGCCGTAAACGGTAAGCCTGTTGATGCACTCGAGGGTTTGGGTAGCATTCAAGAGTTATTGCTAGCCGATCCGTTGATCATTGACGTTGAACGGGGATCCAGCGTCCTTCGTTTTGAAGGTCCTTCGGATATTATGACCCAATTGAATACGGGTGGGGGATCCTTCGGAATACAGTTTGATCCAGCCGTGGTTGGAATAGTAGCTCCAGACTCTCCTGCAGAACGCGCAGGATTGGCGCCAGGGGACCGCATCACCGCATTGGGTGATTCAAGTGTGGTGTTCTTTTCGGATCTTCCTCCTGCACTTCAAGCCACAGACGGAGCAGATTTTGCACTGCGGTTTGTGCGTCCAGATACCGTTACCGCTCAGGCGTCCGCTGCGTTCGTCCGACTTCCAGATTCGCTACAAGCGGTAGGTAGTACTGCTTATGAAATCGTTATGGCCGGTGAAGAATCACTTGGACAGTATGCCATCGGCATCAATCAGATTCTGGAAATTAAGAAGTATGGCTTCTTTGCCTCCATCGGTCAAGGCGTTTCTGAGACCTTTCTTCAGACACGACTCGTTGCGTCTAGCTTGAAACGAATATTCGTCGGTCAAGACGATTTCAGGCAGAACATTGGGGGACCGGTCATGATCGCGAAGGTAACAAAAGAGGCGGCCGATTTGGGTGCTGCTTACTTCTGGAATATTGTAGCCATGCTTTCCATTACCTTAGCCATTATCAATATCCTACCGATACCTGCACTAGATGGAGGGCATCTGGTGTTTTTGATCTACGAGGGAATTGCGCGCCGTGAGCCGTCCTTGAAAATCCGCATGGCGCTACAACAGGTAGGTATGCTAGTACTTTTAGCCTTTATGGTATTTGTCATCTTCAATGATCTAATCAAGCTTTGAACCAACCATTGAGTCAGGAAATGGCCCAATTGGTTTCGAACGGGCCGTTACCAGAGCATATCGCCATTATCATGGATGGTAATGGAAGGTGGGCCAAAAAGAGAGGTCGCACTCGCGTTCATGGACACAAAAATGGCGTTCATGCCGTCCGTGATGTAACGGAAGCTTGCGCCGAATTGGGCATCCCGAATCTAACGCTGTACACGTTTTCTACTGAAAATTGGAGTCGGCCGTTGACTGAGGTGAATGCTTTGATGCAATTACTTATCAAAGCACTCAAAAAAGAGACGGCAACCTTCCACGATAATAATATCAGGCTTCGGGCTATTGGCGATGTGGGTCATCTTCCGAAAGCCTGTCAAGAAGAACTGGAAGAGGTCATTGAGGATACGAGCGGGTATTCCCGCATGACCATGACGTTGGCCCTTTCTTATAGTGGGCGTTGGGAAATCACTGAGGCAATGAAACACCTTGCACGCAGAGTATCCGATTCGGAATTAACCGTCGAAGACATTGATCAAGAGCTTATTTCTGACTCATTAAGTACCTCGTACATGCCTGACCCTGATCTCTTGATACGCACTGGCGGTGAATATCGGGTCTCTAACTTCTTGCTGTGGCAGCTTGCTTACACGGAGCTCCATTTTAGTGCGCAATTATGGCCCGATTTCCGCCGTAATGATCTCTTCGAGGCGATTCGCGATTTTCAAAGTCGAGAGCGCAGATTTGGAAGTGTTGACGTTAGTATCTGATATGTGCAATAAAGGATCCCTTGGTACGTTTTCAGGGCATGTAGTATTGATCGCGAGGAGGGAAACACCAAGCGGTAGATTACCGTTCATGCGCTTCTATGGGGCGAGTATCGCTCTGTCTTCTGATAAAAAATGCATTTCATGAGTTTTAGAGCCGCTTTATTCAGCCTCGTGCTGGTCTTTGTTGTTGGACACGTACAAGGTCAGGTACCCGGATCGCCCGCTTCTAGCGTCGGTGGGATAGGTGTAAACCCAGAAATTGTAGAAATTCTCGGTATCTCCGTAGAAGGAACGACCGATGATTATTCCAATAGCTTCATCCAGCAAACCAGTCGTCTCCAGATTGGTCAAAAGCTCACTATTCCTGGCGATCCTGTTTTAGGAGACGCCATTCGGTCGATTTATCGCCTACGCACATATGAAGATGTGCAGATCCTGCAGGAAAGAAAAGTAGGGACCGGCATTTACCTCGTTATTCGAGTTCGAGAAGTGTCTAAACTTCGAGAGTACACGTTTTCCGGTGTAAAAAAAGGGCACACAAAAGACTTACAGAAAGAAGTCCCGCTGATTACTAGGGGACCGGTACACGAGAATTCAATTGCTCGGTCCGTCCAGATTATCAAGGAGTATTATGCGGAAAAAGGGCAGCCTCTGGCCGAAGTGGAAGTCGAAACAATAGAACACGACGACAATACGGTCTCTCTGACGTTTAACGTAGATCGCGGACAGAAAGTCCGTGTGAAAAGCATCGTCATTACTGGAAATGAAGGCTTTGATGACGCCTCTGTAATTAAAGCCATGAAAACCAAACCCAAGCAAGGGTGGAGATTCTGGCGTAGTGGTAAGCTGGATCAGTCCGAGTATGATCAAGATATGGGCCGCATTCTAGCTCGTTACAATGAGAAAGGCTACTATGACGCTCAAGTCCTTCGAGATTCGGTTTATATCGCGGGTCAAGAAGAAGGCAAACCATACCTAGTCGTCGAGATCGACCTCCGAGAAGGTCCTGAATACCATATTCGGGATGTTTCTTGGGAAGGAAACACCCTTTTTGATGATGATTTGCTGAACGCCCGTCTAGGGTTCGAGAAAGGAAGCTTGTACAACAGCACGCAGCTTCAGGAAAATCTGTACGGAGCAGGTAAAGACACAGACGTATCGAGTCTCTATTACAATTCTGGCTATATGCGCTTTGGCGTAGAACCTCAAATCGTGGTCGATGGAGATTCTCTGGACCTGAAGTTCGAGGTCTTCGAGGGTGATGTCTACAAGATTGGCACCGTCGAAATTGCCGGTAACACAAAGACGAAGGATCATGTAGTTCGTCGTGAACTGACCACGGTTCCTGGCCGAACGTTTAGTCGTAGCCAGATTCAGGAGTCTATTCGCCGCCTGATTGGGCTTAACTATTTTACACAGGAGTCTCTTGCTGGTGGTCCGGGAATCGATGTACGTGAAGAAAGCAAATCAGTCGACCTCAAGTATAATCTAGAGGAGACGGGCACGGATCAGCTTGAGCTATCCGGTACGTGGGGAAGGTTTGGACTTATTTTGATGTTGAGATTCAACTTCAACAACTTTTCCGCCCAAAATATGCTGAAAGGGGATGCTTGGAAGCCACTTCCCGCCGGTGACGGTCAACGTTTCTCAGTTGGGATTCAAACAAATGGGCGTCGGTATCAGCAGTATTCACTTTCCTACACAGAACCCTGGTTTAAAGGAAAGCCGAGGCCTGTCGGGTTTTCGACCTCATTCTCTAGAATTTCTGGGCTTACGGTTATCGATGACAGAGGCGGAGAGCTTCTTACCTTTTCGCAACGCGTCTTTTTTGAGCAGCGTTTAAAGCGTCCTGATCCATGGTTTAGCTCTTCAACGAGCCTTGGATATCAATTTTACGACAATAGACAATGGATTTCGACGCTTCCATATGGAGTAAGCCAAGAGATTACGATTCGCCAGGCGCTCACTAGGAACAAGCTTAATCATCCTCTATTCCCGAGTGCCGGTTCTAAGTTTTCCCTCTCTCTAGAAGTTGCCCCTCCGCTGGGTGATTTAATTCAATACCATAAATGGCGTTTGTCCAATACGTGGCATACTCCCATTACACAGAAGTTGTCTATCGGATTATCCTCCGACTTTGGCTTCATCGGATCGTTAGATAGTCGTGATGTCGCATTTGAGCGTTTCATCGTCGGTGGATCTCCATTTGAAACGCAGGGATTCTATTCCTTCTTTGGTAAAGATATTGTCTATCTCCGCGGGTATCCGCTGGGCGCATTGGGGCCAAGAAGCGCGGACAATGATCCCTTTGGAGGAAAGGTGCTGAACAAATACACGGCAGAATTGAAGTACATGGCTATTCAGTCTGAGCAGTTACAAGCTGCGCCGTACGCATTTATTGATGCTGCGAACGCATGGAACAGCTTTAGTAGTTATAATCCCACGGATGTTTACCGCTCAGCTGGATTTGGTATGCGATTTTTCCTACCCATCTTGGGGATGGTCGAGATGGCTTACGGATACAACTTTGATACCTTTGAGCCTATCAACAATAAGCACGATGGCTCCAAGAAATGGACCTTTCAGTTCAGTTTAGGACAAGGATTCGGACAGTAGCAGCCTATAGAGTCCACGATACTGTACACTAGTCTGCCAATCAGATTGCCTTTTTAAAGGCTCCTCCCATGATCAAAAAGAGATTCCTTTCCGCGATTACTTTTGTTCTCCTTTCTATTGCTCTAGTAGCGCCTGCTACCGCACAGCAAAAGATTGGATATGTGGATTCAGATTTCATTTTGCAGGCCTTGCCCGACTATGCAACGATCCAGCAGCAGTTGGATCGTATGGCTCAAGACTGGCAAAAGGAATTGGACGAGCTGAAATCGGATCTTGATGAGCAATTCCGCGATTATCAGGCCAGAGAGTTGCTTTACACCAATGAAGAGCGTCAGCGACGCCGCCAGGATATTGTGCGGGCTGAAGAAGACTTGGAGCGATTGAGAGTAAAGTATTTTGGACCTGACGGAGATATTTTTCTGGAGCAGGAAAAGCTCATGCGTCCCATTCAGGAGAAGATTCTACAAGCAATTAATGAAGTTGCGGATTCAGAGGGTTTCGATTTTATATTCGACGCCGCTGGCGACTTCCTTTTCATGTTTAGACGAGATCAATTTGACGTATCGGACCTCGTGCTGAGAGAACTTGGCATAGACGTTGATAGTACGGTTGGTCAGAGATAGAACAGCAACTAAACGCATCTGGGTAGCAGTATTCGCTACTTCATCTTAACTGCGCATAAAACATTACTATGAAACATCCCATTTCCAGTATCCTTTTGATTCTTCTGACCGTTACTCTCGCAGGCACGAGCGTACAGGCACAGGGTTTGCAGATTGGATACGCTGATCCAGAAATCATCATCACGTATATGCCTGAGTACGCTCAGGTTCAGAACCAGATGGCGATTGAGTACCGCACGAGTCAGGAAGCCCTTCAGGCACTTGCCGCAGACTTTCAGGAGCGCGTCGATAAGTACCAGAAACAGCAGCCTCTTCTGTCTGCCGAACGCCAGGCAGAACGAGAAGGTGAGCTTGCTCAGCTTCAAGCTGAAATTCAGGACTCAGCCGCTCGCAAAGATGAAGAGCTTACTCAGCGTCAGGAAGAGTTAATGGCTCCTCTGCTCGAACGTGTTCAGGAGGCCATCGATGCGATCTCCGTGGAGAAAGGATTAGACGTTGTAATACGCTCTCCTGCATTGCTTTATGTCAATTCCGAACGCGTTGCTAATATCAACATTGATATTGCTAAGAAGTTGGGTATTGAGATCGAAGAAGAGACACAGAATTAAATCTGCAGACCGATAAGGCGAAGCCCAAAAGGGATAATCCGCATTGTCGGTCATCTTTGATCAGAAAAATTAAAGGCGGGGGGCCGCAGGCCCCCCGCCTTTCTTTATATTCTCGGTTCAGCACCGTCACCATTGGACACACTCCATGAGTATTCACCCGTCCCCTTTAGATTCTCCGAAGGTAACTACCCGTACCCTACAGGAAATGAAACAGTCTGGCATTCCCATTGCCATGCTGACTGCTTACGATTACACGTCGGCTCGCATTCTGGACGGAGCAGGCATCGATGTAATTCTAGTTGGTGATTCAGCCTCTAATGTGATGGCTGGCTTTGAAACGACACTTCCGATCACACTGGATCACATGATTTATCATGCTCAATGTGTGGTTCGGGGTGTAGACCGTGCACTTGTAGTAGTTGATCTGCCGTTTGGCTCTTATCAAGGGAATTCTCGAGAAGCATTAGTTTCGGCTATTCGGGTAATGAAAGAGTCCGGCGCCCATTCCGTCAAGCTTGAAGGCGGAAAGCCAATCGTTTCTACGGTCGAGCGTTTGATCGAAGCAGGAATACCAGTGATGGGACACTTAGGGCTTACCCCTCAATCGATCTATCGATTTGGAGGGTACCAGGTGAGAGCCAAAGAAGAGGAGGAGGCCGAACAGTTAAAGGCGGATGCGCTCTTACTACAAGAAGCCGGCTGCTTTGGAATTGTATTCGAAAAAATCCCTCAAGAGTTAGCCGCAGAAGTGTCTAAGTCGCTTTCTATTCCAACGATAGGTATCGGTGCAGGAAGTCATTGTGACGGGCAGGTTCTTGTTACGCATGATGCGTTGGGTCTGACCACGGACTTCAATCCAAGGTTTGTCAGACGCTACGGACATCTTGATTCGCAGATCGCAGGTATGGTTCAAAATTATATCTCAGATGTAAGGTCGCGATCGTTTCCAACAGATGAAGAAAGCTATTGAATCCGAAATCGGACTATGAAAAAAGAACGACCGCTGATTCTTATCAGCAACGATGATGGAATTGAGGCCCCGGGGATTTTGTCTCTGGTTGCTGCCATGGATGGACTAGGCGATATCGTTGTTGCTGCTCCCTTGCACGAACAAAGTGCTGTGGGACATGCCATCACGATGCGAGATCCTGTTCGCGCTCGTCCTTGGCCATTTAGGGGGCCATCTGGTCATGTTACTGCTTATGCTGTCTCTGGCACCCCGGCAGACTGCGTAAAGTTGGCTATGGACAAACTCGTACCTCGACAGCCCGATTTGGTAGTCTCAGGCATTAATCACGGACCTAATACGGCCGTAAATGTAATCTATTCGGGAACGGTCAGTGCTGCCACGGAAGCGGCTATTCTGGGCATTCCAGCCATTGCTTTTTCGTATTGCAAGTGGGGCTCGGGTGGTGATTTTGAGGCATCAGGTAGAATGGCTCGATCCGTCGCAAAACGTGTTCTCGAGGGAGGACTTCAGCCGGGGATATTGCTCAACGTCAATATTCCTGACTTACCTCTTGCGGACATCAAAGGCTGTATGATTACGCGCCAGGCACGGTCTAAATGGGAAGAGTCCTTTGCTGAGCGCATGGATCCATTTGATCGGCCCTATTACTGGCTCTCTGGAAAGTTTGTTAACCTGGATTCAGGTGAAAACACAGACTTGTGGGCCGTTGATAATGGTTGGGTGTCCATTACACCTATACAACACGACCTCACTGCGTACAGTGCACTTGAGGGTTTGGAAAACTGGAAGTGGGGAGATCCCGCTGGCGAAAACAACACGTAGAGATCAATGGGACGCGTAGCAGTAACACTGAAAAAGCAGGAAGCCGATTTTCACTTTCGAGCCTTCAATAAGGATGGCCTTTTTATCGATATCGACGATGCTACTGCCTATGATGATGGTAAGGGGAATGGGGTCGGACCCATGCAGCTCTTAGTGATGGCCATTGGCGGATGTAGCGGCGTAGACGTTGTATCTATTTTGAAAAAAGGCCGCCAGAATATTGATGAGTTCAATATTGAGGTTAGTGGATGGAAGCCTGATGGCGTTTCACCATCCATTTTTAATCAAATCGACGTCACCTTTCATTTCAAAGGAGACTTAGAGGAGGCCCGAGTTAGACGAGCGATTGATTTAAGCATTGGAAAATATTGTTCGGTAGCCCGGACCCTTGAGAAATCGGCTCAGATCGCGTATTCCTTTACGATTAACGGCGACGCGTTTGAGGGGACTGAGTTAGCAGCGCAATAGCTATTTGCGCAATAATAGCTAGCGACGCTTCCAGATCTGCGCTGTTTTGGCAGGAATTCGTATCGTTTGGATGGGCGACTCGAAGTCGGTGCCACAGTCGCATCCATCGATGTTCACATCAGATCCGTCCGATACCTGGATCCAATACCCCTCAGGAAGAGCATTGTCCATTTTAAAATCGGCCGCATCGTCGGCCGTATTGACCAGAACGAGGACCTTTTCGTCTACAGTGTATCCCAGCAACTGGTTATTCTCGGGAAGAATCCACTTGAAATATCCCTCTGGAACTTGATGACCGATTGTAAACACGTCGCCGATAGAACTAGATCTCAACGCTATGAGGCCCCGCCAGAAATCCGTCATTTGGGCGTAATTCATTGGGCGATCTTCTGTAGCTAATGCTCCAGCTTGCTCCCAAAGGAAAGCATTGGCCTTTCTAAGATTGTAAGTGTCGCGCTTGCCGTGGATATAGATGGTACCCGAGGCTACTTGTTTTTCAATCTCTTCCAGTGGGGAGTGACCCTTAGAACGCATCATTTCTGTTCCACCGTGCAGTACGATGGGCCCAAGAGAGGTGAATAGGAGGGTGGCAGCAATCTTAAATTGACCTTCGTCTACATGCCTACGTCCATCCCAATCCACGTCCGAAAACTGATCGGCAAGGGCCCAGTTATCATGGATATCTAGATAGTTGATTCCGTGATTGGGCGTCGGCTCCTCAGAGTAGTCATTGGCTAGACCCCGCATGGCGGCTTCTCGCTCTTCCCCGTTACCTCCGGCAAAACCGCGATCGATAGCTGGATTGTTCAGTTCCCAAACAGTGCCTTTAAAGGCATTTCGTGCATCATCTTGAAAAAATGGGATGGGGGCATCTGCCTTATACCAACCAAGATCGGGATCATTGGCCACTGTAGGATCGGATGGGGCGATCCATGCCTCTCCGTAAATAATCAGATCTTCAGGGAGCTCGTTTTTGAGCCAAATCAGCGTTTGTTCGTCAATTTGGCCAGCCAAGTCGATCCTGAACCCGTCAACACCGAACACATCGACGAAATGTTGTAATTGGTCCAAAATCCAGCGCTGAACCATGGGGCGATATTCAGATTTGATCTCATTTCCATAGGGCCCAATGTGCTCCAACTTGGAATTGGTGCGGTAATAATATGGCTTATCGATGGCATTGAAATTGAACAGGAAATTTCGCCCATCCATGTTTTCCCCGGTATGATTTGGCACTACGTCAATAATTACCGCCATGTCTTCCGCGTGAAAAGCTTCTACGAGCGCTTTGAATTGTTCGCGCTCGGCTCCGATCGGCGATCCTAGCGTGCGGTATCGTGATTCCACGGCAAAGGCGTGCGTCGTCCTGTATCCCCACTGATAATTCTCCTCGGATATACCCTGCTCAATCATATACGCATCTTCCGAAAAAGCAGCTTGCCAAAGTGAATCCGGATAGTGCAGAAACTCCTGAACTGGCATTAAGTGCACAGTGTTGATGCCTAGGGACGTTAAGTGATCAAAACCTATGGGTGCATTGTTTTCATTGGAAAGACCCGGGGTAATCATGGCGCTGAAGGTGCCTTTCTTATTCCTAGCCACAGGTAATTCGTCTGTGAAGTCCTGAACGTGTACCTCATAAGCGATGATATCTTCGAAATCTGGGCGACCGTTTTTCAGGGGCTTGGGTGCAGGAGTTGGTTTGTATACCATCGCCTTACCAAAAGAGTCGTCGCTTACCAACGCGTAGGGATCGGATATATGCTCGGGGTGTGTGTCAAAAAACAGATTTCCCGGTTCGTCTGGTCCTTCAATCGTGTAGGTGTAAAATACACCGTGGTGATCTCCGGACTGTGTAGCTTCCCATACGCCGTTGATATCACGCATCATGTTTACGGATTTTTCCTGCGTAGTAACAGGTTGATCCGCAGATAAGAACAAATGAAGTGTCACACCAGACGCGCGCGGCGCGAATAGCCTGAAAACGGTATCCGCGCCATCGTCGGAGACGATGGCGCCCAGGGGTTTGTCAGAATAAAGAGTAGAAAACCAGGCTTCGCGGCCTACAAATGTACTCAGGCTGTCTTTTAGACTATGCACTACGTATAGCCTAGCTGGATCTAATGCTTCGGCCACTTTCATCAGGATGACATCTGAGCGCCGTGGAAGCACATCGCTCAGAGCATCCAGAGAGCAAAACGGTGCCAAATCCAGAGCCTGACTCTGTAAACGTACCGGTAACGGTAAAGTCGCCATTAACGTCCAGAATGGGATTTCCAGAGGTTTTTACAATATCAAAAGTTCCTCCAGATACCTCAAAGTCTCCTGCAACCGTCATCGTTCCGGCTCCTGCGTCAACAAAGTGAAAGTCCCCGTTAGTCTGCACGAAGTTACCACCCACTGAAAGCGCCCCACCCGTACCGGCCCATGTCAGATACCCGGCCCCCGTTGAAAGCACACTTAAATCACCATTTATCGCAACAGGCACGGAATTGACATCAAGATCAGCTGTTTGAGAGCTGCTGTTCCAAATGAAGGAATCATACGTGTCGTCTAAATTCGTGGGTAGGGTGTTCGTAACCCCGATTACCTGTGCTTCAGATCCATCGTTCCAAATCGTGTTTACCGATAAAGGAAACTTGCTCCCATTTAGATCATGAATATATTTTCCACCGTTTTCAAAGATAAGCGACGATGATTGCCATACATCAATCTTGTTTTGATTGAGTATGGTGCTTTCTGAGACGGTAAGAACTGCGTCATCTCTTACAAAGACCCTTCCTGGATTGGTTAAATACACGCCGGAATTGAGGTCTACTTCTGAGAAGTCTTCAACTTGAAAAGTGCCGTTTACCGTTATCAAGGCCCCATTTTCAAAAACGCCTTTTGATAACTCTTCAAATCTCAATTTGCGAGAAAGGGCAATTACCGTAGTCGATCCAGCATAAAATTCGGCTTCTGCAAAATCTTTAATGCGTACTGATCGGTTCGCAATAAGGGAGCCATAGACCTGTAAATCGATTCCTGCTCCATCACGTATGCGGAATCCTTGCGTGACAGTAAGTTGGCCGGCTGCCGAAATCACTACTTGGTCATAATTCCCTCTAACGTTCGCTTCGACTCGGTTTTTGATCGTAATCACTCCATCCGAACGGGCGGGACCCCGTGTTGCGTTTTTCCATTTCGTGCCATCCCAGGTCTGCCACGTCTGCTTCTGGTCCCATTTTCCGTTCTTTTTGGACCTAAAGTCGCCAGTGGCTTGGGCGGAAGCAACAGAATGCGCAAGACAGATAGCCACAGCAAAAGTCGCGACTCTTGATATAAGAGAATACGCTCTGCTGTATCGACGCAGTATAGTTGAGTTGCTCATGGCTTTGAGATATGATTTTGCCGTTTGACAATTGGAGCGTCCGCGCATCTCACGTATCTGCGCGCGCACCCACGTCAAAAGGATCGGCTACAATCCCAACTACTCAAGCCAAAGGGAGCTAAAACCTGCTCTAGTATTCAGTTCACAAAACACGACATAACATCAAGGGCAGCAATGCATAAGAGAAAACATGCTGTCCCAACACTCAAGGAAGGGCGAGCTAGGAGGTCGCGGCCATTAGTGTATTCTGAAGAAGTACGGCAATGGTCATGGGCCCTACTCCGCCAGGTACGGGCGTAATGTAACTGGCCTTTTCGAATGCCGCCTCAAAATCCACATCTCCAACTAGGCGATATCCTCTCTCTCGGGATGCATCATCTACTCGGTTAATACCTACATCAATGACAATAGCGCCTTCTTTGACCATGTCGCCGGTCACAAAATTGGGCCATCCAATAGCAGCAACCAGAATATCGGCTTGTCGTGCTATTTCAGGAAGGTTTTTCGTTCGACTGTGGCAGACGGTAACGGTCGCATCGATTCCTTTTTTCAGCATCAGGTTCGCTAAAGGCTTCCCAACAATATTTGAACGCCCAATAATCACGCAATGTTGGCCCGAGGTTTCAATGCCAGATCGAGTAATCATTTCTATAATTCCAGCAGGAGTCGCTGGCTGAAAGCCATCCAATCCGATGACAAGATTTCCCACACTTTCGGGGTGGAAACAATCGACGTCTTTCGCTGGCGAAATAGCGTTAATTATTTTTCGGTCATCGATATGGCTGGGTAGCGGTAATTGTACGAGGATGCCGTCTACGGAATCATCTCGGTTTAGACGTTCAACAATCTTAAGTACTTCCTGCTCCGAAATGTCCGCATCATATGTCATGGTATCACTTCGGATTCCGACTTCAGCCGACGCTTTGGCCTTGCCGTGAACATAAGATGCTGACGCTGGATCTTCACCAATAAGTACGACTGCGAGGTAAGGAGGGCGTTTTCCGCTGTCAATCCGTTTCGAAACGGCCTCTTTAACTTCTGCGCGAATCTGTGCGGACAATACTTTGCCATCGATGAGCTGAGCCATAGCTGAAAAACGGATGCGTTGAAGTGTTGTAAGCGCAAAATCTACGACACAGGCGCGCAATGCACGCACTTAGAGCGTAAGCCTGATGTCAACTTTAAGTGAATGACGGGTGATCGCTCTTTTGGGGACTGAATACGCATTTTCGGGGACCTGCATTCGTGAGGTTCATGTAAAGGCGTATTAAGGGCTTGATCTGTGAAGGGGTTCAGCGTATTATTGCGCTCTCTCAAAAGCGGGTGTAGCTCAGTGGTAGAGCATCACGTTGCCAACGTGAGGGTCGTGAGTTCGAATCTCATCACCCGCTCAGGATGCGGGGCCGGCAATAGCCGACCCCGCTTTTTTTTATGTCTACACGTGTTGCGTAATAAGAGCCGTACCCAATAGCTGGCTTTAATACCGGAGGGTGCTCAATACTGGGAGGTGATCAGACACAAAACGATCACTGCGTATCGACTCAATCACTGAGTAGGTAGCATATTGGCCGTTTTGATCGGGCCCTTGATGTCCCGCTGATAAAACGTAGTCGATTCGCGCTCCGGAGACGGGCTTCAGGGCATCAAACCCTTTGAAGGTAGATGTAGTGTCACCAGTCCCTGCGTCACGTAAGAAGCGATCTGCGACTGTGTCTGTCAGCGCTGCGTAAGGAGGTTCATGCTGTTTGAAGTTGAAGTCACCGAGTACCAATACAGGCTTATTTCCCTCGAGCGCCCAATCTCGAATCAGTTTTGCACTCTCTAATCTGGCCGTCTCACCCCGGTGATCGAAATGAGTATTGATAACCCGTAATTCAAATTGGGTTTTCACATGTTGTAAAGTGGCAATCGTTGCTATACGTGGAAGAGCAGCATCCCAACCTGCCACACCAACAGAATCTGGTGTTGAAGAAAGCCAACGTGTATCCCACTCTAAAACGGTCCATTTCGTCGTATCAAATAGGATAGGGGAAAGCTCGCCTTGCGTCTTTCCATCATCACGCCCCACTCCGATCCAATCAAAGCCTGCGGACGACGAATCCAAATGAGCAATCTGATGAAGCAACGCTTCCTGAAGCCCGATGATCTCAGCTCCACTTTCGATGATCACATCAGACACCCAGTCTTTGCGTAAATCCCAACCATCTACACCATCGTTAGGATTATCCCACCTAATATTAAACGTCATTGCGGTAACGCTAACAGGTGAGTCACTCGTTGAGCATCCGCCGATTAACAGGCAAAGAGTGGATATAGATATGATATTTGAAAAGAAATTAGGCATCAGATGAGGTATCAGAAGCTTTTGAGCGGGAGCGAGATCGCTCAGCAATGAATACATAGGCGGCGAATAAGAGTCCACCTAACGCAGCAGCTGAGGTGGAAATCCATGGGCTATCAAACGTAGTGGCAAACCAGACGCCTATTAAAATGGGAGCGACCGCGAGGGTGTATTTGAAGTAGGGCGATAAGGTATCCCTGAGAGAGGTACCGGATAGCTTTAAGAGCAAAATAATCTGTCCGAATCGTACTAAGGTGCCGCCCACCCCCAGATAGAGCACTAGTTGATGGATATCCCCAGACTGCCCTCCCAAACAAACAGCCCCTAAAATCACGATAAACATAACAAAGACCGTGATGAACTCCAGTTTCTGACGTTCCAGAACATCAAAAAGTCGCGTCATCGGTGAGGCGACAATGGACAACATAATCCAAGGTGCTATCCATAGCAGGAAATCACCGGAAACACGCCATTCAGCTCCAAAAAGGGCATGAAAGATGTCTCCACCAGCCACCATCAGAATGCTTACTGGAAAAATGGACATCAATACCAGACGCCCGTGGACATTAGCAGAAAACTGAGCCAACTTACCCGCTCGATTTACTTCAACTGCACGGACAAAAAACACCTGAGCCACTGACGAACCCAGCAAGCTAAGCGGTACAAATAGAACGTTGAACCCTTGCGAAAACTGCCCCATGATTTCCCAGTCAAAGAACTCGGGTATTGCCAAGAAAGGCATCCGAGTAATTAATGCACTGAGAAGGGCGGCCGGCATCGTAAACAAGGGGAATTTTCTATATCGGCGAGCGACATAGTTCAGTTCTTGTTTTTTGACCGGGCCTTGCAGCGAGTCCTTGAGCGTATTCCAAACTCGTTTTAGGTATGAAGCCGTCGAAAGCAGGTATCCGCCTATAAACCCCCACAAAAGGCCCCCTGGACCCGGGCCGATGAGTCCGGAAGTGACCCGAATTGTGGTCATGGAGCCACTTTGAACAATTTGTCCGATTGAAATCGTTCCGAACGACTCTTGCCTAGAAAGCCAAAGCTCGCTGATTTTTGCGACTCGATTAGCAAAGAGTGCCAAAGGAAGGAAAAGAGCCCATCTACCAATCTCTCGTTCTGCGAAAAACTCAATCACTGGGGGAAAGAACGCGATGAGCACCAAAAGGAGTACGGTTGAGATGACGACCGTAGAGATGGCAAGCAAGTAGGCGTGAGCCGATGTTCTCCGATTCTCGGGCAACATTAGCGCATCTTCGTAGCGGAGGGAGGAGAGAGGCACCAGAATCGTAACCCAGGTCACGATATAGTCAGCTATGCCCCAATACTCGGCCGGGTAGATCCTTAGTAGAACTATTTTGGCCAGATATCCAATCAGAAAGGCTACTCCGGTACCCGAAAGGAGCTTTATGACCGGTGCCCTAAAGCTGGAATCTCCTAAAAGTCCTAAGATGCGTTGCTTAATGCTCAATCGATATGTGGTTCTTCTGAGAGAATTTGGGCGGTCTCAAAAACGCACCATGTGGAATTGCACCAAGTCGCAGACTTCGTATTCCAGTCAGACTGCTTATTGGTTTCTTCTGAGGGGAACGGTCGAAATACAAAATCGATTCCTTCCTCTAACAATACAGAGCCCATCCGAGCAGGCGATTGCGCAGTATACGACGATTCAAAATTTCTAAGTAAGGGTACGCCCCCCGGTAATACTTCGCTTACCGGGGCAATGGTACGTAGCCTGCGTAACCATTCTGTGGATTGGCTAGAATCAAAAGGGTACGCTTTGAAATTGACGTATTGAGCGCGGCTCGTGTGAATCTGGAACCCTGTTAAACTCGGGGGAATGGCAAAAACAGCATCTTCGGGTGTGTTTTCCTCAATCCATTTAAAGGCCTCCATCAGGCTACTATCCACTAATTGAGTTCGCTCGCTCAAGTAGGGACTGAATTGAGGACTCATTAATGAGATTGCTAATAGGACAAAGGACGCTGCTAAGAATCGACTAGAGCTGATGGCAGACGAGACCTTGGTCCAGATTTTTGGGGTAGGAATCTGGGTTAGAAGAAGAACGCAACCTGAAAGAGCGATCAAACGTGCAAATACACTTAGTTTGAAAGGCTGTAAACGAACTAAGAGCTGCCAGTCAAATACGTTAATCACTAAATAAGAAGTCGCTAGTACGCCTAGCACGATGATTAAAACCTGTAGGCCCATGTGGACCGCATCGTGGCTTTTTCTGTAATAGAACAGCATTCCCAAACCGATGGGAAGCATCGCGAACCACCTGACCGAATGAGCAAGACTAAAATATTCCGGGTAATAATGGTGGGGAGAACGAACCTGTGTTAAAATGAAGCTCGCATCGACGGCACTCGAGCTATCGCCAGAAAGTCCACTCAGGGCCAGCGAAATAGGAAGGGCAGCTAGTAAAAATGGCACCGCAAACATCCAGGCCTTAGATCGTTGTTGTACAAACAGAAGGACAAGGAAGACGGCTCCAACCTGCAATCCGACAAGCGGTTGAATGAGAATGGCAAGGCCGGTCAAAATTCCAGCCTGAAACGGCATTTTACCAAGAATGCGATCATACCCCCACAGCGAAAGCGCCCACGAAATCGAGCTGGGTACTAAAACGGCATGTATTAAATCGTTTCCTCCTGGATTCCATCTGGCTGAAATAACGGCAACTAGCAGGACGAAAAAGGCAGATGCTGCTCTGTTTGCCCACATGCGTTCTGCGATTGAAAAAAGAGCCCCACACAGCGCAACCCAGGTCAGCATATGCAGGATGAGGACTACCGTCTCCATGGGTGCGATTTTGGCAAAGAAGGCAAGTAGATGAGCTGGGATTGTTCGAACGCCAAATTCAGAAGCCTGATAAGCCACGAACCAGTCATTTTGAAAGGCTGTCGGATCCATGAATTTCATGGCGAGTGGAATCAATTCATCCTGATCACTTACTCCGAAGCAATACCCAAATCTCAAAAAATACACGGAGCCAGCAAGTATGACCGTACTGAGGGCTGCTCTGAACCAGCCACGGGAATGGTGATGAGACTCCTTGTTCACGTAAGCTTTCTGAAGTAACTGGCTGAGGAGGAGAGAAGGGCGGTCAGAAACGTACTTTTATGGAGGTGAGGATAGTTTACTAGGTCGCCACCAAATCGCCGCTTGAATTCCGTGATGCCAGGTGTGTTGGCGCCCATCAGATCCATGGAGGATCTGCCCAGTGTTTTTAGATGGACTAGCGTATCGACGAGTAGGACAGTCATTGCAGGCCCGGGCTGACTCCCAGCTAGCCAATACCATGCAGTATCCTCATTCATCAAGAGTACAATCCCAGCTTCCAATGCGCCCGAGTCGCGATTGTAGGCTCCAACAGAGGTCGCGAATTGTCGTTGGGTGAGTCCGTCACAAAAGACGCCTAGTGCACCCGTTGGAAGGGAAATACGTTTACTATGCTTGTCGTACGCCTGCTTAACCATGTCGGCAATGAAAACAGATTCAATTTCGCCTGCCCTAAAATCGTATTGATCATGCGATTTTTTGTACTTCCTAGCAGTGCTTTCTGATAAGCGTGAAAGCACCTCCTCTTTCGAGCCTGTAGGTACTTCGTAGGTTGCCTTTTCACGAAAAGAGTATCCCGTTGGGCTGAGCACTCCTATTCTGCCAAGGGTAGGATGTAGCGATATTAGCCTGGAATCTGGAAGACCAGATAGCGGATGAAACGCAAGGTTTAGTGTATTTAGTCGTTCATCAAGCGGTACCTCGCTGGAAAGCAAAACACTGGAGAAGGGTACAAACGGTGGAACGACGATATCCCGAATGCCTATTCGCGACCGTTCAACAAAACGGACGCCTAACCGCTGACCCCACACGACGGTTTTGACAGACCATCCGTATAACGCGGCAAGCCCGTCTAAAAAGTCGAAGTCATCAAAAGGGCTAACAACTACGGCGTTTCGTAGTAGATCTTGCCAAAGAGCGCGGGCCTCAACTTGGTCCACAATAATCTTTGGATCCATATGCTCCTGCGAACTCACAGGATGTATTGACTTAAATCCCTGTTTTCTACGACTTCGGATAGTTTTTCCTGAACCATCGCCTTATCTACCTCAAAAGAGTCGTCCTTCATGGCGTCAGGTACGTCAAACAGGATGTCTTCTAGAAGGGTCGTTAGAATGGTATGAAGCCGTCGAGCACCAATGTTTTCAACTTCCTCGTTTACCGCGGCGGCCATAGAAGCCACCTCTTTAACCGCTTCATCCTTGAAGTCTACTGTGACCCCTTCTGAGGCTAATAGAGCCTGGTATTGCTTGAGGAGCGCATTTTTAGGGACTGTCAGGATTTTGTAGAAATCATCTTCTGTCAGATTTGTGAGCTCAACGCGGATGGGGAATCGCCCTTGGAGTTCTGGAATGAGATCGCTTGGCTTGGCAATATGAAAGGCTCCACTCGCAATGAACAGAATGTGGTCTGTCTTGACCATTCCATATTTCGTCATTACGCCTGATCCCTCGACAATGGGCAGCAGGTCTCTCTGCACACCCTCTCGAGAAACATCGGGACCCGACTTACCACTTCCGGACCTTGAGGCCACTTTGTCTATTTCGTCGATAAACACAATGCCAGCCTGTTGGACACGAGTCAGCGCCTGTTTGGTGACCTTGTCCATATCAATAAGTTTGTTGGCCTCCTCCTGTGTTAAGAGCTCCCGAGCTTCAGAAACGGGCATTCTACGCTTTTTGCTCTTTTTTCCGCCACCCAGGTTGCCAAGTATATCTTGAAAGTTTACTCCCATTTCCTCCATACCCATTGGGCCAAAAACCTGCAGCATGGGTGAGCCATCAGCGGTTACATCGATTTCCAACTCACGATCATCAAGATCTCCTGCACGAAGTTTCTTTCTGAACTTGTCCCTTGTTCGATTCCGTAACGACTCTTCGTCATTAGCCGATTCCGTTCCGGTTTCCGTTGATGGTGCCGGAAGTGTGTTCTCTGGGACAACAGGTCGCGATACGGGCGCTGGAGGGATCAACAAATCAAGGATACGGTCCTCTGCGTGCGCCTTTGCCTTTTCTTGCACCGACTCAGTGTGCTCTTCTCGCACCATATTGATGGCGATATCGGTGAGGTCCCTTATCATCGAGTCAACATCACGGCCGACATAGCCGACCTCGGTAAACTTAGTTGCTTCTACCTTAATGAACGGCGCACCGGACAGCTTAGCCAGCCTACGCGCTATCTCGGTTTTACCAACTCCCGTTGGGCCAATCATGATAATATTGTTTGGCATAATCTCCTCTCTCATCTCTAGAGAAGCATTTAGGCGACGCCAGCGATTTCGAAGTGCTATAGCCACGCTCTTTTTAGCATCACGCTGCCCGATGATGTACCGGTCCAATTCGGTGACAATCTGGTGAGGGGTCAGTTCGCTGTTGAACGACATAAATTTGGTCTTAATCCGTTTGAAATTAAAAAAGGGACGTAATCCGATCAGTCATCAAAGTGCGCATCTTCATCAGATGCGGGTTCATCTTCATCGTAGTACCCATCATCATAGTCGGATTCGTCCTTATTGGAATGGGAATCCTTGATTTCCGCAACATCAGGGTGATTCTCATTTATCATGAGAATCGTATAGTTGTGAGGAAAGCCTCGCCGTTTCTCGAGCCACACTGCCCCGCTTTTTTCGAGGTCATTGATAAGCGTTTTAGGCTCATCTTCCGAATCTGCAAAGATTTCCGACAGTCTTCTGAGGAGCGGAGTCAAGTAAATCTCTTCGTATTGACCAAAATAAGAGTCAATAATCTCCAGGGTTTTGCGGACAATATCATCCGTAATAGGATGAACTTCCGACGGCTCACCGGAAGCCTGCATGATACCCGAGTTATGGTCGCCGGATGGATCTAATTCCACCTGCATCGCTCCTGTTTTGAGCAAGAAATCTGCATTTAGGTAAGCATCCTGACAATCATTGGGTAAATGATTGCTTGCTGAAGGACTTTCAAGCGTCGCAGCAAGCACAAAATGTCCTCGGCGCTGCAAGCGCTGAACGAGTGGGACAAACAACTGATTGCCGGATAGTAGGACAAACGCCGTATCAGGTCCAGCGTCTGAAGCTAGCTGCATGGCTTCCATAGCCAACTCTATCGCCGAAGCCTCATCAGTGGATCGGGCATATGTGAATCGGGGCTCAATTCCTTGGGCCAACCATGCGCCCGTTGCCCGATGTCCCTTGACATGACCCGGCGGTAAATTCGCAAAAGCGAGTGTTCTGAGCGGTTTCAGATGCATATGGTCAGAAATATGCCGGTGAAGCTCTTTTATCAAATCGAGCACTACCGCATCCGGCTGATCGTTTACGGATCGTTCCGATACCACACCGAAGACATTGGTGTAGTCAATTAAAACGATAGCGTTTCGGTAACGAGGTCGGGATTGAGATCGTTGTCCAGGCATATGAATACCCTCCTAAACTGTTGAATAGTGGAAAGCCGTATTGAGGGATTACGTCGCTTCCAATTCCATTATAGTAAGATTACTGTTAGAGTAAATGCATATTTCCGATGCTATAATCAAAGATTGCTCAACCATTTCTCGGCAAGCCATATCCGGAGAGTGTCGGAGCATGGCGCGTGCGGCGGCAAGGGCGTATGGACCGCCTGAACCGATAGCAACGATTTCATCGTCGGGTTCAATGACGTCTCCCGTTCCGCTAATGAGCAACAAACGATCGGATGCGGCAACCGCTAGTAGGGCCTCTAGTTTTCGAAGATATCTGTCTGTTCTCCAGTCTTTGGCCAGCTCTACTGCGGAGCGAGTGACATTTCCTCCGAATTGCTGAAGTTTCTCTTCAAACCGTTCAAAAAGAGTAAATGCATCGGCCGTCGCTCCAGCGAAGCCTGCCAGAATCTTGCCACCGTAAAGGGAGCGCACTTTTTGCGCCGTGCTCTTCATGACGGTGCTTCCCAATGTAGCTTGGCCGTCGGAGCCAAGGACAACAGATCCGTTGTGTCGAATACCTACAACGGTGGTGCTTTTAATGCGATTGGGCGAAGAGGACGCTGGCTCAGGGTTTATAGACAATATCCTTGTTCCTTAAATCAATCTATCAAATAAGAAGTTTAACGTATGGGTTACACGTTCGAGTAAATCGGGTTCCACAATAGGCGTCAATGGGAGCCGTGAGACGCCAGAATCGTGGAAATGGTATCTTGCAAGTTTCGAACACTTTTGCTCGATCCTGTGTAGTGGTTAACCATAATAGAAAATACCAAATGCGTACTTTCGGCTGTGGAAACGAATCCACTTAGTGCAGAAACAGCTCCAATAGTGCCCGTCTTAGCTCTCACATTGCCCTCAGCGGCCGTGCCCTTCATGCGAGATGATAGCGATCCGTCAACGCCCCCAACCGGCAGGGAATCTAGAAATCCTTTTTTGATATCCTCGTTGGGATGATTGAACATATACCTGAGGACCTGAGAGACCATAGTTGAGGTAACCAGGTTTTGCCTAGCTAATCCGGAGCCGTCTACTAGCTGAAGACGCTCTGTGTTCAGTCCGGCAGACCTGAAGAAGTCCATGGTGCTTGCCCATCCCGATGCCGCAGATCCACGTACAAATCCTTCGGCAGGAAAGTGTGCTCCGAGAGTTCGAAGAAGTTGCTCGGCATACAGATTTTGACTCCGTTTGTTAATCACAGATACAATTTCAGAAAGCGGGGGAGAGAACGTTGAAAAAAGAGGAGAAGACGGGTAGGAAGGCTTTACGGACAGGTTATCAATATCAACCGGAAGTCCTGATACGGCAATGCCCTGCTGAATCAATACATCACGCAGGATATGAACGAAAAAGAGGGTTGGGTTGCGAACAGTTAATGACTCTGTTTCTCGTCTGCCCTCAGGTACCAACGTGCTAACCACAAAGTGATTCGATCCCGGAGTACGTGTGTAGTCTTCTGTAATGCCAAGCGTAGCTTCCACGGTCCGCGTTGCATTATCTACCTGGATGAAATCAGTCATGAACGGTGCCCACTCTATCAAAGTGGGCATATTTTCTTTCTGAGCGATAAGCGTCAGGTCTATGCAGTTATCGTTGAAAGACAAAGCGCCAATTTCTGCAGCATACCAGTCGTTTAGGTAGTTGGCTTGCCAGCCGCTCCCAAGTGGATCTTCATCGAAAAAGTCGTCATCTCCAATGATGTCGCCTGTTATGCGAGTAATGCCAAGACCCTTCAAGGAATCGGCCCAAGACCGAAAGGTATGCGTCAAGTCTCCATCGCTAAATCTACCTCCAATGACTGGGTCGCCCGATCCTTTTACGATCAGGTTACCATGTAATATTCCGCCAGAGACTTCTCCATCGGTCCAAACGGAGGTTTCATATCTGAAATCCGGTCCCAACAAATGCAGGGAGGCAGCCGTGGTAAACAACTTCGTATTGGACGCAGGAATGAAACTGCGTCCAACATCCTTCTGATACCAAGCCGTTCCGGTCGTAGCATCCTGCACGTTTATGGTTATCCATGCATTGGGCAGGTTAGCTGATGCAACTGCCTCGTCGATGCTTGAGCGGAGCTCAGACACTGTACGCGTTTGAGCGAAAGAGGAGGAAGAATTCAGTATTTCGGCTAACCCGAAAAGCACGAGTAGAAGGCGTCTTCGGCTCATTGCGAAATCAATGATTGTAATTCGACATTTGGCGCTGCATTAACAATGAAGACGTGCGAGGCGTCGTCTAATCCTGCTGTTGGGGTTACATGTATGGTCCAAGTACTCGTTCCAGGCTCAGCAAAAACCTCGTCGACGATTCCAATCGGGTAGCCGGACTGAAAGACAGCAGACTGGCCGCTTGTGACAACGGGATCTCCCGGCTTTATGGCTGCCGACTGAACGATGAAATCCAGTATGAGTCGATCAAATCGCCCCCCGTCCCAACGAATAATACCGTCCGAATTAGATGGTAGGACACGAACGGGCGCAAAAAACTCGTCGTTCAGATAGGTCATTACCTGAGAGTAATTCTCAGAAACCAAAATGACTTTGCCGATAATGCCTCTGGAATCAATCACCGACATATCTAACTCAACCCCGTTGCTTCGACCTGCATCAACGACAAACACATTTCGCTCCTTTGTAATGTCCTTGGACGTAACTCGGGCGGCAATTAAATCGTAATCGAGGGAGTCCGATAAGGCGAGTAAAGACTGTAAACGGGCATTTTCAGACTGTGCAGCACGCATAAGGGCCACATCGTTGGATAACTCGATGTTCTGGGTTCGCAGCGTCTCGTTTTCTTCGAGGGCTCGGACATAGCGCCCCAGGCCAGAAAAGACGCCCTCGACAGCGGATGTGATTTCGAGCGAGCGAGCCCTTAGGCCACGTAACATGGATTCGTTCGCCGTCAGCAATAGGACGAGCGAAATGAGGAGGAGGCCCCCCAGCAAAATCCAGTCTCGAATCCGCTCCCAAAGCCGGTTCATTTGTTAGTAGTCAGGTGAAGATGCCGTCAGGTAGAAAGAAAAGGAATTTCCACATCAGAAATGTGGGGACTAGTGTCGGAAGTGTCGATTTCCGGTAAACACCATAGCAACTCCGTTTTCATCCGCGGCGGCAATGACTTCATCGTCTCGGATAGAACCTCCCGGCTGAATGGCTGCCTTTGCACCGTTGTTCGCCGCTTCCAAAAGACCATCTGCAAATGGGAAGAAGGCATCTGATGCGACCACACAGTCCTGGAAATCTAATTCGGACTTGGCGCCCTTACTGACGGCGATTTCAGAAGCATCAATACGACTCATTTGCCCTGCACCGACACCAATGGTCTGACCGTCTTTGGCATACACGATGGCATTGGACTTTACGTTTTTCGCCACACGCCATGCGAAATCTAGATCCAACCACTCTTGCTCAGTTGGTTGGCGCTTCGTGACTACGGTGCAGACGTTTTTGAGTATTTCGAACGAGGGGAGGGCAGGATCCCGATCTTGAACGAGGTATCCGCCAACCACGGATCGAACATCTTTGCTAGCATCACTCGCAGCCGGCGCAAGCGTGCGTACTAACCGTCGGTTTTTCTTCTGCATCAGGAAGTCTAAGACACCCTCCTCGTAGGCTGGGGCGATGATGATCTCGGTGAAGACTTTATCGATGGCTTGCGCAGTAGCGAGGTCCAGTGCGCGGTTTACGATTACGATCCCACCAAATGGCGACTGCCGATCCGTTGAAAAAGCTTTGTGGTAGGCTTCCTCGAGAGATGTCGCTGTACCGACGCCACAAGGGTTGGTATGCTTGAGAATGGCCACGGTGGGTCCAGCCTCGGCAAACTCATCAATTAAATGTAGAGCAGCACTCAGGTCGAGGAGATTGTTGAAGGACAAGGCTTTTCCATGCAGTGCTTCAAAAAATGGGTTTGTATTGCCATATAATCCAGCTTTTTGGTGAGGGTTTTCACCATATCGCATGGTTTGTTGCAACCCTTCAGATGTAGAGAATCTATTTTCAGCACCGTCGAAATAAGCTGATACGGCCGTGTCATAGGCACCGGTCTGACGAAAAACATCGGCGGCGAGGCTTCGCCTTGTGGCGAGCGTTAGCGAGCCACCCGTTGCGTCAAGTTCTGAAACGATTTGAGGATATGCGGACGGCGAACAAGCCACACCCACATAAAAGAAATTTTTGGCTGCAGCTCTGAGCATTGTCGGACCGCCAATATCAATATTTTCGATAGCGGTAGCGTCGGTCACATCATCTCCAGCAGTGGCTTCTTCAAAAGGATACAGATTGACTACCACTAAATCGATTTCTTGAATGCCCTGTTCCTTGAGCTGAGCTAGATCTTCGGGGTCGGTTCTTCGCGCGAGTAATCCACCATGTATGGCAGGGTGAAGCGTTTTTACTCTGCCATCCAAAATCTCTGGGTACCCGGAAAGCGACTCAACCGTTACGACAGGCAAGCCTGCTTGCTCGAGTGCCCGAGATGTCCCGCCTGTGGAAACTAACTCTACTCCATGATTATGCAGCGCCTGGGCTAATTCAACAATTCCTGTCTTATCAAAAACGGAAAGAAGCGCACGTCGGATAGGATAGGTGTCGTTAGGTGCAGGAAGATCTTTAACGTTGATCATGAATCGTTTCAGATGGTTTAAGTGAGATCGCTTTATCGAGAACGCTGTATAGAAATAGTGCGGCCGTGAACGTGTACATGCCCCTTTGCGAAGAGGTTTAGGGCCTTGGGGTAGAGTTGATGCTCAATTTCGAGTACGCGACTAGCTAATGCTTCGGGCGTATCGTTCTTCAATACCGGTACGGTTTCTTGCAAAACCACGGGTCCGGTATCGTAATGTTCATCAACAAGATGGACCGACGCACCGGATTCAGTCACACCGCTCTTAATCACGGCGACGTGAACATGGCTCCCATACATGCCTTTTCCGCCAAACGCGGGTAAAAGTGCAGGGTGGATGTTTACGATGCGATTGGGAAATGCCCTAATGAGGTCGAGGGGGATCATTTTCATGAAACCAGCAAGAGCAATGAAGTCAACTTCATGTGCTGCAAAGACTTCGATAAGGTTGCCTAATTCTTGTTGGATCGATCCGCCTAGAACGTGAACGGGGATGTCGTTTCTCTCCGCGCGCGAAATAACACCAGCCTCAGGTCTACTGGCCACACACAAAACGACATCAGCCTGCAATTCGCCCGAGCGAGAAGCGTCGAGAATCGCCTGGAAATTGGAGCCGCCGCCAGAGGCAAAAACTGCTATGCGCATGAGGCTAGAAAAGGTGCGGTGTGCAGAAGAACTCGGAACACGTACAACGTAAGGATGGAAGTGGTGAGCATCCGAAAAGAGGAGATGAATATGCAGCTACCGAACAGGGGATTCTCTGAGGATGAGTTGTCCGGTTTTCGATTCACAAAGCAATTCCGCTTGAACACCTATTGGAATCGCAGCTTTTTGAGCAAAATGACCATATCTCAACCCCATAGCAACGGGGATTCCCAGCGGTGCGAAATAGTGTTCAAAAACATCCTTCAGTGTCAATGATGGCTTGCCTTGCTCAGCATCGCCCTCAGTAAAGCCACCTAGTACAATCCCCGAAAGTGTGGATAACACGCCAGCTAGCTTCAGACTAGCAACTAGTCCGTCAACCTGATAGGGGGATTCTCCAATATCTTCTAGAAAGAGGATAGCTCCTTTAAGGTCGGGCATGTGTGCCGTACCTAAAAGTTTTGCTATTAACGACAGATTGCCCCCCAAGAGCGGGCCAATTGCTCGTCCTTGGCGTAAGGGAACGAGCGAGTGATGGCCATCGAGCGGTTGGTCAACCAAAGCTCCAGAGGCCAAGGCCATAAACTGATCACAATTAGATGCTTTAGGATCTGGCCACTCTACGGCAACCATAGGTCCAGACACGCCAACCCAGCCTGCGTGTTTGTACAACGCGAGCTGCAGCGCGGTGATATCTGAATACCCAACTAAGAGTTTGGGCAACCTTCGCGCTGCTTCATAATCAATGTCGTCCAGCAGCCGTAGGGATCCATATCCGCCGCGCACCGCAATGAGCGCATCCACACTATCATCTTTTAGAAAGGCATTGAACTCTGACAGACGTTCCGAGTCGGTGCCGGCCAGGTATCCATTTTCAGTGTACTCGTTTCGTCTCAGGACCGGCAAAAATCCCGCTGCTTCCAAGTTCGAAAGTCCTGATTTAAAGGCTTGAGCATCTTTGGGAGAAGATGCCGGAGCAACGATGCCAACCCTCGTTGGGGGCGAAAGAGCGGGAGCCTTGTTGAGCATAGGGCAGAAGGCTGGTTTGAAGGTGGATAATGACCTAATATAGATCATTCGTACCCACTACTCCGACCATTGGTTTAGACGACTTGAGCACTTCGACAGATGCCGACCTAATTTTGGCCCCGGAATACTTTCCTGGACTCGAAACCATGTGGCGAATCGCTTCATCACCAATTTGCAGGATCAACGATCTCAAGCAATACAGTCGGCAATCATTTGAAAATCGTTGCCGGGTTCGAAATCCGGATGGATGGCAATGGCTCACGATTCCGTTGCAAAAGCTTTCCCTTGGTACACCTGTTCGAAATGTATTGCTGGAAGCTAATCCCGGATGGAGAAAGCGTCACTTAAAGGGACTGAGGTATAATTATTCTACCTCTCCGTACTATGAATATTACATTGATGATCTAACTGAGTTGATTGATAGCCCTAGTGAATCGTTGGCTGAGCTAACGATCGCATCCATGAAGTGGACGCACAAGGTCTTGGGTATTGCCTCGTCAATGCACATCTTATCTGACTCCCATGAGGTGGACGTCACGCATTGCGCCTCGGAATTGTATCATCACCCCGTGTATAGGCAGAATTTTAAAGGCTTTTTTACCGGAATGAGTAGTCTTGATCTTCTCTTTAACCATGGTCCGGACTCTTTGAACATCCTTCTTAACGGAAACCAATCCTGATCTCATGTCAAAGCTCGTCTCTGTATTCATTATTGGCCTTTTCGTACTCGTCGGTTGCCAACCGGAAGAAGTGATCTGGCAAAAAGGCAATTTGCATACTCATTCGTTTTGGAGCGACGGTGATGATTTTCCTGAAGCGATTGCTAGTTGGTATCGTGAAAATGGATACGATTTCCTGGCCATTTCGGACCATAACACGATGGCTGACTCCCAAAGATGGCTCAAGATTCCCGTGGGGCATGCTCGAGAGGCCACATTCGAAGCGTATTTAACCGCGTTTGGTCCAGATTGGGTGGAATACCGAATTGAACAGGACACCATTCACGTTCGGCTGAAAACCTTCGAGGAGTATGCTTCTCGTATGGGCCAGAAGGGAGAGTTCTTGCTGGTTCACGCCGAAGAAGTTACCGATCGTTTTGGCAACCGACCTGTCCATATTAACGCCACGAATATTATGGAGTATGTCCAGCCACGGGGTGGAGGAAGTGTGGTTGAGGTTATGCAGAACAATCTGGACGCCATTTTGGAACAGAAGGCACGCTTAGGGGCCGTTGTTATGCCCCACATTAATCATCCTAATTTTGGCTGGGGCATTCAGGCTGAGGAATTGGCGCTTGTCGATGGCGAACAGTTTTTCGAAGTGTACAATGGGCATCCATCGGTCAATAACCTGGGAGACTCACTGCGAATGGGAATGGAAAAAATGTGGGACGTAGTAAACACGTTGCGCATTCGGGACGGAAGAGAGATGATGTTCGGTATCGCAACTGACGATGCGCATCATTATCAGGAACAGGCTATGAATAAAGCCAATGTGGGACGAGGATGGGTTATGGTCAAATCGAACGAGCTCAATCCAGAAGCCCTCATCGGTCAAATGGAAGCTGGTGCCTTTTACGCATCATCAGGCGTGTCATTGCGAGAGGTTACCTTCGAGGCCGATCAACTGGTAATTGAAGTTCAGGAAGAAGAGGGCGTTTTGTATACAATCGAATACTTTGGAACCCTTGCTGAGCATGATCCTGCACCTACTGCTGTAGTGCATCCCGAAACGGGAGAGCAGGTTGGTTGGAGGTACAGTGATGCGGTTGGCCGTTTATTACAAACCACCTCGGGCACTACAGCCACGTACACCCTTACTGGAGACGAACTATACGTCCGAGCACGAGTCACCTCATCGAAGCCGACGGGCAATCCCAACTATGAAGGAGAGCCGGAAAGTGCTTGGGTTCAGCCTGTTCAACTGGCTCACTGATACTTGGCGTTCCTCGCAAAATTCCAGCTTTCTATTTCCGACGTTTGTCGACTGTCCATGATTGCCCTGATTTCACGTACGATTTCGGGGTGTTGGTCAGCGACATCCGTTGTTTCATCTTCATCGATCGCCAAATTAAAGAGCTGCAATGGCGCGTCATCTTGCCTGCGAATTTCGAGTCTGACCCCCTTCCAATCTCCCATCCGAACTCCCTGCATGCCTCCGAAGGCATGGTATTCCCAATAAAGAGGCTCTCCAGGTTCTTGATTTTCACCTTGCAGGGCGGGCAAGAATGAGGTTCCATCTATCGCAGACGGTGCTTCAGCTCCTGTAATAGCAGCAATCGTGGGCATTACGTCCCAGAACGCAGAGACATGATCGGTTGTGGATCCGGCTTTGATCTTACCTGGCCATTTGGCAATCATGGGCACACGCACACCACCCTCAAAGACCGATCCTTTTAGTCCGCGTAGCGTGCCTACACTATTGAAGTATGACGCATCCACACCTCTGGAATAGGTCGTGCCGTTATCTGAGCTAAACATTACAACGGTATTGTCGTCCAGTCCCAGTTCTTCTAGGCGGGAAAGAAGTGTACCGATATCCCGGTCCATGCGAGTAATCATGGCCGCATATGCTGCATGAGGGCGCGGGTGGGGGAGATAGGAGCCACCAAGGAAATGTTCGGTGTCCATTGAGTCCGGATATTCGTTTAGCGATTCAAGAGGAACCTGAAGTGCTAGGTGGGGCACTGGTGTGGCGAATACGAGGAAGAAGGGATTATCCTTGTTGGCATCTACGAAGTCTAGAGCCGACTCTAGCATGAGATCTGGTGCATAGTGCTCGGCTGCAAATCGATCGTAGTATTCCTCGATCGTATCTAAGGACTCATCAATTTTTTGGTGGGCGGCGAAATACGCGTGTCCAACCAAACTGTCTGGCTCTCCATTTTGCCATAAATGGGTCGGGTAGTAGTTGTGAGCGACTCGTTGACACAAGTAACCATAAAACTGATCAAAGCCCTGATTATTGGGATGGCCTTCGGAATCCGGTCCGCCCAGACCCCATTTCCCGATAAATCCTGTGGCATAGCCCATGGGTTTCAGCATTTCCGCAATGGTAAACTCTGCATCAAGCAGGGGCAGTTGTCCTTCAGGCTCGTCAGGACCCCATCCTCCCATTTCTAGATTGTCCCTCACATACGCGTTACCAGTGTGCTTGCCCGTAAGTAGGGTGCCTCTGGAGGGTGCACAAACCGGACTACCCGAATAATGCTGGGTAAAACGCATTCCTTCGTCGGCCAGCTGGTCCAGATGCGGTGTGCGGATTATTTCTTGACCGTAGGAGCCTAACTCCTTGTATCCGAGATCATCAGCGAGGATGTAAATGATATTAGGCTGCTCGGTTTCCGTCGCACATCCTGCGAACAGCATTCCGATGAACAGAATAATCAGGGAATGTCTCATGTAGAAAATCTCGACTTTATATGGTTGCAGTGGGCTTCAATGACCGCTATAGTTTGGCCACGATCCATTTGATTGGTTCGAAAGGAATATCAGAATGGGAGAAGGCTACTGCAAGGACAAAGAAAGATTATGGTTTTCTGCGCCGAGGCTTACCAAAATCTACTTCCGTTTCCTGATCAGGAATAACGTGTACGGTGATGGGGTCAACCATTAAGCGCTCATGCTCAAAATGAAGTGTGTACGTGCCCTCAGGCACTGCTTCTATTCTGAAGCTGCCGTTCCTATCGGTCGTGGAGAAGTGTGGAGTGGGAGAAACAACAATAAACCCTTTCATTTCCGCATGAACATTGCACAGTAGTGTGATCAGTCCCGGAGTGTCACACTTCTGCTCCTTGACGATACCTGCTTCGTAAACACCTAATTCAAATTGGCATACGGATGAAGTGGACGTATACACATGATGCCGAATCTCATCACTGTTTGGAAATTGGACGGTAGAGCCTTGCAGCACCGGCAGGACATGAGGCGTAAAACGCAAATTTACTTGGTCCATCACCGGTTGATTTTCATCAGCATTAAATTGAATCCCATCAATCTCGTCGATAAAGACAGCCCCCATATATCTGCGCATTATGGGATGAGTAATTTCCCCTGAAATGGAACCCAACTCGCTCGACTGGGAGAATGCGTTAGATACCGAAAAAATGAAACCACCCAAAAAAAGCAGTGTGACACATAAATAAAAGCGGCTTCGACTCACGATAAGGCCCTCTAGGACTATATAAGCAGACATTCTTAGGCATAATAAAGACAAATATGTCTTAAATCTATGTGTATACTTGAACTGCTACAATAGATGGTCTTTTATTTTCTGAGATACAAAGATTCGCACTACTTCCTCGGACTTTTTGAGGGTTGTCTTTTTAATCATTTCATTCATTGCCTTGGACGTCGCTGGGACGTGTATTCCTGCTTATGGACAACACGAAGGGCAGGAAATGAATGCTGAGGTTCAAGCGCGATTGGCGTCGGGTGAGGCTATCTGGAGAATGCCGCCGATGGATATGTCGATGCCGATGTTAGCCGGGCTTAGTACCGCTCTTCCACCAATAGCTCCATTTCTACCCGGTCTCGGTTTAGACCCCATGGATGTATCTCTGGCAGAGGTACCTAGATTCATAGAATTGGAGGATGGCGATCAGATCGTTTTGGAAGCGACTTTTGTTCGGAGGTCGCTTAATGGGCATGTGTTTATCGGGTACGGAATTAATGGTCAGTTTCCCGGGCCTGTATTGAGGGCTAAAGAAGGATCAACGGTATCGGTTCGGTTTGTGAATCATATTGAGATGCCATCAACGATTCGCTGGCATGGTTTAAGGGTAGATAATGCGTACGACGGTACGCCTGTCATTACGCAAGATCCTGTACAGGTCGGGGGGGAGTTTGTCTACGAATTGAGATTTAGTGACCCCGGCGTTTTCTGGTATCATGCAGGCGTGCGTCTGGATTTTCAGGTCGATTCAGGTATGTACGGAGGAATCATTGTTGAGCCGAAGGATATCGATCATTATTCAGCCGCTGATCGGGAGGAAGTGATTATACTGGATGATGTGCTAATGGATGACGCTGGTATACTACCATTCGGAAGAGACGTCCCGAATCACACGCTAATGGGGCGTTTTGGGTCATGAGGGATATTGGTACGGGGCTTGAAAATATGGAGATCTATTGGGGTTTTGATGAGGGAGATGTCGTCAAAATTCGGATCTTCAACGACCCACGGTCACTACATCCCATGAATCATCCGCTGCATCTCCATGGACAACGGTTTTTAGTGCTAGATGTTGATGGCAAAAGGAACGATAATTTGGTTTGGAAGGACACGGCTATCATTCCTGTGGCTTCCACGGTAGATCTTTTGGTTGATATGTCGAACCCCGGTGAATGGGTGATGCATTGCCACATTGCAGAGCATTTGCATGCTGGAATGATGCTTTCTTTCGGAGTTTGGAACGAATAACGGCGGCATAAAAAAAGCGCTGGCCAACTTATGTTGACCAGCGCTTGCGGGCTTTGCCCTGTTTGGCGGTCCGGACGAGACTCGAACTCGCGACCTCCTGCGTGACAGGCAGGCGTTCTAACCAAACTGAACTACCGGACCGATTGCTCTCTAAAGGAGCGGCCGCAAAAATACGGTCACTTCCTAGCGTATTGCAACCCTAAAAGTTTGATTAAACGATGTAGTTGCGAACGCTTTTTAAAGAACAGACAGAAAACTTGCGTTTCCTGATGTGGTCAGAGGCGGAATTGAACCGCCGACACATGGATTTTCAGTCCATTGCTCTACCAACTGAGCTACCTGACCCTGAGGAGCCGACGAATATACAACCCTCTCTTTAGCGGAGTCAACCATCTTCTGAAGCAAAGGTCGGTTTCACCATCTGTTGACAATTGCTAAAGTCTAATTTGACTTGCGTGCACCCCACATTAGCTTGGTGCGAAGGGTGGAAAAATGGTCCTGATCGGGGAACCTGACTAGTTTTACCTGATGCTCTGCTTTCCTAATGGTCAATCCCGTCTTGGTAACTGAGTTATTATGGTGCACGCCGTCAGATGTAAAAACATGTGGTTTATCGAAATCCAGAACGCGAACTACAATATTGGATGTTTCCGGAATAACGATTGGACGCACTGTTAATGTATGAGGCGCGATAGGAGAAATTAAGATAGATCCGCATCCAGGAGCCATTATTGGACCTCCCAGAGCTAACGAGTAGGCCGTAGAACCGGTGGGAGTAGATAAGATCAGCCCATCGGCCCAGTATGTATTTAGGTAAAGACCATCCACTTCGACCTCGATAGCCAACAGGCCGGTTTCTCCCGATCGCTGAATGGTGAATTCATTCAACGCCCATACTTTCTGCAGATTAGCTGGCTCGCCATACGTCGCTTCTAGAACGAGCCGTTCCTCAACTTGATAATCTCCCTTTTCAAGTTGATGCATCCGGTTAGTCAGTTCAGATTGCTCAACGTGGGCTAAAAATCCTAGCCTCCCATAATTCACTCCGAGAATGGGAATGGGATGTTCACCTAACTCATATACGGTGTTGAGCAACGTACCGTCTCCGCCAAATGATATCACGATATCTGATTGGTTCAAGAAGTCGGTTAGATCGCGCGCGACAGATTCCGATTCGATTTCAAACCCCTCATGGCTTAAGCCCAAGCCCAATTCTGGATGCAAGACAAAGGGATAGGAGGATTCCTTTAGAAAGGAAATCAAATCAGCGACTGGTTTCCACAGGCCGGGTTTCCCTGTGTTTCCGGTGATGCCCAGTTTCATGCGCAATCGGGAGATAGTGTCATTTCGTAAAACTACGAGAGAATAATTCTACAAACTAACAGGTCATGCTTCTAGAATGGAAGTGTCTTTAGTAAAAGTAGAGAAGCAATCCCTTTGGTTTACATCCTTTTAGTTCACACATTTTAGTTCACATCATGGCCACTATTCCATCGTACAGCCGGGTATATGGTAGTGCTACCTCTGGAATAGACGCTATATCGGTAACCGTAGAGACCAGCATTAAGCGAGGTATTCCAAGGCATACTATCGTGGGTTTGCCAAATGGAGCTGTTCGAGAAGCGCTCGACCGAATACGGGCTGCAACAACGGCGTCTGGGTTCGAAATTCCCAGAGGCAGCATAACCGTAAATTTGGCTCCTGCAGATATCCGTAAAGAGGGTACGATGTACGACCTACCTATTGCACTAGGTATCCTTGCGGCAGACGGTATCATTCCCGACTCAGCGTGCAGAAAGACGGATCTCATTTTGGGGGAGTTGGCTCTAGACGGTTCTGTGAGGCCTGTCAGAGGCGTATTTAATGCTGTTTTGGGTGCGTTGAAGGAAGGTTTTGAACGAGTTATGGTCCCATTTGGGAATATGGACGAAGCACTAGAGATTGACGAAATTGACGTTATTCCCGTAAAAAACCTGAAAGATGCCGTAATCAAGATTTCAGAAACCAACTGGAGTCGTAGAGTTGGAAGTACAAAACGGGTGATAGGACCCGTGGTTACGCCAGAGCCAGACTTTGGCGACATAATGGGCCAACGTCATGCTAAAAGAGGGCTTGAAATTGCTGCAGTTGGGCGGCACAATATTCTTTTAGTGGGTCCACCAGGTTGCGGTAAAACAATGTTGTGCAGAGCTTTTCAGCATATACAACCCACTTGGAGCCGGAAGTCGGTCTTGGAAGCGACGTCTATACATTCATTGCGAGGGCTTACGCGAGCGGGACTTCTTGTGGGGCGCCCGTTTCGGGCGCCCCACCATTCCATTTCGAAAGCAGGGATGCTAGGAGGTGGAACGCCCATATTACCTGGTGAGGTCTCTCTTGCACATCACGGGACGCTCTTCCTCGATGAGTTAGCGGAATTCGATCGGTCGGTGTTGGAGTCGCTCAGAGAGCCACTGGAGGACTTCAGGGTTATTCTAGCTCGGGCCTCAGGTTCAGAACTGTTTCCAGCAAGATTTCAGCTGATATCTGCCATGAACCCATGTCCATGTGGGTACGCTGGATCCTCGATAAAAGTGTGTTCATGCCCAGTTCGAGATAGAGGTCGCTATCTGTCAAGAGTCAGTGGGCCGCTGCTAGATCGTATTGATATGGTTGCACACTTGCAGTCGGTTGATCCCACCGTAAGCGAAACCAGTCGAGATAGTTCGGCCATTATCCGTCATCGCGTAAACGAAGCCCGGCGACGGTTGATATCTGGTAATCCGCTACCTTTATCGAGGGACATCAGAGATTTACTGAATCGATCTGTGCGAAACCTTGGCATGTCGATGCGATCTCGCCGGAAAGTATCTGCCGTTTCCCGAACTATTGCGGCACTAGATGGGCGTCGTGAAATTAAACTGGAAGACGTTTCAGAGGCCCTGCGGTATAAAGAGGCGCCATCTCATTAACGGAGCGCCCTCCCAGGAACGGAGCACTAGGACCTATCATTTGGATCTGTTGCCATGTGAAACCGAAGATTGAGTGCTTTGGCGATACTTGCGACGGTTGCCAAATGCTTGACTCTAGAATCTTCGTCAGCGCGCAAAACGAGAGACGTTTTGCCGTCGATTACCTGCCTGATCGCGTCCAGTAGCTGATCTCTCGCTACTTTTTCTTGCTCAACATAAAACGTACCATCACTGGTAATCACCACCGTGATGTACTGGCCGGTAGTGGGCGCTGTAGTCTGGGTCTTTGGTAGGTTAACCTGAATGCCGGACTGTGGAATAAAACTGGATGTAAGCAGAAAAAAGACCAGTAGCAACAGGACGATATCGGCTAATCCAGCTAAGCTGTATGCAGTGAGCGGTTTTCGCGCTGTGGAAAAGTTACTTGACATGATTCTAGAAGCTGTTACCGTATCCGGAATCCGACGCATTACCAGAGGCAGGAGTTTGAAGAAGATCAATAAACTCCGTAGCAGACTGCTCCATGTCGTTAACCAGTCTACTTATTCTGCTCAGCAAGAAATTGTAGAAGAAAAACGCCAAGATCCCGACGATTAACCCAGCCGCTGTAGATACGAGAGCCTCCCAGATACCGCCTGCCAGAACACTTGGGTTTACATTTCCTTGCAGGTTCTGAATTTGTTGAAACGCCTTAATCATGCCCGTTACGGTTCCAAGAAAACCCAGCATGGGAGCGATACCGGCAATACTAGCCAGTATGTCCATGCGTCGCTCTAGTTCAAAGGCTTCATGCTTACCGGCAGCATTTACCGCGTCTTGAATTTCAGCGATAGGCCGACCCAGACGCTCCAATCCATGCATCAGAATGCGGGTAAGCGGCTTTTCTTGCGCATCGCAATACGCCTGTGCACCGCTAATATTGCCCCGACTAACATATTCTCGGATGCGGCCCATGACCTCAGATCGATCAGATTTCGCACGATTTAGCGTCATCAATCGCTCCACCAAAAGATAGATGGTTAGAATGGAAAGGAGCACGATTGGGATCATGATCCATCCAGCCTCCAGAATAATATCTAGCTGGCTTACTGCTTCAGGCGAAGCGAGGGTCTGCAAGGAATCACCGACAACGGTCGAATCCTGAATAACTTGGAGGCTCAAAGCGAGCATGTGACTTGAGTGGTTTGAAAATGATTAAAACAATTACCTGATCCGAAAAACCCACGTTCCTTGAGGAAGCTTGTCTGGAGTTGCTTTACGAGCAGAATCTGCACGTGCGCCGGATGAAAATACTCCAACGGCCATTCTATAACGCACGACCTCATCAGATTCGTCTATTAGTATGCCAGTACGCATGCCTAAAGATGTATATTCCTTTAATGCTTGAGCAGCTAAGGTCGGGTTCATGGTTGATCCTACTACGAGTGTATATCCTTCAGTAGATCTCAAAATGGGTTCAAAAGAAGTCAGGGTTGCACTCGCGGGTTGTTCTGCAACTGGCGAATCCGATGCCGTAGCCGTTTCAGTAGCTGTCCCTGTCCCCGTTGTTGTCGCTGCTGCGGTCAGGCTGTCGGAGGATGCTGGATCCGATGCTGCTGAATCTTTCTCTATCGTTAGTACGGATTCTTCATTCGTGACAAGAGATGCAGGGTCGTCCGGCCCTGGTAGCTGCCGAACGACTAAGACGACCACGACAATCAAGGCAAGCATTGCTGCGATGATCAAAGACGTTCTTCCGGACGAAGTGCGCTGATTGCGTATCTCGCGTGGAGAAAGTCGCTTAGATGGTGGAGGTTGGGTAGCGGCCGGCAGACCCTTAGAAACGGTAGTAGCTGCAGCGATGGCTCGGGTTAGGTCATCTTGGGAATCAGTGCCAGTACGAACGTCTTCTGTAACGTCAGACAAGTCAACCGAATCCGTAGCCGGCTCATGCGTTACGGATACGCTCTCAATTTCTTGGCTGGCTAAATCATCTGTCGAAGAAAGCTCCGTGTGTATGGGAGTTTCAGGTCCGCTCTCAGGCGCCAACGGTTCAATATCCTGCGGTTTAGAATGAGTACCGATGGGAGCATAGCGGATTGACGCATCTTTCGGTACTTCCAGTTCACCTTCCTTTTCTTCTGACAGAGTTTCGGAAGTCTCAGGGGTGCCAGTTGTAGCAGATGGTTTCTCGAGGTGATGAGTTCGGAGACCCACATTCTGAATATTCAAGACAGAGGAGAAGTGCTCATTGGTCTCGACCCGAACTCCGGCTTCATCTGAAACAAAAATACAGATATGACCAAAATCAACGCGACCGTGTGCCTCTAAATCAACCTTCATAGTGGCACATAAACCTTTTGCCTTCAGGTTGGCATCGGCACGATCCATCTTGTGAGTGTGTTCGATAATGGCACCCAACTCGACATCTGCAGCAGATGAGGGTCCATTCCAAAACCCCAATTGTTTTTGAGGGGGGCTCCAAGTTGCTCCCTGAGCCGTTTCCTCGCGTTTCGCTGGCGTGCGCTGCACGAACAGCACACCGAGTTCAGGTAAGCTGATAGACTGCCCATTTGCTAGGCATTCAGACACGATGCGGTGGATATGTTCAGTGACGGCCAAAATGTTTCAGGTCAGGAAAACAGATAGACTAGATTTTCGGGTACGGACATTCTTAAGATACGATGTCTGAACCCATCTATGTTACCATCTGTATTGCGCTCCAAAAAAGACAGTCGAGGCCTCGCTGGTATAGTTGTCCCAGAATTCCGGTTGAGAGCCGAGATTTCTAACACCCAACGATACGCCGTAGGCCGGAGATACAAAGTAGGTTCCAGAAAGAGAGATAAGCGTTAACGACTGGGTTTCGGTCGTTCCCGTTAAATTGATGGGTCTCAAACCTTCGTGCCGCCAGTTCATTTGAATCAGTGCTCTTCCATCCATAAAGCTCGCGGACAAAAAGCCACCCGCTGTTAATGGAGAGAAATAAGGGATATCCGATTTTAACTCAGTCAATTCAGCATTTCTGAATTCTAGATCTACACCAAACTGGAAACCGGGGCGGAGAATGAAGGCTAAATCAAGGCGACCGTAAAACATACGTGCATCATCGTATGCTAAAGCAGCATACCCGCGGTCATAGGATGCGAGTCCTGCTGATGGCCTGTGTGCAAAACGTCTAAAAGGCTGATCTTTCCAACCAAATTGTGCCTGCCCAGTTACGTATTCAGACATCAAGGACATTCCTGTGTGAGCATCAAGGGCGGTTAACGTGGGAAGAAGGAGGGGTTCGTCCATCAAGAAAGGAGCATGTTTAAAAGCGTCCTTCATGAGATGGGAAGTAATAGAAGGTGTATTTCCTACATACCATGATACGGAAGGCGAAATTGAATAGGTCGCTTTCAGAACCGGCGACAGGTAAGACAACGATTGGCTTCTACCGGCGTCTGTTTGGGCGTCCGACGCAAATCCGAAAGCAGCCAAACCGCCCTCAAGAAATAAGTTTTTAGAGTACAAGTAGGCAAGAGCAACCTCCGAGTATCCAGATTGCACAGTCGAACCTGGGAAGCCCGAATCATCTAAGCCAGATGTCACAGCATTCCCAACTATTCTGATATTTCCGTCTCGAATAGGAAATGAGGCCGCAGTAGAAAAATCAAGGTAGGATTCATCTCGTTCGCTGGACGGATCGACGCGAATAGCAGGATCGAAAATGTCCGTGCCAATTGAACTCATCCCCAGATCTAGGGCCCCCGTAAGCTGAATACGGGATCCTGGCAGAGATGACAACGCGATTCGAGCATGGGCACCTGAGAAAATTCGTTCAGGATTATTTAGAGCAAGTGAGCCAGCGCTTAGACTTGCTCCGTACAAGGAGTATCCATTTCGAAAACCAGCAATAGACGTTTCTATCTGCGCATTCGACATAGCATGACTGAGGGTCATCGTTCCATTCAGGTGATCAAAACCACTACTGGCATCTGAGCCTGAAAAGGGTTCGATTCCATTACTTCCGCGATAGGCTCCAGAGAGTAGAACAGAGGTCGCTTTCGTTGAGGCAAGCGCCAAATCGGCTGTTACGTTTCGATTAAGGTGTTTTCCCAATGAACCTTCAATAACACCAGTGATAGGCACTCTTGTAGCCAGTGCGTTCACATCTGGAGGATTAGGAGCAACTAGGGGACTTGGGGGCAATTCCGCACTAGGCTGCTTGTAGGGATCCGCAAAGGGCATTCTCTGACCCGGAATGTCCGGGACGCGCGGAGGAGGGTTAAAGCCAACAATAGGCTGACGTCGCAGAGCCGGGAAAACGATCGATAAGTCACCCGTGATTTCTAGCTCGCGAGGTGCTAAATCGGGTAATTCGGGATCGACCTGAGCGGTTGCATCCTTGGTAGTGATCAGAACACAAACGAGGGCCAGCAAGAGTATCCAATTATTGTATCGCATTGAGTCGCTCCTCCACGTTTTCGATTACAGAAGAAGTTGGATACGTTGACTGTATCAACTCGTAAAGACGAATAGCCTGGCCTCGATTTCCAAGGTTTTCAAACGCTATTCCTTGTTGATAGTAACTCAATGCTTGCCAATGGCTGTACCCAGAAAACAGGGTGTCCATACGTCCGAGTGTTTCAATCCCGCGTTCGTTTAGCCCTCGTTGAACCGCTGATTGGCCTAGTAAAAAGAGAGCTTCGGCACCTAATTCATCCCGGGCTCGGGTTGCTACCAGCTCCAGCATTTCGTCAGACTCTGAAAAATTCCCATTGAGAAGCGCGATTCGGCCAAGGCCGAGATAGGCAGGAAGGGTGGAGGTAGTTACCGAACCGTCTATAATGCTGGCTCGAAGTCTTGACTCGGCTTCCTCAGTTCGGCCTAATTGAATAAGAGCAAGACTTTGACCGTACCTAGCGCGCGTAACGGCTTCTTCGGAAGAGGCTAAGCCGGCCTCCATGTTTTCAAACAACTGAAGTGCATCCTCTAGTCGACCTGCTTCAAGGTAAATGTGTCCCAGTGACTCCGCCGAGTCACCGAATCTTGCGCTATCTGCGAATCGGGATACTAAGATGTCGAAGTATTGAGCAGCTAGATCCGTATTGCCTTCCGCTTGAAAGATTTCTGCCAAGAAGTAATGAGCATCGGCTAACAAGCGAGGATCTGTTGCTGACTCAACAAACTCCATCAAATCCGCTTTCGCATCATCCGTTCGACCACTTTGATATTTCGCCTCTGCCTGACGAAAAATGAGTTGTTCTGCGGCAGGTGTTCCAGCTAGGGCAGCTGCCAAGGAGTCTACGATCGTATCGGCTCTATCATCTTGTCCTGCGGCCATTAGGGCATACTGAATACCCGCGGCGGCGTCAGACACAAAAGGACTGGTCGGGTACCTGAGCAAAACGCGCTGATATCCATCAATGGCCGCGTCAATATCTCCGGCATTGAAATACGCATCTCCAATACCATATTGCGCTTTAGCAGCTAATTGATCTGTAGGATAGGTGTCAATCAGCGATTGGTACTCAATAATGGACTGTTCGTATTCCTGATTCAGGAAGTACAAGTATCCTAGCGAATAGCTGGCCTCTTCTCGCCACTCGCTTTGAGGATAGGATTGCAGCAACTCGCGAAAGGTCGAAATGGCTTCAAATGGATCTCCTGCATTTGAATAGGCTTGCCCGATTTGGTACAACGCATAGTCGTCTCCTTCGACTGCCATGCGCCCGTATGCCCGAACAGCTTCTGGATACCGTTTCAAAGCAAAGTAGCTATCGGCTAAGCGCAAGCGAGCGTCGGCCCTGTAGGGGACGGTACCCGTTTCATCTCTGAACGCATCAAGGAATTGTTCAAACTGGGGGATTGCGTTGGAGTAATCGCCCTGACGGAAATAAGACCACCCCAAAGCATAGTGTGCTGCATCACGGTGCTGTCCACCAGGATATTCGCGCATGTAGCGTTGAAATAGTCCTGTAGCTCGAGCGTATTGCCCCATTTGGAAGTAGCTTTCCGCAGACCAGAAGAGTGATTCTGAGGCCTTTGGACCGGACGGGGAATCCGTGAAGAGTCGGATGAACTCCGAGGCTGATTCTTCATAGGCGCGATTTCGATAATTCAACCACGCTTTCTGAAAAATAACTTCCGCTACCAAATCAGATGAGGCCGTTCCGTGAGCAATAGCCGCGTCAAACGCTTCATGAGCTCCATCGAAGTCACCGAGGGCAATGGCTGTGTTTCCTAGGTGTGTGAGTGCATCACCGATAAGAGAAGAGTCAGGATAGCGCTCTATGAGCGATTCAAATGTCTGGTTAGCATCCTTCCATTTTCGCAGACGATACTGAATGATCCCAAGTTCAAACCATCCATGATCAGATAAGTCGTGCGAAGGCCATCTCCCGACGAAATAAGTAAGGGCTTGGATGGCTGCCTGATCATCTTCAGCTCTCGCAAGGCTAACACCCCGATAGTATGCAGACATGGAAGAGAGAGTAGGGTGATCTGCTGCTACGACCTTGGCAAATTCGTCTGCTGCCCACTGATAGGCTCCCTCATGAGAATAATTCCAAGCTAACCCATAAACGGATCGAACGTAATACGGATTATCGAACTGATTATCGGTGAAATAACGATAGTTGATAATTGCATCGTCACTTCTGCGCAGTTGATTCAATGATTCTGCCAGCAAAAACGTTGCTCGGTCTTTTGAATCTCCAGATAAGTTGGGCATCTGGCGCTCAAATTCGTTCGCCGCCCGTTCGAAATCATCTAATTCGTAGTACACCTCTCCAAGGGCAAGGCCTATTCGGTTGGCGAACTCAGTGCCGGGGTAACGCTGGGAGAGGCGTTCAAAGGAGGCAGCTGCATCAGCGTAGCGTCCCAGTTCAATTTCATTGTAAGCGATGGCAAAAGCTGCGCGGGGAGCCGTTTCCGTTTCAGGGAAATCGGTAATCACTTGTTCGAAGTAGCGAAGCGCTTCTATAGTACTTTTTTGTTGAAATGCTGATTCTCCCATCCAATACAGTGCCAGGGCCGACTGTTCGGCCGAAGGAGACCGTTCGAGCACTTGGCTAAGAGTTCGGATAGCTCGATCAAAATCCTGCTTGTCAAAAAAGTACTTCCCAAGAGAGAGGCGAGTCCCAAAGGCAAATGGATGCAAAGGGAAACGCTGATCAAACAAACTCAGTAGGGCGATAGCCCCATCTTGTCTTCCCAGCGCGAGATACGACTCTGCTTCGTAGTACATCGCCTCTGGGATGCGTGCATGAAGCGGGTTCTCGATCTGAAAAGTGTGAAACCCGTTAGCTGCATTAGCAAAGACGTTTTCGCTGTACAGACGAAGGGCATCCTCAAATTGCTGCTCAGGTTCTCGATTAGCCTCCTGTGCTTGGGCCGACAGCGCGGGAAGCGCCACCAGCATACATAACAACAGGGTCTTAGGAAAAGAAAGCAGGAAATGGACGGGCGCTGGCCCTCTCATGTTCATTCTCATAGACGCGGCGCTGGAATAATCGTGTAATAGATGAACGAACTTTGAATTATGAAGCTCTAAACACATAGCACCGGAGTACGTTTCCAAAAGAAGCGACTTCGATGATGGTAATCATGTATCTTGAACGGGTTTTGTTTAAATCAAGGGAATGAAATGAGCGTCTTGGCGGTTGGTACAGTAGCTTTCGATCAGATCGAAACCCCCTTCGGAAAGCGTGATAAAGCCCTTGGGGGCAGCGCCATGTATATTACCATGGCCGCACGTTTTATGTGTGATGATGTGAGACTTGTTGCTGTCGTGGGTAATGATTTTCCCCCGGAGTACAGAGAGGTCATGGCGAGCCGCCAAATTAATCTTGCTGGATTGGAAGTTCAGGAGGATGGTCTCACCTTTGCGTGGGGTGGACGCTATCACTACGACTTAAATAATCGTGATACGGTATACACAGATCTCAATGTGTTAGCCACATTTGACCCCGTGTTGCCTGCCGAATACCGTGATGCGAACGTTCTCTGCCTTGGGAATCTAGATCCCGGAGTGCAAGATTCCGTGTTGAATCAGGTCGTAGATCCTTCTATCGTTATTTGTGATACGATGAATTACTGGATTGAGCAGACACCGGAAAAGCTAAAGCACATCCTCTCGAGAGTGGATTGTTTAGTAGTCAATGATTCAGAAGCTCGGGAGTTGTCTGACTCCTCAAACCTCGTGGTTGCAGCCAAGAAAATCCGAGAAATGGGTCCTGAGATCGTTGTAATCAAAAAGGGTGAGCACGGAGCGCTCCTATTTGCCAATGAATCGGTCTTTATGGTTCCGGCGTATCCCTTGGAAGATATACAGGACCCAACCGGAGCCGGTGACGCATTTATGGGTGGCTTTGCAGGATTCCTATCAGGTTGCAAGGATATCGATTTGGACTCACTCAAGCATGCGTTAGTCCACGGTAGCGCCGTAGCATCATTTACGGTTGAACAGTTTGGACCAGAGGGACTGTATGATCTCTCCAGGCCGGAAATAGAAAAGCGGATAGATGCGTTCCGAGATCTGACAACGATTCCGGTGTCAGCGGTCACTCAGTTTTAGACGGCTCTACAGAGCGCGGGCTCCAGGAATCCACTCGGTTTTAATAACCTGGGGATTGATTCGAAATATTTCCGACAGGCGGCGAATCTCGGATTTACTGAGGTTTGCCATCTTGTTCGGATCGGCGTAACCTAGATCCTCAAGTAAAAGAAACTGTTCTTCGGACAGATTCGTGATGGCTACCACAGAGGAACGCGTTGGTGACTTCAGTTCCTGCTCGGTTGTGTTTATTACGAGTTCAGATAGGTTCTGAAATGGCGGTAAAGAAGCCATTGGATTTGGCTTGGGTACTGAACTTTCTTCTCCCTCAGAAGGCGTAGCTGGGGAAGGAGCAGGAGTCCAGTGAAAGTGAAAGTCGTCGAGAATCTCATCCTTGTTGTACTCAGGATCCGGAGATATTTCAGCCATGTGATCGCTCTTCGGTAGCTCGCTCAGGGAGGTTAGCATATCGAACGCATCATCGGACTCACTGTCTGGAATCACGGGCTTAGGCTCTGGCGTAGCGTCGGTTTTTGTGAGTCCAACGTCCAGATCTCCTTCCTCTGATAGAGGGTCTTCTGAAAATGCTACTGGCACGTGAGGTGCGTCTGATTCTGCGGGTTTGTCTGAAGAGACGAGATTCGGATCTTTAGGATCGTGATCTTCCCCGGTCTGAGCGTCTCGGGAGTCATCTACCGATCCCGCTATTTCTTCTACCTCTTCGTCGGAGTAGGAACGTAAGAAATCAGGGATGCCGAAATTAACTGTTCCGGTAACCTCCGAAAGCTTTGTAATCTCGATGTCCTCCGAATTCTCGGTCTCGTCGATCTCCTCCGCAACCTCCTCCACCTCTAACACTTCTGGGACCTTCGTAATCTTTGCACTCTCCCTCGTTTCTTTGATCTCCTTGGCCTCGGAAATTTCCGTGATCTCATTAACCTTCGATGCGTCTGATCCCGGCGATTTTGAAGACTCCTTATTTACGGTTTTTATAGGTGAGGGCACGCTTTCGGGCGTTGGCACCTGAGTGGCTTCGGGGGGCTCAGGGAGTATTTCAACAATCTCAAAAACTTCGCTAGGGGTATCCCGCTCGTCGGAATTGGAAGCAGGCCCTTTAGCAGGAGGTATTTCCGTGAAAAGTACCGGATCTCCTTTAATGTTTGATAGCTGTTTTTGGAGCTGATCATTTTCCTCTCGAAGCATTCTTTGTTCGAGGGCAGATTCCTGTTCCAATATGGAAAGCTCCAGACTTTTCTGTTCCATCTGATCGCGAAGATGGGCAATGTCTGGATCTAATTGGCCGCCATCCCGATGAATACGAGAGGTAGAGCTCTCGTATTGCATGCGCTGCACTTCCATTTTACTGTGTTTCACAAGGCGCTCTTGTTCCTGCACCTCTTCTATACGGGTCCTCAGACTGCGGCGAGAAAGCCATATGCCCAAGCCGATTCCGCCTAGAAGGGTAGTCAGCCCGCCAAGTATCATAAACAATATGTCTGATGTTTCAGCCAATAAAACCGTGATATATGCCTAAAATGGTCGCTTTTTTGATGCCTGAGTGTCGTGGTTTAGCAAAACAATCATATGCATTCCTCTCAAAAATCGGCTCTTTTTACCAAAGCATAAGGAACGACGGAAAACAAGTCTTCGTTGGCTCCTCCCTGAACGGCCCTTCTTTTGTCCTCTTAAAGTACGTTTTCGCCATGATGAAGAAAGGATTCTTAGTCTCCTTTAAGGAATTGATTCCGATACTGTCCATCTTTTTGATGGTTTCAGGGTGCAATACGGACAAAGATAATCGTGGATCGGCGCCTAACATGGTGCTGATTGATCTGGACAAAGGGGATGAAGGCCTTTTACTTGATTATTATTTTGGAGCCTACACTGACGGTGCGCCGCGGATGGTGCTTCACGAAGAGGACAGTAAGTACTTTTTACAACCGGCTACGACCCTTATTGATTTTCCGAATATTGTTGCGCTCCATAATGGGGCAGGAGAAGACGGAGTCATTACCTGGGAAGAATTTGAAGCCTGGATTCTTGATTCCTATTACAATGTAATTGATGCTCCAGCATCTCTTGATCGGTTTCGCGACGTCGCTGGCGACTGGAATCAGAGTGACTGGTTTTCGCACGAAGTGAAAGGCCAAATGACACGCTTTAGAAGGCGACTTTCAATTCCGCGCTCTGCGATTTACGCGGCGCTGGAGGAGATGGATCGGCCTCAGGATGCAATCCTGTATCCGGTCGGTACCTCGATAGTCGGTGAGCACCTACAAAATGATACAGTTGTTGAAACGACGGTTATGATGAAGCGCAAGGATGGGTACTGGGACTATTTCGCGTATAACGAAGAGGGTCTTTTGGCGACTACCGTTCAAAAGGATCCTAATCCCATGAGCGTACCCACGAAATGTTTAGGCTGTCATTTTGGGGATCGTCAGTTTGAGCCTGAAAAGAGTTTTCCATCTGTGGCGCGCCCCGGGCCGAATGGAGAGAGGCATGTATTTGTACCCGATCAGTTTAGGGATAAGGCCGTCCGAGATGCTTTTTCGGAGCATGCTCGTAGGAGTGACACGATTTTGGGACTGTATGTGACGCTCTTTATATCCGACATGTTGAATCAAGCCGAGGCTGGTCTTGGAAAAGAAAGCGACCAACAGATCCTGACACGTCTCGGATTTGACTAACCAGCGTGTTAGTTTCCCGCCAACCTAACCCGCCCCATTATGTCTATCGGAACCGTACGTCTTCGCAATGCCGTTTTTTATGCGCACCACGGTGTAATGCAAGAGGAGCATCGTCTGGGAGGGCGATTTGAAGTCGATGTCGAAATGGAATTGAATTTCGACAAAGCCGCCAAAAACGATGATCTTTCAAAAACCGTGGACTACGAGCGCGTTTACCGCGAAGTGAAAGAGATCGTGACCGAGAACAAGTTCTACTTGATCGAACGACTCTCCTATCTCATTGCCCAACGCATCTTGGACAACGAGGACGTTGTTCTCAAGATTGAGGTTACCGTGCGTAAAGCGAACCCACCGGTGGGTGGGCCCTGCGACAGTGCTGAAGCACACTGTAAGCTAAGCCGAGGAGAAGGATAGTGAAGACGATTTATCTCATGCGTCATGCCAAATCTGATTGGGATGCAGATTATTCCGGTGACTTTAATCGCCCATTGAACAATCGTGGAAAATCATCTGCCACAAAGATGGGAACGCACTTGGTTGATTTTATGAGTGCTCCCGATCTGGTTTTGTGCTCCAGTTCATTGCGTACCAGGCAAACCTATACACTTCTGTCTGCAGCAGCTAATTGGGAGTCAGATATCGAGTTTGATGATGAGTTGTATCTCTCAACACCGATGTATGTCTTCGAGCGACTTCAAAATTTAGATCAGGCATTGAACAAGGTGTTGGTCATTGGTCACCAACCGACGACTGGTATTATCGCTTCATCCCTAATAGGTGGAAAATTGGTGGACGTGCCGACAGCTACATTTATTGAAATCGAGCACAACTCTGATAATTGGAGTGACGTTGGCATTGGAACAGGGCAGCTTTCTCGGCACATTCTCGCACGAAGTCTAGATTAGATCTTTACCAGGTAACATGACCATACTTATTGTTGATCATCTGCAGGAATTTCTACCCCTCAGGGAAAAGTTAGCAGAGGAGCACATGTTAGTCTATCCAACACAAAACTGCGAGCAGGCGGATATAGTCATATTCCTATCCGTGGATGCGACCAAATTGGATGCTTTGCAGATTTTATTGGATTAAATTCCCGGCTGTGTTCGACTAGCGCATGCTCCATTGCAGCAAAAAGAGGACCTCTGGAGCACACTCGAAAACACGATTGATGACTTGTTCTTCGAACCCTCCAATCTGTTTCAACGCCTGCCGTTCATCCAGCATAGACACGATTTGAGAGAATCTAGTAGGCTACAGTTCAAAGCCCTTTTGGAAGGTACCGTTGAAGGCGTCATCATTATGGATGCAAGGGGCCTCATTCGGCTCATAAATGGAGCGGCAAAAAATATTTTTGAATACTCGTCGGAAGAGACCTTAGGCAAAAATGTCAAGATGCTCATGCCTGAGGAACATCCGCGGTCGCATGACACGTATGTAAGTAACTACCTCAGTACGGGCAAAAAGAAGGTAATCGGAATTGGTCGAGAGGTGTCTGGAAGGCGGAAAAGTGGCGAGGAGTTTCCCATGGATCTAGCCATAAGTGAATATCAATCAGGAGGAGACCGGCTCTTTGTCGGGATTATCCGCGATATCTCTAATCGCCGAAGGTTAGAACAAGAGGTATTACGTATTTCCGAACAAGAGCGCAGACGAGTTGGGCAAGACCTGCATGATGGATTAGGGCAAATGTTAACTGGAATCGGCTTAATCTCTCGCAGTATTGCCAACCGGATGGAGGACGCCGGCTCTCCATTTGCTGAAGATCTGTTTGAAATGACGGATCTGGTACGAGATGCCGATCGCCAGGCGAGAGACATCGCAAGAGGAATGGTTCAGGTTGAGCTTGATGGGGATGGCATGTCGGTAGCGCTTCGGAATTTGTGCAAAAACGTAGAAAAGTTTTTCTCCATTTCGTGCACGTTTGTAGAAGACGGAAACCCAGAGGTACCAAACAGTAGTATCGCTTCAAATCTATTTCGCATTGCTCAGGAAGCCGTCAGCAATGCCGTAAAGCATGGAAGAGCATCTGAAGTGACCGTAACGATCAAGGGTGCGGAGAATGTCCTTGAGCTGTTAATCGAGGATAATGGTGTTGGATTTCCCGAGACGCTTAAAGAGGAAAGGGGGATGGGTGTAGATATAATGGGGTATCGAGCTCGCGTGATAAATGCACGTCTTTCCATCCAAGCAGAGCAGGGAAGAGGCACGATGGTTCGCTGTGTATTATCTTCATAGTATCCCTCAATCCAATTTATCAGTCGCATGACTCGTATTGTTGTTGTCGATGACCATCCGTTGCTTCGAAAAGGACTCGTTTTGTCGCTAGAAGTGGAGACCGATCTGACCGTTTGCGGGCAGGCTTCAAATGCAGAGGATGCTCTTAGCGTGGTCGAAGCAGAGAATCCGGATTTGGTTCTGGTAGATATTTCTCTTCCCGGAATGAGTGGTCTTGAACTTATCAAGCAGATTCATGCTATTCGGCCCACCATGAAAACCCTGGTGGTAAGTCGACACGATGAGTCCTTGTATGCGGAGCGGGCGATTCGAGCTGGCGCGAAAGGCTATGTAATGAAGCTGGAAGCGTCTGATGTTATGGTGAAAGCTGTGCGTCGTGTAATGAACGGTGGTATTTACGTTTCAGAAGAGATCAACGAGCGCCTTCTTCTTGGCATGGCGTCCGGACACGAAACGCTTGCCCAATCTCCACTTGAAGTGTTGAGTGACAGGGAGTTAGAGGTCTTTGAATTGACGGGTAGAGGGTATGGCACGCGTGATATAGCTGAACGCCTGCACCTTTCTGTCAAGACGGTAGAGTCCTATCGGGCCCGTATTAAGACAAAGCTTAATCTTAACAGCGCTGCTGAATTGATGCAGCATGCGGTCCAGTGGGTTGAGGGCGAAAAGGCTAGCTAAAGCGGCGTAAGGGTTCTACCTACAGCGGTGACGACGAGCGAGCTTACAAGTCAAATTGAAAGCCCCCTACCATTGGGTGCGTCCAATCCCGCCTTTGATATGTGATGTGGCTCCGTACACTCGTGGTGTATCCAGCATATATATACATCCATCCTGTAGGTGCGTAATGAAACTTCGCCAAACTCCGGGAACTGACCGGTCCAAGTTGATGCAAACTCTTCTGGACAATCCCCGTCGCCCAAAAAAAGGTAAAGGAAAAGACTTAAAACAGCAGTATCGCATGACGATCATGCTCGGAATGATTTTTTCTCTCTCGACGTTAACCCTGGTAATGCGTGCAGATTTGTATGCGGGAGGTGATGAGCAATCATTCGATTTGTCGGTTCAGGAAACTGTGCAAATAGAAGAAATTAAACAAACAGAACAGGCGCAGAAGCCGCCTCCGCCTCCGCCTCCGCCTCCAAGACCACCGGTACCTGTGTCTGTATCAGACGATGTTCTTTTCGATGATGTTGAGTTAGATCTAGATGCTTTTTTAGATCTCGACGCAGAGATTCTTGATATTCCACCTCCACCTCCAACTCCCGCTATGGCCGACGAGGACGAGGAAGAGGAAATCTTTGTGGTTGTTGAGCAAATGCCTGAAATCATCGGGGGTAATCAGAAGGTGTATGAGCACCTGGAATATCCTGAAATTGCTCGACAGGCCGGAATAGAAGGACTTGTCGTGGTTCAAATTATAGTCGGGCCAGATGGGCTACCGTATGATCCTGTAACTGTACGAACAGGTGGACAGGTGCTTGATGAGGCGGCTGTCAGGGCTGTAATGGCACTAAAATTTATCCCCGGTAAGCAGCGAGGTAAAGCTGTGCCCGTTCGGTTGGCGATCCCTATCCGATTTCGGTTGCAGGATATAAAACAATAGTCTAATTAAAACTGAATTTGACCCGTTCACTTGGATGTAGCCGCATATGCTGGATTGCGGTCAGGACGGATCAAAAAGTGCGGGGGGCTGCTTTGCAGCCCCCCGCTTAGCGTTTAAATGGCCTTAGTAGGGATTACCCCTACAGTATAATCGTTACCCTTCCGGTCAACTTCAACGATCGCATGGAGCGTTCTTAGTACGTGTCCTTAAACTGGCAAAAGGAACTAGTGACTACAAAAAAGAAAGCGCGAATAAGCGGATTAATGAATAAGGAAAATAGCCCCCGAGATATTCGTGGGATTGATTTCCCCTGGGATGCTACCCTTGAGACTAAACTCAAGTTTGTGGTCAATTATGCAGCTCTAGCACCATCTACCCACAACACGCAACCATGGCTATTTAGGATTACAGACCGGTCCGTAGAGATTTTCGCCGACCGAAGCCGTGCCCTTGCTGTCGTTGACCCTGACGATCGAGCTCTAACAATTAGCTGTGGAGCGGCAACTGGAAATCTTTGCGCAGCACTGGACGCCGTTGGCCTAGATCATAGCCTACAAGTATTTCCGAATATTGCTGAGCCGGATCTGGTTGCCCGGATCACGTTAAAACCCGAACGAGATCAAGATTCTGACTGGCTAATCAAATTAGATGCTATTCACAAGCGAAAAACGGTAAGAGCTGGTTTTCGACATAAACCGTTACCAGTTGATTATTTGATTGAATCCGCAGCGGATGTTTCCACAGAGCATGCTGTTATGTGCTTTAATTGCGATCCTGAGTGTGAATTTGAGGTACTTGCAGCCGTCCAGCAAGCTGACTCTATTTGGTCTGCGGATAAGCATTTTATGCGGGAAAATGCTTCATGGATGCATCCGCTCAGAAAAAGAAGTCGAGATGGCGTTCCAGCCCGATCAACTAAGCTGCCTTCTAGCAAGGAGTTATGGTCTGCACCCATGCAATTTCTTGGATCGGGTGAACGGCGGACGTTGACATGAGCGGTTCTAACCGATCGCGACGCCCCAATGGATTGGGCTAACTCTGGAATTGTTCTTTCAAATATGCTCAACAAAGTTGCAGGCCGCGGAATTGGAGCTGCGCTCATGAGTCATCCTTTATTTCTAGCGCCAACCCACCGGCTTATCAAAGAGTCGCTGAAAACGGAGTCAATTCCACAGATTCTAGTACGCTTCGGTTATCCCGAACGATCTCCAGCAACGCCCCGACGCCCTCTGATAGACGTAATGCTACATCCCGGGTTTGGTCGCTAAGCCGACTTCTCTACTGCAAACAAAGTGAGAAAGTCGAACATCAGGTGATCAACTTCTGTCGTTTCTTTCATACCATGGAAAATAGCCTGTAAAGCGTCTTCTGAATGCAACTCCTCCATGTAAAACGCCCTGTACCGAATTAGGCGCTCTCGCTCTCGGTGTGCATCTAACTCACTATGGAACTGAGTACCGTACATAGGACGGTCTTTTAGTCGAAAGGCTTCATTGGGCTGGGTTCTATTATCGGCTAATTCAATAGCACCTTCCGGAAGTCTCGTAACTCGATCATGATGCCCCATGTTGGCCATAAATGAGTGCGGGAAGGTCCCCAAAAGCTCATCGTGTCGTCCAGCTTCGGTCAGTTCAATATGGTGGCAGCCTAATTCTGCCTTATCCGGATCGTGCTGCACTTCCCCTCCCAATGCGCGTGCAATAATTTGATGACCCCAGCAACTGCCGAACGTAGGCAGCTTGCGATTATATGCCTCTTGTACGAGTGACAACATGAACGGCATCCAGCTCGTGTCATCCATTGCAGAGTATTCGCCAGCGCCCCCGATTAATAAGGCATCGTAACCGTCCAATACGGAGAGGTAGTCCGATGGTGGGGCCTGACGACCAAGGTTGATACAATCTAGTTGACGATCTTGGAGACGGCATCGTTCTAGAAAGCACGTCTGTTCTTGAACTTCTATATCCTGCGTGTTGCGGGCCTGAAGTAGTAGAACTTTTAATTTGTCGTGAGAGGGCGCCATATTAATCTCTTAGGGAAGACGCGTACTACGATCTATCCGGTAATGAGGTCCTTGAAATCTGTCCGGAGGGTTACATATAATCGGTGGAGCGGAAGCCCCATCACATTATAGAAATCTCCTTCGATTCCGCGCACAAAAAATGCACCCCTGTCATCTTGGATGCCATACCCACCAGCCTTGTCCATGGGGGAGCCTCCCTTAACATACTCATGGATTTCGTCATCACTCACTGGGGCAAAATCCACATACGTAGTCTCTACCTTAGTTACGGTCCTTCCACTGTCCTTGTGTAGTAAAGCGATACCGGTGTGCACGATGTGCCTTCGGTTTCTAAGGCGTTTCAGCATAAATACCGCATCGTCGAACGAGGTTGGTTTTCCCAAGATGTGATCGTCCAAAACGACACAGGTATCTGCGGCCAGAACCAAAGAGCTTGAATACTGATCGGAAATGAGTGAGCCTTTCTCTTCAGAAAGACGGGAAACCATTTGGTCGGCCGGTTCGCCTTCGATGACGATTTCTTTCATATCTGCAGGGATAACCTCAAACTGAAAGCCCGTTGCTGCTAGTAAGTGACTCCTACGGGGAGAACCAGAGGCTAAAATGAAGGGAACAGATAACTGCATGCTGGACAACTATTTAACGGAACTTAGAGAGTGTGTTTCTGCGGCCATAGCGGAGCAAAAGATAGGCAATGCAGCTACACAGGATGAAAAGAAGAACGGGTGCATCGCCATACAGTGCATATAGCGCCTGGGTCTTTGTTGAAGAAAGTTCTACTTGGGAGATGGATTGTCCTAGGGAGGTCTTGGAAACAAGGTTGCCTCGAGCATCGAAGGACCCTGAATAGCCGTCCACCGAAGCCTGTAGGACGGGAAGTCCCGATGAAGCGGCAAGTAAAGCGGTGTAGGAGAGATGCTGGGCGCGAGCGGCATCACTTTTCCACCAGCCATCTTGGGTTACAACAACGAGCGCATCAGCTCCGCCTTTTCGATATCTAAATCCATCCACCGAGAAAAAGCTCTCAAAACAGATCATCAATCCAATGTTGATGCCAGAAGTATGGAAAATCCGGTAGTCCTTACCATTTTCGTAGGATGACACGCCTCCAGAATCGAGCTGAAACCGTTTGAAGAAAGGAATGAAGTTTGAAAAAGGTACGTGCTCTGCGAAAGGCACCAACCGTCGCTTAGCATAAAAGACGGTTTTTGATAAAGTAGACTGAGCTACAATCGCGTTGAAAAAGTCATGCCCTTCCGTTTGAAGGATACCGCCTGAAATGACGTCCGCATCAACCATATCGGAGAGCGTGCGAATCATGTTCGAAAGACTATCCTCTTCTGCGACCGGAAGCGCCGTTTCTGGAAGGATGAACAGCGCTGACTCCGGAGACTTCCGTCTTGCCTCGTCAAATAGTCGCTCGAAGAGGTCCATTTTCGAAGGATCATGTACATCGGCCCACTTTTCTGGAGATACACCAGGCTGAATGATACTCACCTGGATAGGACGACCCATTGGCGCCGGATTACGAGGCGTCAAAAAAGGTAAGACTAGGATAAAAACGCACACTGCCAAAGCCCGACCCAGGAAGTTGGGACGCATGATGGCAAAAACCCAACAGAGGTTGAACAATATCACGATAACGGAGAGCCCCAGCACACCGAGCAAAGAAGCCCACCCGAGAGCCAACTTAGAGGAGGAAAGGGATAATCCGATCATCGTTCCGGGCATAGCTACCGGACCGCGCATCATGAACGCATCAAAAACGACGATAGCTAGAGCAGCGCCAACTAAGCTGGTGCTTCTTGTGCTAGCATGGTAAGTAGTCGAGATAAGTGCCGAGAGGACACTAATCATTGCTAAAAGGGCAAAAACAGACGAGGCGGCCGTAACCGAGACGGGATGAAAGGCATTCCAATGAAAGGCCACGGTCCAAGCTGCGGTGAAGTATGAAAAGCTGAGCAGGAAAGCAGATCGGCTATCTGTGTTTCGGAGGCTCAATAGCAAAATACCGGGCGATAATAACGCGAATGGCCAGATTCCGAAAGGTGGCCAAGCAAACCCCAACGCAAGCCCGGCTAACACGACTGCAAGGGTGCGCGCGGTATTCGATTGAATAAATCTGGGTATTCGTTTGGGACTTGAAATGAAAATCACCTTCGATTTGACTGATCTAAAGAGCAAGGGTAACTTCCCCGAAGCTAGAGGGCCTGTTTTTTTAACCCACCATGCCCGGAATGATCATACTTACGATCTGTAATCACAAGGGAGGAACAGGCAAGACGACCTCTTCCATCAATCTTTCTGCCGCACTGGCCCTGAGCGGTCAGCGAGTGCTGGTGATAGATCTAGATCCTCAAGGCTTTCTGACTCGGATGATGGGTCAACCTGAACCATCGCCCGAGCATTCCTCACTGGCCCTGTTTCAGGAGGATATGTCTATTCAGCCTCCGATCATTCAGTTACCAACATTCGACCTAATACCTTCTTCTCCGGCGCTATCAACAGCGATGCGAAAACTAAACAAACCTACAGATATTTTGTGGGCAAGAGAGTATTTACAATCGCTGGACGGAAAGTATGATATCGTAGTTCTGGACACGGCTGCTGCCGTCACCGTCTACAGCCTAAATGCCTTGGTAGCGGCAGACGTCGTAGTCATTCCAATTTTGCCCGAGTATCAACCCGTTGTGGGTGGAGAGCAGACCTATCAAACGGTAAAAATGGTTCGTAAAAAGCTGAACCCAGGTCTAAGGGGTGTGAAAATGCTACTCACCATGGTTGATGGAAGAAAGAAAAATCACTTTGCATACAGGCATTATTTAAGAGAAAAGTATGGTTCTGATGTCATGGATGGTATTATTAGGACCTGCACTACCCTTTCTGTATCAAATCAGGAGGGGCGCTCAGTTTATGACGGTAATCCCCATGCTCGAGGTGCGATTGATTATGCGAATGTAGCAGAGGAAATCTCTAAGCTATTCGATCAGCCAGATGCTGGTTCAACGTCTTAATAAGTGTCGGTATCTTCGTAAATGGAACTAACTTCCAATCTTACACAATCGTTATGTCACTATTTGATCGCATCAGTAAACTGGGCATTGCGTTAGGCCTAGTTGTTCTTTTGAATACATCCATTGGAGGTAATCCCGCTCCCGGGGATTGGCTAGATCCAATAGACGGATTGTGGGCCACGGCTCGTGAGGCACGCCCACATGACTCGGGTGATCTTATGATCGAGGGGATGAACGCCCCAGTAATGCTGAAAATGGATTCACGTGGCGTGCCGCATATTTTTGCGAAAAGTGATAAGGACGCGATTATTGCATTGGGTTTTGCCATCGCTAGAGATCGCTTGTTTCAGATGGACTTTATTCACCGGGCTGCCACGGGGACACTCTCAGAGATTGTAGGATCTGGAGCCCTTCCTGTAGATCGACGGTTTCGGCAGTTGGGAGTTGCAGAAGCGGTGAAACGAAACGCCGCACTTTTGTTAGAAAAAAGCCCCAGAGAGGCTGAAACAATCGGATGGTATGGGATCGGCGTGAATCATTACCTAAACCAACTAGAAAAAGCGACGCATCCACTTGAGTATCGTCTTTTGGGGGTGGAGCCACCCAAAGAGTTCACTGCGGAGTTTACGATGGCGTTGCTAGCCTACATGACCTATGATCTCAGCTTTTCAGAAAAGGATCTGAATATCGAAAAGGTCCAAGCGGGTATGTCGGCGGATGACTTCAATACACTGTACCCCAAGTATTCGTCTTGGGAGAAAACGATCGTGCCTGATGAGGAAGCGCATTGGGCTGTTACCAAGCCCCGAGACATTACAAATTCGTCTTCTTACGCTACAGCAGCAGGTTCTTGGTTAAATGAAGTACCAATTGCTGAGGGTTTCTTTGAAGGTAAGGGGTCAAACAATTGGGCTGTTAATGGCAGCAGATCCAGTACCGGCGCACCCATTCTTGCGGGGGATATGCATCTAGGGCTTTCCCTGCCGGCGATCTGGTATGAGGCTCATCTTGTTACGCCCACGACTAATGTATACGGCGTTACCTTTCCCACTCAGCCAGCTATAATGGAAGGTGTGACTCCCGATATCGCGTGGGCGTTTACCAATACAGGGTCAGATCAGATTGATTACTATCGCCTTGAACTGAACGCAGAAAGAAATGCTTATCAGTTTGATGGACAGTGGAAACCGCTTGATGTACATGTGGACACGATGTACGTATCAGGTAGCGATCCGGTTATCGAGTCTCGCCTTATAAGCCATATTGGCCCTGTTTTGGAGGGTCCAGCGGGAGATTATGCTGTCAAATGGGTCGGTCATGAGTTTGGAAACACGCTTTCGGCGATTTGGGACATGAACCGAGCTACGGATTATGCCTCCTTCGACAAGGCTACTCGTAATTGGGATTACCCGATGCAAAATATTCTTTATGCGGGTTCGGATAGCATCATCGCTATTCGCTCTACAGGATATTTACCTGTTCGGGCTCATGGTCAAGGGTTTGGTGTTCAAGATGGAACGACCTCAGAGACAGCGTGGATTGGACGCGTTCCGTTTGATGAATTACCTCATGCTGTTTCACCTGATAGAGGCTACCTAACTTCTACCAATCAGCGGCCAGCCCCCAAGACGTATCCACACTACATGGGTCAGGATTGGAGATCCATCTATCGGTCTCGTCGCATTGACGACCTACTGAGCAACAAAGGGCAGCACACACCTGAGGATATTGCCAGCTATCAGGCCGATGTACAGTCCGGACAAGCTGAACTGTTTCTTCCCTTAATTAAGGACATTGAGGGCCTATCGGATGCCGGTCAAAAACTTAAGTCCACGCTGCTTGACTTCGATGGTAACATGATGCTCGAATCATCTTCGGCTAGATTGTTCACTTGGTTTTTAGATCGTTTCGTTAACTCGGTTTGGGATGAGGACGTATTTAAAGGCGGGTCCACACCTAAGGAGATTTACATTTTGGATTTGATTGCCTCGGGAAATGAAACGTGGTTTGACGTTCAAGAAACCGCCGAGGTGGAGACGCATCGAGACCTTTTGCGATTAGCCTTAGACGAGACGGGCGGGAAGTGGAAAGAAGATGGATATGCAGATCGCACGCTAGGCGAGACTCAGTCTCTAGTCGTACGTCATATCACTCGGTCAGAGGCGCTAAAAAGCCTCTGGCGCGGACCCTATCCGTTCCCTGGATACAAAGAGACCCTAAGTCCTGCAAAGAGTAATCCCGTGTATTCGAGTGCGTCCTGGCGAGTAGTTGTGGATTTTTCGACCTCTCCACCCACTGCAAAGGGAGTTTATCCGGGCGGGCAGAGTGGAAATCCACTTTCAGACCACTATGATTTGCACATGCAGAATTATGTCTCGTTTACCTATTATCCGCTCAGTCTTTCGGACAACCCCGACGACATCGAATAGCGATTAAACCCAGTTTCGGAAACTATGTCAGATCAAGATCAACGATTCTCCAGTAGAATCGGATTGTTACTTAGTGTGCTTGGAATTGCCGTAGGAACAGGCAATATCTGGCGTTTTCCTCGGATTGCAGCCTCAAATAGCGGAGATGCTGGAGCAGGAGCCTTTCTTCTGGCCTGGATAGTGTTTCTTCTGGTTTGGTCAGTGCCGCTGATTATTGCAGAGTATGCTCTTGGCCGTAAAGGACGCATGGGGGTTGTCGGAACGATTGCAAAAGTGGCCGGTGAGAAATTTGCTTGGATGGGCGCATTTATAGCCTTCGTGGCAACCGCCATCATGTTCTATTACTCTGTCGTCGCTGGATGGTGTGTGTATTATTTCAGTCAGATGGTGCTTAATCCATTACCTATTTCAACTGAATCATCCATGCAGGTCTGGAATGGATTCCAGTCCTCGGGGTTGCCATTGGTTTTCCACGCGTTAGCGATGTCGGTTGGTGCAGCCGTCGTTTGGAAAGGAGTGAAATCTATCGAAAAGGCCAACAAGGTCCTGATTCCAGCCTTGTTTACCATTGTGCTCATTTCAGTCATACGGGCTGTTACCCTCGATGGAGCAGGAGCGGGTATTGCATTTTTGTTTACGCCTGATTGGGCCACGCTAGCAAAACCGCGGTTATGGCTAGAGGCGCTTACTCAGAATGCTTGGGATACGGGAGCAGGATGGGGGCTCATCCTGACCTATGGCGCCTATATGCATGCCAAACATGGTGTCGTAAAGAACGCGCTGATCACCGGGGTGGGAAATAACTTGGTATCTCTACTCGCTGCGATCACCATTTTTGGAACCGTCTTTGCCGTGCTTGGGGCTGAAATGTCGAAACCTGAGGTTTTGGAACTCATGCGTACGAGCGGGCCAGCAGCTACCGGGCTAACGTTTATTTGGATGCCGCAGCTGTTTGCAAAGATGGCTTTCGGAAATCCGCTAGCCATCCTCTTTTTCTTAGGGCTGGCATTCGCTGCATTTAGTTCTTTGATCTCGATGATCGAATTGACCTCCCGGATTTTGGTGGATTTCGGTTTGTCACGCAAAAGCGCGGTCATGTCGGTGTGTTCAGTCTCGTTTTTGATGGGAATCCCATCCGCTATCAATCTGACCTTTTTCGGCAATCAGGACTTCGTTTGGGGTGTAGCACTGATGATATCCGGCGCCTTTATTGCCTTCTCAATCAACAAATACGGCGTTTCTGCCTTTAGAAAAGACGCTGTTGATGTAGTCGAAAGTGACTGGAAGGCCGGACGTGGATGGGAGTTGCTGATGAAGTTTGTGATACCTGCTCAAGCAATTGTACTGCTTGGGTGGTGGATCTGGTTATCTGTGACTGAATATGCACCAGATACCTGGTTTAATCCTCTCGATCCTTACAGCGTAATGACGATGCTGGCTCAATGGGGAATCGTTATCACCGTGTTTGTTCTATCCAATAACTGGATGGTGCGCAGGACATTAGGATCAAGTAAATAGGAAATCATTGATGCCCCATTGTGCGCCCGTTAGAGTACTATTCGTCTGTCTCGGTAATATCTGCAGGAGTCCACTAGCGGAGGGCGTTTTCCAGGCTGCGGTAGATAAACAAGGACTATCTGATCGATTTAAGATTGACTCGGCTGGTACCGGAGCCTGGCACGCAGGCCAGGCTCCGGATCGCCGAATGCGCAAAACGGCTTCGAGCCATGGCATACAGCTCGACGACTTGCGGGCTCGCCAATTCACGGTTGCTGATCTAGGCGGGTTTGATCACATCTACGCGATGGATGCTCATAACTTGAATGACATGTTGTCCCTCGACAGGGACACAGCCTTTGGGTCTAGAGTGAGCCTATTTAGAGATCTAGATCCAGAGCCGGGTGATGGTCAGGTGCCTGATCCCTATTACGGTGGAACAGACGGGTTTGAAGAGGTCTTCAGGATTGTGGACCGAACCTGTGAAGCTTTGCTCCTTGAACTAGCTAAAGAATATACCCTTTAAATCCGCCCTCTTTAGATCTGAGCAATATCATCGAGGTAGTTCATCACCTCATCTAGATGGCTTAGGCTGGGTAAGAGCAGGTCAGGCTCACAAGCGTGAAGGTCCTCGTGGGAAATCATACCCGTTGAAACAGCAATACAGCGCGCTCCAAAAAACCTTGAGCAGGCTATGTCGTGCTCCGTATCGCCAATGACAATCAGTTTCTCCGGGTGAAAATCAATGCCTAACTCTGTCTTAGCGCGTTTATGGGCGATTTCCGGAAGCTGGTTTCGGTCCTCATGGTCACTGCCATAAGCGCCGAAAGAAAAATGCTGGTGAATCCGACCGGCTTTGAGCTTGAGCCATGCCGTGTGCTCCAAGTTGCCCGTTAGCAAACTCAGATGGTAATCGGGTTGAAGCGAGATGGCATCGAGTAATTCACTGACACCGGGAAGCAATGACACATTTTCTTCAAGCACTACGCTACTCATTAAAGATGCATAGGCATCTAAGCAGGAGGGAATTAGGTCAGCTACTTCGGATGGACTGAGGGCGTTATGGGTTAGTATCTCCCGTACGATGGCCGGATCTGTCCGACCGGAAAAGGTGACTCCAGACGCATCAATGGGTCGTTTACAGACCTTACTCAACGCCTCCTCGATAGATCTTCGGCCTACTCCATCAGAGGTGAGAAGGGTACCATCAATATCAAAAAGAAGAAGCACCATAAGCTGCTAAGGCTCCAATGTGTATGGAGAATCAGGTTGATCCTCGTGTCTGATTTCATCAACGGGTTCTTTCTTTCCAGGGCCAGCAAACAGCTTGTCGGGAAAATTTAAGACAAAGGCGTCTTCCTCTCCGATATTCCGATAGGCGTGGACAACTCCCGGGGGGACGGTGATGAGTATTGGGTTGGAACTACCTACTGCGAGTACTTGGCGAACGCCTGAGCTAGGCGAGTCGGATCGAGCGTCCCACAAAAACAATTGGTATGTGCCATGGAAGAAGGCAAATCGGTCCGTTTGCGCTACGTGTTCATGCGGACCGCGGGCTACGTCCGGTTTTGTTGCAGATAGGTAGCCCATCTCGGGATAAGCGTTTGGGGCTATCTCGTCTGTTCGAAAGAGTTCAGCAAGCCATCCTCGGTCATCCGAAAACACTTTAAACGGCTGAATGTCTACGTCGTGTATTTCACCATCTGTCCACTTCACGTTGCGTACTCTCCGCCAAGCTCCTCGTACAACAAATTTCGAGCGAGTCTCGAAGCTTCTTCGAGACCATCAAATGTACCCGCATCACCCCACCATCCATCAAGAATTCCGTGGGTCAGTTGTCCCGCATCTGCGTACATGTTGCTCACATCGCTGATTTCGAGTTCGCCCCGCTCAGACGGGTGCAGGTTTTTGATGTATTCAAACACAGATGCATCGTAAAAGTATATTCCTATGACCGAGTAATTGGATGCGGGAGTGCTCGGTTTTTCAACTACACGTTGAATTACTCCGTCTACCAATTCCGGCACTCCATACCGTTCAGGATCAGGTACTTCCTTTAAAAGAACCCGTGCACCAGATCCGTTGCGAGCTATTTGTGCTCTAAAGGCGTCTACCTCCTGCGGAATATCATTTCCAAGTACGTTGTCGCCCAGTACAACCATAAACGGGTCGGATCCAACAAAGGACTCGCAAAGGCCCAAAGCTTGGGCTATTCCACCCGGTTCATCTTGAACGCGGTAGGTTAGATCCAGTCCCATACGGGATCCACTACCTAGTAAGTTGACCACATCACCCATGTGTTCAGGACTGGTCACAACAACAATTTCAGTGACACCAGCCCGCCGCATTCTCATCAGAGGATGGAATATCATGGGGTACCTACCCACTGGAAGTAGGTGTTTGTTTGTTACCCGAGTAAGAGGGTAGAGGCGACTACCGGTGCCCCCAGCAAGAACAACTCCTTTCATGCGATCACTATGGTCTTCTACTTTGGCGCTTTATTGCACTTCTTCGTCCCAAGGTACAGCGTTCCGAATTACCGATCGCTGTATTGAGCGTCATAATAGGTTCGGTACTGTTCGCTGAGCACGTTGTCCAGCCACGATTCGTTATTCAGATACCACTGCAGTGTTGCTTTTAGTCCGGTTCGTAGATCGTGAGCCGGTTTCCAGTCCATCTCCTTCTCCGTAATCGAACTATCCAATGCGTATCGAAAATCATGTCCAGGGCGGTCCGTAACGAACGTAATAAGAGATCGGCTGGATTTGGCCTGATTCCCAGTATGTTCATCATACAGGTCCAGAAGAGCGTAGACCAGTTCCAAATTGCTGACTTCTTGCGACCCCCCGATAAGATAGGTGGCACCGGGCTGTCCCATTCTCAATACTTTGTCTAAGGCAACGCAGTGATCGGTCACAAATAACCAGTCTCTGACGTTATCTCCTTTTCCGTAAATCGGGATGGGCTTGCCTGCTCGCACATTGCTGATTACCAACGGAATTAGTTTTTCCGGAAATTGGTAGGGTCCGTAATTATTGGTGGTATTCGTGATCACAAACGGGAAATCGTACGTTTCCCCAAAAGCTCGGACCAAGTGATCTGCTGCCGCCTTTGACGCTGCGTACGGAGATCTAGGGGCATAGGGTGTATCTAACGTGAATTGCCCCGTCGCGCCTAATGAGCCAAATACTTCGTCAGTAGATACGTGGTGAAAGATGCCGTTGATCGTAGAATCGTCCCAAAATTGCCGCGCAACTTGAAGCAGTACAAGCGTTCCATCGACATTGGTTCGAACAAAAGAAGTAGGGTCCGCGATAGATCGATCTACGTGGGATTCAGCTGCGAAATGCACTACCGCGTCGAAGGCGTATTCGTTGAAAAGCTGTCTCACACGGTCCACGTCTGTGATGTCGCCTTGTTCAAATGTGTAGTTTTCTGCGTGCTCAACCGCTTGTAGATTCTCCAGATTGCCGGCGTAAGTAAGCGCATCTAGATTCACAAAATGTGTTTCTGGATGTTTGCTAACGCAATGCAGCAAGTAGTTGGAGCCGATGAACCCAGCTCCGCCGGTTACGAGAATATGTCGAGGAGATCTCAATGCAACCTCTGTCTAATAGGAAGAAAACAACAATCGTGCGCTTCATGTAAGATCGATGCGCAGAAGGGTTCCGACTGTGCACTGTGGTTCATAGCTTCCGGCAAACAATTCTGATCCATGCCCGATTCTAAAAAGACACTCTACCTACTTGACGCGATGGCTCTGGCCTACCGAGCCCACTTCGTGTTCATTTCACGCCCTTTGATTAATTCAAAAGGGTTTAATACGAGCGCTACGTATGGTTTTACCTCGGCGCTTGTCAAACTAATCGAAGACCATGGAATTAACCACGTGGCCGTTGTTTTTGATGTAATGGGTGAGGGGGGCACGTTTAGGGACGAAATGTATGAGGAGTACAAAGCCCATCGAGATCCGCCTCCGGAAGAGCTGATAGCGAATCTTCCGTATATCAAGCAGGTCGTCGAGGCTATGGACATTCCTGTGGTAGAGGTTGAAGGTGTTGAAGCTGACGATGTGATCGGAACTCTTGCAAAGCAGGTAGAGCGTGATGGCTTTGAAGTGGTCATTGTAAGCCCGGACAAGGATTTTATGCAATTGCTGAGTCCGCATGTCAGCATGTTTCGCCCAGCTTACCGAGGTGAAGGCTTTGATCCCGTCACGCAGGAGACCTTTAGGGCTAAGTATGACCTGGAGCCCGAACAGTTTATTGATATTCTGGCCCTCATGGGTGATTCTGCTGATAACGTTCCCGGTGTGAGAGGGATTGGTGAGAAGACAGCTATCAAGCTCATTTCCGAGTACGGATCGGTCGAAAACCTACTGGATCATGCATCTGAGGTTAAGGGGAAAAGGGCGCAGGAGGGTCTGGCTAATGAAGCTGATATGGCGCTCCTATCCAAAAAGCTGGTGACTATTAAAACGGATGTTGAGCTGGATCTGGGATGGGATGATTTTGCGTGTAAGTCTCCAGATCTTGGTGAAATCAAACAGTTGTTCAAGGATCTGGAATTCTCACGTCTCTTTGATCGCGTGTATCGGGTTCTAGGGAGTCGGTCTGCTTCTGAGGGGGAAGTGGTTTCCTCCAAATCAGAAGAGGTTGGACCAACCGAGGACGTGCAGGGCTCTCTTTTTGCAACGTCCAACGTTGAGCGATATGACGATGAACAAACCAACTATCATCTGATTTCGACCCTAGACGGTGTTCACAAACTCGTCACCAAACTAGAAGCGGCTTCTCGCATCTCCTTTGATACAGAAACGACTTCTGTTGACGCTCAAATTGCCTCATTGGTTGGGATTTCGTTTTGCGTTGAACCGGGAGAGGCGTACTACATTTCTACCCCCATGCTCGATGGCACTTCCACCGAGGATGCGTTGGATTGTCTGCGTTCCGTCCTGGAGTCGGATATTCCCAAGGTGGGGCAGAACATCAAGTATGACTACTTAGTGCTTGCAAGACATGGAGTTATTGTTGGCGGTCCATTATTTGACACGATGGTGGCACACTATCTAGTTGCCCCCGAGGAGGCCCATGGGCTTGATGCCATTGCCCTGAACTATTTGAACTATGAGACGATTTCCATCTCGTCTCTGATTGGATCGGGAAAGAATCAGATATCCATGAGGGAGGTGCCGCCCGCAGACGTGGCACCCTATGCAAGTGAGGATGCTGATATTGCGCTGAGACTCGCTCATTTGTTTGAACCCATGCTGGCTGAAAAAGGCGTAGAGTCGCTTGCCCGCGATATTGAGTTTCCGCTCGTCAGAGTGCTGTCTGAGATGGAACTGAAGGGAATAGGTCTGAATAGGGAAATGCTGATGACGCTGTCGAGCCAAACAGCAGAAGATCTTGAACTTCTTGAGCGCCAGATTTTTGACGTGGCAGGAGAAGAGTTCAATATTGCATCACCGGCCCAAATTGGGGTGATTTTATTTGAAAAGCTCAAATTGCCTGTCACAACAAAAACGTCGACTGGAAAGCCTTCCACCAAAGAAAGTGTGTTACAGGTGCTGGCTACCGAGCACGAATTACCAGGACTCATTTTGGATTGGCGAGAACTTGCTAAGCTAAAATCCACGTACATCGATACGCTTGGTGAATTGGTACATCCTGAGACCAATCGCCTTCATACGTCTTACAGTCAGACTACGGCGGCAACCGGGCGTCTGGCTAGTTCCAGTCCCAACTTGCAGAACATTCCCATTCGGACTCAACGAGGAAGGGAAATCAGAAAGGCTTTTGTGCCAGCCACCGGGTTTTTACTACTCTCAGCGGATTATGCGCAGATTGAACTTCGCATTTTGGCTTCCCTAGCGGACGACGATGGGTTAAAAAAAGCCTATAACGAAGGCTTGGACATTCATACAGCCACCGCAGCCAAAGTGTTTGGTGTAGAACCAGGTGAGGTGACTCGTGAGCAGCGTAGCAAAGCCAAAGAGGTTAATTATGGAATTCCTTACGGGATTTCTGCCTTTGGGTTGTCAACCCGACTTCGATGTTCAAGAGGCGAAGCGCAAGAATTGATTGATGGATATAACAAAAGTTTTCCAGCGGTAGCCGGATACATCCTTCAACAGATCGAAAAAGCGGGCGAAACAGGCTATGCGGAGACCATGTTGGGACGTCGACGCTATATACCGGACATTCACGCCCGGAATAGAAATGTGCGGGCTTTCGCCGAGAGGGTGGCTGTGAATATGCCTATTCAGGGTACACAGGCTGATATGATTAAACTAGCGATGATTGCGATTCAGCATCGCATCAAAGCATCCAATTTGAAAAGTAGCATGTTACTTCAGGTTCATGACGAACTCGTTTTTGAGGTTCATCCAGACGAAATCGAGGATCTCAAAAAGTTGGTTGCAGAAGAAATGATCGGAGCCCTACCGCTAACGGTTCCAATTGAAATCAGTATGGATACAGGCGATAATTGGCTAGAGGCGCATTAATGTCACATTTTCCTGGATTTAAACACATCCATTCTGAGTATGGTATTGATGCTTATGAACTGGTCTCCAATGGGTTGCAGGTACTACTAGCTCCTTCGGGAAACGCCCCGGTCTCGACCTTCATGATCACGTATCGGGTGGGCAGCAGGAACGAAGCAATCGGCGAAACCGGGGCCACCCATTTTCTGGAGCACATGATGTTCAAGGGAACGGAGAAGTTTTCGAAGGCTAGCGGGAAAACGATTTTCAATGTGCTGCAAGCCCGTGGAGCTCGGGTGAACGCTACCACTTGGAATGATCGGACCAATTATTACGAGATGCTTCCGTCCGAACACCTAGGTCTCGCTGTGGAGATTGAAGCGGATCGGATGCGAGGGTTGTTGCTTGATCCTGAAGAGGTGGCAAGCGAGAAGACAGTGATTCTGAACGAGTTTGACCGGGGCGAAAACGAGCCCCTGAGAAAACTCATTCATTCAGTTTGGTCTTCGGCATTTGTAGCTCATCCCTATCATCATCCCACGATTGGGTGGAGAAAGGACATCGAGCAGGTTACATCTGATGGTTTGCGTTCGTTCTACGATCGGTTTTACTGGCCAAATAATGCTACTGTATCAGTTATCGGTGGTTTTGAGGCCGAAAGTGTGCTGGAGACGATTCGATCTTCCTTTGGTCCGTTGCCTTCGGGGCGCTCAGCTGAAGTTGATTACGCGGACATGGAGCCCAAGCAAATCGGTGAAAGGAGGGTGACGATTCGAATGTCTGGAGGGATGCCTGCCATCATCATGGCGTTCAAGTCGCCCGGTATTGCGCACGATGATTGGCCTGCTCTTTATGTCGCAGGAATGGTGCTTTCTCAGGGCAAGTCGAGCCGATTAGCAAAAGCACTCGTGGATACGGGGATGGCTACCTGGCAAACCGCTTCACCCTCTGCTTTTCAGGATCCCGGACTATTCTCTGTGATGTGCAGTCTGACTGCTGGAACAGATGTGGCTGATGTAGAAACCACTTTGGTGGAATCGATAAACGAGTTGGCATCAAATATTCAAGAGGACGAGATCCAGCGAGCTTTTAAAAAGATGGAAGCTCAAATACTGTATGCACGTGATGGCTCCTTTTCGTTGGCCTCCCAATTGAATGAAGCCATAGCCTCAGGCGACTGGACGCTTTATACGCGCTTTCTAGAGCGGGCCAAGAAAGTGACGGCTGCCGGTATTAAGGACGTCGTTCAGCGGTATATGGTCAAGGACCAAATGACCATCGGGGAGTATCAGCCCAAACAAGCTGACTAGCGATCAGGACTCGAGTTCTTTTACGAGTTTGTCTAGGTAGTCACGTCGCTTTTCCATGGGAAATAGGCCCAGGAAGCTGGACTGTACCTGTCCGTCACCATCCACTAGGAAGGTGGTTGGTAGGGCCCAAACTCCTCCAAAACCGTCCGCAAGGGGCCCCTCGTCCAGAATCTGCGGGTAGTTTACCATAAAGTCGTTCACAAAAGGCTGCACAGCTTCAAATCCTGTTTCATCCATCGAAACACCAATGATCTGGAAGGGTCTATCTTTCCATTCTTCCTGAAGTGCAACAAAGTCCGGTGTTTCTATGATACATGGACCACACCAGGTTGCCCAGAAATTGACCAAGGTCACTTTTCCTTTAAGGTCGGCTTCGGTAAGCTTTTCTCCGCTAAGCGTGACTTTGCTAAAAACAGGAACGGGTTCGTTAAACCGGGTTTCTCCGGTTAATAGTTCGTGTTCAGCCTCTGGGGTGCTGCAACCAAAGGTGATGAGCGTACATGCAATAAGAAGGAATTTCACGTCTGTGATACAGTTTGGACAATCATTGTTCGGATAATCGGTGGGGGAAGCGAACCCTTTAAACCGTTGATGGGTTCTCCGGAATCAGAAAATGTTTTAAAGCGCACAATCTTCCTCCTGCCCATGTTACCCAACTCACGGAATTCTCTTCTAGCAGCAAGCCAACTAACCGGATCCGATGACGATGCGACCACCGGTGCTGAAAACGTGTCATGGGACCTGAGTGATCTCTTTCCATCCGATGAGGCACTTGAAAAGTGTCTTGCGGAGAGTGCGGATTTGGCCGATGCATTTGCAACGGACTACAGAGGTAAGATCGATACGCTCAGTACCCACGAACTTTCCGTGGCCATGAAAGCATTTGGAGATATTCAAGATGGAATGGGCAAGGCATACACCTATGCCTATTTGAATTGGTCTACAGATACTGCCGCTCCTGAACGAGGAGCACTACTCCAATCTGTACGTGAATCCTACACCGCTATTTCTACTAGCCTGCTGTTTTTTGAATTGGAATGGACCAAAGTGTCTGATGGTCTAGCCCTTAAGCACATGGCGCACAACGACATGGTTCCATATGCTCATTATCTGGAAGTGCTGCGTTTGGGAAAGCCATACCTGCTTTCTGAGCCGGAAGAGCGCGTGATGGTAGAGAAGTCTAATACAGGAAGATCTGCGTGGAATCGGTTTTTCGATGAGACCCTAGGCGAGATGCGTTTTGACGTAGATGGGGTATCACTCACTCAGCAACAAATATTGGCTAAGCTGCATAGTGGAGAAAGAGCGGCGCGAGAGGTAGCCGCTCGATCGTTCACAGAGGGACTTAAAAAAGCCTCGAAGCCGCTCACGTTCGTCTTTAATACCATTTTGGCTGACAAAGCGCTAGATGATCGACTCCGGGGCTACTCTTCTTGGATATCATCACGGAATATGTCGAATGAAGTGGCTGACGAAGATGTTGAGGCGTTGGTGGCAGCTGTTCAAGATGGATATCATCACGTGGCGCGATACTACCGCCTTAAGAAGGAGCAGCTAGGCTTGAGCGAAATGATGGAATACGACAGGTATGCTCCAATCGGTGAGGCAGACCGTCAGGTGAGTTGGGATGATGCGCGGGATCTTGTGCTTAAAGCATATTCCGAGTTTCATCCAACGATGGGAGATATTACCCGCAAGTTTTTTGATGGAAACTGGATTGATGCCAAGCTAGCGCCGGCAAAGCGCGGTGGAGCATTTAGTCACGGGGCGGTGCCCAGCACTCATCCGTATATAATGGTCAACTATACCGGGAAAATCCGGGACGTGCAGACCTTAGCGCATGAGTTAGGCCATGGAGTACATCAGTACCTTTCCAGGTCTCAAGGCATATTTCATGCGGATACTCCACTTACCACCGCAGAGACAGCTTCTGTTTTCGGCGAAATGTTAGTATTCCAGCGCTTGATGAAGGATGAACCCGATCCTGCAAATCGGCTAGCTATGTTAATGAGTAAGATCGATGATACCATTGCTACCGTCTTTAGACAGGTATCCATGAATCGGTTTGAGCATCTCATTCATACCAAGCGCCGAGAAGAGGGAGAGTTGTCTGCAGAGGACTTCTGCGCTGCTTGGATAGAGACCCAAGCTCCCATGTTTGGGGACAGTGTCACCCTAAGTGAGGATTACCGCTGGTGGTGGAGCTATATACCTCATTTTTTACATACACCCGGTTATGTATACGCCTATGCCTTTGGCGAACTGCTCGTTCTAGCCCTTTATGCTCGATACAAAAAGGAGGGAGAAGCCTTCTCGGAAGCGTACTTGAATTTACTCTCTTCCGGTGGATCGAACTGGCCACACGAATTGGTAGCTCCCTTAGGCGTTGATCTCCGAGATCCTACGTTCTGGGCAGACGGAGTTGCTGCAATTGGTGAAATGGTTTCAGAGGCAGAAAGACTAGCCGCAGAGTTATCTGCTTAACCACCTGCGTAAACGACTACATCGCCAACTGACTCAGCATCCACGCACATCCTAGTGCCGCGTAAATCCCTAAGAAGTATCCAGACACGGCCATGAGCAGGCCTACTGGTGCCATTGCTGGGTGGAATACGGAAGCCACAACGGGGGCACTTGCCGCTCCACCGACGTTTGCCATACTGCCGGTTGCTACAAAGAAAAGAGGCGCTTTAATCATTTTTGCCATGAACATCAGGCAGGCCACGTGGATGGATATCCAAAGGACACCCGCCAAGAGGTATAGTGGAGCTTCCACAACGGCCGCCAGATTAGCCTGAGCTCCAATCGAGGTGAGTAGCAAGTAAAGGGCGAGAAATCCAACCTTAGAGGCACCTACACGCTCCAATTTGCGAACTGGAGTGAAGGAGAGGCCTAATCCAAGCGTGACAATTATCAGGATGGACCACGTTGTAGAACTGATGATGGTGGGATCTCCTAGGGTCGGTAGGCGGTCTCCGATGGCGTGCGCTACCGCCACGGCGGCTAGTCCCATACCCACGATATAAACTAGGTCATTGAGAGAGGATGGCTTTCTGGTTTGATCCATTTCTGCCAATCGAGCGTTCGCGTTTTCAATAGCGGAATTATCGGCGCCTACCCACTTATCAAACTTTCCTTGGAATGCGCTCAGAAAGATGAGCACACCCATCCAGCCGTATCCAACCACGGTATCTACGACAATAACCGGCCCCAATATGGAATCAGGGGCGCCTACGCTTTGTTGAATGGCAATCATGTTTGCCGTACCGCCAATCCAGGATCCAGACAATGTTGCAAAGCCCTGCCAAGCGTCAGCTGGAAGAAATGAGCCAAATACCATAAACGCGATTGGACCTCCGATAACGATACCAAACGTCCCAGTAAGCATCATTATGATCGCTTTTCCTCCTAGCTTGATAATCGCCGGAAGATCCACCGTAATCATGAGTAGGAAAAGAGAAAGCGGCAATAGAATCCGAGCCATCCAGCTATACACGTCTGAACTAGCAGGCGTTATTCCAATGGTCGTCAGAATCGTGGGAAGGAAGTAGGCCCAAATCACAGGCGGTACGATGGCAAACAGTTTTTTGAAGGGTGCCAACGTACTCATCCAAAAAACGAGAGCCAGAACGGCAGCGAGTAGGGCAAACAGCTGGTTTGTATCGGTAATCACAATATTAACGGTATATGACTTGTGCTACTGGGCTTGAACGGCGGGCAATGTAAAGGTAAACGTAGAACCTTTGCCTTTTTCACTAGACACCTGTATGAGTCCTTCCATGGATTCAACCAGACCCTTTGTTGTCGAAAGGCCTAAGCCTGTTCCTTCATGCGTTCGTCCGGGGCCTGAACTCTCCTGAATAAAAGGGCGGAAAACATCTGTCAGAAATGCTTGATCAATTCCAATTCCCGTATCGGAAATGGAAACGGTAACGACATCTTGAGTCTGCTTCCATTTGAGCAGAATGGAGCCTTTCGAAGTAAACTTGATGGCGTTCCCAATTAAATTGGTAAGAATGCGGCTTAAAAAGGCTGAATCGGCTTGGGCTTGTATATGAGCAGGGCCATCTGCTGAAAGGACCACATCAGAACCAACCATCAGAGAGGATAGTGATCGGAGAACCTCGTCTACGATATCACGCACCAATACCGGGCCGACCTCTGGATGAATGGTGTGCTGATCTAAACGAGTCGCTTCCAGAACAGAGTTGATGGTATGTAGAAGTCTATTTCCACTTTCCTGAATGACTTCCGCAAACTCGGTGAAATCGGGGTTGTCGGTGCCTTCTTCGATTAGTTGAGCGAATCCAATAATACTGGCTAAAGGCAAGCGTAATTCATGACTCATGTTGGCAAGGAATGCGGACTTCATGTCTGCGGCTTTCTGAGCCTTTTCCCTCGCAGCCTCGAGAAGAGATCGGGACTTATGTTCTGCTGTAACATCTCGCATGTTCAACAATATGCCAGATTGACCCTCCCACGTGATGGGTGAGGGCGTTACCAACAAGGTTAACGCTTCTCCAAGGACGTATTCAATGCGTACAAACTCTGGCTTAAGGCTTTTGGTCTCAACGGGCGTCTTGAGTCCGTAGAGTTCCGTTAATGATCGGCCAAGCATAAATTCTGCAGCTGGATTGGCAAAAATGATAATGCCAGTCGAATCAATAATGAGCACACCATCAGAGATGTTTTCTATTACCGTGCGGAGCCGGGTCTCCGCCTCCTGAGTAGAATGCAGAATCGCGGAGCGATCTAACGCATTTACTATGGTTCGGCGAAACGAGGAGCTGGAATCTGAATCCGTTAGGACAAAATCCTGTGCTCCATGCCTGACGAGGTGATCCCATTGCTCAATTTCCCCATCGGTCAGAGAGACGAGAATCGGTATCCGAGGGTGGGTTCATCAAGATATCAGACATCAACGATCGAGCCTGCTCGTATCCGAAGGACGAATCCACGATGAGTAAGTCAGGCACGAAAGGCAGATTCGCCGATGCAAGGACCTCTAAACTGATTGGAAAGGGTCCTCGCAGGGCATCAACATGGTCCTGTATCCAATCCGTGCTAAAAGCCGGATTAGAAATCAATATGATGTTGATACTATGGCTCATACAGGCAGTAACTGAAACGTTCTGTCCAGAGTGCTTAGACTTTCCTGACCATCGGCAGTGATGAGCACATCATCCTCGATACGTATGCCACCTAGCCCATTGAGGTAGATGCCTGGCTCTACGGTAAACGTCATACCGACTTGCATAATCCGCTCATTGCCGGCTCGAATGTAAGGCTCCTCATGTACCTCGAGGCCTAATCCGTGCCCCGTACGATGCGTGAAATACTCTCCAAACCCAGCCTTTACAATCACGCTTCTTGTTGCATCATCAACGCTTCCAGCTGAGACCCCTGGGCGGGCGTGCGCCCGCCCAGCAGCATTAGCGCCTTTAACGGCTTCATAGGCATTTATGAGCCGATCACTGGGCTCACCAAGCGCGAATGTGCGCGTCAGGTCTGAAAAATATCCTTGATAGTTGGCGCCCCAATCGAACAGAATCATATCGCCTTCCTGTGCGGCATATCCAGTTGGCACGGCATGCGGGTTGGCTGAATTGGCACCAAAAGCGATAATGGGTTGAAAGGGCAATTCGCCACCAGAGCCATGCTTGAGCAAATTGGAAATAAGAAGACCTGAAATTTCCGTTTCAATAGCACCTACGCCAACGAACGGAAGCGTATCCATTAAGGCGGCTTGGGCGATCTGGGTGGCCTTGCGCATCAGAGAAAGTTCTTCAGCATCTTTCTGCATGCGAAGACCAGCAATCGAGCTTTCGCAGGATACGAGCTCAACGCCAGGAAGCGCCTCTTCGATAAAGCGTAGTTCCAATACGCGCAAGCTTCTCGGCTCTATACCGACGCGTCGCGCACCGCTCTTTTTAAGCGATGAAAGACCTTCCGTAAAAGCAGCTTGCCATCTCGAAGTATCCTCCGGGTAGGTAATGGAGCGCAAAGGAAATGATGCATCCTCCAGTTTTTGGCTCTCCAGTTCAGGGACGACAATCGAAGCCTCGCCACTGCGTTCTAGGCAAAGAACGACCGGACGCTCACTGATGTGAAAATGAAGTCCGCTTAAATAGGGAAGGGAAGGCCCCGGGTTAAGCACAATGGCGTCCAAGTCGTTAGCAGCCATGGCGCCTTGCAAAGAACTGATTCTAGACTGAATAGCTTCTGACATGTATAAATGCGTTTTTAGGATTCAACTTTAAATTTATCGGACGATCAGCGAGGATTCAATCGCTTCAGCAAACAAACGGCACGTAGCCTCCGGATTCTCGGAGAGAGAGACGGAGGTCATGACGGCAACTCCATGTGCACCATGAGATAATACGTCAGGGCATCGTTTGGGGGTAATGCCTGCAATGGCAATGACGGGTATGGTCATTTTATCGGCAACCGATCTAAGTGCACCCAACCCCTGTACCTTAATTGGATTTGACTTGGATTTAGTGGCGTACACGGGGCCAAAGCCTATGTAGCTCGCTCCTTGGGACTCGGCACGGTGGGCAGCAGCATAATCGGGCGCCGTTATGCCCACCAACATGCGGCCTTCGACAATTTCTAGAACTGATGTCAAAGGAAGATCTGTTTGACCTAAATGAACGCCATCAGCGCGGACAGCTAGTGCCAAGTCTAAGCGGTCGTTCACAATTAGGGGCACTCCAGCCTGGCGGCATACTTCTCGGACTTGATTCAGCGAGCTCAGTAAATCTCGGATTTTGCCGTGTTTCTGACGAAACTGGATTGTATCTGCCCCGCCAAGGATCGCCCGTTCAGCCAACTCCGCATGCGAAAATCGCTGCTGGAAGTAGTAGTCTGTCAAAATATGAAGTCGTCCGATTTCGTTCATTGGCTTGGTCATCATCATGTCTTGTGTTGACGCAGGTTCCATTGTAGGTTAACGCCTTCTCGATTTCCAGTCATGTATCACGAATCCGTTGCAAAGTTGTCCCCATGAAGAAGGAATTTAAGACCCGTATGACCTCGCCATCCCGAAGAGATTTTATACGTAAAAGCTCATTAGTTGGGGTAGCTGCAACCCTAGGAACCGCGCCTCGTGTCGTGGGCGCAGTTACGGCACCCCAGAAACCGAAATCCGTTGGTCCTATCGTGATTAGTAGTCGCAATGGTTCAGATTCGGTTCTTAAGGCCATGGAAATCATCCAATCCGGGGCCGATGCGTTGGATGCTGTAGTGGCAGGTGTAAACCTGGTAGAAGAAGATCCAAACGATACCAGTGTAGGTTACGGTGGATTACCGAATGCAGATGGAATTGTCCAGTTGGATGCTGCCGTGATGCACGGACCTACGGGTCGTGCGGGCTCTGTGGCATGCATCGAGGGCATCAAATATCCTTCTAAGATTGCCCAATTGGTACTTGAGCGTACTGATCACGTGAATCTCGTTGGTAAGGGAGCCCAAGAATTTGCAGTAATGCATGGTTATCCGGTTGAAAACCTGCTCACTGAAAAAGCACGTAAACTGTGGGTGCGCTGGAGAGAGACGCTCTCATCAAAAGACGAATATTTGCCACCACACGACCCTTCGGAAAAAGATATCGGTTCACTCTACGATCCTGTCAAGCGCCATTGGGGAACGATTCATTGCTCAGCTATCGATCTTGCTGGCAATATTTCGAGTGTGACGACTACCTCCGGGTTAGCGTTTAAAATACCTGGTCGAGTAGGCGATTCACCCATCATCGGTGCAGGTCTGTATTGTGACAATGAGGTTGGCGCCGCTGGTTCAACGGGAAGGGGTGAAGCTAATCTGGAAAATCTAGCTAGTTTCTTGATCGTAGAACGCATGCGTGAAGGGGATACGCCTGAAGCGGCTTGCCTGTACGCTTGTCAGCGAATTGCGGATCACACTCGGGTTGGTCACCTTCTCGATGACAACGGACGTCCGAATTTCAACGTCCAGTTCTACGCACTCAATGCGCAAGGAGAGGTTGGAGGCGCCGAGATTTGGGGTGGCAAAGGGAAGTTTGCTGCCGCTAATGCTGACGGTGGATTCCTCGTTGATCTGGCCGCCCTCTACACGCGCTAGGTATTTCGGGCGTGCCCGTTCACTTTGTTGTTAACAACATCTAATTGTATCCCAATCGAATGCGTCTTCTTAGTGCATGTATTGCCTTATCTCTTCTTGTCGTTTCGGCTGAGGCTCAGAAACTACCTTTCATGATGGATATGCCCCTGGATGGGGTGCATTCGTTTAATGCGGATATTCCGACACCTGAGCAGGTGATTGGCCATGTTATTGGTTCAAAGCACACCGTTCCTCATCAAGTAGAACAGTATTTCCGGGCTGTTGCTGCGGTAAGTGATCGGGTAACTGTTGCTGAACACGCTCGCTCTTACGAAGGACGCCCATTGATTCATGCATTGGTTAGTTCGCCTGCTAATCACGCGCGTTTGGATGAGATTCGAGGTGAGCAAGTCCTCCTCTCTGATTCTCCCTCCAGCGTTTCTGACGATGCTATTCAGGAAATGCCCGTTGTGCTGATGCAGTCGTATAGTGTGCATGGAAACGAAGCGTCAGGCACAGAGGCGGCAATCCTGTATCTCTATTACTTGGCTGCCGGAGAAGGGCCCGCCATCGATGAAGCGCTATATAATGCGGTCATTATTGTTGAACCCATGCAGAATCCTGATGGCCGGGACCGGTTTGCGGACTGGGTGAATCGAAATCGTGGCGGCGTTGCTACGATGGACAGTCAAGACAGAGAACACAGTGAGCCGTGGCCCGGCGGACGGACCAATCATTATTGGTTTGATTTGAATCGGGACTGGATGGTTACCCAACATCCGGAATCGAAGGGTAGAATTGAATTATTTCAGACGTGGCGTCCCCAAGTACTGACAGATCATCATGAAATGGGGAGTGGGTCTTCATTTTTCTTTCAGCCTGGAATTCCTTCCCGAAAGAATCCGAACACTCCTGAATTGAATGTGCGTCTAACCGAAGAAATTGCTACCTACCACGCTGCTGGTTTTGACGCGATTGGATCTACCTATTATTCCGAAGAGGGATATGACGATTTTTTCTACGGAAAAGGCTCTGCGTATCCAGACATCAATGGATCTATCGGCATTCTATTTGAACAGGCTTCGTCGCGCGCGCTGAGAGCCACTGTTTCTGACGGTGAATTGCATTACGCTTTTACCGTTCGGAATCAGTTTGTCGCTTCGCTAACTACGTTGAAGGCCGGCATTGCCATGCGGGCTGATCTCTTAACCTATCAGAGAGATTTTTATGCAACATCCCTTGAGATGGCGCAGAAGAATCGATCCGGCGGTTGGATACTGGACTTGGATGATGGTCGGACTCGTGCACAGTTGTTTGCTCAACTCTTGAAACGGCACCGAGTTGAGTTTTACGAACTCACGCAAGATGTTCAAGTGAATGGCAAAACGATTCGCGCCGGAAATGGGCTAGTGATACCTGATGAACAGCCACAGTATCGATTGATTGATTCGTTCACCGAACGAACGCTTGAGTATCAGGATTCACTGTTTTACGACGTGTCTACCTGGACGCTACCACTCGCGTTTGATGTGAACCTTCACTCGTATTCTGGCAACCTTTCGAGCGTGTCCGGAGAGGAAGTGATCTCTGTAGCGTTGGATGGCGGTAGCTTGGTAGGCGGGGAAGCCCAACACGCATATTTGATGCGCTGGAATCGGTTTTATGCCCCGAGAGCGCTGAACCGTTTCATGGAGGCCGGTATTCCAGTTAATGTGGCACACAAACCATTTTCAATTCTCGTAGACGGGGAGAAGGTCTGGTTTGACCGGGGCACAGTAGTCATTCCCCTAAAAGGTCGAGATACACCGGGCAAAACTTGGGATGCCAATACGGTACATACCATTGCGAAAATGGCCGTGAAAATGGATCATGTTGAGATCACAGCGGCGCACACCGGTCTTACTCCAGATGGTCCAGATCTCGGTGGTGGAAGTATGGCCGATTTGACTAAACCCCGAATTGCTATGACAGCAGGTTCGGGTGCTTCCTCCGGACAAACAGGTGAAGCTTGGCATGCGATCTCAGAGCGCTTTAGAATGGAGGTATCACTCATTGAACCGTCGAGGTTCGGTGGAGCCGATCTTTCGAGATACAATACGATTATTCTGACGGCATCAGGTCTCTCGGATGCCGCAAGCAATAATATTTTGTCTTGGACACGGAAAGGAGGCAACCTGATTGTGCTTTCAGGCGCGACATCATGGGCCTTGCGAAATAACCTGGTTGATATCGAGAGTATGTCAATTGATATGGATTCGCTGACAGAAAATCTCGACTACCACCAAATGGATGAAGCCCGTGGCGCACAGGCCATTGGAGGATCCATTTTCCAAGTGGATTTAGACACTTCGCACCCTATTGCCTACGGGCTTAAAGATCAAATGGCGCTTTTTCATCAGGGTTCTACGCTGTATTCATTTACGGGTAGTCCGGGGCAGTTAATAGGCTCTTACTCAATGAATCCCTTGATGAGTGGCTATATATCTGAGGAAAAGCTGGCTCAGCTTCCCGGCCTCGCTTCTGTCATTGCGACCGGAGAGGGTAGGGGAAATGTTATCGCGTTTATGGAACGGTTGAACTTTAGAGCCTACTGGTATGGAAGCCAACGGCTGTTTTTTAACTCGATCTTTTTTGGCCGGTCATTTTAGACCGAAATTAAAAAGGGGGCGGCGCTAAAAGCGCCGCCCCCAACATGTAAGCTCACCTACTTAATGCTCTATCTGTTATCTACCTCGATGGATCCGTGAGTTGTGCGTGCTCGAATGTTTCGTCCACCTCCATTCGCCGCTCCTTCGAGGACTTCTCGGTTGCTGCGTCCTTTAATTGAAAAGGTATTTGATACTTCGATCTCTGAAGCCCTCAGGTCAAAATCGACTCCAGCATCAGCATCCAGCATGATTTCAATGTCACCATGCTTGGTTTCAAAAGTCGCGTCCCACTTGTCGGCGATAAAGGCTTCAATGTCACCATGACTAGTACTCAGGTCGGAATCTCCTTCGATACGCCCAACACTGATATCTGCATGCGAGGTCGCGGCGCTGAATTGGCCGCTATATATCTCATCCAAATCGATGTCAGCATGAGACGTCCGAACGTAAATCTCTTTGGAACGGACCGAGGCACCAGAAATATCTCCATGGGAAGATTTGATCCGAACGAAGTCACCCTCTAGTTCACTGAATGTAACATCTCCATGAGATGTGAGGAGCTTCACAGTTCCCATGAGATCATCTAGGTCCACGTCTCCATGTGAGGTTTCTAACTCCAAATTAAAGGTGGAGGGAATGGTCACTAAGACATTGATATCCATTGATAGGTTCGACCAATTTCCGCGCGGCGAGTCCGCTTCTATCACGATCTCTCCGCTCTTCTGGTATACAGACCATACCATGGCTTCGAAGCGCTCGGTTGCACGCTCCATGCGCCTAGCGTCCATTCGGACCTCAATTTCGGTACGATTGCTACGATTAGTCTGAATCTCGACATCGGCGTGAGACACACTTATAATTAGATTGTCACCGCTATCTACCTTAAAAGTCTCCTCGATCATCACTTTAGAGTCCGACATACTCAAACGCACTGGTGAAACCGTTTCAGCATATAGTTTGGTCTGCGTAGTGGCCGATTCAATTCCGAATGGGTTATAATCCCCATAATGAGCCTCTTTGGATAGGTTTTGAAAAACCTGAAGGCCGCCAATTGCGACCATTACGACCAGAACAGTTCCTGGAATTTTTGTTCGCATTGTTTTGAGAGGGTTGGCAGGAAAAGAAAAATGAAGGGAATGGTGAATGAGTTTTCCAATGAGATCGAAAATCCCATTACGGCGGAAAAGCCGCAGGGTTACTTAGATTGCGAAACCAATGTGATAATTGGATGGCTTCAGTCTCCAAAAGGTTTGCAATCCGTATATTACGCGAGCATGAAAGACGTTTAGGTCGGTCTTCCTTGAGGAAGAACGACCTTTTCGTTTACCCACAACGTTGTCAAAGAATGGTTTGGATTTAGAGATCTTTACTTCCAAACACTACCAATTCGGCCATTGAAAACTGCAAATCAAATACGAAAGGAGTTCTTGGAGTTCTTCCAAGAGAAAGAGCATGAAATTGTGCAGAGTGATTCTCTCGTACCGGGTAATGACCCGACTCTCATGTTCACGAATGCTGGGATGAACCAGTTTAAGGATGTTTTTCTGGGCGAGGGAGAGCGGTCCTACGTTCGGGCAGCTGATACGCAGAAGTGTTTACGGGTATCTGGTAAGCACAATGACCTCGATGAAGTGGGGTACGACACGTATCACCACACGTTGTTTGAAATGCTGGGTAATTGGAGTTTTGGGGACTATTTCAAGAAAGAGGCCATTTCTTGGGCGTGGGAGCTTCTGACTGAGCGCTGGGGAATGGATCCTGATCGACTTTACATCACCGTTCACGAGGGAGATGACAAGCTAGGATTGGAGGCCGACGAGGAGGCCGCGTCGTTCTGGAAATCTGAGACATCCATTAACCCGGATCATATTCTCTATTGCAATTCCAAGGACAATTTTTGGATGATGGGAGATACCGGTCCGTGTGGTCCGTGTTCAGAGGTACATATTGATCTTCGATCTGATGAAGAGCGCGCTCAAACACCGGGGCAGAGTCTAGTCAATATGGATGATCCTCGCGTGATGGAAATCTGGAATCTGGTTTTCATCCAGTACAACGCGCTGGGAAATGACGTATTAAAACCGCTTAAAGCCCAGCATGTAGATACTGGAATGGGTTTTGAACGCGTAGTTGCGGTCCTTCAGGGTAAAACAAGCAATTACGATACTGACTTGTTTTTGCCGTTGCTGGATGCTGTGGCTCAGGAAGCCGAAAGTGTTGAGATCAAATCGTATCAGGACGCAAACAAACTGGAAGGAGATCAAGGCGATCAGGTTCGTATTGCGCTGCGTGTTATTGCCGATCATTTGCGTACGATCTGTTTTGCCGTCGCGGATGGAGTAATTCCGGGTAATGCTGGACGCGGCTACGTGATCAGACGCATCATGCGACGTGCTATCCGGTATGGATATCAGACGTTAGGCTTTCGGCGTGCTATCCTATTTGAAAAGGTAGACATCCTCATTGACCTAATGGGAGAGCAGTTTCCGGAATTGGTTCGGGGAAGAGATTACATTCAGCGCGTCGTGAAGGCTGAAGAAGTCAGTTTCCTTGAAACGCTGGGAACGGGACTGGACTATTTCTCAAGCGTTAGTCCTTTTCTTGAAAGATTGTCTTCTGGAGAAGATCAAACGTTGATCAAAGCCGATATAGGAGCGAATAAGCGCCTTGGTGATCTGCTGAGAAAAGCGTACATCGGTGGCGAGTCGCGAGAAGAGATTATAGAAAACCTATCTGCGATTGGTGCACAGGGTAATTTACCTGGTGAAATCGCCTTTTTGCTACATGATACGTTTGGATTCCCTGTGGATCTTACCCAGCTCATGGCTCGGGAAGCTGGCTTTGGAGTGGACATGGGACGCTACCAGGAGCTCATGGACCAACAGAAGACACGGGCTCGGTCTGCTGCCTCATTCAAAGTAGACCAGAGTTCGATTGATGAGTGGATTCAAGTTTCCAAGGGCGAGGATTCCCAATTTGTTGGGTATGCAAGTACTTCTGAGCGTGATCTAAATATCATTCAGATGCGCACGGTAGGATTGGAAAATGATGAGTCTCGTCATGAGTTGGTTTTGGATCGGACTCCTTTCTACGCAGAGAGTGGAGGACAAGTAGGAGACATGGGGTCGTTGAATGTTGGCGGTGAAGTGATCCAAGTACTGGACACAGTGAAGCGAACAGGCCAGATTATTCATATCGTAGACCGTTTGCCTTCAGAAGCTTCCTCATCTGTGCTCGGCCAAGTAGATAGCCTCAGAAGAGATCGCATCGTAAAGCACCACTCTGTTACTCATCTCATGCATGCAGCGCTAAGAGAGCGCTTGGGCACGCATGTAGGGCAAAAAGGGTCATTGGTGGCTCCCAATCATCTTCGTTTCGATTTTTCCCACTTTGAAAAGCTGACATCAGACGACTTGATTGCAGTTGAAAACAGGGTCAACGAGATCATTCAGAGAAACATTCCGAAGCAAGAGGAAGCAGGTGTTCCTATTCAAGAGGTTATGGATCGAGGAGCGATGGCGCTTTTTGGTGAGAAATATGGAGACCATGTTCGGGTCATTACCTTTGATTCGGACTACTCTGTAGAGTTATGTGGAGGCGTGCACGTTAATGCAACGGGTGAAATTGGTCTGTTCAGGTTCACGTCCGAAGGGTCAGTAGCCGCTGGTATTAGGCGGGTAGAAGCCGTAGCCGGTATGGATGCGCTTGGGTTCATTCACCAAGAGTTAGGTGAATTGGATAGAGTCCGAGGACAGTTCAAATCCTTACAACGGCCAGCAGATGAAGAGATTGCTGACCTGATGGCCCGATCTAAGTCGCTAGAAAAGGAAGCTGAAGCGCTTCGGATGGGTGCGCTTCAGCAGAAAGCGGAAGCATTTTTACAAAACGCCGAAGATCTCGGAGCGTTTAAGGTAATCAGAGGCCGATTGGATGGCGCAGACATGGGAGCGCTGCAGGAAACTGTTAGTGGGTTGCGAGATAGCGCTGGCGCAGGCCATGTGATTGTGCTGGGCTCAGCCGATAAAGAAAATGGCAAGGTGTATCTCGCTTGTGCTGTTTCGGACGACTTGATTGCTGGCTCTGGACTGCAGGCATGCAAAATGATTGGACAGATTGCCAAAATTGTTGGTGGCGGCGGCGGTGGGCGCCCAACCATCGCAACGGCGGGCGGCCGCATGCCAGAGAAACTGATTGAAGCTTTGGAAGCTGTTGCAGAGATCGCCAAAAGTCAGCTTGCCTAACACGCTTCGGTTTCAGCGTAAATTGATTGTCCGAGGTTGCAGACCTACCTCTTGTATAGCTAGTTTTTCGGCCCTGTTGCTATGGGCTTGTATGCCGTTTGGAGGGGTGCCGGAGTGGTCGAACGGGGCTGTCTCGAAAACAGTTGTGCGCGCAAGCGTACCGGGGGTTCGAATCCCTCCCCCTCCGCATTGTAGTGCCCCGCTCACCATCTGGTGAGCGGGGCACTACGGTGTTTATTTTACTTCCTGCCGATGAATTGATTTCCTATCGTGTTGATGAAGCCCGTGGTTCCGGAAAGAAAAATGCGTAGGAAGACCTTTGTGATTTCGTGTATCTTAACGTTTGTCTCACTTTAATCAGGAAATACGGCTTGAACCCCTCTTTTCGATTTGTAGTACTGCTTGTTTTGGGCGCTTGGATAGCTGTTAATCAGGCTCATGCCCAGGTCGTTTCGCTTTACGATGTAATCTATCGCCCGCCTGGAGTTGAGTACCGAGTGCTTTCTGATGGGCAATTCGATGTGATCTATCAGAAGGGTACACGTACGCAAGCCGAAGAGACGCTTTGGACGCTGCGCCAAACCCTTCAGAAAACGAATGATCTTCTCGGATCCAAGGCCTCGGTTCGACTTTCCGTCGTTCTAAACGATTTCAGCGACTCGGGAAATGGCTACGTCACTCCATTTCCATTTAAGTCTGAAATAGAGTCGGTGGCTCTGTTGGGAAGGGGGCTTTCCCGAAGGCATCCCTCTTGGACCCAGCTCGTTACGGCGCATGAGCTAGTTCACGCAGCCCAAGCTGAGTTTGAAAACAAAACCAGTCTGGTGGGATTAATCGGTCTGTTTGCGCCCGATTTTGCTCGCGCTATCAACATGTTTGTCCCTCCGGGAATCTCAGAAGGTCTCGCGGTATATCGAGAAAGCGAGGTTACTGAAGGGGCCGGCCGTCTGAATCATCCGTATTTCACGATGCAGGCCAGAGCCAGTATTGAGGCTGGAAACAGGTCGTTGGCGCAACTATTGGAGACGCCGTCCTTCACGCGGCCTTTTGATCGGTTTTATAAGGGGGGCTCCTTCTTCGTGGATTTCTTGGTTCAAACCTATGGCACATCCGCCGTTGAACGCATTTTCTCTTGGCAGCAAAACATTCCCATTCTTGGTTTTGGAGCAAATCTGTGGTACGCGACAGGCGAATCTCCTAAAATGATTGGAAATCGGTTTAGTACGTGGTTTTCGGGACGAGAGGATTCGATTAGAACCTCTCTCGGGGAAATCACAACGCACAATCGAATCTTAGGGCGTAAAGGACTGATTAATAGGAAACCACAGTGGCTGACTGATTCCACGCTAGTCGTGTTTTCTTTGGCTTATAATCAGGAAAGAGGATTTCAAAAGGTAGATTTAGCCGGTAAGACGACACGGTTGAGTCAAAATGAAATCACTGATGACGCCGTCTTCAGTTTATCCTCAGATACCAAGGAAATTTATTATTCCAGATACGCCCAACACCCGACTTCAGCGATTACTCAAACCAGTATATCCTATGCGTTGAACCTTGAGTCGGGACAGACGGCTCAGGTGCCGGGTTCAGTTCACAGCTACAATCCAGTGAAGCTGGACTCCGGGAAGATTTTGGCTCTTTCAAGTGAGGGTCAGTACAACCATATTGTCTTGCTTTCAGGAAAGGGGCAAGGTGACACCCGCGTTTCTTACCGGCACAGCCAGTTTATGTCTATGAGTCCACGTCCCGGATCTGACTCGGTGGCGGTCATTCTCAATGTGTCAGGACATCAGTCTGTTTACTTATTGGACATGGCGCAAGAGTCCCCAGAGTTGCGTCCTTGGATCGGATTTGGAGAGAGCACTATTTATGACGGTCTTTTCTCTGCTGATGGCAGATATTATTCCTTTACCAGTGACCGTTCTGGCCTGCTCAACGCTTATGTGCTTGATACAAGGGAAGAACGCATTTGGCAAGTTACCAACGCATTGTATGGTGCAATGGAGCCCGCTGTATCGCCTTCAGGAAAGCGCATAGCCTACGTTGAATATGCCGCAGAGCGATTTGACCTAAAAGTTGCTGATTTCGATCGGGACCAGTTCACCGAAGTAAGTCGTGATGTAGCCAATTACACTTGGACTACCAGTTGGGAAAGTTCGCTCAATGAGAGGGAAATCAACTTCTCTGAAGAAATTGGCGACGTCGTCGACACGCCGTACCGCGCCATTGGCAGAATGAAGCCCCGTATGGTGTATCCGACGGCGTATTTAGATACCCCCAAAGATCAGTCGGCGGATGCTCGTTTAGGATTTGGAATAGGGACCGCCCTTCAGGGTTCTGATCCTCTTGGAAAGCTTACCTACCACGGGGAAGCTCTGCTACAAAAGGGTCGGTTGTGGGGAGAAGTTGGAATTCGATCAGGTGCCTTCGCACTTCGCCCGGATATAACCTTTACCAAACGTCCAGAGACGATCAATGCTATTATTTCTCAATCTGACGGCAGTACTCGGACTCAACGCGTAATTCGAGATCGATCGAGCGTGGAAACAGGCATTTTGCTTCCATATACCATCGAGCAGAACGTGAGTCGAACAAGCGTAATTAGTTCACTCCGACTGAGTTACCGATCAGATATTTTCTGGGATGATGATTTTGAGTCGCTTCAATCGAGGCAAAACAAGCTCTCTCTTTTACCGGCCGTCTATTTCGGGTATAAAGTTGCGAGGAATCCGAGAGACCTCATTCCTCATTCCGGATATTCGGTCAGTTGGTTCGGAGAGTTCGATCTGAAAAATGAAAGTCGATCCAAAAACCGAGGGTGGATGATGTTCGGTAACGCCTATTTACCATGGCTAAAATCAATAAATACCGGAATCAGACTTAACGTCGGTGTGCTCAAACAAAACAGCGCATCCATTTTTGGATTAGACGTATTCAAACCGAAGGGATGGGAAAGTTCATTTCTGAATGACGATACGTTTATGCGATATGGCCTAAACGTAGTCCAGCCTGTAGCCTTCGTGGATAATGGGACCATGATTGTCCCTGCATTCTTGCGGTCAGTGTATATGTATGGCTTTGCTGAACACCTGCATCGGGCATCTGATTTTGAGGACAATGTCAGTAGTGTCGGTGGCGGATTAGGAGTCCGTTTTAGGATGTTTTCTTATTTCGATTTTGACTTGAAGTGGGGCGCGGCTTATCGAATTGGTGACAAGTCCTGGCGGTCTCATGTGGACATTATCGAGGGGTAGACGTTTTCCAAACGACCTGAAGTTTACCCGATTGGTTTTCTTTGGATGCAGTGTCCGAAAACCTAAGCTCTACCTTCAGCCGGCTCCGAGAATACGAAAGCATCGCAATCGTGCTTGCTGAATTGCCTGAGATGGACCCCAGAGGAAACAGTCCTGTAATATTGGGTGCACCAAAGTAGGCGCGCTGTTTATTATTCCCTCCTGCTTGATGCCCGTCGGCAACTTGAACCGTCACTTTCCACCCATTCGTTTGCCAAGAGGCTGTTAGGGCAATCATAGTCAAAAGAGGAGACGGCAAATGCGTTCTAACTGCGGCGTATGTAACGCCTACCACCCACTTGGGCGGGACTGTCATTTTGATGTCTGTTTTTGAGCGCACACTGGATAAGGGGCGATTCTTCGTGTCAAAAGCCAACAGGTTTTGTTGATCAAACACAAAAAGTTGACGAACTGAAAATGCTTTCCTTCTGGGCGCTTCGGCCATGAAAAAAGCCGTTCTTGTGGTTTCTTTTTTGGCCTCGGATGAAGTGTACCGGATGCGTGTTCTCCAGCCTGAGGTGATTACTGAATTGCTGGAAGGTCGATATCGTGTTGCTATCGAAAACTCTGTGTCCTGCGCAGATCGATTTCCGCTCGAGCCTGAAAAAGAAGCCAAATAGGTAGAAAACGCGTGCTCCATGACCGAGTTATCAGGTGAGCTGTACATGATGCGTGCAAGTACAGACATATTTTGTACCGGGAAAAGTCGAAAGGCAGCGACCCAGTCTTGGGTCTTACCATTACGTGAGACGAATTCTGTAGCAGCATCCCAAAACGTGCTTTTGTAATTGAAAAACATACTGTATTCAGTTCCTGAAGGACTTCGTTTTTCAGGTGTTCTCGCCCTTCGTACCTCAAACCAATCCGACATAAATGAGAGGCTGCCCCATTTTCGTTGTAGGACCATAGCCACACCTTTTCCGTTGCGAACAAGCCCATTCCGCCGATCAATCATTGATTGGCTGGTAAACCTACTCGACTTGGAAGTGCCGGTTATCCACGTACTTTTTGTGCCATCAATGCGGTAAAACGAGTCCAGGCTAACCGGGAATACACTGGAGTACGTAAAGGAGGAGAGTTCTAGTCCGGCTATTACTTGCCACTGAATTACCATTCCTTTTCGCGGAAACGGCGCTCCAGCATGCGCCGGACGAATGCGTAGGGCGTGGCCTTTAGGCGCAGTTGGGTTCGACATAGAAATGAACCGGCTGAACAGGCTTCCAGTCTGCAGCGCAAACCCTTGTTCCAGTTGGTAAAAGCCCAAGATAAACCGGGTATTTGTTTTGTTGTGGGAATAAGAAATAGTAGCACGCTTGGATTCCGGTCCATACCAAGGACGAGCCGATGTGTACATCGGCTCGAAGGCATCCTTTCGAAGGGAAAGTGCGATATCTAGAGCTTTAAGGTGTCGAAATTGCATAAAAAACCACATACTTTGACTGCCGGAAAGGGGTTCGGCAGGGCGGGAGGAGGCATTATTTAAGAAACCCATACCCGTTCTCCAGGCTACGGTCTTGTTCGATTGCGCATCCAATGGGATCGGAGCTCCGGCGTCAATCTCTGTGAGTATTTCCTGCTCTATATGCGATAATACCATGGAGTCGGCGTGCGCTACCACCTGCGCTGATGCTTTAAAAGGTAGTGCTACGAATAGAGCGCACATGAGTATTAAACGATCAGGGTGCATACGGCCATTGTTCGTCCATGAAATGGCCCATGTGCTTCAGATTGCGCGTCCCAAT
>Ga0115566_10000020_pt1 | contig 128070 bp, 101 predicted proteins | sample COGITO_mtgs_1204_3_FD_87173 | JGI IMG/M metagenome (GOLD analysis project Ga0115566, IMG submission 87173) | Pelagic marine microbial communities from North Sea - COGITO_mtgs_120405 | ecosystem: Environmental > Aquatic > Marine > Epipelagic | place: Germany:Helgoland, sampling site...
GAATTTTCCCAAGAGAGGGAGCAATTGGAACGGCTGGCAACGCCGCTGGAGATTGGCCAGCAGGTTCGTTTTCGGTTAGTGATGGGGTCGCGCTCGATATCGGGTCGTCTGAATGGGCTGATCGGTGACGACTATGTCAAGGTCAGCAATAAGCGGGTACTGATTCAGGACATTGAGGAATCCGAGCGCGAGCATGTGCAGTGGTCGTTTTTTAAGACGGCTGAGGATCGCGAGTTGGAGTTGCAGAATCGGTCGGATGCGATCAACGCTGAGGTTGATAAGCGAAGCCGGTTTCTTGTGCGGCGCGCGTTCGAAGAGCGCGGGCTGTTGGAGCCGGATATTTTTGCCACGACCTACATTCAAACCGGTGACAGTGTCTGCGAGCGGAGCTATCTCGGGGAAGGAAAGGCTTCGCTGGTGCTTCAACGTGTGACGGGAAGCCGTTTTGTCACCGGGACCATGTCCAACGCAGCGCAGTTCAACCCAATCGTAATGGTTGGGCGTAAAGCGATCAGTGTTGTCTCGACTAAGACTGGGGCAATGCGGGCGCTTTCGCTCGATCTCGGTGGTGATTTCACGGAACAGGATCTAGCGAACGTAGAGATCTGGTGCTACCAGTCCGAGGCAGGCTATTGGCGCTTGGCGGTTAACCCGGGCTTTACACCGCGTGACGCGGACAGTAATGGGCGTCATGCGATTCAAGCGAAGTTGAGCTTCAGTATCGTCGAGCATGACAGGCCGGGCGCTGTGCAGACCGTGCCGCTGGCCAAGCCACTTTCGGAGGCGAAATATGAGGCTGCGCGAGTGGAGGCCATCGCCTATCAAAACGAGGTGGTTGCCATGCTCCAGCGCATCGTCAAGCGTGCTTCGGAGCTCCGCACCGCGCGTGACCTTGCGCCGAGGACCGAGAAGGAGCAGGGACTTGGCGAAATCGTCCCGATCGAAATTTACCCGGACGATTACACGGAGAGAGAGGGCGAGCCTGTTGAGCTGAATTTTGGAATTCTGCAAGGCCTCGAAGAGTGACAACGAAATTCGGAATAGAATACGAGGGTAGCTGTGTGAAGTACCTGATGCAATTGCTGATGTTGTGCATATTTACTGTGTGCGCGAATGAGCCTGTGGACATGCGGATTGCAGCGTACGAGCAGTTCAAGGGAGACGCGAAAGAGCAAATCAAGGCAATTCTGGATGAAGAGTTCAGCCAGGATATGGAGTTCGTCAAGCGCCTGAATACCCCGTTTCCAGTAGGCGAAATGGTGGTGGTAACGGTGCGAAAGGGGCTGGGCACTCAGACCATTCGTGGCGTCTTTAAAGGGATTGAGCGGGAGAAGTATGCACGGATTGACCAGCGGACCTATCTGAAGGATGACATCGATGAGCTTGACTGGAAGCGCCTTTATTACGGAATGAATCGTGGAAGGCTTGCGTTTGAGGTGAACGAGTTGCGCCTATCGCTGGCTGAGAAACGAGCCCGTCGCGAGACGGTGGAGATGGAGAAGCTCATCCACGAGTCGGGGTACTCGGAGAAATTCTTTGGGCAAGTGCTCGCGGTCAATGGCGAGTACCGCTATCGGAAGCACATGGGAGACCGTACGATTCTGTTGGAAATTCGCGATCATCCGAGCCGCAGCTATCTCTCGGCGCGCTTGGTGAATAACACGGACAAAAATCTGAAGTTCATGCTGCTGATTGGTTCCAAGGTGGTCGCAGCTTCAGAGCTGTTTCATGGTGGCGAAAAGTGGAAGAGCGCCGGGTTTCGGCTCAAGCGCGAGCAGGTTCCAGGGAGTCTCGCAAAGCTGTCGAAGAGCCTGAAGATTTTCTGTTTCGATAGCAAGGTAGGGAGCTGGCTGCTGGTGCCTCGGCCAACAAATGTTACGCCAGGTCGCACGAACTCGAAGCCATGCCCCGAGTGCGATGGGACGCAGAAGAGTCTGGATCGCGATGGAAAGACGGTGATTCACTGCCCTGGTGCAAATGCGCAGGCGACAATTCCGCTGCTGGAGCCCGTGCGCACAAGTGAGATTACATACATGTTCCGTTTGAATGAGGATAGCATTCGGCCGCCGACGGCTAAAATTCGCAATGAGTTTGGCAAGGCACCACTCCTGGCGAAGCGATACGCCATTGAGATCCAGCGTCAGATTTTTGAGGAGAAGAAGGTTGCCCGTGTCGCTCGCGAGCAAGAGGACGATACGGCAAACGCTGAGCAGCAGAGCATTGCTACTGCTCGGCTCGAGCGTGAGCAGCTCGCCGCATCTCGTGAATCGTTTGATCGGGCCTATCGCTGGTTGACGCCTGAGGGCGCAAGGGCCGCAGACTCGGTCGGAGACAAGCTGCCCAGAAAGACCGTCATCAAAATGGCGTTTGATGATATCGCATTTCCCACTGCCGTGCAGGGTGACAACCGCAGAGTTTACGGCTTCACAAGTTGGAGGAATGCGAAGTCACTAGATCATCAGAGCTACTACGCGTTGAAGTATCGCCTGTTGCGGGTTGGGCAACCAGGGAGTTCGCGCGAAGCGACGAAGACGCCTGAAGAGGAGGAACTGCCGCCGCGCTCACGCTATCGCTCATCCCGTTCTCCCCGTCCGGCCCGCGTGACTGGCCTGTCGAAAGAGCTGGTCTCTTTGGACCAATACGGTAAGACTCTTGCCGATGTCGAGTACTGGCTGCAGTACCGACTGACTCCAAGAGAGCGCGTCTCTGGGAGCTATGAGACCAAAGTGTTGGTGAAATTCCCGAATTCTGAGCAGACGATGGGAGAGGTTATCAAGATGCCAGCTGCGGGACATAGCTCAGTGATCTCCGGTGTGGAGAAACTCGAGCTTCCCGAGTCTACCGGGAGAATTAAGATTGTTGAAGTGACTATCGATGGCACGTCTGAGGACACTGAGGCTGCTGTTGAGGTAGAATTTCTGGGCCCCGAGGTCGACGAAACAGTTGAGGAAGAAAATAGCGGGAACAAGCGGGCAAGAGAGTTTCAGCGGCTGATGCGGGAGCGCGCTGCCCAGAAAAAGAGGGAAGCGGCTGGTCAACAGACGCCGCCCTCACAGTAGAGAGCCTCCATTTGCGGCCTGAAGGGTATGAGGATCCAGATGCGCGTACTTCTGTGTGACATTGATAGCCTTCGGCCCGATCATCTCGGGTGCTACGGCTACCATCGAAATACCTCACCGAACATTGATCGAATTGCCGAGAGGGCAGTTCGATTTACGAACTATTACTGCTCAGATGCACCCTGCTTGCCCTCTCGTACAGCCTTGATGAGTGGCCGGTTTGGGATTCATACTGGCGTGGTCGGGCACGGTGGCACTGCGGCCGATATGCGCCTCGAAGGGCCGGGGCGTAACTTTCGCTCGGAGCTGTACGAGGATGCGTTGCCTACCATCTTTCGTAAACTGGGCATGAAAACCACGCTGGTTAGCCCTTTTCCCGAACGTCACACCTGCTGGACGTTCTACGCTGGCTTCAATGAAGTGCACAACACGGGAAAGGGCGGGCAGGAATCTGCAGAGGAAGTCACTCCAGTTGTGCTCAAGTGGATCGCAGACAATGCGGCAGATGATGACTGGTTTCTCTACGTGAACTACTGGGACCCGCATACGCCCTACCGAACGCCAGAAGAGTTAGGGAATCCTTTTGCGGACGACCCGCTCCCGGAATGGCTGACGGAAGATGTGCTTGAGGGCCATAAGAAGATGGCAGGACCGCACACTGCGTTGGACATTAACATGTACAACGGAGATGAGCTCCCTGCGTTTCCGAGGCAGCCGGGTGAGTTGCAGACAATGGAAGATTTGCGGCGGATGATCGATGGCTATGACTGCGGTGTGAACTGGGCAGACGAGCATGTCGGTCGGATCCTGGCAGGGCTGGAGGCCCAGGGAGTCGGGCTGGATGATGTGGTGGTGATCGTGACGGCTGATCATGGTGAGAACCAGGGCGAGCTTGGGATCTACGGCGAGCACGGTACGGCTGACTCGATCACCTGCCGAGTGCCGCTGATTGTACACTGGCCCGGCATGGAAGAGGCCTGCGTGAATGAGGGGTTGCATTATAATGTGGACCTGGCCCCGACACTGGCAGAACTGACCGGTGTGGCGGCGCGCCCGCGCTGGGATGGCGAGAGTTTTGCTGCTGCGATACAAGACGGCGAGGCGACTGGGCGCGACCAGCTGGTGATCAGCCAATGTGCCCATGTTTGCCAGCGAAGCGTGCGCTTTGGGCCGTGGCTGTACATGCGTACGTATCACGACGGCTATCACCTGTTCCCGAAGGAGATGCTGTACAATCTTGAGAGCGATCCGCATGAGCAGTTTGACTTGGCGGAGGCGCATCCGGAGATCTGTCGTGAGGGCGCTTCCCGGCTACTGGATTGGCATGATGACATGATGGCCAGCAGCCCGAGTAGCTCAGACCCGATGTGGGAGGTCATGGCGGAAGGTGGCCCGTTGCATGCGAGTGGCCATCTGAAACGATATGTAGAGCGTCTGGAGGCCACCGGGCGCGGTAACGCTGTGCCAGCTCTGCGCGAACGTCATGCTTGGGAGTTTGCTGACGAATGACGAACTATAAGCAAAATTTTATTTCCTTTATGCTAGATTCTGGCGGGCTTCGGTTCGGGGATTTCACGACAAAGAGCGGGCGGAAAACCCCATACTTCATTAATACCGGGCAATACGCGACCGGGCCGCAGATTGCGAAGTTGGGCTCGTTCTACGCGGCGGCGCTGGCTGATCGGCTGGGACGGGAGTACGACACGCTTTTTGGCCCCGCGTACAAAGGGGTGCCGCTGGTTGTGACCGCGTCTATGGCGCTCGCTGCGGAGCATGATCATACGGTGAACTTCACATTCAACCGCAAGGAAGCGAAGGATCACGGCGAGAAGGGAGTCTTTGTCGGGCATCCTTTCGGCGATGGCGAGCGCGTTGTGATTGTCGAAGATGTGGTGACGGCTGGGACGTCTGTGCGTGAGACCGTACCGCTGCTGCGCAGCGCGGCGGACGTTACGCTCGCGGGTCTGATCGTATCCGTGGATCGGGAGGAGAAGGGGACCGGTGAGCGCAATGCGCTGGATGAACTGGCGACTACCTACGACATGCCTGCCTTTGCGATCGTCACTCTTTCCGAGATCGTGGCACATGTCACGGAGCATGGGCTGGTCTCGGCGGAGATTCTGCGCGCGATCGCGGACTATCGGGCGCGCTGGGGCGCGTAGGCTGAGCGGTGATTGCCTGGTTGTGTGCCTTACGCTGTGAGGCGCAGCCGATATTGACGCGGCTGCAGGCACGGCGCGTGCCAAGTGCGCTGGGCTTTCGCATCTATCGCAAGGATAACGCCATCGTGGCGATCACGGGGGTCGGGCCTGAGCGCGCGAGCGCGGCCACAGGTGCTTTGCTCCGCGAGTTTTCCGAGATTTGCGAACTTCGCAACGTCGGGATTTGCGGCGGGACGCCAGAGGTGCAGTTCGGGGATGTGTTCACGGCTGAGGCAGTTGCGTGGGACGGACAGCTGTACCCGCTGCGTCCGTGGCCGGGAATGCCCGCACGGCCGTTGACGACGGTGCGAACTCCGCAAACTGAGGGAGTAGAGACGTTGGTGGAGATGGAGACCGGAGCGATTGCCGCTGCGTGTGGTCAGCTGCCGCTGTCTGTCTTGAAGGTGGTCAGTGATTTAGCCGACGGTGCGGTGATTACAGCAGAGCAAGCAAGCAAGCTGGTGGGGCAGGCGCTGGCTGTGGCGGGCCTGTGAGATGGCAGTCAGTGCTACTCTTCAGCTGCCGGGGGAGCCTGCGGGAGTATGGGGGGACATTCAGCCGCTGGTGGTTCTTCAGGCTCCGATGCGTCTTCGCCATAGGGATCTGCCAAGACGAGATGTAGATCTTAGAAGGATGGTCGCCTTACGGGGCTGGCATCCAGCATGTCGTTCGTTTTTCTTGCGAAGCGGTATTTTGCGAGCAAAGATTGCGCTCTTGAGGCGGGCGGCTGAATCGGTGGTGTTCTGCACACTAAGAAAGCGATGCTGGCCGCAGAATCCGTAGTTCATCGCGGATGCCAGGGAGTAGCGGTCTGTCTCAAGATCAGGGCTGATCCTCCTGCCCTCCATGTAGAGCAACTGTTCTGGTGCGGCGTATTCGTCCGGCTCGCGGTGTGGCGGTTCGCTCCAGGCGAAGTAAGCAGAGCCAAAGCTGATGAGCTTGATTTCGCCATCGGGAGTGATGCGCATGTGCCGGGGCCGGACATTGCCGTCGATCACGGGCTGTTTTAGGTTGTGCAGGTATTCGAGTCCCTAGGCGACGCTCTGGCAAACGGCACGCAGGAAAATCAAGGCTTCATCGTCCGTTGGGTTGACGTAATGGAACCAGCTGAGTTGCGGATCGTCCGTGCGTAGTAGGGATAGTCCGCTGTGTCGGCTTCGTCAGGTATGAAGAGCCAGCGCTTATACCACCACAGGTATTGTTCCGGAAACTCTCGGACAATGGCTTCTGTAGCTGAATTTACCTGTGCCATAGCGGCTTCATCGCTTTCGGAACCTAGTAGGTCAATTTTCCGGCAAGTGAGGCGAAACTTGCCATCAGGTTCAAGCAGGCAGGCTCCAAGCCAGACGCCGCCGGCGGCCTTGGCGGCGAGGGAGGCGGGGGCCCGGCTGACGGTTGCGGGCAGGCCGAAGAAGGGGGCATAGACACCACCGTCTCGTGGCCGAATATTCTGGTCGACCAGGATGAATATTTTGTGGCCAGCCCGCAGCCCTTTGAGCATGCCGCGCACGGCCCCAGCCTGATAGACCATTTGGGCACCGGTGCAGGTGCGCGCGGTTTTAAGAAAGTTTTCGACCTCGTCGTAGCGATGCTTTCGGGAGACGGTGACGGTCTGCATCCCCAGTAGGTTCACGGCGAGATGTCCCACTTCCCAGTGGCCTAGATGAGGGCTGATGAGGATGGCTCCACCGGCATTTTGGAAGGCGGCAAGTTCTTCTTCGTCGTAGGTCATGAGTTCAAGGATGCGGCTAGGATCTCGTGCTGCACGAGCGAAGGCAAAAGAGGCGTAGATGAGGTGACTGACCGAGGCCCGAGCGATGCGGGCACGTTGGCTGGATGTTTTTTTAGGAAAGGCGATGGTCAGATTGGTGCGCAGAAGTTTGCGCTCATTGGGAAGGGACCAGATGATCCAAGACGCGAGCCTGGCGAGGCCGTGGGCCAGTAGCCTGGGGCAGAGGGCTAGCGCGCGGCTCAGTAGGGGGAAACAGTTTTTGAGCAGTGACCTTGTGAGGCGTGTCCGTAGTGCCTTTCCCCGTTTTCTGCTCATTGGGGTTTTCGTCTTCGGCGCGGTGGTTGCACAATCCGGCATGCGTGCGCCTCGTCGATGCCAGTGGCAAACAGCACGCAGGCTTTTGCGGACTTCGCAATTGCAACTGCGAAGCGGTTTACATCATCCTGGGGGCAGGTGTGGTGTGTGGCATCAGCGACGCAGGTCACGCTTTGATCTTCGTGTACCCAAAGTAGGCCCCAGCCGTCGGCCAACTCGTCCGGGTGTACAGCGCCTTCAGGCACGGCTAGGTAGAGTTTGTGGGCCATCGTCCCGGCAGCGAGCCGCTCGAAGCGGGTTCCGCGATAGATGGCAGTCTGTACACGCCGGATATCTTCGCTCAGTTGCTGATAGGCGGGATTGTCAGATTTCTCATAATTCCACTCTGCAAACTCTTCGAAGAGCGACTGGCTACAGCGGAGATGTGGCTCGGCATCACGAATCTCTGCCAGCAAAGTCTGGCGGTCTCGCTTGAGGCTCCGGAGCTCTGGGAGCAGGTTCTCAGAACGAACATGGTCCGGCCAGCAAGCTGCGCGCGAGGTCTTGATTTCCACAAGCATGGACTTTGCCGCCAGTTGAGCGGGGCTGCTCCAAAACGCGCCGATGGGAGCACGAAACCGCTGGTTTCTGGTGACAACGTCAAGGCCAATCGCGTCGGCTCCTTGCGCTGCTACCCAAGCAAGTACGCCTTGTCGGAGCTTTCCTCGCGACAAGTGAGCGGACAGATTCGCACTGTCAGCAGAAAACAACGTAACATCAAAGGAAAGCTGCTCCATAGCCCCTACGGCTGGTTCGACAGGAACGAGTAGATTGAAATCTACCCTCAGGCAGCCACCCTGCAACAGGCAAGTGGCAACCATCGCAGATATTTCCGGGTTATTATGGGAAATCGGGATTGTCCTAAAGCCACAAACTACCTACGGTAGGTTAATCGAAGATCGTTTTGTTACCGAGAAGGCTATACCCAGAGAGCGATGAGACGTGACAGCAAGGATATTACTACTGGCCATGACTTTTGCCGCCTTCTATGCCGAGGCGCAGAACAAGATACCGGAGCGAGTCCGGTTCGAAACGTGGGAGAACTACGCGGTCGACAGTGACCTGACGGAGCTAGGCTGGACGGTTGCGGGTGGGGTGTCCATCACCTCAGCCGATCAGGCGAAGCACAGTCAGAGCCTGGTGGTTGAGGCTAGTGGTGAGGCGACAATTCCCTTTCGCGAGAATGAGTCCGCGACGGTGTTTGTGGATGCCTACTACCGGCCCGGCGTGGCGGAAACGCCGTTCTTGATTGCGGACACCGCGGCGATCGGTTTCGTGGCAGACGGTGCAGATGCTGGCGTGGTGGCGGTTTGGGCGAACAGCGCGTGGCTGCTGACGGAGTGCCGGATTCCGGTGGACGCGGCCGGGCATTCGAAGATTTGGCTGCGGATTACGGCCCGCATCGATTTTTTGCGGGAACGCTGGGATTTGTATGGCAACAAACGGCTGCTCGCCGCAGATCTGCCGTTGAGCGGCGCCGCGCAGAGCCTTCGTGAGCTGACGTTTGCCGGGCCGGTTTGTGTCGACGAGTTGTATGTTACGGGCAAAAATCCGATGTTTGATGACGCGGACAGTGACGGCATGCATGACGCCTACGAGCTGGCTAAGGGACTCGATCCGGGCTCACATGACAGAGAGCGGGACGTGAATTTTGACGGGATGTCCAACATTGCGGACTACGCAGCCCACATAACTGGCACGAATGCGCTTGAGCGCGGAACCGTGACCCGCGAAGTCTGGACAGGGATCTGGGGGAAGCGGCTTGTTGACCTGGTGCAGCACGCGACCTACCCGGACAATCCGACTTTTAGCGATGCGCTCACCAGCTTCGCAACCCCAGTGAATTGGGGCTGGGGCTATGGAGCGCGTGTCCATGGCTATCTTCATCCTCCGGTCACAGGCGACTACGTGTTCTGGGTCTCTGGCGATGACCAGTGTGCCCTTTATCTTTCTGATTCGGAGCACCCTAGCGGAGCCGTGCTAATCGCCACTGTGAGCGATTGGACCGCGGCGCTGGAGTGGGATAAATTTCAGGAACAGCGCTCCGTGGCAGTCCACCTGGAGGCTGGCCAAGTGTACTACATCGAAGGGCTGCAAAAGGAAGCTGGCGGCGGAGACAGTTTGTCCGTGGCCTGGGAACTGGAAGGGGTGTTTGAACGCCAGGCTATTGGGGGCACACACTTGTCACCATTTCAGCCAGCGCCCCTGCTGTTGCCCCGCGTAGAACTCGCGGTTGGAGCCGGGCCGGATAGCAGCGGCTATCTGCCGCGGCAGACATTCAGGCTGAAGGCAGACTATTTTAAGCGTCGTTGGGATGCCGAAGTCGAGGTGGAGTGGCGGCAAGTGTCGGGGCTGGGCGTTGCGAACATCGCAGACCCTAGCGCGCTTGAGACGACGGTGGCCTTGCCAGCCGCTGGAGTGTATGAATTTCAGGTCACGGCAGTGGACGGCTACAACCTGGCGGTGGACAACGTGGAAATTGCTCTCCGGCAGAGTCTGATTGAGGGCGTGACGGGCGTGACTCGTGAAGTGTGGCTGGGAGTTTCCGGCGGCGGGGTGGATAACTTGCTTTCGAGCGAGGCGTATCTCCAAGCGCCGATGGTGGTGGACACGCTTGAGTCGTTCGAGACTCCAGAGCCTTGGGCCGATAACTACGGGCAGCAATTGACTGCGCTGCTGGTGCCGCCAACAACTGGCACCTACCGCTTCTTCATCGCTAGCGACGACCATAGTGCGCTGTTTCTCAGCGACAGCGAAGACGCTGCTGGTCTGACGCAGATCGCCCACCTGAATATCTGGACCAGCTACCGGAATTGGGACTATCGGGACTCGCAGGCTTCCGCCGAGATCGAGCTTGAGGCCGGTCGGAGTTACCTAATTCGGGCAATTCACAAGGACGGCGGTGGACACGACTATCTGACGGTCGGCTGGCAAGGGCCGGACATCGAACGCCAGGTGATTGATTCCGTGTTTTTGATGCCCTATTTGGACGCGCCGCGCGCCACGGCATTGCCGGTCGCTGTGGCATATGCCGGTGATGATCAGGAGGTGTACTGCCCGCAGCAGGAGACGACGCTCACCGCGCAGGTCTTCGCCATGAGCGTGGAGCCAGAACTGGTGACCTTTCGGTGGACGCAGATTGATGGGCCGACTCAGGCAGCGATCGCCGATCAAACAGGAGAGACTACCGCACTGACGCTCCCGGCTGAGGGCGAATACGTAATCCGCCTGGATGCCAGCATCGAAGGTGCGGTGGTGCATAGCGATGAGGTCATCGTTCGTTTGCACCGCGCACTGGCACCAAATACCGGTTCAATTCTACGCGAGGTGTGGACTGATGTCTGGTACAACGAGGTACAGCTACTGCTGAATCACGAGAATTACCCGGACAATCCATATTTTCGTGATCTGCTTCCACGCTTGGCGACGCCGGTTCATTGGAGCGACGGCTACGGGACGCGGATTCGTGGCTATCTGCATGCCCCCGTGAGCGGGCAGTATAGGTTTGCGATTTCGGGGGATGACGAGTGTCAACTGCTGCTGGGGGCTGGCGACGATCCCGCGACGGCAACATTGATCGCGCAGGTCCCGGGGGCGACGTCTCCCGAAGATTGGGATCGGTACGAAGAGCAACTTTCTATCTGGGTGGAATTGGAGGCTGGTGAGCGGTATTATGTCGAAGTCCTGCACAAAGAGGGCTGGGGTGGTGATCATGTGGCCGTTGCCTGGTCCACGCCATGGTCGCCAGCACTGTCTATTGTTCCCGGTAGTATGCTTTCTCCGTGGAGTAGAGAGGACGCCGCGCCTGTCGACGAGGCAATTAAGGTCTTCGCAGACGCCGGACCAGATCGCGAGATCTATTTCCCACGTAGTGAGTTGGCGCTGGCTGGCAGAATCCAGTTTCGACGTGGCCAAGATGGAGAGCCAGCAGTCCGGTGGCGGCAGCTGAGTGGCCCTGCGGGGGCCGGTTTTCTGGCTGCAAGCGATCCCGAGACCACGTTGACCTTGCAGGCGCCCGGTGTTTATGAACTGGAGCTGACAGTGACCTGTGATGCTGCCAGTCACCGTGACACGGTCATGGTGACCGTGCTTGAGCCGCTGAATCAGGCTGTCGGTGGCATTCTGCGCGAGGTATGGCTGGACGTACGTGGTGGCTCGGTTGAGGATTTGGTAGAAGACGAGCGCTATCCTGATTCGCCAACGTTCAGTGACCACCTCAGTACCTTTGAGGGGCCGAGTCATTGGGGCTACCACTACGGCACGCGTGTGCGAGGCTACGTGCATCCGCCGGCCACCGGCGAGTACACCTTTTACGTGTCCGGCGATCGTGAGGCGACTCTGTTACTGAGCGTCACAGATTCTGCCGCTGACACTGCGGTGGTTGCCTTTACGGATGATTGGAACAGCGTGCGGCAGATTCGCACGGCCGCTCAGGAGTCAGAGCCGGTCACCTTGCAGGCCGGGCAGCGCTACTACATCGAGCTCCTCCACAGAGAAACAGCCGGACACGATCACTTTGCCGTGCAATGGGAAGGGCCGGCGCTTTTTGAACGCGAAGTCATCCAGGCATCTTTTCTCGAGCCTTTCGCCGCTGTTCAAACGCGCAATGAAGACATTCTGGTGATCGCCGGTGAAGATCAGGACACGTACTGGCCTCGCAACCAGCTTGATTTTCTCGGGACGGTGTACGACATGGTGGACGGACCAGAGAGCTTGACCTATCTGTGGAGCAAGGCCGCCGGCCCGGGCAGCGTGACATTCTCGGATCCTGCCTATCCTGCTACGTCGGCGACATTCAGTGAGCCTGGCACGTACACCCTGATGCTGTTCGCAACAGACGGCATGAATGCAGCCGCAGACGAGATCGACGTGCTGGTTCGTGAGCCGTTAGGGCCGAACGCCGGCTCGATCCTGCGTGAGGTCTGGCTCGATGCCTACGGTGCGCGCCTGACGGACGTGGCGAACGCCGAGGGCTATCCGCTCGAACCGACGTTCTCAGAACTCATGCCCGCCCTGGAAGGTCCTCTGAGGTTTACGGAGCACTACGTGGCCCGCTACCGGGGTTATCTTCATGTCCCAGCCGACGGAGACTACCAGTTCTTTATCGCCAGCGATGACCATAGCAGCCTGAGCTTGGGGCTGGACGGGACACCGGCCAGCGCCCAGCCGGTGGCCAGCGTCGAAGGCTGGGTGAGCTATCAGAATTGGACGCAGCGGGATTCCCAGTACAGCGAGGTCCTCAGTTTGAGTGCCGGTCAGAAGATCTATCTCGATGTGCTGCACAAACAAGGCTGGAGCAGCGAGCATCTGGCCGTGGCCTGGCAACGCCAGGGTGCAGACGAAGAGCCGGTCGTGATCGACGGGACGTTTCTCGCGCCATTTTATGATGCGCCAGCGCGCGAGAATGAGTTGCTGGTCGTGGGGGGGCGCGACATCGACGCCCATTGGCCCGATCATGTGCGCCAGCTTGAGGGCTGGGTGATCGACCTGTATGCAGGCCCGTTGGCTCTGGCGATTGAATGGTCTCAGGTCTCTGGGCCAGCAGTGGTGGAGTTCGCAGACTCGACTGATCCGCAGACTGTTGTGAGATTTCCACAGCCGGGATCGTACGTCCTGCGCCTCAGCGCAAATGATGGCTTAAATGTCAGGACCGCGAATGTGAACGTGTCCATAGGCGATGCACTGGCCGAAGGAACAGGTGCTATTCTGCATGAGGTCTGGGAGCAGGTGGGGCACTACCGATTGTACTCGTTGCTTGGCGATCCTAGCTACCCACACGAGCCGACTTCGCGCGATCTGATCGGGGCGTTGGAAACCGAGGTGAATCGCGGGGATCAATACGGGCAGCGTCTGCGCGGCTATCTACATGTCCCTGAGGACGGCCTCTACCGTTTCCGAATTGCAGGCGATGACGATGCGTACTTCATGTTAAATGCTGCTGGCGACAGCGTGGATTTTTGGCAACAGATGTCGGATACAGCCGTTGCATACCATGTGATCACAGCGCACGTGCCGGGAAACACCGATATTGGCGAGTGGGATAAATATCCGTCCCAATATTCCGCGCCAGCCTACCTGCTCAAGGACAGCGGGTACTATGTAGAGGTGCTGCACAAGGAAGGCTGGGGCGATGACCACGTGACCGTACAATGGCTTCGACCCGACCGCGATACGTTTGAAATCGTGACCGGGGCATTTCTCTCGCCCTATATCCCTGAAGGCATTACAATGCCGGAGCTGTATGTGCCGGAGTTTGTGCCTGTCGAACCGGCCACTGATCCGATCGCCTCCGTTCCGCCAGATGCTGATGATGCAGACTTTCCCGTTCCGCCGGTTCCGGAGTATAGCCCTTCGGGAACGGCCTCGGATGCGGAGTTGGCCCGGTTTCTTAATCAGGCGACGTTCGGTGCGACACCAGCGCTGATTTCCGAGGTACAGACGCTGGGCTTCGAGGGCTGGCTGAACAGCCAGATCGCCATGCCGGCTACTTTGCATTTGCCGGTGCTGGACAAGACCCGCGAGTTGACCGACCAAGGTTTTATCGGCGTCGATAATGCTCGAGAGCGCGCCTTTACGTGGTGGACGATTGCAATCGACTCGCAGGATCAACTGCGCCAGCGTGTGGCGTTTGCCCTGAGCGAGATAGTCGTGATATCGGATCATTCGTCGGCATTGAGTCGCCGGACGCGTGGTGTGACCAATTACTACGACATCCTAGTCCGCAATGCCTTCGGGAATTATCGGCAGATTCTCGAAGAGGTGACGCTCAATCCTATGATGGGCATCTACCTCACCATGCTGCGCAATGCCAAGGCCAATCCGGTCACCGGCACACTACCCGATGAGAACTACGCCCGGGAAATTATGCAGCTGTTTTCGATCGGCCTGAACGCGCTCAATCCAGATGGTAGTCTGAAAGTGGATGAGAGCGGGGTGCCGCTCGAGACTTATAGTCAGGACGAGATTCTAAACTTTGCTAAGGCTCTGACTGGCTGGACCTTCAGCGGCTCGACCAACTTTTATTGGACATCTTCTGATCCACGGCAGGAACTCGCGCCAATGATGGCGTTTGAGGAGTATCACGATACCAGTGAGAAAGTGCTTCTGAGGGGGCAGGTTGTGCCGGCTGGGCAGACGGCCTATCAGGATTGCCAGAGCGTCATCGATAGCGTCTTTCAACACCCGAATGTTGGCCCGTTCATCGCCCGGCGCATGATCCAGCGCCTGGTGACCAGCAATCCCTCTCCGGGCTATATCTATCGGGTTGCGCAGCAGTTTGACGACAATGGGCATGGCGTGCGCGGCGATCTCTCCGCCGTGGTTCGAGCCATCCTGCTGGATCCAGAGGCACGTTCTCTTGAACAGGCTGCCAAGGACACGGCTGGTAAGGTTCGTGAGCCTATCGTTCGTCTGACGCAACTGGTGCGGGCCTTTCGTGCGGCACCGACGTGGAATCCTCCCACCTTTGGGCGATACACATTCGATACGTCACTGGCCGATGTCATGGGCCAAGCACCGTTCTACGCCAAGAGCGTATTTAACTTCTTTGAACCTGATTACATCCCCGTCGGCGAGGCCCGAGAGCAACGGGTCTTCGCGCCCGAGTTCCAAATGATCAACGATCTGACCGCGATCGATACCGCGAACTACTTTCATCAGGGAATTGCCTATGGCTTGGGTACGCACTGGATGCACCCGAGCGTGTATTTGGACTATTCCGGGTACGAAGCCCTCGCCGCTGCCCCGGCCATACTGGTCGATTCCCTCAACGTCCTGCTGATGGACGGCGATATGTCCCCCGAGATGCAGGCCGAAATTGCCCAGACGCTGGCCGCAATCTCACAAGATACTGACGACCAAGTTATTGCTGTTCTGCAGCTCATCTACAGTTCGCCCGAATATGTCATCCAGAAGTAGGAGAGAGTGATGAGTATGGACCAAATTACCCGTCGCGATTTTCTCCGGTTTGGTGCTTGTACCGCCGTTGGTACCAGCAGCCTCGCGCATACCCTTTTTAACTTGCGGCAGGTCAACGCTGCCGCGGCAAATAGCGATCCTACAGACTACAAGGCGCTGGTATGTGTCTTTCTTTTCGGAGGAAACGACTCCGCGAACATGCTGATTCCCGCCGATGCCAGCCAGCACGCCATCTACGCCGCGGCGCGTCAGAATCTGACCTTGCCGCTCGACGCGCTGCAACTCTTGAACTCACCTGATGCGGCAGGCAGGCTTTATGGCCTGCATCCGGCGATGGCGGGCATGGCCGGTCTGGTGAATCGTGGTGATGCCGCCATGGTGGCGAATCTCGGCACCCTGCTTGCGCCCGTGACATTGGATGACTTCCGCAATGGTTCCTCGGCACTGCCGCCACAGCTGTTCTCCCATAATGATCAGCAAGTTCTGTGGCAGACAAGTGTCCGTCACAGCCCCGCGCACTACCATTCATCCGGTTGGGGTGGCCGTATCGCCGATCTCCTGCATTCCGTTCATAACGACAGCACGATTTCCATGAACCTGTCCATGTCTGGAAATAACTTTTTTCAGACAGGGAAATCGGTTCTCCCCGTGCCAGTCTCAGGGGACAGGCGATCTGACTTTCGACTACGCACGAGCTGGCGTACCGATGACAAGACCAAGTTTGAAACGGTAAAGGGGATGTTCGACCGTACCCACGACAATCTGCTCGAACGCACCTTTTCCGATGTGAATAACACCGCGATCGAGACCTCAGAGCTGTTCAATGTGGCCATGGAAGGGGCCACGGACTTTGAGAATTTTCCAAACTCCGGTCTTGGCCAGCAGTTGCGCTCCGCAGCCCGCGTGATCGAGCAACGCGAGGCATTGGGGATGCGGCGGCAGATCTTCTTCTGCGCCACAGGCGGATTCGATACTCACGGCGACCAGCTCGGGGCACACGCAGGATTGCTGGGCGGACTCAGTGGCGCGCTGACCGCCTTCCAAGATACGATGGAATCCCTCGGCGTATCCAATAATGTGACCACCTTTACTGCCTCGGACTTTGGCCGCACTTTCATTTCCAATGGTCGCGGCTCAGATCATGGCTGGGGCGGGCACCATATTGTCTTGGGCGGTGCTGTAGACGGCGCACAAGTATACGGGCAATTCCCGGATATTGACCTGCAGAGCAGTCCCCATGATACCGGTCGCGGTCGCTGGCTGCCGACCACGAGTGTGGATCAATACGCTGCCACCTTGGCAAAATGGTTTGGCGTAAGCGATTCCGATATCGATACCGTGCTTCCAAACCTAGGAAACTTCAGCCAGCGCAACTTAGGCTTCCTTGGCTGATCGTTGGGTTTACAAATCATGTTCGTCGCGTTATGGTAGGGCATGAATTGTGCCTGCCGCGTTTGGACGGTGGAAACGAGACCGATCAAGAGGTATCACAGTGGCAAATGACGACCCAATCCCCCCTCGGAAGAAGCTCAGCCTGCGTGTGCCTGGACAGGCTACCGAACCTGCTGCTGACGGAGAGGACAAGACCCAGCCGATTGGCGCGCCTAAGGCCGGGCCGCGCAGCCATGCAGCTACGGTAAGTTCTCAGGAGCATTCACCCACTCCACCCGGCGCTCGGCCGAAGGTGACTGTGAAGGAAACCGGAGAGATCGAGACTGCAAACATTCGGGCGGTCTCTGCGAATAGTCAGGCTCCAGCCATGCCAAAGCCGCGCGTTTCTGTCAGCAGCCAGCAGCCCACGGACACCACCCGCCCACTCGGCGTTCGGCCAGGGCTTTCGACCAAGCCCGGAAATACGACCCAGGACGATCCAGGACCAGCGGCGCGCGTGAGTGACACGACCGCACATCTGCGGCCCCGTCAGGCTCCGTCGCCGCAGATGGCCCCCACTGATTCGACCACCATGTTGCGGCGCAAGGGCGACGGAACGTCGCCCGTCCAGAAGAAGGGCGTGCGGGACACCAGCAAGTCGATGCGTCGTAAACCGGGTGCGGGTACCCCTGCCATTAGCGATACGACGATGGCAATTCGCAACCGGCCCAAGGCAGATGCGCCGACCGAAGACAGCGAATTAGTACCACCGCCACGTGGCCTCGTTTCTGATGGCACTGTCGCTCTCCAGAAGAAAGATCGCGACAGCAGCAAGAGCATTCGCCGTCGCCGCAGAGTCGGAAGTATTGATGGGGAAGCTGCGACCGTCGACAGCGCCGCCACAGACGAGGCAGGTGCCACTACACCTTCAGATACCACGCAAGGCATTCGTCGGCGTCCTGTCGCCCCAAGTGCCGTTTCGACCGATAGCACCCGTGCACTGCGCGCCAAACGTCGGCTGGCCACGCAGATCGCCCCAGCAATGCAAGCGAATGATTTTGCCACCGAAGACAGCGAATCTGCGCCGCCTCCAGGAGCTAGTGCGAACGATCCGGCCCTCGCCTCCGGACCAAGTACGCGCGTCGAAAACTCGACCGACGAGACCGCAGCCATCCGCGCCCGAGTAAAGTCAGCCCCCACCCGAGGTGGCGGTTCTGGCCCGCAGCCCTCCGCCGCGCGTCCTGGCTTGACCGATACATCTACCAGTATTTCGCGTCGTGCGATTGGCACCGATACCGCCAGCATTCGGGCACGTCCCAGGTCCCAACGTCCGGTCGACCCAACCGCCACTTCCACGTTGCGTGCCAAGCCCATCGTCCCCGGCCGCCCCGCGACAGCGCCCGGCGTAGCATCGCCGGCCGCATCATCGCGCGATCAGGCAACCGCTCGGCTCAAGCGCGTGCCGCGGCCAGGTACTACCGTACCTGGAATTAGCGATCCCATGGCTGCCAGAGATGGAGAAGGGGGAGCTGGCGTCCTGCATATCAGGCCAGGTGACGAGCGCCGACCTTCGTCTGCGGAAGACACACTGGATACCGAGACCGTTCACCTGAAGGTGATCAAGGAAAAGAAGAAGCAGCTTGCCGGAATTCTCTCTGCAAGTCAGACTATTCGTCTGCGTCCGTCTCCTGGGCCGCAGCAGGTCAGCCAAACAGGGACCGTTCAACAGCCACCTCCCGCCGTTGGCGCTGGTGAAGGTGCGCAGCGGCGCACACTCAAGGTTAAGGGGCCAGCAGCGCAGGTAGGCGAGACTCCAACCGCACGGCTGACCCGTGCAGATATTAAGACGCCAAGCACAGAGGCCTCTGAGCCCGGACTTCCGACAGCCAAGTCGAAGAAGCGTCCCACGCTTAAGATCAAGGCACCCGCTGTAGACGGTGAGACACCGACACAGGATAGCGATGCGATTCCCCCCCCCAGCCGTCCTGCTGCGGGAGAGGATCAAGTCTCCACGCTTAAGATCAAGGCACCTACACAAGTTGAATCCGCCGCACCCGAGCGTGCAGCTTCTCGTTCCACACTGAAGATTAAGCCACCGCAAGGCAAACCTTCGGGTGATCCAGTCGCGGCTCCGGAATCTGCACCAGCCGAAGAGGAAGCACAGCGTACCACAAGGCGGGCTGCCAAGAAGAAGGAAAAGACGCTTCGCCTGAAACAGCCAGCCGGGAAGACGAAGGCAACCACTGACGATGAGGCAGAACCAACAACAGCGTCCGAGGACTTGGCATCTGGTGACGATGTTGCCCCTGGTATTCTGTATACGCTGACTTCGGTTGCAGCTCTGGCTGCTGTCGGCTGTGCGGTCTATCTGACTGTGGTTCCATACATGGAGCTGTTTCAGTAGCAGCGATGGGAGCGACTTTGTCGGCACGTGCGTAACATCGCCGAATATATTGCTCGTGAGCGCGTTCTTGAGCTAGCCGCCGAGACACCGGCCGACGCAATTCGAGAGCTGTTTCAACCGCTGGCCCAGTCCCCATTATTAGCTGTGCCAGCGGACTTTCTCGAGGCTGTGTTGCAGCGGGAGGAAGAAGACAGCACCGGCTTAGGGATGGGCGTTGCCATTCCCCATGCGAGGCCTGTGGGGCTGAGTGATCTGTGTCTCTGTGTGGGGCGCAGCCGTGTTGGAATTGACTTTCTCGCCCCTGACAACGCCCGCGTGCATTTTGTATTCTTGATTGCGGCACCTGTCCGCCCGCCTGCGCTGTACCTGCAGGTCGTGGCCAGAATCAGTTGGCTGATGCGCAATAATTCGCTCCGTCAGCAGCTGTATCAAACATCAGATGTTGACGAACTCGCAGAGATTCTGATGGCTCATTGATCGCGCTTGGCCGGGTCAGCTTTGATACTTCCGATAGTAGTGCCGAAACTGGTGGTAGGACATGTCCAGCGCAGCTGCTGCGGCGCGCTGGTTTCCATTCGTTTGGCGAAGCGCGCGCAGGATCAGCTCGCGTCTTAATGCTTCGACCTGTTGGTGGAAACCGTCGCCGACGATTGGCGGGGCACCGGCGATCTCGGAAGGGAGATCGGGCGGTACAATCTTCTCGGAGCTGCCGGAGACAAACAGTCTCTCGACGACATTCTTCAGCTCACGGATGTTTCCAGGCCAATGATAGCTCATTAACGCCTCCATAGTCTCCCGCGTGAATGTGCGTGGTGGGAGGTTGGGAATCTCGCGATGTAATGCCTGAACAAAGTCTACGACCAAATGCGGGATGTCCGAGCGCCTCGTGCGCAGGGCGGGTAGGTACAGCTCGGCAAAGGTGAGCCGGTCGTAAAGGTCTGGTCGAAACAGGCCATCATGCATCAGAGACTCGAGATCTGCGTTCGTCGCAGAAATAATTCGAACATCTACCTGAACGGTCTGGTTTCCTCGGACGCGCTGGAACGACTGGTACTCGATGACCCGTAGGATCCGGTCCTGCAGGCGTGGGGACATGTTGCCGATCTCATCGAGAAAAAGAGATCCGCTGTGGGCGAGCTCCAGCTTTCCCAGACGCGTATCTGTCGCTCCGGTAAAGCCGCCAGCCTCATGGCCAAACAACTCGGCATCCATCAGTTCATCTGTAAAAGCCGCGCAGTTCACGGCCACGAACGGAGCTTGGGCGCGAGCGCTGCAGTCGTGCAGAAAGCGCGCTAGCAGCTCCTTGCCGGCTCCGCGTTCACCGCGAATCAGGACCGGCCGAGGAAGCTTGCTGATTTGCACGGCCTGCTCAAGCAAGCGCTGCATGCAAGCGCTCTGTGCGATCCCCGCAAACTTGCTCATGGACTGTTGTTCTCGCTGGCAGCGGGCTCCGGGGCAGCGGTCTCTCCAGCCGCAGCGGGGCCGGCGGTTGGCTCCTCGGCCAATGCCTTGAGTTTGCCAAGGCCGTGCTCAAACATCGGCCCGACCATCCCGTCCACGGCTGCCGAGAGGTAGCCACCCACGACCGGGAGGTCCGACACACCGTCCAATCGCCAGATCACCACGGTTGCGGAGTCCGCAACCTTGTAAGAAATAGTGGACTTGCAAGCAAGTTTTCCATTGTCAAACCACGTTTCATAGGCGATGCCGTCATCATTGTCTGCCGTGATCTCAAGCCGACCCGCACCTTTCTCGCCCTTCCAGCTCTGGGTTGCGCCTACGCCCCGGGTCTGTTCACTGGTGGTCACCTTCAACGTCGGGTCTGCCTCCTGCCATGGGGTCCACTCCGGCCAACGGGCCAGATCGCTTACCAAGTCCTGCACTGTATGTTTGGGCGCAGTGACGGTTATCTCTCGCTCCACGGAGTACTCCCTGGGCAAGGTGAGTCCGAAAATAATGAACAGCACGGCGAAAAGGGCAAGGCCAAGGAGGCATACTTTAGAAAAGGTCATGAGGGCGAGCTTCCGGTACGACGAGGGGAGAATGCAGGCAGTAGCTGATAGTCTGCGCTGAGTGCAAGGATGGCGAAAGCCGTAGAATATACACCGCCATCGAAGCCGCTGTGCTGGGCAAATGCCCCATTCTTTCGCTGCAGTCCTAACAAGGCGCTGTGTATACCCGGAAGAGAGTGCAGTGCGTCGCCGCCGTAGAGTACGGCCGCATGTGTGCGATAGAATAGTTCATAGTAGTAATACTGCCCGTGCTTGGGCGGCGGGGAGCCCAAAAACTCTGCGGACTTCGCAAGTTCGGCCACGCGGTCGCCCTGAGGCGGTTGTGCGAGCGATAGAGTCGCGATCCCGGCTGCACGCATAGCGCCGATTTTGCGCTGGTCTTCGGGGCGATAGGAGAACCCCGGAATTTTTGCCGAATGACATCGCCAGATGAACGCAGCACCTTGGTCCAGGCAGTCCTGGGGAACCGAGATCTGGCACTGACGGACGGCGCGCAGCGCCAGCATCTGCCAGCAGCTTACCGAAAGGTCTGCATCCTTGGGCTTGCGTTCATAGTGCCAGCCACCTGCTCGAGGACCTTTTGGGTTCTGCGCGGCCACCATAATTGCCGTTGCTTGCGTGAGGCTCTGCTGAATCCGTAAATTGGTCTGCGTGTCTGGCATCTGGCCATAGGCCTGTGAAAGAGCCAGTGTCGCGATCGCGTGCCCGTACATTCTGCCTCCGTCCGCCCCTAGGTAGCCCTGATGGGCTTGGGATTGTTTCAGCAGTTGATTCACTGCTAGCGTCACCGTGTCACTGTATGCGCTACGCCCCGGGAGGTGACCGCTGGACAAAAACGCCAAGACGGCGAGCCCGGTATAGGCGTTGGCCGGCTTCGCTTGATCGCTGTGCGCAAACGCCCCGTTCTTTGCTTGGGCAGTCGCCAGCCAAGCCAGCCCTCGGTCGATCGCGGCGTCGGTGGGACGAAACTCGTTCGCAACTACGGAAATGGCGAGCAGAAGTGTCAGGAAAGCCGGCTTCAAACAAGGGCCTCATTGGGATGCTGTGCTAGTTCGAGGTCTTGCGTTGCTCGTAAATCAGCAAGCTTACGATGTCCTCGGCCGCACGGGGATGTGCCAAGGTCAGAATACCCTCGCGTTGCGATCTCCGCAACTCAGGGTCGGTGAGCGCGGCGGTGATCGCCTCGCGCAGGGCGTCGGAGGTCAGGTCCGCTTCGGCAATCACATGCCCGCCTTTGGCACGCGCGACAACCTCCGCGTTCAGGGCCTGGTGTGCATCCGTCGCGTGCGGATAGGGAATTAGGATGGATGGCCGTCCAGTAACCGCGAGCTCGGCAACTGTCGATCCGCCAACCCGAGATACGACCAAATCTGCCACTGCCAGATACGCACCCATCTGGTCCGTTCGCGCTGCGATTTGGGCCATGATCTCATGTTTCTCACACAGTTCCTGCTCCTCGCGATTATCCTCCTTTCCTGTGAAGTGCACCAGTTGCAGGGGTGGGAAGTCCAGCCTGGGGATTGCTCCCAGCACGGCCTGGTTAATCGCCTCCGCGCCCTGGCTGCCGCCAAATACCAGAACCACCGGGAAGTCTGGAGATAGCCCCAGCGCCTCGTAGCGACTCAGCGACTCCTCGTCTTCAAGTTCGTGATCTGCTGCCCCCAGGATCTCCGTCCGTACGGGCATGCCTACCAAGGTCGTATCGTCCTCGCATAGCAACTCTGGAATAGGAAGCGAGAGCATGGTGTGGGCTGCGTACTTCGCCAGCCGACGATTCGCCCGGCCAAGAATGGCGTTGCCCTCGTGTACCGCCAGTGGCTTGCCACGTAGCAGAAGTGCCAGTCCCAATGGTGCAGACGCATAGCTGCCCATGACGATGCCCAAGTCCACGCCATGCTTGCCCAGCAGGCGGGCGGTCTGCAACACGCACCAAGCCAGACGTACAGCAAATAAGGGCAATCCCAGCTTGGACCGCGGTAGACGCACAACCGGAGAAGGAACGGCCTCCAGGGCCTCTTCCTCGGCCTGCTTGATCTGAGCGTCCTGTTGGCTACCGCCGACAAAAAGGATCGCTGTCCCCCCCTTGCGCTTAAACTCTCGCGCGATCGCTAGGCCCGGAAAGAAATGCCCGCCGGTTCCACCACAAGCCACCGCTAGCGTCATGCCCTCGGCATCTTGCTGAAACTTGGTCATTGACATATCAGCCCTTCCCCGCTGTGGTGCATCCGACGTTCGGGGGTAAGCTAGGTCACCAAACGGAAATATCAGCTACTACAGGGACTTCTTGAGGATTTTACGTGCCCAATTCGAGATATTTCTCTGTCATACTCCTGCTGGTATCCTTCGCGATTTCCGCAGAAGCCGCGCGTTGCAGCGTCTGCAAGAACGCGCTTTCCGGCAGTTACCTCACGGCCGAAGGTAAATCCTTCTGTTCGAAATCGTGTCATCACCGGACCTTGCCCACCTGCGCCAGCTGCAAGGAGCATGTGTCTGGAAGCTTTGTGATATCCGAGGGCAAGTCCTACTGCGGCAAGAAGTGTCTGAATATTTCGCTGCCGAAATGCACGCTCTGCGCCCAGCCGTTACGCCAGATGTTCACCATCAATGGCAAGAAGTACTGCAAGGCGCACGCAGACGGGCATCGCTGCTTCGGCTGTGGACTGCCATTCGACGCGGGGAAGCTGCTAAAAGACGGGCGCAAGCAATGTGCCACCTGCGCAAAGTCCGCAATTTTCGACCCCGCGAACGGCCTGGCTCGGCTTCGTCAGGCACGTGCACAGCTTAAGGCCGTGACCGGGATCGTCTCAGCCTCCTTGCCAAAGCTCAAACTGGTGGACCGCCCGAGTTTGCTGCGGGTGATGGGGGAGCAGGGCCACATGCCCGATCAGATGACGGCCCGCGGCTTCTACCGGCGCAACGAGCGCACCGAGACGCGTTCCTTTGCCGGGCGCGTGGTCTCTGCGGACACAGAAGTCAGCGAGACCATCTTCATCCTGTCAGGGCTAACTCCCGATCAGTTTCTTATCACGGCCATTCACGAGTTAACTCACGATCTGATTTCGGAGACCTACCGTCCTATCGCGGACCTGCCGCGAGACTTGGAGGAAGGGCTTTGCCAGTATACCGCTGCCATGTATTGCCGCAAGCAGGGCTGGATGCAGGATTACATCACCATCGACAAGAGCCCGGATCCGATATACGGCGGCGGTTTCCGTAAAGTGCACAAGCGATTCGGGAACCATAACTGGAAGGCGATCGACCGCTGGCTACGCACGCGCTAGCAGCCTGTCGAGCTTAGGGCCTACCGCCCGCGCATTTCGACGGCGTCTTTGCCAACGCCTCGTTGTTCCACGTACCGCCAGCAGACCTCCCCCACGTCCTCTAGGAGCTCTTGGCCACGCTCAAGTTTGGCGGCATTACGCCGGTCTACTTATAGCTGCAGGCTTCGAAATCGTAGATCCCTATTATTGTCCCGCCGGGGGCAACCCCGCAACCAACAGCCCTGGCTAGACGTCGTCGCCCGCTCATCTGCTGGGACTGCGAGCGTCTCGCCGGCATAATCAGTGGGGCGGTATGCTGCGAATTCAACGGCCGTCGCGCAGGTCCGTCATTGTTTTTTCGTAGAGCCGGTAGAGTAGCGTTGCAGAGAGGATCACTAGCAGCACATAGAGCAAAACCCCAATGGCATTGCGCGGCACCGGGATGTATCCGTGCTGAATGCCCAAAACGAAGAAACTGTGGCCGAGATAGGCCGAATAGCATACGGCGCTAAGATGGTGAATGGCATAGTTAATCGCCTTTGGCGGGCGAGGGATTGCCATCACTACAGGAATGCAGAGGGCGATTCAAGCCAGGACAGGGAGGATTTTTCCGACCATCATCTTCCTTCCTAGACTCGGGAGGAACAGCACTGCCGTGCTTGGCTAAAAGTGCGGTCCTCTCCGATTCGCCACACTAGCTAGGCTGCTTCGACTCGCTCAATGAGAGTTAGGTTCGAAGACAGCTTGCGAACTGCGCAAACGGCAATGCTCAGGCCACCGAGAAAGGCCATGGCATGCAGGAACCACGGCCCGTAGCGGACGTAGTGAGTGAGCTGCTCGCGGCGAACCAGCGGCACTTGATAGCGTTGCGTGCCACGCACAAAGCGCTGCCCATCTCGGATCAGGCGCTCTGTGACGGTGCCGTCCGGGAGAATCAGGCAGCTGTCACTGTTGTTGCCGCTACGCAGCAGCGGCAGTCCTGTTTCTACGGCCCGAAATACCGCGTGTGACAGGTGTTGCTCGGGGCCGCTGGTCGTGCCGTACCAGGCATCGTTGGTGATCACCATTAGGAATTCTGCGCCTTGCTTTGCGAAGTTCGCACTGACCTGCGGGAAGATGTCCTCGTAGCAGATGTTCACGCCAAAGCGTGCCTCCTCGTGCTCAAACAGCGTGTATTCTCTGCCGGGCAACAGACTGCGTCCCATGCCGATAAGTTCCACCAGCCAAGGTAGCTGGTCTTCGAATGGCGTAAACTCTCCAAATGGCACGATCTTGATCTTATCATAGACCTGCTCCAAGAGCCCGTCTGGGGTGAAGATGATGGCGCTATTAGTCATGTCCGGGGGGGCTTTTAGGCCGGGAGGAGGGAAGCGGTAGTGGATGGTGCCCGCCAACAGCCAGCTCTCCGTGTTCAGGGCAAATAGTCGGCCCAGTGCAGCGCGGCAGTCGTTGTCGAAGACCAATGGGGCCGGGATAGCCGTCTCGGGCCAGACGATCAAAGACGGGGGATCCTGAGCCTGCAGCAACTCGCGCGTTAGGTTCTCATAGATCTGGATTGCGTTCGCCAGTTCATCGTTCTCGTAGTTTCGAATCTGTGGTAGGTTGCCCTGCACGAGGGCAATCTCTTTTAGGTCGGTATGGGAGGGCGGCGGTGCCGATCCCGGTAGGAGTAGAATCGTTGCGGAGATCGCAATCGCCCCGCCGATTACGGCGTAGGATGGAGGCGTGCAGGAGAAGGCGGCGGGCGTACGCCGCAGCAGCAGAAATAGCGCGAGATTTACCACGCAGATCGCGAAGCTCAGTCCGTGTACCCCGAGGTAGCTGCAGGATTGAATCAGGCGGGGCTGTTCCCACAGCACCCCGCCGAGCTGATTCCAAGGAAAGCCCGTCGCAATCCAGCTGCGTACCCACTCCAGTAAGAGCCAGCAGGCCGCGCCGCACAGAGCGAACAAGCCTTGGCGCCCAGCGGTCAATGCGTCCGGGTAGGTGGCATGAGCCTGGTGCAGTGAGGCCAGATCCTCGCCGCGTTTTCGTTCCAGGGAGGATAGGATCAAGCAGACCGCACTGACCCACGCGCCTTGGCAAAGGGCCATGATGGGGGCCAGGGCAATGGGAGCGAGCCAGGACACTTCTCGTAGAAACGCTAGGCCCGCGAGCCAAAAGGTGAAGCCGAAGCAGTAGCCCACGAGAAACGGGCTGCGTCCAGGCCTGCGACTCAGCAAGGGCAGCGGGACTAGGGCGACAAAGGCCAGCGGCCAAAGCTTCAACGGGGGGAACGCAGCAGCGAGCAATAGTCCAGCAGCCGCAGCCAGCGCATAGGTCTGCAGCGCAGGTCTCTCGCCAGTAAGGGCGGCGACGTTTCCCGCACGCGAAGCGCGCGCCTGTTCTGTCGAGGGGAAACTGGTGCGACTTCCCGTTAAAGCCATTTAGATCCTCCAGGGCATTCACCTCGCTCCGGATAGATCCGGAACAACAGTGCATACCGCTACCACCCTTTTGAGTGACGGACAGTCGTTCGCTGCGGATTGCATTCGGGGATGCGCCTCAGTACGGTAGCAGGGAGCGGAGGCACGATCACATCGTATGCTGGGGCATTCTGAGCAAAATTGCATATCTGACAGGGACTTGGCCCGCCTGGAGCGAGACGTTCATCGCCCAGGAAGTAGAGTCGCTGCGTGCCTTAATGCCGTTGGAACTGGTAGCAATCCGGCAGGGCGCCCCTGCGTCCGGTGCGTGCAATTACTTGGACGACCGACCGCCCACAGCAGGCACGCAGAGCTCACGGGCCGGACTTGTGCCTGGTAGTCTGCGGCTTCCCCTAGCGCGTCGCAGGCATGGCACGCTGATTCAAAAACTTGCGGAGTTCGCAACTGAGCGCGGCGTGAGCCACATCCACGCCGCATTTGGTGGATTGCCGGCTGTGCTTGCGCACTTCGCAGCCGACGCCGCCGGGCTGAGTTGGTCGGTGAGTGTGCATGCTGCAGATGTGCTCACTAGCCCGTATCCTCCGTCGCTGTACGATACGGCCACCGTGGTTCTGGCCTGCAATGAGCATGTTGCGGCCAGTCTCTCTCACCCGCGGCTTCACGTGATTCCGCACGGATTGGCGCTGGACGCTTGGCCCATGGCAGACCTCGACGCGGCTCCGAGGCGGTTGTTCTGGGCTGGACGGTTCGTCGAGAAAAAGCAGCCATGGTTGGCGGTTGAGGCGGTTGCCGCGTTACGGGAGACCGGCGTGGATTTTACGCTCTGTATGGCTGGGGCCGGGGCGCTGATGCCGGATAAGCGGGAGTGGCTGGAGCTTCCCGGGGTGCTGCCTCAGGATCAGATCTTGCGTAAACTCCAGCGCAGTTGCGCGTTACTGCTCACGAGTTGCGAACTCCGCAACGGTGATGCCGAGGGTATTCCCAACATCGTGGTCGAGGCCATGGCGTCTGGGCTGCCAGTTGTCGGCACGATCTGCGGGGGGGTCGGCCAGATTTTGAGCGAGCGGACTGGTTGGCCGGTGGACGGGACCGCGTCTGGATATGTGGCGACGATCGAGAAAATCCTTCAGGATGCGAAAGAAGTTCGGCAGCGCGCGCTCGCGGCCAGGGCCTTAGTGGAAGCAAGGTTTGATCATCTCCACTGCATTCAGCAACGAACAGCGCTGATTGCACCTTGAAATGTCGAACTACGCGCGTAGCGTACCGCCCTTGCCAAGCTCGGGGTGTAGCTCAGCCTGGCAGAGCGCTACGTTCGGGACGTAGAAGTCGGAGGTTCAAATCCTCTCACCCCGACCACCCATATTGGGCGGATGAAACAAAGTTTTAAAATGTCATGTGACAGAGCCGGATGCGATGCTATCGTTCGGGCTCTCGGCCGCAAGACGAGTTCAGGTTCCGACATAGCTCAGCGGTAGAGCGGGTGGCTGTTAACCACTAGGTCTCTGGTTCGAATCCAGATGTCGGAGCCAATTTCTTAAAAAGGGCGCCCATGTCATCCAATTCCTATTCTCGCGCAGACGTATCCGAATGTAGCGAGGGGCGTCTATTCGGTCCGGACTACGGGAAACTCCCGGCAGGGCACATGCTGATGGTCGATCGCATCACCCATGTCGCTTCTGAAGGTGGTAACTACGACAAAGGTCTTTTGACCGCGGAACTTGATATCACCCCTGACTTGTGGTTCTTCGAGTGTCACTTTCGCGGGGATCCGGTGATGCCTGGCAGTCTAGGACTGGATGCACTGTGGCAATTGGTCGGCTTTTTTCTTGCCTGGAAGGGCTACAAGGGGAAGGGCCGCGCGTTGGGAGTGGAAGGCGTACGCTTCCGTGGCGAAGTTCTCCCCGATGCAAAAGTTGTCTCCTATGAGATCCACATTCGTCGGATCATCAATCGTAAGCTGACGATGGGCATTGCAGACGGCATTGTCAAAGTAGACGGCGAGACCATTTACACCGCCAAGGACCTGCGTGTAGGTCTTTACGGAGACACCACCGCAGGGTGAAGTTTCTCAGCTGGAATGTCAATGGCATTCGCGCGGCGATTCGAAAAGGCTTTCGCGACTTCGTCGCTGAGCAAGACGCCGACTTTATCTGCATCCAGGAAACGAAGGCACGCCCTGTGGACGTGGAGCTGGAGTTGCCAGGGTACCACGCAGTCTGGGATTGGGCGGAAAAGAAGGGCTATTCGGGCACTCTGGTTCTCAGCCGCGCAGAGCCGCTATCCACGCGCCGTGGGATCGGAATTGCAGAGCACGATACCGAAGGCCGCGTGACGACGATCGAGCTGACGGATTTCTACCTGATCTCGGTCTATACGCCGAATGCGAAACGGGACTTGTCCCGCTTGCCCTATCGCACCGAGGAGTGGGATGTGGAATTTCTGAAGTACTGCTGCGAATTGGAGAAAACCAAGCCGGTAATCTTCTGTGGCGACCTGAATGTGGCCCACACCGAGCTGGATTTATCCAATCCCAAGGCAAATCAGAAAAAGCACGGTTTTACGCCACAAGAACGAGCTGGGGTCGACCGGATTATTGAGGCAGGTTTTGTGGATGCCTTCCGGGAGTTTCACGAAGGAAACGGCCACTATACCTGGTGGGCGCAGTGGGGCGGCGCTCGTGAGCGCAACGTGGGCTGGCGGCTCGACTATTTCTGCCTCTCAGAAGCGTTGCGCCCGCGCCTGGAATCCTGTGAGATTCTGGCGGATATCATGGGTTCCGATCATTGCCCGGTGAGCATGGAGTTGAGCGACGCAGAGTAGTCGGCGGCTGCAGGCGGGAACCGCTATTGCGGACGTCACGCGAACAGCCATCGATAGCATTGTGAGGTTAGATTTTCTTCTGCCAACCAGCCATGAAGGTGATGCCGGTATCCATGCCGATACCGTTCATGTCTTGGTAGACCGGAACGTGGACTTCCAGCGCAATGCGATGCCCAGCCAAGGGCCCTGTAGGCGGTGACAGGTTGAGACCGGCCGCGCATTCCAGCCGCTGTCCGCCGTAGTTGCGCGGGAAATGCGGCGGTGCCGCGTGGCCATGGGTGTCGTTGAAATGGCCTGCGATCGCGCCCTCGCTGTGGTGAACCAACCGGGCGGATGCGCTGATGCTCTCAGAAAGAGGGCGTGCAGCCCAGCAGGTGGTGCTGACAGCATTTCCCAGGGTGAAGCCGCTGTCATTGCGCGCATGCTCGCGAATCTTCCCGCTTATCTGGGCACCCCAAGACCAGGTATCCGCGATCCCGGTGTAGGTGACACTTGGCAGAAAGTCCCAGGTTCCGGAGCCCAGTTGCATACCGTAAGGCAGAAATGTCCCTGCCTGGCGGACGTCCGCAGCCCCGGTTGGGAGGCTGACTCCCAGGCCAAGGTGAACGCGGTGGGTGTCATCCTGATGGAGACCGATCAAGGCAGTCAGGGAAGTGTCGCCCCAGCCGGAACTGGAGTGCCCGTGGGTGCCATGGCCGTGCATGCCATGCGGGCTGGACTGCAAGGTCATGTCCTTTTCAAGCCACATGCCCATGAGCATGAGTGTGACTGATTTGGTCGGGGCGTACATGGCACCCATCATGTGCATGTTCATGCTCATGTTCGTGGCGGCCGCGTCATGGCCGAGAGCGTGGACCTCGTGCGCACTGAGTTCTTGGCTGCCCTGCCGTTGCCCGGGCATGTCCATGTGCATCATGCGGTAGGACACCATGATCTGATTGCGTGCGTGAAGATGGTCGCCCATGACGCCAATTGGGGCGTGAGCGTCCGGGCGACTGCCAGCGAGGCAGATCGTGGATAGAAGGAGCGTGCCGACGGCACGCAAAAACGGTGAATAACTCATATGAAATTACCTGAGAGAGGATGCGGTCCCGGAAAGCCGGGGACCAGGGAGGTGGCGTGCTGATGCACGAGGATATGCAGGCGGGCGGAGAAGACGCTGGCGCTATGGGAGGCTGCCATTTTCCTCAATCTCCTGCCTACAAGAGTTCTCAGGACTCGTGAATGGGGACCGGGCTGGTGTGCTCAGGATCTGGCGGGGAATATGCCGCGGTGAAGGCCAGCACGGGGCCCCGGGTTGCGGACTCCGCAAACCATGAGGGGCTGTCAGCGCTGGGAACGTGTTTGATAGGATTGGCGGCTGTGACTGATCCGGCCGGGGCGTCGCTGTGACATTTGCCAGCAGCAAGCGCGGGAGCGGATTCTGTGCGCCGCCGAGAGTCTTTGGGGAAGCAGCAGCAGTTTGTTGCGCAATCTACCGCGGATTTACAGCCGCAATTATGGTCTTGGCAGAGAAAGCGGCCGTTCGAGGGGGCTTGCGCGAGGAAGCAATCTGCGATGAACGTGGGCGAAACTACAGGAAGGTAGGCGAGCAAGTATGCCGCGAGCACTGCAAGTACCGTCGCGACGCGAGCGACCCGGGCAAACATTAGTCTATCTTGTCTGTGTAATTGCAGCAGGCCCGCACGGTGCAGGCGCTGCAAATAGGCTTACGCGCTTTGCAGGTATAGCGCCCGTGCAGAATGAGATAATGATGCGCGGGCTTGAGATGCTCCGGGGGGATCTTCTTGAGCAGCGCCTGTTCTGTCGCCAGCGGTGTTTTTTCGTCGCAGAAACCCATGCGGTTGGCGACCCGGAAGATGTGCGTGTCGACAGCGAGAGTGGCTTGGTTGAAGCACACGTTCAGCACCACGTTAGCGGTCTTGCGACCTACGCCGGGGAGGCGCTCGAGCGCCTCGCGGTCCGAAGGGACTTCGCCGCCATGTTCATTCAGGAGCAAGTGGCAAAGCCCGATCACGTGCTTGGCCTTGTTGCGGAACAGGCCGATGGTCTTGATCGCCTCGCGTACGCCTTCCTCGCCCAGCTCCAGATAGTCCTCACAGCTGCGACAGCGTGCGAATAATGGTCGCGTCGCCTTGTTTACGCCGATATCCGTGGCTTGGGCAGACAGCAGAACGGCGATGACCAGGTCCAACGGCGATTCCCACTTCAGCTCAGATTTGGGCTCGATGGTCTTTGCGAAGATCGCAAAGCACTCTGCGATCTGGGCTTTGGTCATGCGCCGAATGCGGGCCACTGTCAGTCCTTCAGCGCCGCCGCGTGGTGGGCGAAGTGGTCGCCGATAAATGTGCTGATGAAGTAGTAGCTGTGATCGTAGCCCGGCTGCAGGCGCAGAGTCAGCGGATGGCCAGCTGCGGCGCAAGCCTGTTCGAGCCGTGCGGGCTGCAATTGCTCCTCAAGGAAGCAGTCACCGTCGCCCTGATCAATCAGCAGAGGCAGCTTCTCGCTGGCTGACGCGACCAACGCGCAGGCGTCGTGTGCTTGCCATTGGGACTGATCGTCTCCGAGGTACGCGGAAAACGCTTTGTGCCCCCATGGCACGCTGGCGGGAGCCACGATTGGGGAAAACGCAGAAACCGACACGTACTTGCCGGGATTCTTGAGCGCAATAGTGAGCGCACCGTGGCCTCCCATCGAATGGCCAAAAATGCCGGCTTTTCCCGTCGTTTGGAAGGTCGCGTCGATCAAGGCTGGCAGTTCACTGACCACATAGTCGTACATGTGGTAGTGCTTGCTCCAAGGGGCACGGGTGGCGTTCAGATAGAAACCAGCGCCACAGCCAAGGTCATAGCCGTCGTCGTCCGGGACATCATCGCCGCGCGGGCTGGTGTCCGGGGCCACCACGATGATCCCGTGCTCGGCGGCGTACTGCTGTGCGCCTGCCTTGGTCACAAAGTTCTGTTCGGTGCAGGTGAGCCCGCTGAGCCAATACAGGACGGGGCAGGGGCCGGTGGCTGCCTGCGGGGGGAGATAGACCCCTACGTTCATCTCGCAGTTCAAGGCCGCGGATGTGTGCCTGTAAACGGCCTGCTGCCCGCCGAAGGACGTGACGGTGCTAGTCTGGGTAAGTGTCTGCACTATCTTGCCCATCAGCCGTGCTGAGCGCGGAATTCTTGCATGAACGCCACCAGATTGCGGACGCCTTCGATCGGCATCGCGTTGTAGATGCTTGCCCGCATGCCGCCCACGGAGCGATGCCCTTTCAGCCCTACCAAGCCGATCGCGCTAGCTTGCTTGACGAAGGTGCCCTCGCGTTCGGCATCACCGATCGTGAAGCAGACGTTCATCTTGGAGCGGTCGGCCTTGGCAGCCGGGCCTTGGTAAAAGTCGTCTGCGTCAATGCAGTCGTAGATCAGTGCAGCCTTTTCAGCGTTGGTCGCCTCGATGCCTGCCAGGCCGCCTCTGCTCTGAACCCACTGTGCAACTAGCCCGACCATATAGATCGCGAAGGTGGGTGGTGTGTTGTACAGCGACGCCTTATCGACATGGGTGTCATACCGCAACATCGTGGGAACATTTGCTGGGCCCCTGCTGATGAGGTCTGTCCTGGCGATCACCAGCGTCACCCCCGAAGGGCCAAGATTTTTCTGGGCACCACCATAGATCAATCCAAAGTTCGAGACGTCGAAATCGCGCGACAAGATATCACTGGACATATCAGCGATGAGCGGGACGCCAGCCGGCGCGGTCGGGAAGCTGGCAAACTGGGTGCCGTAGATGGTATTGTTACTGGTGATATGCAGGTAGGCAGCGTCGGGCGTGCAGTTCCAGCTGTCGGCATCGGGGATTGACGTGTAGTTCGGCCCGCTGCTCGCGACGACATTGGCTTTTCCCTGTAGCTTGCCTTCCTTAGCTGCCTTCTGGCTCCAGGAACCGGTGTCCACGTAGTCCGCAGTCTGCCCTTCGCCCAGCAAGTTCATTGGGATCATGGCAAACTGGGTGCTCGCGCCGCCCTGCAGAAACAGAACGGAATAGTCTTCGGGAATGCTCAACAGTTCGCGAATTGCGGACTCCGCACCATCGATGACAGCCGTGAACTCTTTGCTGCGGTGGCTGGCTTCGAGGATACCGTAGCCGAGGCCCTGGTAGTCGGTGAATTCTTCGGCAGCCTTCTGCATTACCGCAGCCGGCAGCGTGGCGGGGCCTGCGCTGAAATTATAAACCTGGCTCATGTCGATTCCATCGGTGAGGTGAACAGAATGAATCTCGTATAGGTAGATCGTTGCGCCTGCGGTAACAGTGCTGGCGGGAAATAATCTGCGGGTTGTTTTGGTTGTCAGTTCTGGCTGGCGCGGATCTGGGTGAGGCGGGACTGGGCCGCGCTCAGCGTCGGGTCCAGCAGCAGTGCTTGCTCGTAACGTGACGCGGCGGCGGCCAAGTCGCCGGCTTGCTGGGCAATAAGCCCGAGGTACAGGTGCAGTGACGGGTCGTGAGGGATGAGTCGTAGCGCCTTTTCGTACTGTGGCCGAGCAAGGTCGAACTGCTTGCGTTCTAGATAGCAGTTGCCGAGGTTCTTGCGGGCGTCGGCATTGTCAGGGGCCAAGCGGACAGCTTCTTGAAAGGACGTAAGGTCCTTGGTCAGAACTCCGCGGTTGTTGTGGGCATTGGCAAACAGTGGATCGGCCTGAATCGCTAGGTCGATGTGGCGAATTGCGCGTTCATGCTCGCGGCTCTGGAGTGTCAGGATTCGCGAGAGATTATAGTGCGCGACAGCCGAATTTGGATCCCGGTCGATCGCTTGCTGGTAGAAGGCTTCCGCTTCGCCGAAGCGTCCGGCATCTTGGGCGAGAGTGCCCAGCGAGTTGTAGGGCAGGGCGCTGCGAGAATCCTTTGCTAGAGAATCGGTCCAGAGGGTTGCACTGTTCTTCCATACTCCACATCGCTGGTACCCGCCTGCAGCATACGCCAGCAGCACGCAGCCGATCGCGACCATTGCGCCTTTTCCGTAGCGTGTGATCAGGGCGGAGCCGCCCGCGCCTGCGATGGCAAAAACCCCCATCGCAGGCAGGTAAAGGTAGCGATCTGCCATGATGGTCGAGATTGGGACCAAGTTCGCCACCGGGGCCCAGGCGACCACAAACCAGCCCAGGCACCAAGCCGCGAACCAGTCTTGGTGTCTGGCTCGCCAAACGGCTGCCGCGACCAAAATTGCGCCTGACAGCATTCCCAGCAGCACCTTGGGGCTGCTGAGGCTCTGAGACAGCTCATGGAAGTAGCGATTGTTCAGCCAAAGCGGCAGCAGCAGATTGCAGAGGTAGTCGAAGAAAACTTGAAAGTCTGTGACTAGAGTCCCCGTCAGGGTGCCATCGGAGTGATCGCGCGCGGTTTTACCTTGCCCGCTGGTCAAGACTCGAAACAGGGAAAGAGTGATGATCACATTCAGCGCCAGATAGCCTGCGTACTGTGCCCGGAGTTTGCGAGCGCGCTGGATGCCCGCTGCACAGAGGTCGGTGCCGATCAGTAGTGTGGGCACGACCACGCCTACGGGGCTCGACCACATTGCCAGGAGCATGCACAGCAGTGTTCCTGCGATCAGGCCTGCGCGTTGGACACCAGTCGCCGTGATGCTCTGCTGGTGACAGATTGCCGCCAGCAGCGAGAAAACCGCCAGTAGACCATATTTGCGCGACGATGCCCAGGCGACTGCTTCGATATTCACCGGATGGGCTGCGAAAAGCAGTGCGGCGATCGCCGCCGCGATTCCGATCTGGCGTGGCTCCCATTGCGGGCGAAACCCGCGGAGTAATACTCGGAGCCAGACGAACAGCAAGACCGCCGCGATCGCGTGCAGGAGCGCGTTTACGAGGTGATAGGGGCCGGGTTTCAGCTCCCACAAGGCGTAGTCGATGGCATAGCTGAGTTCACGGATCGGTTGAAACGTGCGGCCAGACTCCAGTGTGAACATTGTACGCAGGCTCTCTGCAGACAGTGACCGGATCCCGGCATTGTCGACAATGAGCTTATTGTCATCCCAGTCCGTAAACTCGAAGCTCGCAGTTTGGGCGTAGACGATGCAGACCGTGAACATGATGCCGAATATGACGAAGCGGCCAAAGCGCCTCTCTCCAGTTGCAGTCTGTTCTGCCGCCTTCTTCTTTCTTATCTTCGCCATGCAATCCGGTCTGGTGGTCTGCCATTTGTCGAGGTGAATCTACCGGTACGCGCAGGCTATGGAACTGGAATCAACTACACTCTTACAACAGGCTATGACAGAAGAGGAACGACTCCGGTTTTGTCGTAACCGCGCGAAGAAAACAGTTTAGGTGAGTGGGGATGCGTGGCGCGCGCGTCTCGCTGATCTGGCTAGTAGGAGCCCGCCAACGCAGGTGCCCAAAGGAGGCATACGGCTGCGACCTATGGGGCAGGTACGACACGATTCCTCGTGAGTTCGTCAGCGTGGGGATTGCAATCCCGCGCTATGCCGACCTTTTGACGCGTACCGGACGAGGTCCCGTGGGAATGCGTCAGAGGGTAGAACGCTGGTTGGAATCCGCTAAGGATCTGAACGCGCGCCTGGAGGCCCTGAACCGCTACTCGTTACGCAGGCCAACTCAAACCCGAGATGGATTTGGTGGGCCTGGCCCCTGCTGCTAGGGGAAACGGGGGGCGTTTAGCCTTTGAAGTTACCTAAATAGCGAGCAGCGGCCGCTGGGGTTGCAGACTGCAATAAACGCTCTACCCGATTCATTTCGCGTGAGAACAGAGCCAGAGACTGCAGCAAGCGCATGTGCGCAGTCGGGGCAAATGCGGGAATCGCCAGACAAAAGAATAGCGGAGTCTTCAAGTTAGCAGCGCTGGCAAAGGAAACCCCGCCTTCTACTGCAATCCCAACAGTTAGGGATAGTGCGCGCACGGCGTTAGACCGAGCATGCGGAAAGGCGATTCCGTTATCGATGACCGTGGTCACCTCGGATTCGCGGCGGAGAAGGTCCGCCACCATTTGATCTGGGTCAGTGACGGTTCCAATTTGGACCATGGGCGCGATGAGAGTTCGCAGGATTTGTTCCTGCGAACCTCCCTCTAGTCCCAAGATCACGCGATCGGCCTTCATAAAGTTCTTTAACAACATCGAGCGCCTCTTAATTCTCTATACGTCTACATGCACAAAACTACCGCAATTCGGGCAGGATGGCTCGACTTTTCCTGAGTTAATCCTATTCAGGTCTCCCTGTGGAATCGATAGATTGCAGCTCAGGCACATGCCACCGCGCACATGGGCCACGGCCAAGCCGGCCGCGCGCAAGCGGTCGAACCGAGATAGAACCAAGGGGTCTATCTGCGCTCGCAACGCCTCGCGCTGGGTGTGCACGGCATCTGCGTCTGCACTGCCTTGATGAACAATATCGAGCTCAGAAATCCGGATCTCGAGCTCCTGTAATCGCGAAAGCTTATCAATGTCGACGTTGTGCTCGTCTTCGTCCATCGTAATCGTCTACTTGTGGTGCGGGGTTACTCGCGTAGCGTATAGTGCGCGACAGGTAGCTGTAATACCAATGCAATCGTCCAAAATTCTGTGGAGACAACGTATGCGGATAGTCGGAATTTCTGTGGTGGTGGCGTCGCTACTGAGCAGCTGCATGACCAAGGATTCGGTCCATGATTTGGCCTCGCCTGCACAAAAATACGGCCTAATCTTTACGGCGACGGAGTGGCTCCCCGAAGATAACCATGACCCAAGCGGGCACTATGCCGGGTGGATTCAGACGGTGCGCGTGGCACAGAGCATGCAGCGCGCGGGAGTGCCGGCCCAGAATCTGCGCCTGCTGTACTACGACGGCCAGTCGCGGTGTGAGGTGCCGATTCTGCCTGCAGGGCATTGCCAGCATCTGCCGCTGATCGCTCCTGCGACCAACGCCAACCTCGAATCAGCTTTCACAGAGTATTGCAGGATTCTTAGGCCCAAGGATCAACTGCTCGTTCATCTGAGCTCACACGGCGAACGGTCCGGGATCTTGCGCGGAGACCTTGGCGAGACATTGGGAGCCTCGACGGTGAGCAACTGGCTGCAGCGGGTTCAGGCGCAGACGGTGGTGGTCATAGATGCCTGCCACGCAGGAGCGTTTATCAAGCGAATGCCGCGGCTCACCAATCCTGTGATTGGGACCGCACTGGACAATGAACTGGGCTGGGTTGACCGACACGGCTCATTCGGGCCGGCATTTTTCCCGCATTTGCGGAGTTCGCAAGGGATGTCTCTGGATGCGGGGAGTGTGCGCATGGCGTTTGAGCATGCCAGTGAGCAATATCGCTGGCACGGCCGCCAGCAACGATGGTATATTGAGCACAGATTCGATGGGCAGGGACTGCCTGCGGACCAACTCGCACAGCTCACGTTTACTCCGGTTCTCTTTATCCCATGATCTATTGCTGCGAATCACCAGTCGGCCCGCTAGCCTTGTCATATGACGCCAGCGGGTGCGTCACGGGACTCGGATTTGGCCGGCCCGATACGTGGGATCCAGACGCACCAGAGAGCGTGCGCCAGGTTTGCTCGCAACTATCGCGCTACTTTGAGACCGGAGCCGCAATCTCGTTGGCGAGTTGCGAACTCCGCAAGCGCACGGATTTTCAACAGCGTGTCTCGCGCGTCGTGTGTGCGATTCCACCGGGGCAAACTCTCGAGTACCGCGAGGTCGCCGCGCATGCTGGATCCCCACGCGGGGCGCGAGCAGTCGGCAACGTGATGGCGAGCAACCCATGGCCTATCATCGTGCCTTGTCATCGTGTGGTGGCTACGCAAGGATTGGGTGGTTATACCGGTGGACTGGAGAGTAAAAGATGGCTGCTTGCGCACGAGCAATCCTGTTCCTGACCCTGGCGACGATCACTGCTCACGCGCTCGAATCGCGCGTATTTAAGTGTCGTGTAGCCGGTTTCGGCGATAATGACGCGCGAATCTTGGGCTTGTTCAATCGCTGTGAGTCACAGATCAAGCGCTATTTGCCTCGGAGCGCGAAACACGCGCCAGAGTTTGTCTCTATTCTGGCCGAGGGCAAGACCTTCCGGGGAAAAGGGAGCGTAGTGTTTATTCCGCCGGATCGCTCGCGGTGGCAGGTTGTCCCGCTGTTGATGCGGGCGGCGCTGCATCGCTATGTGCCGCGGGAGATCGAGCCGGTCCCCACAGCGGAGCAACTCCCGGATTGGCTGGTGGCTGCGTTGACACGGGAGGTGCTACTGGACCGCGACATCGCACCGAATCGACAGCTAGCGATTGTGCGGGCCTTGAAGACGCGCCCCGTGGTAGATGTACTGATCGAACAGCGGGCGCCGGTAGCTGATCCGATCCTGTATCAGGCGTACGCACAGATCGCGCAGGTTTTCTGGCTAGCAGCTCTGGATCACGACCGCCAGGTGCTTGAGAAGCTGCTGGCGAATGTGGGGATGTTGGACGGGCCGGTGGCGATCGCCGCGCGATCTTTAGATATGCCTCGAGATTCCATCCAGAGCTGGTTGAACCTCAAGCTTGATGACGTGCTGTACGACATTTTCCGGCCACGTGACTACGCGTGGGTCGCAGAAATGCGCAAGGCTGCGCTCGCGCTTCCTGCCGTCGGGTCGCAGCAGGACTCGGCCGTAGACCTCAAAGATCTGAGCCTGTTGCAGGCTATGCAGACGATGAAGAGGCTCAAGATTAGCAATGCCGACATACATAGCCAGCGTAGTGAACTGGTCGCGCTGCTCAGTCGCAGCCCTTGGCTGTTGCGTGAGCCGATCAATCAGGACCTGGCCGCGATGCAGACGCTACTTGATGGACGCAGCCGTCGTTTTCAGCGGCATGCGCAGGCAGCCGAGGATGCTTTCGCTGCTGCCTACGAGCGTGCCCTAGCGGTACGAGACTGGCTTAAGACGTGCGAAGGCTGGGATTCGCATCTGCGCCTAGCGAATTTCTATCACAGCTATCCGCCGGAGGCGCTCGAGAGCGAGTTTGAACAGGCTGTGAGCGGGTTTCTGGACGAGGTAGAAGCCGCGCGAGAATAGTTGTAGGAACTACTGGGCTGCTACAAATAACCGACTTGGCAAGAATGCTGCGCAATGGCGAGCGAAAACGGAATGGTAGGGCCAGCAGGATTTGAACCTGCGACCAAGCGATTATGAGTCGCCTGCTCTAACCACTGAGCTATGGCCCCACTCCAAGCTGGTAAGGTTGCCAAGCACCAGCGTTTTGTCAATGCGCGGCGGCCTCGGATTATCATTCTTTCTCAGACAAACTCGAGAAATTTCTGCATGTGGCTGTCAAGAACCGCTGATTAGCGAAGTTATCTTCCGCTGAGGATTCCTGCGATCGGCCGTCGGGTGCATGAAAACGGTAGGAACACGGAGGTGAATGATGAGATGGCTCCTTACACGTGCAATGATCGCCAGCGTCGGTCTGGCGGATAACCCGAAGGCCGCGTAGAAAAGCGCGGAGATGGCATCTTTTCGGCCGCTTTACCGGCCGCCCGAAGGCACGCAGTCCGGCGTCCGCTTGACTGGAGCACACCGTGCGGTGTCAGTAGATGTGCCCGCGATCTACGTGCTCGCGCCGGATCATGTCGGGCTGACACTGCAGCAGCAGGCAGCCTTGTACCGGTATCAGTCCAAGCCTAGCAATCTTCAGTCTGAGCTACTGATGGGGACCGATGATCAGCCAGCGCCAGTGCTCAGCCTTAACAAGCCGCAGGCCGCCGAGGCTGGCATGGTTAAGATTGACCTGCTAAAGCACGATGTGTATCTCGAGAAGGGGGGGAGTGGCGCTGGTGGTGGAGCCGAAGAACCGCTCTCGTGATGTGCTGGCAACGGGCTTCAATTTGCGCACCAATCTAGACGCCCGACTGAGCACGCGCCTGGTGCAGAAGAACCGGTGCAAGACCCTGCAATTGCTGGCAGGCTTCGGCATCTGGTATGATGCGCTGGCTACCTTCTCGCAGATGATCGAGGTAACTCCCGACGATCGCCCGCTACGTGCGTGGCGTGCCACGCTGCTGGATCAGGTGGATCTGACCGAGGCTGCGTCGTTCGACCAGATTCACTGAGCGGCACCAATCCTGCAACACCGCTCGCGAAATTCGCGCAAACCGCAACTCTTACCGCGATCGCGGAGGGATGGCTGAGCGGTTGAAGGCTCTGGTCTTGAAAACCAGCGTGCCCTCGGGCACCGTGGGTTCGAATCCCACTCCCTCCGCCATTCCTTAGCGTAGAGTGGGAGGCGAGGCAAGACTGGGAGCGCCGGATTTATCCGGCATTCAGAGCCCCTGTGCAGTCGCCGGATACATCCGGCGCTCTCAGTGAGTGGCTCAAGCAGTAAGAATAACCTCGGTCTCGGCGTCGAAGATGTGGGCCTTGTCGATCGCAAGGCGCAGCTTGAGAGACTCGCCAATGCGCACATCGCGATGCGCTTCGATGCGTGCGATAAAGCTGGCTTTCCCCGTATTCAGATGAACGTAGGTTTCGGAGCCCATGGGCTCTGCGACTTCGGCAGTTGCCTCAATCTCAGGCGCAGATAGGTCTTTCTCGGCTTGAACGGAGCCGATGTCTTCGGGGCGAATGCCAAAGATTACCTTCTTGCCCGCGTGGTCGCTGACCTTTTTCTGGAGGGCCTCGCAGAGCAGAATTCGAGAAATACCGTCCGTAAAGACCAAGCCATTTCCCTCCTGCTCTAGGGTGCCTTCGAAGAAGTTCATCGGCGGCGTGCCGATAAAGCCGGCGACGAAACGATTTGCGGGCTTATCATAGAGGGTGAGCGGGTCGGCAACCTGCTGCACGAGACCATCTTTCATGACTACGATCCGGTCGCCCATCGTCATGGCCTCGACCTGATCATGCGTGACGTAGATCATGGTCGCATTCAGGCGTGTGTGCAATTTCGAAATTTCCACGCGCATCTGTACGCGCATCTTGGCATCAAGGTTGGACAGGGGTTCGTCGAACAAGAAGACCTTGGGCTGACGCACGATAGCACGACCTACCGCGACACGCTGGCGCTGGCCACCGGAAAGCGCTTTAGGGCGGCGCTCCAAATATTCGGTAATCCCAAGAATCTCTGCAGCATCGCGGACCCGCTGGTCGATCTCCTTCTTGGGGAAATGACGCAACTTGAGGCCAAAGGCCATGTTGTCATAGACGGTCATGTGCGGGTACAGCGCGTAGTTCTGGAAGACCATCGCAATGTCGCGGTCTTTGGGCGGTACATCGTTCACTTCCCGCCCGTCGATCGAGATCGTCCCTTTCGAGATTTCCTCTAGACCAGCCACCATGCGCAGGGTCGTAGACTTCCCGCAGCCCGATGGCCCGACGAGCACTAGAAACTCCTCATTCTTGATATCCAGGTTGAAGTCGCGAACGGCGGTCACATCGCCGGGATAGATCTTGAAAACGTTTTCGAGCTTTACGTCTGCCATGGTCTTACTGGTCCTTTTTCGTAGCTTGCTCTGGAGCGTGCGTTGTCGCGGCTTTGAGCAGTTTATCCGCTTTCAGGCGAACTTTATGGTTCGGGTTACCGTAGAAGAGGGTGATCTTCCCCGCGCTGTTGGTCAGCGACACACTTGGTGCCAGAAGAAGGTGGTGGGGCTCGCCTGCGGCGACCGGTTTCGGCCCTGCCGTGTCGTCCGGCATCGCGGAAAGCTGCAAAGCGGCAATGATGCTGAGGAGACTGAATATGAGAAATCGCACGATGATTACCTTGAATCGACTGTTATATAACGAACGACAGTAATGCCCGTCTGCACGGAATCAACTGATGGGCAGTGACTTGTAAACCAGCGCTCGGAGGCCGTGGATCTTGAGCTGACTAGTTATGCCTACCAGCGTTGCTCAGACGCACTTGTCGAAGCGAAAGGCTTGGCTATGGTAGCCGGGGGGCTGAAAGATGAAAACTGCGTTCGACGTGCCAAAAAAAAACAACTCAATTCGCTGTCCGTATTGCCACACTCCAGACCTGGAGCACGTAGGCGTGTGCCCACGCTGCAACAACCCTCTCGTGGTTGGGAAGTTGGTAAGTCTGGGTGCTGGTGTTGTGCCGGAGGGCAACATTTGGGAATTATTCCCCCGGAAGAATAGGCTGGGCAGAGACCGGTTGCACAACGACATCGTGATAGACAGCAACCTCATCGCCAAGCGCCAGGCCAGTTTCATCTTCAAGAGCATCGGCTTTCTGGTGATCAACGCGAACCGTGACCAGCACTGCTTGGTGAACGGCCGGCCGGTAGGGAAGGCTGGCGCGCCGCTGGCAACGGGAGACCACCTGAAGTTCGGTGTGGAGGAGTTCGAGTATCGGTTCAAGTTTGACGCGACGAAGGCGATGCCCAAACCCGTCAACGCCGTGCCGGAGTGCGGAGTGTCTGATACGGTCGAGGAGCCGGGGAACGACGAAGAGCCCACCGGTTGGGGGGGCGAGGACTCGCCGGAAGAGGCAGAAGCCCGAGAAGCCACAAGCTCGATCGCCCGCGAACTGCGGCACCATGAGGACAAGATAGACTGCTTGATGCTCTCCATCATTGAGCTGCTGAGCCAGGCAAACATCGCTACACACCCGGCGACGGTGATGGCCCACGCGCTCGATACGGTGCTGCAGATTACCCATTTTTCCCGTGGGATCGCCTACCTCGTGGTCCCAGATGAGCATGGCGAGGTTGAGATTCAAGAGATGTCTGCCCGCGTCTCCGGTCGCAAGGGCATGGCCCGCGACGATGAGGCGTACAGCTATCCGATTAATCAGGAGATGCTCGAGAACGCCTACGGCAAGATGATCACTGTAATGATCGACAATCCGTTTAGCGAGGAGATGGTCGATACGCAGAGAATCGGCTATCAAGGCGTCTTGGTCCTGCCCGTGGCCAGCTACAGCGCGCACACTGGAAGGCGCGAGATTCGAGCCCTGATTTATGCCGATTCGCTGCATATTCGCGGCCGGATGGACCGGAGCGCCGGTGCGGTACTGCATATTGTCCAGCATGCCTTGAACCTTGCCATTTGGAAGCATGAGCAGATCGAGCAGAAGGCGATCGGTGGCGTGCGCTCCCAGCTGCTGCCGATTCGCGACCAGATTACTGGTGTTGGCGAGCAGGTGCGATCGATGAACGATGACATCGCAGCAGACAAGGATATCGCTCCTGACATTAAGGTCGTGCTCTATCGTGAGTTCTACACCCTCTCGCGCATGCTTGAGGAAGCCCGCCAGAACCTCCAGAATTGCATTGACAGCTGATCCTATCGGGGATCTGTGCTGGCCCAAAGTATGAAGACAGCAATGCTGCTATCAGGTGGCGTAGATAGCGCAGTTGCGCTCAAACGGCTCTGTGACGCTGGCCACGACGTTACTGCGTTCTACCTAAAGATCTGGTTGGAAGATGATCTGGCCTTTCTCGGCGACTGTCCTTGGAATGCCGATTTAGGCTACGTGCGTGAGATTTGCGTCCAGCTGAATATTCCGTTTGAGGTGGTTCCGCTGCAGCGCGAGTACTTCGACCGAGTCGTCACTGCCGCCATCGCTGAGCTCAAGGCGGGGCGCACGCCAAGCCCGGACATTCACTGCAATGCCTTGGTCAAGTTCGGGGCTTTCTACGACACCATTGATGACAGCTTTGGCCAGGTAGCTACCGGGCACTATGCGCGGATTGACCGCCATAACGGTCGCAGTCAGCTGTGCTGTGCGCCAGATCCCGTCAAGGATCAAACCTACTTTCTGGCCAAGCTGCGCCAGGACCAACTTGCTCGGGCCTGCTTCCCGATCGGAGACCTGCAAAAGTCACAAGTCCGGGCGATTGCCGAGTCCGCAAACCTGCCGCCGAAGAACCGCAAGGACAGTCAGGGAATCTGTTTCCTTGGCAAGATCAGCTACCGTGACTTCGTGCGCTCCTACCTGGGCGAGAAGCCGGGCCGGATTGTACACCAGGCAGATGGTGCCATTCTTGGGCGGCATCGTGGGCTGTGGTTCCACACCATCGGCCAACGCCAGGGACTCGGGTTGAGTGGCGGGCCTTGGTACGTGGCGCGCAAGGATATGGATGCAAATACGCTATTCGTGACCAAGCAGAGAGCTGAGAAGCCTGAGCTACGGTATGAATTTGACATCGCAGACATGCACTGGATTAATGACCCGCCGGATCCGGGAAGCGGCCTGACCTGCAAACTCAGGCACGGTCCCGAACGCCAGGTTTGCGAAGTTCGCAAAAGCCCGGACCCAGGCTGTCTGCGGGTTCACCTTGAGATCGGAGAGCGCGCGATCGCTGCGGGGCAGTATGCGATTCTCTATCAGGACGACGTCTGCCTTGGCTGCGGCGTCATGCAGTAGAGATGCTAGGCGCGTCTAAACTGGCCCGGGTGTTTCTGCGCAGCTGTGCCTTGGCGCTGCTGATTTCTTATCCATTTGCGCTGTTGCCGCCCGGTGCTGCCGATCAACCGTATGGGGTGCGAGTTCCGACGGCACTTATTCTGGGGCTGATTGCGCTGACGGTGATCGTTCGCTGCCCCTTTTCGCTGCCCCGCTGGATGGGCTGGTGTCTCGCTGTATTTGGGCTCTGCGCGGTTGCGAACTTCGCAACGTGGGGAGGGCCATGGACGGGATACACGCTAGTGCTGGCGCAAGTCGCGATCCCGCTGGCGGTAGCGATCGTCTACACTGGCTATGACGTGGCAAGCGAGAAAACGGTAGTCCGGTTTCTGGTGCTTTTATGGGCCTTGGAGGTGACCTACTGCTTGATTGCCCAGCTGCAGGGGCGCCCGCCTGTGGCGCTTTGCGGAAATCGCAACTGGGAGGCCGCGCTGCTGGTCGCTTTGCTGCCGTGGCCTTGCTATGCCGCACAACAGCGCTTCGGGACGCGTGGTGTGTGGTTATGGGCTGTCACCGCACTGCCGCTCACTGGCTTTTTGATCTACTATTGCCACTCGCGGGCAGCTAATCTCGCTGGCCTCTGTGTCCTTGTCCTGCTGGCCCTTCTCTTTGGCGGGAAAAAGATCCTAGCCATGCGCCGAGAGGGGAAGGCAGGGCGCGCTCTGGCGCTGGTCGTTGGGTTCCTAGCGCTTACCGCTGGCGTGAGCTGGAAGGTCCTCGATAGGATGCTGGTTCGCGACATCGACTGGGCGGTGCGACAGGTGCAGCACGATGTGCGGATCCCGATGTATGCCGCGACTTTTCGTATGATTGGGGCGCACGACGCGATCCTCTCGCGATGGAGTGAACCACTCAAACTGACGGACCGCCACGGCTGGCTTGGAGCCGGTGCCGGGCGCTTCCGCCAAGCCTTTGCGCCGTACCGAAGCCGGTCTACCTACCACCAACGTTCTGTCAGCGCGCCGATCACCGAGCATCCGCACAACGAGTGGCTGCACATCATGGCCCAGATCGGCTGGCCGGCGGGATTGGCCTGGCTGATCCTGATTGGCTCGATCATTCCAGCGCTACTCAGCGGCGGGATTCGGCGGATCGCTGCGATCTCCGCATTTGTACTCTATGCACACGGGCACCTCGACATGGTCTTGGTGCGCGCACCGACGGATATATTGGCCTGGATCTGCCTCGGATTGGTCTGGGCGCCTTGGATCCGTGAGGGCAGGGTGGACGGCCGTCAGGCGGAACACGTGCGTCGTGCGTTGTACTCGGTGGCCATGTTGGCAGTGTATTGGGGCGGGACCAGCCAGCTCTACAAAAGCGTGCGGCTTAGCTGGCTGCTGCGGGATGCGCAGATCTTTGAAATGCGCTGTGTGCAAAACCCCAAACTTTTCCCTGAGCTGGCAGATCGCTACGAGGCTGCAGCCAAGATCGATGACAGTGCGCTGGAGCCGCACCTTTATGCCGGGATCGTCTGCCTGGAACGCTTGCGAGATTCGCACCGGGCGCTGCCGCACTTCGTGCACGTGGTCGAGCACGAGCCACACTTCGCCCACGTCAATGCCCTATTGGGCAGGACACTTGGCTCGCTGGGTGAGCATGCGCAGGCGACGAAGTATTTTGCAGTGGATTGTTGGCTCTACCCCGGCCAGCCGCGACCGTTGTTGGATTACTACACCGCGCTCGCGATTGGCGGGCGAACGGCGGAGCTTCCTGCCGTGATGGCGGAGTATCGCAAGGCCGTCCTTAATACCGCCGCAAGCCACTATGTGGGCGAGCAGCTGGCGCAGGCTTGGTTGGTCGCGGTACGAGCGGGAGATATCGCGGGGGCGTTGACGGCGGCGCGACAACTCTGCGAGGGGCAGGATCTGCAGCGGGTCGATCCTGTTCTGCATTACATCTTGGCCGATGATCCTTTGCTGCCGCAGTTCATGACCGGCGGGTTCTCTATTGCGGACTTCGCATTTTGGAAGCGCGTGGTGACGGCAGTTGACCTGTTTGATTGCGAGGTGCCAGAGGATTGCTTCGACCAGATAGACGACCGATTTCCCGAGCTTTCGGGGGATGATCGGACAGACCTTGTGGCCGCGGTTCTGGAGCGGCACTGTCAGGTAGTGTGGCTAGAGAAGCCCGCAACGTACCTGCTGCAAACGGATGCTGCGGCCCTGCAGACGCTCGCGGGCGAGTCGGTTACCACCCCACCGGAAGCGCAGTGCATGCTGCATCCGCAGGTATTCCTGTCCAGGAATGTCTCACTGGGGATCGTGCTGGAGGAATATGGCATTGCCGCTGGGAAGGCATTTAGCACGCTACCCAGCAGCCGACTGGCTGGCGTGGTTCCGGAAGCAAGCCTGAAAGCGCTCGCAGCCAGATGTTGGCTCCCGCCTCACCAGCAGATACGCGCCGCGATCAAGGCCGCAAAAAGACACTAATGAAGCGTTTTCTCGAAGCCAGGCCGGCGCAGGATGGTCTCTGGCGAAGTCTGCGACGCATCCACGACTGGAAAGTCTGCGTTGTAGTGCAGGCCAATGCTGGCGTGGCGCTGTAGCGCACAGTCAATGATCATCTCTGCCACGGAGGCCATGTTGCGCAGTTCTACCAAATCGGCGGCGATGACAAAATCCCAGTAGAAGTGCTCGATCTCTTTGCGGATATTTCGAATCCGGGCTTTGGCGCGTTGCAGGCGCTTGGTGGTGCGAAAGATCCCGACGTAGTCCCACATGAAGCGCCGAATCTCGTCCCAGTTATGGTAGATAACGATCAGTTCGTCGGGGTCGATCGCGTTGCCGCGGGTCCAATCCGGAATCTTCCGCGCACCTCCCGCGTTCAGGTGTGAGGCGTCGACGTCATGAAAGTGACTGACAGCATGCTCGACCGCGTTATGGGCAATGGCCATGGCCTCCAGCAAGCTGTTGCTCGCGAGCCGGTTCGCTCCGTGCAGGCCGGTGTGGGCCACTTCTCCAGCCGCATAGAGTTGGCCTACACAAGTGGTGCCGTCGATGTCTGTGCGCACGCCGCCGCAGCAGTAGTGGGCCGCGGGAACCACCGGTACAGGTTGCTTGGCCATATCGATGTCAAACTGTAGGCAGGTTTCGTAGATGGTCGGAAAACGACGCCTGAGATACCCTTCGTCATGATGGCTGATGTCCAGGTAGACGCAGGGGCGGCCGCTGCGCTTGAGTTCGCGGTCGATCGCCCTTGCCACGATGTCGCGGGGCGCCAAGCTGCCCAGTTCGTGCTGGTCTTCCAGGAATGGCTCGAGTTTCCCGCCACGCTGGGCCTTGAGGATTGCCCCCTCGCCGCGCAGCGCTTCGCTGATCAGAAAAGATCCGGCATGCGGGTGAAATAGGCAAGTGGGATGGAACTGGTAGAACTCCATGTTGGCCACTTCCGCATAGGCACGATAGGCCATGGCCACGCCTTCTCCGCAGGCGACATCCGGGTTACTGGTATAGAGGTAGGCTTTCCCCGCGCCACCAGTGGCCAAAATCGTAAATCGCGCCAGAAATGTGTGGACCACGGCCCGTTTGCAGTCGTAGATATAGGCACCAAGACAGCGATTAGGCCCGTACCAGCCCAAGCGGCGCGTGGCAATCAGGTCTACCGCCTGCGCATCCTCGAACAGCGTGATTTGCGGATGCGCGTCGACGCGAGCGAGCAGTGTCTCGCTGAGAGCTTTTCCGGTGATGTCACCGCAGTGGGCAACCCGTCTCTGGCTGTGCCCTCCCTCCTTGCCGAGGTGAAGTTCGTCCTTGCCGATGTTATCGACTTCGTCGCGCTTGGTGAAGGCGACTCCCCAGTCCATCAGGTCAGCCATCCGCGCGGGTCCGGCCTCCACGATTTTTCTGACCACGCTTTCGTTGCTGAGCCCGCAACCCGCGGTGAGCGTGTCCGCCACATGGGATTCGATACTGTCATCGTCATCCAAGACTGCGGCGATTCCACCTTGGGCCTTGGCCGTATTACAGGCACCGGCCAACTTCTTAGTAATAATCGCAACTTTGCCGTGCTCGGCCGCCTTTAGTGCCGCAGTCAGTCCTGCGAGACCGGAACCGAGTATCAGGAAGTCAAAGTGGTAGCGAGTGGGCGTGCTGTCTGCCATTCTCTGAAACCATGGTTGAATCATCAGGACCTGTAACTATCGCCCCGTACGGGGCATGCGCAACGCTGCCACCGCCGGAATACTTTGGCCAGCGGCGATCCCAGCAAGCGAATGAGGTGAGTAATCAGGGAGAAACTTACGCCCGGCGGCGTTACATTGGCTCATGCAGCTCCTAATCCTTATACTGCGCTGGTTTGTCAGCAAGTTTGCCACGGCGATTATTATCACGGTGGTCGTAGTGCTGTTGGCGGTGGCGCTTCAGTGCGTAAGAGGTGCCGAAGAGAAGGTCCGCGACCTGCGTGCTACGCGGCTGCAGATCGAGCAGGCGCGCGGTGCGGTCGCAGAATTAGACCAGCAGGACAGCAAGGCTGAGCATCAGTTGGCTCAGGCGCAGGTGCAGCTCCAGAAGATCGAGCAGAAGGTACACAGCCGGCTCTCGGAGCTAAACGAATTGAAAGAGTTGAAGCGACAAGAGGTTTCTCAGCATGATGCCATACAGGCTGCCCGAAGTACGCTGAGCGAACTTGAGCAGGAGGCGCGCTCTATGCGCTCCAGACTCAACTGGTTGAAACAGCTCATGGAGAAGGGCCAGAAGCTGATCAACAGCGAGTATCAGACAGAGCAGGAACAGAAGATCGAGCGGCAGCTCGCCCTGCAGCGCCGGACCAATGCGGCGCGCCACAAGATCGCCGCCATGCAAGAGGTGCTGGCGCAAACCCGGCAGTGCTGGGAGCACCAGCGACTAGGCCTTGAAGACCCGGCCCGCGCCGAGGAGCTTGCCAGGCTTAGGGGGGACGAGGCTACGCTTCGCGCCGTAAATGAAGACATTTATGAGCAAGCGATTAGCCGCGATCGGCGGCGCAGCCTGCACCAAGAGCGTATCGCCCTGCTCGAGCAGCAGGACCGCGACCAGTACGCGCAGGTTCGTGCCTATGTCGTGCTACGTGAGCAGTGCGTGGCCGCTTTCCGGAGCCACCGTGGTTTGATCGGCGGCTTGATTCTGGCCGTACTGCTCGGGCCTCTGGCCTGGTCCGCGCTGTGGTATTACGGCATTGCGAGGCTTACCGAGCTATCCTCGCCGATCAAGTTCACCGACGCTCGTGCCGGCACCCTGCGGTTTGCGAAGTCCGCAAAAAATATCGACCATGACCTCAGCAAAGATGGCCCGGTTACGGCGCGGATGGAATGGGTGCAACGGTATCCGGCTGAAGCAGAGAAGAATACGCGCATGCTTTGGTCCTGGCGCGCGCCGTTTACCTGTTTCGCAGCTGGCTTGATCGAGATGACAGAGATCCTGCCAGCCAAGCAGGGTGCTCAGCATGTGGAGCTGTGTGCCGGGGACGATGCCGACATGCAGTTGATGCGTGTGGAGCTGCATGAACATCCCGGACTGATCCTGCGGCCCTCCCAAGTCATTGGCGTTGCTGGCGACATCCAGCTTCGCACCTATTGGCGGCTATTCAACGCCCACGCTTGGGTCAGTGGGGCGCTGCGCCAGATCGCGTTCTCCGGAACAGGGCTGCTCTATGTACGCGGACGGGGCGGTGTGGTGGTGCACGATATCGATGGCGAATGCGTTCGGGTAGAGGAGGCGCGAGTCTCCGGATACGAAGGCTCTCTGCAGATGTCTACGGTGCGTACCGAAACCTTTTGGCCGTACTTTCGGCGGCGCACCTCATTGTTCGACTTTTCGTTTAGCGGAGACGGCATCGTGCTATACCACAAGGCCATCAGTGCTCAGGAGCGCCGGGGCCACACCGTGGTCGGACGCACAATCGATGCCGTGCTTAAGACAATTGGGAAAGTATTCGGGATCTAGTCTGGACAAGTCATGCGCACGAGAAGGGGTTTGACTAGATCACTTACGTTTAGTGAATTATGTGTAATGAGTCGGCGCTTTGGGTTTAGTTAGGATGGCGACCATAACGTCCAAAAAACCGCAACTCCGAGCTTCAGCATTTCGCCAAATTCCGCAGTGAAAAGTAGGAATGCGAAAAACCGTACACAGGCCCCGACCTTGCCCTTCAATCCTACAGTTGGCGTTCGCGTCGCAGCCGTCTTCGACGAGCCCAGATGACATCGGATGGCGGGGCTATTCTACTGCCTGAGATAATCTGCACGAACGGCCTGCTACGTGCCATGGCGGGTGCGATCGACGATCCACGTTCGTAAGCGCATGTCTTGGGCTCTCAAGACTACTGTCGGGCGTCCCGTGACAGGAGCCCTGCTGGCCTCGCAACCCACCATGACACGGTTCGAAAAAGCATCACTCAGACTGACATCGACGCGCTGTTTGACGTCTTCAGTGACAACTTTCTCGACAGCTTTCCCGTTCAGCCGGGCTCCATTTTTTTGGGATATGGACCCGACTGCCATTCGAACCTATGTGCAACAGGAGTTGGCCCTGTTTAACTCCCATTTCGGCGGTTACCGCTTGATGGCTCTTCATATTTACGAGGGCCAATCTGGCAAACTCATCGCCACCGTAATCCGCCCAGGCAAAAACCCTGAAAAAGACAAGATTATCTCACTACTTGAGCGACTGGTGACACGGATTCTGGCTCGCTTTCCGAGCACCGCTCTCACGCTGCGTGCTGAATAGCCACCATACCAAGCCAGAGGTACTTACATGGCTGGAAACAAACAAGGTCTACTACGTTTTGGGCTTGGCCACCAACGCGGTGCTGCAACGTAAAGTGGTCGAAACCTTGCCCGGACTTGAAGCGTTGTACGCCCAGGCGGATCGCCTTCACCAGCCAAGGCTACGGAACTATCACGACTTCTATTATGCAGCCAGGGTCTGGGGCAAGAATCAGCGACGCGTGTTCGGACGTGTAGAAATCGGCTGGCTCGGCGCGGACAGCCGCTTTGTCGTCAGCGATCTTACTGGGGGCACGGTCAAGCAATTGTACGAGAATATCTATTGCGACCGTGCCTACTTGCTGGCACGCGGTTGGCACAGTCGACCTTTCAGAGGATCCGCTTGCGCTTGTTCAGACTTAGCGCCCGCGTGTCAGTCAAGAAGGCCGTCGTTCGCTTTTATTTTTCGCAAGAGATCGACGGTTTTGTTTAAGAGATTTTTGCCCGGGCTTCTCACTTCGCTACCAAATGACTGCCCCAAGGGCTGCCCCGGCCGGAGTCACAACCGGGGTAACGGGAAGTGTGCTCGGATGCTGTCAAAATGACTGCAAAACTGCCAAAACTCCAATCGAGTTGCGCTGGCTGGCGAAAACTGAGACCTGGCGACTTCTGGTCAGAGGTACAGGCAAGTCGTATGAATTATGCAGGCTAGGAGCGTGCCATCCTCGATCCGTGAATAATCGATCAGTGACGGATTTTCGTCGATTCCTGTCATTGAGTCTGTCGTCCTCAATTGCTGTGCACCCCTGCCTCGATAAACCACACGCTCCGCGAAAGCACGACGCGTCGTACTGGCCGCCTACTTTTTAGCCTTGGCATGTTCCAAGTATTGGGCGGTGCGCGAATCGTCTGGCTGTAATTCCAGCGCTTTCTGCAAGGCCTCGATTGCGGCGTCATACTTCTTGGCCGAGAGGCAGGTGGCCCCCAAATTAGTCCAGGCTTGCCCGTAATCGGGCTTTATGCTTACAGTCTTGCGGAAGAGTTCTTCGGCCTTGACTAGATCTTGGGTCTGAAAGTAGCAGCTGGCAAGGCTGTGGATCGGGTCGACCCAGGCGGGGCGGGCGGTTAGGGCTATTTGGAAGTGGGCAATCGCGTCCTGATAGTGCTGCTGTTGGAAGGCGAGTAGGCCGAGAATATTGTTGGCTGCCGGATGTTTGGGCTGCACGGCCAGCGCAGCTTTGTAGTGGCCAATTGCAGTGGCGGTGTCGTTGGCCTTGAGCGCGGCGTCGCCGAGGGCCAGGAGCGCGGTGAGGTCGCGAGGATTGAGTTGGGCAAGCCGCGCGAAAACTTTCGCGGCGGCAGCCTCGTCTTTGTTGCGCCGGTGCAACGTGGCGAGCTTCTGGAAGGCGCGCTTCTCGGTCGGGTGCTTGGCAATGATTGCGTTCAGGCTGGCGATGGCACCGGGCAGGTCCTTCTCCAGCACCTGTACGTCGGCCAGTCCAAGGCGGGCCTCGACTAGGTCTGACTTGGCCAGCGCCATGTTGTAATACAGTCGTGCTTTGGCCGGAGCCCTACGCATGAGGTAGACGTTTGCGAGATTCGCTGCGGCCTCGGGCAGGCCTGGCTCGACTCTCAGTGCTGCTTTATAGTGCGTGGCTGCCGCATCAAAGCGCTTGGCAGAGAACAATGTCGCACCAAGATTCGTGAGATATTTTACGTTCTCCGGCTGGAGTTTTACCGCAGTTCCATAGGCCTCCAGAGCCTGGTCTGTTTTGCCCTGGTCGGCAAAACAGACGCCGAGGTTATACCAAGCAAGATCGTGATCTTCCTTGCGTTTGATAGCCTCCAACAACGGCTTGATCGCCTGCTTGTAGAGGCCCTGCTGCAAATAAGCCGCGCCGAGGTTGGCGTAGGCATCGATGTATTCAGGATTCAGCTTGAGGCACTTCTCGTACCAAATGAGCGACTCAGCATGTCGCTCCTGAGCCTTTAGGGCGGTGCCCATATTGTTGAGCGCGATATCGTTCACACGGTCCTTGGCTAGCGAGTCGGCCCAGAGGGTCTCACTGGTGCGCCAGACTTTGGTGCGCTGATGAGCGCCACAGGCATAGCCGCAAACCAAAATGGCGGCGACAGCCCATAGTTGCGGTGTGCGCAAAAACCGTACACAGAGCAGTGTGATGCCCAGGAAGATGCCTACGGAGGCGATGTACAGATAGCGATCGGCCATGAGCGTGGAAATGGCGATGAGGTTGGAGACAGGACCAAGGCAGATTGCGAACCAGCCGACGCAGAGCAGGACGTGCTTGTTACCGCGCTGGGTAGACCAAACGGAAGCCGCGAAGGCACCAAAAATCACCAGCATCGAGAAGGATATCTTCCAATTGGTGAAGTTGGTATTCACCCGATTTGGATAGCGATTGTTGAGCCAGAATGGCGCCGCTAAATTTCGAAGATAATCGGTGAACACGCGCATCATGGACAGGAACGTGTGCATGGGACTTCCGGTGTGGTAGTCGGTGGATATCCCGCCATCGCTGCTGCGCACGAGGAGGAAGGCCAGGGCGGGGACTGCCAGCAGAAAAGCGACGACGTAGGGAATCCAGGCGGCGCGGTATTTGGTCAGGATCGGCAGCGGCGAAAGACCGGGCTCGCGCGTGTAGAGAATGAGCATCAGAATCGGCGGCAGGACGATGGCGAAGGGGCTGGACAGCAAGGCTAAAACGAAGCAGACGAACGAGCTTATCAGCAGCGGCAGGTTCGAAGATTTGCGAACTCCGCAAATGAAGAGCCAGAGTGAGGCGAAGCAGAAGACGGCAAGCAGACCGTATTTTCGGGACGCGCACCAGGCGACGCTCTCGACGTTGACGGGATGGGCGAGAAAGAGTCCGGCACAGAGCCAGCCACCGGCTTGCCTGCGACCCGGGTCGGCCTCTAGAAAGGACCAGATAGCTCCGTAGAGTAGAAGGCTTGCGAGGGTGTGCAGGAGCACATTGACGAGGTGGATGCCGCGGGCGCTGTAGCCTCCCCAGAGTTGGTAGTCTACGGCGTAGCTGAGCACGCGGAGGGGCTGAAAGGTCTGCCCCGGCTTTGGGGTGAACATGTCCGCAACGGCAGCAGGCGAGAGAGAGCGCACTGCCCGATTCTCGACGATTAGCATGGGATCGTCCCAATTGGTGAACTCGAACGAGGCGGTCTGGGCGTAAATCGCGAGCGATACGAGGATGAGGCCAACAGCGGCGACGGCGTGCTGCCAGGGCAGGACGCCGTCAGTGCTGTGCTTTGCTTTAGCGTCTCTGCGTACGCGCTTTGCCATTACGAGTCAGAGCAGTCCTGTGGTTTCAGGCCAGCGCTGGGTGAGATTGAGGCACTGAATGGCCTGGCCAGCTGCACCCTTGGTGAGGTTATCCTCGGCCGAGGTGATGATGAGCTTGCCTGTGGCGCGATCGTGCACAATGCCGATCTCGCAGCAATTGGTCTTGGTGACGTGCTTGGTGTCCGGCAGGACGCCAAGTGGCAGGACGCGCACGAAGGGCTCTTCGTGATAGGCGGCGCAGAGTGCCGCGTGTGCGGACTCCGCAGTGCCCAAGGCGTTGGCAACGATGGTGCTATGAATGCCGCGAGTGACGGGGACGAGATGCGGGATGAAGTTGAGCGTAATGCTGCCTAGTTCTGCGGCCGCAGCCAGTTCCTGTGTGATCTCGGGCGTGTGCCGGTGGCCGGAAGGCGAGTATGCGCGGAGGCTTTCGTTGCATTCACTAAATAGATAGGGCACGTCGAGTTTGCGACCAGCACCGCTGACACCGCTCATGCTGCAGATGACAATCCCTTCGGGGGAGATCTCGCCAGCCGCCAGGAGTGCGGCACCAGGCAGAATGATGCTGGTGGGATAGCAGCCGGGGCAAGCGATCAGCTTTGCGGTTGCGATCTCCGCACGATAGCGCTCAGGGAGCCCGTAGACGGCCTGGGATAGCAGCTCGGGCGCGGGATGAGCCGCGCCGTAGTATTGCTCATAGGTGTCGGTGTTCCGAAGTCGAAAGTCGGCACTGAGGTCGATGACGGTCATGCGGCGATCTAGCAGGGGCCTTGCGAACTCCGCAGCCAGGCCGTGAGGCAGGGAGAGGAAGGCCACGTCGGTCTGATGGACGGCTTCGTCTACGCAGGGCTGGGAAAAATGGAGATCGAGATCCCGAAACCGGGAGAATACTTCGGATACGTGCTTACCGTCGTGGCTCCGGGAGGTAAGCAGCGTGATTTCGACAGTCGGATGGGTGCTGAGCAGCCGGATCAGTTCTTCGCCGATGTAACCGGCAGCACCAAAAATGGAGACTTTGCAGGGGGCGGACATGGAAGGGCTCCTATATAAAAACAAAAGGCCCCGAACGTGCGATGACGCCCGAGGCCTTGCAGTACTGCGGCGAACCGCAGGAAAGGACTAACGCTTGGAGAACTGGAAGCGCTTACGGGCACCAGGCTGACCTGGTTTCTTACGCTCCTTGACGCGTGCGTCGCGGGTAAGCATACCGCTTTCCTTCAGGACCTCACGGAGGTCCGGGTTGCTCTTGACGAGCGCCCGGGCAATGCCGTGGCGGGAAGCGCCAGCTTGGCCGACGTTGCCGCCGCCCTTGACGGTGATTGTAATGTCGAACGAGGTCTCAGCCCCGGTGACCATCAGCGGCTGCAGGATAAAGCCACGGACTGCTTCGGTGGTGAAGTGGTCTTCGAAAGGGACTTTGTTGATCGTGATGCGACCTTTACCAGCAGTCAGGCGAACCTGCGCGCTGGCGCACTTACGACGACCGGTGGCCCAAATAGTATCATGAGCGTTTGCCATTGTCTGTTTTCCTCTAGAGCTCTATGGGAGTGGGTTGCTGGGCGGTGTGCGGATGCTCGGCGCCAGCATAGACTTTCAACTTCCCAATCAGTTTACGACCAAGACGATTGTGTGGTACCATGCCCCAGACGGCGTGTTCGATGATGGCCTCTGGTTTGCGCGCCATCATATCAGCATAGGTCGTGATTTTCTGACCGCCCATGAAACCGCTGTAGCTTTGATAGGTTTTCTGGATGGCCTTGTTACCGGTCACGCGCACTTTTTCAGCGTTGATGATGACGACGAAATCACCGGTGTCAAGATGAGGGGTATAGGTAGGCTTGTGGCGACCGCGGAGATGATTGGCAATCTCAACCGCCAGCTTGCCGAGCACTTTGTCGGTGGCGTCAATGATGACCCACTCACGCTCGATGTCAGCCTCTTTGGGGATGTAAGTTTTCATGGAAAATTTCCGCACAGAAAAGGGGAGAACTCAAAAGAGAAACGCTTAATATACGGGAAACGCCTGTATTGGCAACAGCAGAATGGCGAAGCAGTTTCGCTTTTTGCTTTCGGGTGTACCGTGTGGCTCCTCCGTAGAACCTGACTGAATAAGTAAGAATGGGCTATGTCAAAAACGATCCTTGTGACTGGCGGAGGCGGGTTTCTCGGCTCCCATCTTTGTGAACGCTTGCTGCGCGACGGACACGACGTGATCTGCGCGGATAACTTCTTTACCGGCCGCAAGCAGAACGTGCGGCACCTGCTCGGGGACCCCGGGTTCGAACTGGTTCGCCATGATATTTGTTTTCCACTCTATGTGGAAGTGGACCAGATTTATAATTTGGCCTGCCCGGCGTCGCCGATCCACTACCAGCATGACTCGATTCAGACGACAAAGACGAGCGTGGTAGGGGCAATTAATGTGCTGGGGCTGGCCAAACGCCTCGGCGCGCCAGTGTTGCAGGCATCCACTTCTGAGGTCTACGGTGACCCGCTCGTGCATCCGCAGACTGAGGATTACTGGGGGAATGTGAACCCGATCGGGCCGCGCGCTTGCTATGATGAAGGAAAGCGCTGCGCTGAGACGTTGTTTATGGATTACCACAATCAGCTGGGGCTGGCCACTAAAGTGGTCCGCATCTTCAATACTTACGGTCCGCACATGCACCCCCAGGATGGCCGAGTGGTGAGCAATTTCATCGTTCAGGCACTTCGCGATCAGCCCATCTCGCTCTATGGGGACGGCAGCCAGACTCGTTCGTTCTGTTATTGTGATGATCTGATCGAAGGATTCGTGCGGATGATGAATTCTGCGGACGACGTGACGGGGCCGGTGAATCTGGGAAATCCCAACGAGATCAGCGTGCGCCAGTTGGCTGAAGCGGTGATTGCGCTGACCAACTCCAAAAGTGAGCTGATTTTCGAGCCCTTGCCGCAGGATGACCCGAAACGGCGCCAGCCGAATATCGAGAAGGCCAGGGCTTTGCTGGACTGGGAACCAAAGGTGGATCTGGAGACTGGACTGGAGCACACGATTGCATATTTTGAGCGAGAGCTGCGCGAAGGGCGTATTGCATGATCGCGGCAACGCTGTGTTACGTGCGAGATTTGGAGAACGGCCGCACGCTGATGCTGCATCGGACGAAGAAGGATGATGATATCCACGAAGGAAAGTGGAACGGTCTGGGCGGGAAGTTTGATCCTGGCGAATCTCCCGAGATGTGTGTCATTCGAGAACTGCATGAGGAATCGGGGCTGACGATTGTCGACCCGGAGTTGAAGGGGCTGCTGGTCTTTCCGAATTTTGCCAAGGGGATGGACTGGCATGTTTTCGTCTTCGTGGCCACGAAGTTTTCTGGTGAGTTGATCGATTGTGCAGAGGGCGAGCTGGACTGGATCGAGAGTGATCGCTTGACGGAGCTGAACCTTTGGGACGGCGACCGTGTCTTCCTTCCATGGCTGGATGGGTCGCGTTTTTTCTCCGGGCGCCTTGTCTATGAGGACGGTAAATTTATTGGGCACGATGTTTCGTTTTATCCTGGCGATTAGCCTGGCGCTAGTCGCCTGTGCCGAGGAATCGGCGATCACGGACGAGTTTCGAAAGTGGGCCGCTGCCAAAGAAACTGAATGGCAGGCGGATTCAGGCCAGACAAATTCTCTGCGGCTTCCCGGGCTGCGCGCGTCCAAATCGCTAGAGACAGTGGAACTGCTGGTCGCTGCGACTGGGGTTGCCGCTGGTGCCCCGATCGAATACTTGATGGTGAGCCCGGAAGGCAAGCAGTATGAAGCCATTAGCGTATGCCTGGCTAAGCCCAGTGATATCGACCAGGCATTGCGATTTATTGGGATGAGTCCGGGGCGGCCCACCAATGCGCAGGCGTTTCAATTTTGGCCGATCGGGCCTCGTTTGCGGATGCGGGTGAGCGGCGCCGAGTCTACCAAGTGGGCCCCACTATCACAATACGTTTGGGACAGTGCGAACGATCGGGAGTTGGCGGTAATGGATGCGCATTTCGTCGGCTCGCTGCGCAAGGATGGCTATGCTGCAGATCGAATGGGTGACGTGGCGAGCACCTTTAATTCTCCTTGGACCGTGCTGGATACTCCGTTTCGTTTCGAGCAGAACGCTGTGTACAACCGTTTCGTCGCGCACCCTGAGCGTGTGCTTGCTCACGGTACGGCGTTGATCGTAGAGTTGGCGCCCGTAGAGCGGGCCATGGAGCGAATGGTAGTCGTGAATCTGGCAATACAGCCAGGGGAGGACGCAGGAGCTGCGGAGCTGGCACGCTGGGTTGTCACGCGGGGCGGCACGGTCCTGCACGACGGGGCTTTTCAGGGATTCCTGGGCTGGCTGAAAACGCAGGCTGACCAGCGTTGCGATGTGCACCTAGCGGTCCACTATGATGACTCGCTTCCGCTTGCCGTCGCGGTCGCGGTTTCTCCCCTGATCAAGCGGCTGGCGGACGAGGGGCTGATTCGGCCTGAGCCTGCAGTGGGACAGCTCTACTTCGAGGCGTTTATCACGCAGGATAAGTGGCGCGCTCGTGAGAATCGCGATGTGCCGCCGATCGAGCTGCATCTCACCGCGATCGAGCCAAAGCTGGTCGGTCGTTTTGAGCATCTCGAGGATATCTATGAGGACGCAGGGCGCAGACAGGCGCTTATTTCGTGGCAGTTCGAAGGAGAGGCTGGTCTGACAGAATGTCTGAAACGTCGCGATCGGTGGTGGACCAGCAATGTCTTTGTTTTTGCGAACTCCGGAACATCGGTTGGGGTGGTGAATCGGCTGTGTCATGAGGTCGCAGAGGCGACGCCGGTGGCCTTTATCTTCGAAACCAAAGAATAAGAAGGCTAGGTCTAGGCAGCCTCGCCCTGCCCAGAAGGCCATAGAAGTGCGGGCAAATTGCACAGGTTTAATTGCAAGCGGGGAAAGCTTTGGTACGATACAAATATGGCTTCACTCTGCACTCTCACGGTCCTTCCCTTGAAAAGAGCACTTACCTTCCTCTTGCTGGCGGCCCTCGCCACCGGTTGCGCCACAGTACCGATGACGAATCGTCGCCAATTACGTCTGGTCTCTTCGCAGCAAATGGTCTCACTGAGCGCGGTGCAATACCAGGAGGTGCTGGAGACTGCCAAGCTTGTAAAGAGCGGCCCGCAACTGCAGCAGGTCCAGCGGGTGGGGCATCGTATCACAGATGCGGTCGAAGAGTATTACCGGGAGGAAGGGATCCCGCAGAACTTCAAGTGGGAGTTCGCCCTGATCGACGGCGAGCAGGTAAATGCGTGGTGCATGCCGGGAGGGAAAATTGCGTTTTACACCGGAATTCTTCCCATCTGTCAGTCAGACGCTGGCGTCGCGACCGTGATGGGGCATGAGATCGCTCATGCCATGGCTGAGCACGGCAACGAACGATTCAGTCAGGGCTTGCTGGCGCAGTTCGGGACGGCGGCCGCGAATGAAGTACTCAAGGAGAGGGACCCGAAGACTCAGCAGCTGTTCGCGACTGCGATTGGCCTGGGAACCCAGGTTGGGGTATTGCTGCCATTCAGCAGGCTTCAGGAGAGCGAAGCGGACCAAATCGGCTTGATGTTGATGGCGCGTGCTGGCTACAACCCAGAAGCGGCGGTATCGTTTTGGCAACGAATGAAGGAGAACGCGAACGGCAAACAGCCTCCTGAATTTCTTTCGACGCACCCGTCTAATGACCGACGGATCGAGGAAATCCGAGCGATGCTGCCAAAGGTTCGCCGTTATTACACAGAAGCTGAGAGCACCGAATAATGAAACGACGAAGCATTGGCCCGGCATTCGAGCGTTGCCCTGCAGAGAAGATTAATGATTGGGGAAACAGGAGCGTCCTGACCATCATTTCTTGCATCGCGGCTACCTTTGGGTTCTGGGCGATAGTGATCTTCGTTGTCGATTATCTCGCACCGCTACTTTACCGTGGCGCTGACGAGAGCGTCGAGATTAGCTGGAATTCTAACGACGCGATTTTCGTTGCAGTGAAGATAGTGGGCGCAATGATACTGTGCTATCTGATTGCACGCAGCAGGAAGAGCAGATAGGTCCGAGTACTGATACAAGCGAACAAGATGAGGAAGGAAAAATGGATTTGAGTCAAGTAGGAATGATCGTGTGCCTAGGCATCATGTTGTGGGCACGTTCAAAAAGCACCAGTTCTCGAGCTGCCTGGGGCCGTCCTGTGGCGGCCATATTCGGACTACTCTCCTTGGGGCTAGCGCTGTCGTCTGTGGTGCGATTTCAGACCAAGGACAGTAACGAGCGAGAGGATTTGAAAAACAAGGAATCGTTCTATCTGCATGCTGCCTATCTGCGGACTGGGCAGTACCTGGCCAAGAAGTATCCAGGCAAGAACGTCACCGTGTTCGCGTATCCGGAGATGGAGTACAACAAGGATCGCCAGACCATCATGCTCACCGCCCTCAAAGATGGGCTGGGCCTGGACGCGACGCTGAAGGATGTCATCTATTTTGAGCTTCCGGTCAGCGAGGACGAGTTGGATATGATCCCGTTCGAGGAGATGATGATCACCGGCGAGGAGTTCGATAAGAAGGTGCAGGATAACTTCGAGACGGACGTGATTGTTTCCTTCGTCCCGGTTCCGATTGATATCGCGAACATGGAGTATTTTATCCAAGATGTGGCTTCTGTTGGGCCCAAGCTGTGCCTCACGTTTAGTGCTGTGTATGAGCTGAGCAATCTGCTTGCTGCAGACCGGCTCGATTCCGTATTGTGCTACAATCCTGATTTTAGGTATCAGCTCAAGGCCCCCATTCCGGAGAGTTTTGACGCCGCGTTCGCAGAGCGTTACTTGATCGTGACCTCGGAGAATGTGCGGGCACTGGCCGAGAAGTACCCGCGGTTGCTTTCCGAGATCAAGGTTGAAGAAAAGCCTTTGTACGAGGACTAGAAATCTCGCATAAAGACTCGAACCCGAGTGAGTCGCTTTACCGGGTTACGATCTCGGCAAACGACTGGACGGCGGCGTTTATTTCGCGCGTGCTTTGTACCGCGGACCTCGCACCAGTTCAGGTAACCGACGTAGACACGCGGTGCGCAGTCCTGTCCCTTTACGCGGACGACGAAGCACGGGGGGCGGCGTTGCACGAGCAGGTCACTGCACTGTTGGCTGGCAGCGATGGGCTGGGCACCGACGGTTATGAGATTAGCGCCCCTGAATATGTTCCGCCTGTGGATTGGGCCGAAAGCTGGAAAGAAAACTTCCCGCCGATTCATGTCACGGATCGTGTGCTTGTGGTGCCGCCTTGGATCGAGCCTTCGGAAGACGTGGAATGTACGATTATTTTGGATCCCGGGATGAGCTTTGGCACTGGTCACCACCCAACCACGCACATGTGCCTGACTATTCTGGACCGTCTGGCGCGTGAGCGGCCGGGGTTGAGCCTGCTGGACTGCGGCGCAGGGTCGGGCATTCTCTCCATCGCTGCCGCTAAGCTGGGCTACCGTGAGATTTTGGCGCTAGACCACGACGCACACGCTGTGGACTGTGCCCGGGAGAACGCACAGACCAATGGCGTATGTGAGCGGATCACCGCGGAGTGCGTAGACTTGTTGGAAGCCGAGCAGCTGCCGGCGAGAGATCTCTGCATGGCCAACATTCTGGCCAAGCCACTCGAAGCGATGGCTCCGCTAATTGCGGGCTCAATGCCGGCGGCCGGCCTTCTGGTGCTTTCGGGCTTGCTCGACGATCAGTTTGCCGCTGTGACCGGTGCTTACTGTTCACATGGTCTCATGGTGTTGGAGCGGATGCAGCTAGATGGCTGGTCGTCGGGGATTCTGCAAAAGGCAGCCGCAGGGACAACTGCGGCGAGCAGCGACGATACTGGCGGATAATGTCTTCGCCGTATGCTGGCCAGTTGGGAGGAGGCTGGGGGCTTGTTGGACGGCCGGTCCTGATTGGGTTGGATGCTGGACTGTTTTGTCAACTTCACTGCCAAAGCCGTAATCTCGCGCACTATTTCCAGTGAATCTTTTAGCCGGTAGTTGCTGGCGCGACCAGCTCTGCGGCTAGCCCCTGTGTTCGGATGGCACGCCGTCGGAACGATTCTGTGTCTCTACCTCGCTTGCTGGTTGCGCTTCGAAGGGTAGGTCCACGCTGAGTATATGGGAATGTTCTGGGCGATGCTTCCCCTCGTGTTTGGCATCCGGATGGTCGCATTTTACGGTTTTGGCCTTTACCGTGGCATCTGGCGTTATCTGGACTTTGATGACGCGGTCCCCATTAGCGTCGCGGTCGTGTTATCCACCGTGGTGTTTGCGATTGATCCGCTGCTCTGCCTGTTCTACTGTGTCGGTGGTCGGGGTGGCCTGCGTTTTATCCGAGAGACGAGCGCGATCGAACGGGCTTCGGCAGGCGAGACCATCGGCAGCGAACTGGTGCGGCAAGTCTTGCGCTATGAGCCAAGGCTGGTGGTGGCGGTTGATAATTGTGAGCCTTGCCTGTTTACGCTGTTGACGGAACTGGGCGAGGCAAGTGAGCTACGCACGGCGGCTGCAGACATACGGTTTGGCGATGAGATTGAACGTCTCATGACGTTCCATCGGATTGATGTTGGCTACCATGCTGCCGCCTACAAACACGTTCCGCTGATGGAGAATAACGTGGTTGCTGCGTTTCGCACGAATGTGCTGGGCACGCTAACGGTTGCGGAGTCAGCAATACGTTGCGGGTTGAATGGTATGGTCATGATCTCTTTGGATAAGGCGGTTCGACCTACGAGCATGATGGGAGCGACTAATCGACTGGCAGAGCAGATCCTCGCCCATCTGCCAACGGAGGGCCCTAGCTTTGTCTCTGTTCGGTTTGGTAATGTGCTCGGCAGTTCAGGAGCGAGGCTCGGTTACGGTCAAGACGAGGGAGCCCACGCGCTACTTTATGACGGTTTCGGAGGCGGTCGATCTCGTATCGCAGGCTGGTGTGCTCGGTGCCGACCGCGATGTGATGGTCCTGGAAATAGGCCAGCCGGTCCGGATCGATGATCTGGCACGACGGCTGATCGAATTGTCCGGGTTGATCCCCGATGTGGACAGCCCGATCACATATACCTGACTGCGGCCCGGTGAGAAGGAGCACGAGGAGTTGATCAGTCCCACTGAGGATGTGGTGCAGCATTGTGCGCGCTAGATCTGGCGCATTCAGATGCGTGAGCTTATTGTGGACCAGCGCTTGGCGGGCAGCAAGCCGGCTGAAGAGATGCAATCCGGTCAGCAATCGACTGTAATCTCACAGCGAGGCTGACTGGCTCATTGAACTCAAGAATCTCAGCGCCTGGATGCTGGTGGCGAAACCAGGTGCGCTGACGTTTCGCATAACGCCGGGTGGCAATGGTCAGTTTTTCGCTGAGCTCGGACATGCTGGAGATCGAGCCGGCAAGATAGTTGCCAATTAGCGGGTAGCCCAAGGCTTGGCGAGCGGTGGGGGAGGTGAGAAGGCCAGCCTGGATTAGCCCCTGGGCTTCCTCTATCCAGCCCGCATCCAGCATCGCGTGTACTCGCTGGCGGATCCGGAGATCAGAGTATTCCGGGGTGGGAATAAGAATGAATTGAGTGGCATCCGCTCTCGGCGCCCGGTCTGGTTCCGGCTGGGGAACAGAGCCGGTGATGCGCAGGACCTCGACAGTGCGTTGTAGGTGCCTGTGGTTGTCCCGACAGGCAGCGGCGCGCTCGGGATCTGCCGCTTCTAGCTCGCGCAGCAGGTTTTCGGGGCCTTGCATTTCGTACTGGTCTCGGACCTGCCGCTGAATCTCGGGATCGGAGGGACGAAAGGAGAATCCGTAAAGCACAGCTCTCGCGTACAGGCCGGTACCGCCACAGAGAATGGGCACGCGACCTCGTTTGCGAACTCCGCAGATTGCGGACTCCGCATCGTCCTGGAAACGTTGAACGTCGTAGCGCTCGGTGATATCGACGAGGTCCAGGCAATGATGAGGGATTTCCGCTCGCTCAGTCGGGCTGGGTTTGGCCGTGCCGATGTCGAGGTCGCGATATACCGCCATGGAGTCGCAGGAGATGATCTCGCCGTTCAGGCGTCGGGCCAGCTCCAAGGCCAAGGCGGATTTTCCACTCGCGGTCGGCCCGAGAATGGCGAGCAACTGGCTCATGGCGCAGTCGAAGGTTCCGGCGGCCGGCGCTTGGGGAGCACGGAGGTGAGGATGAGAACGGCAATGGACGTGCAAACCGCGCTGTCTGCGACGTTGAATGCAGGGTAGTCAAATACGTCGCGGTAGTGGATGCGGACGAAATCAATGACACCGTGTGGCCGTAGCGCCCGATCGATCAGGTTTCCGATCACCCCGCCCAGCAGCACCGTGAGCGCTATGCCGCGGGTGCGACGGTTTTCGGCCAAGGCCCGAAACTGCCAGATGATGTAGGCAGCGACGGCGGCGGAAATCAGGGCCAAAACCCAGGTGTAGTCGCTGAACATGCCCCAAGCTGCACCCTTGTTCCGGACGTGGACAAGGTCCAAGATGTCGGGAATCAGGATATAGCTGCCATACTGCGAGAGCCGGTCGTCGCGGACGACCAGCTCCTTGGTGATCTGGTCAGCCACGACTAGCAGGGCTGTGAGCAAGGCGGGTTGAACGCCAAAGCGAAGCCACGGCGACTGGGAAGGGGCTGTCGGAGAGGTGGGATTGACGGCGTCGGTCAGGCTCTCGCCATGGGAGCCTGAGGCGTTGTCAGGCAAGACCGGCGTCTCGGCGTTCGTGTTGCTCCTTACAGGCAATGCACAGCTGGGCGAACGGAAGCGCCAGCAACCGCGCTTCACTGACAGGCTTGTCACAGTCTTTGCAGATGCCAAATGTGCCCTGGCCCAATCGGCTGAGTGCTGTATCAATGGCGCGAATGCGAGTTTCCTCTGCGGCCATCAACTTGATCTCGACTTCCTGGGTAAAGTTATCGCTACCCACGTCGGCAAGCTCTGCGCCAGGTTCATGATCACTCTTCAGGGATGCGTTGCCCAGTGCGCGAACCTCTTCGGTGAGTTGCTCCCGCATGTCCAGAAGTAACTTCTTGTATTTGGCGATGTCCACCTTGGATGTTGCCGATTGCTCCGACATCATTCTCCTTGCACGTATGGCACTGATTACTAGTTGTACGAAAACCGAACTATAGCGTTGTTTCGGCAATGCGGCAAGAACGTCCGCAAATGGCCGAGTTTTCTGCCTGATGAACATTGTTGCATTTCCTGGCAAGATCGCTAGGTTTGATGTTCCGATGATGGAAAACAGAGTCCGCATTGAATGAAACTTCATCGACAGCTATGCTAACTGCGTGAAGCCGCCAGCGCAGACACAGAAGAAGCACCAGTCCTTGAGCCCGCGATCGGCTGAGATTCTCGGCCTCCTTGTTGTTACCATTGCGGTGTTCGCAAATACCCTTGGTCATGGCTTCACGAACTGGGACGACCCGGAGCTGATCACGCAGAACGAGGCAGTTCGTTCCTTGAGTGCTTCGCATGTTCTGGCGGTGCTCACACCACAGCCGGGTGTGACCTACCAGCCCATTCGCGTGCTGAGCTACGCGTTGGATTATGCGGTCTGGGAGTACCGGCCGTTTGGCTACCATCTTACCAACCTGCTTTTCCATTGCCTGAGTGTGGGATTTATGTATCTCTGGCTGCTTGGCTTTCTGCCATCACTGCGTCTGTCATCGGAGCGGGTTACGCGCCATGCCGTAGTTCTGGCGACGGTGCTGTTCGCCTGCCATCCGGTGAACGTGGAAGCCGTGGCGTGGGCATCTTCGCGCAAGTACGTCCTGTTGGGTTGCTTCGGCTTCTCGGCATTGGCGCTGCACGTACGAGGGCGGCCTGTCGGCTGCTGGGTTGGTTTGCTACTGGCGGGACTGGCTAGTCCCTTTGCTGTGGTGCTTCCGTGGCTGATCCTGGCCGCGGATCTGGTGACGCGGCCCGTTGCGACTTGGCGAAAAACTCTGCGTGACGGTTGGAGGGCCTACACCGGGTACTGCTTGTTATCGTGCGGGCTTGCCGCGGTGCTATTTTGGGTGCTGAGCGCGGATAGCGGAGTAATTCACGAGCCGGCTGGTGGGGCGCCGGTCTTTGCGGGGCTCAGCTGGTTGGGTGCACTGCCGGTGTATGTACGAAATCTGGTGTTGCCGTTTTGGCTCAACAACCTCTATCCCCATGACGTGAGTGATTTGCTCTCACCGCTGCGGGTGGGCATGGGGCTGATTCTGCTGATGATTGTCTGGATCTGGTGCCGACGGGCGTTGGAGAACAAGAATAGGCTGCCGGTCTTCGTCGTTGTCTGGTTTGCCGTAGCGATTGCGCCGGTGTCAAATTTGGTGCCAATCTCCACCGTGGTCGCGGACCGATATTTGTACTTGCCGTCAATTGGCTTGTTCATCTGCGCGGCGGTTCGGATTGCGGAGTTCGCAGCTAGAGACCGTCGGGTCTGGGGTATCGTGGGCGTGATCCTGATTGCGATGCTTGGCTGCACGATCCGGCAGAGTGCTGCCTGGCGGAGCAGTGAGACGCTGTGGCGTGGCAGCCTCCGGCACTCTCCAGATAGTGCAGTGGCTGTGCATTCACTCGCACATTTTTATCGTGAGGCGGGCGATGTCGCGCTGGCAAGGACGCTGTATCGCCAAGCGATCGCGCAGCGAAGCGGCTATTCGAGGGCCTATTTTAATCTTGGGATGCTGGAAGACCAGGTGGGCAACTCGGAGCTTGGAATCCGTCGTTATCGGCAAGCGCTGCTCAGTGATCCGACAGCCGACAGTGCGAGGCTGAACCTCGCGGCGGCATATCTCGCAGCTGGACGGGCTGGGCAAGCGGCGCAGGTCGTCCGTCGTCTGGTGGAATCTCAGCCAAGGCATGGCGAGGGTTGGTTCCTGGCCGGGCTGGCTGCGCAGCAGCTTGGCCAGACTCAGGAGGCTGAGACTGCGTTTTCTACTTGTCTGGGGCTTGACCCCACGCACGGAATGGCGGCCTTCAAGCTTGCTACCAGTTTTCACCGCCGCGGGGTGCCTGATCCTACCCTTTCGCTGTACAAACATGCCATTGCTCAGTTACCCGAGTATGCGCCAGCCTGTTTCAATATCGGCTTGCTGCTACAGGCAATGGGGCAGCAAGCCGAAGCATGCCGCTACCTCCAGCAGGCCTATCGGCTGGACCCGGACGATGACGGCATTGTTGCCGCTTGGGCGTTGTGTGTGCCTTCCGCAAAAGACTGAGCGTGGTCCTAAAGTCGTGGGCGTGCTTGTATTTTCGCGCGAATTTCCGTATTCTTAGAACGGCTAGCTCCTCATCCCTCCTGTCGAAGATGTCCATGTCCTTCACACTCGCGAGACTCTCGCCTCTTTTTGCCGCCCTGCTGTTCCTGACCGGTTGCAACCCGCTGCACCTGCTTAAGGATCCCGGTGGCGATGTGAAATTTCAGGTCAAGCGGATGGGGAACGCGATTTCTAATGAGAAGTGGGATGTTTTGAAAGCGCTGCTGCACCGTGACATGATCTATGAGACGCATACCGGAAAGCGTACGGCAAAGGGGAAGGGCGCTGGCTGGTTCAAGCGCTCGCTGGACGCACTGCCTGACGGGCGCATGTCCTTCGAAACAAAACTTCACTCGGTCGATGTGGTGACTGAAGGTCGAATTTTGGCTGTTGTTGAAATGCGGCTGCGTATCAGGTGGGGCGCCTCCGACATGAAACACGTGTCGTGGAAGACAAGTCAAACTTGGGTCAAGGTGCCCCAAACTGGCGGGCGGCCGTGGCGCATGATCGAATACGTGGAATTGGATGAGAAGAGGGACAACTACGGGAAACTGTACGGAAAGATGGGGAAATTAACTGCAGGAGCGACGAAGACCCGTACAGGCACGACCTCGAGAGCTGCCAAGTCGTCCCAGCGTCCTACTGCTTCCGGGGGGATCAGTGCAACTGGAACAGGTCAGTCACAATTCAAGGTCAAGTCCAAGGTGCAGGGAAGGGTCAACGGCCTGTCTGCAAATCGAGATAAGGCACTCGAATAGCGGCGCTTTTGGGTGCGCCGCTATTTGGTGCGCAGGCATTGTCAAGTCCTGAACGAGTAGAAAATCGAAAAAGCCGTTGCGATTTGGGGTTTCTGCATTAGTGTACCGGTCTCAAAATTGTAGACTGTAACACGTTATTACCCTGAGGTTTTTATGGCAAATCTGCTGTACGTCCAGGCGAATCTGATTCAGAAACTCCGCCAGCACCCGGCAGTTCGCTTTTGGCAGCCGATTATCGAATTGTTTCCCAAGCGTAATGTTGCATTAGAGGAGCGTTCATTCTTCGAACGTGACCTAGAGCTTGAGGAAGGCAAAGTTTACGTGACAATCGACCTCAACTTTGTGTACTGCCGCAACAACATGGTCAGCTTTCTCTACGAGGACCAAGATCTCTCGTATCGCTTTACCGTGAGTAAAGGCGTATTGCGTACAGTCGATGGAAAGCAGTTCAACGCACTGATTGGTATGATTGGGCGAGTATTCTCCAGTACCGACGTAAAACTGCTCAATACCGACACGGTCTTTCACCCGTTGTTTGATGCCGTGCTGTTTGGTGAGAACGCCCCTCCATTGCCACCGCCAGAGGATGTTCCAGATCCGACTCTGCCTCCGGCAACTCTGCCCCCACCATCAGCTCCAAAGCCTCGCACCCCCAACCGCCCACCGAAGCCGCCAGCTGAAGTGGTGGCTCAGTATCCTAAGGATCTGTGCGAGAAAATTGTCCACATGAAGACGATCTCCAAAAAGAGCTACAAGTACGTTGCTGAGAAGCACAATGTGCCGGAAGAGGCCGTTCGGCAGATTTGCGCGCATTATGTGAATAGGAAGTAGCTTTGGCTGCTTCTTTTCTCGCTCCTGCTGTGTTCAGTAGCCCGCTAGGCGTCGCTTCTGCGCCTACCAGCTACGACTGGCTCAATGAACAGCGCTATAGCAGCGAAAGCCAGTGCGGCTGTGGACAGGGGCAGATTCCCGCCTGACTGAGCGCTGCCTTTCTGCTCTTTGAACCGCTTGGTGAGATTTTCTCTGTGCTCGAGTTCGGGAAACCGATAGACGGCGACATTGCGTGGGATGTTTACTGCAAACCAAGAGGCTGTCGTTTTCTCGGCCCCTTGCAGGCGGTAATGGCCAGGACGCAGTGCTGCGTCAAAGTGCAGGCCAGCGGCGAGATCAGCGAGCGGGAACCTAGCGCTGGGCCCATTCGGGGTATGGACCGTTAGCCCATCGTGGGCTGGACGAATGTCTTCGATTACGACCAATTCGCCGCAGAACGTGCTGTCTGGTCCCTCCTGTGCGGGAAGTACGGATGCGACCATTCGGTGTAATAAGGCAGGCCATATTTCGCTTGCATACAAGGGATGCTTGCCAGCTAGGACGGGCACGCCGCAGAAGAGGACGTTCCCTTTGCCAACGCTACGTTGCGATATGGCGATTGAGCCGTCGCCGAACCCAAGCGTGGCTTCCTCCCGGTCCGATGGCGGATGATGCAGGCGTGGGCCATATGTCTGAGTCACAAGCTCGGCCCTTCCCAGCAGCAACCACTGCCCTCCTAGGCGATTGCCGATTGCCACTAGCTTCTCCGCGTCATGGCTTACCGCGATTCGAGCTGGCAGCAGCCGCATCCCGTTGGCCTGCAGCCGTTCGAGATCCACCGCTGGATCTGGAAGCACCAGAAGCGCGCCACCGGAACCCACAAAACTTTCCAGCGCTGTCCAAAGCTCAGGTTGGCAGGCACCCTCGGCGCAGAAGACGACCATGTCGAACAATGGAAGGCGCGCTACTGGAAATCGACAGTCACTCATTTTGACTTCGTAGAGCTGTCTTCCACTCCAAGCATTGGGCGCCAGCGCCAGGCGCGTGACCATCGCGGTGGAGATCGCACTGCTTTCCGCCTCGCCGATGATCAGGATGCGCCGAGGGGGCTGTACAGGCAGTACGAGATGCCAGACATTATCGGCAGGGAGGGCATCTTCAGTTTCCAGCCGAAGCGTAAGCGCCAGATCTCCCTCCGTATCCGGGACATAATCAAACGTGATCGTCGCGGAGTCCGCAACGCCGCGTCTGGCAACGACTTCACCATTGTTTTCAAGCGCAATGCGGGTGCCGGGTGGAATCACGCCGCCTACTTGCGCGGTGATACTCAGCGGTTGGCCTTGGATCGCGTGCGGCTGGGCGGCAGATGCCGCGAGAATGTAGGCATTGTCTTTGCGCGGGGCCAGGGCGACGATTTCCAGCGTGCAGCCTTCGGGCGCTACGTAGTCAGCGCTGGTCACGTGTTGGTTGAGATCTGAAATCAGCACGATTCTGCGAGGAAGGTCCGGGGCATCGCGTCGCAGTATCTCGGCAGCCTGGCGAATTGCGGAGTTCGCATTGCCGAGCAGGTTGCGTGGCGTTAGGCCGGTGATGGCCTGGGCGACAAAGGGCAGGTCCACGCTCAGGCGCGTAGGGGGATCGGTGAGTGTCCCGACGGCGGCCTTGCTGCCGGGCGTCAGGCGCTGAAAAACCCTCGAGGCTTCGCGCCGGGCTCGGTCGATCTGACTAATGCCGGCGGTGGCCGAGGCACTGTAAAAGGCGTCATCGACCAGCAGGACCATGGCTGCCTGCTCGGAATACGTCTGGCCAAAGGGACTGTTGCGCCAGATGGGCCGGGCCATGGCAAAGACAATGAGCGCAATTACGGCGATGCGCAGGAGGAGTAGCAGGATGTTGCGAAGTTGGCGCGCGCTGTGGCTACGTTGGATGGCCATGCGCACGAATCTGGCCGTCGGGATCTCCACCAGCCGCGGGCGCTCACGCATGATCAGATGGATGAGGATGGGGAGTGCGACGCAGGCCAAGCCTGCTAACATTGCTGCGTTTTGAAGGAAAATGCTCATTTTACAGGCTGTGTCTCAGCGTGCAGAGGTGCTCGGTTCGAGGCAACTGAACGGCACCTCCGGCGTCGCTAGTAGCAGGAAAATTCCCAGAATGAGAGCACGGCTCCACCTGGATCCTGAACCACGGCGAGGCGGCCCATTCCTGGGATTTCCTTGGCGGGCTGCAGGACATTGCCACCATTTTTCTGGACCCGCTCGACAGCGGCCTCGACGTTGTCCACCGTCGCATAACTCATCCAGTTGGGCGGCACAGGGCCCCATTCAGGTTGAATCTGCATCATGCCAGCGACGGGCTCGCCATCAAGACGGAACATATGATACTCGGCGCCCTCCATCGGCACGGTCGTGGATGTCCAGCCAAATAAGGCCGCGTAGTAGGCCTTGGCCTGCTCGACGTCGTGCGTGAGTAATTCGTGCCAGCTGAATTTGCCAGGCGTCTTGTCCACGTTGCCGTCAGAATCCCCTTCTTCGGGAAGCGGATAAAGGTCTCGGAGCTTAGCCAGGCTGCCACGCCAGCCTTCGATCTGATGGTCGCGCTCTTCTTCGCAGCTAAACCCGGTGTGCTCGATTCGCAGCTCTGTACCGCGCTTAGCCGGGGCGAGGGACATAGTGACGTGAGACTCGCTCCCGCCGAGTGGTTCTCCCCAAGTCCAGCTAAAGGCGAGCTCGTTATTGGGGACGACGCGGTCATAGGTGCCGGTGAGGGACACAATTCCTGATTCGCCGGTAAACATGCGCAGGGAATATGTGCCACCTTCTTCGGGGGTAATCGTGCCCTCTTCAAGATGGCAATTCCCGGGGCTGAACCAGGTCTTGAGACCTTCTATTGCGGTGAGGGTATCGAAAAGCTGCTGCGCTGTGGTTCCAACGGTTCGCTGAAGTACCAGTTCGTGTTTGTCCGGCATCATGAGCCTCGTTTTGCGGTGTGTGGCGCTGAATAGATACGGTACGCGCGCGCTGGTTGTTGACAACCAGCAGGAAGCGGCTACCATTGGGCGCCTGCGGTCACGCGCGGCCACAGTAATCTACACCGGAGCATTTGATGGCATCACCGACCATGGGATTTGTCCAAGCCACATCGCAGCAGATGAGGCAGGAGCAAACACTGACACGCCAGCAGATTCAGGCGCTTCAGATTTTGACTGCGCCTTACATGGAGCTGCAGGCCCGGATCAATCAGGAAGTCAGCGTAAATCCGGCACTCGAGTCGCTTAGCAGCGAGAGCGAACAGCTGATCGGGGATCCGACCGAGGACGCGACCAACGAGCCTACAGCCGGAGACGATGCTGCCGCAGCAGCAGAGAAGGATGAGTACATCGCTGGCGTGCTGAACTCAGATCCGAACTGGCGCGATTATGTGCCGCCGAACCACGCGACACAAAGCCATTCGACCGATGACGAGGAGCGCCGCGAGTACTTCTTTAACTCGCTGACGACCAAGAAAGGGCTTGGCGATGACCTGATCGAGCAGCTTAGCACCATGGACTGCACGACGGAAATCGAGGACATCGCGACGCTGATAATTGGCAATATTGATCCTGGCGGTTATCTGCGCGCTGACAGAGATGAGATTATGGAAGTTGCAGACTGCAGTGAGTCGCAGTTCGATCAGGCCCTGACTGTGGTCCAGGCACTGGATCCAGCGGGAATCGGTGGTCGTGATATGCGAGAGTGCCTGCTGCTTCAGTTGCAGCGCTCAGAGCGCTCGGGGACGCTGGCCTACACGCTGGTGGATAAATACCTGGATCAGCTTGCCAAGAACCGGATTCCGGACATTTGCGATGCGCTTGGGGTGAAGCCATCCGATATTTACGAGGCGCGCAAAGAGATTCGCGGGCTGCAGCCACGGCCAGGAAATTCATCGCCATCACAGCCGGACCAGTTCGTGATTCCTGAAGTGATCGTGGAGCTGAATGAAGACAACAGCTTAGAGATCGTGATGAATGAATCCTGTAAACCACGTTTTCAACTCTCGGACCGCTATCTGGCCTTGCTTGAGGATCCAGCGACTCCGGCGGATGTGAAGAAGTATATTCGAGAGAAGGTAAATAACGGTCACATGTTGCTCAACAGCGTCTCGCAACGTCATAGTACGATCCTGCGGATTGCCGAGAGCGTGATGGCCCATCAGCGAGAGTTTCTGGATCGCGGCGACGTGGCCTTAAAGCCGCTGACGATGACGCAGGTTGCGGATGAGCTGGGGATGCATGAAACCACCGTAGGTCGGGCGATCGCGAACAAGTACATGTTGACTCCACGAGGACTGATTGCTTTTCGGCATTTTTTCTCGACTGGCGGCGTGCGTTCCGATGACGGCGAGGATATCTCGATCGCTACCATCAAGACTCGCATCAAGGCTTTGATTAGTGAAGAGGTGCCTGCTAAGCCACTGAGCGATCAGCGCTTGGCTGAGATGTTGAAGAAAGAAGGGTTCAACGTGGCCCGCAGGACCGTCGCAAAGTATCGCGAGGCGCTTGGGGTCCAGTCGTCTCAGCTGCGAAAATCCTACGGCTGACGGCGCTTTGATTCGTCGCCTGACAGACCGAGAGTGCCTGCACTGTGCTCTGTGGCTGATTACAGGGCTAACAATCTGGCGGATTTTGTATCTGTGGGTCGTGCCGCTAGACTTGATCGCAGACGAAGCCTACTACTGGGATTGGTCGCGACAGCTGGATATTGGCTACTACAGCAAACCCCCGATGATCGCGTGGGTAAATTTCGTATCGCGTAGTCTCCTGTGGCACGACGCGTTCTGCGTACGTCTGCCGGCTCCGTTACTCAATGCTGCGGCGATGAGCGTAGTTTATGTCTTAGCCAAAACGATGTACGACAGCCGAGTCGCGCTTTGGGCGTTGCTCTTCATGGCTGCCTCTCCTGGGGCGGTGCTGTTGAACCTGGTCATGACCATTGATGCGCCGCTGGTATTATTCTGGAGTGTGGGCCTGTATGCCGGCTGGAGAGCCCTGAACGCAGAGGGCTGCGACTGGCGCTGGTGGTGCCTGTCGGGCGTGGCCGGGGGCCTGGGGCTGTTGACCAAGCAGATGATGCTCGCCTATCTCGGAGGCCTATTCCTGGTCGCCTGGATTGTGCCTGACTGGCGGCGGCATCTGCGGACGCCGGGCCCCTATGTGATGCTCGTGATCGCGATTGTGGTATTCAGCCCGGTAATCTTCTGGAACGCGCAGAATGATTGGATCACCGCGGAGCATACGACCCACCACTTTCACGCCTCTAAGAGGCCATGGTACAATGGCTTCTCGACTTTTGGTGAATACGTTGGCGGGCAATTCGGCGTGGTTTCGCCGATCACCGGTATCTTGGGACTGCTCGTCATTCTCCAGGCTGCGAAGTTCGCAAAACGCAGCCGGGATCCGCGGGCGGTGTTTCTGCTGGTTCTTGGGCCGTTGGGCTTGTTGGGGATTGCGCTGCTCAGCTTCCGGCAACGAATCAATGCCAATTGGCCAGCAGTGTTTCATGTCGCGAGTGTGCTTTTGCTGGCTGCCTGGGCCGGCGGCGGGCTGCGCTTCAACGAGAGATTTGCCGGTTTGCGCGCTTGGCGAATCCCGGCTTTGGGACTGGGAGCTGGTCTGGCGGTAATTCTGTATCTCCTGCCGTTTGTTTGGATTTTGCTGGGGCTGGATGGCGGGAAACTCGACCCCGCACGCCGGCTGCGCGGCTGGGAGAAGTTCGGCGCGACGCTATCGGAAATCAAAGCGGAGTTTCCGCAGCCTGAGAATACGGTGGTGGTGGCGTTTAACCGTAAGCACACGGCGGAGCTTGCCTACTACATGTTGGAGCGGCCCACGACGTACGAGTGGCGCGCAGATCCCAACTCCATCCGCAATCAGTATACGCTGTGGGGCGGTCCGATAGACCGAATTGGAGCGGATGCGATGTTGGTGGTGCCGTATGATCGCAAACCGCCGCCGGAGATCGTGAAGCATTTCAGAGCGATTCATAAGGTTGCAGAACTGCACATTCGCGCCGGAGGGGACGGGCAGCACCATGTCACGATCTATCGCGGTGAGCATATCCTTTCCTGGCCAACGAGGGACAAATGAGTAAACAGAGTTATCGCAGCATGTGGCTGCCGGATTTGTGCATTATCGGCGCGTTGTTTTTAGTAGCGGTGATCGTCGGGACATTCACAACCTTGGATATTTCCCTAGCCGCCTCATTCTATGACGCGGGTGGCACGATTACTCGCTGGCCGCAACGCAATGCCCCGCTCTGGCTGTTCTTCTACCACGCGATTCCGTGGTTTACTGGCGCTCTCGCAATTGCTGCCGTGGTGATGCTGATCCGAGGGACCTTGGATCCCACCAAGCGGCTGCAGCGGGTATATGGGCTTTTCATCTTTCTCACGGTCGCTTTTGGACCTGGCATCGTGGTGAACGCTGTCTTCAAGGATCACTGGGGCAGGCCGCGCCCGAAGCACACGACGCAGTTCGGCGGCAAGGAGGCCCATCGGCCGTTTTACCTGCCAGGGCGCAGAGGTAAGGGCAAGTCTTTTCCGTGCGGTCATAGCTCCGTGGGCTTTTCATTTGCGATCCTCGCATTGCTGATGCGTCGCCGGAAGCCCGGGCTGGCAGCAGGACTGTTGGTCGGCACCTTTGCTTTCGGCATGATGGTCGGTATTGGGAGAATGGCGGCGGGAGCTCATTACTTCTCTGACGTCCTAATGAGCGCTGTGATGGTCTGGGCCGTGGGCTGGTTGTTGTATTATTTTGTGTTGCGCATTCCTGAGCGCGAAGATGCGCCTGCCGATGTGGCGGTGGCGGCGAAAAATCCCAGGCTGATGATTGCGCTGTACTGTGCTCTCGGAGCCCTCTTTCTGGGAATGCTGCTATTCGCTACCCCGGTTCACGAGCGGATTCGCTGGGATGTTCCGATAGCCGAGGTTTCTGCCCCGATCGCAGTAGACCTGTCGCTGGATTACGGAGACCTCCACATCCATTTCACAGAGGATGCAGAGCTTGCCATGCAACTCAGCGGCGAAGCTCTCGGGTTTGGTCTGCCGATCAACAAAGTGCACCGAGAGCGTGAGCAAGCTGGAAGCAGCTATCGCTACCATGTGACGCATAGCGGCGTGTTTACCGAGCGAGACACCAGCATGCGGATCGATCTGCGCGTTGCGAACTTCGCAACTCTAAAAGCGGTGGTGCAAAACGGAGATATCAAAGTGACCGGCGCTGTGCCAGAACGAAACTACCTCGAACTCACCACTGCCACAGGCAAGGTAAAGTTCGAGCACGATATCTCTGAGTCTGACGCCGACTGATCACGATCGGCTTTTTAAGCGCTTGATTCAGAGTTTGGAAAACCGGAGTTTGAAGAGGTGGATGGAGTGATTAAGTCATTGAACGTGCACGATTTTCTGCCAGCAATCTGAACGGCCCATGACGACTGTCGAGGGGCGAACCCGCGAGGTCGCAGAACGGGTTGCCCGGCCGATGTAGCAGCCTCAGCTGCGGACGCGGATGGTGGTGGCGGCCTTGGAGCCGTTGGCGAACAGGCAGACGATGTGATGTTTCCCCGGCCCGAAGCTGTGCTGCTGCTGGCCTTCCCCAATTGGGCGGCCGTTCACGTACCAGTTTCCGGCCATCAACCCGCTGACTCGAAGATCAAGCACCACCTCGCCTTCGGGCGCTTGGTAGAGACTCCGTGACGGGGAGAGAATGATCGGAGTTCTTTCGTCGGCCTGTTGGCAGGTGCCCGGGCAGTAGCGGATCGCCCCGCGCCCCACTGTTCCCGTACTACTGGTGCAGTCTCGGCGCGGCAGCAGTCCCGTATGCTCGCAGACCGACCTAGTGACGACAGCTGGGGACTCGGGCGCACCGCCCTGTGGATGCAACGCCGCCACCACATCGGCCCACACAGGAGCCGCAGCCGTTGTTCCGACTAGGGCACGGGCTGGGCGCCCTGACTTATTGCCGAGCCAGACGCCAATCGCATAGCGATCGGTCCAGCCCACACACCAGGCATCGCGATGACCGTTCGAGGTGCCGGTCTTCCATGGCAGATCCAGATGCTCACAGCCCGGCACAGGCCGCGTTAGCATATGCTGCAATTGGGCGCAGGCATCTAGGGAAGCTGGTAGCAGCCCGTTGGCCAAGGCCGCGTAGCTCTCAGTGAGATTCACTAGCGAGATCTCAGCCCCGCCCAGTGCCAGGGTAAGCCCGGTTTGGCTGGCTGGCGCATGGGGGAGCCCGTAGGCCGTAAAGGTGTGCTGGACCGATGCGGTCCCCAGGCGTTCGTGCAGCCGGATGGCGGGTAGGTTTAGCGACGAGCACAACGCCTCCGTGGCCGTTACCCAACCAGCGGTCTCACCCGCGAAGTTGTGAGGCTGGTAGGTGCCGTACCGCAACGGCGCATCGAGCAGCTTGCTCGCTGGCGTGATCATCCCCAGATCCAGCGCTTGCAGATAGAGAAACGGCTTCAGGGCGGACCCCGGCGAGCGTGGCCGAACTGCTGCATTGACCCGACTGTTGGTGATCGCTCCCGAATACAACGTCCCAACCATGCAAGCGTGTCCAGAGGTCGCCAGATCAATCACCACAGCAGCCCCATCCTTGACGCCTGGAAGCCGACGCACGGCTCGCTTCAATGCGGTGCGCACCACGGTCTCGACCTGTGGATCCAATGGCGTATCGATCCACGGTCCGGCTCCCTGCTGCCGGGCACAGTACTGCTTGCGAACGAGATCGGTTTGCGGAGTTCGCACGCGGCTGATTCCCGCGGGCAGCGAGGCAACGCGGATCGGGCGTTTGGCGATGGCCGCAGCGGCTTTCTGCGTCAACATCCCGGTTTCGACCAAACTCCGCAACGTTTGCCCCTGGCGTCGCCGGGCGCGGCGCAGGTGTCGGTCCGGGCGGAATGCCGTCGGACGTTGCGGCAGGCCAGCCAGCAGCGTCGCCTCCGCATCCGTTAGCTCAGATGCGGACTTCGCAAAGTAGCAGCGCGAAGCCGCCTCCGCCCCAAGCAGGTTTGCGCCCATGGGGATGGAATTGAGGTAGTGCTCGAGAATCCACTCCTTGGAATAGCGTCGTTCGAGGTCCAACGCGCGAAGCGTCTGGCGCAGCTTGCCCAGATAGCTGCGCGGCTCTGGAACGGCCATGCGAGCGAGTTGCATCGAGATGGTCGATGCTCCAGAGTTAATCCGGCCATTGTAGAGATTGCCCAGTAGGGCACGGCCCACCGCCCAGACATCGACGCCGCTGTGCTGCCAGAATCGTTTGTCTTCCACGGCAATAATGCCCTGCTGGAGCAAGACCGGAATCTCCGCCAGCGGAACGGGCAGGCGCCAGCCTCCGTTGCTGGCAAGCTGGCCATAGATTTCAGTGCCGTGTCTATCACGATAGACCGTGGCGGTCTCCGCCAGGCAGCCGAGGCGGAATGGGACCAGTTTGGGCCCGAGCCAAAGCCCCAGCCCTGCCACCACGACTGCTGCGACACAGCCAGTGATCAGATAGCGACGCCATCTCACTGGATCACCATGCAGCCTTCCCCATTGGCAGCCACAATATCTGGTCGATACATGGCCTCGCTGGTAATTCGCGGGATCGAGTACGTGCCTGGCGTGACTGCGCGCGTCCAGTACTCAAACGTCATCGGCCTCTCCGCCTGCAGGTCGAGGTAGAGGATCACGCGGTCGTCGAGCAATTCATGGTAGCGCACTCCGTAGGGCCGGGCCTCGCCTCGCGGCTGGTGCCAGCGCGTGTCCAAGCTAGGATCCTCGATCTCCAAGCCGCCAGGCAACAGATCGACGGCGACCACGTTGCGGACCGCCTGATCAGAGCTGAGGGTGATTCGGACACACACGCGATCTCCTTGGCGTGGGGCAAGTACCGGCTCGCCGTCCGCGTCCAAATAGGTACGGGTGATGCTCATGCCGCGGGAACGCGGTCCACTTTCAGGCTCCAGTGGGATGCCACGATGCCGAATGGCGATCAGGGCCGGACTGGTCGTAGAAACGCTGCATGCTTCATCAGGGCCTAGCGTGGTCTGAACCTGCGCCCCGACCTGCCGGTCTTCACCCGACACTGTTGTGATGGTGCCGCTTTGCGGCGGATACTGACGATTCCAGGCTGACAGGGCCATAGCCCCGAGTGCGTTGTTGTGCGTGTTGCCCCAATGCCCGTCCACACGAAGGCCCTCCAGGCTGGCAAACAGCGCTGGAATTGCGTGATGATCTGGCTTCACGGTCAGTAATGCCCACAGGAGTAGAGCCTGACGACGAACCGGCGAGTTCAGTTCCCCCTTGCCGGCAGGAATTGTGGCCAAGTCCAGACTCTCCAGAGCCGTCTTGCCCGGCTGTTGGTGACCGGCGCGGATTAAGGCGAGGGCGGCCAAAGCTTGGTCATAGGGCGATCCAGGATGCCGGGCGACATCAAGCGCCCGCGTCGGCACAGCCTGATCCGCCAACGCCAGCACCAGGTGCGCGTAGCCTTCGAATCCCTCAGGCAGGCGTCGATCCGTGTAGAGGACGCGGAATCGCAGCCATTTCAGCGCGTCATCGTACAGGCGGGTATCCACAGAACAGCCTGCCTGGCGTGCGCCCACTAAGAACTGACAGGCGTAGATGCTCGCTTCCGTCCAGTCGCGAGTTGCTCCTGGCCACATCCCAAATGCTCCATTTGACCGCGCCAGCTGCTGCAAGCGCGCAACGGCTGCGTCTACCCGATCTTGGATCTCCATCTTGGGCTCAAGTTGGTGCAGAGCCAGCGCCGCTAGGGCCCGGCTCGTGGTTTGCTCCAAGCACCCGTACGGATAGTCGTCCAGCATATGCTTGATCACGTTCAGATGCGTAGCACCAGCGGGGCCCGCGCTGACATCGCAGCGGTATGTGTCTGGCTCAAAGTCTGGAAAAGACTGGATCGTGTGCGTGTCGCCTGCCTCTAGCGTCCGGTGTTCGAGGACCACGATTGCCTCGCTGGCCGGACGTACGACCAACGGTACGCAGGCACGCGTAACAGTGCCCAGCAGATTTCCCGCCAGCAGAATCGCTGCGGGCCCGCAGTCCAGCGCTTCTACCTGCCAGGTGAGCTGATGTTCGCCGTGCGCCGAGAGCTCCACCGAGGTGGCTGGCGCAGACTCGCCCAGCAGGCGGCCATTGAGTTTGTTGCGGAGTTCGCAGGTGCCAGCGGTATCCCCGTGGTTGAAGATCGTGGCGGTAACGGTGAAGGTATCGCCCGGGGCTACAGCGCGGGGCGCAGACAGACGAATCGTCAACGGCGTGCGCGTCACAAGCGTCGAGTCAGTCGCCCCCACGACATCGTCGCCTGCCCCGACCGCGATCAGCCGTAGCTCGCCGGAGTGGTCGGGCAACGGCACCTGGATTGTGTGGGTACCAGCGGTCAACGACACGGGGGGCAGCACCACAATTGCGGGATCCATCAGGTCAGGACGAATGGACCCGCGGCCCATCCTGCCGCCACCACCGAGTGCGGCAATGGTTGCGAAGTCCGCAGGTGTATCCGGGAACAGTGAATCAAACATGTCTGCGAAGCGTGCACCGCACCGGCGTGGGCCGTAGAAGAAGCTGTGAGGGGCCGGTGTGCGATAGCCGCTCAAGGCAAGAATCCCCTGGTCGACAGCGTAAAGCTGCACGGCTGCGTCATGAGAGAGACTCACAGCCACGGCCAACGTTTCCCCGGGCTTGGCCTCGGCCTCGTGGGACAGCTTGATGTCTAGCTGATGCTTGGACTGATTCACCATCAGGTGCGCGAGTCCGAACAGTCGCCGCGGTACGAGTGCATCGCCGCTGCGCTCGTGCACCACCGTTACGGCTGCATAGACACTGCCCAAGGCAGTTTGGGGAATGGGCACTTCCACGGTGTTGAGCCCTGCCTGTACCGGCACCGCCTGCGAGTGGTCGATCTGGCGCGCGGAGGTCACGATGAATGCGCTCCCGGCGGTCGGTGCCAAAAACTGCAGCCGCGCCGTGGTTCCCGGCTCGTACGTGGGGCGATCTGTCTCGATGACGAGACCGGCCGGGTGCGTGGTCCGGCTGCTGTCTTGCCCACGATAATGCCAGAACGAGCGGCGCGATTGCACCAGGTTCTCATCATCGCGCATGAGCAGCTGATAATGCCCGCCGGTCAGATCGGTCAGCTCGATCTTACCAGCCTCCAGTCCGGGCTGCAACTCACCTTCACGCACCAATTCGTCGTCCTGCGACCAGTCGCGCACAATGTCGCCGTCATCATCATAGCTGAGAGCGTACCGCCAGGTCCGCCGGCTGAGGGTCCAGTGCAGCGTGCCAGCGGCATACGGGCTGCCAGTTGCGGACACCGCACGCCAAGGGATGTGGGGCGGATCATCACCGGCAGGCGTTGCCAGACCGATGTAATAAGGAACGGGATGCACGATCTCGCTGTGCCGGGCGGCTACCGTCCGCCCACCGGGCTCGGCGACCGTGCCGATGATCGTTGCCCGCAGTGCTGCTGGTGGCGTTAGCTCGTCGGGGATGGCCAGTTCGGCATGCGCCAATCCAGTCGGATCGGTCTGCTCTACCTTGCGCTCATTCGCGCTCGAGTTCCACGAGCGGTCTGCATCGCCAAACTGAAAGTCCTCGTAGCCAGGCGGCGCAAAGGCAGCTGCCTGCCAATAGCACGAAAACGTAGCCTCGCAGTCAGAGGCAGCGGCACCAAAATAATAGCGGCCACGCACTGTTGCCGTGATTGGCTGGTCGAGACGAATCGGGCCATCGAGCTCAAGGTCGGTACGCATCGTGTCGGGGACATAGTGGGCAACACGAAATGAACTGCTTCCCCACACGCTGCCGTCTGGGGCACCGATCGAAACCTGATAGCGCCCGGTTACAGCGGCGTCCGCGACTGGCAGCGTGTGACTCACCCAGCCGTAGGTGTCTACATCGACGTCAATGCTTAGCAGGACGCGCTGCAGCGGATCTTCAATCCGAAGCCGACAAGGAAAGCCGCTGGTTGCCCGCAGCGCGCTGTCCCGTACCAGCGCTTGAATGCGCAGCTCCTCGCCCGGCCGACAGACACCGCGTTCGTGAAACACCAGGGCCTCGTACTCACTCGCGGGTAAGGTCCGTCCCGGCAGCGAAAACTCTGTCAGGCGATGATCGTCTTTCCCGTCCAGGAGCAGGTAGCTGAGATCACCATCACGTTCGCCAATCAGCACATACGGCTTCTCGTCGTCGAGCGGCTGCAGGCGGACAATGCCCACGCCATCGCTACCGGTGTTGCCGGAACCAAGCAGCTGATTGCGCTTTGAATACACGGACAAGGTGCAGTTTGAGAGCGGCTCATGCGCATCCAGCGAGAACGCCACTGCGTGGAGTGTCTGATCCTGTTGCGCCACAGACAGCCCAATTTTTGTCAGTACCACCCGCCGGGTCTTGAGGCGATAGCGCTGGGCCGTCGGAAAGGCGTCGATCATATAGATACCGGGCTTCTGCCCGCCCAGCAAGTCGCTGAGTGGCACGGTGACCCGGGCCTCCTGATTCTCATCTAACTCGGGCACCAGCGAATACTTCGCCACGGTCCGGCCCACGTCCCGGACTCGGTCCGAACGCAGAAACTGGACAATGTTATTGGGATACACCCGCATCGCTGAGAGCTCCACGCCCCCCGTATTGCCCACGTACAAGGGCAGCGATGCCTGCGGCTCAAGCGGCAGAAATGGCCCGCGCGACAGAAATCGCACTTGTGCTGGCCGGTCCGGCGTGGTGAACGTGCGCACCGCCTCGGCCGCCAGCGGCGTGACATCGTCGCTAAACACCAGGCCTTCGGGGAACGTGATCTCGTACGTGCACCGCGGGCGAAAATTGCCGACAATTGACACCGTCCGGCCCCACGAGTAGACCTTCTTCACCTCCGCTGGAGGGTCAAAGACCAACTGGTCTACGAACGCCTGCGCGTCGGTCGGCTTCGAAACTTTCAGCTCGAGCCGAAACCCATCGCCGTAGGTCTTTGCATGAATCCAGCCAACATGTGGTGCTGGCAGCTCCAGCTGCTGAGGCTTGATGGGGATCGTCACTCTCCTATCCTTATCCAGACCTCGCGCCGCCCCCACTGCCTGTAAGCCCTTCTTAAAACACAGTTCGATCGAACTTACGTCAGCTCTGTGGCCAATCCCGATCCGCTGGTGATCGCTCGGCGCGTTCGTCTTCGAGCTAAGGCGGCAGTCTTTGAGATTCGGTGTGGCCTGAAGATGAGCCAGCAGTTGTTTGCTGTCGACAGGACTGCTGAAGACGATGTCGGCGTACGTGACCCGGCCGCCCGCGAGACTAGATGTCGTGCTGGACTCCACGCTTACGATACGAAAGGGCGGGGTGGAGGCAGCGCGGGGCACCTGTGCCAAGGCGATTCCGCCGGCGTCTTGGGCCGTTTCGAGCGGTTGTATCTGAAAGGTCGTATCGGGTGGCGGCCTGGAATCGGTCAGCAGCAACAACGTTCGCTCGTCCTGCCAGCGGGGCACCACTGCGACTGCTGGCGTCAGCACCACCGGGAGTTGGTCCGCTTCCGCCATATCACTGGTAAAGCGCACCGTGAACATACCTCGGCTCAGGGTGGTGTGGCAGTACTCCAGTTCCGCAATTCCCGGCGGTGCGGGCTGCGAACTCCGCATCTGCGATGCGAGCCAGAGGTTGAGAGTGAGAGAAAAAAGACCGATCGTACACCACAAGCGTGCGCGCATGATTGTCCCCATTTTTTGTGCGCCATAAAAAAGATGACTGCGCCGGCGGCAACGGTCGCAGTCGCTCGCGCTGCTGCGCGCTCGATTGCTTGCTCCGCGCGTCGTACCTCTTTCCTAACACCCCCCAATACTCAACCAAAGCGACCCCTTTTTTGATCGCTAGTACGAGTGTTGGAAGGTTACAGGGAGAGGCAGATTTTCTGCCTGTTTCTCCCTTCAAAAAGCGCCACTTGACCCAAAGCAGCGTATAAGACACGACGGGCCAAAAAGGTCAAACCATTTTCCGTAACCTGCCAGACTCAAGGCCAGTATTGTCGTCGTTCTGGCGCCCCATCCACAGCCGGGGCGTGGATCGGTGGTGGTTGGGGACCGGTGGCTCCACCACCGGCTACGTTCTTGCTTACCTCCGGGAAAGGGAGATGGATCGATGCGGATCCGATTCGCAAGCTGGAAACGCGGGGGCTCGCCGCTCCGATGATCTTGTCGAACCACTACGTCGGGACGGGCATGCGCGAGATCTTGACGCATGCGGGTATGAAGTTATTGTACGATGGGCGGGACTGAAACCTCATACGAATTGTAATACATAGGTGCATGCATGGCGAACGCAAGGACAGCGATCTCCATTCCGGATTGGCTTCTCCGGGACATGGACGAGATCGCGAGCGAGGAAAAGATCTCTCGTAGCGCGGCGTTTTGCAGGGCCGCCGCAGCCCTGGTGACGGCCCGGCGGAACCAACGAGTGTTGGACCAGTTGGATGTGGTCTACGCAGACGCGCCCACTGACGAAGAGCGCCAGTTGCAGGAGCAAAACAAACAGTATGCTGCTCGAAAGGTGATCGACGAATGGTGACTCGGCAGGGCGACGTGTGTTGGTGCGACTTCGGCCCTGCGCACGGCTCGGGGCCGTCGCGTCGACGCCCCTGTGTCGTGATTCAGAACAACGTCTTCAACCGCAGTCGTATCAACACGACAGTCGTCTGCCTGCTAACCTCAAACCTGATGCGCGAGGGGGCCCCAGGCAATGTTGCCCTGTCCAAGGGCGAAGCAGGACTGCCCAAAAAGTGCATTGCTAATGTCTCGCAGCTTATGACGGTCGACAAGACCGACTTGAGCGAGAAGATCGGCACGTTACGGGCGCGTCGTCTGCGCGAGATCCTGGCTGGCATGCAAGGCCTGCTCGAGCCTGCCGACGTTCCTTGATTTCGCTCCGGTCAACGTGGCCGACAAGCGGCCTTGATAGACCACCAGCACATAGACCAGTGGGGCGGCTGGTATCCCGGAGGGATATTAGAACGTAGCCGGTGGTGAATCCACCGGATCTGATCGGAAAAGGAGTTCGCCCTGGAAGGGCGGCAGGGGGTGCTGCGATGGCCACGCATTCTGGCACCCCATGCGGGGCGCGGATCGGTGGTGGTTGGGGACCGGTGGTTCCACCACCGGCTACGTTCTTGATTCCCTCCGGGAAAGGGAGTTGGGGGCGCAGGCGGCTGGCCCGCATCTTTGCGTCGTGGGCGGAAGATCTTCTACAGGATCACAAAATGGCCAGGATTGAGAGTGACCAGAAGGTGCACCCCCAAAGTAACGATGAGGACTATGCGCATTGGATTTTAGGGCGTGGTCGATGGCGTTGCTGGCGGGTCACTCAGGCATCGGGTCATTGAGTCACCCAGTCACCTCGGGCGCCGTGATGGGGAACGAGATGTGGTAAGCGCTTGTTTTGACGGGCCGAACGCTCGGCGATGCTCGATATCGGTCATCATCTAGGGCGTGAGGATGGCGATAACGCTGTCGATATTGTCGACAAATCCGCAATCAGGCGGTGCGCCTCGCGGTTTCCGGGGAAAGTGTGTCAGTAGTGCATGGTAGCTCTCGATGGCCTGTGCCGGCTGTTTGATCTGCAACTGAGCGCGTACCTAATACTGCGGCTGGCGCACGACGGCCTTCCGAAGAAGCGGCGCAGCGCGTTCGCCTTGCGTGGTGAAGAGAAGTGCCGCACCGAGCCGGCTCAGGACATCGCCGTCATTGGGGATATTTGCCAAGGCTTGTTCCAAGATGGAAATGGACTTTTTACGTCTGTCTAGGCAGGCGAGGCAATAGGCGGCGTTCGCCAGCCTCCGACTTGGGAACACCTGCGGAGCAAGGAGCGGGAGATTGAAAGTAAGCCCAAAGAGTACTTCGGGCTAGGCCCACTTCGGCTCGAGAACGGAGGGGTAGCGTGGGTTCAGTCAGAATGCGGCAATGAGGGTTTTCGCATAGCGCATGGGGGCTTTTTGCATGGTCGGCACCATCATCACCGTGGTATGGTGCTCTTTTTGGACGGTGGACTCGTCACTCTTGGCCTCGGCGGCTACCAGCAGCCAGAAGAAGAAGGCGGGGATTGCCAGGCTCAGGACTGCCAGCTCCCGGCAATCGCGGAGCACGGCCACTGCGTCTGCTTTCGAGGACTGACGACGGCGGCAGAAGTCCAGCAGCAGAGCGGGACCGGCGGCTACGCCGAAAGGGCTGGAAACCACTATAGCCACTACGCAGGCAAGCAAGACGTACTTGACCCATGCGATGGCTTCGGCATTTACCGGATGTAGCAGAAAGAGCGCCGCTGTCCCGATGGCGCCCCACAGGACGCGGTCACTGGTTGCGAACTTCGCAACTTGATTCAGGGCGCAGAGTGCCATGAGTAGCAACCAACTGGCCAAGCCATGGAGCAGGACGTTCATGGTGTGGAAGCCGCTGGGATTGCGCTTCCACAGCTAGTACTTCAGCGCGTAGCTCAGCACGCGAAGCGGCTGATAGGTCTTGCTTGGAACCGGGCGAAAAATGTCTGCCAGATTCAAGCTGCGAATCTGCGGATTATCGAGCATCAGGTGCTCATCGTCCTAGTTCGTGAATTCGCCGGTGAGCACCGGGGCGTAAACGAGTAACGCCACCCCAAGGCAGATCGCCAGCGCCCACCATCGATGGGGCGCTGGCAGAGCTATTGGGGCGGCGTCAGCAGCGGCCTGTTTCCCGGACCGCTTCGCAGAGCGCGCCCTATTTGACAAGTGCCCCGTCAATCAGCTCCTGCACGACAGTGGGATCTGCCAGTGTCGAGGTATCGCCGATCTGATCGGACTCTTTGTGCACGATCTTGCGGAGGATTCGCCGCATGATCTTTCCGGAGCGGGTCTTGGGAAGCCCGGGGACGAATTGCAGGTAGTCTGGGCTGGCGATCGGGCCGATCTCGCGCCGCACTTGCATGATCAGTTCCTTGCGCAGCTCAGCGCTGGCTTCGGTTCCGGCAGTGAGGATGACAAAGGCGTAGATGCCTTGGCCCTTGATCTCATGCGGGACGCCGACCACTGCGGCCTCCGCAACATCGTTGTGCAGCACAAGTGCGCTTTCGACTTCAGCAGTGCCCATGCGATGGCCTGAAACGTTGATTACGTCATCGACACGCCCGGTGATCCAGTAATAGCCATCTTCATCGCGGCGCGCGCCGTCCCCAGTGAAATAGTAGCCGGGATACTGGATGAAGTAGGTGTTCTTGAATCGATCTGCGTCGCCGTAGACGCCGCGCATCTGGCCGGGCCATGGCTCCTTGATGGCCAGAATGCCTTCGGCAGCGCCTTCCTTTTCTACTCCGGTCGTGGGATCCAGAATGACAGGCTTGACGCCGAAGAAGGGCAGGGTGGCTGAGCCGGGCTTGGTCGGGGTCGCGCCGGGCAGTGGGGTGATCAGCACGCCGCCGGTTTCCGTCTGCCACCAGGTATCGACGATCGGGCAGGTGCCCTTGCCAATATTCTGGTTGTACCAGTTCCAGGCTTCCGGATTGATCGGTTCGCCCACAGTGCCGAGCACTTTGAGGCTGTCAAGCTTGTACGGTGTAACGTAGTCTAAGCCTTCCCGGGCCAATGCCCGAATCGCGGTCGGTGCGGTGTAGAAGCTGTTCACCTTCCATTTGTCCACGATCGCCCAGAAGCGACCTGCGTCTGGCCAGGTGGGAACACCCTCGAACATCAGCGTCGTGGCCCCGTTGGTGAGCGGCCCGTAGACGATGTAGGAATGCCCCGTAACCCAGCCGATATCTGCGGTGCACCAGTAGATGTCTCCATCCTGATAATCAAAGATGTATTTGTGGGTGAGTGCCGTGTAGACATTGTAGCCGCCGGTGGTGTGCAGGACGCCCTTGGGCTTGCCGGTGGAGCCGGACGTGTAGAGGATGAACAGAGGATCCTCTGCGTCCATTGACTCGCACGGGCACTCTGCGTCGACCTTGGCCATTTCTTCGTGCCACCACTTGTCGCGTCCGGATGTCCACGGGACGTCGGCATTGGTGCGCTTGAAGACGATCACGGTCTCAATCACGTTCAGGCCGTCAACAGCCTGATCCACCGTAGTTTTCATCGGCACGACCTTGGTGCCGCGCAGCAGTTCGTCGGTGGTGATCACCATTGGCGACGCGCAGTCTTCAATGCGGCCTCGCAGCGAATCTGCGGAAAAGCCGCCAAAGACGATCGAATGAACGGCGCCAATTCTTGCGCAGGCGAGCATGGCGACTGCAAGTTCCGGGATCATGGGCATGTACAGGGTGATTCGGTCGCCTTTCTGGACGCCGTTTGCCTTCAGGACATTTGCGAACTTCGCAACATCGGCGTGCAACTCGCGATAGGTTATCTGGCGATCCTCGCCGGGTTTGTTGCCTTCCCAAATGATGGCGACTTGGTCCCCGCGAGTTTCCAGATGACGGTCCAGGCAGTTATGGGCCAGATTGGTCTTGCCGCCGAGGAACCAGGCGATTTCCGCCTTGTGGAAGTCGTACTCGCGAACGGTGTTGAACGGCTCGAACCAGTCGATCGTTTCCTTTGCAGTGCGTTCCCAGAAGGCGTCGGTGTCGTTGAAGCTCTCATCGTACAGTTCCTGGTATTCAGCCAAGCTTTTAATCAAAGCATTCTGTGAAAACTCATCGGATGGTGGATAGATGTCGGCGGACATGGGAAGCCTCCTCGGCAACGGTGTGGATGCGAAAGGTGATATGGAACGTAAACCCCCGTTCGTGGGTTCCGCAATCCCTTTTCGACGAATATCGTGAGGGGGCCAGCGCGAGCGCGCGAGAGATCAGCCGCAAGCAGCTGGGTGCAAAACAGGGTACAGGGGGCGGGTTGCTGGTGCGGTCACGGTCGCCGCCACGTGATTGCATTTACCGAGGCAGGCTGGGCCCGCGCACTCGGTGGAGTCGGTCTGGATGCGCCAGGCGCCTTTGCGTCCAGCCAAGCCATAATTGCGATAGGTCAGTACTTGTCGGCAATGCAGGCAGCGGCCCAAGGAGCGATCGAATACTGTCGGCAGCTTTCTCTGGTCGATACGCATCACTCAGTGCTCCTGCGGCACGAAAGCGCTGCTGGTTGCGGGCTTGAGTGCCGTCGCGGGAATGTCAGTTGGTACGATGGCTTCTATTGATGGCAGACGCAGTCGGGCCATCACCTGATAGGCGCGGCACTCGGCATACCACATGGAGCGCTGGGCAAACTGGCTGATGGTCCGCACCTTGCGCTGGTAGCGGTCCTGCTCAGCGGGATTCCAGCCGAGAAGGTGACACCGCACGAGGCCGACGAGCCATTGGCGTTGGGTTTCAGTGAAGTATTCTTCGCAATCAAGATCTGTGGTCAGTGGATTCATCGAGATTCTCCTGCTTGAGTTGTGTTGAAACCCTCTTTGCAGGAGCCGTGCCAATGCCATTTCATGCCGCGTTGGAGGCGATAAATGGCACTTATATGTCAGAAAATGATATAAATAAGTGTCATTAACTGATGTATCTGCTTGAGCCGGTCCTATTGGACTTTGAGCTGAGGCAGGTACGGTACGGATTTTGGAAAGGATCGCAGCGAATATGGCGTACGATGAAAAGAACATTCGGCTGGGGATGACGGGGTTTGGGCAACTGTTGTTGCTGAATGTCCTATTCTTCGTCTTGGTTCACCTGAGTCAATGGGAAGATGCGGACGGGCGGATGCACAGCCTTCGAGAGTGGCTGGGGCTTATTCCGGACCGGGCATTTACGCAGCCCTGGCGCTGGTTCACGTACATGTTTGTGCACGCGGACTTCGGGCATTTCATTTTCAACATGTGGGGCATGATGATCTTCGGGCCGATTCTGGAGCGAGCGGTGGGGCGATCTCGCGTGCTGAGCGCGTATTTGATCTGCGGGCTGCTTGGCGCGGCCATCTGGTATGTGTTCAACATGAAGTCCTATGCGAATCTGATGGGGGCAAGTGCGGCAGTGGTCGGCTATCTGGTGGCTGCCGCTGTGCTGTTCCCGGATGAACGCATGCGCTTGCTGTTTCCACCAATCGACGTCTCTCTGAAGACACTGGCCATCGTGTTTGTAGGCATTGATGTGTTGATGCTGTTCAATACGGGCGGCCGCGTCGCGCATCTGGCGCATCTTGGCGGCGCTGTGGGGGGGCTGCTGATGTTTCGCAGCGTTCTGCTCCAGCGAGCATCGCAGGCGAGCCGACGTAGGAAGTTTGCGCCGAAGTCGTTGCATGTGTGCGCCACCTGCGGCGTGACCGATGCCAAGAATCCGCAGCTGGATTTTCGGGTCTGTTCTTCCTGTGCAGGCAGCGAAGAATACTGCGAGGCACATCTCAGAAGTCACGAGCACACCTTAGAGAAGACCGATGGTTGAGGAAGTTCTGAACTACTGGTTTGGGGCGACGCTGTCTGCTGTTGAGGTGAATGCCCAGAAGCGGGCACTTTGGTGGGGCAAGGCCGAGGAGAGTGACCGGGAGATTCGCACGCGGTTTGGTGCGTGTCAGGATGAAGCGGCTGCCGGCGGGCTCGTCGATTGGGAGGCAGAGCCTCGGAGCCTACTGGCTCTCATTCTCGTGCTTGATCAGTTTTCGCGCGTGATTCATCGCGGGAATCCTGCCGGTCTGGCGTGCGACGCGCGCGCTCTGTTGCTCGCGAAGCAGGCTATTCGAATCGATTTTTCCGGCCGACTGCGCCCGATCGAGCGCATCTTCCTGTATCTGCCACTGGAGCATTCGGAGAGCTTGGCGGATCAACAGGAATGTGTGGCACTGTTCGAGACGCTGCTGGCGGAAGCGCCCGCGGCGGACCGAGCAGTGTTTGAAGGCAGCTATCGCTTCGCGATTGCGCATTTGGAAATCGTGGCTCGCTTCCAGCGGTTTCCACACCGCAATGAGGTGCTCGGCCGTACCTCGACGCCCGCCGAGGTGGAGTTTTTGAAGGAGCCCAACTCGGGCTTCTGAGCTGAGCAGGACTGCGCGTGTACTGTCCCCTCTGGGTCAAGAGTAACTTCTCATTTCTCGAGGGCGCAAGTCACCCGGAAGAGCTGATTTCTGCGGCCGCAGAAGCTGGCGTGCCAGCGCTGGCGCTTACAGATCGGAGCGGATTCTACGGCTCCGTTCGGGCCCATGTGCAGGCCCGAGAAACTGGCGTGCGCCTGATCCATGGGGTTGAGTTGATCACCGAAGACGGGCTCTCGCTGGTGCTCTTGGTCAGGAATCGACTTGGCTATTCTGGGCTTTGTCGTGTGCTCTCCCAGGCTCATCTGCGCTCAAGCACCAGAGGGACGTGCTTAGTTCGCAAAGTGGAGCTGTGGGCGAATGCGCCCGGACTCATCGCAATCGTGCTGCCGCGTGGGCGGTGGGCGCGGGAAACACGGGACTTGGACGTAGGCTGGCATCGTGCGTTTGGGCGGCATCTCTACAGCATGGTCGTGCGCCACGCGCGGGCTGACGACCACCTGCTAGAACGCATTGTGCGCGGAAATGCGAACTCCGCAAACCTGCAGATTGTGGCGGGAGTGGAGATCTTGTACCACCAGCCAACGCGCCAGCCCCTGCAAGATGTGATGACAGCCATCAGGCATGGGACCACATTGGCCAAGGCGGGGACGCTGCTGCGGGAGAATAATACGCATGGGCTGCCTGCGCCCGCGGAGTTTCTCGCACTGTTCGAGGACGATGTCGAGGCCGTAGAGCGGACGCTGCGAATCGCCGCCGATTGCGAGTTTGACCTTGGCGAGCTGCGGTATCGCTATCCGTCCGAGCGTCTTCCGGATGGGCGGACCACCTCGGAGCGATTGCACGATTGTACCTGGGAAGGGGCAGATCGCCGCTATCCGGATGGGGTGCCAGATGATGTGGAAAGCCAGCTGCAACTCGAGCTGAAACTCATCGATGAGCTCGACTACTGCGGGTACTTCATGACCATGTGGGAGCTCGTGCAGTTTTGTAAGCGCAAGGATATCCTCTGCCAGGGGAGGGGATCGGCAGCGAACTCCGCAGTCTGCTACTGCCTCGGGATTACGGCTGTGGATCCGTTACGAATGGGGCTGCTGTTTGAGCGCTTCCTGTCTCGCGAGCGAGCTGAGCCGCCGGATATCGACTTGGATATCGAGCATGAGCGGCGCGAGGAGGTGATTCAGTACGTCTATCAGCACTATGGGCGAGATCATGCGGCCATGGTGGCCACGGTGATCTCCTACCGGAGCCGATCGGCAACGCGCGAAGTGGCCAAGGCGCTGGGGCTGTCGGATGAAACCATCGAGGCTCTGGCTCGAAGTCAGGATCAGTCTGGAGATGACGGAACGACAGAGGAGGAGCGGGACGCGGTACGCGGGCTTTTGATTCCACTCCGCGATGAGATTCTGGGCTTTCCGCGGCACCTTTCGGTTCACCCGGGCGGCTTTCTGCTGGGCCAGGAGCGTATCGACGCGCTGGTGCCGATCGAGAATGGGGCGATGGCCGACCGCACGGTGATCCAATGGGATAAGGACGATGTGGAGGCGCTGGGGCTGTTCAAGGTGGATCTGCTGGGGCTCGGCGCGCTCAGCATGCTGCACCGGACTTTTGAGCTAGTCCGTGAGCACTATGGGCGGTTTTTGACTATGGCGACGATCCCGCCAGCTGATGAGGCTGTCTATCGGATGCTATGGAAGGCGGATACGGTCGGCCTGTTTCAAGTCGAGAGCCGTGCTCAGATGGCAATGCTGCCGCGCACCAAACCGCGCAACTATTACGACTTGGTGATTCAGATCAGCATCATTCGCCCTGGGCCGATTGTGGGTGGCATGGTGCATCCCTACTTACGCCGCCGTGACGGCGAGGAGGCGATCGAGTACCCGCATCCCGCCTTGGAGCCGATTCTGCGCCGGACGTTGGGGATTCCGCTGTTTCAGGAGCAAATCATGCGTCTGGCCATGGTCGCGGCCGATTACACGCCAGGAGAGGCAGATCAGCTGCGGCGTGATATGGCGGCTTGGAAAAAGGCCGGACGGCTTGAAGCACATCGGGAGCGTCTGATCGGCCGCATGGTTGCAAAGGGGGTTGCACAGGAATTCGCCGAGCGGGTGTTTCAGCAGATCTCTGGATTTGGTGAGTACGGGTTTCCTGAGAGCCACGCCGCCAGCTTTGCGTTGATCGCTTATGCCACAGCCTGGATGAAGTGGCATTATCGCACGGCGTTTACCGCTGCCTTGCTGAATTCGCAGCCAATGGGCTTTTACTCCGTGGCCACGATTGTGGACGATGCCAAGCGCCACGGCGTGGTAGTTCACCCGCCAGACGTGCTCAAAAGCGATTGGGACTGTCTGTTGGAGCCGCACGCAGACGACTTTTCGCTGCGCATGGGCATTCGCTATGTGAAGGGGATTGCGAAGGGCCAGTGGCAGCAGATCGCTCGCGTCTGCGAGGGCACAGCCCCGGCATCGATCGAGGAGCTGTCGCGCCGGTCCGGGCAGGGGCCGGCGGTGATGAGCAAGCTTGCCGAGGCCGGGGCCTTGCGCGGCCTGCAGGCAGATCGCCGTACGGCTCTCTGGCAGGCTCACGCACCCGCGGCACCGGTCGATCAGTTAGCACTGGAGGCAGAAGAGTCTGCGCTAGAGTGGGAGGATCTCGACCGCTTCGATGAGATTAGTTGGGATTACGACAGCAGCGGCTACAGCGCGGTCGACCACCCGCTGGCCCCCATGCGCGATCGTTTAGCCGGTAAGGGCTTACCTACCGCCGCGGAAGTTTGGGGAACCGCCGATGGTACCCAAGTTTCCTTTGCCGGGCTGGTGATTTGCCGCCAGCGTCCGGGCACTGCCTCCGGCGTCCTCTTTATCACCCTTGAAGACGAGACCGGATTTGTAAACCTGATTCTCTGGCCGAAAGTATTCGAGAAGAACCGGCAGCTCGCACGCACGGCCTCACTCCTCGGGGTAACTGGGAAGCTTCAGGCAGAGAATGGCGTGGTACACCTGATCGCAGAAAGATTGTGGGTGCCACGCATTCCGAAGCAGCCGGAACGCCGTTCGCCCAGGTGGGGGACTGGCCGACCGTGAGTGTGTAGGAAAGCAAAGAAATATTGGGAACCTTTGAATAACGCCACTGTCTCATCCGTCCGAACCAGCATGGCCACCGGCAAGATCGGTGAGAATCTGGTAAGAAAAAGGAGAATGACCTGTGAAAACTGAGACCTTCGCACATACTAAAAAGCAGGACGCATCGGCAACCTCGACTTGGGGGGCAGCAGATGCGGTTGAGTTTGACACCACACCTGCAGTCGAGTCGATGCCCGCTTACGAATCTCTGTCTGATACTGAACTGATTAGGTTGATTAAAACCGAAGATGAGTTTGCCTGGGAGAGCTTGATGACCCGGCACTCGTCCAAAGCATTCCAGATTGCCTACGGCATTCTCGGGCAGTGGAACGACGCGGAGGAAGTCGCGCAGGATGCCTTCGTTCGCGTCTACCGCGCCCTCGACGGCTTCCGCGGTGATGCCCAGTTTTCCACTTGGTTCTACCGCATCGTGGTCAATCAGGCGCGCAACAAGTACCGCTGGAACAAGCGCCGGCACGTTGCCAAGCACTACAGCATTAACGAAGAGCTGGACCCGAATGGTACCGGTGCCATGGCCCGTGATCTTCCGGATAAGAGCAAAGGGCCGGCTGAACAGCTGATGTTCCGCGAGTGGGAAAGCGAAGTGGCCCAGGAAATGTCCGCACTGCCGAGCGTAAATCGCGAAGCGCTTGTGCTCCGGAACGTGCACAATTTTTCTTACGAGCAAATCGCTGAGGTGCTGGGCTGCAAGCTGGGGACTGTGAAGTCCCGTATTGCCCGGGCTCGCGATGAATTAAGAAAACGAGTCGGGATCTGACTGAACGATCGATGAGAGCACACGCATGAGTCGAGCAGAACGCGGAAGCTGTCCGCCCTTTGAAGAACTGAGCGCCTGGCATGATGGTGAGTCGGCGAAGGAATTGATCGACCGACATCTGGGAAGCTGTCCGGAATGTTCGGAGACGCTCGATCAGCTTACTGCCTTGGATAAGGAGCTCCCTCCGGAGGCTGATGCGGCCACGTTGGCGCGGATCCGCTTGGGCACACAGACTCGGCTGAAAACGGAGCCTGAGCTCGTGGCGCTGCCACTGCCAAAGGCCCCGCCGCTCTTTTCGCTTGCGTTGCTGGTGCGGCTGGCCGCCGTGGTGGCGCTAGGCATTCTCATCTTTCAGCTGAATCGTAATCTGGGGGTCGCCGAGACCCAGCTGACAAAGCACCTTGAGATTGTCCCCCAGATCAACACCCCGCTCTCAGAGCCATCAGCGACTTTTATTGCGAACTCCGCAGCTGCTTCCGAAGAGCCCGTTGTCGAAGTGTTGCCCCCTGCCGCAGGCGTGCCTAAACGATCGGGGACATTGCACTCAGCGGTCGGCGTCCAGTTTGCCAGTTCGAACGGTCTCCGCGCCGGTGCGACGGCGGGCGCGATGCTGCCGGAGCAGGCGTCGGGTGTCGCGTTCCGCGTTCAACACCTCTGGGTGTCGGACAATGCGGCGACGACCTTGGCAAAACTGGGCACCTTGCTGCCGCGGGAGCAAGACCGCGCTGCTATTGCCGCAGCGGCAACTATCGAGAAGGACCAGTACAGCCTCAGGTTTGTCGCATCCGATCGTGAGCTGCAGGAAATCGTCAATACGCTGTCCGAGTCCGGTGCCAGCTTATTTTCTCCGGGAGCACCGCAGCCCGGCGGCGATCCCACCGGGCAGACGCTTACTGGGCGCTCCGTGCTATATCAGGTCGACTTCGTCCGGCGCTAACGCTTACGCGCTTATTTGTAGCGAGAGGGTGACGGTCGGGCTGTCTTTGTAGCCGATTCGGCAGGCTCGTGCCTCGATCGTTACTGGGCCAGGCTCATTGAGGCGAATCAGGCCCGCGTAGAGCCGCCAGTGTGGCTCGTCCCCTAGCCGATACTCGACGCTTGCACCTTCCATGCCTGCGTGGAGTTGGATCGCCGCTGGCACAACCAGAGTCATGCCGTTCTCCGCCTGGTCCATTCCGCCACGGGACGGATCGAGTGCGACAAAAAGCGGAGCACCAACTTCTGGCACCCCGTTCGGATACCAGCGGTTGACCATCTCCCACTCCGATATCTCTCCCAGATCGCCGACCTCGTTCAACCAGTCATCACACTCCTTACTCAGGCGTGCGAGCGTGGCTGCGTGGTTTGCGGAGTTCGCAAGGTTTCGGGTCTCATGCGGATCGTTCCGGGTATCATAGAGCTCTTCCGCAGGGCGGGATGGGGCAAACAGCAGCGCCTGCTCTGGCGTCAGGGCGTCTTCCAGGTGAAGTCGCTGTAGCTCTTCGTGAATCGGATGACGGTTCCGGTAGGGAACCCAGCCGACGTACGGTTGGTGCGGGTAGTAGTTGCGGAGGTACTTGTAGCGAGAATCTCGCACTGCCCGCACCCGATCGTAGTTCGTGTCGTGGCGGTCACGGGATGCGTGGATATACTCGCGGGCGACGACCGACTCGCCCAGAAAGGGTTGCCCCTGTAAGTGGCACGGCACTGGCAGACCACAGCTGGAAAGCATGCTCGGCGCTAGATCCAGCGTACTGACCAGAGTCTCACTCACCGTGCCTGGCTCGATCCGGCCAGGCCACCGGACAATCATTGGTACGTGGATACCGGAGTCATAGGGCCAGCGCTTGCCGCGTGGGAGTGGACCGTGGTCGGACCAGTGAACCACGATCGTGTTGTCAGCCAAGCCGTCTTCTTCCAGCTCGGCCAGCAGTTCGCCGAGGCGCCGATCTGCGATCTCGATCTGCGAGTGCATCTGAGCGAGCGCTGTGCGTACCTTCGGTGTGTCCGGAAATGTGGGCAGGACCTCGACATCTTCCGGCCGAATCGTCAGCTCTGGAGCATTTTCAGGCCATTGGCCGCTTTCGTGAGTGTTCGTAGGATTGAAGACGGCGAAGAACGGCTGCTCGGGGTGCGGACGATTGCGCCAGTGTGCGCTGTGAGAGCAGTCATCCCAGGCGCTACGCGGCGCTGGAAATTGGTAATCGGTCTTGGCGTTGTTCGAGCAATAATAGCCAGCAGCGCGGAAGTACTCGGTGAAGCACTTCACTGCGGGCGGTGTGAGCACGGAATATGGTGTCGGCAGCTCTGGCAGATCCGTCTGGCCGAATGTGGTGCGCATGTGATGAGCGCCGATAGAAATTGCGTACATCCCGGTGATGACCGCGGCCCGTGCCGGCGCACAGACGCCACAGGTGGAAAAGGCCGCAGGCCAGCGGCAACCCTCTGCAGCCAGCGCGTCTACGTGAGGCGTATGGGCAACGGTGTCGCCATAGCAGCCATAAAATGGATTCGTGTCTTCGAAGGACACCCAGAGCACATTCGGTTGTCTGTCCATGATTCGTTCAGCCGTGGTTTGTAAATGATTCCTTGCGGCAGCGCCACCAGAAGGCCGAGAAGATGCACATGACGAGGATAATCAGAGACCCGACGACGCTGTAGAGCCGCTCCACAGAGTACTCATCCGCCATGTGCTGCGCCAGTGCCACGCCCACTGCACCTAAGCCGAAGCAGCAGAAAAACTTGATTCCAAAGCCGGTGGCGCGCAGCCGGTCGGGCGTAATTCTAGCGACGATGCTATTCTCGATTGGCTGCATCCCCAGCGAAAGCGTGTAGTACAAGATCGCTATTCCTGCCAAGGAAAGCCCCGTTTGAGAAGCCATCAGCAAGACCATCGGAATCGAGAGTAGATGAAAGACAACATACGCCTTACGTAGATCGTGCCGATCCGCTGCGCGGCCGCCGATCAATTGGCCCACCATTGCCATGAGCAGCACGCAAGCCGCCAGAATCGTGGCCGATTCTTTTGCGGATTTCGCAAGCCATGGAACCATACCAATCTGTGCTTCAAAGTGCGTAGGCAGGACCTGGGTGCTGGCGCGATAAGCGATGCCGAGAAGCGTCATGCAGGCGAGCATGATCAGAAACCCGGTCCGGTCTCCGCGACGTTGCGGGGCAGTGGTCTTAGCCGTCAGCGGGGTCTCGTCAATGCGTACGAACAGCAAGGCAACGCCGACGGCGAGGCTTGGGATTGCGAGGGTCGCGAAGGCTTTCGGGACCGAAAAACCGGCTGCCATCAGCTGGCCCACTAGCAGCGGGGCCGCGCCGATTCCAAGACTGCCAGCCACACCGTTCCGGCCGAGAGATTGCCCGCGATTGGGGCAGCATTTGCTGATCAGTCCCATGCCGATCGGATGGTAGATCGAGGCAAAGAGGCCGATGCCGGCCAAGGCCACGGTGAGTTGACCGGGGCTGGTACAGGCCGCGCATGCCAGCGAACATGCGCCCATGCCCAGAAACGAAATCAAGAGCATACCGCGGCCTTGCCAACGATCACCGATCAGGCCAGACGGAAGCGCCCCAAAGCCAAACAGAAAGGCCATGGCGAAGTTGAGGTTGAGTGCGGCCGTGCGCTCAATGCCATATGCCAACGGAATGTATAAAGCCAGCGTCGGGAAGGCCTGCATGTAAAAATGGCAGAGAAAATGCCCAGCCGCGGAAAACCATTCGATTCGTGCTTGGTTACCGCTCACGTCCGGTACCTCAGCGCCTGATATGCCTATCGTAAAAGATGCCTTCTGCGAACTTGTCGAGTGAATCCACGTATCTGCCGACTTCCTGTCGATCGCCAATCCACAGCGATGCGGTACAGAGCCCCTCGTGCCAGCGCACTTCTACACAGGCGTTCCTCTGCCCTGCATACTCCTTATGCCAGACAATCTCGCTGGGCTCTCGGACCCAGATCTCCCGGACCGCATCTGTCCAAAGCTCGGTTGGCACCGCGGCTGATTGCCCCGGCTTCTCCGGTCCTGCGACTGCCAGGCTTGCCGCCCACGCGTGGAGCAACGTGTGGTCCACACGGTCGTGCGCTACGCCTAAAAAGGCCTGATTCCAGAAGGGGCCTCGTGCCATTAACAGCAGAACCAGCAGGACCAAGCAATAGATTGGCATAATTGCCCCGAGCCGAAAATGTTGGAGCTGCACGCCGCCCACGGCGAGACAGCTGGCGATGCCACACCAGGCCACCCAGCTCACAAGGCTGAAGGGCGAAGATACGCCGCGTCCAAGCAGGTAGGAGTGGCTCGTAGCAAGCAGAAACGCTCCCAGAATTCCACCAACAAGGATGACCAGTCGGATCCTCCCGTTCAAGCGCCGCGGCGCGGCACTCTCTTTCTCGCCTTGATTGCCTCTTGCCATCGTCCGCTTCTGCCCTATGTTTGACTCAGGTCTTGTGAAAATTGGAAACATGCCATGCCATTCTACATTCGCTACCGTGCCTGCCTGCTGTGCGGAATAATCCTCTGCCTAGGCGTTGGCGCAGAGGCACAGTCTATGGACGACCCGATGGCTGAGAAAGTGAAGATCCTCACCATGTCCGTGATGAGTCCTGCGGTTAGGAAAGGGAGGGCCCTCCCGGCTACGTACACCTGTGCTGGCGATGACGAGAATCCGCCGATTCTGGTGCGTCACATTCCGCTAAATGCAAAGTCATTGGTGATTGTGATTGACTCCAAAGTGGGCGTCCAAACAAGAGTAAACTGGGCGGTGTACAACATTCCAGTGACGCCTACCGGCATGGTCAAAGTGCCGCGATATTCTGTGCCAGGGCAGGAAGCCAAGAATAGCTCGCAGCGCCAGCGCTACACCGGCCCCTGCCTGACTAAGGACGAGCGAGCTACCGTTGCCATTAAAGCTTATGCGTTGAAAAACATGCTGCGCCTTCCGGCTGATGCAACTGCCGGTCTATTGGCACGAGCGATGAAAGACCAAGTCGTCGCCAAGGCTCGCCTTCTGACCACCGCAGTTGGCCAATAAAGCAATATCCCGATCGCAGTGGTTGTGGATTTGCGAATATGCGTCTGACCGGTTAGGTTCCCCTCCCTTTTCATCCCTGTACTAACGCGGGGCATCTGCATCGCGCAGACCTCCCCAATGGACCAGATGCCTGACAATCCAGACGAGAAAAAGCTACGGTCCAAGACTGAGCTGCGGATTCGCAAAATGCCGCCAACGCCGCCTACTGATGAAGAAGGCCGCACCGTGACCGTGAATCGCGCTTCGGCACAGAAGGGATCGCCGTCCGGCACGTTGAAGATCAAGCGCCTTCCTCCGACGCCAGCACAGGTCGGTGACAAGACCGTCCATCTCGACCACAACGCCGTGAAGTTTCGCGAAATTTTGCAGGCAGCTCCATCGCTCCACTTCGAAGACAGCGCGGAAGACGGCGAGATGAAACAGGTCGCCGCGTACAGCGCGGACGTCAAGGCCCCCAAGGCTGCGCCGCCCAAGCTACCGCCCCACGGCAAGGACCCGTCGCCCGCGCCTGAAGTCGGCAGGAAGCGACGGGTTGACCTGCGCGAGAACATTCGCCAGCCTCCGGCACGTGCGGCCCAGAAAGTCGCAACCGACGCGCCGCCTCCTCCGCCCGAGCCGTGGCAACCGTTGTCGAATGACAGCGTGCTTGATCTCGAGGATGTGTGCCTAGAACAGACCGCATTCCAGAATCGCTATTGTGACTTTGAAACGTTGCATGTAGATCGTCGTGGCCCCACAGACAAATGCTACGACCATGCGTTGGATAGGAATCTGGCGATGAAGTCTTTGCACCCCAGGCTTCGCGATGACCCCATTCCGCGGCGTGCTCTGGTGCGGGAAGCAAGAGTCCTGTCACGCTTGGAGCATCTCGGAGTTCCCAGAGTATATGAGCTGGCTTTGCGGTTCGACGGGACCATGTACTTCACCAAGGATCTTCCTGCCGGGCTGCCGCTGAATCAGTTGCTGGATCAAATCAACAGCGGCGACCCCGACATCATCGAGAAGTATCCGCTGTCCCGCCGGTTGGAACTTTTTCGCGAGATTTGCGATACGATTCGCTGCGCCCACACTCGAAACATCGTGCACGCCCACCTGAGCCCCTACGTGATCTGCGTGACGGACAGCGGTCACGTGATGATCGACGGCTGGGAGAACGCCGTTCTCTTGCCTGAGAAGCAAGCCAAACGGCCGCCGCAACCGCCGCTCGAGGAAACCCTGCTGGCGACTGTTGCGTACGAAGCGCCCGAAGCTGTCGAGCGTCGTGGCGCTGCACTCACCGAGCCGACCGATGTCTATGGCCTGGGAGCGATCCTTTACGCACTCCTGACCGGCGAAGCACCCTTTCCTGCGCTCGAGCTGTCCACACTCAAAAACGCCATTCTTACGGAGGACGCGCCAGCTGCCCGCGAGAAGCACCGGGAGGTGAGCAAAGCGCTCTCCGATGTCTGTGAGGTATGCCTGAAAAAAGAGCGCCAGGATCGCTACGAGAACGTTGATGATATCTTGGAGGCCATACAAGAGTCAATCCCGAAACAATCGGGGGGCGGATCCAAGGTTGCGATGCTTTCCATGCTCCTCCTGGCAGCCATCATTCCGGCAGCAGTCGTCGCGATGACTGCAAAGAAAGAGCAGGTCGTCGTCGAGCGCGAAGTTTCACTTGATGCTGTGGAAGCGGAACTCACCGCCGCCGCCACACAGCAGAGCGATTTAGCGCAGCTGCGTAGGAAGCAAGAGACTCTTCAGAATAAGCAGATCTCCCGCAAATTGAATCCCGAGGAGCTCCTCCTCGCCGAAGCGGTTGACCGTGAACAACTCGCGTTGCAGCGCAAACTTGCCGCAGCCGAGGCGCTGCTGAGAAATGTACCAAACGAACGTCGCAATTCCGCCTGGCGAAAATCTCAGGCAGAGCTGCATCACATTCAGCTGAAGGATTGCCTGGAGTCCACGCCGAAACAGTTCCCCGCCCTGTTGGAGCGGGCCAGACCCATTTTTGCCGCTGCCGGAATGGACGAGCTTGCCGAGACACTGCAGGCCACGTTAAACGCACCAGCTACACTCAAGCTTGCCACGGAGCCGGTGGCCGCCAAAATCTCTCTCATCGCGCTCACGGATGTAGATGGGGTCTTAGAGGAAGGCGATCCTGTGTTGCTAGGGAAGGGGACGGTGCAGTATCAGTGTGCTCCGGGGTCTTATGTCACTGTTCTCGAGTATTTTGGGAAGAAAGTTCGGCTCCCCGTGAAGCTGGAGCCGGGCGGCTCCTTTGAGCAGACCGTGGCTCTTCCCGACAAAATCCCGCAAGGGACCGAGTATGTGCCCGGCGGACCCTACATAGCCGGGGGAGATGCCAGCCTGAGGCACCGCAAGCACATTGCCCATCTGCCCGGTTTCTTCATGCGCACCACCGAAGTGACATTCGGCGAGTTCTTTGCCTATTGGGCCGACCCGAGCGGTGGTAACCGCCGTTCAGACTTGGTCCCGCAACTGCGGTTGCTTGCCAACGAGCGCTCATTTACACCCGCTTGGGACAGCTCCGGCCGTTATGTCAGCAACGTTTCCGAGGTACACCCCGTGGTCGGCATCACCCACAACGCGGCTCGGCAGTATTGCTCCTGGTTGCGCTTGAATCAAGGCGTGAAAGCATGGCTGCCGACCTCTCGTCAATGGGAGAAGGCTGCCCGCGGTGTCGATGGCCGCCGCTACATTTGGGGGGACGCCGTGCTGAGCGATCGTGCGTTTACCTTAGACAATGGCTCCGCCCAGAAGGAGTTCGGCTTTCTTGCCCCCGTGGGGTCTCTTGGCACCGACACCTCCGTGTATGGAATCCAGGATCTCGCCGGAAACGCTCGTGAATGGACGGATACTCTTTACTCTGATGACAACCCGTTCTTCGAGATCCGTGGCAGCAGCAGTTCCACCCCCAGCTACCTGCTGCCGTGTACAGCCTCAAGCCAAAGTGAAGCCGTGCCTTCAGACATCGGATTTCGCTACATCATTCCTTTCGAAAAGTAGACGGGCCAGAGCGCTTGAGTCAGACTCTCCGCTTCATTCTTCCAGTCGCTCTATTGTGGGCGACAGTAGGTTTTTCCGAGAACAGTCCTGCGTTCCGCGGCCCACGTGGGAATGGAAACTACAGCTCGGCAAACGTCCCCGTCTCCTGGGACGAAAAATCCGGCGAGAACATAGCCTGGACCGCTGCACTGGATCTGTCCGGTTGGGCCAGCCCTATTGTACTTGGAGACCGGGTGATCGCCGTGGGGGCCGATGCGAATCTACGCCGGATCTACTGCTTCAATGCAGCCACTGGCGTGAGTGTTTGGTCCCTGACCGTGCCAGAATCCCCGTCTGCATCCAATGCCTACAAGCCCGACTCGTCCGATAGGAAGTGGGATGTCCAGCTTTACGCAGCTGCTACGCCAGCCACCGATGGGAACCAAGTGTATGCGTTGTTTTCGAACGGCCAACTCGTCGCGGTAAATCTCCAGACCGGCACCCTGAGCTGGCTGAAAGCGCTCGGCAGCACCAAGGGAAACGCCTTTGGTCTGACCAACTCCCTGCTTGCCTATCAGAACTCCTTGCTGGTGGTTTTCCAGGGAGAAGAGCGCTACATCGCCCGCCTCGCCGCAAAGGACGGGCAGGAGATCTGGCGCACAGAGCGCGCGTCTGATACCTGGGCTGCACCTTCGTTGGCCCCGCGAAAAGATGGCTCGACACTCGTCGTTCTCCCCGCTTATCCAGCCGTTACGGCTTGGGATGTCGACACAGGCAAGCAGGCTTGGAGTCGAAAAGTCTTTGAGGAAGAGCCGGAATGGTGTGTGGGCCCATCGGCCATTGTGCTCGAGAAAAGCGTTGTCGTCCACATGCAGTTCTGCGGAATGTTCGCCCTCAACCTCGAAGATGGTTCCACCACCTGGCAACTGCTCGAACTGCCCGATGGCAGCGATTTCTCCGACGGGTCCTCGGCTGCAAGCGACGGCCACACCGTCTATCACTTCTGTGATGCGGTGCTTTCGTGCATCGATGGCCAAACCGGAAAGGTCATTGCCCAGCGTGAAACCGAGATCTACGAAAACTATGCCTCAGTGTTGCTCAATGCGGGGCGTCTGTACCTTAGCTGCGAGAAAGGCGTGACTCTCGTGCTCGATGCGGACCCCGCAAAAGAACTGTCAACGATCGGGCGCGGCGTCGTCTCGCGAAAGGTTGAATGCACGCCAGCCATCGGCTACGACCGCCTCTACCTGCGCGCAGAGAAAACCCTGTATTGCGTTGGCCTCGCTAGCCCACCTCCGACTCCATGAAAATTGTCCACATTTCACCGGGATCCGGTGGCACCTTCTATTGCGAGAACTGCCTTAAAGACACCGCGCTTGTCCTCGCTCTTCGTCGCCTTGGCCATGACTGCCTGGTAACTCCCATGTACCTGCCGTTCTTTTTGGACGGTTCAGAGATCGCAGAGGACAGCCCAGTCTTCTTCGGCGGCGTAAACACCTATCTGCAACAGCATCTGCCGGTGTTTCGCAAGACTCCTCGCTGGCTAGACCAGATGTTCGATGCCCGCTGGGTCCTCAAGCTTGCTGCCAGTCGCGAAGGTTCAACGCAGGCAGAGGGCCTTGGTGCCATGACCTTCTCCGTCTTGCAGGCGGAGGCCGGAAACCAAGCCAAGGAACTGGAGCGCATGATCCGCTGGCTCAGAGAGCAGGAGCAGCCGGACGTCATCCACATCTCCATGGTCCTGCTTGCTGGGCTGGCCAAGCCCCTCAAAGAGGCTCTGGGCGTTCCGGTGGTTTGTTCGCTTCACGACGAAGATGTCTGGATCGACAAGCTGGATGGCGACTACGCCCAGCAGTGCTGGGACCAGATTCGCAGGTGTCTCTCGCATTGTGATGCCTTGGTGACGGTCAGTCACTATTACCGGGATCTCATGTCGCAGCGGCTCTCCCTGTCGAACCCGCCTCAGGTTGTACCGGTCGGAATCGAGCACACCGGCTACGAGCTTGCGGAGTTCGCAAATCCCCCCGTGATGGGCTACCTCTCCAAGCTCTGTCCGTCGCTCGGGCTCGGCATTTTTGTCGATGCCTTCATCCTGCTAAAGCACCGGCCGGGTCTGGAGCCCCTACGATTGGCGGCAATGGGCGGGCTCACCGGCAGCGATCGTGATTACGTGGCGGGTCTTCGCAGGAAGCTCGCCGCTTTCGGCTTCGAGCAGGACGCGGTGTTTCATGAAAAACTAGATCGAGAGGCCCGCATTCAGATGCTCAAGAGCCTACGCGTGCTCTCGGTACCGATGCCTGGCGGCGAGGCGTTTGGCACATTCATGGTCGAAGCCTGGGCTGCAGGCGTGCCCGTGGTGCAGCCAGACGCCGGCGGTTTTCGCGAGCTCGTGCAACAGAGCGGCGGCGGACGCATCTATGACAACACCACGCCCGAGGGGCTGGCAGCCGCGCTCGAACCATTGCTGCGAGACGCAGATCTGGCGCGCTCACTGGGCGAAGCCGGGCGCAGCGTCGCCCAACAGGAATTCAGCGTTGATACAATGGCAGAGCGGATGGTGAATATTTATGAATCGGTGGTCTAGTTTTTGGCTGGGAATCGCCCTCGTTGGCGCTGGAGCGCACGCAGAGTGGCCAACCTTTCACGGCTCAACTGGCCTGACCGGGTATGCTGATGTGGCGCTTGGTCCTGCGCCCGTTCGGCTGTGGAAGACCAGAGTGGGCACTGTGTTGCCCAGTGCCGTGGTCGGCGATGCGAAGCGTGCCTTTCTGGTTGCTGACGGCAACCGCCTGGTGGCGCTGGAGGCGGCGACCGGGAAGAAGGTGTGGGAGAAGCTGTTCTCCGATGCCGATGGGCCACTGGCCTTTCACGGAGCGCCCCTCTATATCGCGAACGCCGCACTGGTCGTGGTCGCATCCTCAGAAGGGATGGTTTTCGCGGTATCTGCAACGGACGGTGCGATCCTTTGGCAGACCTCTACAGGTGCACCGATTGCGAACTCCGCAACATTCTCCGGGGAGCGAATCTTCGTCATGAATCAGATTTCCGGTGCCGTACAATGCTTGGCGCTGGAGGATGGAAAGAAGCTATGGAAATCAGCCAAAACCGAACGCTGCGACGGGAGTTTGTCTGCTTCAGACAAGCACGTGTTTTTCGGCAACTGCCTTTCTGCGCTGTTCGCGGTTTCCCATCAGGATGGGGCGGTCACAGAGCTTATCTCGTTGGGGCAGAATCGGGAAATGGCAGGAGGAGTCGCTGCTTGGGACAACGCCCTGTATGCTGGAAATCGCTCCGGGACTCTTGTGCGAGCGAGCGTAGGGGACAAGGCCACAGTCTGGGAGGTAAGCGCAGCGGATACTGAGCTGTTTACAACGCCCGCGATCTGTGGGGAGAGCGTGGTGATCGCCAATCCCGCCGGGGCCGTGCACTGCCTGATGGCGGGCACCGGTGAAACTCGCTGGAGCTATCGTAGTGATGGCTACGAAGCGACGTCAACGGTCATCGCTGCGGACTGCGCAATCGTCGGCATTGACGGCGTTCTGATCGGACTGTCGCTGACGGATGGTGCGGTGGTTTGGAAACAGACGCTAGGCGACGAGACGACCGCGCCCTCCCTAATTGCGAACTCTGCAATTGTGGGCACAGATGACGGTCACGTCATTGCTGTGGGGACTCGGCCTTAGTTGGGAGGTGTGCAGAGGAATCTACACGAAGAAAGGCAGGCGCAACGGCAAACCAGAGCTTGACCATTAGGGCCGTCGCATACCACCTCAGACAGCCACACCGAGTTGCGTACGCATCAGATCATTCGCCCACAAAGGTTCTTCATGGCATTACTCGCGATGCAACTGGGAACTAGGGGGCAGGGGAGCCTGATTGTCCCGATGCCAGGTTGTCAGTTGCTTCAATAAGGCCTGGGCTATCTCAGGATGTGTGGCCGCCAGATTGCGACTCTCCTTCAAATCCTGGCTAAGATTGTAGAGCTCGATGTTGCCGTTTTTCAGAAACTGAATCAGCTTCCAGTCACCTTTGCGAATGATGGAGCAGGGGGGATTCTTGTAGGTGCTGGCGATGTGCCAGAACAGCGCGCGCTCTTTCAGCGGTTTGCCGTGCAGTAACGGAACCAGGCTGGTGCCATCGAGCGTGCCGGTGTAGTCAGTGATACCTGCCAGTTGCAGGAAAGTGGGAAAGTAGTCGAGGCCTTGAATCGGCACGTCAGAGCGGCCCGGGGCCACTTTCTTCGGCCAGTTGACCAGCGCGGGGACGCGCAGGCCGCCCTCGTAGACATAGCCCTTGGCTCCGCGAAGTCTCTCATTGGCGCTTTGGCCGCCGTTGAAGCCGTTGTCGGAAGTGAAAATAAGAATCGTGTTGTCGCGAAGGCCCGCTTGGTCGAGATAATCTGTGATGCGCTTCACATTCTCGTCAAGTGCCTTGACCATCGTGGCATAAGCAGCCATCTCTTTCTTCTTTTTCGGGGCCCCAGCGCCCTGGCCGGTAACCGGGTCAGCAGCCTTTTTCATGAAGTGCGCCATCAACTTCTCATTTCTGGGAACTGATGGCCGGTGCGGTGCGTAGTGGTGCAGGTTCACAAAGAACGGTTCCTCTTTATGCCGCTCGATGAAGTCAATCGCGTCGGCGGTGAGCCGGTCGGTCAGCCACCCGTCTCCCTCTTTGTCCGCGATGAAGGGGTTCTTGAACGGCGCGATATAGCCGCCGCTCGGATCGGCGTAGCCTTTCTTATAGCCGCGTGCGGGATCGCCCCACTAGGTGCCGCCCACATTCTCATGGAAACCTTTTCCCGTCGGATAGTACTGCTGAATCTCCGGCGTCTGATGTGCCGCGAGCCAGCTCAAGTCGCTGTTCCCGGGCTGTCGCAGTTTCTTGTCGAATGGTAGCTCGGTTTCCTGGTCTGGTCGAGGGCCGACGATGTGCCACTTGCCCAGATGAATCAGCTTATAGCCGGCATCATTCAGAGGCTGAGCATAGACTGGATGTTCGAGCCCGACGGTCCACCTGGAGAAGATATTGTCCTTGCTGGTCCCTCTCTCCAGTACTGGCACGGTATAGCAGCCGGTACGGAAGGATTGCTTACCGGTCAACAGTGCAGCGCGTGAGGGAGAACAGGTTGGATACATGTAGGCTTGATTGAACACCAGGCTCTCTTTTGCCAAGGCATCGAGGTTTGGGGTCTCGAAGTAGGTGCTGCCCATGAAGCCAACATCCTGCATACCAAGGTCATCCGCCAGTATGAAAACGATGTTCGGAGGGCGCGCCTGCGTAGGCTCTGTCTCCGCCCATGCCATCATCTGTAGCAGCAGCGCTACCGCAATACCTATGCCTTGGCTACGCAAAGTGCGCCTCTAATTGTTGTCCTGATTTTCGATGCAGTTCTTCCGCGAAGCAAATACTCGCCTGCGCGTATGTTGGAATTTGGCGGCGACCGCCCTACTGTCCACTTTGGACACTTCATCGCTGACCGCAGTTCCTTTGACTTCGGGAAGCGCGAGCTCCCGCCAAGACCAGGTTGCCGTAGCGGAGCTCACGCGATTCCGACTGCTTGCCATTTCCTCAGAGGCTGGCTGTGAGGGCGTTCTTGTTGAATGCTCCGCGGATCAGAAATCGCTCATAGATAGGGCTGAGGCAGAATAGAATTTGGTAGGTCAAGGATCTGCAAGCCCCGTGTGCTGCTGCAATAAGGAGAGGAGGGCTGGGGTGCGAGAAAGGTTTGATCTGGGTCTACTGCGGGGGCCCTGGATGGGGCAAAGATCCCCCGTCCTTGTTTTATGTTTTTCACTGGATGGTACCCATGAACAAACTCTCAAGTATCTGCGCAGCTTTCGCGGTTTGCTCCATGCCGGTGCACACGGTGCTTATGAAACGTCGGCCGTGCGCAGCGACGTGCAGTGGCAAATGTGCCTAGCCCATGCCCGACGCAAGTTTGCGGACCTGTAAAGTGGGGATATCGCCTGCAGAAAGCAGGTGATTGAAGACTTTGGCCGGTGGTTCAAGGCCGAGCGCGAAGTTTGGCAGCTGTAGACAGCTGGCGATAGCTTGACGTATCGTCAGACTCACTGCAAACCGATCATCGAGTGATTGCTTGCCACCATCACTGAACACTTGGAGCAGGTCACCTTGCTGCGCAAATCAAAATTCCGGACGACCCTGATGTGTATATGTAAACGCAGGAAGCACCTGCGCACATTCTTGAGCGACGGCAATGCCATGATTGAAAATAACTTGGCTGAGCGGACCATAAAGCCCTTGGTTATTGGACGCAAGAACTGGATGTTCTTGGGCAGTGCCAGTTGAATGCCTCAAATGGGCGCCATCCCTGGTGCACCAGAATGCTGCTCTCCGGAGAACGCGGGACAAACTCAATCGCGGGTCGCATAGGCGCTACCTTTCCCTAACCATCATAGAAATCTCACCGATCATGCAACTATCATACACATCCTCGCGCAGATCGGTCATTGTCGTGTCCGCGATCTGAACTAGCCTAGCATTCGTTTCACACCACTAGCACCTTTGACACGGATCTGGATCATGAGCACCTTGCACGACACAGCGTACCCGCTGACAGACGAACAACTCCACCAATACCGAACCAACCATCACATCTGCCTGCGTGGTGTCGGTACTGGCGACATCCTTGACGAGGTCCGCGCAGCGATCGGAGCTCACGTGGCCGAAAAAGTCAAAGACCTGCCTGAGTTGGCAGAGCGTGACACCTATGGCAAGGCGTTTCAGCAGGTTTGCAATCTGTGGCCGAACGAAGAAACCGTGCGGACGTTCGTTCTCAGCCGACGCTTTGCTGGCATTGCCGCGGCTCTGTTGGGTGTACCGGCTGTCCGGATCTACCACGATCAGGCGTTGTTCAAAGAAGCTGGGGGCGGGCACACGCCCTGGCACCAGGATCAGCACTACTGGCCACTGGATTGCCCACATACCCTGACCATGTGGATGCCACTGGTCCCCGTCACCAAGGATATGGGGACCATGCACTTTGCCTCCGGTAGCCATGAAGAGGGCTATCTCGGGGACATTCAAATCTCCGATCAATCCGAGGCCTACTTCGAGAATTTCTGTGCCGAGCGTGGCTTCGAGATCATCAATCATGGCGGGATGGCTGCTGGCGACGCGACGTTCCACAGTGGCTGGTGCTTGCATGGCGCTCCGGGCAACGCTTCTGATCGTAGTCGCGAGGTGATAACCGTGATCTACATGCCGGCCGACACAACGGTCCTACCCGATCCAGATCCGCAGGATCGCTGGAATGCTAACCGGCGATGTGACCTCGCCAACTTTCTGCCTGGATGCCAGCCTGGCGGCCCGGCAGACAGCCCACTAAATCCACGACTCTTGCCTGCTGACGGCTGACCGACGTGGCGGATCACGAGGGATTCGCCACGCCACCCCGCCACCTGCCTGCATTAGGGTTGGCAAGAGCTGAATACACCTCCCTATCTGCTATTCTCCAGACATTGGAAAAAGCAATTTCCTATTATGTCACAGCCGGCATGCCCATCTAAGCCGCACCTCCTAGGGACAGCGCCAGACGGACGTTCCCTGTCGGCCGCTAAGCCACATAGCCAGAAATGCAAGGACCACGATTCGCCCGCTACCAGGCGAGCGCATTCTATTAAGTGGTCGCGAAACCGAGCGTTGCTAGAAGCTGAAGCCGAGGCCTATGCCGACGGTGCGCGGCGCTCCAGCTTCGCCGATGTAGGTGCCGGGCGCAACTCGAAAGGCAACGGGGACGTATTCCTCGTCGAACAGGTTGTGCACCCAAGCCCGTACGTCCCAGCGCTCGCTGCTGATCCCGACCTGCAAGTGCGTAAGCACGTAGGCTTCTTGCTTCTGCGCATTGGTCGGGTCGTAGGCGTATTCGCCGACTCCGCTCAGATCAATGCGCGCGTGGCCGGTCAGGTCCTGGTTGATCGCCCCGTGCTTGCTCAGGCCAAGGTGCCAGGTGTGCTCCGGGGCGAAGTGCACGGAATTTCCGTCGGCAGATGTACCGGGCGCAAACGGGTCGTCGTAGTCGTCGGTAAACTCGGCAGCGGTGATACCCACGCTGCCGTCCAGCTGAAATCCGCCGCCGAGATCCAGCGTGGATTCGAGTTCCATGCCACGGCTCCGGGAGGTGCCGACGTTATCAAGATAGAACAGGCCGAAGGTGCTAGGCAGGTAGATCTGCATGTCGTCCCACTCGACGTGAAACAGCGTGGCTGCATAGTGAAGTTTGCGGTCGAGCGCATGTCCCTTTACGCCCAGCTCGTAGGTCCAGGATTCTTCGGAATCGTAGGTCACCAGCTCGCGGGAGGGAGCCCAGGGATTGAAGCCGCCCGATTTGTAGCCCTTGGCTGCGGAGGCAAAGGCTGTGAATGCGGGGCAAGGCCGCCAGGCGAGCGCAATCTTGGGCGATACGGCCGAGTCGCTGTCGTCGAACGAGTCCGTCGCGTAGGCAAGATCGGTATCGCCTGTTGGAGACGGCGGGCCGAAGCTCGCGCGGTCGGCATGTTTGTCTTCATGCGCCACGCGGGCACCCAGAGTCAGGTCGATGCTGTCTTGCAGGGTCAGCGTGGTCTGGCCAAAGGCTGCAATACCGGTGTCCTGCATCTGCGCTGCTCCTGTGAGGGTAAACGTTACCGGAATGAGCCCAAACTGTGGGTGGTTAATATCCTGGCCAAAGATGTCGGTGGTTTCCTGCGTGAAGTCTGAATGAGACCCGTAGATTCCGGCTAGCCAGCGGGCGGTGATTTCCTCGGTCAGCTGCAACTCCGCATCGTCAGAGCTGCGCCAGCGAAACTCCTGCGTCCATTCGTCTTGGTCTTCCACCACTTCGCGGGTGCGGCCACCGTCCTGCGTGTTGGGCGTGCTGCTGAAGTCGCTGTCGGTAAGGTCCACGACCCGCCAATGCTGAAACCCGGTGATGCTGACAAAGTCGATCTGCTCGCCGATACGCTCGAGGCGCAAAAATGGAGCGACGACGTCGCGATCGGTCCGGCCCTCGAAGTCGTACTCTACCTCGTGCGGATTACTGCGGACTGAGTCCAGGTCGTAGAGGGCGAATGCGCCATCTCGATCACGCTGCGCCTGCACTCCGACACGGACATCCCAGTCATCTATATTCAGCCGCAGTTCGGCGCGGGTGGCCAAGGCATCGCGGCTGTCGACATCGTTGCCAGTGATGGTGTTCTCGGTGTAGCCATCGCGGACGCGATAGGCTGCGTCGAGCGCGTAGGCTGCCTCGTCATTGAGCGGGCCGCTCAGGCGGAGCTTGACTCGATGCTGGTTATCGCCAGCCACTTCGTAATCGAGTGAGCCGCCAAACACATCAGCGGGTGGCTGTGACTGAACCAAGATCACGCCGCCCAGGGTATTGCGGCCGTACAAGGTGCCTTGTGGACCTCGCAACACCTCGACCTGCTTTGGCGAAAGAAACTCCATGCGTGCAGTGTTGATCGACAGCTGCGGAATATCATCGATATAGGTGCCGATCGCCGGATTTCCCTGGCCGGAGCCGATGCCGCGGATGTAGGGGAAGCTCAAGCGCGCGGCGGAGAACGAGACGATGTGCAGATTCGGGATGCGGTCTGCAATATCGTTGATCGTGTTGGGCGATAGCTCGTTCAGTAAGGCTTCATTCACCAGGCTCAGGCTGAGCGGGATGCGTGCCGGGGATTCGCTGCGCTTGGTCGCCGTTACGGTGACAGTCGGCAGCTCTTCCGCGGCTATGCTCAAGGCCACGATTGCAGCTAGCACCAAGCGCAGGCCATGAGCGTGAGGGATTCTATGGGGTCTCATCGTTATGTTCTTTCCCGTGGTCAGTTTCAAGATAATTGATTGCGGCTAGTGCCGCCTGCTCTTCGGCCAGTTGCCGCTTCTTGCCAGAGCCTTCGCCATACACCATCTTGTCTATCAGCACTTGGACTGTAAAGATGCGCTCATGATCTGGGCCCTCGACGCCAATGGTCTCGTAGAGTGGGTGCTTGCCGAACAGCATCTGCGTGAGCTCTTGCAGCGCGCCCTTCGGGTTGGCCTGCGCGAGCTTGGACTCGAGATCCATCAGCGAGTCGCCAAGTAACTCGAGCATCAGCTCGCGGACGGGCTCAAGGTCGCTGTCTGCGTCGAGATACATGGCCCCGAGGAGCGCTTCGAAGGAATCGCAAAGCAGCGACTCGCGGTTTTTACCGCCGGTGGCCGCTTCGCCCTTCCCCAGCCGCAGGTGATTGCCTAGATCCAGGCTTCGCCCGAACTCGGCCAGGGTGCTCTCTCGCGTCAGCAAGGATCGCATTTTTGTCATCTGTCCTTCTGGCGCGGCCGGATAGGCTAAGAAGATCAGATCGGTGATCACGATCTGCAGCACGGCATCGCCGAGAAACTCCAGACGTTCATAGTGTTCCGTATCCACGGCAGTTTCTGCCGCATAGGATGGATGGGTCAGCGCATTCTCGAGCTGGCTGACGTCAGAAAAAAGGTAGCCGATGGTCCGTTGCAGGTTGTGCCAATTCATCGGAGAGCTTCCGTGCGTACATCGAGAATTTCGAGTTGCTGGACGTCCTGATCATGTTGGCGCCAGAGCTGTGGGACAGCTGCCACCGACAGGCCATCTTTTGAAAACTCTTCCGGCGTACGATTGAAGGCGATAAACGGCATCCCGTACCCGCAATGAAACAGCTGGCCGCGGGTGTGGTGCTCGCCGAGACTCTTGACATAGCGGGGGGAGACGCCCTCGAAGCAGAAGGTTGGGGGGCGATTGCTATGACCGAACGGCCGGAGCTCATCAAGCTCCGCAAAAAATCGGCTGCTGAGTTCCCGGAAGGTTGTTTCCCCGTCGCAGTCCAGCGTGGGCTGGTATGGCTCCCCTTTGGTTTCCCCTTGGACGGCGAGGGAAAACTTCTCGCGAAAGGCGTCCAGATTCGCGACGTCCAACTTTAGGCCAGCGGCCATCGGATGCCCGCCATAGCGCGACAGCAGCGAATCGCACTCACGCAGCGCGGCGACCAGATCCACGCCGGGGACACTGCGTGCGGAGCCATGTGCGATCCCATCCTCGATCGCCAGTGCAATTGCAGGTTTATCGTAGGCCTGGACGATACGGGAGGCAACGATCCCGACCACGCCACGCACCCAGTTCTCACCTGCTACCACCATTGCTGGTGAGTTCTCCAACTGTAATTTCTCGATTTGGGCCTCGGCCGCCAGATAGCTCGCGCGTTCGACGCGCTGTCTCTCGGTGTTTAAGGCATCCAAATCGGCGGCTAGCGCCATGGCTTCGCCGTAGCTTTCTGTAAGTAGCAGCTTCAGTGCACAGTTCGGGTCTGCTAGGCGGCCAGCGGCGTTGATGCGTGGGGCGAGCCGGAAGGCTACGTCCTGCGCGCGAACCGTCTCGCTCAGCTTGGCATGGTCGCACAGAGCGCGGATGCCGGGGCGGCCCTGCTGGGACATGATATGCATGCCATAGCGTACCAGACAGCGATTCTCGCCCCATAGCGGGACCATGTCCGCGATTGTCCCCAGGGCGACAAGATCCAAGTAGTTACGCAGGTCTACGGTTTCGCCGCCGAGTTGCTCGTCGCGACCGTATTTCAGCAGTGCATGCGCGATCTTGAAGGCCACGCCAACGCCGGCCAGGCACTGCAAGTGCGCTGCTTCCGGCTTGTCCGCGACAATCTTGGGATTGCAGACCGCGACCGCCTCGGGCAGCTCACCGGCAGGCTGGTGATGATCCGTGATGATCAGGTCCACATCGCGCTGTTTCGCGTAGTTCGCAGCTTCGAAGCTTGTGATACCACAATCTACCGTGATGATCAGCTGGTGCTCCTTGACGGACTTCTCCAGCGAGGCGGCGGTCAGGCCATAGCCATCTTCCAAACGATGCGGCAAAAAGGAATCTACGCCAGCACCGACCGCCCGCAAAACGGAGACCAGCAGGGCGGTGCTGGTAATGCCATCCACGTCGTAGTCGCCGTGCACGAGAATACGCTCGTTGCGCTGCACTGCCTGCCAAATTCTGGCTGCGGCAGTTCGCGCGCCGGGGAGCAAATAGGGGTCGCTAAGATCTTGGAGTCGTGGGTTCAGAAACGACGGGATCGCCTCGTTCGGCACGTCGCGATTCGCAAGCACCAGTGCGGTGGGGCGCGTCACTTTAAACTCACGCATGATGGCGTGAATCGCGTCGTCGTCAGGCCGGGCTATGTTCCACTGCAGAGCTTTTCTGTCAGGCATCCGGGAGTCAGCCGGCGCCGTCGGACCCCAGGAACGCCTTATAGGCATCCTCAGTCATCAGACTATCCAGATCTTGCTCCCGTATGTTTGATACCTTGCAGAGCCAACCACGATCTTGCGGTGACTCGTTGAGCAGCTCCGGCTCGTCCTCGAGCGGTGAGTTTACCTCGTCCACGGTGCATCCGACTGGTGCGTAGATGTCCGAGGCGGCCTTCACTGATTCCACACTGCCCAGGGTATCCCCTACCTGCAGCGTGGCACCAGCGTCCGGCAATTCCACGTATGTCACATCCCCGAGTTCCTTCGCAGCATGCGCGGAAATGCCGATCACACCGCTACCGGCTTTGACCTCGATCCACTCATGGCTGGGCGCAAATTTCTTCATGAAACTCTCTCGTTTTTAAATGATTATCCAATGCTAATTCAGTAGCTCGATACGCTGTGTATGCAAGCAATCACCCCACGGATTTCGTCCAAAAATCAGCGTTGCATGCGAGTGGCGATCGCGCTGTCCACATCGTCGCGCCATTCCTGTAGCTCGGCGGTGCCCGCGGGCCTGCGGAAGAAGACGCCGCCGCCTGGCGCATCTACGCCGCGCAAAAACAGGTAGTAGGCGCCGCCGAATTGTTGCAGGAACTCTGCGTCACTGTGGGGGCAGAGCCAGCGAGCCAAGGCGCAGGTATAGAGCTTGTACTGGAGGTGATAGCCCGCCGCAGACATCGCCTGAGCGACCGCCGGTTGGTCGTAGCGCTCGAGCCAGTTCGACTTCCAATCCAGAATGAAATAGCGCCCGTCTACGCGAAACAGCAGGTCGACAAATCCCTTCAAGGCATTTCTGCCGCCGTCCACGTGCGGAAACAGAAAGCTCATCTCGGCAATCTTGTCCTTCTCCGGGAGGTCCGTCAGGACAATGTCCCCAGGCAACTGGGCACGTAGGTTGCGATAGACTAGATCCAAGGCTGCTGCGCGGACCACGCTGCGCGGTTGGTCAGTTTCTGCCAGCACGTTAAACTCGTCAATGCAGTCGTTTGCGATTTCCGCAACGCTGGTTGCCTCCAGGGCAGTTGCGGAGTGCGCCTCACGAACGATTCGCCAGTCTGCAAACTCGAAGATGCCATGCAGCATCGAGCCGGTGGCCGTGCCTGGCGGCAAGGCTTTATCGGCGCTTGGCTCCCTGTGCACGGGTTCGTCCGCGGCGCGAGCATCAGGCTGTTGATCGGAGGCCGCGTCATGCTGGTGCAGGCTGGAAAAGGAAAGGACTCGTTTGGAACGAGCAGAGTAGTCGTAGGCCGCGGGGGGGGCGGGGAGGGGGATGAAGTCTTTGCTCGCGGGCATGGGCGTTTTCGGGGCGTCAGCGCTGGCAGCTGGTACCCGCAGTGCCGTTACCGACACGCGCGATACGGTCGGGCAATCCTGTAGCCAGTTCTTCCGGATTGCCTGGCAGACAAAGCTGGATATGGCCGACTCCCTTCCTCCTGGCGGGCAGGTATAGAACGGCACATAGAGCTTGTGCACCGCCCGCGTTAAGGCGACATAGAATAGCCGCTTGTACTCCTCGTCCTCTTCACGCTTGTGAGCCATCGCGAGCTGCAGATCTTTGGTCAAATCGTAGGTAATCACTCCGTCTTTCCGGACTTTCCAATACCGCGCATAGAACGATGGGCTGAAGCCGCCAGCTACGAAAACAACAGGAAACTCCAGGCCTTTAGACACGTGCATGGTCATGATCTGCACGTTCGTGCGCTCACTGTCCAGCCGCTGGATCTCTGCTTCGTCACGCAGTTCGATGGTCCCGCTGATGCAGTTGTGCAGGTGGTTCGCTACGTCAGGAAGCTCGAAGCCGCGCTGGATGGCAATCTCATGCAGCTCCTGCAGGATGTGCTGGTAGTTGGTCCCCGCCCGCTCGCCGTGTGGCTCAGCTGCGAGTCGCTGAAGCAGCCCCGTGTCGTAGAGCAGCGAGTGAAACAGCAGACTCCAGTTGCGTGCTCTCGCCCACTCCTGCCAGCGGGTGAACAAGGCGCGCAGCGTGTGTTGCGAAGTCAGCAACTCGGTGCGCCAAAGGGCATCGACCGGAATGCCGAAGAAGGGCGAGAGCAATGCGCGGCGTAAGGCACCGTCATCATAACAGCGGTGAACTGCCGTCAACATCAGATGCAGGTGATACGCTTCGTCGGTCTTGTAAAGCCCGCCTTTCTTGTAGTACGCAAACGGCACGCCAGTTCTACGGAAGGCCGCCTCGAGGTCTCGCGCCTCGCGGGCCGTGCGGACCAGAACCGCGATATCATTTGCCGCCAACGTTCGCTCGGAGTCGCCGTCGCTGTACGTCAGACCTCGGTCTGAGAGCAACGCCTGAATCTCCGCTGCGATAAAGTCAGCCTGCAGCCGCATCGCCTCCGCGGCTGTGCGGTCCTCTTCGCTGAGATCGATCACCGTGACCGCTTCGCGCCCCGTGTCATCCTGAACCAGCTTTCTGCGGGCCAGCACTGCAGGCGCAGCTCGAACCGGGATATAGCTCTCCCCGAACCAAGCCTTATCGCAAAAAATTAGATTGTAGGCATCGATTAACGCCGCATCCGACCGCCAGTTGGTGGGCAGCACATAATGCGGCGCGCCAAAGTCCTTATGTAAGCGCGTGACTGCCCGGCGATAGGTCGCGATATCCGCCCCGCGAAAGCCGTAGATCGCCTGCTTTGGGTCCCCGATTAAACAGAGGCGGTGGCCATCTGCGGACTCCGCAAAAAGCCGGGCGAAGATCTCCCACTGCGTTTCGTCCGTGTCCTGAAACTCGTCCACGAAAGCAATCCGGTAGCGTTGACGTAGCACCCGGACCAAGGCATCGGCTTGGTCATTTTTGGCCGGGTTGAGGGCTGTCGAAAGCGACGTGAGCATGTCGTCATAGGAGATAAGGCCGCGCGCGTTCTTGTATTCGGCCAGCTCTTGCCGAAGCGCCTGGATCTCACGCACCGCCAGTGTCAGACCCGGCTGGGCGCGCATTGCCCGCAGGGGTTGCAGCTCCAAGCCTAAGCGCTTTAGCAGCGGGAGAGCCGGAGCGAACGCCGGGCAGGCATCGCCCAGGCCTTCTGGCTGATACCTAGGCGGCACCAGCAAGTCGAATCCCTCGTCCAGGAAGCGCTTGTAACTGATCTGCCCGTACCAAGTGTTCAGGCGAGCGAGCACCTCCTCGTTGGTTGTGCCGACCAGCTCGTACTCTCGCAGGCACGAAAGCAGCGGGCGGATCAGCTTAGACAGCACGTCTGCAGATCGCAAACCCCCTTTTTGTTCCGTACGAGAAAAGTCGAGCTTGCTGTATTGCTGGTAGAATTGCGTCAGTTCCACTGGTTCTGCCACCGGCCCAAGAATCTCTGAAAGCGAACCGAGAATCCGATCCAACACATCGCATCGTTCATCCAGATCCGGCACTTGGGGAAGCAGCCGGTTCTCAGGGCGCAGTTTTTCGGTCAACTCAAGAATAGGCCTGCGGAAGAACTCTTGCTCAAGAATCTGTAATTGGGCATCGGTCGGCAGGCCCGGCAGATATTCGTTTGCCCAAACCGTGCGCAGATGTTGGGCAAACAATCGCTCGGCGATCGCCTTCTGGTTGCTGATCTCGGATTCTAGCGGCAGCCGGTTCTCGAAAGCATGCTGAAAAAGAATCTGTTTACAGAAGCCATGAATCGTCATGATCTGCGCACGATCGAACGAGGCAAGTGCCTCGCGTAGGGCGATATGCTGAGGATTGTCCGCCAAGCGCTCGACGATCAAAGCGCGAATCCGCTGCTTCAGCTCGCCGGTCGCCTTGTCAGTAAACGTCACCACTAGGATCTGTTCGAGCGTGGTCTCGGCCTGTTCGAGTAATTGCAGTACGAGATGTTCGAGCGTGTAGGTCTTTCCGGTGCCGGCGGATGCCTCGACAATGGCGTGGGAAGACAGGTCGATCCGCTCGGGAGAGTCGGCCTCTAGCCAGTCAGTCACGCTTACGATCTCGCTTCCGCAGGTGCTTGGTCACAAGCCGATCCAGCTGGTTTGCGAACTCCGCAGAATCGTTGGTGGACATTGGTGGGGGGCCCCCGGACTGAATCCCGCTGGCGCGTAGCGTTTCCATGAAGTCTCGCATGGTCAGCCGCGCCTTAATATTTTCGGTGGTGTGCAGCCTGCCCCGCGGGCTCAGCGCCAGCGCGCCCTTCTCAATCGCCTCTGCTGCGAGCGGAATATCGCTCGTGATGACCAAGTCACCGTCGGCAAGCCGGTCGACAATCTCGTCATCAGCCACATCCAGCCCCGCAGCGACGACCACTGAATCAATGTTATCCGCAACTGGCGCGCGAACCGTCCGATTCGCGATCAAGGTCAACTGCAGACCCGTGCGTTTGGCGGAGCGAAATAAAATCTCTTTGATGGCGCCAGGGCAGGCGTCGGCGTCGACCCAGATTGTCATAGAATAGCGGAGTGGGATCAGGAAATTGGTGCTTGACTATACCCCTATCGCCTACGCTCGCGCGCCCGAAAAAATGCCATCAACGGCTTCACGTAGTCCTGTCCGTTGACAATATCGATCAAGTCCACGCCGGAGCGGCGAATTCCCTCGGCCGTTTTATCGAGCCGCCCCTGCATCGCCTCGCGGGAGCGGGCTCTCGATCCCGGAAGCCAGGAGGCGAACAGTGAGGTCGCGCCGGTTTCCGCATCTTCCAGATTCAGAAAGCCTGCGGGGAGCGGCGCGAGATCTCGCTCGTCCACGACCCGCATTGCGACCACGTCGTGGCGCTTGCTGGCGATGCGCAGCGCATGCGTGAAGTCATCGTCCAGAAAGTCACTGATCACAAAGACCACCGCTTTGCGTTTCGCCACGCGCATCAGATTCTCCAGAGCTCCGCGGATATTGGTGCCGCGTTCTGTGCGCTCGAATGCAAGTAGCTCGCGAATCAGCCGCAGCACGTGTGCCTTACCCTTGCGGGCTGGCACATGGAGCTCGTCGGTGGCTGTGAAGAGTTGCAGGCCGACGCGGTCATTGTTGCGGATCGCGCTGAACGCCAGCAAGGCTGCCAACTCTGCAGCCAGCTGGTTCTTGGCCTGGCTGGCGCTGCCAAAATCACCACTGCCGGACATATCCACCAGCAGCATCACCGTGAGTTCGCGTTCTTCGACGAACTTCTTGATGAATGGATGGCCCATCCGCGCCGTGACATTCCAATCGATCGCGCGCACGTCATCGCCGTCAAAGTACTCGCGCACTTCGTCGAACTCCATGCCCTTGCCCTTGAACACGCTGTGGTAGGCGCCGCCGGTCAGTTCGTCGACAATTCGCCGGGTACGCAGTTCGATCCGCCTCACGCGCTTAATAATGTCTGTGGTATCTATCACTGATTCGCGATCCTTCGCCGTGCAATTGTGCAGCCCATCACTCGCTACCCGTCCCCGACGGGCAGTCAACTACGACACTCAGACTTTCCATCTGTTCCAACCCGAACTTAAACCTAAAACCTAAACCTAAAGGAGGAGGAGGAACGAGCCCGCATCTTCTCCGTCGTGGGTTGCTGGCTGCGTGTGCGCGCTTGCAGCAGGGAAGTCTGGTCGCTGTGTTCTGGTTTAGGTTTAAGTTTAGGTTTAGGTTACAGGAGAATCAGGGGCAACGCCAGCCTTGGGAAGCGAGGCTGTTGGTTTTCACTTTGTAGCGATTGCTCGCAGAATTGGTGGGACAGAATCTGCGCCGCGGATTAAGGTATTGCCTCGGACGCGAGAGTGGTGGAATTGGCAGACACGCAAGATTTAGGTTCTTGTGCCTTCGGGTGTGGGGGTTCGAGTCCCCCCTCTCGCACGTCCGTCTCTCAGCAAAGTGCGCGGCGACCGCGCGGCCTACAGCATCCCGACCCGCTTTCCAACCATCGCGAAGTCCGTCGCGATTCAGGTCAAAGCTCTCCCGGTCCACCGCGAAACGTGCGGTAAGTGTCCGCGCAGGAGGTGCGAAAGCATCGCCTTAGGTAGTTGCTAATGACCAGACAAGCTAGGCCTCTATTGCGATTTGTGGCGGTTAAATAGCTGCGCTCGTGTTTTTCCGAACGGGCGTTCTTGAAATAGTGAACGAATGGCCTGCCTTCTTTTTCATACAGTGCCCCCGGATTCCCTGCCGATGCGCCCGCTCGAGCTTATTTGTCTTCTCCAAATCCACACTTGGCCCACCGGAAAATGGACCTACCGGGCCTTGGCGGCAGCTTTGGGTATCAGTTTGGCTCAGGCCCATAGCGCGCTGCGCAGTGCGTCCGCTGCCAAGCTCTATGACCGTGAGCACCACCTGGTGCAAAGCGAGAGCGTGCTCGAATTCCTCGTACATGGGGTGAAGTACGCCTTTCCAGGCAGTCGAGGAACACCCGGCATCGGGATGGTCACCGCCTATCACGCCTTTCCCATGTGCACCTTGACACGAAATGCCGACATCCCTTGCGTCTGGCCCACCGATTCGGGGAGCACAAAGGGGGGGGGCGCCAATTCACCAAGCAGCAATCAAGGGATGCGAGGGAGATATTCATCTCTACGAGCTACTCACATTGATCGATGTATTGCGCCTCAATGAGTCGGCGCGGGCCATGAAGTTGGCAGAGGACGCACTCACTGAGCGGGTCCTGAAATGAATCATCCCATATTTTAAGACCTTTGCCGGGCAGCCGAGTTGTTGGGCGACTTCAGTGAGCGGCTGGCCTATGTCGGTGGTGCCGTTGCTCCCCTCTACTTTCAGAATGCCACGTTTCTGAATGATGCCCGCCCAACCGACGATATTGACTGTGTGATTGACTTCGTTTCGTATACGCAGCTGGGGCCGGTAGAGGAGGCGATGCGGGAGCTTTGCTTCAGAATGGCACGGAGCCGAAAGACCCCATCTGCCGTTGGCGGGGCCATGGCCTGATGCTTGACCTGATGCCGATGGAGCAAGATGTGCTTGGCTTTTCCAATCGCTGGTACATCGATGGCTGGAAGAGTGCTATCCCCATGGCCCTGCCACCGGAACTGAGCATCCGCATCTTTCGGTATCCCTATTTTCTGACCACCAAGCTGGAAGCTTTTCATGATCGCGGCGCCGACGATCCCCGATTCAGTCACGACCTCGAAGACATTGTGCTGACGCTTGCTGCTCGAACCGATCTCCCGAAGGACTTTGAGGAAATTCCCCCAATGCTGATGGCCTATTTGCGCAACGCCATTCACGGCTTGATGACCAAGCGGAGATACCGGGAATACATCACCTGCAATCTGCCAATGCATGTGGCTAAGGACGCCTTCGAACGCCTTGATCGCTTCTTTGCCATGATCGTCAGAACGATGACTGATTGATAGAGGACCTGCGCTTAATTGAGAACGCTGGATAGGGGCTGAGGCCGGCACGTCTTCAAAGGATCGACTCGAGTCTACTCCCATCGACAGCAGTCGCCTCAAATCGATTTTTTGGGCCTTTCAGTGAGGCGGCGATGCTGGCCATTGAAGCCAGCTTTCTACTGGAATGTACTGGAATGTGCGGGCAGCCCGCTCGCTCCACGATGCGCAGATAATAAGCAGGCGAGCCGCCCGCGGTCCCAGCAGGCGTCATCGCCCGGCGCTGTTCAGGAGCGCGATCACCGCGATGACTGCTAGAACCGCCAGGACGAGGAAGGTGATTTTCCAGGTGCTCCAAGGGCGCTCGCCTTGGACTTCGCCGGTGCGGGCGTTGATCAGGACATGGTAGAGCCTGTCCTTGTAGCGGTAGGAACTGAGCCAGACGGGCAACAGGATGTGCTTGAAAGTGACCTGGTGGTGGGCCGTGTCGACGCTGTAGATTCGCTGGCGATCGCCGCCGATGTCGCGACGGACCGCGGCTTGGATGGGGGCGGTCATCTCACTCTTGGCCTCTTCGAAACCCGCAGGCAAGGAAACGGCGTAGCTTTCTGCTTGAAATCCGCTGAGGTAGCGGTCGTCGTAGTCGACAAGATTGGCGAGATCCCACGGCTCTAGCTTGTCATAATATTTGCGCTGCAAGGAGCGCGCGGCAAGGATAAGGATATCATCGAAGTCTACGCGCACGGTGCCACGCGCGGAGTACCAGCGTGTTTTACGGACTCGCCGGGTGCGGTGCTGGGTCTTGCCATTTACTCTGGTGGTGTAGTGCTGCGTGTCCCAGTAGTCTTCGCCACGCTTTCCGGTATAATCGCTCTCGGTATCGCTATCATAGGTCCAATAGGGCACGTAGACACCCTGGATACGGCCTTCGCGGGCGCGGGACTTGAGGGCATTGGGGGCAAACCAGCGGCTGTTGATCCAACTGCGAAACCCGTCGCGGGCAGCGGGCTCCTCGATGCTAAAGGGAAGCAGCGCCCGCGGGCGGATTCTGCGCTCGCTCTTCTCGGACAGAACCACGGGGGCACCGCAGTAGGCGCATTCGGCCGCGACGACGTTTAAGCCATGCGTGGTGGCCGCACCGCAGCCGTTGCAGACGCTGGTAAGGCACTCGCGGGCAACCGCGCTTTCTGCTTGGTCGAAGTACGCCTGGTAGGACAGCTCCTGGACGTTTTGTTCGGCAGGAATGGTCTCTAAAGACCCGCAATAGGGGCAGCTAAGCGCGGCCTGACTGGCGTCGAATTCCAGCGGCGCCGCGCACGAGGAGCAGGGGAATGTCCTGATGCCCTTGGTGGCTTCCTGTACAGGCCGTTCGTCTTCCCGGTCAGCGGTCTCCTCGTCGAAGTCCTCCGAGATTTCGCTCATGGCGTGGCAACGCCTTGGGCCCCTGTGCTCGCGGCACCGGCAGCTGTTCTTTCGCGTGCCTCGGTGAGCTCGATCAGGTCGGCCATCAGGCGAAGGGCTTCGTCCAGCATGAGGTCTTTCTGGCGGCCTTTGGCCTCTTCTGGGTACATTTTCTCTTTGGCTGCTTCACGGCCCTCGCGTTCGTCGGTGCGCCGTCCTTCGCGTACTTCCTTACTGAGTGAGACGGTCTTCTCTTCGCGCATCTTGCCATACTCGGCGACGTAGTCTACCAATGCGGTGTAGCGATCATCCTTCTGCAGGCGCTCCCAGCTGCGGCCCTGCAGTTCAGGGATCAGATCAGTGATGACGACCGGTGAGCGAAATTGCTGTGGCTTGATCTCATCCCATGGCAAGGCGCCTTCGAGGCTTGATTCGCCCAGATCAAGGTGGTCCCGATGAGACGGCCAGATGATGTCTGGCGTCACGCCGCGCCTTTGGGTCGAGCCACCGTTTACGCGGTAGAACTTTGCGACGGTGTACTTGATCGAGCCCGGTTTCTGGTCGCCGAGAAGTTTCTTATTGGAAATGATGCGGTCCAGCGCCTGTACGTTCTGAACAGTGCCCTTGCCATGAGTCATGCTTTCGCCGAGGACTACGGCTCGGCCATAGTCCTGCAGACAGGCGGCGACGATCTCGCTGGCTGAGGCACTGCTGTGGTCCACCAGCACCATCAGTGGGCCGTTGTATTTGGTTCCTGGGTCACGATCTGCGTGCACGACGGTGTGGGTCTTGGTGCCGTGCAATTGCACGACCTGGACGACCGGGCCTCGGCCGAAAAAGAAGCCGGCAATCTCGATGGCCGCATCCAAGCTGCCGCCGCCGTTGCCGCGAAAATCCAAGATGATCCCGCCAGCTTGGTGGTCCTTTAGTGCGCCATTCATCAGTTCCGCGATGTCCCGGCTACAGTTCCGGTAGTCGGGCTTGTTCTCGCGCCGACCGGCAAAGTCCAAGTAGAAGGAAGGCAGGTGAATGACGGCGACCTCGCGATGATGGGCCTGCTTTTCGCCGGGATTTAGCTCGATGGTGAGTTCGTCTTCTTCCTCATCTTCCTCATCTTTTTCCTCTTCTTCATCTTTTTCGTCACCTTCATCACCTTTTTCCTCTGGGTAAATTGCGAGGGGAAGGGGAGGGGCATCTTGTTTTTCGTCGAGAGAAATGCGAAAGATGCGCGATTTTGCGGCGTTGTCCTGGAGCTGGACGACCTCGCGCACGATATCGATCACTACGGGCGTGCCGCCGATACCGTCTTCGCCCTTAAGCACAGTCAAGTAGACGGTTTTGTCCTTCTCGCCGCGGATCATCTGCACGACCCGGCGCAGGGGCATGTCGATGGTGTTGACCGGCTCTTCGTCCGGCGTCTGCGCGACGCCGATGATCATGTCACTGGCTTCGAGACGGCCGTCTCGCTTGGCGGGGCCACCGGGAATCAGGTCCACGACTTTTACATACGAGTCTTCAGTCCGCAGGCGGGCCCCGATGCCTTGCAGCTTGAGGCTCATTTGGATGTTGAAGTTGTCCTGGTTGATAGGCCCCTGATACGAGGAGTGGGGATCGAACGTTCTAGCCAGGGCACTCAGAAACATTTCAAGTACGTCGCTGGCGTCGTATTGCTCGACGCGGTGGAGGTGATCTTCGTAGCGTTTTAGTACGATTTCTGCTGGTGTCTTAGGCTCTTCGTCTTCTTCGTCTTTGCCCGCGTCCTCTTTGGGCTGGTCCTCGGCCTCAGCGGCACTAGGAGCTGCCTCCACTACGTCCTCTGCTTCAGTTTCTGCCGTATCCTCGGCTTCTGCAGCTTTCTCTTCTGGCTCGTCGCCGTCGGCCTTTTCCTGCTTCTTCTTGAGCTTTTCTGCTTCGAGTTTGGCTTGGACTTCGGCCTTGCGTTCCGCGGCGAGGATCTCGTTCAGCACTTCGTGCTTCATCCGGTCGCGCCAGAACTGATCGAGGTCTTCCTCTTGGGTGAACCAGTCTGACTCACTGCGATCCAGTAGAATGCGGGTGTCTTCGTTGAAGCTGAAGGAATCTGCTCCTGCCAAGGTTTTCTCGATGAAGTCAACGCGATCACGGACCCGATCCATGAAGCGGCCGAAGATGTGAAAGGCGATGTCAATCTGGCCGCTGCGCAGGTAGTCATCGAGCATGACTTCATGGCGGCGAAACTCGTCGATATCTGACTGCAGCAGGTAATTGCGGTTGCTGTCGAGGGTCAACAGATATTTGTCATAGACCTTTGGGGAAAGCTGATCGTCCAGCTTGATTCGGGTGAGATGTCGCACCGGCAGCGTGGTTGCGACGACGCGCGCGATCTGCCGGTCCCCGCCCGATGGGCGCGGATTCTCCGCCTGGGAGGAGGCACTAACCACTAACAAAGCCACCAATCTCATCCAACGTGTCATCATGCCAGTCATAAGATTCCTTTCGTCTTTTCTAGTCGTCGCAGTCGCCTGCGCTGTCTCTTTGGTTCCTACACTACGCGGGAGCCACTGTTCCACAACTCGCCGAAATTCACTATCTTGGCGCTTACCATCCATAGCGTAGCTCGACTTCGTGTACGCCGGCGGGTACCAGGACCCCGATAAAAGCAAGATTCACCGGGAATACCGCGGTTTCCTCGTCGTCGATCCGCGCCCGCCAGCCTGTCGCGTAGCAGTCGCCCAAATGCAGGATCATGGGGCCTTCAGCCTGTACCTGACAGCGTAGCAGTCCTGAACGCTCCTCGAGGATTTCAAGCGTGCCCCGGGCCGTGGCAGTACACTCGGTGTGCATCTCAGCCACGACGCTCTGTTGCCAATAGAATTCGGGTTTTTGAACCATGTAGGCAGCCGCTACCGTATCGTTCGGTGCCGTCGTCCAATGGCCTACGAGGCGAATGCGCGGAAGCGCTTGTGCCACTTCGCGTAGCCCCACCATTCTGACCGGATCCGTCCAAGGCATTCCGTCGCACATTTCGTCCAGAAGATAACGACAGCTGGCGACCGTCCACAGTCGTGTTTCTAGCTCATGGGCGGTAAGAGTCCCAGACAGCCGGGCCCAGCGCGCGCTCTGGTTGGGGTGTAAGCCGCCTGTCGTGCGGATCTTCCAGCAGGCTGGGACCGCGCCTTTCATGGATCCTGTGATCAGCGTCAGAAAGGCAGCGTGTTGATTCTTATGTGGGACCGCCGGGGAGCGGGCGGTCTGCAGATGGAAGCGGTCTTGCTGCTTGTCCATGTGTGCATCCAACCAAGTCCCGAGTTGTGAATTCTGCAACACCAGCGGGTCTGCGCAGCGGTTGGTGACTGGTCGCAACCAAGCGCTGCGCGCGAGATCGCACCCCCCGAATAGGACCAGAACCGCTACAGCCTTGGCAGCCGGGAGCCGCTTACAAGCTAGGATCACGCCAACGCTAAGCAGTAAAGAGACGACTCCGGTCCAGGCGTTGCGCGTGGCAATTTCCGCAGGCA
>Ga0115566_10000024_pt1 | contig 125368 bp, 110 predicted proteins | sample COGITO_mtgs_1204_3_FD_87173 | JGI IMG/M metagenome (GOLD analysis project Ga0115566, IMG submission 87173) | Pelagic marine microbial communities from North Sea - COGITO_mtgs_120405 | ecosystem: Environmental > Aquatic > Marine > Epipelagic | place: Germany:Helgoland, sampling site...
ACGCCATAAGTAGTGCTGCTTTCCTTGAATCTTCACAAAAACCTCATCGATAAAGAAAGTATCACCATACCCTTGGTGATTACGCTTCAAACGGCGGGCATATTGAGCACCAAATTTGCGGCACCAGATACGAATAGCTTCGTAGCTGACGATGATGCTCCGCTCTGCAAGCAGATCTTCAATATCACGATGACTCAAATTGAAATGATGATAGAGCCAAACTGCGTAACTGATGATCTCGGGTGGGAACCGATGACGTTTATAGGTATTCATCATTATGAGCGGCGCGGAAATATGTACAGAGAATCAGGCTAAATCGAAGCGATCTGCGTTCATCACCTTCGTCCATGCTGCTACAAAATCCTGCACAAACTTTTCCTTGTTGTCATCCTGAGCGTAGACTTCGGCATAGGCGCGAAGGATCGAATTGGATCCAAAGACGAGATCAACTCGAGTCGCCGTCCACTTAAGCTTATCCGTTTTGCGGTCGCGGATTTCATACAGGTTTTTCCCGGCCGGCTTCCACGTATAGTTCATGTCGGTCAGATTGACGAAGAAATCATTCGTGAGTGCGCCTTCATGCTCGGTGAATACACCGTGCTTAGTGCCGCCGTGGTTGGTGCCAAGAACGCGCATGCCGCCAACCAGTAGCGTCATCTCAGGGGCGGTCAGCCCCATTAGTTGAGTACGGTCGAGCATCAGTTCTTCCGCGCTGACGACGTAGTCATTCTTGAGCCAGTTGCGGTATCCATCATGGATTGGCTCCAGCACTTCGAAGGCATCTGCATCGGTCATCTCGTCCGTTGCATCTCCACGGCCAGGCGAGAAGGGAACGGTAATATCAACGCCAGCGGCCTTTGCGGCCTGTTCGACACCGGCATTACCGGCGAGCACGATCACATCCGCCACGCTTGCGTCGCTGGCGGCAGCAATCGCTTCAAGAACGCCTAGCACTTTGCTCAAACGCCCGGGTTCGTTGCCTTCCCAGTCTTTTAGGGGGGCGAGACGAATGCGCGCACCGTTGGCGCCGCCGCGCATATCCGAGCCACGGAAGGTTCTTGCACTATCCCATGCGGTGGACACCATCTCACTGATACTCAGACCGCTGGCAGAAATTTTATCCTTCACGGCCTGGACATCGTAGTCGTTACTTCCAGCAGGAACGGGATCTTGCCAGATCAGATCATCCTTTGGCACATCGGGACCAATGTAACGCGCCTTCGTACCCATATCGCGGTGCGTGAGTTTGAACCATGCCCGTGCGAAGGCTTCAGAGAAGTGCTCCGGATCCTTGTAGTAACGCTCGGAGATTTTGCGATACTCCGGATCCATCTTCATGGCCATGTCGGCATCGGTCATGATCGGGTTGTGGCGAATTGATGGATCTTCGACATCAACCGGCTTATCTTCTTCCTTAATGTTGATCGGTTCCCACTGCCATGCGCCGGCAGGGCTTTTCTTCAGTTCCCATTCGTAGTTGAGCAGTAAGTGGAAATAGCCGTTGTCCCATTGGGTGGGGTGAGTCGTCCATGCGCCTTCGAGACCACTGGAAACGGTGTCGCGGCCAATGCCACGCTTGGTTTTATTGTTCCAGCCAAAGCCCTGATCTTCGATATCGGCGGCTTCGGGTTTTGGGCCGAGCAAGTTAGCATCACCGTTACCGTGGCACTTGCCCACCGTGTGACCACCTGCGGTGAGAGCCACGGTTTCCTCGTCGTTCATGGCCATTCGCTCAAAGGTCACGCGCACATCTTTGGCCGTTTTGAGTGGGTCGGGTTTGCCGTCCACACCCTCAGGGTTGACGTAGATCAGTCCCATCATCACCGCTGCCAGCGGGTTATCCAGATCGCGCTCACCGGAATAACGGCTGCCTTCGCTTCCGCTGGGAGCAAGCCACTCCTTCTCCGCACCCCAGTAAGTGTCCTTTTCCGGATGCCAGATATCTTCACGTCCAAAGGCGAAACCAAAGGTCTTTAACCCCATGGATTCATAGGCCATAGTTCCCGCGTAGGCAATCAAATCGGCCCAGCTGAGTTTGTTGCCGTACTTTTTTTTGATCGGCCAGAGCAGACGACGAGCCTTGTCCAGGTTTACATTGTCCGGCCAGGAGTTAATCGGCGCAAAGCGCTGGTTGCCTGTACCAGCACCACCCCGACCGTCAGCGATACGATAAGTACCGGCCGCATGCCACGACATACGAATCATCAGACCACCATAGTGGCCCCAGTCCGACGGCCACCATGCCTGGCTGTCTGTCATCAGAGCATGCAGGTCTTTCTTGAAGGCAGCTACGTCAAGTTTCTTGACCTCTTCCCTATAGTTAAAGCCCGCCCCCATCGGATTGGTTTTAGTATCATGTTGATGGAGAATATCGAGGTTCAGGGCCGTGGGCCACCATTCCATGTTTGACATGCTGCTCTCTGTAGCGCCGCCGTGCATCACTGGGCATTTGTTTTCAGACATCAGCTAATCTCCTATTTTGTACGTGAAAAGAATTTGTTGTCAGTACAACTTGATATTGTACACCTGCCACAATATTTTTTTAGTTTAAACGCTTTGTGGAATCATTTATTTAATGCTTTATTCGGTTTTGTGCGTCGTCAAAACCTTTTGGACAGTAGACCACCCGATCTGAGAGACACATTAGCTCATCTGGTTTAATTGTTCATCGTAATGCATTTGTTTGCGCATGACTAAAGTGTTCCGTTTAATCATTTCTCGCTGTTCCAGTATTTCCTTTCCACGCCCATAAAATACATCTGCTGGCGTCAGGTTATTTAGCGATTCATGATAGCGTTCATGGTTGTAGTAACTGATAAAACGTTGCAGATGTTCCTGAAATTCACAAGGTAGGTAGTAGTTGTTAAGCAATATCTGGTTTTTCATCGAACGGTGCCAGCGTTCGATCTTTCCTTGCGTTTGCGGATGATAGGGTCTGCCAAGTGTATGGGGCAGGCCATTCTCTTTCAGATATTCAGCTAATTCACCTGATATATAGCAAGGGCCTTTATCGCTCAGTAACCGTGGATTGTGATTGATTCTTGCTTCATCAAGACTAAGGAACCAAGACGCATGTTAGTGAAAGCCTGTGGAAAGTTATCCTGGGTTACGATTGCCGGAGCAGTTTTCATTTCTTGTGGGGCAGTCTGTTTATCACTGTCACACCCTGTAGCAATCATTACAATGGCCGCCAAAAGTAGTGTTCTTTTGTAAAAAAACTTTTTCATAACTTTTATCTCCGCGGCCTGTATGCCTTTCTTCATTTTGTTAATCCGCGCTCTTTTTTAGCGTCGAGCACCATATATCGTGTGCCAGCATCTATCGACACCTGACACTCGATTCGATTTTACCTACTTCACCAACTCAATCTCACTCGGGCGCCAGGTCTTGTCGAGCCATGGCTCAAGCGGACCGTACATGCGCAGAATGATGAGCCAGCCCTTGCTAGGTAGAGTCTGTATCCAGTTCGATTGCTTACCAGCAGGTGCCTTCGGAGCAAAGTAAATATCGTACGAACCGTCTTTGTTCTACTTTACACTTTTGTTATTACTATCTATACCCGGGAACTGCTGATCTGTCTGTAGCTCAGCACGGGTCTGATTGTCATAAAGTGTGAACGACCAAAACGATTTACCCGGAACCTTAGGCGGTACATCCACCGTGTAGGCCTTGCTGCCATCGAGTGGGGTGCCTGTAGAATCCATGTAGGCCAACGCGTAGGTAGAACCCTCGCCATACGGCGCTTGGACCATTACGGGTGTGATACCTATTGCATAAAAGTGGATATAGGTACGGACATCAAGATAACGGGCGTTGTTCTTGTCGATAAACTCATAGCTGCCGCCATATAACGGTGTGGTCCACACTCCCTTGCCCGGGAAGTAATAGAAACTGTGATCACGCGGCTGTGAAGCCAAAGTACGAACAGTGACAGCACCCAGATCAGCAGCTTCTGATAGAATTTTCTTCATGCGGGGATCTGGTTTGAACGGTTGACCCTTCTTAATACCGATGGATGCCAGGTGGCCGAGGATTTCCGGATCTTGTCCTATACTTTCTTCTCGCTGGACGACATCGTTTACTTCCTCATACAATTTGTAATCCATCACATGGGTTGTATTGACCCCCCCAAGACATTGATGAATTTCATCTTCGGCTGATTATCCTTCTGTGCCAGTGGATAGACATGCATTTTCTCTTTGGTCGCTCACTCCTCCTCACCCGTTAGTACGTATTCTCTTGGTTGAGCAAATCTATCGCGCAGTAACTACTAATACTGGGCACCCCTATCACCGCTAACACAAAGCGCCACATTAAGTCGGCCGTGATCGCTGCTTTAACTTACGATTAAGCTCGCCCTGTTCTTTTATGTTTAACTCCTCTTCCTGGAATGCCTTGAAAAGTTTTGCTAGAGCAGTGGCTACGGATTGATCTACAAGCATGCCATTGTATTCCCCAGAAACAATATTATTTTTTCCCGGCTTTTCGCCATCAGAAGTAACTAATACTTCCGCGTAATGTCCACAGGGAGACTTAAGAATTAACTCTACATGCGCATATTTGGGATGCTCTTTTTCTGACATAACCTTGCATTCGGAATATTTAAATTCTATGTCGTCTACTACAAAAATAAGATCATCAAAAGAAGTGCATTTAAACTTTGTCATTATATTAATTACCTTTTATTCACTTGAAGTTCACACCAAATCATTAATTTTTAACTTGCAATAATCTACTGCTATTGCCTTTAGTTATGACGTAATGATGGAGCCGAATATTATATCTATTCAATAGTTTGTACCAGCCCTGGGTCGCTGGTTAGAGCCCAGAAGGCGGAGCCATATAGAATAAGGGGTTGCAGAAATGCAGCCTCTTTTTTATACCCCCTCTCAAAACTCCCCTCGTGCGAGGAAATAGGGCGACGGTCTACAAGAAGAAGGCCGTAGACTTTTGACTCGCCCCTCCCTCTGACCAGCTAACGCCGCAAATGAATGTCGCTTAGAGAAGTGTCCATTTTAGATGGCGCGGATCAGTTTTCAGCTAAGCTCAGTAATTGCTATATTTATCATTATAAGAGCCGTCGGCGAATGGCCTTATGAAGTTCCATCACAATCAGCACAGTCAGTGCTATTCCCAGTAACTCCAACCAGTTTTGTGGCGATACAGGTTGGATATGCAGTACATCACTAATCCAGGGTGTATACATAGCGCCAATATGCACGAGTTGTGCGAGAGCCGTACCAATTAAAAGTATCGGATTACGTAATGGGTTGTGTCGAAATACCGAGCGAACTTCGGATCGACAGTTGAATACATGAATATTCTCGAACAACACCATCAACAACAAAGTCCCATTGCGTGCCTCATCCAAGTTAAAGCCCCTAGCTATGAGCCACTGGAAAACAACAAAGGCAATAGTCCCGATGACCAACGCCGAGATAACGACTCGCTCTACCATTATCCGATTAAAGATGGGCTCTTGCGGTGACCTTGGTGAATGACGCAATTCGTCGCCTTCGCCAGGTTCAAATGCTAAAGCCACATCTTGAATTCCATTGGTTACCAGATTTAGCCAAAGCAACTGTACCGCTATCAGCGGCAGAGGCATCGCGGTCAACAAAGCCAATGTAAACAGTACCAACTCTGCAGCGCCAGTGGATATGAGGAGAAAAATCACTTTGCGGACGTTTGCATAGGCGACACGCCCCTCTTCGACACCCGCGACAATCGAATCAAACTTGTCGTCGGTGATGATGAGATCGGCTGTCTCCCTTGCCACATCAGTACCGCTCAAACCCATGGCAACTCCCACCTGGGCTGCGCGTAGAGCTGGTGCATCATTGGCGCCGTCTCCACTGACTGCCACAAAATGTCCATTGCGTTGCAAAGATTGAACTATGTCCAACTTTTGGTGCGGCCCCACACGGGCGAAGACCCGCGCCCTGCGGGTGAGCTGGTCAATCTTCCCTGAATCGAGCGCCAGTCTCAATTCAGGGCCAGTCACCAACTGGTCTGCGTGTTCCACCATGCCTAATTCTTGTGCAATGGCGAAGGCAGTTATGGGGTGGTCACCCGTGACCATGGCAACCTCAATGCCCGCCTGCCGACAGGCGGCAACGGCAGCCTTTGCCTCCGTGCGCAATGGGTCAATAATTCCTACCAAACCGATCAATGTCAGTCCCTGCAGATGCTCTTCGGTGAAAATTTCACCCGGAGACTGTTCAATCACGCCAGCAGCCAAAGCGAGTACTCTATACCCACCACGTGCCAACGAGTGTGCTTGTTGTTCAATCAGATCGTGCTCTATTGTCACGTCTTCGCTAGGTGTCGCCATAGTCGTGCACATAGGTAACAGCCGTTCAAGCGCACCTTTCACGAATGCACATTCCCCCTCATTCACTTTACTCAGACTGGCCGAAAACAACCGCTCTGACTCATAGGGAATACTGGCAATTTCGGGAAAGATATTCGTCATTTCTGTTTTGACGATGCCCGCCTTATACGCCATCACCAAAAAAGCTACATCCACTGCATCACCATGGTGAAACCAACCAGAATCAGTATGGCCAAGGGAACCTTCATTAGTCAGCACGGCCACTTGGCATAGCCGCTCAAGCATTGCCTTCTCTTCTGCTGAGGCTGTGCCGTACGGTCTCCGGATAATACCTTCCGGCACTACGCCTTCACCGCTAACTTCCCACACATCACTGTTTGGGAAGGCAATACAACGTGCAGTTAGTTGATTTACGGTAAGAGTACCAGTCTTATCGGTAGCGATGAATGTACAGGAACCCAGTGCTTCCACCGCCAAAAGCCGACGTACAATTACATTTCGCCTGGACATTCTCCGCATGCCAATGGCCAGAGCGACGGTGAGCGCTACCGGCAAGCCCTCAGGAATAACCGATACCGCAAGCGCAACAGCGAGTAAGAATACTTCGCCGAATGGCGTACCTCGCATCACTGCCACCGAGAACATCATCAAAGCTGCTATACCAACAAAGATTGCTACCCGATGGGTAAACTTATCCATCCGAACTTGCAACGGTGCTTTAGGTGAAGGTTTGAACAAAACATCGGCAGCGATACGACCCAATTCGGTGTTAATCGCTGTACTTACCACAACACCTCGAGCCCGCCCGCGTCCGACCAACGTACCCGTGAAAAGCATATTAACGCGATCCCCTAAGACAATATCCTCAGCTAAAACAGCATTAGTATCTTTCAGTAAAGGCAACGATTCACCTGTCAGTAAGGATTCATCCACTTCCAGATCATGGGACACGAGTAGACGTAAGTCGGCAGGAACTTTATCGCCTGACTCCAAAAGTACAATATCACCTGAAACCAACTCTTCAGCGTTAATTTCATAAGTATCACCCTCCCGAAAGACTCGGCATCGGGTACTTACGAGTTCTTGCAAGGCTGCGGCGGCACGCTGGGCAGAATATTCTTGAATAGTCCCAATAACGGCATTAATGATCAGGACTGCAGAAATAAAGCACGCATCAGACCATTCCTTAATCACCACGGATAATAGAGCGGCTGCAACAAGAACATAGATAAGGGGACTTGCAAACTGGTGAAGGAAGACTACCCCGATCCCTAGCGGTTTGGCCTGAGGTAATATATTCCGCCCAAATTCCACAAGGCGCGACGCAGCCTCATTATGGGTTAGTCCATGAAGTGAACTCTTTAGTGCGACAAGAACAGCCTCGCTCGAGACTGCATGAGGAGAAAATATTAGGTCGGTTGTATTTGGAGTAGTCATGCTTGTACTACTTGGCAAGCCCCTATGATGTAACTGTACTCTTTCTCCATTAACTCAGCGGCTAGTGACTTTTCATGCTCTAGTTCATCCAGGTGCTTAAGGAGGTACTGAAAAATTAACTTCATCAGGCAAGTGTAATATGGCTATCCCTCATCATGCCACTGCTACTTTCGAATCTTTAAACGCAATTATCCTGATCCACTGCGCGCCATAGATATTGCTGCTTACCTTGAATTAGGACAAATACTTTACAATAAAGAAGGTGTCACCGTAACCTTGATTCCTAGGGGGCATTGGCGGCGTTTGTAGGTATTCACCGACGGATTATCGATCAGAGCTGTCGTTGCCAGCACCCCATAACCGACCCGGATACGCATTCAAGATGAGCAGTTCATAACTCATTGTCACTTTCCAAAAAAAAGCCAGCCTCTTAGAAAGGTGGCTTTTAGCATATGGAACTTTTAGTTACTGGTATAAATTGGCATCAACAGTTTTTTCACTAAAAGGTACAATTTCAAAACCAGGATCGAATTTAACCAGCGTGCTAACCAATTTGCTCAACACTGTAGCGTCACCCTTTTGAGTAGCTTGCTTCGACTCAATGAGATCCAATAGCCGTGCCTGACCTAACAAAATTTGTGTAAAACCGTCGTCACTTAACGTGATCGTTGAATCAGCACCCTTAATCGGTTTATCAACCGCTATATTGCTTAAGTTGCCATTAGACATCTCAACGAAGTAAGCCTCACCATCAACGATGATATTCATGGAGAATGGCGTATGTTGAGCTTTTAGCGCGTCAACTTGAACAGCGATGTAATCCAGTAGCATACCTGGATCCATTTCAGATATAACATCTGCCGATGCTGTTTTAGGTGTCCCAGGGCTGAGTTTACCTAAGCGCAATTCCTGCGCGCCGGTTAAGTAAATATTACGCCACCCGGCACCTTCCGCTTGATATCCCATTTGCTCATAGGTATCAGCCAGCATCGCTCTTGCCTTAAGGTTATTGGGTTCTACTTGTACAACTTTGTTAAGTGCTGTGGCTACAAAACGATAGTCTCCATTAGCAAAGTCTTTTGTTGATTTTTTTAGGATGGCGTCGGCTCCACCCATGTACTCTACAAATTTGGCTGACTCCGCTTTAATCGGCAGTGGATTTAAATTTGCAGGGTTCATATCAAAATAACCCAAATACATATTGTAAACGGCACGCGCATTGTGTGAATAAGTGCCGTGGTAACCATTGGTGTGCCATGTTTTTTGAATGCTTTCTGGCATGACTTCATATATTTTGTCACCGAGGTCCTGCAAGACATAACCATTGTTGGCAAGCCTCAACGTCTGGTTATGAGTAAAACCATAGGCGTCACGCTGCATTTTTAAAAATTCAACAATCTCCTGATTTTTCCATATAGGTGCCGAGTGGGCTGCAAATAATACTTCTACATCACCTCCCCACATGCTGATCATTTGATTAATTTTCTTCGACCATTTCAGGGCGTCACGCACTTTTGCACCGCGCAAAGTATAAATGTTATGCATACCTTGATAGGTTACCTCGCCAGACCATATAGCCTGCATTGAAGGAATATAAGTCACCATTTCTGATGGTGCTTCAGTTCCAGAGGCGTCGAGAAAAATCATCTCTAGTCCATCAATCGTCAAATTTTCCACTTCACCATTTAGGTTTAGCTCATAGTCAGGCTTAACATAAGTAATTTCACCATAAGAAAGGCCTTTAGCCAAAGCGGCATCAACAATTCCGTGCTCATTACGCCCCAAGGTTGCGCCATATTGATAGGCTGCACGGCGTGACATGGCATTACCCGCTAATACATTTTCATCTACGGTTTCTTTGGTGATATTTTTTGAACCGTAAACTTTTACTTTAGGAAAGGCATCCTGAATAGCTCGCGCCCCCCAAAATGATCGGCATGTGAGTGCGAGTAAAGCATCGCTACTATCGGTAAATCGCCGCCACTAGGTACTTTATCTTGAAAGAACTTAAGTGATTGAGCCGCGGCCTCTTTAGTCAGTAAAACATCATAGGCTATCCAGCCTGTTTCACCCCGAATAAATGAAAGTGACGCTAGATCTGTTCCGCGTATCTGGTAAATCTTACCGGGCAATACCTCATAGAGACCTTCGGCTCTTTGGTTCAATACTGCCTGCCTCCACAAAGATGGATTTACTGTCGAAGGCGCTTTATCCGCGGTATCTTCACCTATAAACTTGAAACTGTTACGAATAATGTCACCGGTTTTTTTGTCGAATTCTGCAACAAGCCCTACGTCATTATTCTCAAAGGCACGAACATCTTTAAAATTTAAGGTTTTCGAGAAAGCTTGATTTGCATCCTGAGTTTGCTGTGTAGCAGGTTTACCACCGGCACTTTTAATGGAAAGATTATGTTCTTCCGCGTATGAAGCTGTATTTGAAAGTGCCATCGCAAAAAGAAGAAAATTGAGTCTACGTTTCATTATAAAAACCTCGAAATATTCTGGGTTGATTTTTATCGCTTAAAATTTTTTGAGTATAGCAAAACAAAACGGAAGAATAGACAGATAAGTCAAAAATCTCAAGACATCAGACAAAGGCGGCGCATCAGTCTTTCATGAATGCGCTGGACGATTTGTATAAATCACTAGGTGGCGGCTGGATACCAGAGAAGGCCGTTGCAGAAGCAAAATAATAACTGTATTTTCCGCATGGCATATTTATTACGGTGTGTCTTAATATAAACTAGTGGCCACAGGTTCTCGCTTATGAGCCTTACTGGAGGCGTGCTATCTCCTTCTTTTACCTCACCCACAACCAAGTAGCACTTTCGGGACATAGTTACAGTAAGGTATCCCACTCTCATCTATTTTATCTTGCAGTAACAATCTTATTAAGATCACCGTGAATACACATAAAAGGCCAGCCTAAATGGCTGGCCTTCTCTATGGATCAAAAAACAAATCACTCCAATACAATGCGATCCCGGTTCTTCTCAAGTGTTTTTTCACCTACCCCCTTTACATTCAGTAGCTGGTCTATAGATGTGAATACACCATTAGCCTTCCGATAAGCCACAATAGTATCAGCACGTTTCATACCGACACCATTCAAAGCATTGGAAATAGCCTCTGCACTGGCAGTGTTAATGTTTACAGTGGAAACTTGCTGTTCTGCTGCGAGCGTATTGGTATCTGCTGCTAGGGCTGTTGTCTGCCAAGCAGGCAATATAGCAACGAGGGAAAGTAAAACGATTCTGGTAAAAAATTTTACCTGTTTCATATCGAACTCCTTGTGCCAAAAGGCACTCCATTTCGTGAATACACGGCACATCATGCGCCGCTGTTATTAATCTTGCAAAATTTCCCGGTTGATAGCAAGTAGTGTTTCAACTGGGTTCTCAGACTGAGTAATGGGGCGACCAATGACTAAGTAGCTACTACCATTCTCCATTGCTTGCATAGGGGTAACCACTCTACGTTGATCATCACCACCAGCCGATGCAGGGCGAATACCTGGGGTCACAAGAACAAAATCAGAACCAAGGGTCTGTCGTAGTCCAGCGGCCTCCATTGCAGAAGACACCACGCCATCCATTCCCGAGGCTTGAGCCAGAGCAGCCAATCGGTGCACCTGTTCTTCAGGCGTACTGTGAATACCAATTTCCGCAAGATCCTCTTGCGCAAAGCTCGTTAGAACGGTTACTGCAATCAACAACATATCGCTCCCGCACTGATCCAGCACGTTGCGAGAATCCTCCATCATCCGACGGCCACCAGAGGCATGCACATCTGTCATCCAAACACCTAGATCAGCGGCAACCTTCACGGCCTTTGATACCGTATTAGGAATATCATGAAATTTTAGATCAAGAAATACATCAAATCCTCTGTCCACTAAACCCTTAACAAATTGAGGGCCAGCTAGGGTAAACAATTCTTTACCTACCTTCAGCTTACAGAGCCTAGGTGAGACGCCATCAACAAAGTGGTTGGCAGCTGATGCACTGTTGTAGTCCAGAGCAACAATAACGTTGGAATTTTTATCGTTCATCTAGCGTTCTCTTTATCAAATTTCCCAAAGGCTCTGATTGAAAGCTGTTGTCACTCACTTTCCAACCCTTGAATAGGTTTAATGGTTTCCCAACATTGGCATTGTGGGCATAGCCAGTGTAAATGAGCAGCCTTGAATCCACATTGTAGGCACCTATAATTGGGCTGAATCCGAGCCAGTGAGGCCAATACGTCCATCAACAAAGACAGGTTATCTCTCACCATACCTTGACTATGACGAACCCGGATATCAAGCAGTGCGATCAACCCCTTGATGGAAGGTTTCTTTTGCAAAGACTCACCAAGAAAGAGAGCCGCCGCCTCTTCCCCGTCCTTTTTACAAATAGCCTCAGATAACGCCTGTAAAACACCAGTCCCGGGGTACATCTCCATCCAGACCCCCAACTGCTTAAGCAGGCCATCTTTGTCATCCAGGTAACAACAGCGGACTCTTTCCAGTACTTCGGGAAGACGGTCTGGCTCCTGATGAGGGACCAAGCGATAACGTTTAAGTGCTTCCTGGTAATTATGCGCACTCATTTCCAAGTCACCCCACAGGATATTAGCTCTAGCCGAATTTTTATTAAATTGTAAGGCCACTTTAAGATGGCGCCGGGCATCAAGATAGCCACCCTTCGCCATACACCGCTCAGCGAGTTCACAACAAAAGTGCGCCTGCTCAATAGCCAACGAATTATTGGCTCCACCAAATACGTTTTTCTGCATCATGCTTGCGGCACGAATGGCTTTTTCCCACTCTTGTTCGTCCCGGTAAATCTGTACAAGGTGGCGCAAAGACTCCTGCCTAAGATCACTAGCCGTATCTTCTACCAGATCAAGAAATAATCTCTCAGCACGGTCAAGCAACCCGGCTTTAAGAAAATCTCGACCCAGCTCAAGGTGAGCCTGCCCAATTTGCTGTTGGTTCAGGCTTGGGCGGGACAGTAGATTTTGGTGAACACGAATAGCTCTATCTACCTCTCCGCGTTGACGCATCAAGTTACCCAGCGTCAAATGTGTTTCCAGTGTATGTGGCGTGACGTCGACAGAACGTATGAATGTATCTATAGCCTGATCAGGCTGCTCATTGAGAAGGAAATTTATCCCGTGAAAATAGTGTCTCGCCAGCTCGCTAGTAGATTCTTTTCTTGGAAGCCGCAAACCATAGGCACGCCCGGCAATCCATGCAGGTACGAGCAATAACACCAGAAAAATGTAGAGTAGTTCGGGCATAATTAAATGTCACTAATCCAGCTTTTCTGGACTGCGGCCGTCAATCGCGGGTGCTTTCGATTTAATCAGCTGTTTCTTCAAGACATTGGCTCGATGCCCCAGTCTGACCAGAGCTGGAATACTGACAATCAGCCCAGTAATACAACCAATGGCAAATGCGGCCAACAACAATAGGCCACCAGGTAGAAGCCCCAGATCAAAACCAAACAATCGGAAAGCAACAGGCTCAGGATTATCAAAGACAACCCAGATACCCAACCAAACAGCGGCAAGGGCAACCAACAACCACAAAAGCTTTTTTAATAGCACCATAAAAAGTCCCCACAAAAAAACGGCAAGCCAAATGCCTTGCCGTTTATTGTAACCAAACTCATAACCTTTAGCCGCGATTATCTAGATCAACTAACTTCGCCTCGAGGTCTCATCCATTAACAAGGCTGCTATTCACCCTTTCACGGAGTTCTTTACCCGGCTTGAAATAGGGAACAGATTTACCGGATAGTTTCACAGAGTCACCCGTTTTGGGGTTACGCCCCACACGTGGTGCACGGTAGTGAAGACAAAAACTACCGAAACCTCTGATCTCAATACGGTCATTGTTAACCAAAGATTGAGTCATCCGCTCTAGAATCATTTTCACAGAAAGCTCAACATCTTTCGGAGGAAGTTGATCCTGCTGGGTAACGATATGGTCTATTAATTCTGATTTAGTCATAAGTATCTGATAGTTAAATAGATAGGGGTAATGTCTCCATTACCCCTATCTAAGCACTACTTGTCTTTCGTGTCCATCTGAGCTTTGATCAGATCACCAATTGTCGTTGGGGAAACACTATCCACCTCTGACTTGCGGTGCTCTTTAATCGCAGCTTTCTCTTCGGCAACGTCCTTAGCTTTGATGGAAAGGCTAATCGTGCGATTCTTCCGATCCACATTGATAATTTTTGCTTCAACTTCGTCGCCAACTTTCATTACGTTACTAGCATCTTCTACCTTCTCGCGTGAAATTTCTGACGCTTTCAATTGTCCTTCCACTTCGCCAAACAAGGTAATAATCGCGGCCTTAGCATCCACTTCTTTAACAATACCGGTGACAATTGTACCTTTATCATTTTCAGTCGTGTAGCTTGAGAAAGGATCGTCAGACAGCTGCTTCATACCCAGAGAGATACGCTCTCTTTCTGGATCGATAGACAGGATAACCGTCTCCACTTCATCACCTTTCTTGAAATTATGAACGGCTTCTTCGCCAGTCTCATTCCAGGAAATATCAGAGAGGTGCACCAATCCATCGATACCGCCGTTAAGGCCAATAAAGATACCGAAATCGGTAATAGATTTGATGTTACCTGTGATTTTCTCACCTTTAGCATGCTTAGTGCCAAATTCATCCCATGGGTTCATAAAGCACTGCTTGATACCCAAGGAGATACGACGACGTTCTTCGTCGATATCCAAAATCATCACTTCTACTTCGTCGCCCAGCTGGACAACCTTGGAAGGATGAATATTCTTATTGGTCCAATCCATTTCAGATACGTGAACCAAGCCTTCAACACCATCTTCCAGCTCTGCAAAACAGCCGTAGTCTGTCAGGTTAGTTACCGTAGCTTTGACGCGAGCACCTTCAGGGTAACGACCTGAAATGCTTGCCCAGGGATCTTCACCCATTTGTTTCATGCCCAGAGATACGCGGCTACGCTCACGATCGAACTTCAGCACTTTGACATCAATCTCATCGCCAACATTCACGATTTCACTTGGATGCTTGATACGTTTCCAGGACATGTCGGTGATGTGCAACAGGCCATCAATACCGCCTAAGTCAACAAAGGCACCGTAGTCAGTGAGGTTTTTAACGATACCTTTAAGACTAATACCCTCTTCCAGTTTGGCCAGCAACTCGTCACGTTCTTCAGTGTTGACTTGCTCCATCACTGCACGGCGGGATACCACAACGTTATTACGCTTTTGATCAAGCTTGATCACTTTAAATTCGAGAGGCTTGTTTTCCAGATGAGCAGTGTCGCGAATTGGGCGTACATCTACCAGAGAGCCTGGAAGGAAGGCACGAAGGCCATTCACATCAACAGTAAAGCCACCTTTGACTTTGCCGCTGATAATACCGATAACCACTTCTTCAGCAGTGTGGGCCGCTTCAAGCTCAATCCAGGATTCAGCACGACGTGCTTTTTCACGGGAAAGGCGAGTGGCACCAAAACCATCTTCAACCGCTTCAAGAGAGACTTGTACTTCGTCACCGATTTCGAGGCTTAAGTTACCGTTGTCATCATAAAATTCATTTTTGGCAATGACGCCTTCGGATTTCAATCCAGCGTGGACAGTTACCCAGTCTTTATCAATATCAATGACAACACCGGTAACAATAGCACCGGTCTTCAGTTCAACGGTTTTTAAACTTTCTTCGAATAATTCTGCAAAGCTTTCGCTCATGGAGATGTACCTGTAGGAATATGAGTCTGAATGTCTTAAGTCTTGGCCTCTAAGCCGTCGAGAATTAAGTTATTGACTCTTCAACCGCATTACCAGTTATGCGGGCTATTAATTTCAGGTTATGCGGCACATTCTCTGGCTCGATACCGCGTAACCCCGTTTTATTGCTACGGCTGGATACCATTTTTGATGGCAATTTCCAGCCCTGAGTGCAACACTTCGTCAATGGTCATTCGGGAGCTATCCAAAACCATAGCGTCATCAGCTGGAACCAGTGGAGAGACTGTGCGGTTCATATCCCGCTCATCCCGTTTCTGGACCTGTTCAACGACGGCGGCAAGGCTAACACTTTCCCCTTTATCTATCAACTGCTTATAGCGTCTTTCAGCTCGCTCCTCAGAGGAGGCCGTAAGAAATATTTTGGCATCAGCATTGGGAAAGACCACTGTCCCCATATCGCGACCATCCGCTACCAAACCGGGCGCCACAGCAAAGGCTCTCTGGCGTTGTAGCAAGGCAGTCCGAACCTCTGGATATGCAGCTACAAGAGACGCCCCAGAACCCACCATTTCATTGCGAATAAGCAATGAAACATTTTCTCCCTCCAGCACTACTTTAGAGGGAGAGCCATCTTTATTCATAGTAAAGGAAATATCCATATGAGCAGCCAAAACCGCTAGCGACTCCACATTGTCCAGAGCCACGCCATGTCGTTTAGCGGCAAGTGCTAACAAGCGATACAGCGCACCGCTATCAAGGTAATGAAATCCTAGTTTGGTCGCCAATAATTGACAAATCGTGCCCTTACCTGAACCACTGGGGCCATCAATTGTAATGACGGGAATTTGCTTGTCATTCATCGTGTTTCCTCGACTATCTTCAACCCAGCGTGATTGGCCAGAGCCACAAAACCAGGGAATGATGTCAACACATTGTTACAGTTTCTTATTAGAATTTCGTTTCGAGCTCTGAGAGCTGCCACAGCAAACGACATGGCGATCCGATGATCGCCCAAGCTATCAACCTCACCACCACCTATAGGACCGCCCTGGATTACAATACCATCTGGTGTAGGACAAGCATCTACACCTAATATCTGCAAACCATCTGCCATTGCCTGGATACGGTCGCTTTCCTTTACACGCAGCTCTTCGGCACCAGAGAGAACCGTTTTACCTTCCGCGCAGGCTGCCGCCACAAACAGTGCCGGAAATTCATCAATCGCCAGCGGCACCTGATCTACGGGAATATCAATCCCCTTTAAGGGTGCGTAGCGTACCCGAATATCAGCCACGGGCTCCCCCCCCACCTCACTGTGGTTGGATAATTCAATGTCGGCACCCATCATTTGTAGAATGTTGATCACACCAATACGGGTAGGGTTGATGCCCACGTGAGGCAACATAATATCCGATCCAGGAGCAATCGTTGAAGCCACCAGATAGAATGTGGCAGAAGAAATATCAGCGGGTACATCAATAGAGGTTGCCGTGAGCAGCCCCCCACCCTTTAGCTCTGCCTTAGCACCATGGCGGCTCACCGGATAACCAAAGCCAGCCAGCATCCGTTCTGTGTGATCACGTGTCGGTGCCGGCTCGGTAACAGATGTCGTCCCGTCAGCATATAACCCCGCCAATAACACGCAAGACTTTACCTGCGCACTGGCCATTGGCAATAGGTAATCTATGCCCTTAAGCGACTGACCGCCTTTAATCCGCAACGGCGGCCTACCGCCCGCCTCTGTCTCAATCACAGCCCCCATTTCACGTAATGGCGATGCAACACGTTCCATAGGCCGAGTTGAAAGCGATTCATCACCCGTCAACTCTACATCGAAGGGTTGGGCCGCCAGTAATCCCGACAACAACCTCATAGAGGTCCCTGAGTTACCGAGATAAAGTGGTCCTACAGGTTCTTTTAACCCATTAAGACCCACTCCATGGATAACTACCCGACCATCATCTGGACCTTCAATTACCACGCCCATATCACGAAATGCCTGCAGTGTAGCAAGACTATCTTCACCCTCCAGAAAACCCGTGACTTCGGTGATACCTTGAGCAATGGAGCCTAGCATAATGGATCGATGGGAAATGGATTTATCACCGGGAATACGGATCTGACCGGAGACACTACCTCCGGGTGCTACTCTATAATCGATTGTTTGTGTCATGGGCTCTAGATAGGCCTTATTTTCGAGCATTTTAGAAAAATGATTTCTGGCTTCTCGCGCGCGAGTAAATACGCCGAGCAAATATTCGCCGTCTCCAGCTGTTATCGCCTGCTTTAAACGGTCAACATGATCTGTAAGTTTTTCCAATACGGACAGTACAGCCTCATCATTAGCCATCACAATATCGTGCCACATCACGGGGTCACTGGCAGCAATACGAGTGAAATCCCTGAAGCCACCCGCTGCATAACGGAATATCTCACGGTTTTCACGCATATTGGATAGCGTATCTACCAACGTATAAGCCAGCATGTGGGGTAGATGGCTGGTAGCAGCCAGTACTTCATCGTGCTCCGCCACTGACATTTCACTAACCACAGCGCCAGCACCTTCCCAAAGGCTCTTAACCCGCAGAAGGTGGTCACTGCCCGTCTCTGGTAATGGCGTTAAAATCACGCGGTGGTCATCAAACAGTTCGGGGTTAACGGCATCCACACCACTCTTTTCAGATCCCGCGATAGGGTGTCCCGGTACAAACTGGGACGGAATGTCTCCGTAGACCTCTTTAAGCGCCCTCACCACACTACCTTTGACGCTGGCAACATCGGTAATGGTCACAGACTGAGACAGAATTGGCTGTAATTCACGAATAATTAATGGAACGGTGAGTGTTGGCACACCGATAACCACAAGATCACCTTCTCCCAACTCCCCAGCCACATCCTCAATACGACCAACAACTCGATCCACCACGCCGGCTTTCATTGCCTTTTCTAGTGTTTCCGGGCTTCGGGAATAACCAATCACCTCTTTACAGAGACCCCGATCCCGCGCAACTTTGGCCAAACTTCCACCTATCAAGCCAAGGCCAACAACTAGTAGACGATTGATTTTTCCAGACATCAGGTGCCCCCCCGCTCCGATAACAATTGCCTAAGCGTATCCAAAAACCGCTGATTCTCTTCCGGCAACCCAATAGATACGCGCAAATGATTTGGCATACCGTAGAGGCCAATGGGCCGAACAATGACGCCAAGCTGTAACAACGCTTGATAAAGCGCTTGGATATTGCCAGGGATCTCTACCGCAATGAAATTTCCCACAGAGGGTATAAAGTCGAGCCCCATTTGACTAAACCCAGAGGTCAGCTGCTCGCAGCCTTTGCGGTTAATTTCAATACTTCGACCGAGGTAATCTTGATCATCCAGAACTGCAACAGCAGCAGCTAAGGCCATACTATTAATATTAAATGGCTGGCGTACACGGTTGATAATATCGGCCACATCGGGATGGGAAACTGCGTAACCAGCCCTCAATGAGGCCAAGCCATAGGCCTTAGAAAAAGTCCGCGTAATCACTAGATTTGGATATTGATCCAGCAAACTTAGTGCCGTGCCGTATGCTGGCTTATCAACATATTCAAAATAGGCCTCATCGACTACCACCAGCACATGCTGAGGCACTTTCTTCATCAGGCTTTCAATATCGTCGAGCGCAACCCATGTGCCCGTGGGATTGTTAGGGTTGGCAATAAACATCAGTCGAGTATGATCATCAACCGCCGCAGCCATAGCCGCCAAGTCGTGCCCCCAATGACGGGCAGGAACGACAATCGCCTTAGCATTCTGGGCCGTGATGGCTAACTGATAAACCACAAAGGCATGCTCGGAAAACACGGCATTATGCTCAGAACCAAGAAACCCTCTGGCCATCAATTCCAACACATCATTAGAGCCATTGCCAAGGGTAAGCTGATCAGTACCCACAGAGAACTTCTCTGCTAGTTTTTGCTTTAGATAAAAGCCATTACCATCGGGATACCGAGCACCATCTATTAGTGATTCTTCAATTGCAGCTCTAGCAACAGCACTAAGCCCCAATGGATTCTCGTTACTTGCCAGCTTAATAGCACCGCGAATCCCGAGCTCTCGCTCAAGCTCTTCAACAGGCTTGCCACCCTGATAGGGCTGCAGGCGCTGTACGCCCGGTAGAGCCAGACTTTTTAAATCCAAGGTCATAAATAGTAGCCAAATACGGGGGGGGTTATAACGCAGCTTTCGGATAGGATCCGAGCACTCTCAGTTCGGCCACCAACTGGCCGACCTCGGTTAGCACTGCTGCAACATTGGGGTCATCTCGATGCCCTTCAAAATCGACAAAGAAGACATAGTTCCACTTACCGGTACGTGAAGGCCGCGTCTCCACTCGAGTCAGATCCACACCCTCGCGGTGAAAAGGCTCCAAAAGGTTGTGTAACGCACCCGGTTCATTGCGAGCAGCAACAATTATCGAGGTTTTATCATCCCCACTGGATGCAACATTTTCACGCCCAATAATGAGGAATCGAGTGGAATTATCAGGCCGGTCTTCAATCTTCTCAGACAGCTTTACCAAGCCATAAAGCTCTGCAGCCATATCACCTGCAATAGCCGCCGCATTCCACTCGCCTTTAATACGCTTTGCTGCCTCAGCATTACTACTAACGGCTACTCGCTCTGCCTTGGGGTAATGAGCATCCAACCACTTTCTGCATTGAGCAAGGGATTGGGCATGGGAATATACCCGCGTAACCTGATTTTTATCCGTATTTTCCCCTGCAAGCAAGTGGTGGTGGATTCGAAGTTCCACTTCACCACAAATATTCAAGGTGGAATCCAGAAAAGTATCCAAGGTGTGATTAATCACACCTTCAGTAGAGTTTTCAACAGGTACCACGCCGTAGTTAGCGGCACCAGCATCGACCTCTCGAAACACTTCATCTATGGCATTCATCGAGACAGTAACCGCTGAATGGCCGAAGTGTTTCAGCGCCGCTTCCTGTGTAAAGGTTCCTTCAGGGCCGAGAAAGGCCACTTTAATTGGCTGTTCCAATGCAAGGCAGGCCGACATGATTTCACGAAATAGCCGAGCCATTTCCTCATTGCCCAAAGGACCTTGATTTTTCTCCATGATATTGCGCAGTACCTGAGCTTCCCGCTCGGGACGAAAATAAACGGTATCACCCTCAGCCTGCTTAACTTCAGCCACTTTCTGCGCACACTCAGCACGCTCACTGATCAACGCTAAAATCCGACTATCAATTGCGTCGATCTGCTCTCTTAACTGGCTAAGTTTATTGTTGTTTACCATGATTTCTGCCTGTCACACGTCCGACGCAACCTCTGTTACATCGTCATCACCTGACTCACCTTCAACCAAGTCACCGTCAACTGGAACGGGTTCCGGTTCTTCAATACGAGCAAGCCCGACTAAGGACTCAGCCTCTTTCAAGCGAATGACTCTGACCCCTTGAGTGTTACGGCCCAATACAGATATCTCGTCGCCGCGTGTACGAACCATCGTACCCTGGTCTGAAATCAACATGATTTCATCCCCCTCGAACATCTGTACAGCGCCCACGAGAGGTCCGTTTCTCTCACTGGCCTGAATAGCAATCATGCCTTTACCACCGCGTCCCTTGGTAGGAAATTCGGTCAAAGCCGTTCGTTTACCATAACCATTATTAGAAACGGTCAGAACTCGACCATCTTCTTCTGGAATGACCATCGAGAGCACTTGATGCCCCTCAGGCAATCGCATACCGCGAACCCCTTTGGATACACGACCCATTGCCCTAACATCTGATTCTGCAAATCGTACCGCTTTACCTTCGCTACTAAACAGCATCACGTCGCTGTTCCCATCAGTAATAGCCGTGCCGACCAAATAATCCCCTTCCACCAGGTCAACAGCACGCAACCCAACGCTGCGGGGGCGAGAGTATTGATCTAGCGAGGTCTTCTTAACAGTACCGTTGGCTGTAGCCATAATGACAAAACGGTCATCCCGATACTCGTCAACAGGCAGAATAGAACTAATGCGTTCGTTCTCGCCCAGTGGCAATAGGTTCACCATGGGGCGCCCACGTGAATTCCGCCCTGCCAGAGGAATTTGATACACCTTCAACCAATAGACTTTGCCCAGGTTAGTGAAACAAAGAATCGTGCTGTGGGTATTGGCGATGAGTAAGTGTTCAACAAAATCCTCATCCTTCACTGCTGTGGCCGATTTACCCATGCCTCCACGGCGCTGGGCCTGGTAATCACTCAGAGCTTGGGTTTTGGCATAACCACCATGGGAGATAGTGACCACCCGATCTTCTTCAGTGATCAAATCTTCGATAGTGAGGTCGTGTTGAGACTCCACAATCTCACTACGGCGGTCATCTCCAAACTCTTCACTCACCGCTTCCAGTTCTTCACGAATCAGCTGCATGAGCACATTGGCATCGCCAAGAATAGTCAGGTACTCCGTAATTTCCAGTAGTTTTTCCTGATATTCAGTAAGCAGCTTATCGTGCTCCATACCCGTAAGACGGTGCAAACGTAATTCAAGAATGGCCTGAGCCTGTGCAGGTGAAAGGTAGTATTGTCCCTCACGCATGCCGTAGTCCGGCCCCAAGTCCTCAGGGCGACTAGCATCAGTACCCGCACGCGCCAAAAACTGGCTGGCAGTACTTGCATCCCAGCCTTGGGCAATCAGGCGCTCCCGAGCTTCAGCGGGGGTAGGCGACGATTTGATTAATTCGATAACTTGGTCAATATTGGCAATAGCGACTGCCAGACCTTCCAGAATATGGCCTCGCTCGCGAGCCTTACGCAGCAGATATACCGTACGACGTGTGACAACTTCACGACGGTGACGAACAAACGCCTCCAACATTTCCTTCAGATTAAGCGTTCGCGGCTGACCATCGACCAAAGCAACAACATTGATACCAAATACATTCTGCAACTGGGTCTGAGCATAGAGGTTATTGAGAACCACCTCGCCCACTTCACCTTTCCTTATCTCGATAACCACTCGCAGGCCATCTTTATCCGACTCATCTCGAAGCTCAGAAATGCCTTCAATTTTCTTTTCTTTAACCAGTTCAGCAATGCGCTCAATCAGACGCGCCTTATTCAACTGATAGGGAAGCTCAGAAATAATTATGGTCTCACGACCTGTCTTTTCATTAACCTCTACAACCGCTCTGGCGCGTATATAAATACGTCCACGTCCAGTACGGTAGGCCTGAATAATCCCCGCCCTGCCGTTAATAATAGCGGCAGTAGGAAAATCAGGGCCCGGAATGTGTTCCATCAACTCATCGATGGATATATCGGCATTGTCAATCAATGCCAAGCAACCGTTGATCACCTCTTTCAGGTTATGGGGTGGAATGTTGGTCGCCATGCCCACAGCAATACCGGATGAACCATTAACCAGCAGATTAGGCACCCGCGTGGGCAACACATCTGGAATCAGTTCGGTTCCATCGTAGTTTTCCACATAATCAACGGTTTCTTTATCCAAATCCGCTAACAATGAGTGGGCAATCTTGGACATACGGATTTCGGTGTAACGCATGGCTGCGGCGGAATCACCATCCACAGAACCAAAGTTGCCCTGTCCATCCACTAGCATGTAGCGAAGAGAGAAAGGCTGAGCCATCCGAACAATAGTGTCATACACAGCGGAGTCGCCGTGGGGGTGATACTTACCAATCACATCACCGACAATACGTGCAGATTTTTTGTAGGATTTGTTCCAATCGTTATTGAGCACGCTCATCGCGAACAGCACGCGACGGTGTACTGGCTTAAGGCCATCTCTGACGTCTGGCAGTGCTCGACCAACGATAACGCTCATGGCGTAATCGAGATACGACTGCCGCAACTCGTCTTCGATGTTAACGGTTAGAATTTCTTTGGCTAACTCACCCATACGACTGCTCATCCCTCTTATGCCTATCAACGGCCAAGCCGTCAAAACAAGCGCGGGATAATACCACAAAATGTCACGCCTTCGTCCCCCGCAGGTCCTTGTTTAAGGATCTTTTTTGTGGATGTATACTGCCCAACTTATTTATCGCCAAAGGAATAACCCCGCAATGACAGCCATATCCGTCGACCTGCTCATTTCAGCCCGGTGGACCATACCCGTCATCCCGAAGGGAAAAGTCTTTGAAAACTGTTCTGTCGCGATAGATCAGGGAAATATTGTGGCGATTCTTCCCACTGCTGAAGCGACCAGAAAATATATCGCTAGAGAACAGGTTGAACTGCCTCAGCATGCTCTAATTCCCGGGCTCATCAACGCCCACAGCCATGCAGCCATGACCCTTCTTCGCGGCTATGCCGATGACCAACCACTGCAAACTTGGCTGGAAAAGTATATATGGCCGGCCGAAGGACAATGGGTTAGCGAGGACTTTGTCCGTGATGGCACTGAACTCGCTATTGCTGAAATGATTCGCAGCGGAACCAGCTGCTTCTCGGATATGTATTTTTTCCCAGACTGTGCCGCCGATGTTGCCAGCCATGCTGGAATTCGTAGCCAAATAGCCTTCCCTGTATTTGATTTCCCCTCGGCTTGGGGCCGCGGCCCAGATGATTATATTCATAAAGGCCTACAGCTACGTGATGACTACAAAGATCGAGACCTTATTCGTATTGCTTTTGGCCCTCACGCCCCTTACACCCTCTCAAACGGGCCGCTAGAAACAATAGCCACCTACGCAGAAGAACTCGATAGCTGCGTGCAGATCCATCTTCACGAAACAGCGAAAGAAGTCGCCGACAGCCTTTCAGAACATGGCATGAGGCCTATACAGCGACTAGTAAAACTGGGCCTTATATCCCCTCTGGCCCAATGCGTTCATATGACACAGGTCGATGAACAGGACATCGCCACTTTGATGGAGCATAACGCGCACGTAATTCACTGCCCTGAGTCCAATCTAAAATTGGCCAGCGGATTTTGTCCTGTGAAAACGTTACTGGATTCAGGTATCAATGTGGCTCTGGGCACTGACGGTGCAGCCAGTAACAACAATCTGGATATGTTCGGAGAGATGTCCACAGCCGCACTTGTTGCCAAAGCTGTATCGGGGGATGCCGGCGCCGTTGACGCCCATACTGCCTTGCAAATGGCAACCATTAATGGTGCCAAAGCGATGGGTTGGGACGATCAGATTGGCAGTATTGAAATTGGCAAGAGCGCTGACTTAGCGGCCGTCGCACTTGGCACAATTGAATCCGAACCACTGTATAATCCTGCCTCTCAATTGGTTTACACCAATGCAGGCAGTCGTGTTAGCCACCTATGGGTCAATGGTGCAGCTCTCATGGTAGAACGGCAGTTACAAACCATAAATGAGCAAGAAGTACTCATCAAGGCTCGACAGTGGCAACGAAAAATAGCTCATGGTAACTAGCGGCATCATTACAATGACAGATGAGAAAATAGAAACTTTTCTCTCCAGCCAAGAGAGCTGGTAGATAAAACCAAACAATCATTCACGTACAACTCATGTCGGAATCCGTTGATGTCAAAACCCAATATAGACCAGGCTGAAATTGCCAAGTTTGAAGCTCTGGCCAGCCGCTGGTGGGACAAAGAAAGTGAATTCAAACCACTGCATGACATAAACCCTCTCAGAGCAAATTGGATAGACGAACACTCGCCTGTCGCTGAATGCACGCTGCTCGATGTGGGTTGCGGCGGAGGTATCCTGGCAGAGTCTATGGCCCAGCGAGGCGCCGAAGTCACTGGCATTGATATGGGCGAAGCACCACTGGCTGTCGCCCGGCTTCACAGCCTGGAAATGGGAGTGTCACTCAACTATCAACAGTGCACAGCCGAACAGATGGCGGAACAACATCCAGAAGAATTTGATATCGTCACCTGCCTTGAAATGCTGGAGCATGTACCGGATCCCCGCTCGGTCATTAACGCCTGCGCCAGGCTGGTTAAACCCGGGGGACACCTGTATTTTTCTACCATCAATCGCAACCCAAAAGCTTATCTTTTCGCGGTCATCGGGGCCGAGTACCTGCTAAAACTGTTACCCAAAGGCACCCATGATTACGGGAAGTTTATTCGCCCCTCTGAACTTTGCAACTGGGTCAGAGAATGCGGCCTTGAAGTACAAACAATGACAGGCATGGTCTACAACCCACTGACCAAGCACTATCGTCTCAACGATAAGGATGTAGATGTGAACTATTTAGTCTACGCCCGTAAACCTGCCTGATGCCAATCCCTATGACACCTACAAAAACAACAAGCAGTACAAAATTTCAGGCCGTCTTATTTGATCTTGACGGGACCTTACTCGATACTGCGCCAGACTTCCTCACAGCCACCAACCGATTGCTTGAAAGAAAAGGAATGCCACTACTGCCAGCGGAGAGCATTCGTCGATTGGTCACCCACGGCTCTGTGGGCATCATCAAAAAAGTGTTTGAACTGGAGGAAAAGCACCCGGATTTTGAGCCTATTCGTCAAGAGTTACTAATGCTATATATGGCGAATCTGGCTGATCAAACACGTCCTTTTCAAGGTATTACAGAGCTACTCGAAACACTAGGACAGCAACACATTCCCTGGGGAATTGTCACTAATAAACCCGAAAGCTTTACCCGAGCGATTTTAGAGCAGCTACCACTGTACCCCGCACCCTCAACTGTCGTGTGTCCGGATCATGTGACGAAAACCAAGCCTGACCCTGAACCCGTCATTCTCGCCTGCCAACAATTAGGGGTCAGCCCCAGGGAATCCATTTACATTGGCGACCACCAACGTGACATTGAAGCGGGCCTGCGTGCAGGCACCACCACCATAGCCGCTGCTTATGGCTATATAGACGACGATGAAGACCCTACATCCTGGGGAGCCCACTACACGGTTACCTCGGCCTCCCAACTGTTAGCACTCATACTTTAAGGAACGTCGACCACCATGGACTCAACACATTACAGCGCACCTAAAGACCTGCTCGCAGGAAAAATTATCGGTGTTACTGGAGCCAGTGATGGCATTGGGGCCGTTGCCGCCAAGACCTTTGCATCTTGCGGTGCAACCGTTATCTTGATGGGTCGAACTGTACCCAAATTAGAGGCGATCTACGACGCCATTGAAGCTGCTGGAGGTCCACAACCTGCCATTTACCCCGTCTGCCTTGAAGGTGCTTCAGAAAAAGATTATGAAGATATGCACAATCACCTAGAAGAGGCCTTCGGCCAATTAGACGGACTGCTTCACAATGCCGGTGAACTTGGCCAACGTACACCTATCGCCAATTATAAACTGAGTACTTGGCAAAAGGTGATGCAGGTAAATGTGACTGCTGAGTTCATGATGACCAAGGCACTGCTGCCATTGCTGGAAAAATCTGACAACGCCTCTCTGATTTTTACCACATCAAGTGTAGGTAGAGCCGGAAAGCCCTACTGGGGTGCCTATGCCATTTCGAAGTTTGCTACCGAAGGGATGTCACAGGTATTGGCACATGAGCTAGAGGGCGTTAGCAACATCCGGGTTAACTGTATCAACCCCGGGGCAACCCGAACTAGAATGCGAGCTGCCGCCTACCCGGCTGAAGACCCATCAAGCGTGAAAACGCCGGAAGAAATTATGCCTACTTATCTGTACCTCATGGGCAAAGAAAGCAGAGGTATAACTGGGCAGTCACTAGACGCACAATAGGATAGCGGGCGGTTGCGCAGAATATTTATAGGGCTCTTATTGAAAGTCTATTTTGAGCTAGGCCCTTTGGAACGCAATCGTTTTAACTGACGATCCATGCGCACCTGATCATCTGGCAATAATCGTTTCTGCTTCTTCGCCACCCGCATATTCACAACGACCAACAGGTCATTGAGTGCTTTTTCATCAAGCTCAACCCACTGACCACGGCGAGCATAGGATGGCATAAAAATAGGACCAAATCTTACTCGCTTGAGACGGTTAACTTCGACATTCTGAGATTCCCACAATCGCCTTACTTCACGATTTCGACCTTCCATCAATGCCACGGTATACCAGCCGTTGGTACCAACCCTCTCTCCGGGAACAATATCACTGAACTTTGCCATTCCATCTTCAAGCAACACACCTTCACGGAGTCGCTTCATCATCTCATCATCGACTGCACCGTGTATGCGGACCAGATACTCGCGATCAATGCTCGAGGATGGGTGCATAAGCTTATTCGCCAGTTCGCCATTATTAGTAAAAAGAAGCAGCCCAGAAGTATTAATATCCAAACGCCCAACAGCAATCCACCGCTCATTTTTTAGCTTTGGCAAGTGCTCAAACACTGTTTTTCGACCGTCAGGATCAGAACGAGTACAGACTTCCCCTTCGGGCTTGTTATAGAGCAGGACGCGAATTCGCTGATCTTTAGCAGGAAGCCTGGCGCGCTTACCATCCACGATCACAGTGTCGTCAAGAGTAACTCTATCTCCGAGTTTTGCCACCTTACCGTTGACGCTGACACGGCCATCACTAATCCACTTCTCCAGCTCACGACGCGAGCCATAACCAGCACTAGCAAGTATTTTTTGTAGTTTTTCAGACATTATATTTACTATGACTCTCGGTGGTTTTCAGTGATTTCAGGCTGGCTATCAACATCAGGATCGGCGGGATCAAAATCTAAACACTCATGATCTGAATCCTGCTCGTCGTTCGAACTAGACTCGGACTGCTCGGCAGCATCACCAGGCTTTTCTTCAGTCTCCTTAGCCATATGCTCAGCCAGCTCGAGCGCAAGCTCAGGATTAATCTCTTCAATATCCTTGATATCATTAAGTGTTGGCAGCTCTTCAAGATTTTTGAGACTAAAGTGATCCAGAAACTGCCGCGTTGTAGCATAAAGAGCCGGGCGACCAGGAACATCTCGATGGCCTATCACCCGCACCCACTCTCGTTCAAGTAGTGTTTTAATGATCTCAGAGCTAACTGACACACCCCGAATTTCTTCAATATCGCCACGGGTGATTGGCTGACGGTAAGCAATTAATGCCAACGTTTCCAGAAGTGCACGGGAATATTTTTTGGGTTTTTCATCCCACAGTCGATTAACCCACTCCGACAGTTCCTGACGCACTTGAAAACGGTAGCCACTACCGGTCTGCTTTAGCTCAAAGCCACGACCAGCACAATCGGCATCAATTTCCTCGAGCGCAGCTGTTATCTGATCACGAGGCGGAATTTGAAATGTGTCAAACAGCGCTTCGATCTGGGCAATATCCAGAGATCGGCCCGCTGCCAGTAGCGCGCCTTCAATAATTTTTCTTAGTTGATCACTGTCCATTGTCTTTGCTATTTAATCTCTGTATTCACAGCTCTACGAACGAGCCTTAACATGGATGGCCCCATAAGCTTCACTCTGTACAATTTCTACAAGTGATTCTTTGATTAATTCCATTATCGCCAAAAAGGTGACTACAACGCCGATTTTTCCCTCGCTCAACCTAAACAGGCTAACAAAAGGTACAAATTGTTTGCCTGCTAACGCTTCTAACACCTGTGACATCCTCTCTCGTGTAGAAAGTCTCTCCAATTGAATTTTGTGACTTTCATACATCTGAGCCCGTTGAAGCACGTTAGACAGAGCCAATAGAAGTTCTTGCATAGCAACATCTGGCTGTGGCCGTTCCCTATTGCGGTCTGGCTCTTTTGCGGTGGCTACAAATACATCTCGGCCAAGGCGCGGTAAAACATCAACATCCTCAGCCGCCTTTTTGAAACGTTCATACTCCTGAAGTCGGCGAATCAATTCAGCTCGAGGATCATCTTCGTCTTCATCAATGACTTGTCGCGGTAGTAGCATTCGAGATTTTATTTCAGCCAGCATTGCTGCCATCAACAGATATTCTGCAGCCAGCTCAAACTGCATGGCTTCCATCATATCGATATACCCCATGTACTGACGGGTAATTTCGGCCACATTAATTTCAAGAATATCCAAATTTTGACGCTTGATCATATAGAGCAGTAGATCTAGCGGGCCCTCAAATGCTTCAAGAAAGACTTCAAGTGCATCAGGCGGAATATACAAATCTTTGGGAAGCGCTGTAATTTCTCGACCCATGACCACAGCGAAAGGCATCTCCTCCTGCAGTGGGCGAGAAGTAGTGACGACCTCTGTTATTAGGCTAGTTTCTTCAGCCTCTTGGGTTATAGCTTCCGTGGACATAGATGATCTAGTCAGCACTCGACAAAGAGCACTATTATACTGCGATTCTCCAAGACAACCAGCAAGGATCCATCATGATTGAATGATGGAACTCCTGTCTTGAATAGCAGTAATGAATGGGTATAGGTGCGGTTAATCATGCTATAAAAGAGCCATCAAACCTGAAAATCATCGAACCGCCCTACCCCTTGGCGAATCACTTCAGGTGCCTCTCCGGTGAGATCAACTACTGTCGTTGGCTCAAGCCCGCAGTAGCCGCCTTCGACAACTAAGTCTACTTGATGCTCCAATAGGTCTCGGATGTCATAAGGGTCTGTTAGAGGGTATTCATCACCCGGCATGATCAAGGTAACACTCATGATCGGCTCACCTAGATCTTCGAGCAGGGCCAGCGCAATGGCATTCTCGGGCACACGCAAACCGATGGTTTTCCGCTTGGGGTGCATTAATCTACGAGGGACTTCAGACGTCGCCTCCAAGATGAAGGTATAGGGTCCCGGGGTGTGCGCCTTAAGTGAACGGAACATCTGATTGTTCACCTTGGCGTAGACAGACAATTCCGATAAATCGCGACACATCAGCGTAAAATTATGATTTTTATCCAGCCGCCTTATCTGACGGATCTTATCCAGTGCTTTTTTATCACCGACATGACATCCAAGGGCATAGGCCGAGTCCGTTGGATAAACAATGACCCCCCCCTTGCGCACGATTTCAACCGCTTGCCGGACGAGCCTATGCTGTGGATTTTCCGGGTGTATAGAGAAAAACTGACTCATGATGATACCGCACTATATGGAAGAGCCAATTATCACACACAAGGATGCCTGGAGAAGAACAAAACAATAGAATTTAGATCGCAAAAACCCCAAAACCCAGAGCAATTAATACTTAGACTGTCACAACTTGCTTCAAGTACTTTTCTTCAAAATCAACAACCGGGACCGGTTTACTGAAATAATATCCTTGGCAAGTATCACACCCAAGCGTCTGGAGAAGATTATACTGATATTCAGTCTCTACACCCTCAGCAACTGTATCGAGCCCCAAACTTGACGCTAGCGCAATGATGCCTGTAACAATCGCCCTATCGCTTTCATCTTCCTCTAAATCTTTAATAAACATTCGATCAATCTTCAACACATCAACTGGCAATCGCTTTAGATAATTAAGCGAAGAAAAACCACTACCAAAATCATCAATAGCCAGAGTGAGCCCCATTGCCCTCATGGCGTTCAACTCACCCTCAAGGTCTTCTGGATTCTCCATGATAGTGCTTTCAGTAATTTCTAATTCCAACCTGTTTGGTGCGATTTTATACTGCTCAATAACCCTAGCCAGCTTGTCATTGAATCCCTCTGACTGAATGTCCTTACTGGACATGTTGATAGCAACTTTCAATCCATGCCCACTGTCACTCCATATCTGCAGTTGCTTACAGGCCTGATCCAACACCCAATCACTCACTTGGTTGATAAGCCCCGATTCTTCAGCCAAAGGGATAAATGTATCTGGCATAATGAGACCGTGTCTCGGGTGATTCCATCGAACAAGCGCTTCTGCCCCCATTAACTCTCCCGTGGCCAAGTCAATCTGAGGCTGGTAATACAACACTAACTCGTTTGCGCCAATAGCCGTACGCAATTCCCTATCCAACTCCATGCGCCGAGCAATTTCATCCTCCATTCCCTGCACATAAAAGCAGTATTCATTTCTCTGCTCCTTGGCCCTAAACATGGCTGAGTCTGCATGCTTCATCAGCGTACTTATATCCCCACCATCATCTGGAAACATAGATATGCCAATGCTCGTGGTCACAAACATTTCTTGCTGAAGAAAGACAAAGGGTTTATTCAGCGTGTCACAAATTTTAGCTGCAATTTTGGACACAATGTCTTGATCGGTAACGCCTTCAAGCACAACGGTAAACTCATCTCCACCCAAGCGAGCAATAAAGTCTTGATTTCGGACACAACGACGGATTCTGTCAGATACCGCTTTAAGCAGCAGGTCACCCGCGTCGTGCCCAAGGGTATCATTGATCAATTTGAACCGATCAAGGTCAAGAAATAGTATGGCTACCTTCTTCTCTTCTAACTGCGCACGATTCACCATAACCCGAAGCTGCTGCATCAAGCTTGTTCGGTTAGGAAGACCTGTCAACTGATCGTGGTAGGCGAGCCTCTTAACGTGTTTTTCTACCTTGTTGGCCTGAATGAGACGGGATACACGCTGCTTCATCACAGCAAAATGAATGGGCTTAGGAATAAAGTCAGTTGCCCCCGCGGCAAAGGCTTTAACAATGGACTCTTCGTTATCTAGGGCGGTAATCATTAATACCGGTGTATCCGAGCCATTCGGTAGCTCTCGAATGCGCTCACATGCCGTAAAACCGTCGACTTCTGGCATCATGGCATCCATCAGTACAAGATCTGGCATATTTCTCTGGCATATGGAGATGGCATGCATGCCATTACTGGCTTCTTCGATGACATAACCATCTGACTTAAACACATTTTTTAAAGCAAGCCGCATCGAACGATCATCATCAACAATCAATACGTGGTGACCCTTTTCTCGCGCCTTGGTGTTGTCATCAGACTCCACCATGTACTCTTCCAAATCTTTTCCGAGCTTTGTGAAGGCATCTACTAGGCGCCCATATATAATTTCAGAGCCAGACAGCTCAGCAGCTGCGCCCCTCTCTTCCAGCAACTTAGAAAGCTCCACGACCTGATATGCACCATAATTTGATGCGCTCCCTTTAACCGTATGCGCAAGCTCTCTTACCTGCTTAGAATCATTTTGTGCAATGGCGGATTTTAACGACTGTAAATATACCGGTGTATCCTCAAGAAAGGCTTCGATCATAGAAACCACCACCTCGCCGATACTATTTTTTAACTCTTGAACGACCAAAGGATCGTAACTGGCAGTACCGAACTCGGTAACTGTGTCAACGGGACTGAGGCCATCCAACGGCCCCTCACTCTCGGCAGAAGGTTCGGGTAAATCTCTAGGCATCCATTTGATCAAGGTGTTTGTTAGCGCTTCAATACGCAAAGGTTTGGATAGGAAATCGTTCATACCCGCATCCATACAACGATCTGCCTCAACCTGTGTGTTGTTTGCCGTCATGGCAATAATAGTCACATGGTTATCTGCGGCGTCTCCCCCCTCATACATTCTGATTTGACGCGTTGCATCATAGCCATTCATAACAGGCATATAACAGTCCATCAGAACGGCATCAAACCGGTTGCGAATAATGGCCTCGACTGCCTCCTTGCCAGTAGATGCCAGTTCACAACGACACCCCATTCTCTCAAGCATACCAATAGCCACCTGCTGATTGGCCCGGTTATCATCAACCACCAAAATCTTCTTGGGCTTACTGTAGAGCCGCTCAATGGCCTTCGGCTTGGACTTTAACTTTTCAACCTCACCTTGACCCAGTAATTGCCTCTCAAGACAGGCATTTATTTCTTTTGAACGTAACGGCTTATTCAACCGGGTCATATTGTAGCCGCTTTGCACATCCCCCATCATCCACGGGTTGCTAAGCATAAGAATGATCGTACCTTTCAGGGAGGGTTCTTCCCGAGCCAATTTGAGGAAGTCCATTCCTTTAAGACCGGGCATCTCCTCATCAACAATCAAAATATCCAAGTTACTGCTATTTGCTGACATCTGACGAATCACATCAAGGGCTTTGATTCCCATATCCAACGTAGTGCAATGAATGCCTTTTTGTTCGAGTTGTTGCGCGCCAAATTCACGGACTATCATGCTATCGTCCACCAACAAAGCATTTAAACCTGTCAAGGCCGGCGAAACCTCATCCTTCTGCTTACTGGTATTAAGCCTGGGAGTGGGAACGGTAAACCAGAATGAACTCCCCATCCCTGGCTTACTTGAGACGGAAATATCCCCACCCATTAACTCGACGATCTGTTTACTGATTGCCAGCCCAAGACCCGTGCCCTCATATTCCTTGGTGCTTGATGAGTCTGCTTGGGTAAATGCCTCAAAGATACGCTGCTGATCTTCCGGGCTAATACCAATGCCAGAATCACGAACCTCAAAACGAACAACCAGATCATTTTCTGAAGAGGGATCTTCTACATTAAGGACATCCATGTGAATGGACACCTCACCAACATCGGCAAATTTAATGGCATTACCAACTAAGTTAATCAATACCTGCCTAAGGCGTGACGCATCAGAATGAATCAACCTAGGCACGTCATCATTAATAACGTAACCGAAGTCTAGATTCTTTTTAAGTGCCTGGTTAGCAAGTAAATTGATGACATCATCCAACAACTCCTGGATGTAGCAGTCTTCTTTCACAATGGAAAGATTATTGGAATCAACTTGAGAAAAATTAAGAATTTCATCGATCAGCTGCAGTAAGCTTTCGCCCGACATTTTTGCCGTTTCAACATATTCAAGCTGTTTAGCGCTCAGCCCCATCGTCATTAACAAATCAAGCATCCCCAATACGGCGTTCATTGGCGTGCGAAGCTCGTGGGTAACCGTCCTCGCACATGTAACTTGGCCATTGGTGTACGAGTGAAATTCACCTCAGACGATTCCACATGAATCATGCGCTTGGTCAGTAATGTATGAGTATCCCAACCATCACTCGCCCATTCACCTAAGTTGGCACCTATGGCCACCACCAAGTCTACGGAAGGATCGATCAACACATCCCGTGCACTTTGATGACCAGCAAAGCCAACAACACCTCGAAAGTTTGGATGGTAAGGGCTAACCAGCCCCTTGCCATGCGGGGTTACCAAAATTTTACCGTCGATATCAACAGCCAAACTCAGAATGCTGCCAACAGCCTCGCTGGCCTCATCTCCAATAAGAAAAACGGGGTTTTTCGCACGTAATAACTCTTCATAAAGCCCATCGACTGCCACATCGTCAATTAACGAGGGTTTATCCAGTAGACTGCTAAGATTGAAACTAGGTTCTCCACCCAGGCTCTTTGCTCGCATGACATCTAATGGGACGCTAAGATGCACAGGGCCTGCAGGCGACTGAAACGCAGTCATAATAGCTGAGGCCAATTTGCTCTAAAACTGGGCCTCATGGGAAACCAAGGTATTATAGCGGGTGCAATGCCCGAATAAGCCAACGGTGTTTATGCCTGTACAGGAAGACTCTTGAAAGGCGCCTCGGCCAAACGTGGAAAGCGCTGTCTGCGCCGTAATCACCAGCATGGGGATATTGTTTTCGTAGGCAGAAGCAACACCGGTAATAAGGTTAGTAGCACCGGGACCAGTAGTTGCGCAACAGACACCTAGCTTTCCGGTATTACGGGCATAACCATCAGCCATAAAGGCTGCTCCCGTTTCATGCCGGGAAATCACCGCGCGCGGACCACCTCTACGCTCACTTCGCGCTAATGCATTGACAGAGGCTCGATAGCTCCGCCTGGAATACCAAACACATACTCCACGCCAAGTTGCTCCAGATAAGAGATCAACAAATCCCCTAGCTCACCGGCTTCCTCGGTCTGCTGCAGCAGCTCTTCTTTAGCTCTTACAACACCCATGATTATTTTCCTTATTTTTCAGAAAGTTATGGTGCTTAGTTAAATCTATTGTACTAGTTTCCGCATTATGATCTTATTTTAACAGTAATTTCAACTTTTTGATTTTATAAGTGTGATGTAAAGCAGACTATACAAATCTGAGGCAAGTAGTACGTTCGCTCTCGATTACTGCCTGCTATTACCTTACAATAAGCGGCCTACACCCTTACACAGACAGCCGTACCGCCTGATGGATACATCGAAACCACAAAAACAAAAGTGTACAAAAAACAACCAAAGTGAAAACTTGCTGTTAAACCTTGCGTTTAACATCATCATTCCAACCCTTATCTTGACCAAGCTGAGTGGCGATGAATACCTAGGCACCCGTATGGCTATTGTGATTGCACTGGCATTCCCGGTGATCTACGGGCTTAAAGATTTTGTGACGCTGAGAAGGCTTAATTTTTTCTCCATCTTGGGTGTTGTCAGTATTCTACTCACTGGTGGCATCAGCCTTATGGAACTCGACCCCGTCTATATCGCCATAAAGGAAGCAACTATTCCGGCAATATTTGGGCTAGCCACCATTGTTTCTTTGAAAACACCTTACCCACTGGTAAAAACGTTTTTGTACAACGACAAAATCCTACAAACAGATCGTATCGCCGAAGCCCTTGAGGAAAATGGCAACAACAAGAGCTTCGAAAAATGTCTTGCTAATGCTTCTTGGCTGGTAGCAGGATCTTTTTTCCTTTCCTCAATCCTCAACTACATTCTTGCCACGGTTTTGATCACCAGCCAGCCAGGAACAGTTGAATTCAATGAGCAATTAGGCAAAATGACGGCACTGAGCTTTCCTGTCATTGCTATACCAGCGATGCTGGTTCTCGTGGGGGCTCTCTTTTATTTATTCCGGGGAGTCACTAAGCTAACTGGCCTCAAACTGGAAGAGGTTATTCACCATCACGACAAACACAAGGAGTAAGCTGATGTGGTATTCCGTTAGCAGCCAGGATGTTGAAAACAGCCTTGAAAAACGGTTGGCTGCCCGCCCAGCGCATTTGGCACGTCTGGAAGCATTAAAAAATCAGGGCCGGTTATTACTTGCTGGCCCACACCCCGCCATCGACTCAGATGCCCCTGGAGATGCCGGTTTTACTGGAAGTCTAGTAATCGCAGAGTTTGATTCTCTTGATGCTGCCCAAGCATGGGCAGATGAAGACCCTTATATCGAGGGAGGGGTCTATGCCCAGGTCACTGTTAAGCCCTTTATAAAAGTGCTTCCATAACCTGCTGCCTAGTCCTTTTTCTATCAACTATTAGATAAAAAGAGAAACACGAGAATTAAGCAGCACGCTAACAAAAGAACCATGAACATAATGAGATAACTATGAGGATATTGTTGGCGGCTGTCTTCGCCCTATTTAGCAGCTCACTTCTAGCACAAACTGTCTATATTTCTGACGAATACAGGGTGCCGCTTCGGAAATCACCCTGCTCACGCTGCTCTATTCTTCACCGAGGTATAAAAAGTGGTACAGCCCTAAATCTCATTGAAACCAATGACGATGGCTGGACCCACATTACTACCCAGGGCGGACTGGATGGCTGGATGCCCTCCCACTATTTACAAAATACACCCACGGCCCGCGACCGTATTACCAGCATGGAAGCAAAACTGGGAATCGCAGAAAAAAAATCTAACCAGCTCGCAGAAGAAGTAAAAGTCCTAAAACAAACTAATACTGGACTGTCCGCGGAGCTTCAGTCAACGCAAGCAACAAGCAACGACGTAACGAGTGAACTAAAAACCATTAAAAAAATCTCATCTAATGCCATATCTATCAATCAGCAAAATAAAGCGTTACTTGAAAGAAATAGCATGCTACAAAGTGAAATCGATGTACTTAAAGCGGCAAACGAACAACTCAGTAATAGGGAGCGAAACACTTGGTTTCTCTATGGGGTGTTTGCTGTGATAGCAGGTGCGTTGCTAACCATAATTATTCCGCGACTAAGACGCCGCAAAAACTTTTCGGAGTGGGGCTAATGTTTAAGAGACTTTTTTCTTTATTATTTCTAACAACCTTTCTGGCAGTAGCACAGGCCGAGCCTTCAACACCGATTCAGGTATTACTCACGACAAACCAAGGTGATATCCGGCTGGAACTCTATCCAGACAAGGCCCCAAAAACTGTAGAAAACTTCCTCCATTATGTACAAAACAACTACTATGACGGCCTGATTTTCCATCGAGTGATGGAAAACTTCATGATTCAGGCTGGAGGCTATACTCCAAGCCTCTCGGCACGCGAACCTGATCGAGAGTCAGTGATCAATGAGTCCCTCAATGGCTTGAAGAATGAGAAGGGCACGATTGCAATGGCGAGACAGACTGATCCCAACAGCGCCAAAGCTCAGTTCTATATTAATGTTGTCACCAATTGGAGTCTCAATGCCCGAAATGGCCAGCCAGGCTATACCGTCTTTGGTAAGGTCGTTCAAGGCGCAAATGTCGCTGACAAAATATCTCACGTATACACAAAGGCTGCAGGACCCTTCGCCAACCTACCCGATACACCCATCATCATCATAAAGGCGGAGGTCGTTGACAGCGAGTAACCACATGGGTATTTCTCTCAGTGTCAATCTCAATAAAATTGCTCTCATTCGCAACTCTCGTGAGGGCAACTACCCAGATGTGGTAGAGCACGCGAGAGTGTGCATCGCCAATGGTGCTGACGGTATAACCGTGCACCCACGCCCTGACCAGAGGCACATCCGACCCAATGATGTGCGCCAACTCAGCCAACTGACCTCACCTCTTGAGGATATCGAATTCAATATCGAGGGAAACCCTTTTGCCGAAGAAAATGGGAGCTACCCAGGGTTATTTCAATTAGTAGAAGAAACTCGTCCAGATCAATGTACCTTGGTACCAGACAGCGACAACCAGCTCACCTCTGACCATGGATTCAACCTCACCCAGACTGGAGATAATCTGGCACCGATTATTGAGAGACTAAAGTCATTGGGCATCCGCGTGAGCTTATTTATGGACCCTGATCTAGCTCAGATTGAACTTGCCAAACAAGTGGGGGCTGACCGAATCGAACTCTATACCGGCCCCTATGCCGAAGCTTGGGGAGACCCTAAAAAACTCGACTCCATCTTTCAGCAACACTATAGAGCGGCTGAACTTGCTCAGGATTTAGGGCTTGGGGTAAACGCTGGGCATGACCTGAACCTGGTTAATCTGGAAAAATTTTCCGCAATACCTGGGTTGGCAGAAGTATCCATTGGTCATGCACTAACCGTGGATGCCATCGCTATGGGGTTGGACAAAGCAGTCCGAGCATATAACTCTATTTTGAAAAGTAAAAACTGATTTACTACTCAAGATAAAACCTACCAAGTCAGCTCTTACTCCTCACTGGCCTCTTGGCAAGCAACACACAAACAAGACTCAGGTCGTACTGCCAAGCGCCTGATATCAATTGTTTCACCGCAACCTTCACACCAACCATATTCATCCTGATCCAGTGCAGACAGGGCATGTTCTACAGAAAGTAGTCGCTTACGATAGCCGGCCCGGCAGGCACTGGACATCTGCTGCTGTTGCAGGGCATCCATCCGCGATAACCGCCCCACCGTGGTTTGATCCAATGTAACTGTTTCACTCGATTCAGCAGAAATATCGAGTAACACTCGAAGCTCATCGCGTATCTGTATCAGTAACTGACGAAAACCAGCCAACTGTTTATCCGTTAATTCCACCATGTGCGTATAATAACCCGTTCTTTCTATGGACTTAAAACTATGCCCCACGTTACCGACTCGGGTGACCACCTACAGCGCAAACGTTTCTTCGACAGGCTTCTCACTATCTATGGCCGCAAGCCGGTTATCGAAGCACTGGAGAATAGAGACATCCCCTGCTATCGCATACATCTAGCGGATTCGAATAAGTCAGGGGGAATTATCAAACAAATTATTGATCTGGCTGAAAAGCGTAGTGTGGAGGTTGTCTATCACAGCCGCCAAGAACTATCCCGGATATCACGTAATGGCAAACAGGATCAAGGGGTCGCTGCCGACCTTGAATGCCCCAACCACCAACTACTGGATGATTTTCTGGCCAATCCGCCTAAAGAAAACTACAGCCTGATTGCTCTGGATGGCATTACGAACCCTCAGAACTTGGGAATGATTATTCGGTCCGTCACTGCAAGCCCATGCCATGGCATATTACTTCCCAAACAAGGGACTGCCGCTATCTCTGCGCTGGTCATCAAAGCGAGTGCGGGCACCCTGTTTAAAAGCACGCTCATACACTGCGATAGCCTAGAACAAGCATTACCCAAGCTAACAGCACAGGGCGCCACGTGCTGCACGCTGTCGTCCCACAGCGCGCAATTGCTCAGTGAGTTTCAGGTAGAATCGCCCGTTGTCTATGTACTGGGCAATGAAACGGAAGGCGTATCTAAAAAGGTCGCCGAACTCTGTAGTGCACAAATCCGCATCCCAATGAGCAATGGTGTTGAATCGCTTAACGTCGCCGTCACGGCTGCATTACTGGCTTTCCGTAATCAGCTCTAACAAATAGATTTGAATTAACTATTAACGCGATGAACAAAACTGATAACGCTAGATATTCCGAGCAATATCCCTATTTCACAGGCTGCCATAGGTTGCTAAAAACCATAGCCGAAATCGCGACCAATATAGTGATTACTCCCAGCACACCAACTGCGGGTAAAACCCCAATCGCGGCGATGGTATGGCCGCTGCCCCATGCACCAATGGGTGCAGCCCCGAACACAGCCAACTGATATACAGACACTACTCTGGCCCGATAAGTCTGAGGAGATGCCTCATGGATCATGGATCGGCCCAGCATCATCGCTACGCCTGAAGCAACGCCCCACAACAGCACCAATAGAAACAATAGCCATGAGGGAGGATGCATGGCAATACCAACGAGAAAGCCCCCACGAATCAGCAGACTAATGAGGAGCACTCGCCCTGGCTGAGAAAAACGACCAGCAAATCGAATGCTAAATACGTTAGACATAATCACGCCAAACATAAAGCTAAATTGAATCCAGGCAAAGAATGCTACACCTTGATGGTAGACCTCTCGAGTCAATATCGGCATGGCGACCAAATAAAGTCCAAACCCCAGGAATCCCGTAGCAGCGACTACCATCATTAGCTGAAGTAAACGTGCATCTTGCCAAACCAACTCTAGCCCGGACACCATATCTTTCCATGTGGAGCGATTTCTTTTCTCAGGCTCACCCTGTACGGCACCAAGACATCTTCGAAGCAAACAGCCCGATGTCACCAATAACACTATTTGTAAGGAAATAAGGATCAACAAACCGATCTCATCCAGATAACCCGCCAAAATAATGCCAACACTTTGTGCCGAAAACTGGACAAATGATGCCTTGGCTACCGCTTTCTGGAGCTGACTGTCTGCAACACGAGATAAGAGCGTTTCCCTGGCAGGCTGAACAAAGGCCGTAATACAGCCGAAGCAGATACCAAAGAACAGCATCAATCCAAAAGACAACCACCCCTGCCAGACAGACACCAGCAAGATAAGGCAGGGAATGCTGTACAGCATATATAAACGGAATAAGTACTGACCGAGTGGGCGGTTATCTGAAACCACACCACCCACAAGAATGAATAACAACTGAGGCAGCATCAATGCCATCTGAGCGTAGCCAACCCGTTCGGCCGACTCGCCCAACACACCCACCAACAGCCAGGGAAATAATACAATTTGTAATCCCTGCGCTAGGGAACTAACCCCCACACCCTCTAGATAGGCACGGAAACTGTCCTTGGGGCTATTCTTTGGCACTGTGTTATTCGTTGGTACAGTATTATTCATTTCAGAATAGCCATAACACCTTTACAGCCCCAAGTGATCTGAAGGATAGATAGAAAGCATCGATTTCAATGAAATCAATTAGAGGTATCTTTATATTGAGACTCGGGGCTTTGATACATGGGACTCTCACAACAAACCATTCGCCGTTAACATCGCCAAGAACTCTGCCTCATTCAATACCGACACACCTAATTTTTTAGCCTTTTTAAGCTTAGAGCCTGCATCCGCACCGAATACCACACAGCTTGTTTTAGCAGAGACGCTTCCAGCTACCTTTGCACCCAATTGCTGGAGTCTTTCCTTGGCCTCTGCTCGCCCCATCGTATCCATGGCCCCAGTCAACACCCATGTCTGACCAGACAAGGGCAACAACTGTCGATCCTGAGGCATGATATCCGGCCAGTGAACACCCGCTTCCTTAAGCCGTTTTATGACGTCTAAGTTGTCTGTCTGCTGAAAAAACTCATGAATAAAGTGAGCCACAATAGGTCCGACATCAGTCACTTCCAGCAAGTCTTCCCGGGTCGAGGAACAGAGTAACGCCAAACTACCAAAGTGCTGCGCAAGGGAACGGGCCGTGGCCTCACCAACCTCACGGATGCCTAATGCATATAAAAAATGGGGGAATGTTGTTTCTTTCGATGTATCCAATGAGGCTAACAAATTTTGTGCTGATTTTTTTCCCATGCGCTCAAGCCCTTCCAGCTGCTCTATCTGCAACCGATAAAGGTCCTCAACGGAATGTACCAATTCTTGATCCACTAATTGCTCGACCAGCTTATCCCCCAAGCCTTCGATATCCATCGCCTTACGAGAGGCATAATGCTTAATGGCTTCCTTACGTTGTGCCGAGCAAATAAGTCCTCCGGAGCAACGAGTAACCACTTCCCCTTCAACTCGCTCTACTGGTGAATGGCAAATTGGACAATGGTCAGGAAAGACAATATCCCGAGCATTCACAGGACGCTTTTCCAGTACAACACTGACTATTTGAGGAATTACATCGCCGGCACGACGAACAATCACCGTATCCCCAACCTTGATGCCTAATCGTGCCACCTCATCCTGATTGTGTAGTGTGGCATTGCTCACGGTCACACCACCGACAAACACCGGCTCAAGCCGTGCAACAGGTGTAACGGCCCCAGTACGACCCACCTGAAACTCCACCTCTTTTAAGAGCGTTATCTCTTCTTGAGCTGGGAATTTTCTGGCAATGGCCCAGCGTGGAGCGCGAGCCACAAAGCCAAGCCGTTGCTGTAGATAGAGATTGTTAACCTTGTACACAATGCCATCAATATCACAGGGTAACTGATCACGAATGTCTACCATTTTTCGGTAATAGGATAAACAACCATCAATATCAGCAGTTACCTCAACATGAGGATTTATCAGGAAACCCCAACGCCTTAACAGCTCTAGCGTTTCTGAGTGAGTTTCGGGCTGCACCAATCCTTCAATACGCCCCAAACTATAGGCCGCCATTTCCAGTGACCTGGATGCGGTTATTTTTGAATCCAATTGGCGAAGACTTCCTGCTGCGGCATTTCTCGGATTAACAAAAAGCTTCTCCCCCAATGTTCGAGCTTCTGTATTTAGCTTTTCAAACCCGGCTCGAGGTAGATAGATTTCACCCCGGACTTCCAGCAAATGTGGAGGTGAATTCGTCTGTAGCTTTAGAGGTATTGAATTGATAGTCCGAACATTTTCAGTAATGTCTTCGCCCGCGGCACCATCTCCACGAGTAGCACCGCGTATAAGCACCCCATCCCGGTATAACAAGCTGACAGCCACGCCATCTAACTTGGGCTCACAGGCATACTCCAATGACCCAGATAGCTTGAGCCATTCCGTAACACGACGATTAAAATCCAGTAACTCGTCGTCACTGAAAGCATTATCCAAAGACAACATCGGCACTTCGTGAGCAACCGGTTTAAATGATGCTAACGGCTCCCCTCCTACTCTCTGGGTTGGAGAGTCAGCAGTTTTTAATGAGGGGTACTGGGATTCAATCCGTTGAAGCCGCTGCATCAACCGATCGTATTCGGCATCGGGAATAGTGGGATTATCTAGCACATAATATCGGTGATTATGACGATTGAGCTCTTCGCAAAGGGCAAGTGCCTCCTCACGAGTTACAGGATCAACATCCACCATTATTCAATTCCGGACAGCTGGGCTCGACTGAAGTCGGTAATACGTTGACGATAGTGATCTTCAGTTTGCCGGGTCAAGGCACTGCGGGTTTCATCTTTAAGCTCACCACTTAGATCAATGGCCATTTGCTTGGCAGAGGAAAGCAGACTATTCAATGTGGCAGATGGATCTTCAACATCCTCCATAGCAAAAAACAGACTAATTCCCGGCGTAAGAAGTTGATCCATACTGTTCAGATCAAAGGTGCCTGGATTAACCGAGTTCGCCACGCTATACATGACAGGTCCAGAACCGTCTTCACCGGTATGACGATGAAATATTTTCATAGAGCCATAACGCAGACCTTGACTCAATAAAGACTCCAATAGCTGGTCACCTGGAAAGTATTCACCCTCTCGAGCCATCAAGTGCAATACCACAACACTGGCTACAGGCAATTTCTCCTTGGCTTTTGGTCTTTCCTCTCGCTCTCTCAAGGTGACGTTATTAGGTTCTTCGACGTTGACGCTGTCATCGGTATCGGCAGGTTCATTAAGATTGAGACTGGGCTGCTCCGGCTCCTGCATGAATATCGATAATTTAGGTTTATTGGCTTCAGCACGTTCTCTGACTGCTTTACCAAACTCTGCCACACCTGCCTCATCACGAACACTCACTACCCGCGAACCCCCACTGGGTAATTCACTACCGTAATCATCGCGATCGTCATCATCAAAAATCGGCTGCTTACGTCGCGGCATATGAATTTTTTCATAACGAGCATTTCGAATGCGACGAATCACATCGAGCATGATAGCCAACACCACCAGAGCACCCAAAGCAATCATCATTTCGCGAGCACCAAATTCCATCTTTCATCAAACCTATAAATTTTTAATCATAATTTAATAATCATGTATCAGCCCTGAAACAACGCAGCCTTTATCAGCTCGCTATGCTTCCACTTAGGCTTCCGCTAACGCTACAGCCTGATTTACATCAACGCTGACCAACCGCGACACACCCGCTTCGTGCATGGTGACACCCATCAGCTGATTTGCCATTTCCATGGCAATCTTATTATGGGAGATATAAACAAATTGTACCTTGGCAGACATTTCTTCCACCATTCGAGCATAGCGAGCCACATTAGCATCATCCAGTGGCGCATCGACCTCATCCAGCATACAAAAGGGTGCGGGATTGAGGTGGAAAATTGAGAACACCAAGGCAATCGCCGTCAACGCCTTCTCTCCCCCTGAGAGTAAATGAACAGTCGTGTTTTTCTTACCGGGGGGTCTCGCCATGATGGTGACACCCGTATCCAGTAAGTCCTCACCAGTCAACTCCAAATAGGCATGTCCGCCACCAAATAGTTTCGGGAACAGCTCCTGTAGCGATACGTTGATACGGTCAAAAGTTTCTTTGAAACGGGTACGTGTTTCTCGGTCAATTTTACGAATAGCACTTTCTAGTGTTTCCAGTGCATCTTCCAGCTCGGCATTTTGCGCGTCCAGATAGTCCTTGCGCTCTGACTCCACCTTAAATTCATCAATAGCCGCCAAATTTATTGGCCCCAACCGTTGAATTCTCTGCCCAAGTCGCTCAAGTGTCCGCTCCCACTGGGCAGGATCAGCATCCTCAGGGAGAGAATCAAGTAGTGGATCCAAATCAAAATGATGCTCGCTGATCTGCTCTTCGATAGTTTTACTGCGAGTAGCAAGATCCTGTGCTACTAACCGCTGCTGTTCAAGTAGGGTGCGTTGCTCCTGAATAGCCTGCTCAAGTACACTACGATTCTTTTCGACCTCGCGCATCAGGTGCTCAACGGCATCAACAGCACGACGCGCATCAGCCAATTCCTTATCAACACCCAATCGAACTTCCAGCTGGCCGGCCAACTGTTCTTTTAGTTCCAAAGTCGGGTCTTCGTCCTGATTAAAGGACTCACGCAATTGTTCTTGGCGTTCTTTCAGCCTGGCAACCTGAACTTCCAAGCGGCTAATACCCTCACGAATTGATTGCAGCTGAGTACTCACTGATTTTTCTCGCATGGCCAATTCATGGCTGCGGTCACGGTCATGTCGGGCGCTCTGTCGAGCCTGATCTAACGCCGAACGACAGTCATCCCGCTGACCCAATAATTCTTCACGACGTTGGGTATCCTGCCCCATAACTTCAATGGCATCGGATAATAGCTGTCGGGCCTCAGCCAGATTTTCCTGTTCTAGCTGCTGCTGCTGTTTAGCTTCCGTTAATTCCTTGTCCGCACGATCTCGACGGGCTGCAAACTGCTCAACCTGCATTTGGCTTGCACTGAGCTTGGAGCGCAGCTCTGCGTATTGACGTTGTTGCTCAGCTACTTCTCTGCTGATCACTTCACGCTGAGATTCCAAGTTGCGAAGTTGTTTTTCGCTAGTACTTTTTTGCTGTTCAAATCCAGTAGTTCTTTCTCTGCAGCCAATCAATTCAGCATCTAATTCTTCCAGTTCTTTCCGCCGTTTCAGAATCCCAACCTTAGCATCCTGATCACGCGCAACTCGCAGCCAATTAGCGCCCAACCATAGGCCGTCTCGTGTTACCACCGATTCAGCCGCGCCCAGCTTTTCACGCAAGACCAGTGCCGCATTGAGGTCATCCACAGCATAGATACCACTGAGGAGCGCTGCAGAATATTCACCTTCTACCATTCTAGAGAGTGCTTCAGCTGGTTCAGCGTGGGAACAGTTACCCGATGATTTATCCACCAAGACCAATTCACCCTGAGTAAACGCATCCAACTGACCACTGAGACCATCCAGGTTCTCGATACAAATAGCCTGAAGATAACCGCCTAATACCGTTTCTACCGCTGTTTCCCAACCGGGCTGCACCTGAAGGGTTTCTGCTAGCCGTGGTTTACTCTCAAGCTGATTACTCTCAAGCCATTGTTGTTGATCACCCTCGCCACCCAGAGCAGCTTGTTGCAGGGCTTCCAAAGAAGCTTTGCGACCTAGCATGGTCTGTAATGTGGTACGTGACTCATCCAGCTGAACACTGGCCTGCTGCCCTTGATGACGCGAACTTTCCATGTGCTCAGTAATTTTATCGAGATGGTTTTTCTTTTCCTCGGAGGCCAGATCGACCTCGGCCAACTGTTCTTGTAATAACGAAATTTCTTCCTGTACAGGGCTGTCACTCAAACCCTGATATTCACTCTGAACATTCTCGAGCCGCTCGGCCAGTCGACGTAAAACCTGTTCCAAATGTTGAATACGCGATTGTTGTACTTCTGCTTGCTGACGAGGCTCGGATGCCGTGTGATTAAACTCATCCCATGTGGCTTGCCAGTTTTGCATGGCTTCCTCTGCCTGCTGTAAGGCAGCTTGCGACAACATCTCTGCAGCTACAATTTTTTCAAGTTCTGGGGAGATCTCCTGCAATTCTGCTTGCCAACCCAGCGCTTTCTGACGATCCACCCGCAAGTGTTCTTCTGACTCAACAAAATTTCGTTCTGTTTGTGCCAAATCCTGCTGCAATTCTCGTGCACGATCTTGTACATGCTGAATAGCCTGCTCAATACGTGCTACTTCAGCACCAACGGCATAGTAACGCCCTTGAACCTCGTTAAATGCATCTCCCAGCTCTGTGGATTCAGCACGGTGCCGCTCCATCGCCGTATCACACCCGCTCCTCTCGGTCACGAGCGCTTCTACCTTCAACTCATATTGACTGATGGACTTACGGCGCTCTATTGACTGGGACTCAAGTCCTCGCCAACGCAAAGCCTGTAACTCCGCCTTGCTCTGTCTCTCTTCTTTTTTAAATTCAGCATATTTTTCTGCCGCCTGGGATTGACGTTCCAAGCGGTTCAACTGGCGACCCAGTTCTTCACGAATATCAGCAAGACGTTCTAGATTTTCTTTGGTGCGCCGCATGCGACTTTCTGTATCTCTGCGGCGCTCCTTATATTTAGAGATGCCCGCTGCTTCTTCAATATAAACCCGAAGCTCATCGGGCTTAGACTCTATCAAACTGGAAATCATGCCCTGTTCAATGATGGCGTAGCTGCGCGGCCCCAGACCAGTACCAAGAAAAATATCCGTGATATCCCTACGGCGGCATTTGTTGCCGTTAAGGTAGTAGTTAGACTGACTATCCCGGGTTACCTTGCGCTTGATGGAGATTTCACTCCAGCTGGCATATTCCCCTCCGAGACTGCCATCGGAATTATCGAAGATCAGCTCAATGGTAGCCTGTCCCACCGGCTTACGACCACCAGAACCATTGAAGATTACATCGGTCATTGACTCGCCACGCAAGTGCTTGGCTGAACTTTCACCCATTACCCAGCGAACAGCGTCAATAATGTTGGATTTTCCACAACCATTAGGCCCCACGACAGCACAGAGGTTACTGGGAAAAGACACGGTAGTCGGGTCAACGAAGGACTTGAATCCTGCGAGTTTAATGCATTTTAGGCGCATTGATTTCTCTTTGGTCTAGGCATTCCAGTCAGAACTATCGTTACTGTCATAAACGTATCAGCCAAGCTTATATACACAAAGATAAAAGGGTGATTTTACACGGCTGGGCAGCAGCCACAAGCAACGGAAGACTATAATTGACGGTCGATTACTACTGCCACAATTTCAGCTTGATCACCCAGAATAAAAGCACCCGTTGAGCCTTCAAAATCACCCTCAGCGGGTGTTGCCGACCCATTAATGGACACTCGAGCTACCACTTCTACTTTCTCAACAGATGAAAGCAATTTACCACCGGGCATGGCCATAGAATCATCGAGCCTCACTGTCGTAGGTAAATCCTCAACCTGTAATTTAGCCACTGCCAATGGCATCGGCGTACCCTGCCACTCACGAGCATAAACAAATACCACCATCCCCTGAGAGATTACCAGTTCAGGCGAAAGAGTGACCCGAACCTCAACGGAAGGTAATACTTGACCCAGCTCCTGACGAGCGCGGGCAATGCCGGACTGTAAAGCCTGGGCCTGCGGGGTGCTGGGGTGTATAGCACGTAAAGCCGCCTGCCAACTGACAATGGCTTTCTGGTAATCGCCCGACTCAAAAGAACGAATACCTTGTAACCCCAAAGCAGTCAGGTTATCAGGGTCTAATGCAAGCGCATTATCCAATACAGCACCTGCCCCACCTTCAAAATTATTACCATCTCTGAAGTAAACTGCCTGAGCATACTCAGCCAGTAGATTCGAATCATTGGGTGATAAACTAACGGCCTTCTGATACTTAACACTGGCTTGTGAAAAGTCACTTTCTTCCATGTGTAATCGCGCCAATGTTAGCCAATAATAAATATTATCAGGGTGGCTACGCAGGCGCCGGGAAATTTTGTTTTCCAATTGTTGCTTAACGGCAAGATCGCTCATTCCAGAGGACTCATTGGCCCTTTTTTCCAAGAGTTCGGTAATAGCAACATCATCACTAGCCCCCAGCATCTGATAGAGACTAAATGCTAGTAATGGCAATAATAGCAAACAAGCCAATAACAACCAGGCACCACGCCCGCCAGAAGCTTTTGGGTTCGCATTTTCTGGCTCATCCGCGAGCAGAAGGCGCTGCTGATCTGACACCAGATCGCCATATTGATTGTCATCAATGTGTCCATCGGCCAACTGGCCATCGAATTCAGCCAACCGCTCGTTGAACAGAATGACATTAGCACTCGCTATTGTGACGGGCGTATTTTGAACAGGTTTTCTCAACAAGGGATAAATGACGAAGCCTGCCGCAAGTAATACCAGCAGCGCCATAATTAACCACATCATTTCCCTTCCCCATCGGTGCTATTTTCGCCAGAAACATCGCTCTGATCGTGACTATCATCTCTCAGCAATTTAGTTAATCGAGCCTGCTCATCTACGGCTAATGCAGCCACGGTAGCGGTAACGCCAGCGTGTCGACGTCGCACACTTAGTAAGATCACTAGGCCAGCCAGCAGTAACATACCGGGCATAAACCAAAGCATCAATGTAGTTTTCTTCACCGGCGGCCGATACATCACAAACTCGCCATAGCGAGCCACCAAAAAATCAATGATCTCTTGATCGTTCTTGCCCTCTTCCAACATACGGAAGATTTCTTCTCGCAAGTCCACAGAAATAGGTGAATTTGAATCTGCCAAATTTTGATTCTGACATTTTGGACACCGCAGCTCTGTGACCAACACATGGTATCGCTCTCGCATCTGTTCAGAAGAAAACCCCTTCACTTCTACAACAGATAACGCTGATCCACTGATCACCAATAGCTGCATAAAAATGATGTAGTTAAGCATGCCCTTGAGCATTTACCCTATTCCTATATTTTTCATTGACTGCCCATCTCGGCCAACACTTCCTGACCAGCAGGATAAAACGAATTCAGGCCCGCCCCTGAACATGGAGTCTTATGTAAGCACACACCAAGCCCAGCTATTCTTCAAGCACTTCCTTTGCTGCACGAAAAGCTTCCTGTAGGGCAGGAGCACCTATATAAGGACCTGTGTGTAAAAGTATTTCGCGAATTTCTTCTGGGGTGCAACCATTACGAAGGGCTCCTCTAACGTGACCTTTCAGTTCATTAGGTGCCTTTAGTGCCGCCAACGTAGCTATAGTGATGATACTGCGTGTCTTTAGCGGGAGAGTATCCCTGGCCCAAACGGAACCCCAGCAGTTTTCATTAATGTAATCCTGAACGGGTTGAGTGAAGTCAGTGACGGCAGCCATTGCACGGTCCACGAACTCATCGCCCATCACTTGACGTCGAACACCCATACCTCTTTGGTAATCTTCTTCTGCCATGTTATTGCCTCATTGAATTTGTTGCCATACAGACAAAAGATGCTTTTGCCATACTCGATCATCGATCACACCTACATGCTTGTAACGTATAGTCCCAGAACTATCCACCACATAGGTTTCCGGCGCACCAAATACACCTAAATCCAAACCCATACGACCCGTGTCATCAACAATACTTAAGACGTAAGGATCACCCTTTTCCTCCAGCCATTGACGGGCTGCCACAATATCGTCCTTGTAATTCAGACCAATAATTCTCACACCCTCCCCAGACAACTTATTCAGGTAAGGATGCTCTACGCGGCAGGAAATACACCAAGTAGCCCAGACATTGAGTAATGCAGGTTTACCCTGAAAAATAGCCTGATCTACCTTGTTACCTTCATCACCAAGCACAGCAAGGGAAAATTCCGGAATAGGCCGATCAATCAACGCTGAAGGCATGGCATTGGGGTCGCGATCCAACCCATTGAGCAGGAAAATCGCCAACACGATAAATACGACTAGGGGTAAAAACAGTTTTAATCTGGCCACTTAATTGTCATTCTCTTATCTTGTTAAGCATCTGCTACCAGACTGCTCCGCGCAGGGGAAGAAACCGTCTGTCGTCGATAGCGTTTATCCAATACAGCTATTAGGCCACCAACAGCAATCATCAGCCCACCAAACCAAATCCAGCGTGCAAACGGTTTTACATAGACCCTGATAGCCCAAGCATCCCCCATGAGTGGCTCCCCCAACGCAACATATAGATCGCGAAAAAGCCCACCGTCGATATCAGCTTCTGTCATGGTTTGGCCGCTGGCCATATAACGACGCTTTTCGGGTGTCAACTCGGCGACAGACTTATTATCCTTCGTCACAAGAATCAAGGCCTGATCGGCAAAATAGTTAGGTCCTTGTACCGGACGCATTTCTACAAACTCAAACTGATAACCAGCAACGTCAGCCTGCTCACCTGGCTCCATCCGAATATCGCGCTGTACACTATATATACTGGTCAATCCTGCGCCAACAATACACACTGCCACCCCCATATGAGCTAACACCATACCGTAGTAGCTGCTCTTGAGACGTTGTAATCCCTGCCAAAAAGAACGGGAGCGCCCCGTCTTCTGCCAAACATCTAACAGCGTCACCGTAAAGACCCAAACCGCTACTGCGACCGTAACTGCGGCCATGATCTGATAGCCCCCAGCCTGATAATTTTCGCGAAACCACAAAGGGAGTAAACCCCCAATCACCAATGCTGATATCAAAGGAATATTGAGACTACGCATCAGGTCTGACAATGTATTGCGCTTCCAGCGCAGTACTGAACCAACAACCATAAGCACTGCCAGCAGAAGCATCAACGGTATAAAAAATAAATTGAAGTAAGGTGGGCCAACAGAGATTTTTCCCCACCCCATTACATCAGCAATCAGTGGATAGAGTGTTCCCAGAAGAATGATCACCATAATACTGACAAGCAGAATATTATTGATTAACAGGAACATCTCCCGTGACAGTCCAATAAAACTTGCTGTTCCTCTAACGGCAGGCCCTCGAAGGGCATACAACAATAGAGAGCCACCAATGACTACAGCAAGAAAGCCAAGAATAAATATACCTCGTGTAGGGTCTGTCGCAAAAGCATGCACTGATGTCAGGACACCAGAACGAACCAGGAATGTCCCTAGTAAACTCAGCGAAAAGGCAATAATAGCCAGAAGTAAAGTCCAGCTGCGGTATACACCCCGTTTTTCCGTGACAGCTAATGTGTGGACTAAGGCCGTGCCGACTAACCAGGGCATAAAAGAGGCATTCTCTACAGGGTCCCAAAACCACCAGCCACCCCAGCCCAATTCGTAATAAGCCCACCAACTACCAAGTGCAATACCAAGCGTCAAAAATACCCATGCCACCGTCGTCCAAGGTCTCGTCCAACGGGCCCAGGCAGCATCCATTCGTCCCGCGATTAATGCGGCAATGGCAAACGAAAAAGCGACAGAAAAACCCACATACCCCATATAAAGCATCGGTGGGTGGAAAATGAGCCCAATATCCTGAAGCAGTGGATTAAGGTCTGCACCCTCAAGAGGGTAGAACGGCAAACTGCGCTCAAAAGGATTCGATGTAAGCAATAGAAACAGATAGAAACCAACGCTGATCAACCCCATCACACCCAAGACTCTGGCTACCAACTGCTGGGGTAACGTTCGACTGAACATCGCTACTGCCAGACTCCACAACGCCAAAATGAGTACCCAGAGCAGCAATGAGCCTTCATGAGCTGCCCACACTGCACTGACCTTGTAGTAATCGGGCAACAGGGTATTAGAATTTGCTGCCACATAACGCACAGAAAAATTATCCCCGAGAAAGAGAGCAATCAAACAGCCGAAACTAAACACCACCATCAGAGTCTGGCCCACCACTAGAGGCCTGACTGAGGCCATCCACAATCGATTTCCTGTAGCGGCACCGGCTTGAGGGATCACCGACTGAATCAGCGCCAATATCAGTGCCAATATCAGTGCAAAATGCCCATATTCAGCGATCATTTCTCTCCCCTCCGAACAAAGGTCACCAATAAATTCAGTAACATATTAAAATCAAGACTCATCAGTAGATGGCGCGTTATCAGAGGCCCGTTGATGCGCAGCTTCCATGGCATCGGCCACTTCAGGCGGAGTATAATTTTCATCATGCTTTGCCAGTACTTCTGATGCCATAAAGATACCCTGCTGATCAAGCTCACCCATTACCACCGCAGCCTCTCCCTCAGCAAACAGATCAGGAAGAATACCGGTGTAATGAACTTCTACATCAGCTTCCCCATCGGTAATCTGAAAGCTCATAAAAAGGGAATCACTGGCTCTCTCTAGGCTGCCGCCCAGCACCATACCGCCGGCACGAATACGTACACCCACAGGAGCTTCACCAGAAACAATATCTGAAGGCGGATAGAACAAATTAATATTTTCCCGAAGGGCGAAGCTCAACAGGCCTACCGCAATGGAGGCCGTGACGACAATAAAAACAACCAGAAAAAGCCGTTGGCGACGAATTGGATGCATAACTTTCTCTTTCTCTGTCTCTTTAATATCGAAGCTGGCAAACTTGAGATTGCCGCACTCTACCCTTGGAATGTGTTTTGTACTATATCGGCGTTTTTCTGACGCGCGGCTTCCCGACATTGCTGTCTGATAACGTCCTGCATAAGCTTCCGTTTACGGTGTAATGGGCTGACCACCAACCACACCAGTACTAATAGTGTAATCAGGTAGGAAACCCAGACATATGTGCCATGGCCTCCCATCTGTATAAATTCACTTAAACTGTCAAACTGAAACATTAATTCTGCCCTTCCCTGATCTCAGATATAGGTGTCTCGAGCACCATGTCTTGTACCCAGCGCGTCCGACGCTCTCGATGAAGAATTTCTACCCGAGTATTAAGAATCAATGCCACTGTATAAAAACAATAAAACCCAAGGATCATCACCAGCAGAGGATGAAACATATCGGGGTGCATAGAAGGAGCCTCAGTAAACCTAATGGTGGCAGGCTGGTGCAACGTATACCACCAGTCCACCGACTTGTAGATGATGGGAATATTTACCATACCCACGAGTGATAACACAGCACTGGCCTTACTCGCAGCATCTTGACTGGTATAGGAATATTGCAAGGCAATCACCCCCAGATACAAGAAAAACAATACCAGCATGGATGTTATTCGAGCGTCCCATACCCAGTAAGTCCCCCACGTTGGCTTACCCCAAATTGCGCCCGTCACAAGCGCCACGAAGGTTAGTACCGCTCCAATAGGGGCTGCTGACTTCATCACCATATCAGCCAACTTCATTTTCCAAATCAGGCCTACAGCGCCCGCAATGGCCATCACGTAATAGCCAGCCAATGCGAGAAAAGATGCCGGAACATGGATATAAATAATTCTAAAGCTATTGCCCTGCTTCGCATCTTCCGGAGCAAAACCCAACCCCCACACCACACCGACACCCAACAGTATCGCAGTCAGTACAGACAACCATGGTAGCCATTTACCACTGGTTTGATAAAACCAGCGTGGTGACCCCAAGCGATAAAACCATTGCCACATCTTTGTCTTTTAACCCTCGCTACTCAATAACATCACCAACCGTCTTTTTTAACCGTGCATACTCACTCGTAACGCACCCGCTGTAGCAAAGGGCGAGACCAATAGTGAAAAAGCCAGTAACGCACCTAACACCGCCAACGGCCCCGCAACAGAAAACCCATCAACTGCCCGCTGAACCGTACTGGCGCCGAATATCAGCACCGGCATGTAGAGTGGCATCACGATCAATGACAACAACAACCCACCCTTCCTTAATGCTACTGTCAAACCTGCACCTATGGCACCAATTAGGCTCAGCACTGCTGTACCCATGAGTAAACTGAACACTAGAGGCAAATAGCCGGCCTTTGGCAGGGACAACATCATACCTAAAATGGGTGCCAGAAGAGTTAAAGGAAGGCCCGTGATTAACCAATGTGCAAGTACCTTAGCCAAAACCATAAGATAAAGGGGCTGTGGTGTGATCAGTAGCTGCTCTAATGTACCGTCACGATAATCACTTTGAAACAAACCCTCTACCGATAACAACGATGCCAAAAGTGCCATCACCCATAAAATACCGGGAGCAATTTCGGCCAAACGACTAGCTTCTGGCGTCAAGCCCAGTGGTACCAGTGTCACCACGATAAAAAAGAAAATCACCGGATTGGCTATTTCACCCCTATGGCGACATGCCAGCAGCAGGTCACGCCGGAGAATGGTCGAAAAAATACCAGCCATGATCAGGCTACCTCCGCCAACAATGGCAGAGACAACCGTAGAATACCCTCAATCCGCAAATCCTGATGAGTAGACAGGATAACCACCCCACCTTTGTTCACGTGGTCCATCAGCAACCCTTCAAGTTGAACTACACCCTGTTTATCAATAGCGGTAAAGGGTTCATCCAGTACCCACAACGATGCCTCGGTAATCAGTAACCTAGCGAGTGCAGCACGCCGTTGCTGACCAGCAGACAATGCGTAACAAGGCACATCTTCATAGCCACTAAGCCCCATCTTGGCTAAAACCTGTCTATTACTTAACTGACTATTATTGGCATTAATACGACGCCACCACAGTAGGTTTTCTTCAGGTGAAAGTGATTGCTTTAGCCCAGGAAGGTGCCCTAAAAATAGCAGGTTTGAGAGATAATCCAATCGATGCCGAGAGATATCTTTACCGTGCCACAACAATTGCCCAGAAGTAGGGCTCAATGCAGTAGAAATAATTCGTAACAACGTGGTCTTGCCACAGCCATTGGGCCCTTCAACTTGGAGAATATCACCCGGCACAAGTGTCAAATTAATATCAGAAAAAAACCGTCTGTCATCCCGCTCAAAGGCGACAGAGTGTAGTGAAAACATGGCGGTTTGGGATGACAATGGATAATCCGGCTTTTAATAAAGCCGGTATTATGCCAAAAACTTGAGCAAATAAGAGAAAAGATAACAGGATTAACATCAATCAAGATGCAAATGAACTGAGCAGCGGATATCAATCCAGGTCGAAGTCGTAATCCTGAATATTTTTTTGCAAACGTCTTTCGTCGAGCTGGTCTTCCAACCGGCGCCTGATGTCAGCCCAAGCAGCACTGACAACCTCTTTAACATCCTGACCTGTAGCGTCGTCCTCTACATCAAAATCATTGTCTTCTAGCGCATTTTTACCACTCATACCGAAACTCCTTCATCTCGATACCACCTACCTCAGCAAGGTAGTGATTTGCCACTACCTGTTTCTCGAAAAATAGGCTTAAAACGGAACGTCGTCAAGAAAAATATACCCTTATATTTCAATATGTTATCTATTTTCAATAGAAAAGTTTTTCAACTCATCGAAATGTGACAGCTCCACGAGGTCATCCGGGCGATCAATGTCAGGTAAGGACGGCAATTCTTTCCAGCGCCAACCCATACTATTCAACCTATTCCGTGTCACGGTCATCACCTCCCCTGTTCCCCAGGGAATATCAGTAAACAAGGTTAGATTTAAGCAATTTAACCCTATCAACACATACCCTCCATCGACGGCAGGGCCAAATACTGCAGGCACATTGTTATCGAGAGCCGCGAATGCTTGCGCAACGTACTCACTGTTAATGGCTGGGCAGTCACTGCCGATAATGATCACACGATTAAATTGCGTTAACCGGGCAGCAAATGCATTGGCCATTCGCTCTCCAAGATCACGCCCTTGCTGTAGAGCAAGCAGAGTATCTGATCCCTCGATTAACTGATGAAAAAAACGATGTTCAGCACTACACCATAGCTCCACATTTGATACTGCGGCTGACTGCTGCACATCAAACTGGTATTTCACCAAGGCACGATGCAAGGCCAAACAACCCTCTTCATCCAAAGCAGGCTGAAGGCGAGTTTTTACCTGTCCGACTATAGGGGCTTTAGCAAATTGCAGTAGACAACTGTCAGGGTACTGCAACTTTGTTCTGGACAATACTGTCGATCTGGATCGCGCTGTCATTATGGGCCATACCGTCATGATGAATAGTAGTGCCGGGCCAGTCTTTCGGGCGAGACGCCAAAAAAATAGGCCCAGCGTAAACACCACATTTGCATTACCGTACGAGCAATCCCTCGCTGCTCCCATCGACGGCTCGAGGTGGTTACAGCGCCTCGCTGAAAAGCTGGCTTACTAATAGATTTCAAACGGCGACAAAATTCCACATCCTCCATAAGGGGTATCTCAGCAAAACCACTAAGCGATTTGAACAATGTGTGACGTATAAACAATGCTTGATCACCCGTACCAATACCGAACAATCGTGACCGTATATTCATAGCTCGCTCGATCAATCGGAGCTGCCATGCTGAACCACTTAATTTAACAGGGAAAAATCCCCATTGAAGGCTGGCCAACCATGCTATAGAAAAGTCGGATGGTAGTTCGGTATCAGCATGTAGGAATAACAGATGCTCTCCGCTGGCAAACTCAGCGCCAGTATTCATTTGTCGTGCTCGGCCTCGCTCGCTACTTACTATTTGATCGGCATACGGCGTTGCCAATTCACAGGTTTGATCCATGCTCCCACCATCAGCGACAATCACTTCGACACCCATTTTTCGGAGGGCTTGTAGGTTTTTAAGACAAGACTCTATCTCTGCCTGTTCATTAAGCGTAGGAATGATGATACTGAGAGGTACGGCCATGATTAGTCCAGCGCGCCGCCACAACTACTACCTTGGCCCGCCGTACAACCATAGCAATGGTCAGCCGTCATAATGGCCTGACCGACAACATCAACCTTCAGTAAATCTCGTAAATGTCGACGTCCGTCCGAGATAATCACACTCCTCGACTCTAGCTTAGGTAGAGGCATAGGGATTTCAAGCATCTGATTAAAATCGCAATCATAGAGATATCCCTGCCAATCTACACTCACCGTTTGCAGACACATCACCGCGTCCAAATTGGGCGCTAAAAAATTGTCCTTTAGAAGCTGCATATACGGCTCATACCCATTTTTCGCCAAAAGTACCGCACCAAAACGACTAATGGGCATATTGGTAATTGTAAACAGTTGATTAAACGTAATACCGTAATCGGTGCTAAGCCGTGCTTTATACTCGGCCTCCAATTGCCGCTGGTCAGGCGGTAAAAAAGCGCCATTTGGGTTATACACCAAGTTCAACGGGAGCGTTGGATCGACGCCATAACCAATCTCATTAAGTAGTGTCAGCGCATCGATGCTTTGCTGAAATACGCCTTTTCCACGTTGCTCTGTGACATTTTTTTCTGAATAGCAGGGAAGTGAAGCGGCCACGGTGACTTGATGATCAGCAAGAAACTGAGCCAAGTCCTGATAACCAGGCTCCAACAAAATGGTTAGATTGCAGCGGTCAATGACTTCAACTCCCAACTTGCTGGCTTCTGAGACCAGATAACGAAAGTGGGGGTTCATCTCCGGGGCACCACCGGTAAGATCCAGCGTCGTTATTTTTTTTTGTCGCAGTACCTCCAAGACGATTTCAATAGTGGCGAGGTCCATCAATTCAGTACGGCTGGGACCCGCATTTACATGGCAGTGGGTACAGCTTAAATTGCAAAGATAGCCCAGATTAATCTGCAACGTTGAGAGTGCAGTTCTTTCTAGAGGAGGGAAATCAGTGTTCAGTAACAGGGGGGTTGTATCGCGCATGTTGGGATTCTGACAGAATATGCTCCCAGTGTGACAAATTGATCCAGAAAAAGTTTAGCTGCATCATTCATTACCGGTGAAAAGTTACTAGCTATAAACGCTATAGAGTTCTCCATCATGACCGGAACACCCTACCAATCAGTGGTTGTACTCACCGGAGCCGGCATTTCTGCTGAGTCGGGAATCCGTACATTTAGAGCTAGTGACGGGCTCTGGGAAGAGCATCATATTGAAGAGGTGGCCTCCCCAGAGGGTTTCGAAAGAGATCCGGTCACCGTTCACCGCTTTTACAACCAACGGCGTGAGCAGTTGCTTCATCAGGGTATAGAACCTAATTCCGCACATTTAGCATTAGCTGATTTTGAACAAAGATTCTCGGGGAATTACACTCTGATCACCCAAAATATTGATAACCTACATGAACGGGCGAGAAGCCATTCTCTGTACCACATGCATGGTGAGTTATTAAAAATTCGTTGCAGCCAATCTGGTGATATATTTGAATGCAAGGAAAGCACATCACCCCTGTCCCAATGTCATTGTTGCCATATAGCAGGTAGCCTCCGGCCCCATATAGTGTGGTTTGGCGAGATGCCTTTATTTATGGACGAGATTTACCAGGCTCTGAATAACTGCGATCTATTTATCGCTATAGGCACATCCGGCAATGTCTATCCAGCTGCCGGTTTTTGTGAACTCGCCAAGAGCGCGGGAGCACACACCGTTGAATTAAATCTTGAACCCTCGATCAACAGCTCCCAGTTTGAGGAACAACGCTACGGCCCCGCTTCTGAAGTAGTGCCTCGCTACTTAAACACCCTTACGAGCTAACGTCATAAACTGACCCAATAGGCCAACCAACATTAATTCCAGCCTGCCTCATCATCGACCGTTTCCTCCGAATAATGATCTGTTTCTTTCACCGCATAGAGAATGCAATCACTGACGGCAATATCAGGATTGGTTGTCGCCATAAATAACTTCAGTGTTGTTCGTGGGTAGAGCTTACCCCCCTGATCAACAAAGAACTCGTCAATGATATTATTCCCCTGTAGATCTTGTACCCTGAGCGCACGAATACCGCGCGAACCTAGCCAAGCCAATGCTGTGTCAGGTCTAACCACACCAAAATTACGCCGATCAATGTGATAAGGGAGGGTGATATCCATATTTGCTTGGCGCTCCTCCGCATAACAAAGCCGCCCCCCCTTATTTAGCTCCAAGCGTACCGGGTGATGGTAAATATCCATCTCTTCTGAGGCGATAGACAGATACAACTGGGGCTTGGTAACAAAGCGTGTCAGCCCTTGGTAAGCAACATCATCGGACTGCACCTGCCTAGAACCACCACATTCTACTGTGAGGACGGGGCAACCTAAGCCAGGAACTTCCATCAATGCACCCAGCCTATGACCGGTGATGATCAACCGGTGTGTAAAGAGTGCGGCAATATCCAAATAGCGAGCGTGGTGACCCACACAAACTGAAAAGGCCGGTCCATCCCCAGAGGTGTTATGTATGTCAATAACAGCTTCTGGTTGAGCTTCGCGAATAATATCAATAAGGGCTTTTGCCACGATTCCCAAATGGCCCTCAAAAGGTGGAGAAAATAGTCTATTCATATCCTGTTGATGCGGTAAAAAACGGTAGGAAAACAGTGGTTCCGTCAATGCTGTATCAACCGATACAATTGCCAACAACAGATTTACTTCTGGCTGGATTCCGGAAAGTAATAACTGATGAATAGCCTTTAATCCAGAAGGTTCGTTCCCATGCAATAGTGTGACAACAACTCGGCAACGGGTATTATCACGGCCATTGAGTTGAATAATGGTGGGGCCACCAAGTTGAGCCAGAAAGCTCGGAACCGTTGGTGAAATCTGCTCAGGTGAGGGGCACGCCCAGTGACGAAATACCACATCTTGCCGCATCAAAGATAGCCTCTTCTCAAAAGTTAGCGTTTCGCCATACTCTCCTGTCACTGCACTTTCTCCTGACGCTGTGATGATTTTCTCCTACCCCTTAGATAATCCTTTTTAAATATCACTCCACTCTGATACGGGAGTATTGGATACCGACCGCTCTCCGTAAGCCGAAACGAGGCGCCGGCAGGCCTCTGGTCTACGGAGATTACTTGACAACAAATCAGAGTAATTTTTCAACTGCCATATGGCACCATTACGGCCAGTATTTAGTCGGTTTTCAATCACTGCCAACAACCGCTTTGACTCTTGACTGCTAACTGATATTTTTTCTAGGCCATAAGCAGCAATGGGCAAAAGCTGGCTCACAACGTCGATCAAGGGTCTTTCCTGTAATCCATTTTGTAGCGGATCTGGCCAAAGAATATTCGCCTTCAATCCAAACTGTGATGCTCGATAAAAATTGTACTCAGCATAGGAAAATGGCATTGCTGAAAGCAAGGGGTCAGTCTGATCAACAAGACCTTCTGCAAGACCAATAAATAGCGCCGCATTTGCTACCATATCAATGGGTGTTGGCCCCGCAGGCAATGCACGCATTTCAATTCTGAGGTGAGCATCACCCTCAGGGTCGTAAATGGGTCGATTCCATGACCAGATTGTGCCGTCGTGCAGGCAGAGCTCCTCAAGCCGAGGTATACCACCTTGCTTCACCACGCTGATGGGGTCTTCATCGGTTCTCAAGGGAATCATTGGACGATACAACTGCACCATTTCCCGAAACAAAGCCATGGGATCACCCCTCAGCCAACCGTGTCCAAAGCTGACTCTTTCAGGATCTCGCCACTCATGGCCCACTCCACCCCTACCATCAATAGACTGTTTAAATAAGGGCACCCTGGTTTCGTGCCATAAACGGTGACCCAATAACAGAGGAGAATTGGCTGACAGACCGAGCACCAATGGTGTCACCAACTGAATACAGTTCCACAGGGAAGCAAAGCGAGCTGGCTCTATTCGATAATGAAGCTGAAAAGAGGTGCAAGCTCCCTCAAGTGTTACATCACCCTGCACTAGGCGTATAGCATCTTCTCCGTCGATATTGATACCAAAAGACGGGTCCCGCATTTTATGCAGCATATCGGCAAGTACATGATATCGAAGCTCATCCGTCATCGCGCTTTCACCAAAATCATCACTGCGCAGGGTGGGTAGGATGCCAATGGGCAACACATTCCCCCCCTGCTTTTCGGTCAAAAGTTGTAGGCGATATAAGGCGTCGAGCATTTGTTGCTCAAGGGCAGAAAAGGGTTCTCCAGCCGCCGTCACGGGGCTGAGATTGTACTCAAGATTGTATCGATTGAGTTCAAGAGTCAGACGAGGATCACCAAACTGCTTCTGGATGGCCACATTATCAGGGAGGGGTAACCCCTTACTATCAAGCAGGTACAGTTCAAGTTCTGCGCCAATACTGGCTTCTCCACGACCAAAACTTGGTCGCTCTAGGAGTAATTCAAGCGCATTCAAGCACTGATGTAATTTCCGTCCAAATGCCTTGAAATCACGATGACTAAAATTGACTTTATCTATTGCCTGTCCCATCTCTCTCCCTTTAGTTGGGGATTTACCCGATGTGAAACATGCCTCATGTTACATTACAGTTTAGCTCATGATTCCCGTGCTGATGAGAAACCCCACCCACGCTACCCCTCTTCTTTTTCAGCTACCAGTGTGCTCAGAGACCCAGTGCTCAGAGACGGGTATCGGTTCTCCAGTGTTTCGGAATGCCCCGACGTGGTTACGATTCTGGCATGGGTACGCCTTAACTGCCTAGGCTCCAGCACACCACAGGAGTGCGCAATCATCCCAATATCATAGGTCATGTTAAAAATATAATTAGCCACCCGTTCTGACTTAAGCGTTGGATTTAAGCCACGCTGGAGTTTTGGGTTGTGTGTTGCCACCCCGGTGGGACACGTATTCTTATTACACTGCATCGCTTGAATACAACCCATAGAAAACATAAATCCACGAGCGCTTGCGACAAAATCTGCACCCATACAGAGAGCCCAAGCTACACTAGAAGGCACGACCATCTTTCCCGAGGCGATCACTTTGACTCTGTCACGCAGCCCATAACCACAGAGTAAATCGACCACCGCTGGCAAACTTTCGCCAATCGGTAAACCCATAAAATCAAGCAGTGCTTTAGGGGCCGCTCCAGAGCCCCCTTCAGCCCCATCGATAGTGATAAAGTCTGGAGCAGACTCTCTACCTCTCTCCAGAACCAAACAAAACAACGCTTCTAACCAATCAGTGTCACCAATAACACTTTTAAAACCAACAGGTTTCCCTGTGATTTCACGTATCCTAACAATCATATTCAATAAGCTTTCAGCATCTACAATTTCTGCGTGACGATTGGGACTTATGGCATCCTTACCAATTTCAATTGCCCGGATAGTGGCAATTTCTTCCGTCACTTTGACTCCAGGAAGAATTCCACCCTTACCAGGTTTAGCGCCCTGACTTAATTTGAGTTCAAACATTTTGACTTCAGGATGTGCCGCAATCTTACGCAACAACGCCTCACTGAGGTTCCCGTTTTCATCGCCAACACCGAATTTGGCCGTGCCAATCTGAAAGACAATATCGCAACCTCCCTCGAGGTGATAGGAAGAAAGCCCTCCTTCTCCCGTATTTAACCAACAACCGGATTTAGCCGCCCCCTTGGATAGAGCCTGAACCGCAGGCTTTGATAATGCGCCATAACTCATACCTGAAATATTAAGCAATGAAGCAGTGGTATAAGGCTGCTCACAATAGGGGCCAATGGTTATCGGACTAGGAGCCACAGCATCCTCACCACGCGTGGGATAGGCACAGTTAACAAAAAATATTGAGCCAGCGGGCCGCAAATCCCGTGTCGAACCAAAGGCCAGGGTGCGATCAATATTTTTTGCAGCCCTGTAGACCCATGAACGCTCAGAGCGGTTAAAAGGCAATTCTTCGCGATCCATAGCAAAAAAAAACTGCCGAAAAAACTCACCCATATGCTCGAACATGTAACGGAAACGGCCTATCACTGGGTAATTACGACGAACAGCCTGCTGAGTTTGTGTAACATCTAGGATATAGATGACAACAAGCCAAACAACAAGCAACCCCAACAATACGATAAGGAGTGCGGCAAAGAAGTTAAGAATGGTGTACACCCAACTGGAAGCGATTGTTTCCATAATGTATTCCTTAGTTCTATCTGCGGTACGAGCCTAAATATGGATTTATGGATCAGACGATGACTTTTATATTACATCCACAAACGTAGTATCCAATTGACCTAAGCAGTAGTGTATCTTAATAAAACTCGTCATAATCTCACCTTATTTATGTTGTCCTAAAAACATGCCAAAGAAGATTCTACGACGGTGGTTACCTGACCCCCATAAAATTGTTGAAAGCCGTGCTATTCGGTGGATGGGCCCTATATTAAGGGACCCAAACCTGTTTCATATTAACCGTATATCCATCTCAGCCTCTTTCTTCATAGGCCTGTTTTGCGCCTTCCTACCCATTCCGGGGCAAACCATTGTTGCCGCAATGCTAGCACTGTTGTTCCGAACCAACCTACCCGTAGCTATATCCTTAATTTGGGTCAGTAATCCGCTGACTTTCCCTCCCATTTTTCTTTTTAGCTACAAAATTGGAGTTTGGCTACTCAACCAAGAAGCAATCCCCTTCACGATCCAGCTCAGCTGGGACTGGGCTGTTGCCCAAGGTGAGGCGATCTGGCTTCCATTGTTAACCGGCAGTTTGCTGTGTGGTCTAATCAGCGGTGGTATTGGCTATGTTGTTATTCACCGATTGTGGCGATGGAAAGTGGTCAAAAACTGGGAGGCGCGCAATAAGGCACGCGAAGAAAAATCTGCGAGGGAACGCTGAGTCCTAGGGTAATAATTATTGAGAAAAGAAGCTTCACCCGACCTTACGACAGGGCCTCTACTGCAATACAACAAGCCTTAAAGAGGTAGTTAAGATTGCCTCAGCAACAAACTACGAATGCCTACTCATAACGCAATACTTCTGCAGGCCGAGTTCTGGCAGCACGTACGGCAGGGTATAAGGTGGCTAAAAAATTCAACCCAAGAGCCACAACAATAATCGACAACACATCACCCCACACTAGCTCTGATGGTAAATAATCAATCGGGTAAACTTCCGAATTAAGAAAATGGAATCCCATCAATGATTCAATTCCACTGACAATGGCAGAGGCATTCCAGGCACAACCAATACCAATCAAGGCACCCAGAAGTGAGCCCACGGCGCCAATAAGAAATCCCTGCGTCAGGAATACAGCAATAATTTCACCATTAGTTGCACCCAGTGTTTTCAAGATAGCAATGGCAGAACGCTTATCGATCACCGTCATCATTAACATCGAAATGACATTGAATACGGCAATACCAATAATCAAAAAGACCAGTAGAGAAACCATATTCCGGGACATTTTTATGGCCTGATAAAGATTGCCATGGGTTTGAATCCAGTCAGAAAATCGGTAACCGGAAGGCAATGCTCGCAGTAGATCAAACCCAGTTTGGCGTACCTGAAAAATATCATTCAGCTTAATCTGCATACCCTGCGGCAAGCCATGGGTGCCAGCCAAAACGCCCACCACTTCAAGCTGAGCCAAGACAATATGCTGGTCGATGGTAGTATGTGTCTCGAAAATTCCAGCGACGGTAAAGACACTCAACTTAGGTGAAATCTGGTTATGACCCTGATCGCCTATACGCGGCACTAGTAGTGTGACTCGGTCGCCCACAGAGGCCATCAGTTTTTCGGCCACCCCTTTTGCCAACAACACCATCCTTTCATCGCCTTGAAAAGAGGTAAATAATTCGGGGGACACAAACTGACCAATAAACTCACCACTGAGCGCTCCATCAACACCCAGCATTTCTACAGGTCGTGTCTTCCCCCGGCTGGTCAACATCCCTTCAACTTGGGCAAATGGCATTGCGGCACGAACATTTTCCTGAGTTTCTAGCTCTGTTATTAGGGACGACACGTCGTCAACCCCCCCTTCCTTAAACAGTCTGACATGTGGGATTGCACCAAGAATTCTAGACTCCATCTCGTGGTCAAAACCATTCATTATTGACGAAACGACGATCAATAGTGCCACGCCAAGTACCAGACCGAGAATCGCCAATAGAGAAATAAAGGAGACCAGCCGATTGCTACTACCCGAAGTGAAATTTCTCAGGCCAACATAAAGGGAGAAAGGCCTAAACACTATTGGCATCCACTATTGCTGCCGCGGACATAGACTTAATGGGTGTTGTCACATCTATCAGCGTGCCATTTTCAAGCGACAGGATGCTTTCCATTTGTGATGCCACATGGCTGTCGTGAGTCACAACAACAAAGCTAATGCCTAGCTCTTGGTTCAACTTTAGCAATAGGCTAAGAACCGTTTCGGCCGTAGCTGGATCAAGATTGCCAGTCGGCTCATCCATCAACACGCACGCGGGCCGGGTAACCAAAGCTCGAGCAATGGCCACTCGCTGACGCTCTCCGCCAGAGAGCTCCGAAGGCTTATGACCGCAGCGATGCCCCAAACCCACCTGAGTGAGGACTTCATTGGCCCGGGCTCTAGCCTCTGAAACAGGAACTTTACCAATCAACAATGGCATAGCAACATTTTCAAGAGCGCTAAACTCACCCAGTAAATGGTGAAACTGATAAACAAAACCCAAATATTTATTACGGAGGCGAGCCCGACCAGACTCATTGATCGGCGCTAAATCAACATCCATCACTCGAACAGAGCCATCGGAAGGATCATCTAACCCCCCCAATAGATTTAACAATGTTGTTTTACCTGAGCCTGAAGCACCCACAATAGCAACACGTGCGCCTGAGCGTATATCAAGAGAGATGTCACTGATAACCGCTATTTCATCTTCGCCTTGAATATAGTGTTTGGATAATCCACTACATTGCAGCACGTATTCTCTATCAGTGGTCATAACGCAATGCCTCCGCTGGTAACACCTGGCCTGCACGCCTGGCCGGGTATAGTGTAGCCAACACACTCAGCCCCAATCCAAGACAACAGATCCATACCACATCCTGCCACAACAGTTTTGAGGGTAATTGGCTGATGAAATAAACATTCGGATCAAACACCTGAAAACCCATCACCTGCTCCAACCCACTAACAATATCACCGACAAAGATGGCCAGCAGGCACCCCAATACGGCACCAGTGATGACGCCAAAAAAACCAATAACACTGCCCTGAACAATAAAAATGCCTGAAACAGTATTTGCCTCAGCACCCAAGGTTCGTAATACAGCAATATCTCGACGCTTGTCAGCAACCATCAATACCAGGCTAGCAATAATATTAAATGCTGCCACGGTTACGATAGCCGCAAGTAGCACACCCACCACTTTTTTTTCCATTTTAATCGCTTGGAACAGGCTACTCATCTCCATCGCCCAGGTTTTAACCACCAAACCCTCTCCAGCCTTTTCCTCGAGTGCCTTGGCTGTCATCTCCACCGAAAAAGGATCCACTATTCGCAGCTTCACACCCGTTACTTTGTTGGCAAGACGAAAGAGCTTCTGTGCATCCTGGTAGTGAATAAAGGCTAGGCCATTATCAACCTGAGCTCCTACTTGAAAAACACCAAGGACACGAAAACGTTTGTAGCGAGGAAAAATACCAGCAGGCGTTACATTGAGTTCAGGCGTAGACAAAATGACAGAGTCGCCTTTGATAACACCAAGGGATCGCGCCAATAGATTTCCTAGCACAATGCCATATTCACCGGGTTGTAAATATGCCACTTCACCCACCACCATATATTGGCTGATAGGACTGACATCACTCTCTAGCTCTGGGTCGATGCCCTGCACCAACACCCCTTGGCTGAGCCCAGAAGATGACAATAGACCATAGCCTTCAACAAAGGGAGCGTATGCCTCGACATTCTCCACCTCGAGAGCGATGGCCCCCAATTTTGGCCAATCCACAATGCCCGCATCACTACCCACACTGACGTGGGGAACGACATTAAGGATTCTCTTTTTGATCTCATGATCGAAGCCATTCATCACTGACAAAACAACAATCAGTGCCATAATGCCTAACGCCATAGCAATAAATGACAACAACGAGACAAAAGACACAAAACCATTGCGTCGCTTGCTGCGGATGTAGCGAAATCCTATAAAAAGAGGCAGATTGGTATTCATTGCAACGCATTAAAACGGAATCCCACGGGGCAAACAAGCGACCATTTCTGTGATTGATTACCTGTTTATTACCAACTCTATTATTTTGTAGTTGCACTTATTGCGTTTCGGCTTGCTATAATCAAAGTGCATACTGCGAATGACAGGTCATAAGGGATCCATACCATGAATAAGTTGTTACTACCCTTCAGCATTTTTTGTTGCTTATCACTGCCCCTAGTAGCCGAAGAGATAATCATTCCTGTCGGCCAGCAGGCTGCTGAAAAACAAAGCATAGAGCGCCCAACTCAGGGAATCACCAAAGACCTGGTCCAGAAGCGTTTTGGTGAACCTCTAGAATGGAATGATCCGGTAGGAGACCCGCCTATCTCATCATGGGAATATCAGGACTTTGTTGTTTTTTTTGAACATGACCGCGTACTTCACTCTGTGCTGAAGCGTAACGGTAAATAAATACTGATAGCCCCTTCAATTAATCCCATATAAAAAGCCGGAACACTTAGGGTGTTCCGGCTTTTTTGTCACTTTATCCGACTACGCTAACAACTTACCCATGCTAAACAATCAGTTTTCTGGATTCTCTGTTTAGCCTATTTATCCCATTAATGGCAGCAAGACGATAAGCTTCAGCCATGGTTGGATAGTTAAAGGTCGTACGGATAAAATATTCGATCGTGTTAGCGTCGCCAGTCTGGTTCATGATGGCTTGACCAATGTGAATAATTTCCGCGGCCTCAGCACCAAAACAATGAACGCCAAGAATTTCTAGCGTCTCCTGATGGAATAAAACCTTAAGAACGCCTACCTCTTCGCCAGAGATATGGGCCCGAGCAATGTTCTTGAAATAGGCCCGACCGATCTCATAAGGTACATGTTGCTCAGTCAGTTCGGATTCAGTTTTACCAACATAGCTAATTTCAGGAATAGTGTAGATGCCAGTTGCCACGTCATCCACATGGTACACCTTAGACAAACCACACATATGTGCTGCTGCAGATCGTCCTTGGTCATAGGCAGCACCAGCCAAGGCAGGCCAACCCACCACGTCACCAGCAGCATAGATGTTTTTAACCGTGGTCTGATAATGGTCATCTATGGTCACTTGCCCGCGGTCATCAACGTCCAATCCGATGTCCTCCAGCCCCATGTTTTTGGTATTACCACTGCGTCCATTACACCAAAGGAGGGCCTCCGCGTGAATCCGCTTGCCAGACTTCAACTCCATTGTGATGCCGTTATCACGGGTTTCTATACGAGCATATTCCTCTTTGTGACGCACAGTGACATTTAAATCACGTAGGTGATAGCTGAGCGCATCGGAAATCTCATCATCCAGAAAGGACAACAACCCATCACGGGTATTTACCAGATCAACTCTGGTATCTAACCCGGCAAAAATCGAGGCGTATTCACAGCCAATAACACCCGCACCATAAATAATAATATTGCGAGGGGTTCGGTCAAGGTTAAGGATGGAATCGCTATCAAAAATACAAGGGTGATCAAAATCTACATCGTCAGGGTGATAAGGACTAGAGCCCGTCGCAATCAAGAAAAACCGGGCTCCAATTTTATCAAAAGTGCCATCTGGTTTAGTCAACTTTAAATAATTGGGGTCTGCGAAGCTAGCTCGACCAACATGGAACTTAATGCGGTTTCGGGAATATTCACGTGTACGCCCCTCAACCTGCTTTTGAATCACTTGCTCAGCAGACTTCATTACTTCTGCAAAAGAACACCAGCGGGGATCACCCATAGTACGAAACATCGGCATGGTGTTGAACTGAACCATTCTACGCACCGAGTGACGGAGCGCCTTAGAGGGAATTGTTCCAAGATGAGTACAGTTACCGCCGACCATAGCCCGTTCATCTACTATGGCCACAGACCAGCCCTGCTTAACCGCTGACATGGCAGCACCTTCACCAGCAGGGCCGCTACCTATAATTACTAAATCGTACTGATAATCAGCCATCGATCATTACTCCACATACTCTGGCGCTATTTTTCAAGGTATTCTATCTGCGCCTATTGTGAATATCCTGACCAAGGATACAACGCCACTTTGGGGTTATTTTTTAATATTGGCTCGTATTATCCACGCACAACAAGGCTTCTCTGAACCTAATCTGCGAGATCAGGTTAGTACCTCGATGCCACATCCGCATTCTGAACCAGTAACTCTTCATACGCCTGATAATCCTGACTAGCAGCGGCATTAGCTACAGAAGCAGCTAAAGCACGTTTTTGGCTGATACCAAGAGCGCTATAGTCACCGGGTTTGGCTTTTACCAAGGAGATAAGGACATAGTCACCATTTGCCAATAGTAGATTGCCCACTACCGGTGCTTCACGTGGTACTGACATAGAAAAGGCGTGCTGACGAATTTTTTCATCCAAATTACCGCCAACCCGTTTTGTATCAAGACTAACCTGCCATTCCAGATTATGAGTCTTTGCTACGTCTTCAATAATTTCTCCAGCAATAATACGCTGTTGTAACTCCGCACCACGAGCAAGTAGTTTCTCGGTGGCCTGCTGCTGTATTAGAACAGACTTAATCTGCGGTGTGACTTCCTCAAGAGCCTTCAAGCGAGGTGAAATGCGTTCACGAACAGCCAGAACCAACACATGGTCATCTGACAACTCCAACACTTCACTAGCGTAACCCTCTGCCAAAACAGCATCACTAAAGGCAGCATTGACAACCAATGAGTTAGACCCAACACCATTACCACCTGTGCGACCAAACGGCTCTGATGTTTTCAGGTCAAGTGCTGTTTCATCAGCAGTCTCTTGTAGTGAGGTCGCATTATAGGAGAGGTCATTAAGTGTTTCGATCCGCTCAGGCAATAGCTCTTTAGCTAACTGAAGCTCTAGTTGACTACGAATCAAAGGCTCAAGTGTCTCGCGGCTGGGCACATCGGCCTCTGTTTCAGCGATAAATTTGAGGATATGGATGCCTACGTTGCTGTCTACAATACCGGATAACTCACCAACAGAAAGTTTGTCTAACGCCAGTTCAAGTTCATCTGGAAGATCCCCTGCCTGCGTAAAACCGAGGTCGCCCCCTTGCTCCGCTGTACCATAGTCTTCCGAATATTCTTTGGCCACTGCCGCAAAATCCGCGCCATTCTGGAGTTTTTCCTGAATCATCGCTATTTTGTTTAAGTGACTGTCATCATTCTGTTTTTCCAACAAGATATGAGCCACGTGCCGTGACTTTTTAGATGCTGCTGAAGCTATCTCGGCCTGATAAAGCTCCTCCACCATCCCTTCATCAACAGAGACCTCTCCCAATAAATCTGAAGGCTGCAATTCAATATACTCAATCACCAACTGCTCTTCCGTCATGAATTGCTCAGAATTTCTGGCGTAATACTCTTTGATGTCCTCTTCGGATATCTCTACTGAATCAAGTAATGGTGAAACCGGAAGGGTGAGGTAGTAGAAATCACGAGTCTGTTCAGTCACGCCTGCCAACAACGTCAATTCTTGTTCAGTGGTAAATCCAGTGACGGCGACCCCCTGAAGGAATTGATTGAACAGTAGCTCTGAACTTAGGAGTTTTTTGTACGAAGTTGGGGTAAAACCCATTTGCCTTAGGGCAAACTCATAACGGTCAGCATCGAACTTACCATCAGTTTTGAATTCTTTTACGTCCATCAACAGGTCATAAATTGTTCGCGATGAAACACCCATACCATTATCGAGGGCAGCTTGCTCTACCACTTTTTTACGAATCAGCTGCTGTATCACAGGTGCCCGCAACTGTTCTGCAGTGAGTAGCGCCGGATCAATATCTTTGTAACGGCTGAGAATTTGTTGTTTTTGATTTTCTACAGCTTGCTGTAAGCGCAGCTCCGTAATGGTTTCACCATTCACGTTAGCAGCTTCCTCAGTAGAACTTCCGCTGAGAAAAAGTGCATCTACACCAAATAGCGCAAATGGAATGATGATGATAGCGATCAATACGCCTTTAGCCACACCATTAAGGTTGTCACGAAGGTCCTGCAGCATAGAATTCTCTTGGCTTAGATAGAACTGTTTAAATTGTTATATAAAAAAAGGCGCATCGCAGATGCGCCTTTTTTTATTTGAAAAGCTTAAACAAAAAGCACTTTCTGTATTAATTAACGGCGTCTTTCAGTGCTTTACCTGCTTTGAAGCTCGGCACATTGGCAGCTTTAATCTGGATTTCAGCACCAGTTTGTGGGTTACGACCAGCGCGTGCAGCGCGATGCTTTACTGAAAAAGTACCAAAGCCCACCAGAGATACCTGGTCACCATTGCTCAAGGCGCTAGTTACCGCATCAACCGCAGCATCTAGAGCGCGGCCAGCAGAGGCTTTTGACAGATCGGCAGCATCAGCAATTGCATCAACGAGTTCAGATTTATTCACATTAATCCCCTTTTATTATGTTTGATTAAGACTCTTCACCTGCAACACCCGACTGAACAATACTTAACTGCAGGCAGTGGTATATGAGATGACCGGAACTTTATACCAACCCACTGAAAGCCGGTCAAGCAGTTTAGTGAGTATTTATGCGGGTTGTAGGGTCACCGGTCGTTTTATTGCTCTCAGAGTCTATTCGTTCATATTCATCATCGGATAACGGCTCTGGTTTATGTTGCAGTGCAATTTCCAATACTTCATCAATCCAACGTACCGGACGTATATCAAGATCTGCTTTAATATTCTGCGGTATCTCCTTGAGATCCCGTTCATTTTCATGTGGAATAATCACGGTACGAATGCCTCCGCGATGTGCTGCCAGCAACTTTTCCTTCAGCCCACCAATTTTCAGTGCCTGTCCTCGGAGGGTGATTTCTCCGGTCATTGCTACATCTGCACGCACAGGAATTCCAGTGAGCACAGAAACGAAGGCTGTGCACATGGCGATACCAGCACTGGGGCCATCTTTCGGTGTTGCGCCTTCTGGCACATGTATATGTAAATCAATTTTCTGCTGAAAATCTCGGCGAATGCCCAACACCTGAGCCCGGCTTCTCACCACGGTCAGCGCTGCCTGAATAGACTCCTGCATCACATCACCTAATGAGCCCGTTTTCACCACCAGCCCTTTACCAGGAACAGCAGCAGACTCTATAGTCAGCAGCTCACCACCCACCTGTGTCCATGCGAGTCCTGTTACCTGACCGACCTGACTCTCTTCCTCAGCTCTACCAAAGTCATGCTTCCGAACACCTAGCAAGTCCTCAAGTTCATCCGGTGTCACATTAAATAACGCTTGAGCACCTTCTCGGACATGCCTTGTCACGACCTTTCGGCAGATCTTAGCTAATTCACGCTCAAGGCCACGAACACCAGCCTCTCGTGTGTAATAGCGAATAATATCCTGCATCGCTGCCTCGTCAACGCCCAGCTCATCGAGCTTAAGCCCATTGGCTTTACGCTGCTTGGGCAAGAGATATTTGAGTGCAATATTGACCTTCTCATCCTCGGTATAACCGGGAATTCGAATCACCTCAAGTCGATCCAGCAACGGGCTAGGAATGTTCATCGAGTTGGCAGTACAGATGAACATAACCTCTGAAAGGTCGTAATCAACTTCAAGATAATGGTCATTGAAACTATTATTTTGTTCTGGATCGAGCACCTCTAACATTGCCGAGGCGGGGTCACCCCGGTGATCCATGCCCATTTTGTCTATTTCATCCAATAAAAACAGGGGGTTTTTCACTTCAGCCTTGGCTAACTTCTGAATCACCTTACCGGGCAGTGAACCAATGTAGGTACGGCGATGGCCGCGAATTTCCGCCTCATCACGCACACCTCCCAGAGACATTCGAACATATTTACGGCCAGTGGCCCTAGCTATGGATTCACCTAGAGATGTTTTACCTACCCCCGGAGGGCCAACCAGACACAGCACCGGCCCTTTCAATTTTTTCACTCGCTGTTGGACTGCCAGGAACTCAAGAATGCGCTCTTTCACCTCTTCAAGCCCATAGTGGTCCTCATTCAGGCTTTGCTCGGCGCGGACCAGGTCATGCCTAACTCTGGAGCGCTTCTTCCACGGTACGCTAACCATCCAGTCAATGTATCCACGCAGAACCGACGCCTCAGCAGACATCGGCGACATCATTTTCAGTTTGTTTAGCTCAGATTTAGACTTATCTAGAGCATACTTGGGCATTCCGGCCTCATTGATCTTCGACTCAAGCTGATCAATCTCGTTGCCGCCCTCCTCCGCTTCACCGAGTTCTTTTTGAATCGCCTTCATTTGCTCGTTGAGGTAGTACTCTTTTTGGCTTTTTTCCATTTGCTTTTTAACGCGGCCCCTAATCCTCTGCTCCACTTCAAAAAGCTCAATTTCTGACTCCATTAGTGCCAGCAAGCGCTCTAACCGATCATTTAACCCAGGGGTCTCGAGAATTTCTTGTTTCTTCTCAACACTGAGTGTCATGTGGGTAGCCAAAGTGTCTGCCAGACGACTTAGATCATCAATACCCGCAACCGCACTCACCACTTCGGAGGGGATTTTCTTACTCAGGTTTACATACAGTTCAAACTGGGTCAGCGCTGATCGCATCAAGGCATCGGCCTCAACACCGGACAACGTTTCACTGGGCATCACATCATAATTGCCCACAAAATAGCCCAAGGAATCATCGATGGTATTAATCTTGACTCGTTCAGTCCCTTCAACGAGCACCTTAACGGTACCGTCGGGCAACTTGAGCATTTGCAACACAGACGACAGGGTTCCCACACGATAAAGATCGTCGGCCTCTGGATCATCTACAGCAGCCGACTTTTGAGCCACTAGCAGGATTTTCTTATCCTCCACCATAGCCTCCTCCAAGGCCAGAATTGACTTCTCTCTACCTACAAATAGAGGAATGACCATGTGTGGATAAACCACCACATCACGCAGTGGCAACATGGTTAACTCGTTATGATCTGTGTTCTCTCCCATCCCCTAACCTCGTCTCGAGAATTTTATAACTTAAGCTTACCGCAAATATGGGGCTGCACTGGATAAAAACAAGTCCCAGGGGACTGATAATTCTTTTGGATACAATAAAAAAGGGCCCTTTTGGGCCCTTTGAGTAACACGCTATTAGTTATTCATCACTGGCGGCTTTCTTCTGCTTAATATTTTCGTAAACCAACATAGGTTCAGATTCACCACGAATAACCGAACTGTCAATTACCACCTTCGCAACATTATCCATTGAGGGGATGCTATACATGGTGTCCAGCAGCACATTTTCAATAATGGATCGAAGGCCACGCGCACCTGTCTTCCGCTCAAGGGCCTTACCAGCAATCTCTTCCAAGGCATCTTGACGAATATCCAGCTCGACGCCTTCCATCTCAAACAACATGCTGTACTGCTTCACTAGGGAGTTTTTGGGCTCAGTAAGAATATTGACCAGTGCCTCTCTATCCAATTCTTCCAATGTGGCAATAACAGGCAAACGTCCAACGAACTCAGGGATAAGACCATAGCGAACCAGATCTTCAGGCTCAAGGTCAACCAGCGTCTGACCAATATTTTTATCTGTTTCCTTACTTTTCACCTCTGCACTGAAACCAATACCACCCTTATCAGATCGGTCTTGAATCACTTTTTCCAGCCCAGAAAAAGCACCTCCGCAGACAAACAAGATATTCGAGGTATCTACTTGCAGAAACTCTTGTTGCGGGTGCTTACGACCACCTTGGGGCGGCACAGAGGCAACCGTACCTTCGATTAGCTTCAACAGTGCCTGCTGAACCCCTTCACCCGACACATCCCGGGTAATAGAAGGATTGTCTGACTTACGGGATATTTTGTCGATCTCATCCAAGTAGACAATGCCACGCTGGGCCTTTTCCACATCGTAATCACATTTCTGCAGCAACTTCTGGATGATATTTTCTACATCCTCACCCACATAGCCCGCTTCAGTAAGCGTTGTCGCATCGGCAATGGTAAAGGGAACGTCTAACAATCGCGCCAGTGTTTCTGCTAGCAGAGTTTTACCACTGCCGGTGGGCCCCACCAACAAAATATTGCTTTTACCCAGTTCAATGTCACCACCAATATCTGTGCCACTGCTTTGGAGGCGCTTATAATGATTGTAAACAGCAACGGACAGGATTTTTTTGGCGCGCTCTTGGCCAATCACATACTGGCCAAGAGTCTCATTAATTTCTACCGGCTTGGGCAGGTTCTCACCTGCAGATTCCGAATCTACTTCTTGTACTTCTTCAGAGATAATGTCATTACACAGATCAACACATTCGTCACAAATAAACACCGACGGCCCAGCAATCAATTTGCGAACTTCGTGCTGGCTTTTTCCACAAAAAGAGCAGTACAACAGCTTTCCGTCGTCGTCACTACTTCCGTTTTTTTCGTCGCTCATAACTCTATCTCAACATTCTCATCCGACCACGGAAATAATAAATTACTATAAATCAGATAGTTATAATGTGTTTATCGTTTATTTTATTAAAAGACTACCCATTCTAAGGGCGCTTGTCCAGCACCTCATCAATCAATCCGTAGGCTTTAGACTGCTCAGCATCCATAAAATTATCACGCTCAGTATCCTCAGCAATCTTCTCTATCGATTGCCCAGTATGGCGGGCTAGGCATTCATTCAGCCTTTCCCGTATCTTCAGAATTTCCTGTGCATGGATATGAATATCAGTAGCCTGCCCTTGAGCACCGCCACTGGGCTGATGAATCATATTGCGAGAGTTAGGCAAACAGTAACGCTTACCTGGAGCCCCTGCAGCCAGTAGAAAAGCGCCCATGCTCGCCGCTTGGCCAATACACATGGTACTCACATCAGGTTTAATAAATTGCATCGTGTCGTAGATGGACATACCTGCTGTCACCGATCCGCCAGGAGAATTGATGTACAAATGAATATCCTTGTCAGGATTTTCTGACTCAAGGAATAGAAGCTGGGCCACCACCAGATTAGCCATGTAATCCTCAACAGGACCAACCAAAAAAATAACTCGCTCCTTTAAAAGACGAGAATAAATGTCATAGGAGCGTTCGCCCCTAGCTGACTGCTCAACAACAATGGGAACCAAACCACCCGCATTCTGGACACCAGCGCCGTGCGAAGATAGATCAAAATTCATAGCGACTCACTCGAAAAGACAACGTATCGCAGCATTGTAACCGGGAGCCAAGATAAGGCAAGCCGGACATCATGGGGCCATACAGAAATAAATTTACTTAGAAGAGGGTGTATTGTTAAAACAGACTAAAACCATTGTTTATCCGGTTGTTAGCTGATGATGCTGAGCTTTTCCACCTGTTTTAGCTCCCCCTCTCTATTCGAGCCTCCCGTGAAGCCCGAAATAGGATGGAAGTCGACGGCGCCTTAGCCTTCGGCCGCTATCTGTTCGGGGTCAGGGGTAACAGCTACTTGATAATCAACTTGATCTTCTGTCACGACCGCTGAAGATAATACAAACGCAACAACCTGATCTTGCAGCACTGAGGCCTCCGTTCCCTTCAGTAGCTCTTGATTACCATAATAATGATTCATCACTTCTTCGGATTGAGCATACGTAGCCGCAATTTCTTCGATATGGCCACGAACCTTGTTCGCATCAACCTTGATTTCGTTAACCTTGATGATCTCATTAACTACCAAGCCAACTGTAGCGCGACGATTGGCTTGCTCCATAAACATCTCGTCCGGTAGCAGGGATGCATCAAAGTCATTCTCACCACCACGGGTTAACTTCTGGTGCATCTGTTGTTTCAGGCTAACGATTTCGTTGGCCACCAAAGCCTGGGGAATATCCAGATCACTGTGTGAATCAAACAGTTTCGCCATTACCCGGCTCTTGGTTTTTCCCTGAAGCGCATTCTTCAGGTCACGTTCCATATTCTCGCGAACAGCGGTACGGAATGCATCCTCACCACCAGACTCAAGACCGAAAAGCGCAAAAAACTCATCATTCAACGTAGGCAGCTCTGGTTCCTTTACAGACTTTAATGTAATGGTAAATTCAACTGCAGCTCCACGTAAATCTTCCGCATGGTAGTTATCAGGGAACGTGAGAGGAACCACTTTTTCATCCCCCACAGCCATACCGATAACGCTTTCTTCGAAACCTTCTATCGCCTTGCCAGAGCCAAGCACTAGAGGGAAGTCTTCGGCTTTACCGCCTTCAAACTCTTCTCCATCCCTTACACCGACGAAATCAATAGTGGTTTCATCACCTTTAGCCGCAGTACGATCAACCTCGTTCCATGTAGCATGCTGCGTCCGCAGCGCGTCAATCATGATATCAAGATCACTGTCATTTACTTCGGATACAGGAATAGTTACTTCCAACTTAGACAGCTCGGTCAGTTGAATCTCAGGGAGCACCTCAAATGTAGCAATAAACTCCAGATCCTGACCCGGCTCTGTTTTGCTCGGCTCAATAACGGGCTGCCCAGCAGGAACCAGCTTTTCCTGAGCAACTGCCTCAAAGAAAGATTCTCTTACCACATCTCCAATCACTTCCTGACGAATACCTGCACCAAAGCGTTGATTAACAACACTCATTGGCACCTTGCCCTGACGAAAACCGTCTATACGAACAGTTTTACTCGCTTTGCCCAAGCGCTCTGCCACTTGGTTTTCAATACGGTCAGCTGGCACTCCTATGGTCAGCTTACGTTCCAGGCCGGAAGTCGTTTCGATGGAAACCTGCATGATTTTCCTCTAAATGGTTTGTTTGTAACTCAAATATGGTGCGGACGGAGAGACTCGAACTCTCACACTTTTCAATACCAGAACCTAAATCTGGCGCGTCTACCAATTCCGCCACGTCCGCAAATGTCGTACCTATACGTCTATACGTATGTAGCGACAGGAAGTCGCTCTCGACAAAGGGTGGGGATTTTGCCACAGCAAGCAACCCCAATCAACAAAAGAAACGACCGGTCTGATCGAACTAAACTTCCGTATTTGCAAGCCGCCAGACAGGCCAGGCAAGCAATAGCACTGCTTCTCGATTTGAGGTGTTAGTCACATAGCTACTGGATCGCTCTGCCGGCAACAACACTGCAGCCTCCTCCGTCAAGGTGACGCCATTACAATCAACCTTGGCATCCACCACCAACAGCAGCCCGTAACTGTGAGTTTGAGGTAACAAATAGCGTGCTGAACTGTTCAGAGTAAGACGTAATACCTGAAAGTCCTCAAACCTAACAACCTCTTCCAACCGATGCTCAGCATCTGCTTCCAGTACCAGCAACTCTGACAATACAGGTGTGTCAGTAGACATCACAGCAACAGCGTTATCCGTATCCCAATGGGCTTGGGTCAGCACTTTCTGAGCAAAAGAAAGTATTTTTCTTTCATAGACCGGCGTCTGAAACTCTACCGTGCGTACACCATGTTGCAACGAATGGGGGGTCAAGATAGGCACTTTAACCACATCTCCCTGCTGCAACGGGAGTAATGCGGTAAAGCGGTTCATATGCTCTCGACAATCAGCCTCTCGCTGTCGAAGGGACTCAGGCAACGTCTCCATCCAGCGTTTGATCATGTCAGCAGAAACCGGCGCGCTGATATCTACACCTTCAGACTGTCTGCATTCATCCAATAAGCCATCAACCACTCGGCGCACAAGCTCATAGCGCTTAACGGCTGCTAGGTACGCCTCCTTAAATGCATCCTCGGAAGGATATTCACTCCTGACCTCTGGGTTAAAACCAAAACGAATTGCCCCAACACCCTCTGGCCAAGCGTCTTTGTCAACATGCGTCACCACATAAACCTCACGCTTTTCCTCATGAAGTTCAAAATATAGGTCGCCATACACCTCCTCTGGAAGAGGGTCTAATATTTTCAGTAAGTTTATTTTTCGTTCACCATTGGCGGCAAGACGGCGGGGTGCTACCGATAATAGCCAGGGCAACGAAACGCTATCCTCACCACCCCAAACGCGAGACACACCACGTGCTTCAATACCTGTGTACCAGATTTCCTGCCCCCAGGGCTTAGCAATGCTGACTGTTTCTAGCCTCAGTGGCTGACCAAACGTAAATATTGGCAATCGCTGACAAGCAGCAAAGTTCTTGAATCCGGCCAGGCTTCCTGCCGCAGACTGGAGCCGTTTAAAAACCGAGGAATCAACCTCTGCCACAGTAAACAAAACCTGATCATTGTTTTGACAATAAACGGCCACAAGTCTTATTGATGGAGTACCGGGAAGGTAGTACTGACAATAGTCATATACCACCGCCAAAACATCACCTACCCGCACAGGATCCGCCAACCATTGGTCTAATTTAACTTCGGGATTGTCAGTGCTGTAAATCTCTACCAAGGGGTGCTCCTGTAACTATGCAGATAAGTCTAGCAAAACCGGACTATTTCGCCGAGAGAATCTTAAAACAACCAAAACACCCACACCTCTTAGATGAATATTCGACAAAAAAGGCCGGTGAATCACCGGCCTTTTTAATGACATAACGTCAATGATACGAGTTTAGTGCTATAACCCTGCCACTAATTCAATCTCTCAACAACGGTAGTAACACCCTGCCCTAACCCAATACACATGGTAGCAACCCCCAACGTAGCATCTCTCTGTTTAAGAACATTCAACAGCGTACCCGTAATTCTGGCACCAGACGCACCTAGAGGATGACCCAGTGCAATTGCGCCACCATTAACATTAGCTTTTTCTTCCATGTGATCAAGCAACCCCAGATCTTTAAGGACAGGCAGTGACTGAGCAGCAAAAGCCTCATTGAGCTCAATATAGTCGACATCATCAATAGTCAAACCCGCTTTTTTAAGTGCTGCACGTGTGGAGGGCACCGGGCCGTACCCCATAATTGAAGGGTCAACACCCGCCGCCGCCACAGAAATCACTTTGGCCATCGGTTTTAGCCCTAGCGCATTAGCCCGCTCAGCCGACATAACCAACATCGCTGCAGCTCCATCGGTAATTTGAGAAGCAGTGCCAGCCGTTACCGTCCCATTGACTGGATCAAACACAGTGCGCAGTTGTGACAATCCCTCAACCGTCGTCTCCGGACGAATGGTTTCATCCTCAGTCATCAGATACAGGCCGCCATTCTCATTGTGTCCTTCAATAGGAACAATCTCATTGGCAAACCGTCCCGCCGTTCTGGCAGCATCTGCCAACCTGTGGGAGCGCGCACCAAATGCGTCCTGTTGTTCACGGGTAATTCCGTGAATACGTGCTAAGTACTCCGCTGTCAGGCCCATCATGCCCGCAGCACTGGCCACGCTCATATTCAATGCCGGGTTAGGGTCGATATCGTGGGTCATAGGTACATGCCCCAGATGCTCAACGCCACCCACTAGATAGATATCACCCAAGCCCGCCATCACGTTCGCCGTCGCCATATGTAATGCTGACATGGAAGAACCACACAGCCGATTGACAGTGATTGCGGGTACCTCATGCGGGATACGCGTGCGCAGGCTGGTCATTCTGGCGATATTAAACGCCTGCTCTCGCCCCTGCATAACACAACCCCAAATGATATCGTCGATCTCACCCGGAACTACTCCTGGATTGCGATCCAGCAGCCCTTCTATAAGGTCGGCACCAATTTCATCAGACCTACGATTGCGAAACGATCCATTTCTGGAACGGCCCATAGGCGTGCGTGCAAAATCGACAATGACAGCATCTCTTGGATTCAAGCTCACAAACAATCTCCTCTTAATCTGTTTCAGCCATCAGCTGTAATAGCGTTGGCCTTTAGCGGCCATTTCGCGCATTCTCTCAGTGGGCTCGTAGAGCTTGCCAAGCTGGTGGTGGCGCCCTGCCATTTCACAGAATTTATCGAGGCCAATCTCATCCATCCAACGGAAGATCCCGCCACGGAATGCAGGGAAACCTAGGCCATACACTACCGCCATATCGGCCTCCGCTGGTGAGCCCACCACACCCTCTTCCAAACAATGAGCCAGCTCAATACACATGGGAATCATAAAGCGGGCAACCATATCCTCATCGTTTAATGCCTGAGACGCCTTGGTATGAGGTTTCAACAATGCATAGACTGACTCATCCACGGACTTTTTCGGTTTACCCCGCTTATCCGTCTCGTAAACGTAGTAACCCTTACCGTTTTTCTGACCGAGTCGACTGTTTTCAAACAACAGCTTCGTGGGTGATACATCGTAAATATCATTCATCCGTTCGGGATAACCCTCGAGAATCGAGGGGAAGCAATGAACCGCTGTATCGATGCCGACAACATCCATCAGATATGCTGGACCCATGGGCCAACCCCAAGCCTCCATCACACGGTCGACTTGCTGGAAATCGGCACCGTCAACAATCATCATGTCGAAACCAAACACCGCGGGAAACAGCACCCTGTTCACCAGAAATCCAGGGCAATCGTTAACCACGATGGGTTTCTTACCCAGTGCTTGAGCATGAGCGACCACCGCTGCCAGTGTTCCTTCTGATGTTTTCGATCCGCGAATCACCTCCACGAGAGGCATGGCATGCACCGGGTTGAAAAAGTGCATACCGCAGAAGTTTTCGGGGCGTTTAAGGTTATCCGCTAACTGATCAATAGAAATAGTGGATGTATTTGAAACCAGAATGGCATCTTCAGCGAGTTTGTATTCAACTTCAGCGAGAACAATCCCCTTTATTTTGGCGTTCTCCACCACAGCTTCAATTACAATATCGGTATTTCCTATACCCTCATAACTCAGTGACGGCATAATCCGAGACAACACATTACCGGCATCCAGCGCTGACATCCGTCCCCGATCAACACGCTTGGCCAACAACTTATTAGCCTCACTCATACCCAATGCGAGTGAATCTGTGTTGATATCTTTCATTAACACTGGGAAGCCCTTAATCGCATTCTGGTAGGCAATACCCCCACCCATAATGCCGGCGCCCAGCGCTGTTGTATGCTCTATGGTCTTCGTGCTTTTCTTACCATACTTTTTGGCAATTGAACTGATGTACTGGTCATTGAGGAACATTCCTACCAATGCACGGCATTGCGGTGTTTGTGACAAATCACTAAAGGCTTGAAATTCTACTTCCAGCGCCTCATCGCGGGACATCCCGGCCGCCTTGGCAAGCACCTCAACTGCAGTAACCGGTGCTGGATAGTTGGGGCCTGCCTTCGCGGCCACCCTGTCTCTACAGGTGCGAATAGACATACCCAACTCAATATCATTAAGTAGCAGTGGTGACTGTTTCTGCTCCCTACGAGATTGATAATCTAGCTGTCCTTTTGCAGCACGAACTAGCATACCCAACGCTTCATCTCGAAGTAATTCCGGCGCTACCACGGCATCCACTGCACCATCCCTGAGAGCCGCGGCTGCTTTCTTGTGATCTCCGGTAGCAATCCACTGCACCGCGTTATCAAAGCCAATGAGTCTAGGCAGGCGTACGGTGCCGCCCCAACCCGGAATAATGCCTAATTTTGTTTCTGGCAGGCCAACCTCGGCTTTACTGGACATCACCCGAAAATCACACGCTAGACAGATCTCAAAACCGCCACCCAAGGCAAAACCATTAATGGCCACCACGGTGGGGAACGGTAGGGATTCAATTTTGTTAAAAGCCTGATTTGCCGAGCTGAGAAAACCTCTACGGTCAGTCTCTGTACCGTTAAAGGCAGCATCAAATTCAGTGATGTCAGCTCCGGCCACAAAGACACCCTTGCCACTGGTGAGCAGTAAGCCCTTCACTTTCGACTGCTGCCCCAAAACTGATAGCGCCTCAAGAAGCTCCGCTAATGTGGCTTGGTTAAAAACGTTGACCGATCCCTTTGCGGCATCGAAATGCAATTCAACATAGCCATCATCCAATGACTGCAGCTTGAGATTATTCGCCTGAAACATAGGCTCTCCTGTATCTTAATAATTTATTGCTAATACGTAGGGCGACAATTAGAGGAACGACCAGATCAATAAGTAGATCAACAATAATGCCATCACGTAACTTAAATATGTCTTCGGTAAAGTTTTGATAGTACCCATGGCACAGTACAACCAACAAAGCGCTTCTGTGACCAACTGGTTCTGCCCAACTAGGCTAGAACGCCCTTCCTGACCAGAATAACGTCATTTTCCGGATACTCTGCGGTCACACCCCATGATTGACAAAGATAATCAAAGGTCTCTCGGCTGAAAAAACAGATATGGGTCGGATCATTTTTATAATGCCATTGACTAAAAGCCTCTTTGCTCAAAACCAACTTGGTCATCAGCCCCAACCAGCCGCCCGGCTTAAGCGTATCCCAAAGCCTACCAAGCACCTCTCCAGGCTGAGATAAATGTTCCACCACCTCAGTGGCCGTAATAAAGTCATACTGACGGCTTAACACTGACTTATCAGTGGCATAAAAAATATCGTAAACCCCTGTGGTAAAACCCGCCTCTCGCAATATAACCGATAACGTAGGCCCGGGGCCTGACCCAAAATCCAACCCCTCTGCACCGAGATCAATTCGTGCCTTTAATGGGTCGGCTAGCCGACTCAGAAACTGACGATAATGTTCATCTTCAGGATTGTTTTCATGAAAGTCGTAATGCGCCTTTTCCTGATCAGTAGGCAAGTGCTGCCATGGGGGCACAAATACCAGCCGACACCGCTCACACTGATAATAGTCCCGTCGATAAGGACCCTTCTTAGTATCCGCCCAATAATCAACAACAGCGCTGGCGTTACATAGGGGGCAAATGAGTGATGTTAAGCCAGCCATATTTTATATCATGTAACAAGTCTGTTTTGAGCGTTGAGAATCACCCATAATCGCGTCCTGCTGACAAAATAATGGACATCATGGATAAAATTCAGAACCAGATAGCATCAGAGATCAACGCCAACCCCGCACAGGTGGCCTCAGCCATCAAGCTACTCAATGAAGGGGCGACGGTACCTTTTATATCTCGCTACCGCAAGGAGGTCACTGGTGGTCTCGATGATACACAGCTCCGCACGCTGGAAGAACGGCTGGGTTACTTGCGTGAATTGGAAGAGCGCCGCCAAGCTATCCTAAATAGCATTGAGGAACAGGGCAAACTCACCCCTGAATTAAAACAAGCCGTTCTCGCAGCGAGCACCAAAACCCGACTGGAAGATTTGTATCTTCCCTACAAAAAAAAGCGGCGTACTAAAGGCCAAATTGCCATCGAAGCCGGACTAGAACCCCTTGCCGACGAGCTTTTCAATCAGCCCCTTCTCAATCCTGAACAACAAGCGGAATCCTATGTCGATAGCGAACAGGGCATAGCTGATGTAAAAGCCGCGCTTGATGGCGCCAAATATATTCTGATGGAACGCTTCAGTGAAGATGCCGAATTGGTCGGCCGGTTACGTCAGCACCTAACGAATGATGCCAAACTGAGCGCCACCCTCATTACCGGAAAGGAACAGGAGGGTGCGAAATACCGCGACTATTTTGAACATACTGAGCCACTGAAAACCACACCATCACACAGAGCGCTGGCCATGTTCCGAGGCCGGAGAGAAGGGATACTCAGCCTTAAAATAGACATTGATACCGACGCCATCGAAGGTCACCCTTGCGAAGCCATGATTGCCCGACACATCAATATCGAAAACCAAGGCCGTGCCGCCGATAAATGGCTGTCAGAGGTAGTGCACTGGACCTGGAAAGTAAAACTACACCTTCACATCGAAACGGATCTGCTTGCAGGACTTCGAGACCGCGCCGAGACCACGGCCATAACCGTGTTTTCCACCAATCTCAAAGACCTGTTACTCGCCGCCCCTGCTGGGCAGAAAACGACCATTGGCCTTGACCCCGGTTTACGCACCGGCGTCAAGTTAGCCGTAGTAGACGGCACCGGGAAAGTCTTGGATCACGGTGTGATTTACCCCACAACGTCGCAGCATAAAATTCAGGAAGCAGAAGCCACGCTAAAACAGCTTTGTTTGGCCCATAATGCCTCGCTCATTGCCATTGGCAACGGCACGGCTAGCCGGGAAACTGAACGATTTGTCAAAGATGTACTGAAAAACAATTCACAATTATCCGCACAACCTGTGGTCGTAAATGAATCAGGTGCATCTATTTACTCCGCCTCTGAATACGCCTCTCGTGAATTTCCAGACCTGGATGTCACCATTCGAGGTGCAATTTCTATCGCCCGTCGCCTGCAAGATCCTTTGGCAGAACTGGTTAAAATCGATCCCAAGTCTATCGGCGTCGGACAATACCAGCATGATGTTAGTCAGATGGAGCTCTCTCGTAGTCTCAATGCAGTGGTAGAAGATTGCGTCAATGCGATTGGAGTGGAAGTTAATACGGCCTCCCCCGCCCTGTTAAACAGGGTCGCAGGCCTCAACCAAACTATTGCCGACAATATCGTGGCATTCCGTGATGAAAATGGTCCTTTCAAACACCGCAAAGAACTGAAAAAAGTACCCCGGCTAGGCGACAAAACATTCGAACAGGCTGCCGGATTTTTACGCATTGCCGGCGGTGACAACCCTCTGGATGCGTCAGCAGTGCACCCGGAAAGCTACTCTGTCGTAGCCAGAATGGCTGACGGTATCAGCAAGCCCATTGAATCGTTGATTGGTAATAGCGCCTTACTGCTCACCATCAACCCAGGTGATTATGTTGATGAAAAATTTGGCCTACCTACCATCACCGACATTCTCCGTGAACTGGATAAACCTGGCCGAGACCCACGGCCTCAATTCAAGACGGCAACGTTTAAAGATGGCGTTGAAACACTCAAAGATCTAGAGCCCGGAATGGTATTAGAAGGCACAGTGACCAATGTCACCAGCTTCGGTGCCTTTGTGGATGTGGGTGTCCATCAGGATGGTCTAGTCCATATATCAGCACTCGCCAACCGATACGTTAAAGACCCTCGTGAAGTGGTCAAGGCCGGAGATATCGTTCAGGTGAAGGTGATGGAAGTAGATATACCGCGTAAACGCATCGGTTTATCCATGCGGATGGCTGATGAGCCCGGTCCAAAAAATACTGAAAAAGAACGTCAAACAGCAACGATTCGTGACAAAAAACAGAGCTCACAAAAACAAGCCAACGTTCAACAAAAAACGGGCACGCTGGGCGATCTTTTTACCAAAGCACTGAAGAACCACTGACGCCTGGATCATTTCTTTAAGGATAAAGAAAGCAGGCGTAAAAATGTGATTAAACGAGAAACCATCTTAACGGTAGGGTCATAAATTATATCCTTACCCTCTCTGTAGACTCGACTAGACTCTATAAGACAAGAATGAACGTTGCACTAGTATCGTAAACTCTGCGAGAGAAGGGAGTTCACCATGAAGCTCGCTCTTATCATTCTAATTGTTTTTTTAGCTGCCGTATTTCTGAAATTACGACCTTCTTTTGGGCAGGCCCACGAATTGCGCAAGAAAAACACATCGAAAAATAAAAAAACTCTTAGAGAATCAACCAAAAAAACAAACAGCCTTTACCACGCTGTAAATATTGAGTTCGATATAGCCTCCTGCCCAGCAGTACAATCGATAACTGAGCAATATTTTCTGGCGAGGGAGGCTCCACCTATACCTTTACCCGAGTGCACAGCAGAAACCTGTCATTGTAGATACCGTCATCACAACGGTCGCCGACATGGCATCAGGCGCCCTCAAACTGTTTTGTCTGCCGAAGCATATCAATCTAGTGGGAGGGAGGAACGTCGTATACAAAAGGGGCGTCGTGCAGCGGATTAATAACAGTGATCGCCAGAGAAATGAATAATTAATACAGACGGCTTACAAATGAGCGATTCGCTCGACAATACACTCGTACTCTCCCATCACAAACTCACGGCAAACCAGTGGCCGCTTCTCGTATATCGTACACATCATCGTATTTCGATCCAGCGCCGCGCACCAACCATCATTCAACTGCGCCATACTTCTCCCGCCCCACTGATCGGTTTCAATAAAGCGATCTGGCACACCGGTATCGGTAATAAGGAACACCTCCAAACGACAACAGCAGGCTTCACAGCTTGCACAAGTCACCTCAGGGTCTGGCAAGTTCGTAACATCGATGGTGTTATTTTTTAAACTCATTATTTTTTAGTATCGTGAAAACAGGCCTGCAACAGTGACTGCATCTTATCTCGCCCCAGGCTTTTCATCAGCGCTATATTACGCTCGGGAATGCCATCTGAATCAGGGTGATGAGCAATTGCCTGCTCCAGACTGGCTTCCCGAATAAGGTGCAACAGGGGATAGGGAGACCGGTTGGTATAATTCTCTACATCATCAGGCTCAGTGCCACCAAACTGGTAATCTGGATGAAAACTGGCAACTTGATAAACCCCTTCAAACGCCATCTCTGCCAGCAGACCATCGACGTAGTTCAAGAATTGGTTGTAATCATAAAAATCCTGCAACACGTCAGGGTGAATCAACAACGTGGTTTCTATCGACTCATCACTATTAAGCAGCGCTAACTCAACTTGAATCTCAGTTAGCAGCTGTTCTTCGGTGGCAGCCTCTGTCACCGAAAAACGCACCCTACTCGCCAGTAATTCTCGCTTAGCAAAAGGGCAGAGGTTCAATCCCACCACAAGGGAATCGACCCACGTCTGAACAGATTTTATTATTTTTTTGTGTTGCACACTTCTAGCCTTTCTAAACAGACTTCATTTTTCTAAACAGCCCTAACCTTTCTAAACAAGGCACGTTCAAGCAATACTGACAACCTTCGCACCAACTTCAATTACACCCGATGTTAAGACATCAACCCGCAGCCCTCCACGATGAAGAAATCGTTCTACGACCTGCTTTGACGAGAGAGTAGAGCTTGAGAGGGCGGCACCAAGACTGCGGCAAGGTTCACAAAGCTCTATCCCTCTTAACGTGATATCTCCAATTTTGAATTCTTTTCCAACAAGCTCATTTAACCGCACACCTCGCGTTAGAATATTTCGACGCGTTATGGACAGATCTCGCTCTCTGTTTTTCTCACCAACAAATGCCTCAATTTCTTCTAATTCGATCAGCGTTAAATTTTGTCCTGGCCATTTGGAAAGGCCATAATTTCTATCGCCGACAATGCCATTTCCAGCTACTAGGTTGATTTTCTGACAAGACAACTGAGGCGCCCCGGCTTCAGGACAGATGAAGATACACTCGACATTCATTTAAGGCTGCCCTCTCCGCTTACATTCAACTTATGGCTTAATGAAACGGCACTAATTAAATGTTTAACTCACGCTATTTTTTTCGCAAGACCTCAAAACCATCACCACCCCCGGACATTATTTTATTCTTCTTTGGCGGCTTTGATTTAGCAGCCTTCTTACCGGTTTTGGTTTTTTTAGGATCAACTTTTTTCTTTTTAGGGCCAGCGGCCTTACCAGATTTTTTAAGCTTTTTTGGGCCGCTATAATTGGCTTTTAAACCGGAGACAACCCGGTGCTCAAAACGAATTTTCAGATAGCGCTCAATACTCGACATCTGATTCCATTCGTTGCCATCAACCAGCGTAATAGCCTTACCTTCCTGGCCTGCTCGACCGGTGCGACCCACCCGGTGTACGTGGTCATCACCAGACTGGGCAATATTAAAGTTAATGACCAGATCCACATCGTCTATGTCCAATCCTCGGGCAGCAAGGTCAGTAGCGACGAGCACCTCAATCGCACCTTGCCTGAACTGATTCATGATCTGTTTGCGTTCACTTTGAGGAATTTCGCCATGAATACAATTCGCTTTGAATTTTTTGTAGCGCAAGAAATGACTTAACTGCTGACACTGTATTCGGGTGTTACAAAAAATAAACACCTTCCTCGCCGGCTCTTCAGCCAGCAATGCCGCCACCAATTTCTCTTTGTGTTTTATATCGTCAGCCAACACGAGCTGTTGGCTAATATGACGATGTTGTTGTCGATGCGAATCTACTTCAATAAATTCCGGGTTATCAAAGGTCGCACTTATCCGCCCAAGCTCTTTATGTTTTAACGTGGCTGAAAACAACAGGTTCTGCCGTTGCTTATTACAACTGTCAGCAATGGTATGCATATCAATAGCAAAACCCATATCGAGCATACGGTCTGCCTCGTCCAGCACCAACACTTCTAAATCTTTGAAGTCTGGTGTCCCTTTTTCAATATGCTCTACCAATCGTCCCGGTGTGGCGATCAATACTTCAGGGTTTTTTCGCAGTGTGGCCACCTGATGCTTAAACGCTTCACCGCCAATGATCAGGCCACATTTGATATAGGTAAAAGCCGCCAACTGCTCAAAGTGCTTTTGTGTTTGCAGTGCCAGCTCTCGAGTCGGCAGTAAAATCAACACCCGTGTTCCGCTATTGGGTGCATCCTGCGTCAACATTCGATGCAATAGGGGCAACAAAAAAGCAGCCGTTTTACCACTGCCCGTTTGTGCGGACACCATCAAATCCTTCCCCGCCAGAGCGGCGGGTATAGCCTGAGCCTGTACTGCCGTCGCGTCAGTAAACGATAACTTCTCAAGCGCTTTCAACAGTTGTTTATGTAATGGTAATGCTTGTAACAGAGACAATAGGGTATTCCTGATCTAGGAGTAAATTGGTGCAACCTTAACAGAATCAATCGTCACTCTCTGCAACAAACTTCAGGCTGATGTATAGAGCTGTTGTAGCTTTGATGTGAAGTATTCATGGGTGGTAAGTTCAATAAGGTTTGATTGATTGAAAAAAACACATCTATACTGGGAATATGTACGCTGTGCTGGTATTCAGTTATGTCTAATCATCTTCGTCGTTTTATTCGTCATCCCGCTTGAATTTAGCGTAGGTGAGTCGAATGATACAACTCAGATAAAAGACGTGGGTGTAGGTGGCTTATGTTTTGTAAACCAGTATCCCGTCAACACCGATGAACATATTCGTATCACTATCCCAGTATTTGTTCCCAAATTTGTTCTCAATGGCATTGTGCGATGGTGCAAACAAGTTGACACTCAGTTTTTAGTTGGAGTGGCCTTTCAAGAAGAATCTATGGTCTTTGAAGTCAAGCTGCTAGAACAAATCTGTCATATCGAAAGCTACCGCAAACACGTTAAGGCTGAGCGCGGGTTAGAGCTCACCAGCGAAGAGGCTGCGAAAGAATGGATTGGCCAATATGCCGAAGGGTTTCCTACGATATCAAATTGAGAACAAAGAAGCTGATTGAGTAAAAACCTGGTTTTTTGTTCACGACGCCTGTCAATTCAGCTGTTCAGTTTCAGCACACCAAAGTGAAATCTGTGAGCTTATAAACCATAACGCTGCTATTAATATAATGCTGAATAATATAAGAACGAAAAAATGAAATGACACCTTTAAAGGTGTCTTAAGATACGACCAAAAAGCTCTCAACCATTTGATCCATAATAGAAAATAAAAATGGGGTGGCTGACGGGGATCGAACCCGCGACAACAGGAATCACAATCCTGCACTCTACCAACTGAGCTACAGCCACCATTGCTTGCACTAGCGATACAACTGGATGGCGCGCCCGGCAGGATTCGAACCTGCGACCCACGGCTTAGAAGGCCGTTGCTCTATCCAGCTGAGCTACGGGCGCTCAACAAGTGCTTCTCTAAAATTAAGAGTGGTCGGGGATGAGGGATTCGAACCCCCGACATCCTGCTCCCAAAGCAGGCGCGCTACCAGACTGCGCTAATCCCCGATGTCTTAAAACCCCTCATTTCGAGAGGTGCGCATGATACTGTCGCTAGTCGGCCTCGTCAATCAAAAAGCGTCCCATGAGATTGATAGAGTCTCTTCACAGAGACGGGCTGAAGTGCGAAAATGCCGCCTTCCTCATCTTTGACTCGGAGTCCACAAACCCATGCCAGCACAAATTCTCGACGGCAAAGCTATTGCCCAGCAAACTGAAGCAGAATTAAGTGAACGCGTTGCACAGTTAAAAGAGCGCAGTGCTGGCCAAACTCCGATGCTGGCGACTATTTTAGTGGGTGGCGATCCAGCCTCAGCCACCTATGTGAGGATGAAGCAAAATGCCTGCAAGCGGGTCGGAATGGCGTCAATTGCGGTCGAGATGTCGGAGGAAACAACCACTGAAGAATTGCTGGCCAAGATTGATGAGCTGAACAGCGATCCCACCTGCCAAGGTATTCTTCTGCAACACCCTATGCCCTCTCAGATTGATGAACGTGCCTGCTTTGATAGCATTGTGCTGGATAAAGACGTGGATGGTGTCACCTGCTTGGGCTTTGGCCGTATGGCCATGGGTGAGGAAGCCTATGGCTCAGCTACGCCACAGGGCATTATGCGCCTGTTAGCTGCCTACGATATTCCCTTGCAAGGCAAGAATGCCGTGGTCGTTGGTCGCAGCCCTATTCTTGGTAAGCCAATGGCAATGATGCTGCTCAATGCCAATGCCACTGTCACTATTTGCCACTCTCGCACAGAAAATCTTCCTGACATTATTAGTCGCGCCGATATCGTAGTAGGTGCTGTGGGCAAACCTGAATTTATTAAAGCTCACTGGATAAAGGATGGCGCTATTGTCGTGGATGCGGGCTATCACCCCGGTGGTGTGGGCGATATCGAGCTAGGCCCCTTACATGATCGCGTGGCTGCCCTCACCCCTGTCCCGGGTGGCGTAGGCCCCATGACCATTAACACCCTGATTCTCCAATCGGTAGAAGCTGGCGAGAAGAAGCTGGCCTGAGCAAGATTCCCTCTAACATCGAAACCGATAATGAATCGACACCCAAAGAGACACTAGGCACTGAGGCTAATAGGCACTAGGATTAAAGAGTAGATGGCACATAGGGTTTGCTAAATGCTGACCGATCGACTTGTAGCTCATAGGGGCTACCCAAAGCACTTCCCAGAAAATACCCTGCTGGGTATCAGCAAGGCTATTGAAGCTGGCGCACATTTTATTGAAACTGACATTCTGTTCAGTAGCGACCACCAGCCCATTCTCTATCACGATGCACTGATGAATCGAATCAGCGGTAAAGACAATGCCGTCCACCTTCTAACGCTGTCAGAACTTATCCAGCTCCCTGCATCTGAGCCAGAGCGATGGGGACACCTGTTTAATGATCAAACAGTAACACCACTCACAGCGCTGGTTGAGTTACTCTCAGCTCACCCCGAGGTTACTGCCTTTATCGAACTCAAACGCTCCGGCCTTCATATCGAAGGTATTGAGCAGGCCTACAACCTTGTCACTGAAACACTAAAACCTGTTATCCACCAATGTGTATTAATCAGTTTTAGTGATGAGTTTATCCACCACGCCTGGAAACAGAACTACCCTCGACTGGGGCTAGTCTTGAAACACTGGGATGAGCTGGAAAAACCACCCATCACCGAGATTCACCCTGAATTTATCTTCTGTGATGCTGAAAAGATTCCAGAAGACATAACGCTGGATCACATCGAGAGCACCGTGGTCATTTACGAGGTGGAAGATCCAGACCAAACTATTATCTGGTTTAATCGAGGCGCGGATATGGTAGAAACGTTTGATATTGGTGGCATGATAGAAAACTTGGCGCATCGAGCTCTTTAATACAGGCTCGCCACTATGGATTGATCGGAGCAGTACTAACGATGAGTAATGAGAGTGAATCAACCTATGATGTGGTGGTGATCGGTGGCGGCATTCAGGGTGCAGGTGTTGCTCAGGCTGCCCAAGCAGCGGGTTACTCTACATTAATTTTGGAAAAAACCGACTGGGCGGCCGGCACCTCCAGTAAATCCAGCAAACTCATTCACGGTGGCCTGCGCTACTTACAGAGCGGTGAACTTTCACTGGTTCAAGAAGGGCTACAAGAACGCGCCTTGCTGCTAAAAAATGCACCGGAACTGGTGCACTCCAACTGGTTTTACCTCCCTATCTATACGCACTCGCAGCACCATTCATGGCAAATTTATTCTGGTCTTACCCTATATTGGATGCTGTCAGGCTGTCAGGACGGGGCCAAATTTGAGGTTGTTCCCAAAACACAATGGAACGAGCTGGCAGGACTGGAAACAAAGAACCTTCAAAAGGTCTACCGTTACCACGATGCCCAAACCGATGACGCCAAACTGACTGCGGCTGTCGTCCAGTCTGCAGTATCACTCGGTGCGAAAATAAGCTGTCCGGCAAACTTTATCAACGCCGAGAAAACCGAAGACGGCTACCGAGTTTGCTATGAAAATAGTCAGGAAACGGAAGGCAACCACTCTACTGCACACCAATCTATTTCGTGCCGCTTTCTGGTAAACGCTGGGGGGCCATGGATAAATCAGATTGTCAGTACCATATCCCCTCCACCCAGATCCATCGATATAGATCTGGTTCAGGGCACCCACTTAATTCTCGACAAGAAAATTAGCGACCAGTGTTTCTACCTGGAGTCACCCGCCGATGGCCGAGCAGTCTTTGTATTGCCCTGGTACGACAAAACCCTTTTGGGCACAACTGAAACCCTATTTGAAGGTAACCCTGAAGATGCCGCGCCGACTGAACAGGAGCGCCAGTATCTACTTGACGTATTAGCGTCCTATTTCCCCGACTATACCGGCAAGGTCTGTGGAGAAATGGCGGGATTACGCGTGCTGCCAAGTGGTCGCCAGAAACACTATCAACGCAGTAGAGAAGTACGATTAATCACTGATCAGCCAAGTCAGCCCCATTATGTAGGCGTCTATGGTGGCAAGCTCACGGGCTACCGCGCAACGGCTGAAAAAGTGGTCAAAGTGATTGAGTCAACGTTGGGGTCGTCAGAAAACTGGATAGATACTAAAACGCTGCCCTTAATACTGCCTACCGCCTAATTCAGTAGCGGGGCCTGGGTGTACTGACAGGGGTTCACTGACAGGAGCACACTGACTTGGATGCACGGATTTGGGCAAACTGGCTAGCAGTGATCGCATATAACGGCTAGAGCCCCCGCTGCCATTCCTCTCTCAAGTGAATACGATCAGGGTTATGAATAGCAGTATGGATCTGGGATAACAGGCGCTCTTTATCCCGTGATAGCGTGCCTTTTAGCACCAGATAATTAGACGCATGGTCACTACGAAATACTGTTTTCTCCAATGCCAGGGTCTTCAACAAAACTTCCATTTCCTCAAACAACCCCAACTGCTGCAACGGTTTAAAATCCCCGCCATAACCAGTCTGCAAACGCTCTATACCATCGGGAAAGCTCACCACTAGGGTAGAAAGATAGTCTGGCTGGGCCTCATTCATCAGCCGAGCTGAATTCACGGCATGTTGCTCGGCGTACTGTTGTCCCCCCAAACCATTGAGAGTCATCACCGAGCTTTTCATCCCCGCCTGCTTTATCTTCTGCAATGCCATCAGAGAGGATTGGTAACTTTCTCCCTTGCAGACTTTTTCCAACACAAGGTCGTCACCTGATTCACAGCCGACGTACATCAGCGTCAAACCTAATTGGGCCAATTCAGCCAACTCTGCGACAGATTTATTCTTTAAATTACGGGGTAAGCAGTAAGACGACACCCGCTGAATATCGGGAAAATATTGGCGGATTAATAACAGAATTTCTTTTAATCGACGAAAAGACAACGCCATAGCATCGCCGTCTGCCAGAAAAACTCGACGCAGGGGAAAACCGGAATGAGCCGCTTGTTGTAACGCCTGAATTAATGGTTCGGAAGGTGGTACGCTAAATTTCTTTTGTGGTGCCGTGTACATTTCACAAAACGTACACTGGTTCCAGGAGCAACCATTGGTCACCTGTAGAATGAGCGACCGGGCCTCACTGGGTGGACGGAAGACGGGCTCTATATAATCAAGCAACATTCAACATTACCGCCAACTCGCACACTACGCTGAAGAAAACTACTCTCGCCGCCAAGTAGTCCCTTCCCGAGAATCTTCCAGCACCACACCCTGAGACAACAGATCATCTCGAATTTCATCAGCACGGGCAAACTCACGCGCCTTCTTCGCGGCCACACGCTCGGCAATCAACGCTTCAATTTGTTCGGCCCCTAGATTATTGGCGCTATCAATCAGACTACTGCCTTGCATGAATGTTTCAGGGTTTGTACCCAGAATATCCAACACCGCGCCCATTGCCTTCAGTTCAGCGACCAACACCTCAGCCTGCTTAATATCTGTTTTTGCCACGGTATTAATTTCACGGACTAAATCGTACATCGCCGCCAAGGCTTCACGGCTGTTGAAATCATCGTTCATCGATGCAACAAACCGATGATGATAATCACTGCCTTTTATCTCTGACAGGGAAGCGGCAGGCACCGCTGCAAAGGGCCGAAGAGCCGTATAAAAACGCTCCAGACCCGCCTTTGCTTCCATCAGGTTATCTTCGGAATAACTGATGGGACTACGATAGTGACTGGATAACAGAAAATAACGCACCACTTCTGGATGGTATTTTTTCAACACCTCACGGATGGTGAAAAAGTTGCCCAGCGACTTGGACATTTTTTCATCATCCACCCGCACTGCACCGGCATGCATCCAGTAATGCACATACTTCTTGCCCGTAGCGGCCTCGCTTTGAGCAATTTCATTTTCATGGTGAGGAAAAGGTAGATCAGGCCCGCCGCCGTGAATATCGAAGGTTTCACCAAGACAGCAGGTGGACATGGCAGAGCACTCAATATGCCAGCCAGGACGACCCGGCCCCCAGGGTGATTCCCAACTGACCTCACCGGGCTTGGTCCCTTTCCAAAGGGCAAAATCTCGCGGATCTTCCTTAATCTCATCTACTTCAACTCTAGCGCCTGCTAATAGGTCATCAGGGTTTCGGTTACTTAACTTGCCGTAATCGGCAAAGCGGCTCACTCGGTAATACACATCGCCGTTATCTGTCGCATAGGCGTAATGGTTATCCACCAAGATTTGAACCATGGTCAGAATATCATCCATATGGGCCGTCGCTCTTGGCTCCATATCGGGAGGTAATACACCTAACGCGCGTTCATCTTCATGCATGGCATCGATCATGCGCTGAGTGAGATCAGAATAAAGCTCGCCATTTTCATCGGCACGATTGAGAATTTTGTCATCGATATCGGTGATATTTCGGACGTAATTGACATCCCACCCCTGAGATCGCAAGTAGCGAGTAATCACATCAAAGGCCACCAGCACCCGAGCATGGCCAATATGACAGTAGTCATACACGGTAATACCGCAGACATACATATTGATCTTGCCCTGCTCAATGGGCTTGAAAACTTCTTTTTGGCGCGTCAGCGTGTTGTAAATGTGTAGTGTCATAATCGTGTCTTTATCATTCTGAATTACAGCCATTCCCATAGAGGAAAACTAACATCAGGTGTCCGCTTCCACCCAGACAGATCTAAGGGCAATGGTCTGATTGAATACCCGCTTTTCTGCGCTGCTGTTTTTGCGATCTTTACAGAAATACCCTTCGCGCTCGAATTGATACGTTGTGCTTTCTTCTGCATCGGCAAGGCTTTGTTCCGCCTTACAACCCGTCATGACTTGCAGAGAGGCGGGATTGATCGCATCGAGAAAATTCTTATCGCCCGCATCGGGCGCAGGGTCGTTGAATAATCGATCGTAGAGGTGTACCTCACAATCTACACAATGCTGTACTGACACCCAATGCACCACGCCCTTGGGTTTAATCTCATCTGCGGGGTCTTTGCCCAGCGTATCTGGCACCAGACTGGCATTGACCTGGACTACCTCACCCGCCTCATTTTTCACATAATCATCGGCTTCAATCACATAGCCGTTGCGCAACCGAATACGTTTTCCCGGTGTCAGCTTTTTCTTGAATTTCTTGCTGTACTCTTCCTTAAAATCTTCGGTGTCGATGTAGATTTCACGGGTAAACGGTAGGGTGCGATTACCCATATCCAGCTCGGGATGTTGGGGTGCAGTCAATTGTTCCAGATGATCCTCAGGCAGGTTGGAAATCACCACTTTCAAGGGTCGCAATACCGTCATGGCTCTAGGTGCATTTTTATTTAATTCATCACGAATAAAATGCTCAAGCTGAGAAATATCCACCACACCATCTGTTTTCGCCACAGCTAAACTGTCGCAGAAATGTCGAATGGCAACAGCGGGAACACCACGACGACGCATGCCCGAAATGGTCGGCATTCGGGGATCATCCCAACTAACCACATGGCCTTCGTCTACCAGCTGCTTCAGTTTTCGCTTACTGGTCACGCTGTAGTTGAGATTGAGCCGCCCAAATTCGTACTGATGCGGGGTGGATGGCACCGGTAAATTTTCAACAAACCAGTCATAGAGGGGCCGATTAGACGCAAATTCCAGCGTACAGACAGAATGCGTAACGCCCTCAATCGCATCTTCCTGACCATGGGCAAAATCGTAGGCCGGATAAATATTCCACTGATCACCTGTGCGGTGGTGCGGGACTTTCTTAATCCGATACATCACCGGGTCGCGAAGGCTGACATTGGGAGAAGCCATATCAATTTTGGCTCTGAGGGTCATGCTTCCCTCATCAACATCTCCCTTTTTCATCTGCTCGAGTAGCGTCAGACTCTCATCTGCCGGGCGCTCACGGAAAGGGCTGTTTTTACCCGGCTCGGTGAGAGTGCCACGGTATTCGCGCATCTGCTCAGCATTTAATTCACAGACGTAAGCCTTTCCTTCTTGTACAAGGTATTTAGCCCAGTCGTACAACTGACCAAAATAATCTGAGGCGTAACGGACATCCCCACTCCACTGAAAACCAAGCCACTGTACGTCCTCAATAATTGCCTGAACGTATTCGTCCTCTTCCTTTTCTGGATTGGTATCGTCAAAACGCAGGTTACAGTCACCGCCAAATTGCTCCGCCAAACCAAAATTGAGGCAAATGGATTTGGCATGGCCAATATGCAAGTAGCCATTCGGTTCCGGGGGAAAACGGGTGACCACTTTGTCTACCACACCCTCGGCCAAATCACGGGTAATTGTCTGCTGAATAAAATTGAGCGGTTTGCTTTCGTCTGCCATACTGCCGACCCTACTGAGGCGCTTCGCCATAAATGGAGCGGGATTATAGCCTTCAGACTGTTGCGCATAAACAACTGATCGGCCAGAGCACCAAGTTTCTACTCACTCTGTCAAAAAAACACAACCAGCTGGCCTATGATCCGACCCAACACACGCGCTATTGTATACCTTCAGTTCAGCTTGCTTGCTTTTCTGATCGGCGATGCACTGGTCAAAGTGCTGCTGCAAAGTTTACCTCTGGGGCAATTGGTTTGCCTGAGAACCATAGCGTCACTGGTCGCTTTATTGCTGATTATGGCCGCCACTGGCCGACTCAATCGTTTAAAAGTCACTAAACCCGTACAACACGCCCTACGCAGCATATTCTTTACCTTTGTCAGTATCGGCTATTACCTTGCCGTTAAATTTTTTCCACTCAGTGCCGTAGCGACCGCTCTTGCAGGTGCGCCCATTATCATTTCGGCGATTTCACCCCTGATACTCAAAGAGCGAGCCAATGGCATTCAATGGCTGGCGACCATCATTGGTTTTATCGGTGTATGCCTGGTACTGAAGCCCGATATCAATGAATTAAACTGGCACTATTGGGCGCTGCTGAGCCTACCTTTCTCTTATGCCATCATGATTTTGTGGGCGAGGAACCTGTCCAAAACCGAATCCGACTGGGCAATGAATTTCTACCCCTTCCTCCCGCTGCTGCTACTGACCAGCTTTTGGCAACAAGACCTGTGGATAGAGCCCACTATGACCCAACTGGGCATTACCATGCTGTCGGGAACAGCCGCAGCCATTGGTTTCATGTTATTGGTCGCCGCTTTTCGTATCGGCAAGCCCGTGATTATCGCCCCCTTCGAATACAGCTATATTCTGATGGCACTCATCGTGGACGTGGTCTTCTGGCATTTTTACCCCAGCAATTGGTTATGGCTGGGCATTGGCCTGATTCTTTTTTGCAGTGTGATACAGGGCTGGCAAGCACGTATTGATCCGCCAGCGATCACCCCGCATCTGCGTCCGGAAGACACCCATAATCCATAGGCATAATTAATAGGTACAATCCATAGGCATAAGCCTTAACCCACGCTAGGGATACAAGCGGTTCAAATTACCCCGCGAAAAACGTACCATAGCCCCCTCTATTTAATAGCTACAGGATCACATTCACATGATTACCCTGCACACCAATTATGGCGACATCAACATTGAACTGGATTTTGACAAAGCCCCCATATCGGCGGCCAACTTCCTGCAATACTGCCGTGACGACTTCTATACCAACACTATTTTTCACCGAGTCATTGATGGCTTTATGGTTCAGGGTGGTGGATTTACCCCTGACATGGCAGAAAAAGAAAGTCGCGCGTCTATTGAAAATGAAGCTGACAACGGCCTCAGCAACGACATCGGCACCTTGGCCATGGCTCGCACCAACGAGCCCCACTCAGCCAGCTCACAATTCTTTATCAACATTGCCAACAATGGCTTCCTCAATCACTCTGGAAAAAACTCACAGGGTTGGGGTTACGCCGTATTCGGTAAAGTGACGGATGGTATGGAAGTGGTCAATAAGATCAAAGCGGTTCCCACAGGTAACTCCGGTGGCCACCAGGATGTTCCTACGGACGCTGTTGAGGTTCAAAGTATCTCCATCAGCGATGCCTATACTGACAAGTAGTCAGTTAAAGCTGATTAAGTAGCCTATTAAAGAGAGTCGGCATGAAGGATACAGTCCTTGCCCTAAACGGTTACTGACTCCGGATATCTATCCATGAACACACTACTTATTTCAGATTTGCATCTCTCCCCTGAACGCCCGGCTGTCATCCGGGCGTTCTACCTTTTTCTGGAACACCAAGCACAAGATGCAGATGCCCTGTATATCCTCGGGGACTTAGTTGAAGCGTGGGTTGGCGATGATGACCAAGCGCCGCTGTCGCGCGAGGTGATTGCCGCTTTAAGAAAACTGACCGATAGCGGTACCGCCGTCTATTTTCTTCACGGCAATCGAGACTTTTTAGTGGGCAAACGCTTTGCCCGTGAAACCGGCTGCACACTCTTACCAGAACACCATGTGGCCAACCTGAACGGCCATCCGGTGCTACTGCTCCACGGCGATACACTTTGTACCGGGGACGAAAGCTACCAAAAGTTTCGACGTAAATCCCGCCACCCACTCTTCCGCTGGGGCCTCAATCGGCTCTCCCTGAAAAGACGGGAGAAAATAGCCGAGGACTGGCGCGCCAAAAGCATGAAAGCCAATGCTAATAAATCTGACAACATCATGGATGTGACGCCGTCGGAAGTTGAACGACTCATGGAAAAGTATGATGTCAGCACCATGATCCATGGTCATACCCACCGCCCTAAGCGCCATAAACACAACCGGGGTGAACGACTGGTTTTGGGAGACTGGTATCATCACGGATGGTTTATCCGTATCACCGACAACACCCCACCCGAACTGATTTCATTTCCGATTGACGATTAACATCGTCGACACCTAACGCTGGTGAAAAGCCTAACCAGTTAGCGGCTATGTGAATTCGTCAAACCTGCGACCTAACCTAAATAGCGCCACCGCCTTAACTATTCTCTTGATCCTATTCTCGGGAACAGCGGACTGAGTCCTCCTATCACATTTTCGGGCAACGCAACCCTTTGATTTTTAATGAGACAGGGTTATGCTCAAGGGATCAAGGGAATGCCATAAAAAATTAAGGAAAGTCTCGTTATGTCAGCCAACAAAAACCGCTGTTTATCTCAACACATTGTTTTAACGATAAAAAATAAAGAGTTTATCCTTCGCATTCCTGGAACAAGGGGGATATTTATTTTTGACCCTACTTATGCATGACTAATAGCGTATAACCTAGTAACGTCCCTTCAGTACGTATAAAAGCTACTAGTAACATCCCTTGAAGAAGGCCCTGTATTCATGTCTGACGAACTTCAAATACACTTACGTGACAATATTCGCCTGCTGGGCAGTATTCTCGGCGACACCATTCGCTCACAGGTTGGCGAAAACTTATATAACATCGTCGAAGAGATTCGCGATCTCGCTATTGGTAGCCACGCATCCAATGACTGGACCAAGTTAGTCGAATTAATGGGGCAGTTGTCCGATGACGAATTGGTGCCCGTAGCCCGTGCTTTTAGCCACTTCCTGAATTACGCCAATATTGCCGAGCAACACCATCAGGTTAGTTGTGGGCGTGAACAGTTACGCAATGAAGGCCTTATCGATAACCATCCCTTACCGGGATCGTTGACAGAATTATTGCCCCGCCTTTTAGCCAAGGGGGTTACCGGTGACGGGCTTTACGATGCGGTCACGACGATGCAGGTGGAGTTAGTGTTAACAGCCCACCCAACAGAAATCACCCGCCGTACTCTGCGTCGAAAATTTAATGAAATTAGCGAGACGCTGACGGCCCTCGACGACAGTGATACAACACCGATTCAGCATCAACAACAGCTTGAGCGTTTGCGTCGTCGTGTTTTGTCTCACTGGCATACCGATGAGATTCGCCGCCAGAAACCGACACCCATCGATGAGGCCAAATGGGGCTATGCTACGGTAGAAGAAACCCTATGGAGGGCGTTACCCAATTTTTTACGTGAGCTAGACAGGCAGTTATTTGAGCACACAGGAAAACACCTGCCTTTAACGGCTACCCCCATTCGCTTTACCTCATGGATGGGTGGAGATCGTGACGGCAACCCTAATGTCACGGCGAAAATAACAGAACGAGTGATCACGTTAGGGCGCTGGCAGGCAGCAGACTTATTATTTAATGATATTAATGAGTTGCGAGAAGACCTATCGGTTGTCGAATGCAATCAAGCGCTACGAGATAAAGTGGGCGATCACCCGGAACCCTATCGAGAATTTTTACGCGATGTGCGCCAACGATTACAGAATACCAGGGACTGGGCCGAAGCGACGTTAAGGGGGCGGGAGTTAGACCTGCCTATTTATGTTTACGATCACGAGATATTAGAGCCCTTACAACTGATGTACGACTCATTGGTTGAGTGTGGCATGCAGGGTATTGCCGAAGGTAGCTTGGCAACCATTATTCGTCGTGTGTCCTGTTTTGGTATGACATTACTGCGATTAGATATTCGTCAGGATTCGGCACGCCATTGTGATGCTATTAGCGAAATTACCGATTACCTCGGTATAACAAAAAATGGGGTTTCTTATAAAGCGTGGAGTGAAGAGGATAAACAAGCGTTTTTACTCGATGAAATTCAAAACCTGCGTCCGTTAATTCCAGAAAATTTTCCCGCTTCGGCCGATACCAAAGAAGTACTCGATACGTTTAACGTGATATCGCAACAACCGCCTTCCGCCTTAGGTGCCTATATTATTTCCATGGCGACACACCCGTCCGATGTTTTGGCTGTGCGTTTATTGCAGCAAAAAACGGGTTGTCAGCATCCGCAACGTATCGTGCCGTTATTCGAAACACTGAGTGATTTAGAAGGTGCGGCACAAGCTATCGACCGTTTGCTCTCTATTGCTGACTATAAGAGTGCTATTAATGGTCATCAGGAAGTGATGATCGGTTATTCAGACTCCGCCAAAGATGCCGGTTTTTTCGCCGCCTCCTGGGGGCAATATCGTGCACAGGAATCGATCAGCGCTGTTTGTGAAAAGCACGACGTACACTTGACGTTATTCCATGGTCGAGGTGGTTCTGCCAGCCGCGGTGGTGGCCCTGCCCATGATGCCTTGTTGTCGCAACCACCGGGGACAATTAACGGTAGTGTCCGCGTCACCGAGCAAGGTGAAATGATCCAGTTTAAATTCGGCCTGCATGAACTCGCTATGCGCAATTTGGAGCTGTACACCACCGGCACATTGGAAGCCTCACTCGCACCACCCTCAGAACCGAAGCAGAGTTGGCGCGATATGATGCAACAACTGTCTGACAACTCTGTATTGGAGTACCGTCGCATTGTGCATGACGACCCGCGTTTCGTACCCTATTTTCGTGCTGTCACACCCGAACTGGAGCTGCGACGTTTGGCACTGGGAAGCCGTCCTGCGAAGCGTCATGTGAGCGGCGGCGTGGAAAGCTTACGGGCTATCCCGTGGGTATTTGCGTGGACTCAAATGCGCTTTATGTTGCCTGCGTGGTTGGGTACTGGCAAAGCATTGATGGATGTCACCGAGCAAGGTCAGCAAGTATTACTGCAAGAAATGCAAAAAAACTGGACCTTCTTCCGTATGTTAATGGACATGCAGGAAATGGTTCTCGCCAAAGTTGATAGTCGTGTTGCGGCCTATTACGAGCACCGCCTACTGAGTGTTGTACCTGCAAAAGGTACTGATACTGATTCAAGCCAAGCCTCGCTTATGGCATTGGGTGAAGAGCTACAAGCCGGATTGGCACAAGCAATAGAAGCCATTAAAAAAATAAGCGGTCATGAATTATTGCATAACAACCCTGCGTTGCAAGGTTCAATTATGCGCCGCAATCCCTACATCGATCCATTGCACATTACCCAAGTGGAGTTGATGCGTCGCTTACGTGAACAAGCTGATGGGGAGGAGCCCTTGTTAGAGCAAGGCTTAATGGTGTCTATTGCAGGTATTGCCGCAGGCTTGCGGAATACTGGCTAGAGAGGAAAGGGGCGATGACAAATAGAAATAATAACTTCTCTCAAATGTCACCGCCCCCCTTTTTTGGTGAACCTATCTAAATTGTGACCTCATCAAATTTGGGCCCTAACCTAAATAGAGCCATCCCCTTAACTATTCTCTTGATCACATTCCCTGTATCAGCGGACTGAGTCCTCCTATCACATTTTTTGGCAATGCAACCCCTTGATTTTTAAAGAGACAGATATATTTTCAAGGGACCAAGGGAATGCCAAAAAAAGTTAAGGAAAGTCTCATTATGTCAGCCAACAAAACCTCCTACCATCTCAATATATTATTTTAACTATAAAATTGAAGAGCTTGTCCTTCGTGTTCCTCGAACAAGGAGCCAACGTGATATAGTGTCCGAGTCTGAATACTTCACTGTTAGCTAACCAATTGGCGGAGATGTCTAGCAATGAAAAAGCTATTTTTTTGATAGTAACGTTATTTTTCGTCGCACTGTTTCATTCGCCACTTTATGCTCAGCCCACCTGCAAGACGGAATCAATTCCTAAGTTGCCTGATGTCGATATCACCTCTGTTGTAATGGAACCTCAACCTGTTCCTCACTGCAAAGTTTCGGGCGTAATCGGCCCGATAGAGCAGGAACTGATCGAGCCTTCCTATCTTGAGATGTGTGACGAACTGGATGGGATCAAAGACGGTATATTGAACGATCCAAGAGATTGTAAATTTGATGTGGCAAGCTTGTTGTGTAAGGGCGCGAAAACCGACAGCTACCTCAGCAGTGATCAGCTTGCTGCGGTAAAAACGGTGTACGAAGGGCCGAAAGATGCGCAGGGCAATAAACTGGACAGTGGCTTCGCCTTTGGCGGTGAAAATTCCGCAAGAGGCTGGCCTCGCTGGTTGACGGGTGGTTTGAAATTTCAGACTGATCTTGATGAATTCCAGGACGGAATCGACGTTGGAGATAATGCCGCGCCGGTAGCACCCAGTACGCATTTTGCTTTTGGCAACGGCGTGATGAAATACTTTGTTTATAATGATCCCGACTGGTCATACAAAAACTATAGTTTTGAAAACTTTCAAAAAGACGTAGAACTGGCTGCAAGCACACTGAATGCCAACAATCCTGATCTGTCGGCGTTTCGCAAGCGCGGTGGAAAACTATTGATGTTCACTGGCTGGTCGGATTCTGCGATTACTCCGCTGGGAACTATCGCTTATTATGAAGACGTGCTGGCACATGATAAAACCGCCGCTGATGATACGTGCTTGTTTATGATGCCGGGAGTAGAACATTGCGCTGGTGGTCCTGGCCCATCATTTACGAATTATCTGGATGAGATCGACAAGTGGGTGGTATCAGGTAAGGCACCAGAACAAGCCCCCGCCTATTGGCTCGATGAAAAATTTAAGCCAAACGGCTCAAGACTTTTATGTGCTTACCCCAAAGTCGCCAAGTACGATGGCAAAGGGGATACGCGCGACGCATAGAGTTTTACTTGCACCGCGCCTCAATAACCATCCGGCGGAGATGTTTGCATGCCCGGCAGTCAAAGTATGTGATTGTGGTGATGCCCAACTGGAGATTAGCTAGGGCGTGGAGGCTATCAACAGCTAACAAGCACTCCAGCCTACGCCAAAAAAACAGCGCGGCTGATGCTTGGCGTTAGAGGTAAATAGATAAATAATGAGTACATAGGCTTGGTTTATGGGAATCAGGTTTATGAAGAGTACCAAGAAGGCCAAGAACTCAAAGCATATATAAAATTTGTTAGAGATGATGGAAAGATAGATGTTTCCTTTCAGCCGAAAAAAAACAGGCTGGTTTTTTCTACTACTGGCAAAATTATAGATAAAGGGATAGAGCTTGTTAAATAAACACAGAGAGAGAAAGCTCTAACCAATCACTGAACGGAACTGGACTGCATTCCACGCTCTTCGTGCGTTAATGCAGACCTTAAACTAAAGCGTTAGGCCCTTTTAAAATTTCACACTTTATTTTAAGAACAGGAGAAAATTGTGAGCAACAATGTGCCAAATGTTACATTTAAAATTCGTGCCCGTGGTGAAAGCATTGGCGGGAAAAACCCATTTCGCTGGCATGATGTTTCAACGGCAGACATATTCCCGGGTAAAAGTGTCATTATATTTTCACTGCCGGCTGCATTTACGCCGACGTCCTCTAGTGCTCATTTGCCTGGCTATGAAGCCAAGTATGATGAACTGAAATCACTAGGTATTGATGAAGTGTACTGCTTGAGCATTAATTCTCCCTTTACCATGCTTCAGTGGGCGAAAAATTTAGGTATTAATAATGTAAAAATGTTACCTGACGCACATGCAGATTTTACTCAGTTGATGGGCATGTTGGTTAAAAAGGGGGACGGTAAAATGTCATGGCGTTATTCTGCCCATGTCGTTAATGGGGAAATAAAAAAAATATTTTCTGAAGCAGGGATGATGGATGATTGCCCAGATGACCCATTTGAGTGTAGTGATGTTGACACAATGATTTCTCATCTAAAGAAATAGAACATCACTTATAGGATGTTTACAGAAACAGTTTCAGGTGAATAGCCTAACACGGCAAATTCAGCAGACCCATTTCCGCGGTGTTTCGTTTGTGGCTAACACCACAATCACCCCCCACTATATGGACGGCTGATTTGCGACGTTAAAAAAACTATTCAGCCCGCAAGGCATCAATAGGGCTTAGCGCCGTTGCATTCAATGCCGGTCTTACACCGGCAATTAATCCAATGACCATCGAAACTAATAGTGCCACGGTGACAATTTCCGGCTTCATTGCGATAGGTAGTGCTGGTAGAAACAGCTGTAGCAAGATCAACAATAACCCAATGATCAGCACCCCCACTAAACCACCAATCAAACCCAGTAACACCGCCTCACCGAGAAACATATTACGCACCTGACTGCGGGTACAACCCAGCGCCCGTAATAACCCTACCTCGCTGGTTCGTTCGGTGACGGTAATCATCAGAATAGTGGCGATACCTACAGCCCCGACGAGTAGAGAAATGGCGCCCAGCCCGCCACCTGCGTATTTAAGAATTTGCAGAATGTTATCCATGGTTTCCATCATCTGATCCTGCGTTATCAGGGTGAAATCTTCAAAACCATGTCGATCGATCAACAACTTTCTTATCCGCTCGCTCAACGTTGCGGTGGCCACTGCAGGGCTGTAGAAGATATCTATCTCCATGAGGCTCTCGCGATTAAAAAGCTGTAGCCCCTTGTTAGCCGGAATATAAATCATGTCGTCCAGATCAGTACCGAGAAACTGCCCCTTGGGTGCTATCACGCCGATCACGCGAAAGCGGTTGCCGCCAATATGTACAAACTCACCCAGCGGATTACTGTGACCAAATAGCTCCTGTTTTAAGGTGCTACCCAGTACCGCAAATGCACGTGCTCGGTACAAATCCTCGTCGGGCAAAAAGCTCCCCTGCGCTATATCAAGCTTCCAGGCCTTATCGGCCAATGCACCGACACCAGCCACATCGGTATAACGACCGCGCCCCCCCACCTTAATCTGGGCTGTGCCCATGACCACTGGCACCACTTCCTGTACGCCGGGTATACGAGCCAAGACTTCGGCATCACTCAACGATAAGGGGCGAGTGGTATTAAGAATGCCGCTCAAACCAAAGGTTTCTGTTTTGCCGGGTGTAATGGCAATGATATGACTACCAAACTGAGTAAATTCCTGAATAACAAATAGGCGTAGTCCTTCTCCGAGAGAACTCAACAACACCATGGCCGCGATACCAATAGAAAAGCCAGCAATGGTGAGCAGCGAACGAACCCGTTGCATCCACAGTGCCCAGAGCACCCACCGAAGATAATCCATAAACTTCATCAGGCCTCCCCTCTCAATGCCAACACGGGATCAAGCGCCGCTGCCCTACGTGCCGGTAATAGAGAAAAGACTAAGCCGGAGATCAGTGCCGTGCCCACTGCTGCGGGAATCGACCACCAGGGTGCCGCCAGAGGGAAAACAGGCCAGAGGCGCGCCACCACCATCACCACCGCCCAAGAAAAGATGACCCCAGCCAACGAGCCCATGCTAACGAGCATCAGTGATTCACCCAGAAACAACTGTCGCACTTGGCTACTACTAGCCCCGAGGGCTTTGAGTAGGCCAATTTCCCGCTTCCGCTGACTGACGGAAATTAAACTGAGGTTCATGATAAGGATACCCGCCACCACTAAACTAATGGCGGCAATGGCGGCAATGGCTAACGTCAGCGTGGTAAGAATATTGTCAAATGCGGCCAGCATGGAGTCCTGACTGATGATGGTGACATCTTCATCACCTTCATGTCGCTCACGAATAATTTCCATGATTTTGGCTTCTGTGCGAGAGAAGTCTGCATTGCCTGCTAGCTCTATCAACACTCTGAACAGTCCCGGCGTATTGAACATCTGCTCTGCTGTTCTTACCGGAACAATAATCATATCACGCAGATCGAGCCCCAAAGATTCTCCCCGTTCGACTAAGACACCAATCACCCGCATTCGGCGATCACCGGCCCTGACCCACTCACCTATGGCTCGGCCATGACCAAATAATTCCTGCTTTAGCTTTGAACCCAGAACACAAACAGCCATGGCATCGGTGCGGGTTCGGTCAGGCAGTATTTTTCCCTGTGCCACCTCAAGCTGACGTACCTGAAAAATTTCCGGCGTACTACCCAGTACAATCACCTCCCGAGAAAGGCTACCCACAGAAACTGACACCGTACCAGCAATGATAGGAGCCACTGCTTTAATTGAGGGAATACGCGATAACGCTTGAGCATCCTCTAACGTCAGGTCTCTGGGAGCAGTACCGTAGATTGGTGGAGAGCCGCCGGTAGTTTCTTTGCGACCCGGCAATACAATCAACAACTGGTTACCTAGTGCAGAAAATTCGCGATCCACATAACGGCGAGCGCCCTCACCCAGGCTGGTCAGCAAAATAACGGAAGCTACGCCAAGGCCCACTGCCAACAACAGCAATCCGGTACGCACCCGGTGCCGAATAAATATCTGCCAATTAAAGCGTATCTGATCTGGCAGGTGCATGTTCAGTACTCGAATCAGTTTCAATCATTCCGTCGACCATACGAATCTGTCGCTTGGCGCGTCGACCCAGATTGTGGTCATGGGTGACAATCATTAGAGTGATACCTTCACGGTTAAGATTTTCCAGTACCTCTATCACCTCTTGACCGGAGGCCTGATCCAGATTTCCCGTGGGTTCATCGGCCAGTAAAATACGCGGTTTCATCACAATAGCTCGCGCAATGGCCACCCGCTGTAGCTGTCCACCAGAGAGTTGATTAGGCCGATGCTGGGCCCAATCTGCCAGCCCAACTTGGGACAACACCGCCATTGCCACTTTACGCCGCGCCTTTAATGCCACACCTGCGAGCATCATCGGCAATTCAATGTTCTCCAGCGTGGTGAGGCGGTTGATTAAATGAAATGACTGGAAGATAAAACCAATGTGTTCGCCTCGTAATTTTGCCCGCTGTTCCTCAGGTAATGTCTCGGTTTTTTCGCCATTCAGAAGGTAACTGCCGCTGTCAGGCCGGTCCAGCAAACCGAGCATATTGAGCAGCGTGGATTTGCCCGATCCTGACGGACCCATCACTGACAGGTACTCCCCTTTTTGAACGCTTAGTGACACATCACGAAGTGCTCGAAGTGGGGATTCACCCACTTGATATGTTTTATTGACGTCACATAATTCAATCATCTTCGTTCAATCATCTTCAACAGTGCCGATTTCTACTCTGGCGCCTTCAACCACACCGGCACTACCAACATTACTGACAATCTTTTCAGCTTCTATCAAGCCACTGTTAATTTCGGTATAACGCCAATTGGAGAGTCCTTTTTCAATCGCCTTTCGCTGTAGATACCCGCTGTCATCCACCACGAGAACATAGCCATCATCCACCACCAATTCCGAAGGAATACGCAACACGTCACCATGGGTATCGAGAATAATTTCCATATCGGCGCTGTAACCTGCTAATAACTTCACTCCCTCAGCCAACCCATCCAGTTCAGCCTCAACCTCAACGGTGCGAGCCTGTTTTTCAAAATCCATAATATAGGGGGATATTCGCCGAATTTTTGCTGGAAAAATCTGCCCTCGAAAGGCATCCAGTGTGACGCGCACCGTGACGCCAATGGAAATATCTGACGCATCCACCTCATCAATAGGTGCGCTGATGTAGTGGCAGCGATCCGTGAGTAAATCGATGGCCGGTGGCGTAGCCACACCGGGTGGAGATGGCGTAGAAAATTCACCAATCTCACCCGTCACCTCGGCAACTGAGCCGGCAAACGGTGCTCGTAAATAGGTTTGCTCCAGTACGGCACTGGCAGCAGCCACGGTTGAGTTGGCTTGAACCTCACGGGCCTTGGCTGCTTCACAGCCAGCGGCACTTGCCTCAGCACGCGATTTGGCGACATCTGCCGACTCTTTAGATACAAGATTTTTCTTGGCCAAATTGGTCAGGCGACGAGATTCTCTCATGTCCGACTCAGCGGCAATACAGACGCTTTGCTTCTCTTTCATAGCTGACAGTTCTGAAGCCTTGGTCACTTCCAGCTGAGCAACACGATCCTTATTCCAAAGTGCCATTAATAGCTGGCCAGCCTCTACACGGTCACCCTCTTTTACGTAGAGCGCGGCAATCTGACCACCTATAGGTAAAGACAAACGTGATCGCTGACAGGCCTTTACAGTCCCAGCTCGGGTATTGGCAACAGTTCGCTCAACGATACCTCGTTCTACCGTCACCACAGATACCATCACCGGCTCCGGACGTGACCAGTAATAAAATAACCCCACCAATACAACCGCAGCTATAGCACTGACAATCCATTTTTTCATACGCATAAGATTCCCAAATTCCCCTGCAAAAGAAACTATCTTCTAGCCTCTTGTTAACTGTCTTCTCTCTCAGATTTTCTGAACCATCTCTTTTTAGCATAGCTTCTACATCGAAGATAACAGCTTGATGTACATCTAAAAAGAACTGAGTTGATACACGTTATCGCCAGAGAAGCGATAATTGTGATGAGGAAGGGAGAGATTAGGTTTTACTGATAGTTAAAGTGGAGGTCAGGCTGAGGCATGGAAAACCAAAAAACGCCCCGAAGAGCGTTTTTTTATCTGGTTACTGACTTAAGACACTAGAGGCTGTCAGACGCCTCAAGAAAGGGGCCATCTACACAAAGCCTGCGGCCATCAGGGGTAGCGCAGGCACCACAAAGCCCAATTCCACATTTCGTCAGGTAATCGATGGCGCTGAATATTTGCTCGTCCCGGCAGAATTCCCGCTCCACAGCAATGGCCGCATGAACCATAGGCTCCGGCCCGCAGTTGTAGAACACCACATTGTCCAGCTCAGCCGGTGACAGCCCTTGTAAGCGCTCTCGAAGCATATCTGTAACAAAGCCTTGATAACCCTCACTGCCATCATCGGTAGCCACATGAACATCGGCAATTTTTTTGCACTCATCCAAAAAATAGAGCCGGTCACGACTACGGGCACCGGTAAACACCTCGGTATTTTCGAAATCGCGAGCAATCTGGTAGACCGCCGCCAAGCCCGTCCCTCCACTGACAGCCATGATCTTCGCACCATCGTGAGGCGCCACTGGGATGCCATGAGGGCCTCGGACATAGGCCTCTGTACCCGGTACCATCGTCATTAAGTGATGGGTAAAGATGCCTACGTCAATAACGACCAGAGAAAACGGATCATCGGTCAGTGCGGAGAAGGGTTTCTCTCCCAACCCGGGAATCCACAAGAAAATAAACTCACCAGCCTGAACATTCACTTTTCGATCAAAAGTGAGGATACAGATATCATCCGTGACCCGTTCATTAGTGACTAATGTGACCGGACGGAATTGCATATCCACATCGTATCGAATCAGGTTTTCTGCCTGATTCTTCTGGTATTCAATATCTCGCTGCAAGGTTTGAAAATAGTCACGCATTTCATCGGTGGTCAGGCCGATTAGAGCAGACCCGATGCCTACAATGTCAGCCCCGGCATCAGCATAGGCTCGTACATCATCAGCACTGCTCGCACCACCACAACCGATAATAGGACAATCAACAGCGGCGGCGATTTCGCGTACACACTTCAGGCCAATAGGCAGCACACCCTTGCCAGACATGCCACCTGAACCGTTGCTGAGCACCGGATGACCATGGGCAGAGGTATATCCGGGACCTAGGGTATTAATCGCACACAACCCATCGGCACCAGCTTCAATCGCCGCTTTAGCAATCTCTGAAATGTTGTCAGTATTAGGGGTCAATTTTAAAATAACCGGAATATCCACCACCGCTTTTACCGCCGCAGTGATTTCTTTTACTAGCCCGGGGTCCTGCCCCATTGCCATACCATATCCTTTGGCATGAGGGCATGACAGATTGAGCTCAAGACCATCTGAAACAGGCGCGAGAATTTTGGCCACCTCAACAAATTCTTCCACACTGCCACCAAAAATTGAGGTGAGGAGGAAACGATCTTCTGGCACGTTTAATGTGGCCAGTGACTCGGCCAGTTGTTTTGCCCCTGGGTTGGTCAAGCCAACTGCGTTCACAAAGCAACCCGGCGCATATTGACTAATCACTGGCTCGCGATAACCAGCTCTTGGCTCGAGGCCAACGCTCTTGGTGGTCAGCACGCCCACTTCAGGAATGGTATCGAAAATATGCTGAATAATTGAGGTGGCTGTTGAGACAATCCCGGAGGGAATAGTAAACGGCGACGTAATCGTCTTACCGAAGAACTGTTGACTAGAGGGCTTGCTGCTGAAGGACGCTTTTTTCGACATGTAGATTATATGACCTAGAAAGTGATTAGGGTGTGTGTTGAGTATAGGTAAGGTGCTGAAGGATAAACGTCCTACGACCTGAAATCCACCGGATTAATGGATAACAAGGGCTTCGGATAACAGCGTTATCAAGGATTTCCTATGCGCCGATCAAAATGACCATTACCCCTTGATTATTCGGGAGGATTAACCAACTCTCCATAGTGGAACAGTCGGTAGCTTCCGGGCTCAATTTTCTGCCAGGCTTCATTGCAGGTCAGCGGCTGAGTAGCAATGACCGTCACCACATCATTGGGGGTCGTTTCCTGCTTAAAGTCGACAACCATATCTTCATCCACCAACCGCGCTTCGCCAAAGGGTGCTCGGCGAGTAATCCAGTGTAGATTATTACTGCAATACGCCATCACATAGGCACCATCTGTCAGCAACATATTGTATACACCCAGATTGTTGAGCTGTTCTGCTAGTTCGGCGATATAGCAAAATACGTCAGGCATATTATCCGAGGTGGATGGGTATCGGGCTCTTAGCTGACTAAGCACCCAGCAGAAGGCATGTTCACTGTCAGTCTCGCCAACAGGTGTATAAAAACCAGTATCCAGATTCTCAATATTCTCAAGCTGGCCGTTGTGTGCAAAGGTCCAGTTGCGCCCCCACAACTCTCGGGTAAAGGGGTGTGTATTTTCCAGACTGACACAGCCACGATTGGCTTGGCGGATGTGACTAATGACAGAACAGCTCTTGATCGGGTAATTCACCACCATCTGGGCAATGCTGGATTCAGAGGACGGGTTCGGGTCTTTGAAGGAACGACATCCTTTGCCCTCATAAAAAGTAATGCCCCAACCATCCGCATGGGGGCCCGTTTTACCGCCACGCTGGATCAATCCTGTAAAGCTGAAGCATATGTCCGTGGGAACATTGGCACTCATCCCTAACAGTTCACACATACAGACTCTCTAGTTAATGGTTTCTACTTAATGATCTCAGGTGGTCCGGAGTGAAAATGAAACTCACTGTCTGGCATCTCAATTAATAGCTGCTCCTGCTCACGAATGACTGCAATTCTTTCACCAATTGATTGCCCTCCAGCTGCCTTCTTAGCCAGAGAAAGGTAATCCCGATAGTGACGCCCCTCAGATTTAAGCAAAGATAGGTAAAACTGCTTCAATTCGTCATCAAGGAACGGGGCTAGCGTGGCAAATCGCTCACAGGATCGCGCCTCGATAAAGGCGCCAACGATTAATGTATCTATCAGCTTAGCTGGCTCGTGAGTTCTAACCTTTTTTCTCAATCCTGCAGCATAACGAGAGGCGTTGATATTGCGGTATTCTATTCCTCGCGCCGCCATGAGGGCGATCACCTGCTCGAAGTGGCGCATCTCCTCCCGCGCCAGCTTTGACATTTTATTGAGTAATTCAAAGTCATCCACATAGCGATAAATAAGATTAATCGCCGTACTAGCAGCCTTCTTTTCGCAGTTAGCATGGTCAATCAAGAGGATATCTTGATTCTGCAGAGCGACTTCAATCCAAGTGTCGGGTGTTTTACAGGGCAAAAACCCTTCGATTTCTTCAAGTGAAGATACTGCCACGAGGTTTAATCCTTACTTTAAGATGATACCAGTGCCTAGGATGATGCTAGTTCTTTGCTAACCGACAGATCCATATTGTGAACAATCGGACGAGAGGCGACTGTTTTCTGCCAATCTGTCAGTCCCACAACCTCATCCATCACATCCCAACCACAGAGGGACTTCATGGTTTTTTCCACAAAACCAAAGGTATGGTAGGCAACAATATCCGCATAGGTGAACAACTCCCCCGCTAGGTAGGGCTGAAATTTTGCCAGCCGTGCCAAGGCTGCCAAACCTTTCGCTATCTGCGGCTTAATCTCATCAATGATCTGGTCATGATTTCCACCCGCTGTATTCACCGTTGCTTTAAGGCGGCTGACTGGATGTTCAATATAGAGTTCACAAACCCTCATCAACTCACGCACCTTCGCTCGTTCAAAGGGATCGTCAGGAAACAATGGAATTTCGGGGTTAACCTCTTCCAGAAACTCCATAATTGCCATGGTTTCAGACAAAAATCCTTCCCGAGCTTCGAGGCATGGGATCTTACCCATAGGGCTCATGGTTAGGTATTGTGATTCTTGGCTAGGAGACGTTCGAATTTCGTCGAACTCGAACCCTTTTTCGAGCAGAGCCAGTTTGGTCATATTGTAGTAATTACTGGCGTGTAAACCGTAGAGTTTAAGCATGCCCGTCACCCCCAGAAAGCCCTATTAACAGTGATTATCGTTGATGGAAGTGTAACAGAGAATTTACCCAGTGAATGGGAGCTATCAACCTGAGTTACATTAACTTGTGAGTTCAATTGTAGTAATATACGCGGCCCTTGGGCTGAGTGCCCAACCAGAATACTGGCATCGGCGACCTGTCTCCGATAGCCCCAACAGCCCGCAATCCCATCGGATTCGGTAACGTAAAACCATATAAGGATGCAGACTATGCTTGAAGCCTATCGCCAACATGTAGCGGAACGTGCAGCAGAACAAATTCCCCCAAAACCCCTGACGCCAGAATGGACAGCGGCTTTGGCAGAACTGTTGAAAAACCCACCAGCAGGCGAAGAAGCATTCCTGCTGGACCTGATTGCCAATCGCGTACCGCCCGGTGTTGATGAAGCGGCTTACGTAAAAGCAGGGTTTCTCAGTGCTATCGTTAACGGCGAAGCCTCTTCGCCATTAATTGACCGCAGTGCGGCTGTTAAATTACTTGGCAATATGCATGGCGGCTACAACGTTGCGACCTTGGTTGAGCTTCTCGATGATGCAGAGCTTGCAGAACAAGCTGCCAAGGAACTGAAAGGCACCTTACTAGTGTTTGATGCCTTCCACGATGTGGCTGAAAAAGCCGATGCTGGTAACGCTAACGCAAAAGCAGTCATGCAATCCTGGGCTGATGGTGAATGGTTCACCACCAATGATGCGGTTCCAGAAAGTATCAAAACAATCGTTTATAAGGTTACCGGCGAAATCAATACCGATGATCTGTCTCCTGCACCCGATGCCTGGAGCCGCCCAGACATTCCTCTTCACGCACGTGCCGCTTTCAAAATGACCCGTGATGGTATTACGCCAGATGAGCACGGCGTTGTTGGTCCAATGGGCGCAATCGACGAAATGAAAGCCAAAGGACTACCTGTTACCTTTGTAGGTGATGTTGTGGGCACTGGCTCTTCACGTAAATCGGCTACCAATTCGGTACTGTGGTTCTTCGGTGAAGACATGCCTGGCGTACCAAATAAGCGTTCTGGCGGTATCTGTATTGGTAGTAAAGTAGCGCCTATCTTCTTCAACACCATGGAAGATGCTGGTGCACTGGTATTTGAAGCACCTGTCGACAAGATCAATTATGGCGATGTGATTGAAATTCGCCCCTACGACGGAAAAATTCTCAGCGAATCCGGTGAAGTACTCTCCGAATTCGAGCTCAAATCAGATGTGCTTCTCGATGAAGTACAAGCTGATGGCCGTATCAACCTGATCATCGGTCGCGGCCTGACCCAACGCGCCCGCGAGCACATGGGCCTACCTGCTTCTGACCTATTCCGTCAGCCCACCCAACCAGAAGATACTGGCAAGGGATATACTCTGGCGCAGAAAATGGTTGGTAAAGCCTGTGGTGTTGAGGGTATTCGTCCCGGCACTTATTGCGAGCCTACAATGACCACTGTGGGCTCTCAGGACACCACTGGTCCAATGACCCGTGATGAACTGAAAGATCTGGCTTGCCTCGGCTTCTCTGCCGACCTGACCATGCAGTCTTTCTGTCACACTGCGGCTTATCCCAAGCCTGTGGATATCGACACTCAACACACCCTGCCTGATTTCATCATGAACCGTGGTGGTGTTTCTCTCCGCCCAGGTGATGGCATTATTCACAGCTGGTTAAACCGCATGTTGCTCCCTGACACAGTGGGCACTGGTGGCGATTCACATACTCGCTTCCCTATGGGCATTTCATTCCCCGGCGGTTCCGGTCTGGTTGCTTTCGCTGCCGCCACTGGTGTGATGCCACTAGATATGCCTGAATCTGTTCTGGTTCGCTTTAAAGGCGAAATGCAGCCCGGCATTACCCTTCGCGACCTAGTTCACGCTATCCCTTACTACGGCATTAAAGAAGGCCTGCTGACCGTTGAGAAAAAAGGTAAGAAAAACTTCTTCTCAGGACGCGTTCTGGAAATTGAAGGCCTGAACAAACTCAGTGTTGAACAAGCATTTGAATTGTCTGATGCTTCCGCAGAGCGTTCAGCTGCTGGTTGTACCATCAAGATGAGCGAAGATTCCGTGGCTGAATACCTCAGCTCGAATGTCACCCTGCTACGCTGGATGATTTCTGAAGGCTACGGCGATGTTCGTACACTGGATCGTCGCATCAGAAAAATGGAAGAGTGGTTAGCTAACCCATCCTTGATGGAAGCTGATGCCGATGCTGAGTATGCTGCTGTTATCGAAATTGATTTGGCTGAAATTAAAGAACCTATCGTTTGCTGCCCTAACGATCCAGACGATGCCAAGTTATTGTCAGATGTTGCCGGCAGCAATATCGATGAAGTCTTTATCGGTTCATGTATGACCAATATTGGTCATTTCCGCGCTGCAGGCAAACTGCTTGACGAAGCTGATAAAGTGAACTCTCGATTCTGGATCTGCCCTCCCACGCGTATGGATCAACATACACTGATGGAAGAAGGCTACTACAATATCTACGGCAAAGTCGGCGCTCGTACTGAAATGCCAGGCTGCTCACTGTGTATGGGTAACCAGGCACGTGTGGAAGCAGGTGCAACCGTTATATCCACCTCAACTCGCAACTTCCCCAATCGCCTGGGTGATGGCGCCAACGTATATCTCGGATCAGCTGAACTAGCATCAGTGAGTGGTATTCTTGGACGCTTACCAACACCGGCAGAGTATTTAGAATATGCGAGCAAAATAGACTCTATGTCTGACGAGATCTATCGCTACATGAACTTTGACCAAATCGAATCCTTCCAAAAGGGTGCCGATGAAGGAAAACGCATTGCAGCACAAGAAATCGTCAATGTTACCTAATTAATTAGGTAACATTGAGTAAAAAGGCCCCGCCAGCGCGGGGCCTTTTTTATTTCTGAATTATTTATATGAGGGCTGTAAATCATTAGCCATAGGCCCTGTTTTTAGGTTGCCTATTCTAATCTGCTATGACTAAATTGGCCGCTATCTGTCTTAGCAGTCGAGCAGTCCTAATATGCATTATCACTTGTACGATCTATACCGCCAATCACTGGCTCCCGTAAACACCACCTTAGATCTAGTTCACGATATTGTCGCACACGAAAAATTTCCACTGTCCAAAACACGCTATGGACGGTTCCGCAGAGCTGCCCTAGAGACCACTATTCGTCTGCTCAAGCACTACCCAAAACAGGGCTTTGAGTACGAACCCGTCACCATTGATGATAAAACTTACCCTGTCATCGAAGAGGTGATGATAGAAAAACCATTCTGTAACCTGTTACGTTTTCGCCGCGAAGGCTTGCCTGATGATGCGCCTAAATTACTCTGTGTGGCTGCTCTCTCAGGCCACCATGCTACTCTGGCACGAGAAACATTCGGGGAATTCCTAAAAGACCATGACGTCTACGTAACAGATTGGCTCGATGCTCGAGATGTCCCTCTCTCAGAAGGAAAGTTTGGTTACGAAGAATACGTTAGTTATATCATCGAGTTTACTGAGTATTTGGGACCTAATAATCACCTGTTTGCCATCTGCCAGGCAGCCGTGCCAGCATTAACCGCTGTTAGTTATATGGCCAAGCACAATAATCCAGCTCGCCCCAAGTCACTAACTATGATGGCTGGGCCCATTGATATCAGGGTCAACCCTAGCGAATTCTCCAAGAAAGCCGCTAAGATCTCGGCAACAATGCTAAAGCGCTTTGCCATTCACAAGGTGCCATCCCGGTACGATGGTGCTGGCCGCCGGGTCTATCCTGGGACCATGCAGCTCGGTGGTTTCATGTCTATGAACATGAAGTCTCACTTTGAAAAACACATTCAATTCTTCAGGGATATTGTCCAGGGCAATGTTGATGATGCGAATAAACACCGTGACTTCTATGATGAATATATGGCAATCCTCGATATGGATGCCGACTTTTATTTGGAAACCATGGATCGTATTTTCCTAGACCAGCATTTACCCAAAGGATTAATGACGTATCAGGGTGAAACCATCAACTGCAGTGATATTACCGATGTCGCCATGCTTGCCCTGGAGGGTGAAAACGATGACATGATCAGCCTTGGTCAGACCGAAGCTGCTCTTCATTTGTGCGACAACCTGCCTAAGAACATGAAAAAATACTACATTCAAAAAGGCGTTGGGCATTACGGTATTTTTAATGGTAGTAAATACCGTAATGAAGTTGCTCCCAAGATCAAGGACTGGATCAAGAAGCATCACGACCCGTCAGGACCCATTTTGATAGAGCAATAGCTCCAGTGAATAAAAAAAGGCCGACAAATGTCGGCCTTTTTATTCACATAATGAATCATCACGCTTAGCGCTTATCTTTGACGCTATCTATCCGTCCCTCGATCCACCCTTCTCTCTGTTTTCAACGTCCGCTTCGCTGTTTGTCCTTAAACGCCAGTTTCTCCTTCTTGCGGCTTAAGGCTTGCCCTTCCATTGAAGAACCAATATGCGCCTCCCCTCTTTGCTTAGCCAAATCCATTTGCCGTTCTCGATCAGCATAGCGCTTTATTTGTTCATGGCTGTGCTTATCGTAGCAATGATGGCAGCTTACCCCTTTTTGGTAATGGGTATTTTGTTTATCTTCCTCCGTTATAGGCATACGGCAGCCATGGCACTGGTCATAGTGACCTTTTTCAAGCTGGTGATTCACGGTGACTCGGTTGTCGAAAACAAAACACTCGCCTTGCCACATTGATGCCTGCTCAGGCACCTGTTCAAGATAATTGAGAATACCTCCTTTCAGGTGGTAAACCTCCTCAAAACCCTGTTGCTTTAAATAGGCGGTGGATTTCTCACAGCGAATGCCTCCGGTGCAAAACATAGCCACTTTTTTCTGCTTTTCTGGATTCAATGTTTTAGAAACGTAATCAGGAAATTCTCGAAACGTTTCTGTCTCAGGGTTCACTGCATGTTCAAAGGTGCCGATCTCAACTTCATATTGATTCCGGGTATCCAGCAACAATACATCGGGGTCGCTAATGAGTGCATTCCAGTCACGGGGCTCAACATAGGTGCCGACTATGTCATTAGGGTCAATGTCTGCCACCCCCATTGTCACGATCTCATTTTTTAGCTTTACCTTGGTTCGGTAGAAAGGGTTGTCTTTGACATAGGATTCTTTGACGTCCAGGCCAGAGAAGCGCCGGTCTTTTTCCAACCAAGCTAGGACGCTATCAATGCCCTGCCTGGAACCGGCAATAGTGCCATTAATGCCTTCTGGGGCAAGCAGCAACGTACCCTTCACACCCTCTTCCGACATAAGGCTGTGAAGAGGCAATCGAAACGCCTCAAAATCAGGGAATTTGGCAAAACGGTAAAGTGCAGCAACCACTACACCATAGGGGAACTCAGTCATATATCTTCCTCATTGCAACCGGAACGTAAAACCGGGGCAAGGTATTAGGGGCCGTGTCCAGAGTGTAATGTCTACGACACCCTGTGGCGCGCATTTTAGGGACATGCGTCCCTGCACTCAAGAGAACAGTAAAATCATAGGGTCCTTTTTTTGATTCTTAATATTGAGTTCAAAATCGGTACTCACTGACTATCGAATTATTTCCGCTCCTAACGTTAGGCCTACCCTAGAAAACCCCATGAAATCCTCCAACTCCACAGTCTCACCATGCCGAGCTATAACACGACTTAATTATAAAAATGGGCTCGCTACATAAATGCTCAACATCTGTGTAAAATTGCCGTCCATTTGATTTCAGGTGTCGACAATGACGGAGCTGCTGTCACCCGCAGGAACGCTCAAGAACATGCGTTATGCCTTCGCATATGGTGCAGATGCTGTTTATGCAGGCCAACCCCGCTATAGCCTGCGTGTGCGAAACAATGAGTTCAATCACCTGGATGTGATGGCTGGAGCTATTGCAGAAGCCCATGCCCAAAACAAGCAGTTCTATATCGCCAGCAATATCTCCCCACACAACGATAAAATCAGAAGCTATCTGCGCGATATGGCAGCAGTTATTGAGATGCAGCCCGATGCACTGATCATGTCTGACCCGGGTCTGATCATGATGGTGAGAGAAAAGTGGCCAGAGATGCCGATTCACTTATCGGTACAGGCCAATGCTACCAACTATGCCACTGTGAAGTTCTGGCACACCCAAGGTATTGTCCGCACTATCTTATCCCGTGAACTGGGATTGAATGAAATCGAGGAAATTCGTCAACATTGCCCAGAAATGGAACTTGAAGTCTTCGTCCACGGCTCACTCTGTATCACCTACTCAGGCCGCTGCCTACTGTCTGGTTATATGAATCATAGAGACCCAAACCAAGGCGCCTGCACCAATGCCTGCCGGTGGAAATACAATGCAGAAGACGCAACTCAAACTGAGACTGGCGACATTGTTCCCACCAAAATGGGCGTCGTTTCTTTAAAAATTGAAGGGCGTACAAAGTCCCACTACTATGCCGCTCGTACCGCTCAAGTCTATCGTCGCGCCATTGATAATGCTGAGGCAGGCAAACCCTTCGATGTGAACATGATGGTGGAGTTGGATCATCTGGCCAGCCGAGGCTACACCGAAGGGTTCTACCGACGCCACGTTCCTCAGGAAACCCAAAACTATACTCAGAGCGCATCCCGCAACCCTAATCAGCAGTTTGTCGGTGAGATCAATGCGGTTGAAGCTGACAAGGGCTGGCTCACCGTAGATGTTAAAAACCGCTTTGAACACGGGGACACCATCGAACTCATCACCCCTAACGGTAATATGACATTCAATCTCGAGGCACTGGAAAACCTGAAAGGCGACAAAATGGATGCTGCACCCGGCTCTGGGCACATTGTTCGCATCCCACTACCTGACGGCATCTCATTACCAGAAGATGGCGGCTATGCCATGCTAATGCGCTATATGTGAACACCCTTTTTACACTTTCTTGTTACACTCAGAGGACGTTACAAATAAGGGGGAACCATGGCTAGAATTGCTCTTCTGTTGGCTATTATCATCTTGGGCTACCTATTCTGGAAAAAGCTGAATAGCTGCCCCCCTAAACAGCGGCAAAAGCTATTACTACGCAGCGGTTTCTTCTTACTGCTTATCGTTATCCTATTGTTAGTCGCCACAGGTCGTATCCACTGGATCGCGGTGGCAGTAACTGCCGCGCTTCCTGTCATTAAAATTCTGTTCAACCTATTGCTACGTGCTATCCCTTTCTTGCAGGTATGGTTGAGAAATCGCCAAACTCCAACGAAAAACACCCCCTCTACAAGCACGGGATTAACCGAAGAGGAGGCTTGGCAACTATTGGGCCTTCAACCTGGTGCCAGCAGAGAAGATATCATTCAGTCCCACAAACGGCTGATACAAAAACTTCACCCTGACAGAGGCGGAAACGATTATCTGGCCGCGAAGCTCAATGCCGCTAGGGATTTGTTATTAGGCCATTAACGATGGAGTTCATTGACCACAAAGACACAAGTAAAAGAGTCCTACTGGTCTGTCTATTTATTGAAGTCTCTATTCTACTATTCGACCTACTATTAAATTATTTTCAGTTAATCGAATCACCCTCTCTTCAAAAAATATTTAATGTTGCACATGAAGGAAGCCTTGGCACCTGGTTTTCAGTGGTACAGGCCGCTATCGCTGGTTTGGTTTTACTTGGTCTGCATCGGTTAACCTACACCCATCAATGGCGAACATGGGGTTGGCTTTTTTTAGCTCTTTTTTTCCTGTACATCTCAGCGGATGACGCCGCCAAAATCCACGAAAGGCTGGGAGACTATATAGGGCAATTAGCCGCCAGCGACGAAGGCTCTTGGTTGGGGCGGTTATCAGAGTTCTTCCCCTCCTATGCATGGCAATGGGTCTTTGCACCCTTTTTTGGGGCTATGGGTCTCTACTTGCTTCTCTTTCTTTGGTATCAACTGCAGGAAAGTCATTTACGACTGATAGTTCTCGCAGCCTTTGGGTGCTGGGCTGTAGCTGTTGGCATCGATTTTATCGAGGGTCGAGAGGATTTCTTTGAGTCTATAGCCATCACACTCGATGTAAAAAAATACACCATAAGTCACCCCTTCCTAATGGCTGAAGAGTTTTTGGAAATGTTTGGGACATCATTGTTCCTGTATTTATTTGTGAGACGCTTTCTAACCCTGCTTAATCTGCGAATTGAAACGAAATTCAATGACGCTATCCTTCCGCTCAATAATAGTCGCAACCCATAACGCTTAAGCCCGACCATCCCTTGTCAGTAACAAATGGATATACCGGCCCAACCACAGGTAAGGTTCTTTTTTCGAATACGCCAGCTCCATCTCAACCACCGACTCTGGCACGCCATTACCACCGCGTGTAGTGGTCACATAATCATGGAATACCCTCACTCCGCTGACCGCAAATACGGCCAACCCGGCATCATCCATCCATGCCCGAACCTGCTCAGGTAAAAGTGGGTTCCCGGGAGTTAAGCTGCCAGGATCAGGAATAAAGGTCTCCTGCTTCAACAAATTGAAGTTTCCACGGATTAAATTTCGGTATTCCAGCGAATGGCGATTGTAGTAGGTAAAAGAAAGCACAGCATCTTCAGAAAGAAAGTGTTTCAGTTGAATCACCAAATGTTCTGGATCCGCCAACCACTCTACGACCGCATGACAAAGCACCAGATCAAACTTACCCTCAATGTGATCAGTTAGTTCTTGGAACGGACAGTGATGCCAGATGATTTTATCCTCAACCCCAGATGCCGCTGCAGAGGACTTAGCAATAGACAGCATTTCACTGGAAATATCATTGACTACCACCTGGTGCCCAAGCTTTGCCAGTCGAATAGCCAACTGCCCGAGACCAGCACCAACATCCAGAACCTTAAGGGGTTTACCCCCATGAATTTGAGGAATCTGTTCCTCTAAGTCACGCCACAATACAGCCAGGCGGATATCGCCTTTTAAGCTTCCATAAACCTTTCGCTGAAACCGTTCAGCCAAATCATCAAAATTTCTATCTTCACTCATTTGATACTGCTTTTATTGTTGAACAGACCACAATGTATTCCTGCCACTAGGGTAACCACACCGTCATACAATGTCTCTGACAGAGTACAGACCACAGGTGTTTTTTGGCTTATAGGCACGTCTCCTCATGTTTATCTTCACAGCATTTTCCCCCATTACGCACGACATTTGGTTAAAGTCATGCTGAAGGAACGGCCCCATCTCCCTGACCTCTAATATATTGTATTTCTCCCTGCCATATGATAAAAATCCGGTTGCATAATTCGTGATTCAAAAACTAGAGCTTGTTGCTAAGCCTCACTCACCATGGGGTTAATAACGCGTCAGGTGTACAACTCTCACTCGACGCAATGTACATGAATATTTTCTATAATTAAGTAGATGGGTATGTCCAGTTGTTTCGAATTAAATAAAGATGCTGATGGTAAGCTCAGCTTTGCTCTTAAAGATGGCGAGGGAGAAACAATCCTCACCAGCAATCAACTCTATTTTTCTAGAGGTTCTGCTTTAGGTGGCATTGAGGCCGTGCAAAAAAACTGTGCACTGGATTACCGTTATGACAAAAAGGAGCTTAATGGAGGCCACTACTTCGACCTTCTGGCACCAAATGGTCACGTTGTTGCTACGAGCGTGAAACACGGCTCGGCAGAGTCCCGTGATGCAGGTGTTGCATCAGTGATGACGAATGGAGCAACCAAGACGGTGAATCTACAAAGCTAGGCCTTTCAAATAAACATCCTAGCCTAGCTCTCCGGGCTAGGATGCTTATATCAAAAAAATACCAAGCCGCTATAAACTCGCTGTAATGACCAGCAAACAAGGTGGCGTTATCCCCATGTGAAATCAAAACGTGTTAGATTTCTGGCATACACAACACGACCACCCCTCTGATTCACTTTACGCCTAATGATCACTGCCAGCATGAGTTTATGAATACGCAGATCTACTAACGGCAGCCCGTGGCACACTATCTGTATCACGGGTTGATACAGCCACCTTAAAACCCTAGAATTGCGGCCGGCATGAGCCAAAGTGTCAATTAGTCTCTATACGCCCCGGTGGCACAGCTGGATAGCGCGGCCCCCTCCTAAGGGGCAGGTCAGAGGTTCGAATCCTCTCCGGGGCGCCA